>Ga0080064_1000010_pt1 | contig 764876 bp, 807 predicted proteins | sample Subgrocontami54m_FD_69260 | JGI IMG/M metagenome (GOLD analysis project Ga0080064, IMG submission 69260) | Subsurface groundwater microbial communities from S. Glens Falls, New York, USA - GMW46 contaminated, 5.4 m (SPADES assembly) (version 2) ... | reverse complement strand
GGACAGAGATGCAACACGGACAGTATTTACAGGAAGTATGTTGTAGTGACGCATAACTGCGTCATTGTATCTGTGCGAAATATTACTTACAAACCGTTCTGGATGTATCGCGACCTAGACAACATTACATCAAAAGCAAAAAATCCGAAAAAATCCGTAGAAATAATTTACACTGTTTATCCTGAAATAAGTGAAGGGGGTAAACGAGGTGAAATGCTCCACCTCGAAGTTTACTCTGAAATTTTTGAAGAGATAAAGTTAGAAATTATTTTGCTGGAGGGGGCGTACTTCCTATGATTCTAACTTCAAATTCGTCCCTGCGGTCTTGAAAAACCAGCCAACTCTGCATTGGTTTTCCAATTCTTGTCCCTTCCAAAACAAACCATTTATCATCATCACCGTAGGGATTATCAATCATTTCGAGACGGTGATGTCCAGCAGGTATTTCTATAAAAGTTTCAAACTCTGGCTTAGAACTATCCATCAATCTCCAAGCCATTTTCGTAATTGCAATTATTTCCAGTCTGTTTTCAGCATTCATGAAGAAAAATTATACCAGAGGCTAATCACTATATCAAAAAGTATCAGCTCCACCTCGTGATTTACCCTGACTATGCCGCAATGACGAAGTTAGAAATTATTTTGACCTTATTTGATTGGTTCAATCTTATCTGGTGGATCTATGTAATGGGGTTTGGATACTATATTTGAATCTTTTTTCATAGCTTTCTCACGTTCCCTACGCGCAATATCCTCGTCGCTAGGCGCGCCTATTCCTAATGCAGCTGCGGCACCTAATATAGCTAATGCTATTCTTCCTCTCCTTGTCGCAGGCCGAAAAGTTTTTATGCCAGGTTCGCTTTCTGGTTTGGTTGACTCTGACTCAATGCGTCTTGCTGACTCTGTTTCAAAATTTCTTCCACCTTCCATATTTTGATTATACCAAAAGTTCGATTTGCGAGTGAGATTCGAACCTATTCGCAGAAAAGCTCTGCCTTAGACCGAAAGTCGCAAGCTCTGCTTATTCGAAAAAGAGCGGTGCTTATTTTGCAATATCTTTTACAACCTTCTGATTTTTCACTACTCCCCAATCCGCAAAATCATTGGTATTTAGCCTCTGATAAACTTTATCCAGGAGACCTAAGAGCTTCGAAAAGTACAAATTGATAGTAAAACCATGCCCAACTATTAAAATTTTCTTATTATCATACACGCTATCAAGCTCCTCAATTTTCCTCTCAAATCTTTCTAAAGCATGAGCAGCTGTCTCCCAATTATTAAACGACTTACCGGAGTTTCCCAAACACTGTTTTATTGCATTTTCATAATCATCTGCCGATAAAAACTCCCCATTATCTCTGTTAAGTTCAACAATTTCCTCGAGCTTTGATACTTCTTTACCTAAGCTTTCAGCAATTGGCAATGCTGTTTTGTAAGCCTTTTCTTCTGTAGAGGAAAAAACTAGGTCGACATCTTTAAAAGTACCATCTTGTGCAAACTGTTTTGCTTGTGCTTCTCCTTTTTCCGAAAGCGCCCACGCACTAATTGGCGTGTTTTTATCTACCTTAGTTTCTCCGTGCCTCAGAAAATAAAACATATTGTTCATGTAAAAAGTATATCAAAAAGACATTATCAAAGATCTGATCCCCAAAAAAGTTTTTAGCTTAGCTAATAAATTGCTAGAATAAAAGTATGACCAACAAGGGCTTTTCCCTACCGATCATCTTAATTCTCCTATTTTTGATAGCTTCAACAATCAGTTTTTTTTATCTATCAAAATCAAAAGCAAAAACAGAAACCACTCCTCCTCCAACATCGACTCCAGCATCAAACAAAAAAGAAGCAGAAACCACGGTTTCACCTTCACCACTCGACGAAAAATGCTATACATCAAGCCAAACTCCAGACTTCGAAATCGAGGTCGTTAGAGGCGGTTTTAATCTCATAAACTTTAATCCCAAAATTAAAGATTTTACTGAACCAAAAATTTCAATCGACAAAGGGAAACAGAAGTGGATGTTTATACAAACTTACACACCTTCAAAAAAAACAAATGTTTACTCAGAAGATAACTATTTTTACTCTATATTAGGTTTTGCTCCGCCGCAAAACATCTCAGGAAAATGCGACATTACAGTTAGCCTTTTCGACAAATCTATCCTTAAAAAAACACTATACTACAGAATTAATGTTGTTAAATCACAGACAACCGGAAATATTGCACTTCCACCAAAAGATATTAAAGCTGCCCTTATTGGCGTTGGCACTGGCGATTTTCAATATAAGATTGCATCTTTAGAGACAGATTATTCCGAAGCCACAAACAACCAAGGTAAACTTAAAATAGAATATCTTGGAAATGTTCCATACACTGATCAAGAAGTATATTCAAAAACGGACGAAATCGTAGAACCTTTTATTACAAGCAAGGGTAAATCACTCCTAGATTACGACTTGGTGATAGTACACTTAAAAAACTACGCCGGCTATTTCAGAACCGATACCCAACTCAAAAAAGTTGTCTTCTGTTGCGAAAATCTAGTTTTTTTACATGAATTTGCACATCTTACCGCAGGTGTAGCAGACATTTCCTATGAAAACACACTACTGCCACCGGACCCTTTGCATTATTCATCATTCGAGAAATCTAACAAATTCTCAAATCCCACCCTAAAACAATTAGGTTTCGAATCTAAAAATGGTGTCTGGATATTGATTGACGAATGGGGCTTCAAAACCCAAAAAGGCCAAGCTAGTTATAGAGTTGTTGTAAGAAATACGGGCAATTCCAAAGATAATTTTGACTTATCTTTGGACACCAACAATTTAATAGTTAAGACATCTAAAGCACCCATCAATTGGTTTAAATTAAGTGCCGACAAGATTACACTAGGGCCAAATGAAGAAAAAACCTTAGAACTCACTGTAAACCCTCCCAACAACTCACCAAAAACCTTATTTGGGGTATCTGTTAAAGCAACATCCCAATCAGACCAATCGGTTTGGGACAGGGCAAATATCTACTTCGAAACTTCGGAATAAATAAGCTCTTATGCAAAAAGCGAGTGCTTTCTCATAGTAAAAGTCGAGCACAATAAAGAAGCTTAAATCATTTAAGAGGGATCAATTATGATAAAAACTCAAAGGTTAACAGTCACTCGCATAAAAGTGGCAGGTATAGAAGTGCTGCCGTCAGTACTCTTGTTTTGCGCTTTTGCCAGTTCCAGAAGTTGGCTGTGGAGCTCTTCCATTTTCCCATTTTTTTGAGCCGCTTCAACAGCGTTCATCGTTGGTCCGTAGTATTTTTCCAATAATTCTATAAATTCTGTCGGGCTTTTGTCATTTGATATAAAGGAATACGTATCCTTGACCATGGATATTTTCTCCTTGGGTACTCCAGCCTGGCCAAAACGCTCAATAATGTGATCCTCTACGCCCCAAGTCATTGGACTGATGAAGCCTTCCGGAGGCGGAGGTGTAAACGCTGCGCTTATTTTCAAAAGCTGCGACACAAATGAAGTTGGATCGTTTGGAATCCAGTTACCCATCACGATACGACCACCCGGTTTTGTGACCCGAACCATTTCGCGGGCTACGTCGAAGGGTTTGGGAGCAAACATGGCACCAAATACTGAGAGGGTCAAATCAAACGAATGGTCACTGATCCCTTGCAGGTTGCTCGCATCCCCCTCTTGAAATGTCAGTCGGTCAAGACCCGCCGCAAGAGCTCGTTTGTTCCCGGCGTCAACAAGGTTCTTGGCAATGTCAATTCCAACAACTTCAGCCCCCAAGAGAGCTAGAGGAACCGCCGTAGTGCCATCTCCGCAACCAAGATCCAAAACCCGCAGCGGCAACCTTATATCAAGAGACTTAACGATTTCTTCGCCGGATTGACGCATAAAAGCGGCAATTTCGGTAAAGTCGCCCTTCTCCCACAACGCTTTGTTTGGATTAACTGCTTCTTCCACGAAATAATATTCTCATAAATCTATGAAAAATGAAACCTGCAGTTATATCAAGGAGTTTTAGGAGTCATAATTTTAAACTTGGCTCCCTAACCCTGAGATTATAAGAACAACAATCGAGAATATATTAAGGGCTTTTGAGAATGCCTGCCCGCCCCTGCCCGCCGACAGGCAGGTCTGGAGGGTTATTCAAATGGAGTTGATAAGGGTAAGATGGGAGAAAATCAAGAGGTTACAAGCTCAGCCAACCTTCGCTACCGATTCTAATATATGAGGCTGTATATCTTCACATAAATCTCTTGCTTTTGCGAAAAATTCTTTAAATTCTGGTTGGTTTCGCCACGACTGAATACTCTCTTTATCCTTCCAAGGTCCAAAGGAGATAAAGCGTCGTGGTTGTTCCTCATCCTGTAACAGAGTGGCTTTCGCACTTCCTGGTTGATTCTTAACTGTCCACGCTGCAAATACTCGCCACGCGTCAATAAAGGCCTTCTCGTTACCTGCTTTAACTGTCCAAATTCCTAATGTATATAGTTCACCTAACTTTTCCATAATTGGTTCTCACTCTTATTATACCTGAAATTGAAGAGGAGATGGGAGGAAATTAAGAGGCTGCAAGTTAATACAATTTCCTTAAAAACCTAACTTTTCTTTGACTAAAATCAATTTAACTCTTCCCGGCTGGACTTCCTTACTGATTATTAGAATCTTATTAACTGCACTTCCCGGTACTCCATAAGCCTTTTTAGCTCTTTCACTCTCCAAGGGAAGGCTGTGTTCATAAATACGCTTGATACCCTCATCTGTATTTTTAACAATCTTTTGGGCTCCAACTACCCAAATAACATGCAATGCTCCGAAAGAATAGGCTGGTAATTGACTACCTGTGTTTGAAGCAATCAATACATGCCCATCTTCAGTAACAGCATGGACACTTCCAACCGCAAACTCAGGAGCAGCACCTAAACGGTTCATCTCTTGGACTTGAGTATTCCTATCCATGGCATAAAGTTTGTCTCTGACTGGCCTAAATCTACTATCCGCTTTGTTTATCTCCTCTGATAACCCAATGGCGTCTAAAGTTACAGAGGTCATCGTCATTGCCTCGCTACTTTCAGGAATAAGCTCTAAAACTTTTCTCTTGGCTTCTTGTCTGTTTTCTACTATTTGAGCGTCAATTCCGTTTGCTTTTAGTGCTGCAACAGTATTTTCAATGGTTTTCTCGTCAGCTAATTTATCCCATTTTTTCATAAATTTCCGCCTTTTTATGCGCTTTGAGCAACTATCTTTTGGATATCTATTCCTAACTCTTTCAAATACTGATAGTTAATGCTGTAGATATGGCTCACTCCCTCTTTTCGCTCATTTAATATATTTGCATCAATAAGTTTATTGAAATGGTGAGAAAGAGTAGGTTGAGAAAGAGAAAAATTGTTTAGTAACTCTTGACAGGAAAGCTCTTTCTTGCCAAGAAGGTGACGAATAATATCTATTCTGGTTTCATCGGAAAGCGCTTTGAAAATACCAACAATTTGTCTGCTCATGTTTATTTATTGATACATTTGAATAAATCTATATTATGGTAAGGACAGTTATTTGTCAAGGGCTTTTTAGAATGCCTGCCCGCCCCTGCCTGCCGACAGGCAGGTCTGGAGGGTTATTCAAATGGGGCTGATTAGAGTGAGACGAGAAGAAATTGAGAAATTACAAATGAAACCTATTTTAATCTCGATGAAATGGCCTAATGGATGATGTTACAAACCTATTTTCAACTTACGGATCAAAGATAGTGGCGGGACCGGGAATTGGTGTGCAGCTACCCGAATACACAAACACTCGCCAGTTCGGGTCATTAGAAGCATCACTGCCAGTGAAATTGGTTGATGAGGTTGTGGTACGCGTTGACCAACTACCACTACTATTCTGTCTTTGCACTCTATAATTGGCAGCTCCCGAAACAGAACTCCAAGTAAAAGAGACAGTCCCACCTCCCGTTGGTCTAGTATCAGAATGGCTTGTGATTGTTGGCGCTGCGCAACTGATAGGAGTCGGGGTTGGGGTGGGCGTTGGGGTTGGGATTGGGGTGCTGCTGGCAACACTACTGTAAACATCAATTCTACCAAAGGTTGATCCGGCCAAGACAGAAGCGTTAGCTGTTTGAAAGATACGATTTACAATAGAACCATTGCCGCTGTTATGGGCAGTTGTCCAGATCAAGGCTGCCTGTCCAGCCACGTGCGGTGAAGCCATTGATGTGCCATTAAATGATGCATATCCACCGACATAGTCTGTAGATAAAATGCTAACACCCGGCGCCGCAACATCCACGCCTGATCCGAAATTAGAAAAACTGGCTTTGTTATCATTTGCATCAGAAGCAGCTACACCAATAACATTGTTGCAATTGGCCGGCATAATCGCCCCACTAGCTCTGCTGTTGCCTGCCGCTGCAACAATAACCAACCCTTGTGTCCATGCTTTGTCAATCGCCGATTGCACCAAAGAATCACAGGGTGCGGTAGCCCCAAGACTCATATTTATAATTTCTGCGCGACGCGACCCACAAGGATCTGTATCGCAACCAGCTGCCCAGAGTATGCCGTTGATGATCCAGCTGAAAGAGCCCGATCCATTATCACCCAAAACCTTAACATTGACGATACTTGCATCGTATCCCACACCAACTACGCCGATGCCGTTGTTGGTACTGGCTGCGGCGATCCCCGCAACATGAGTACCGTGGTTGCAAAAATCATCGGCATCCGGAGCAGTCGTGAAGTTGATTCTAGAGACCACTTTATCGCGGACATCAGGATGTCCAACATTACCATCAGGGCTTATATATGATGAAGCGCTGTCGTAGACGCCGCAATCAAGAATTGCCACCCGAGTACCCAGTGAACTTGTCGTGATATCAAAAGCGGCCGGAGCATTGATCTTTACCATTCCCCATTGTTCACCAAAGCGCGGATCGTTAGGTGTCAAAACAGCACGCATAATGCCGTCTGGCACAGCGTACGCTACAAGGGGGTTCTCGCGATATGCCAAAAGAGCCTTAGCCATCTCACCCTCGCGCACCTGAACCCGACGTGTATTACTAAGATATAGCCGTTCGACTTCTAAAGCGCCGATATTCAGATTAACTTGATCTTCTTGGGACTGGCCGACATTCGGACGGAACTTGACGAGAAGACTTCCAGCTCTCACTGATCGTCCTTCTTTGGAATCGAGAACCTCCTTGAGGATCCTTGTTTGGAATTCGCGCCCATCACGTCTGACTTTAACGACCTCGGTATCCTCGTCATTGCTGTTGTTTTGCGCGAGTACTCCGTGTCGCGTAATAAATACAGAAGCTAAACCAAAAATGAAAAGCAGAAGGCCCAAAAAGATCAAACGAGGCCAACGGATCATTATACTGCAATAATATATAAGTACTTTGGAGATGTCAACAAACAAAGATGTGTGGCAAATATATAAGAAGAAAAAAGTGGTGCTCCACCTGATAGGCGACGTTAGAACCTATTACTTCTTAAATAATTCTATATAAGAACCTGGTTTAATCTCTTTGGGTTTCTTCCCTTTTGGAAAAATCTTAGCTCCAGTATTTCCTCCCAAATAAATCTTGTCGCCTTCGATCCTTAACCAAGCACCCTCTCTCAAACCTACAACAATTAGGTCGTTCTCTTCATGAAACTCATTAATCCTTTCTTCCCTAGTCTCTCCCATGTGTTTTGAATTAGGATCGGCGTCAACAAAATGTGGGTTAATTTGAAAATTAATTACACCTAAAGCATTCAAGCTGGGTGGTTCAATAATCGGCATATCATTAGTAGTTCGAATTGTTGGAGAAGCAACATTTATCCCAGCAGAACTTCCAATAAACAGCATTCCTTCTGATATTCTTTCCTTAAGTAAATTTAAAACATCATTTTTATACAACTCATTTAAAAGCCTAAAGGTATTACCGCCACCAACGTAAATTGCTTGTGCTTCACTTATAGACCTCTTTGGATCTTTAGAGTTGTGAATGGAACTTATGTTTACTCCAAGCTTTCTAAAGAAATCTGCAGCCTCATTTGCGTAAGCGTTCTGATTCGCCAAAGCATAGGGAATAAAAAGAAGAGAATCTACGTCCTGAAGAAAATCTTTTATCTCTGCCTCAGCATGTTTAAAATAACCTCCGCTATAGTCGTAAGTATTACTAATCAGGAGTAATTTTTTAGTTTTTGCCACGAGGCGATTATAACAAAGGTTTGGTTGTCCAACTCGGGGGTAATAAATTTTGAGGCTAAAAATAGCTAGCTATTGACAAATTATATATCTAGTATATACTAATACTATATGAATACCGCATCAATACTCATAAAAACAGACCCGAAAATAAAAGAGGCAGCCCAGATAACTGCTGGAGAAATGGGTATTTCTTTAACCAGTGTCATAAATCGGTATTTAAAGCATTTTATTACAACTAAGTCAATTACCTTTACTGCACAAGACGAAGTACCAAACAAATACATGATTGACTCTTTAAGACAATCAGAAGAAAACTACCAAGAAGGAAGGGCTGTTTCATTTGATAAAGGAAAAGACGCACTCTTATACCTTGATACTCTAGCTAAAGATGCAAAAAGGAATTAACCTTCGTATTGAGTTCTCTAGCCTTTTTGATAGGAAATTAAGACAGCTTCCGGAAGAAATTATCCTTTCATTGAAAGAGACACTTGAACTATTTTTAGAAAATCCTAATCATCAAAAACTCAGACGACACTTCTTAAAAGAGAAGTTCTCCACATATCAGAGCATTGATGTTGCTGATGATTACAGAGCTGTGTTTAGAGAAACGAAAACTGGAAATACTATAACTATCAAATTTCATACAATAGGAACGCATAAAGACCTATACGGAAGTTGATCCAAAAAAAGCCGGCTCCGCCTGATTGACGCATTCAGAAACCGAGAAATTGAGTTGCCCAACTACAATTCAGAAGACCTAATTACTATTACGTCTTCACCTTCATCCGGTGCTTGCCAATATTTGAGGTAACTATCGAACATTGCTTCATTTATTTCAAATGCATCTGCAGTAGGACTTATACTTCGGTTAATAACTCTATCTTTCATTTTCTCGATTGGACATTCTACATAATAAAAAATTGGCTTTGCTCCCACATTTATTATTTTCTTTTTTATATCATCTCTTTGTGATTTAACCCAAAAACCTTCATCTAATATCACATCTTTACCTGCTTTCAGGATCTTGAAAGCAATATCTGTTGCCAGTTCAGTTGTATTTTTGTCATATCTCTCAAAGTTCTTATCGGAAGCTATTTTATTTCCGAAAATTTTTATTATCCATTCGTCTTTAGTTATTCGTATTGCTTTTGTTTCCTTTTCCAGTTTTCTGGCAAAAGTAGTTTTACCTGCTCCGATAAATCCGCATATAACATAAGCGATAGGCTGTTTATTATTCATGAAATTATTGTAACAAACTTGGGAGTTAACTATTTAGACAGTTGTAAAGCTCTAAAAAATACTTTGCTCGCAGGGTGGTTTACACTAAGTGGAACGAAGTGATGAAGTCAGTAATTACCAAACGTAGTGATATACTCCGAATGTGTTAACTGAAGAACAAGAAAAATACCTTTCAAAGATTCCTAGCGACGCTGTCGCTTCTATTAAACCTTGGGACCCCATTACAGCTAAATTTGCTAAATCACTCATTAAAGAAATTGAACAAAACACTGGTTTAGAAGTATTCTGGGAAGGTTCTTTGGCGCTAGGAATTCCAGGCGAGAATGATATTGATCTTGTTATCTTTTCTGAACCAAAGGATTTTGATAAACATCTTCCTGCAGTAATTCGAACTTTGGGAAAGCCAACTTATGTTTTATCAGAAAAGGTACTCTGGCGAATTACAAAAGATGGATATAAAATTGATGCAAGCTTAACCAGCAAAAACGATCCAGCGGTCAAATTTGATATCCTCTTTCTTACTTCTCTTATAAATAATCCAACATTACTAAAAGAATATATTACGCTTAAAATTCCTGGTTTATCAGCACGTAAGTACTACAAACTTAAAAACGAATTTTACAACGAAATCACAAATATAAAATAGCTCCCCAAGCCTTGAATTATTATACGACAAGATTTACAAAGCATTTTTAAATAGAGCTCATATCGTTGAACTTAAAGCAAGGTGGTTAGAAATTAAAAAACTCCAATTTAATTTCGACTACAAAATTAGGTAGATTTATGAAGTCTTTCCGGTTTTTTGTACTACATTAATCCATTCTCTTACTCCAGCATAACGATTAGCCAAATGCTGTCTAATTGTTAAAGTTAATTGTTTTATTTGTGGGACAGCCGATGCTATAGCTTTATTATCATTTTGATTCTCTGTTGCCGCATTGGATAAAGGAAGGGGTCTTCTTGCAATCATCATATCTCTATAACTATTAACTAAATCTATCAATTCTCTAAGCTGCCAAATAAGCTTGATTAGCTCGATATCCGTAGGAATTCTCGAAATAGCACTTGAAGATGCTTCACTGTTAACCAACGCATTAATCCTATGTACGGGAATTACAGCACTTCGATCCTTATCTTCAATAACCATTTTTTGGGCAAAATTATCCACATATTCTGTGTCTAAATATAGTGCGGCTAACCAGTTACGAGTATCGCGCGCTTCTTCTATGGACTTTGTTAATTGAGGATAGGAAACGGCAACAGCTGTGCTATTACCCCTGGTCCAAAACTCAAGCAAACCATCTTTATTCGATATAATTGCATGAGGTCTCAGACTACTTTCTTCAACATGCACAACCATAACTTTATAGGCTTTTGTTTTATATGTTATCTCTATTTTTTTGGGGTCATTAATAATTAAGTTTGGGACAATTTTGCCACCCGACAGTTTGTTTGTTAACTCTTTAGCAAACTCGTTGTCGTCAATTCCATTAAGTCTTGCCCAACCAGAGGCAGCCTTTTTATCTTTAATGCCAAAAACTAAAAAACCTCCTAAATAATTTGCAAAAGACGTAGCCGCTTTTCTGATTAATTCAGTATCGTGCAGACTCGCTTTAAAGTCATAGAATAAGCCCTCACCTTCATCGGCATCTAATAGTTCGGAAATCAATTGAGAGTTCCAGTCAGAGAGTTTTGTTTCTTGATTAATTTGTAACATAGAATTGTTGATGAATTAATAAACTAGTATTCGAGGCAATTAGTAAGAAGAGGCCTTGCTCGGAATTATATTTTAGAAACCCACTCTGTTATCCCGACCGAATTTGAATCGATGATTCCTCCTTCAATCTCCTCATCTCCCTTTTTTTGTTTTCTATAAACCATTTTTTCCAAAAATTCTAGTTTCCTGTGCTTTACTGATAACCATAATCTTAGCCCTGATAGGCAGAAACCTAAGAAATATATAAAGCCGGTTAGCCACTCAGAGGGGTTCTTAAGAGCAAAGTTGGTTAACACTGCTGAAATAAAGGGACCGCTAACAATATCAAGGAGATATCGTACGATCTTAAACCACCAATGATTTTCCAGATCTATTGTCTTCATTTGGTTATAATAAGACCCTTTTTGGGGTTAGTTTTTGAACCTGGCTCCGCGGCCAGGACTCGAACCTGGAACCTGCCGATTAACAGTCGGACGCTCTACCATTGAGCTACCGCGGAATGTGAAATCAAGTGTGATTTTAACATGAAGATCGGATCCCATCAATGGAACAGTGACTGGACTGATATACTGTAGAACACAATGGCCATCTACAAAAACAAAAAGCTCCTCCTGCTTATCGTCCCCGCCTTAATACTCGGCACGCTGACAGTATTGATTTTGCGACAAAATAGCAAACAACCACAAGCTGGTATCACCACCGGCCAGCTCAAGCAAAAAGAGCCCACCCAACAAAATCAAGAAGTACGCAAACCAACAGAAGTAATTGCAAAAAACCTAAACATCCCCTGGGAATTGGTTTTTCTAGACAGTAGCGAAATATTAATTACCGAGCGCCCAGGAACATTATTAATGTTAAAAGAAAATAAAAAAATCCCTGTTTCCGGCGTAAAATCAGTTGGAGAAGGTGGCCTTTTGGGAATGGCCTTACATCCAAATTTCAAAAATAACCATTTTATTTACCTTTATTTAACTTCCCAAACAGGAAACGAAACTACAAACGAAGTAGACCGCTACATTTTGGAAGGAAGTGCCCTTAAAAACCGTAATGTGATTGCAACAGGAATCCGTGGTGCTGCCAACCACGACGGCGGCAGGATTGCCTTTGGACCTGACGGATTTCTTTACATAACAGTTGGAGACGCCCAAAACGAAAATGACTCCCAAGACCCAAATTCCCCGAACGGCAAGATTTTAAGGATTAAAGATGACGGCACAATTCCTACTGACAACCCCTTTGGCAACGCCGTTTATTCTTATGGCCACAGGAATCCCCAGGGTTTGGCCTGGGACGACAAAGGCAAGCTCTTTGCAACCGAGCATGGCCGATCCGGCGCACTTTCCGGCCTCGATGAGCTAAATTTAATTGAAAAAGGCAAAAACTACGGCTGGCCAACAATCCAAGGAGAGCAAACAAAAGAAGGTATGGTTACACCTATTATCAATTCCGGCCCCACAACAACCTGGGCACCATCCGGTGCCCTATATTACAAGGGAAGTATTTTCTTCACCGGACTTCGTGGTGAATCGCTTTATCAGTACGACACGAAAACTAAAACTCTGAAAGCGCATTTTACAAAAGAATTTGGAAGACTCAGATCCGCAGCTTTAGGCACCGACGATTATTTTTACCTTTTAACAAACAACACGGACGGCCGCGGTAACCCAAAACCAGGCGATGATAAGCTGATAAAAATAGACGCCAATACGTTTTTCTAAAAAGATCTGTTAAAATACAACTAAATGAACATTAAAATCCCAAGCAACCTCATTTGGCCATTAGTTGTATTAATAATTGTCTTCGGCACCTTTTACCTTAAACCCTGGCAGACAAAACCCACAGAAACAATCTCCGTTTCCGCCCAAGGCACATTCGATGCCACTCCGGATATCGCCAAAATAACTGCAACCATCGAATCTAAAAACCCAAAATTGGATGAAGCAAGAAGCGAAAATGAAAAGAAAGTATCACAAATTATCGCCAGACTAAAACAATTAAAGGTGGACGAAAAAGACATCAAAACCCAAAATATTTCTGCAGGCCAGGGATACGAAACCCTACCTGTCGGCAGGCAGGAACCCATGATGTACCCTGCCCCGCCCAGACCAACAACAAACCAATTCTCAACCAGCCTGGAAATTACTATCCGCAGCTTCGAAACAACCGACGAGGTAATAGCAGCTTTAACCTCAAACGGTGCCACTAATCTGTATGGCCCACAATTAACCCTAAGCGACACTAAACTGGAAGAGGCAAAAAGCCAGGCCCGCGAAAAAGCCGTCGAGATGGCCAAGAAAAAGGCTCAAGAGTTAGCAGCAGCATCTGGTAGAAATATCGGCAAAGTTGTAAAAATTACAGAGCAGGGAGACTATGGCTATCCTGTCCCTATGATGGCCAGAGCCGAAAGTGATTTGGTACAAAAAGCAAGCCAAATCCAACCCGGTCAAAACGAAGTTTCTATCAATCTGTCAGTGAATTTTTCCTTAAAATAAATTATTGATCAATTTATTATTGTTTGTCTTATGCGTTTACAGTTTCCCAATGCCAATCCATACGTGTTCCCTTTAATAATTTTTGTTGTCGCAGTATTTTCAGGTCTAATTATTCACAAAGCAACTTGGTTTGTAGACGACAGGCACTTTTCAATTTTAGCCCAAAGCTTTATAAATAATGATCTTTTTTTAAGTCCCAATAACCTTCCTCCGGGAGATTATGTTGATTATTATGGTAAGCAATATTTATTTTTTGGCCCCATACCTTCTGTTATTTTACTGCCGTTTGTTTATATTTGGGGACGAAATTTTCCTCAGATATATTTATCTTTTATCTCTTTGGCGATTACCTTTTTTTCCATATTCCAAATATCAAAAAGATTAAAATTCTCAAGTCCAGATAGTTTTTGGTTAGCAAATTTTTTTGTCTTTGGAACAGTGTTATATTTTGTTGGTCTAGTTAATATATCTGCATATTTACCTCAAGTAGTTGGTACGGCTTTCATAGTTTTATCCCTTCTAGAATATTTTACAAAACGACGTTGGTTAATCATTGGCATTTTAGTGGCTACGGCAGGGAGTACAAGGATAACCTTATTTGGAATAACCTTTTTTTACATATTTGAAATTATAAAAAATAATAAAAATTACAATTATAAAAAAGCTTTTTTGCTTTTACTTGTTCCCGTAATTTTTTCGCTTAGTCTCTTGGGTATATATAATAATCGCCGTTTCCACTCATTTTTAGATACAGGTTATACACGTAACGTTTCAGTTCTGGATAAAAATTATATTAATAATCAACTTGGGTGGTTTGGAATAGTTCATATTCCGGCAAATTTATACACATTATTACTAAGAGGACCAGAACCAGTTTTAAGAGAAAAAGTAGAAATGGTCCTTAAATTTCCATACCTTAAAGCAAACGGAATGGGGTTGGCAATTTGGTTCACATCACCGTTATTTTTATATATTTTAAGAACAAAACGAGTTTCTTATACAAACTCAGCAATTATTGCAACAATATTTTTAGCATTACCCTCAATAATATACATGGGCATTGGAGCTTCCCAGTATGGTTACAGATATAGTTTAGATTTTATTCCTTTAATATTTTTGATTGTTTTACCCGCATTTAATAAAAAATTGCCCACTTTTGCCAAAGTATTAATCGGTGGCGGAATTTTAATCAATTGTTTTTACATGCTAAGTATTTGGGATTCTTACCCACTACTTTCTTTTTGGCAATATTTTAAATAGCATACTTAAGCCTTCTTTTTTCATAAAAAGTATCAAGAGCAATAGGCCCAATGCCGAAATATACATGCCTATTTTAAAAATAAAACTGTCAAAGTAAAACCGTACTACATGTTCACCGGCAACTAAGGGTACCGCCCGAAAAGTATAATTTGCCCGCAATATTTTGCCCTCTTCCCCATCTATCTTAACCTTCCATCCTGGATAGAAATTATCCGAAAGGAAAAGCAGTTTTGGCTGGTCTGACTTGGTTTTAATAATTACTTCATTATTTTTGTAAGAAACAATCTCTGCCGTTCCCGGCCCAAACTGTGGTGAAATCGGTGATGGCTCCTCAAGAATAAGCACATTTCTAAAGTCAAAACCACTAGACAGTAACTTCTGGGGTATTAACCTTCTGCGCTCTTTTTTAATTTGCTCCTCAGTCTTATTAACAGTTAAAACATTCGGCGGTCCTTCATAGTTTGATGCCAAAAATACTCTGGGTAATACTTGAGTGTTTTCGAAAACAGCAAAGTGTTTTCCAAGTTGATTTGTACCCTCATCAAACACTTTAACAAAATTATTCACCTCAAGTAACTCAAAATCTATACTTTCTGCAATAACAAAACGTACACTAACTATATCTATCAGTTTTCTTCGGTTTACGTTTGTTAAAAGCTCAAGAGTCTTACCACGACCGATCCCTGCATCCGCTCTAAAACTCACATCACCTAAAGAACCATGCTGCATTGCCTCTGTAAACTCGGCATAAGAAAGTATGTTCAAAGAATCATATCCTTCCGGAGAATAAATCTTGTACTGACTTGCTAAGTTATTTTCAAGGTAAGCCTGACCAATCCCCCAACTTCTAAAAAAACCTTGATTTTTTTGAACATAAGCAATTGGAGCAGTTTCCGGAAAAACATTTTCTCTGTTTGTAAAAGAAAAGTATTTTCGCGAGAAGAGGAAAAGCTCCAAACAGGCAAATAAAATAATAAGGACCGCAACAATATTCTTTTTACCGACAAATCTTTTCAAAAAGGAAATAATCACTGCAAATGAGATCAGCACATAAAACCCAATTGGTAAAACCAAATTTCGAAGTGTTATTCTTAAAGTCTCAGCTTCTCCCAGACCACCAGACGCAATATACGACCATCCAAATACCTTTACTCCAAAAAGATACAGGGCAACAAAAAAATATAGTGCGCCAAGAAAACTTATATATTTCAAAATCTTTTTATCCCGTGTCAAAAGCCATCTGTTAAGACCAAACGATGCCAAAACCACAAAACAAAAGGTCGAAATAAAAAGTAACCTGTTGGCAATAGAAGTGGAAAGTACCGGCACTGGCGAAAGTAGAAATAATTTTGCAATCGGACTATCAAGTGTAAAAACCAATGCGCCAAAACCTAATAAAAAATAAAATTTCGACAAACTTTCATGTCTTCCCTCCCAGATCTCGTAAAGCGCGAATAAAAGAGCCCCAGAACCTATAAACATAATGCTTTCATAGTAAGTGGAGATCCCGCCTCTAAAAAAATTCCAATTGGCAGGGTTTCCAAAAAAGTCAGGCGCAAGATATGTCAAGAGAGATTCTGGTGGAAGCAAAAAACTGAAAAGAATACCGCGGGATGCAGCAACAGCCCTTGCCGACAAAAGATATAATTCGATCGTAGGCAAAATCTGAACAGCAGAAATAAGTAGTCCTATTGCTATCGATCCGAATACAAAAACCCCAAACCCAACTCGCTTTTTACTCCGAGTTAGTCTAAATATAGAATAAAAAATAGCAACAACAAGCATATAAATTGTCAGTTGAATAAAACCCGCAAAAACCGAAAAAGCAACAGAAAAGGAAATAGCCAAAAAACAAAATTTTCTAAATAATATCCGCTTAACAGTATCTATCTCAATCAGTTTATCAACACAATATAAAACAAGCGGCAGCCAAATTATCGTATGTGGTGTTATTACCTGCTCCTCCCCCCAAGTTAAAATAAAAGGGCTAAAACCAAAAGAAAGTCCCCCGAAAAAAGCGGCCAAAATCGAAAGTTTAAGATTCCTAAGGTAGATAAACATAAAAAAACTTCCTAAAACCAGTGGACTTATTCGCAGTAAATACCAAAACTCTAACTGCGGCATGATTAATCCAAAAACATTAAATGGATAAAAAACCGCACTCTGCAAGCTTGCAATATTAAGGTTGCCAGCAAAAATATAGGGGTTCCAATGTGGAATATTAAAATTCTTTAATTGATCAATAACCAAAGTATAGTTTGGGAAATAGAGCCTTAGCTGGTCCAAACCAATAATATTTTTATATGGCAAATTTTTGCCAAATATCGGGTAAAAAGATACTAAGAAATTGCCGTTTAAATTAACTTTTCCAAAAAATATTGGCCAAAAAATTAGAAGTGAAAAAATAGTAAACAGGAAAAAAACAAAAAACAGCTCCCTCCTTTTTCCTAATTTCATGAAGATATTAAAGCACAAAAATACTTATAAATAATCTCGAAGTTTTTTCGCACGGGTGGGGTGACGCAATTTTCGAATCGCTTTTGCCTCAATTTGTCTTATTCTCTCCCGAGTTACTCCAAATTCCTTACCAACTTCCTCAAGCGTTCTCTGTTTACCATCCTCAAGCCCAAACCGATACTCCAAAACCTTAGCTTCACGCGGAGAAAGCGTATCCAGCATCTCGCGAATATGGTCCTTTAGAAGTGCTTGTGTCGCCTGTTCGGCAGGGCTTGCGGACACGTCCTGAATAAAATCTCCCAGGCGCGAATCTTCCTCTTCACCAACCGGCGCTTCTAGTGATGCCGGTTCTTGTGAGACTTTGATAATTTCGCGCACTTTCTCCGGTGGCACTTCCATTTCCAGTGCAACTTCCTCCGGTGTCGGCTCCCGTCCAAACTCCTGCATTAACTTCCGGGAAACCCTGTTAAATTTATTGATCGTCTCAACCATATGGACAGGAATCCGAATTGTTCTTGCTTGGTCCGCAATCGCACGGGTTATGGCCTGTCTTATCCACCAGGTTGCATATGTCGAAAATTTATAACCACGACGCCAATCGTATTTGGCAACTGCACGCATCAAGCCAATATTACCCTCCTCTATCAAATCCAAAAGAGTCAATCCTCGATTTACATACTTTTTGGCAATCGAAACAACCAGTCTTAAATTAGCATTTATCAGTTTTTCGCGCGCTTTTTTATCTCCCTTTTCCACTCGTTTGGCCAAGGACACTTCCTCGTCGTATGTCAAAAGCGAAACCCTACCGATCTCTCTCAGATACATTCGTACCGGATCCGAAAGGTATCCCTCCTCAAGTGTCGCCAAGCTTTCAAGTTCCTTTTCAAGCTCTGTGGCCGACTTGGTACTATCGGTAATATCAATTTCCAGAGTGTCAAAAACATCAATACTTTCCTCAAGACACTTAAGATACAAATCGTCAATTTCCAAAATTGCATACTCAGGAGCCGGGAAAATTGCCAAAACGTCTTCCTGAGCAATAAAACCCTGCTCACGACCGCGTTTTAAAAGCTTTCGTATTTCAAGTTTTACGTCAATCTTTTTGGCTTCTACCGCGTCACCAGAATCTATTTTCCCGGCACCAGATGTAATCTTTTTTACTTTGGTTTTTGCTGTTGTCTTTTTAATCATGTAAATCTTTTTTTACAAGTCCTTTAGATAGTTTACTAAATTCTAGCGTCAAAGACTTGATCTGCTCACTATTTTCGTTTTTTTCTGCTATTCGAATTTTTTGGGAAACTTCCAAAAGTTTTCGCCGTATAGAATTCTCTCTTATCTTATCAGCCAACTTTAAAAGCTCCGAATTTGCCAACTCTTTGTCCAAAAACTCGCTTCCTACGTTTACCAAATAAAGGCTATCGACAAATTTAACAAGATCTATTGGCAGATTTTTTAAAAGTTTTTGAGTGTTCTTAGTTTTTGAAGTTCTGATTATATCAGATAACCACTTCCAAAAACGCAAACAATCCTCTTTTTCAAAATCACCAGGCTCAATATTTTTCAAAATCACCTTATTAACCTCATCACTAAGCAAAAAAAGGACCAGGAAAAATTCCTCTAAAGAAAGTTTTTCGCCCGGTTCCACACCTAAACCTGCGGTCGGTATCCGCTCATCATTTTTTATATTTATCTCACTTTGTTTTTTTTCAACTGCCTCCGACACTAAACTTATATCCAGATCCAAAACTTTGGCCAGTTTTCCAACATAATGAGCTCTAACCAAATCATCGGTAATTTTGGAAAGTATCGGTAAAATTTCACGTCCTATTTTCTTCTGCCCGTCTGCTGTTGATCCGTCATATCGCTTAGTTGTCGATTCCAAAAAATAATCATAAATATTGGAAGCTGCAAGAACAGCCCTGCTAAAACCCGCCGCATCTTTTTGACAAAATTCATCGGGGTCTTTGAATTTGCCAAGCTTTACCACCTTAACGGTCAAGCCAGCCATATCCATCAGTTCAATTCCGCGTCTGGATGCCTTGTCCCCGGCAAGGTCCGTATCAAAACAAAGGGCAACATTTTCAGAGAGTCTTGCCAGGGTCGCAATTTGCTTTTCTGTCAGTGCCGTTCCTTTGGATGCAACCACATTTAAAATTCCAATCTGGTGCGCAGACAACGCATCAAATTCACCCTCTACAAGAAGAGTCTCATTTGTGCTGCGAATTTCGTCGCGCGCAATATCTAAACCAAACAGCATAGAACCTTTGTGAAACACTTCTGTCTCCGGACTGTTTAGATATTTTGGTTCCCTGCCGTTTCTACTATCTATTAACCTGCCCGAAAACCCAAGTGTTATTCCACGGACATCACGAATCGGAAAAATCAAGCGGTTCCTAAAGCGGTCATAATATGATTTTTCATTGGTCCTCTCTCTGGCTACAACCAGACCCGATGCAGCAACATCAGCATCACCAAAATTGCGTTTTTTTAAAAAAGAAATAGCATTTTCCCACCCTTCTGGCGCAAATCCAAGTCCATATTTCTTCCAAACATCCTCACTAATTCCCCTCTCTTTTAAATATTGTCTGGCCGGCTCACCTTTTTTATGCTTCAAAAGAATGTATGAATAAAAACGTTCGGCAATCTCATTTACCGCCAAGATTTTGTCTTTCAGGTGGGACTGCTCGCTGGGCTTAAAAGATGTAAGGGTCACCCCGACACGTTTAGCAAGCTCGGTGAGTGCTTCCCGAAAATCATACCCTTCTATTTTTTCCAAGAAAGTAAAAACATCGCCCCCCTCCCCACATCCAAAACATTTAAAAACCTGGCGGTCTCCAGAAACCATAAAAGAAGGCGTTTTTTCCCCGTGGAAAGGACAAAGACCGGAAAAATTTCTACCTGCTCGCTTTAGGGGAATATAAGAGGAAATAACCTCTACAATATCCGCTTTACTTTTAACTTCCTCTTTCTGATCCATCGGCACCATTATAGGATTAAGTGCCATAACTGACAAATTTTCAATAAAAACGATATAATCAAGTCTTGTTAAATCCCAAAATTCTTTGAATTTTGGAGAGGAGAAACAAGTTTGCGTAAAACAAAATTTCTATAAAAATTTTGTGGCAAGCAAAACTTTGTTTCGACGAGGAGGAGTCGCATAGCGGCCTAGTGCGCGGTCCTGGAAAGACCGTATATCCGTAAGGGTATCGTGGGTTCAAATCCCACCTCCTCCGCCAAATCAATCCCATAACATTTGACTTCTATAATAGACGTGAAATATAATTCCGCCATTATGATAAACATTGAATTGGAAAGCAGAATGCAAACTACGGAAGCAGCAAAAGAAATTGTGGAACCATTCAAACGTGTGGTTAGTATCGCAATGCGACGAGTCAGGGAAGGCGAAACAGATAACTTAAAAAGACAGAGAGTTGCTTTATCACACAATGCCAGCAAAAGAATTTATTTGGTATCGGATGTTTTTGTTGAAAAAGGTGGTTTACTCGGTAGGACAGTAAGTTCAACAGGGACTTTAGACTGTGGACTTTTTGTAGCTGGTATCCAGTTAGACCAAAGCGGATTACCTCTTAGTGCACTTGTAAGCATCCAAATTCCAAGATCAGTTGCGCTTACTACACAAGAAAATTTATTTTTACAACGAGGAAGTAATCCAGAGGACGTAGACAGGTTAGCCGAGGAACTAGCCTCAGCTCAGAAAGTCAAACAAGACATTTATATTAATGCTTTCAAGGCTCTTATGATAAATAGAGAGGCACCGCTATTAAATTAATCGTTAACCTCTAGTTTCCCCTTTGCCATCCTCCAAACTTCCTTCGTATCTTTAAAAGTCAATTTCTCCTCCACTTTTTCCGGCGCCAGCCAAACGATTTCGCTGACTTCTTCCGGTGTCGTCGACTCGCCTGGAGAAACAAATCTCATTAGAAAATAAACAACCGTTTTAAAAACTCTCTGCTTGTCTTCAAAATAAAAATACTTACTTTCGCCAACTTTTTCAACAACTTCTGCAACCACTCCGGTTTCCTCAAAAACTTCCCGCACAGCCGCCTTTTCACTTGTCTCTCCAAGCTCCAGATGGCCCTTTGGAAAATCCCAGCCTTTGTGCTTTGAATGCTGGGTAACAAGCACGAATAAATCACCATCAACGTTCTTAATAACTATTCCGCCAGCACTAAAAATTCTTTTAATCATAATACCTGCCTCTTTTTTGCAAATATTTATAGTAATCCGCTCCCCAACCTAAAACTTGCCCGCGTGGAGCAAGCAACTCCTGTGCCTTTTCGTCAAACTTTTCAAATTCTTCCAAATGTCTTTCTGCAATATTTGCCCAAATATCGCCAATTACAGTATCAAAACCTTCAAGAGCCTGAAAATTATAGTAATCGCAAATAACTAAATCGCCATACAGTTTGCCGTATCTAGTTTTGCAAACAGCCAATACTTCCGGCAGTCTTTCAACAGTCAAAACACTATCAACCATGTGCTTCCGCTCCAATAAAAACTTTTGCACAATTCCCAAACCATAACCCGCAACCAAAACTCGGCCATAAGCGTCCGCGGCAATATCCCTCTGATCCTCTATTTCCTCAGGCAAATCCCACATCCACAGCTCATCATCTATATATAAAAAGTCGTGACCCTTCTGAGTTAGAATTTCAACATTTGCCATATTTATAAAAGCGGAGGCGAGAGGATTCGAACCTCTGATCGAGTTGCCCCGAAAGTCGTTTTCGAAACGACCGCAATAGTCCACTATGCGACGCCTCCTCCTATTTGTGTTCACGCTGATCCCGCAATGCGGGAGAAGTGTCCCTGGGCCGATTCGAACGGCCAATCTTTTCCTTCGCAGGGAAATATTCTATCCAATTGAACTACAGGGACCCGCAAATACCGCAAAATCTGGCACAATTATATCAGTAGGCGACTCTTGTGAACAGTAAATTGCATCTATTTGATATAATCTGCTGATGAGAAAAGATGCACTCAGAGATACTATTAAAAACGCAAAAGAGGTTCTCGATGTAGTCGGCTACCTTGTATCTGATCAACCAAATAGACACCAAGCAACAAAACTTTATCGATCTTACCAAAAAGGTAGTCTGACCTTGCAAGAACTTGACCAAAGCATTGAACACTTAAAACAGTTCGGGTTCGATCCTGACTCAATAAGGCTATCACTCCTAAGAACTGGCGACGGTTTCATTTGTCATTGGGAAAATGGCCAAGGATCCTTGCTCGACGATCGATAAATTACTCTAAGTTAATACGCTCCTGCAAAAAAAGAGCCCACTTATCAAAAAGCGTATGCACCGGCCCATGATGAAAATGTAAATGCTTTTCCAGCATTTCCAGAAGTGTTCGCTCCGAAACATTGGTCAAAAGAATTATCAGGCGCGTTGGAAAACGTAAACCTGTTTGAACAACCAATAGCCTGTCATCGCCCCGCTTGTCAAACCAAAAAGAATCCAATTCCTCCCATAAAAATGCCCTGTCACCAGAAATAATACCCATATTGGTAATCTTATGCTCAATAGTCTCCGGTGCCGAAAGAGCCAAAACATACGCCATAAAAACAAGTGCGATGATAACTCCCACAAGCGCAAACTCCTCAAATGCAATAGCAGCTAATATAAACACGACCGCAAAAAGCGCAATCTTTATAAAATAGCGCCTGGATCTGGCTCTGAAAACTCTTACCGGAGATTTCCAAGAAATTATTGATTTTGCCTCTAGTGCCGCCAAATGCTTAGCATCCAGTTCTTCCTTAGAGAGGATTCTATCTGTATAGTGATCAACAGCCTGTTCGGATTTTCTAAAAGTTGCCATGGACAGTTATTAATATAAAGTTTATCACAATATTTTGAAAAGATAATTATCAACTGGTGCATAATCATCAGTTAATATTGGCACATCATTACTTATAGCCCCTTTATAAAGATGACTCAAGTACCCATTAATTTCCCTATCTACACTTTTAAAATCCGGTACTTTGTTACCTTTCATAGCCACAAGTACGATATTTTGAGCAATGGTAGGGTCTTGGTTTGCCACCGGAAAAAGGTACACCTGCCCAAATATACTCCTATAAGTGTGATATTGAGCCCTCAAAAACTTACCCCCGTCACCATCAATTGTAGAAATAAGATTGACTAGTACAACCCCGTTGTCTCCCAAAAGATCAAAAATATCAGCGACAGCCTCTTTTGTGGTTACTTGAAACGGTATAGAACTAGCACTGCTAAAAACATCAACATACACCAGATCATAAACATTTGCCCCAAGTCTTGCTTGTCTGTTTAGAAAAGTTCTTGCATCTTCATGAAAAACTTGTAACCTGTCATTTTCTTTCAATCTAAAATATCGCTTTGCCAAATCCGTAAGCATCGGATCAATCTCCACCACATCCATCCGAGCGCTAGAATATTGACTTAAAAAATCTTTAGGGTAAGAATATGCCGCACCGCCTAACATTAAGGTTCTTTTTAAATCACTTTTAAAATATCCCCCTAATCTAAAAAACTTATTCACCCCAAACACTAATTCATCGCTATCCAAAAACATAGCTGCTTGGGTAAACTTTGGGTCAAAAACCATGACTTTAATTGGCCTTTGGGTTTTTGGCTCATTGCTGTTATATATAAAAACACGATTGTAATTGGTATCTATATCAATAAAATCTTTACCTCGCATATTTCTGGCAACTTGTGGACTTGCCCAAAAACTTCCAATAATAAACAAAAATACAAATAGCCGAAATTTGTAATCCCCAGTAAAAACAACAAGAGATGCAACAGTCAAAACCAAAGCAATTCCCACTAAAAGCATTGTGTGTCCAAAATATGCAATTAGAAAAAAACCTGCCAAAAAAGTGCCAAAAATACTACCCAAAGTCGAAATTGCATAAAGATTTCCCGTCACTTTTCCACTCTTATTAACTGATCTAACTTTAAGTCTTACCGCATAAGGCGAAACCATTCCCAAAAGTAAACTCGGTGGAGAAAGCAGACATATTGATGCAAGAATGGCAGACAATCTTAAGTCGAAAAACCATGCCCGAATAAAAATTAAAACCGGCTCTTTCAAAAAAGCAGATAGGCCGATATAGATTGCAGCGCACAGGATTATCAAAGATAGTGCTTCGTATTTTGGTTTTTTATCCGCAAGCTTTCCACCAAAAAAATACCCCAAACTTAAACTCGCCATAACCACTCCGATCAAACTAGTCCAAACAATAATGGATGTTCCGAGATATGGAGCTAATATTCTTGAACCGAGAATTTCAAGAGCCATAACAGCTGCCCCTGTTAAAAAAACGCAAACTTCTAACCGAATATTTTTCATATGTAAGTTTATGAGGGATTTTGACAATATTTGCATGTTAGCGGAGGGGGTGGGATTCGAACCCACGGTATCTTGCGATACAGTCGTTTTCAAGACGACCGCACTAGTCCACTATGCGACCCCTCCAAATTTTCTGTTTTCTTAATCCAAAATCGTTTACGATTTTGAAGAGGAGAAACAAGTTTGCGTTAAACGAAATTTGTCAATAAATTTCGTGGCAAGCAATACTTTGTTGCGACGCGGCGGAGGAGGTGGGATTCGAACCCACGTGAGCCCGTTAAGGACTCAGGGGATTAGCAATCCCCCGCAATGGACCAGCTATGCGACTCCTCCAACTACTTATCTGTCCACTAAAACTATGCTATTCTATCTCAAAATCCTAACCCACTCAACCTGTCCCAAAACCCTGCTGTATAATCTATACAAAAATGTACTACAAATCACCGCTCACTTATATTATCGCTCTTCTTTTTATCACTTTGTTTGTTATAAATTTTTGCATTACCGAAGAACAACAATTTGTACTCCTTGCTAAGTCATTTAAAGAAGGTAGCCTCGCCTTTGTTAATATCGGAGAAGATATCTCGGACACCGCGTTTTTCAATAATCAGTATTTCTGGCCCCTAGGGCCTTTTCCCGCAATTCTCATCCTCCCCTTTTTATTTATATCAAACCATTTTTTTCAGGGCTTTATCTCGTTTCCTATAAGCGCTCTTAATTTCTTCCTGTTATATAAATTTGCCAGATATTTAAAAGTTAACCATACAAAATCACTTCTTCTGGCAACTTTTTTCATCTTCGGCTCAATATATACCCCTTTGGCCGCTCTTTCAGCATCTTGGTATTTTTCACAAGTTTTAGCCTGCACCCTTTTAATTCTTGCCCTTTTCGAATTCGTAAAATATAAAGGCTATTTTTTAACCGGGATTTTTCTGGCCTTAGCCATAGCTACCCGCTTTACGTTAATCTTTTCTCTACCTTTCTTTATATATTTTTGCTTTCAACAAAAACAAAAAATTTCCAAGTTACTTAAATTTTTACTTCCAATAATTACTATCATAATAGTGCTGGGATCTTACAACTACGCAAGGTTTGGTAGTCCTTTGGAGCACGGCTATAACTACCAGCTAATCCCTCATGAACCGCTAGCCAGAAGAAATATAGGGCTTTTTTCACTAAAACATATTCCGGGCAACGTCTACTATATGCTCTTTAATGGCCCCGACCCTGTATTTAAAAATAGTTCCCACATTCTAAAATTCCCTTATATTACTTTCGATAGTTATGGTCTTAGTATATTTTTTCTTTCACCAATTCTATTTCTGCTTTTTAGAAACAGTCTAAAATCCAAACTAACCAAAACTGCCTTTATCACAACACTAATCATGCTTATTCCGCTTCTGACATATTACGGTATAGGTCAAGTACAAGTGGGCTTCAGATACGCTTTGGATTTTTATCCGTTTATTTTTTTAATGCTTACAGAGCCAGTCCAATATGTAAAAACTAAAACTGTCGCAATTCTGGTTTTCTGGGGTGTTTTTTTCTCAATATTATTTACCTTCTTGTATTGGATGCATATATTCACCCTGATAAATCAGGGATTTTAATCTAACGCTACAGCCATTGCCCAAACCTCCTCGGCACCGGCACGTTTTAATACATTTGCAGCCTCACTCATTGTTGCCCCCGTCGTAAAAACATCATCCACTAAAATATATCTTTTCCCTTTGCACTTTGCCGCCTCTGGCCCGCTTCGATGAGTCGAAGACGAGGCGAGCGAGCCTCGCCCATGGCGGACACTTTGACTTATTTCAAATGCCCCTTTTATATTTTTTTTCCTCTCGTCCCGAGAAAGTCCAACTTGGGTTTTTGTATTGACTACTCGAGAAATTATATTTATGTTTATCTTCACACTAAACCTTTTTGATAATTCACTAGCCAATAATTCCGCCTGATTAAATCCTCGCCAGTTTTTCCGCGAATTGTAAAGCGGAATTGGAACTAAAATCGCTTTATCCGAAATATCATATCTCCACATCGCAGAAGCCAAAAGGTCTACCAAAACTAAGCTGATTGCACTAACCCAGCGGTATTTTAATTTTTTAACTGCCGCACGTATCACTCCACGATATCTGCATGCCACTACCAAACCATCCAACGTATATTTACCCAAACACCCCGGATGAGTCCGACCGCCAATCGCTTGTCGCGAGCAAACCGCACAAATCGGCTTATCCACAAATTCTATTTTGAAAAAACAGTTCTTGCAGATGTAGTTGCCAAGCTTCCCACAACCAACACATTTTTTTGGAAAAATAAAATCTAATAAGTTCACAGCTCTATTAAAACACCAAACTTGTCTTTCAGGCTAAAATTTGCTAAAATCCAAGCTTACTAATCCAAAAATTCCTTGAATTTTGGAAAAGGAGAAACAAGCTTACGTTAAATCGAGTCAGGCTTGATGGTCAACAAAACTTTGTTTCGACGCGGGGATGTATTGTTTCGACAAGATTGCTCTTTAATAAACTGCAGGCCGAATATGATTCTAAAGTGCGTTAAACTTTGAATTAACCTTACGTGCAAAGGAAAAAACCGCACAATTCCTTGCTTTCCTTAAAGGAGAACAAGGTTTTGCTCCAGCATTTGCCTAAAAACAAATTCTCTAGCATGTCCTTTTTGTCTTTTCCTGGCGAGACCTAAAGGGCAAAAACTAAGCCGGGATAGGTGTTTATTTTGATCAGATAATTTACCGAAACTTTGATCTTTGTTTAAATTTTTCCTGCTGGCCGGTTACAAATTTAAACGAGATTTTATAGACCAACTAAGCCTGTAGATGTTTTTAAAATGTTTTCTTGGACGAGGGCTCAAAACCCTCCATCTCCACAATTATTTTTTTGCTCAGACTTCATGGCAATGTTTGCCCAGATTACAATGCAAAGATTTAGACTTTTCTCTATAATTTTGTAAAAATTACATGAGTTTACGAATATAATTTTGTAGAAATTACATGAGTTTGCGAATATAATCTTCTCGTGATCAAAAACTATTTAAAAACTTCCTCTTTCTATCTAATTATTTTCATTTTACTTTTGCAAGCAATAACAGACACTGATTTTGGATGGCATTTGGCAGTCGGTAAATTTATTTTTGAAACAAAAAGTATACCTACTCACGACCTATTCTCATTTACTCTTCCCAATTACCAATATATTTATCATTCTTGGGCAAGTTATCTTGCAGTTTTCTTAAGCTACAAAATAGCCGGCTTTGCAGGCGTTTCTGCTCTCTATTCATTTATTCTGACTTTAAGTGTTTTTTTCCTGATTAAAATTATCAAGACTTTATATCAAAAAAACATCAACTTATTTTTAATTTTAACAACAACCCCTCTTATCCTATCTATTTCGGGAGCAAGACCCCGTGCTTCTAGTTTCCTTTTTTTTTCGATAATCTATTATTTGTTTCTAAAATTCGCAAATGAAAAATCCAAAACTATCTATTTTGTACCATTTATATTTTTCCTTTGGGTAAACTTTCACGGCTCTTTTCTTATAGGACTTTTAACTTTTACTCTGTTTATTGTAATTTCCGCAATCTCAAAGGATATAAACACATCACAAATAAAAACACTTATAAAAGTTCTTGGGTTTTCACTCTTGGCCACATTAATAAACCCTTATTTTTATGGAGCCTGGAAGCAGGCATTGGAAATATCATTTAATTCTTCATTAAATCTTAGAAATATAAATATCGATTGGAAACCCTTAGTTGGTTCCGGAGGAACCGGATGGATTTTCGCAAGTTTTATTGTCTTAACTGTAATTGCGATCTATAAATTAAAAATCAAAATAGGCACTCGAGAAAAAACTTTGCTTTTAATATTTTTCATTTCCTCGCTATACACTGCTAGATTTACCCTGCCTCTTCTCGTTTTTTATCTTCCTTCGCTGCATCTGCTATTTTATGATTACAAAAAAGTTATTGATCAAAAAATCCTAAACCTCGCCCCAGTAAAAATTGCCTTTTTTAGTCTTACTCTCATCATAATCCTAATCGCTTTTTCAAACATTTTACAAATAATGATTGTCTATAAAACTTTCGAAAATTACAGTTATTTCTTGCAAACTAGATCTCCAAGCAGATTTTATTACGCTAGTTGGCCCTACAATAGCAGCCAGTTTGTCGTAGATCAATTTTCAGACAAAAATATCCTCTGTGATGCTAATTGGTCAGGTTACCTATTATTGCTAAATCCAAACATAAAAGTTTTCTATTACGGAGCCATGGATAATTATCTTTTCAATAACACGTCCTTTGCCGCTATTTATTTAAATTTAATCAATGGATATTCGCCCGCACAAATTACCCTTGACAAATATAACGTAGATATAATTTTTTTGCCTCCAGCCCATAAAATTGTTAACAATCTCAGATCAAACTTAAACTGGCATATTGTCATGGAAGATGAAAAAGCAGTTGTTTTTTCAAAAAATTAATATTTTTCGCCTCGCAAAGCTCGGTTAATGTCCCTCTCTTCTGTTTTTTTCTTCAAACTTGCACGTTTATCATATTTTGCCTTACTCTTTGCAAGCACCAGTTCCACTTTGGCCAAATTGCCTTTGATATAAATAGAGAGAGGAATCAGAGTTAATTTTCCGCCGGCAATTTTGCCCTGCCAATTCAAAATTTGTTTGCCGTGGAGCAGTAATTTTCGCTCTCGCCTACTGCTCGCATATTTTTCCGATCCCATCCAGGGATTGATAAATGCATTTATCAAAAACACTTCTCCATTATTAATTCTGGCAAACGCCTCCGACAAATCAACTCGCCCGGCTCGAATCGATTTTATCTCCGCACCGTTAAGAACTACGCCTGCCTCAACTTTTTCTAAAAATTGGTATTTGAATTTTGCCCGCTTGTTTAATATCTTCACTTCGCAAGGTTAGCTTCCATAATTTTGCCACCCGAAGCAATATATACTTTGCCACTTGCCTTATCAACCACAAATGTCGGGTTATTTTTAAATTCAAAAGATTGATACACTTTCTGAAACACACCATCTTTACCAATAACCAAAAGTGCCCCATTTAACTTGTCAATAACATATAGATTATCCATATCGGAATTTGTATAAATTTCTCCGAAAGCAACATCAGTCTGCACTAACCCTTGAATAAAAAAATTCTCTTTTTTACCTCGGTTATACTTCAAGATCTGGCTATTTTGAGTTACCCAAATCGACCCGTCAATCGCCAATCGCGAAAAGTCCCCAAAATCCTCTTTTTTCTCCAAATAAAAGGCTCCATCTCCGTAACCCTTTTCTATAGGCACAAACTTCAAAATCTGATCTCTAGTCAAAACGTAAACGTTTCCCAGAAAAACCGCTATATCCCACCCAAAGTCGATATTCACAACCTCATCTTTTTTTTGCGTATCCAAACCGATTTTTACAATTTTGCCTTCCGAGATGACAAAGGTAGAATCATCCCAAACAAAGCCGGTAGAGGTTCCCTTCTGGCTATTTCCACTGCCGGAAATTGTCCCGTCCAATGAAACCTCATATATTTTATCGTTAGAAAAACCTACCAGACCATTTTTGGATATTGCCAGAGAAACCAGCCCTTCTCCAATGTTGGCAATTTCAAAAAACGGCAAACCGCTAACGTTTTCTGTTTCTTTTAATTTATTGTTAATTTCACTTTTTATCAAAGCGGACTCCTCATCTTTTGGAAAAAGTGCCAGTGCTCGGGTAATATCACTGCTTGCCTCAATTAGTTTTGTTCGTGCCCTTTCGCTATTAAGAGAGATTATCGACTCACCCGCAGCAAGGTTCGACTTTGCGCTTTCTATATGCCTTTTAAATTCAACTACTTTGCTAGCTTGTTTTTGATTGTTTATTGTAAATAATGCAGACCCTGCAAGAACCACTAAAAGCAAAAACGCCACCATTACCAAACTGCGCCTCAATCTAAAGATTGCCCGAATATCCCCTCGACTTAATTTGCCAATTTCTAAAATAATCGCGCACAAAAAACCACCACCTATCTTGCCAAGACTAAATTTTCTTTTTTTTGAAACTACATCCCCCCTCTCTTCAAAGACCCGACTGTCCACCTCATCACGTGCCAGAATCTCTCGGGGCGCCAAAGTTTTTTCTATGGGCACCGCTTCAACTTGTTCAATATTTTGTTCATCGTCAATGCCAATTTTTATAAATGCGACACCAATCTCGCTTTGTTTACTATCAGAAGAAATATCCGTCGCCAGTCCGTCGATTATTTCCTCAAGATCCAACCCCTCCCCTACCAAAAGTGCCGAAGTATCAAAGGTTGAGAAAAATTTTTCCGTCCCAAGGGCAAAATATTGCCCGGATTCATACGGACCGGAACCGTATTCAAAACCCAATTCTCGAGATTTTCCTGCTCTAAACGTCCGAACTTTTACCTTTTCTCCAAAACGTATAACATAACAAGCTTTTTGATAAAAAAAACAGATAGCAAAACTAGCTTCCAAATCATGCTCCAAAACAAAACTTTTAGAAGCAGAAAGGGCTTCCAAAACCTGATCGCCAATACTGTCCCCGACACCTTCAATTTTACCTGCAGCTATTTCGAAAAGACTATGTAGAGTCGTTGGCAAATCTGTAAAATTACCGTTTTTTGCCAACACACAACCAACCAAAGTTCCGGTCGTGCCACTTCCTGTTTCAACCCTTTTTGAAAAAACACTAGGTGTATGGTTTTCGTCTGCAAGCCCGGTAATTTTTTCAACTTGAATCCGCATTATATTAAATTTAAAAAATCCCAATCACCATAAAAAGCAAAGCCAGAGAAATTCCAACATTTAAAAGTCCGATAAATTTTAGAAGTGGGGAAAGTTGTGTTGGTAACTTTTTGGTCATAATCTGAACTTGTCGAAAAAGCATTATGGCAAAAAAAATGTAAAAAACTAAAAACAAAATAAAAAACGCCTTGATAACAAAAATCGTATTTAAATTAATAAATAAATTATTACTAGCCTCCACAATTGGCATTTTAGATAACCTCTCCCGGTTTTTCTGCCTCTTCACTTCTCACTTCTTCAAGAATTCTCTGGGCAACACTATCCGGTTTTTTAATGGACACAAACTCAAATTCCGGCCTTTCACTGGCAGTTTGAATAAAAACATCTCCGTAGTGGAAAAGTGTACCGAAAAAACCGACAATTTTCGGACTTACATCCTGTATTTGATTTAAATTTGCATATGCAGTTTCGCTATTCAAAATGCCCTTAAAATCAAAATCGATTATTCGTTCGTTAGTCAAAATGTAAACGTTAAAGTACCAATGGATAAATTTATAAAAGGCAAAACCCAATATAAACCAATACCAACACAGTACCACCCAAAATACTTGATTCGCGCCAAGGTAGGAAAATACGTCGATTTTTAAAAGCACCGCAAGCGGTGACACAATAATTGGCAGCAGAAATAAAGTAATAATCTCAAGTAATGCAACCACCTGAGTAGCCAGGTGTTGTCTTAGCATCAAAATTATCTTTTCACCCTTTTCCTGCGATTCAAAACTCACACCAACCGGATCAGTCGCAAAAACCGAAAGTGGATTAGTAGGCCGTTGCCTTATTTCTTCTTGAGACATTTATTTAATTATAACGCACTTTATGTGCGGTACATCAGATGCGAAGCATGCTGATATATCAGCTCATCAGAGATGATATATCAGAGCAGCGTTTACCCCGAGTGAAACGAGGGGCCTATTCACTCCCATCTTCACTTCTTCTCTATATTAAAAAAAGCAAATCCGCTTTGCGGAATAGCAAGATATCCCGGCGCCCTCAAATTAAACGCTCTTTTAAAATCATCTCCGGACAAAGACACTCCGTTTATGTTGACACTGTTGGTATTTCCACTCCCTTGCGAAACAGAAACGGAAGAAGCAGAAGAAATCCCTCCGCTTCCGGAAACCAAACTTCTAAGATCGTCCATACTATAAGGGTTCCCACCCCAACAGCTTGTGGTAACAGGAGTTATTCTCGAAGCATCTATCTCACTTGTCCGAAGCGCAATTGCCGCATTAACAATATCTGCCATTTCGGCAGAATTAAGCCAAGGGCTAGACCTTCCGCATTTATCCGAAGACGGACTATAACCCTTTGTGTACCACGCCTTATAAACCCAAGGAGAACCACCTGCCTTATCGTAAGATTTATCCACAAAATTACCTCCGCCCGCGCCATCTGTAGTGTCCCAACCAATCGGCGATGCATATCCACCATGTGTGGAAGCATAATAAGTAACAACGTCCTCCAATACTTGTCCGCGTGTCGCATCAACTGCGCTTTTCCAGGAACCAGGTACATTGTCCGATTTAGACTTGGAAAAAACCTGGCAAGCCTCAGTTGTACAAATTTCTTTTCCTTCCGCCTTATAGCGGTATGCATATGTCCTTGCCGCAACCGCTTGCGCCTTTAGAGCTTCGGCATTCCAGCCCGAAGGCATTTCGGCAATTCCGTATAAATAAGTCGTTTCAAAATTCATAGCTCCATATCCAGAAACACTAATATTTCCTCCAGTGTCTTTGGTGGTAGGTTCCTTGCCGTAATAAGCCTTCAATATTGCCTTATAATCCTGTCCCGCCTGGGCTCTACCGCGAGCTCCATACTGGCTCATACCTTTTCTGTGTGTATGCGCCCCAAACGCAAACACCGCAAAAGATCCCGAAGGTGCCGCTTCTCTAAAACCTTTTATAGAAGCGTTGTAATCATCGGCCAGTTCACTGTCCCCAATAGTTGCCGTAAATTCTCCTGACCTTGCGCTGATTATCTCCTGCTGTCTAGCCGAAAGTGACGAAATTTTACCCTCAAGCTCGCTCTGAAAAGATTTTGCATTGGCAATTTCCCCTTTCAAAAACCGTTTTTGTTTATCAATCGATGTTTGCGCCGCAGCTAATCTTTTTTTATCATCCGCAAGTTTGGTAATTTTTTCGGAAATTTTGGTTATCAAATCCTTGTCCTCTTTACTGGATCCCTGCTGGAATGCGATCAGCTTTAGCGTATCAGTCGCGTCATTAGACGCAAATATTGTAAGAAGCGGAATATCCACAAACCCCCGTATATAAAAATTGCGCACCGTCGCCGCCAACACTTTTTTTTGTGTTGCCAAATCTGCTTCACTTTTTGCCAAATCCCTCTGAATCACACCTATTTTATTATTGATCTGTATAAACTGGCTCTCCAAGGATTTTACTTCCGACTCCAGAGGTGTTGTCGCCTTTTGCGAAAGCTCAAGTTGCCTGGAAAGGTCGTCTATCTGTTTTTGCAAATCCGATATCTCATCCGCCCTTGTTAATCGCGCCAAAAACACCAGGGGTAGTATTAAAATTAAAAGAAAAATCAGAATTTTTTTCATCGGGGCAAAGCTTAAAATATTATATCAGCTCGCAGAGTGATATATCAGAGGAGCGCCATTGGCATGACTGAAAGGTGCCAAGGCGACCTGCTGATATAACTTGATTGTAATCAATTTGACACAGCCCACCGATTATACCGACTTTACTGATTGTACAGATTCACTGATTTTACCGACCCTCATTTCCCTTGACGAACTGTACATTCAAATGTATACTCAAAGTATGGAATACATTACAACAACGGGCTTAAGAACCCAATCCACAAAACTCATAAGTACACTCAAAAAAGGTACAAGAGTATCCCTTATCCACCGCTCAAAAGTTGTTGGAGTAATTGAGCCAGCGATAAAATCGCCGAAAAAATTCAATGCTGTCAGGTTTAAAAAACTTGTTGACAAACTTAATCTTCCCCCCACAACTTACGCGCAAAGAGAAAAAACCTACAGGGAACACTTAATGAAAAAGTATGGCAAGAGTCTTTCTTGACGCAAACGTTTTAATCGACTTGCTAGAAAAGCGCGGACAAGTCTCCCGAGAAAGCCTGAATGATCACGAAGTATTTATATCACCGCTTTCTGTCCATATATCTGCCTACATGACCAAGCGAAAAGTCCCTAACTCAGAACTAGCGGTAATCGTGGACGATTTCACTATCACAGTATTTGATGAACGTATTTGCAGCAAAGCCCTCCAAAACCCTACCACAGATTTTGAAGATAACGTCCAGCTTCATAGCGCAGCAGAAGCAGATTGCGATTTTTTTCTGACTAACGACAAGCAGATTCTAAACCTGAAATTCTTCGGCAAAACCAAAATCATCAAAGACCTAATAGTCTTTAGTCTTTAGTCTTTAGTCTTTAGACGGTAACCATTTGTCTATAGTCTATAGTCTATAGTCGATTGTCGATCGACGTCTACGGTGCTACACTTAAATTAATCAGATGAGATTTAACAAAATATTCACTATTACTTTTATTGTTTCAACCTTTTTCTTGTTGTATTTAGCAATAGTTAACCCACCCGAAGCCCAAGCTGCAGAAATTCTATGCGGAATTAAAAGTGTGGATTATAACAGTACAAACCACGCTCCTGGCGCAGACGCAGTGCAAGTACCAGATAATACTCAATTTTCGCTCAAGGTTTCCTGTACCGGGCAAAATAGTACATCCGCAAATCCTATGGTAAACATCACCGTTGGAGGCAACACCATGAGTCAAAACGTCAGCGCGTTTGTCTCAACTGTAACTTTCGGTCCTTTCCCGGGACTGTCTGCAAGTAGCGTCCCTGCACAATCCGTCCTGCCATACCCTGTCACGTTCCAAAGCCCGGACTACGACATCACCTGCATAAGCGTAACATTCACATCAGTCTGTAAAGTTCACGTTCAAAATACTGCGCCTGGAGGCACTCCACAAGCCACTCTTTTACCTCTTCCAAATTGTTTGGCGCTTCGGGGTTATAATCCCACCACACCAACTGTCAATCAACCTTTTCAAATCCAATTTAATCTCAATAACACTAATTTATCAAACGGAATCTCAAGATATAAAATTGACTACACCATAAACAACGGTCCCACACAATCTAGTAGTTTAATCGACGCTTCTGCTTTCGCTGGAGTTTGGGTTGCCAATATGTCTGCAGTGCCAGCCGTATTTAATTGGAAAATCATGTTCGACAATAATCCTTGCGGTACCCAAGGCACTCTATTTTCAGGAAGCACTGGTGGCGGCTTTGGTTCCGGCAAAAACCCCTGCGTTGGTGGAATTTGCCAAACCGCATTTGGCCCAATCTCCACAGATCTTAAAGATTTTGCTACAAATATCCTATCTATAGCAATCGGAATTGCCGGCGGCATTGCCTTTATTCTTATGGTCATCGGCGCAATCCGTATTTTGACTTCTCAGGGCGACCCCAAAGGTGTTACCGGCGGACGAGAAATGATGGTCGCCGCAGTCGCCGGCCTTTTGTTTTTAATTTTTTCGGTTATAATTCTGCGCTTTATCGGTATTAACTTGCTTGGAGGCGTCACAGGGTTCTAAAGTAAATTATGAAATCCTTTTACAAAAGTTTAACAATTACCACTACGCTGTTCTTTTTGTTTTTATTCGCCTTCTTGTTTGTAAATCTAAACCAAATAAAACCAGCTTATGCCGCTGTCGCCTGTAGCACTAGCGTTTCTAGTGTTCAAGCGGGCAATAATATTAATGTCACTCATGGCGGTTTCGCCGCCGGTGAAGATTTTGTCGTATTTGGAATTGCCAGCCAAACACTTGCTCCGCAAAAAACTCAAGATTCGCAAAGTGCTCTCGTTACCGAATCCATAACAGTCCCTACAGGCACATTGCCAGGTGACTACAATGTAATTATACGCACAAGATTCCCAATAACTCTAACCACCTGCACAGGTGGGCCATTCACAGTAACTGCTGCGGTTGGAAGCACTCCCAGCTGCACATATACCGGTTCTACCACACCTAATAGCGGGGATGCCTTTTCAGTCACATATCAAGGTTTTGCAGCAGGTGAAACCATCGGTGTCTATGATAGGTTGGGAGGTACTCTTGCGCAAAATGTCGGCCTCACGTTAGACAGCCTAACATCCCCTCAAACTGCCTCCTCCAATTTTAGTGTTGGAGCAGGTGGGTATTCTGTCATGGTTCAAACCAGATTTCCAATAACCAACACTAAATGCGCAGATATTGATGTTGGGGGTGGCGCTGCTTGCGCAGCAGCAGACGTCAACGGTGACGGAGACATCGATTTGGCAGATATGAACGCAATAGCTTTTGCTTTTGGTTCAACACCGGGAAGTCCTAATTGGAATCCGGCATACGACCTAAACCATGACGACATAATAAATCAGGGTGACGTGGATTTTGCTAATACTTGTGACACTACTATTCCAACAACCGGCGGCACATCTTGTAGTGGTTTCTTTGGCTGCCTTACAGGTATTCTGTCACCCACAACAGCTTTTACCGAAACAGGCCTGATTGGTGACATTTTTACAAAAATCCTGCCAATTGCAATCGGCCTTGGAGGCTTTTTAAGTGTTATTATCATCGTCATCTCCGGCATCCAATTTATTACCTCAAACGGCAACCCGGAAGCCGCTGCTGCTGCCCGCGGCAGGCTTATTTTTGCTGTTATCGGCTTTGCCCTTTTAATCCTTGCTTTTGCCATCACCCAAATCGTCGATAATGTTTTCCTAAGAGGAAGCGGAGTGGTATGAAAGTTATAATAATTTTAAATTTTAAATTCTTAATTTTAAATGAATTTTCAATGTTTTAAGATTTTAAAACCTGCCCTGCCGGCAGGCGGGTTTATGCATTTTGATTTGATTAAAAATTTAAAATTGAAAATTAAAAATTAACTTATGTTAAATTTCGACGCCCACGCTTTTTCCATCTCAAGTGTCTTTGGGCCTGCCAGCTACTTTACCGATTTTGGCAAACTTGCTTCCAATATTTTAACAATCCTTGTATCTTTGGCAGGCGCTCTTGCCTTAATCTTTATCATCATCAGCGGTATTAAATTGGTCACCGCCTCAGGGGACCCTAAAAAAATATCCGCTGCCACTTCCACCTTAACCAACTCAATCATAGGCTTAGTAGTCGTTATTTTGGCGTTTATCATAATCCAAGTTGTCCAGGCATTTTTTGGTGGCATCAACATTATTGGTGGAGGAGGCCCCGGAGGACCACCAGGTGGTGGTGCCGCAACCTGTGCTTTGGGTAGCCCTAGTGTTGCTGCAGGTAGTAATTTAGGTTTTGGTTATGACGGATTCCCTGCTGGCCAAAAAATATTCATCTGGGACGGAGGAGTAAATAGATTCAACTTGGGAACAAGTTTAACTGGCTCACAACTGGTTAGTTTCACAATCCCTTCCACTACCCCGCCCGGTAATTATGGAGGATTTATAGAGAACGGCGCAAATCCCGCTGTTGCCTGTGGACCTATAACTGTTACCAGTGGCGGTGTACCAATACCCGCCTGTTCTCTAAGTCCAGCTTCGATGAACGCCGGTGGCAACATAACAGTCAACAGCATTAATGGTTTAACCGGCCAAATTACTATGCAGGGGGCATTCAGCGCCATAATAACCCCTCTTGGTACTTTAGCTGTGCCTTCAACAGTCGTGACTATACCCACAACTAGCAGCCCAGGTCTTTATGCAGTCCGTGTCGGGGGCTCAGTGGATTGTGGTGATCTTCAGGTCAATTCCCTAGCATTTGGTGTTACCTGCACCATGGCAGACTTTGATAGTGACGGAACGGTTACTATTTTAGATTTATCCTCACAAGCAAACCACAGCGGTGAGAAAATCGGAGATCCAGGTTATGCCGCCAAATTTGATCTCAACCACGACGGTTTCATAAATATTACAGATTCAGCCATCGCCCAAACATTTTTCCTCCAAACTTGCTGATCACAACTTAAATTTGTAGCTATTGCCAAAGCTTGTTTGGCTTATGCTATTATTGGTTTGAAGGCCACATTTTTGGCATTTGTTAAATGAAAAAATTATTTTTCGCACTTTTCTTCTTCCTGTTTACTACCATCTACTATCTATCATCTATTGCTCAACCAACCTACGCCGCCAGCTGCACATATACCGGTTCTACCACACCTAATAGCGGGGATGCCTTTTCAGTCACATATCAAGGTTTTGCAGCAGGTGAAACCATCGGTGTCTATGATAGGTTGGGAGGTACTCTTGCGCAAAATGTCGGCCTCACGTTAGACAGCCTAACATCCCCTCAAACTGCCTCCTCCAATTTTAGTGTTGGAGCAGGTGGGTATTCTGTCATGGTTCAAACCAGATTTCCAATAACCAACACTAAATGCGCAGATATTGATGTTGGGGGTGGCAGTATTGGCGCTGGCAATATCGGCACAATAAATCCAGGCACTTTACCAACTGTAAACGGCGACCCAACCGCACTTGTAGCAGGCATCATTAAAGCCGGCATCTCGCTTCTTCTTTTAGCCGCCTTTATTATAGATCTTATCTGGACCATAATAGCCGGCATACGTTTCATCACAGCCGGCGGCGACCCGAAAACTGTTGGCCAAGCTTGGTCACAAATTTATTGGGGTCTAATTGGCATGGTTGTAGTTATGGGATCCTTTGCTATAATCAAATTAGTCGAGACATTTTTCGGTATCAATATAATATCGGGTGGTATTACACTACCCACAATTTAAAAAACAATAAAAAGGAGGTGAATAAATGTTAAATAAAGTAAAATTAGCAGCATCAGCTGCAATAGCCACTACTCTGTTAATTCCTGGCGCAGTTTTTGCTGCAACCGAAATAATTCCAACACAGTTGACGCAACAAACTAATATAGTTTTGCTTGTGCAGGCTGTAATTAGAGTTATCTTAATAATCGCCTTCATACTGTCCTTCGTCTTCTTACTTATTGGAGGACTCAGATGGGTTACTTCAGGTGGCGACGAAAAAGCCGTTTCCGGAGCCCGTGGTATGATTACCGCCGCCCTTATTGGTTTAGTGATAGTCCTTGTTTCTTACGCACTAATTAGATTAGTCGAACAATTCTTCGGCTTCTCAATTCTTACAGGCGGAGTTTGTATTCCAACCGTAGCTGGTGGATGTGCAACTTAAGGTTAAATGAAACCTAAAATTGTTATACAGTTTTTGCTGGCGGGGTTTGTAGTGGTAAGCACATTACCTGTCTATGCTGCACCACCCGCCGCAATTTCTGATATTACTTCGATATTGCAAAACATCATCAAAATGCTCACTCCAGTGGCTGCTATGGCATTTTTAGCGATGATGATTATTGGCGCTTACAAATTCATTACCTCAGGAGGCGACCCCAAAGCAGCAGCCGGGGCCAGAAGCACATTTACCTATGCCATTATTGGTATTATTCTTGTTATCGCCGCCTGGCTCATCCTCCTTTTGATAAGCCAAATAACCGGCAGGGATGTCACCCAGGTAAACGTTGTCATTCCCTAAACCTTCCGGGTTCTTCTTTAGTTCTGATATACTAACTTTATGCCCAATCTGTCGCAAGTAAGTCAAAAGTGTAAAGTCGAAAGTGTAAAGTCGAAAAACATAATTGTTTCCCTGTTATCACTTTTCATCCTCATCTTTTCTCTCTTCACTCTGAATTTGACTTTCCCTGCCCCTGCCTTCGCCGCTCCTGGCGGCCAACCAAACCCCCAAGCCTGCGCCAATCCGATGCCAACAGATAATTTAACCGATAACTATATAACAGATGAAAACGGCGACCCGCCTGCCGATTTAAGGTTTTTCTTTAGCGCAACCGGCAATGTCGGCGAACCTAAAAGTTTTTCAAAAGACCTTGAATTTAGCGTCGATTTTTCCAAACTCCAGGCAATTTTCGCAGCCCAAAATTCCGATAACCTTGAAGGCGGTTTTCAGAATACTATCCATTCTCAAACCAACCTGCTGGGATTAACCAATGCAAACCTTATGAAATTTCAGGGTCCTGTTGATAAAGCCAGCTCAAAAGCATGGACCGACCAATTACGTACCAAATATGTGGAAAAGATCTGGGAAAAACCCGAAATTGCCGAATCTAAAAACACCTTTACCGAAAATAACGGTCAAAACCCCAAGACAGTCTACGACCTTGTCACTGCTTACAATTTACCCAAACCCCCTAAACCATCAGAAGACCAAACCCTGTGGCTTAACACCTGGGGTAAGTATTGGCTAAAAATCCCCACTGCCTATAACGAATTCACAGAAGGTAAGCTCGAATTTCGCGCCATATCCTCAAAACCGTTAATAGAAAAGGTCAAAAATGGCGAGCTTTGTGCGATGCCAATAAGAACCGTCAAATTCCCTGTACCCAACTTTTTCCGTACTGCCGCAGTTTCCGGACAATTAAATCAGGTTATCGTTCCAAAATCTGCCCAATCCCAAGACAACAACCTTATACTGGGTGGTATTCTAGGTGTAAAAAATGCTGTCGGTTCGATAATTCAAAAATGTGTAAAAATAATAACCAATAATCCCTTTACCAATACGCTCAAAAAAACCGTCAATATTTCCCTGGAAAACCTCAACCCCGCCAGACCTGTTTATGCAGCCACAAACTGTAGTATCCCGTCCGGTTTAACTATCCATCCAGGTGATTCAATAGATGTCACGCATAGTGGTTTCGCCAACGGCGAAAGCATTAGGATATTTGGAACCCTTTATCAGAAAGAAATGAGAAAAACATCAGATTCAACAACTTCGACAAAGACCAGCCCTTCGACTATTCCCTCCGACACAGTTGTAAATCAGGATTATACTGTCGTTATTGTCACACGCTTTCCAATCACATCAACTACGTGCTCCGGTGGAACTTTTAGGGTGACAGCAGTCAATTCCGGTAATAACAAGGCCACACCCATTTCTGTAAACCAAATAGGTTGTGCCCTTAATGCCGCAACGGGTACCCAAATGGTCTCTGCCACATTTACCTGGACACCGGCCGATAATCCCGTCATAGTCGCTGGCAGTTCCCTGCCGGTTCTTGCCCAGTTTCTGGATTATTCTGTCTTCGATAACGGTTGGGTCGACCTCACATTCCAGGGCCAGGACGTGGGAATAGGTTCCAGCTCCTACACTTTCACTGCCTTCTTTGCACCCAACATAGACTACTACTGGCGTATTAATACCAACTATTTTCCTGGTGGACTCGCGGGCTGGTCACCCTCTGCAACTGCCACTTTTAAGACAATCACCTGTGCTTCCGGTAATAACAAGGCCACACCCATTTCTGTAAACCAAATAGGTTGTGCCCTTAATGCCGCAACGGGTACCCAAATGGTCTCTGCCACATTTACCTGGACACCGGCCGATAATCCCGTCATAGTCGCTGGCAGTTCCCTGCCGGTTCTTGCCCAGTTTCTGGATTATTCTGTCTTCGATAACGGTTGGGTCGACCTCACATTCCAGGGCCAGGACGTGGGAATAGGTTCCAGCTCCTACACTTTCACTGCCTTCTTTGCACCCAACATAGACTACTACTGGCGTATTAATACCAACTATTTTCCTGGTGGACTCGCGGGCTGGTCACCCTCTGCAACTGCCACTTTTAAGACAATTAATTGCGGAGTTACTGCTGCAAGCTGTAGTATCAATCCGGGCAATATCACAGCCGGAGATACCAAAACAGTTACCCATAATGGTTTTGCGCCCGGCGAAAGTATCAGAATATTTGGAATCAATGGCAACAGAGAACTTGCAAAAACCGCCGATTCACTGACAACCACTGCCAATCAACTTGTGATTATACCGGCCGACATACCAGGCGGGGATTACAATATAGTCATTGTAACCAGATTTCCAGTCATTATGTTTAGTTGCGCCGGAGGACCGTTTACTGTAACCGCCAAAACCGATTCTTGGACAGTCTATCCATTAAAAGACGACTCCTGTGTTAAATACAACCCAAGCGGTAAGGCTGGTGCTGCCCCTTATTGCGCAATCTATGTAAATGATGCGGCCGGTAACCCCAACATCCTTCCGGTTGATTCATGTACAGATAAACCTGGAAAGCTAAATTCCGATTCTGGAAACGTTGTCTGTACTTTTAAATTTAAATGGACCGGCACATTCGACATACCAGCAACCGCAGATGGCGACGGACAATGGGATTCCTGCACCCCGGAATCAAGCGGTCAAAGAACCTGCTATCTCACAGTCGGTGTCTGGCCGGATTTTAGAATTCCATATTTATGTCAAATATCAAACAATACCCTTTACTCGGACGTTAAAGAGAGTTGCCCAACTCTTCAGGAAACAGGTAGACCCGGTGTCTATATCTTCTGGACGCCAAAAGCCGCAGAAGAAGAACTTGCCAAAGACCCCTTCGCTATTCTTTTACAGGGGTATGTAGATAAATGCAAAGTAGACCCGCCAATTGCATCTGATCCAGGGAACCTAAGAGGCTGTGGAGACCTTGCTAACTGGGCAACCACTGGTGGCAATGCAGACCAATATCCTGGGCTAAAAGACTGTATTGAGCAGTTTATGTTGTTCAACCAGCCGGCGATGACCACCTGTTTAAGTCTGGTCACGACAAGCATCATTAATAGTCTTAAAAATCTTCCTGGCCAGGTAAGCAGTGGGTCAGGACCGGCTGTTGCCGGTGCCAACACCGGACCGGGCGGATCTGTTTTAGGGGCAAGCAACAGTGACCAAAAACAACGCCTTATTGGCGGAGTAGATTGCGCCAAACAATTTACCCGCGATGTTGCCCTAAAACCAAAAGTATTGCAGCAAAGTTTGGGGATCCAACAAAATTGCGACCTAACTGCCTCATCCACCACCCCGTCCGGTAGTAGTCCTACGCCTACACCCAGCAGCACTCCACTCCCCACACCTCCTCCTGGAGGATGTATACTTTGCTACTACATTAAATATGGCGATACAGCTATACTCCCAGATGATAAAAATGCGTTAATTAACCTTGCCAATAGTAGTTGGCCGGGTAATAACGTTGCCAGAATTGATGAGGTTATATCCCGCAGCACCTCCGCCGGTATAAGTCCCGCATTCACAATTGCAATATGGTGGGAAGAAGGCGGATTCGGAGGCGCAGGAGCTAACAGCGAGTTTGGTTGCTTCCCCGGTGGGAACACAAGTCAAACACTTACTTTCGACCAATCGCTTAATTGTTTTATAAGCTTTACTCAAACCCAGCATCCATACAATCCTGCTGATCCATATAATTCTTTTTATAATTGGGTAAACAACTTTTGCGGCCCAGCAGCCAACCCAATCTGCTCAAACAATCCCGGTTTTATCAACCGACTCCAATCCGTTTATAATTCAGTTTCAGCTGGCCAACTTATTAATCTATAAACTATGTTAACTCTAAAAAATTCAAAGAAAATATTTTGGGTAATTGCCGGCTTCATAATTCTTACCATTACCGTCTTAATAATAAGCATTATTCTCACAGGCAAAAGCAATAAAGCCTCGCGACAAGAATTTATTTCCAAAATTCCCTACTACCAACAAGAATTTACGATATCCTACTCGAAAAACAAAGACCAAATTTATATCAATGTCATAAAAGAGCCTTATGACCTAAATAGGCAAAAGGCAGAAAAATGGATAAAAGACAACGGCCAAAACCCACAACAATTAAAAATCTTATACACACCTACAAACGTATTTAGAAATCTAAATAAATAACGTCATTTGACACAATATTCATAAAAGCTTATCATCAGGTTCTAAAATGTCACCTGAAAGACGCTTAGCAATTCTCGGAGTCATAGTTGCACCGGCAATTTTCTTTGGTGCCGCAGCGTCAGGCAATAAAGACACCAAAGCAACACCCGCCGACGAAAACAGTTTTCACCTAACAAGCAAGCAAGCCGCTCTTGATATTCGCAACTGCATCACCACAACTCTTCCGCACTCACCCGACAAGGACAATCCTTTTTGTAAAGACCTTCAACAATCTATCTATATACTAAACACAACAAGAGTAATCCATGGCTGCGATAATATCAAAACAATTTTAGACACTCCGCCGACAGCAGCCCAAGTTGAAACACTTAGGGATTGCGCCAGTGCTGCTTTCTTGACTCTTGAAAAGAGATAATCTTGAGGCCCTAAAATGCCAGCAGAAAGAAAAGTTTTTAACAGAAAAATCTTCAAACTCGGCGCTCTTGCAGCCAGTCCGTTTTTACTAGCCGCTTGCCAAAATGTATCAACCGAACAAAAAACACCACTTAGCCAAACAACTCAAATAACCCCTAGTCAGCACCTGGCAACCGCTGAGCCAAATTTACAACCAATCAAAACAGAAACTCCAAAAAAAACCTCAACACGCATAACAACTACCACCCCACCATCAGAAATCCCAACACCACAAGCAAACAAAGATTCACTAAATCCAGTAAACCTCGAGCCATACGTGGATAAGTTTGGTTCTTTAATTAATACAGTTATTAGAGGCAATTACACTTACACCTACAAACTTATACAAAATGCAGATCCCAATCTAGGCATTCCTAATGTTCGGGGGCTAATATCTGATCCAAAACTTTATGCCTATATCTCAGACCCCGAAAAACGTGCTCGAATAATGAACCTATATCAACAGGCACTGGACAAAAATATTGCAAACCCAAATGACCCAGAAATCCCTCAATTGATCCTTGATGCAAGTATGGTTATAAAAGATGTCTGCACGACCGACTTTCACAAAACAATCACGAAAGGCAACGCGTCTATGATTTATTTTAAAGACCCAAAGTTCTGGCAAGATAACCAATTTGCCATAATAGACAGCAATTGTTTTTGGGGAGAAAAAACGACACAGTGATCTGAATGAACTGATATATAACCTCTTGATCCAAAAACTTCTTCTGTGCTAATCTAAATCTATATTAAAATTCTTCTCGCGGGGAAGTTGGTCCGATTCCAACACTGTGCCGCAACGGTAAGCCCTTTTATCAAAAAGACAAAGTCCGAACACCGCAAGAAGAAAAATAAGTCCCGAGCAGGAACAACCGCTTAATAAGTGGCCAACCCTCTGGATTTATGGAGGGTTTTTAAATGGAAAGACTTCAAACTCAGGAGCGTAAAAATTTAGCATACGATTGCCGGTTTGACCAACAGGAATTTGCAAAAATCTCCGAACTAGAAGGCCAAATTCCGCCTGCAGAATATGCACAAAAACTGCTCAACTGGCAACGAGAAACCTCAATAAACCTCGAAACTAATTTAGGGGAAAGGTTTAATGCTCAATTATTTGAAGTATTCTATCCGCTGAAAAACAGCCGCATGATGCATCCGCGCCAAAATGTCCCTTTTCTTGACTCAATGGTAGAAGGCCAGCAACACCGTCTCGGGCAAGATACAAGCCTAAACTATAACCAAAAACGGGAACTGGCGGAAGTTATCAGTTTTTCAGCAGTCGAATCCTACTTTGCCAAAACTCCCCGAAGCAACGAAACATTTATCAACCCCTCCCCGCCAGGCGGCGACTATGGAGGAAACTTCATCGATGTCTTTGATTCAGAGCAAAAAGAAGGCCAGGCATATGTCAGGCTTCGCCGCTTCGCAGTATCTACAACACTTAAAGACCATTGGAAAATCGCACAATTATTAACAGAAAACCAATTGGCGTTAAACAATCCTCAGGACAAAATAGATATTATGATAAAAAGTGTAGTCATAAAAACATCTAAAAATACAGACGAAATCCTAGACTTTTATCTTCCTGACCAAACTGCCTTAAATCTAGAAGACTATCAACAACTCAAAAACAAATACCGGCCATTTGCCGGCGAATATATCAATGCAGTAATGAGTGGCAAATCAACAAGAGAGTTGGAACAAATCCACAATGCAGGACTTAAATACGCAGATATTCAAATGGGGAAAGACATTGATTCCACAGGTATTGTAACTGCCACACCTGCCAACAACCCTAAAGAAATACCTTTTATGATTTACGTTTTAGGAAACCAAAATTTAAGGCCGGTCGCAACAGGCTGTGGAATCCAGGGAAACTTAAATGGTGGATATACGGATTTAACTTATTCAAGTCTATTCAATATAAATTCATTCGATTATTTAACAAGTTCCAAAGACAAAAGCGATTTCCACTGTCCCGGCAAAAAAAAAGACGGCACACCTTGTACTTATACAATCCGCTACGGTTCCGGTATAAGAAAATGTCCCAAATGCGGCGAACAAGCCAAGTGTCCAGTATAAAGTTTTAAAATTTGGTCATTAATTATTGATTTAAAATTTAAAATTAAAAATTTAAAATTAATCTGAAGTTGACTAACTTCACAAATCCTCCTAATATGGAATAAACCCTGCTTATGTTAAATAATCTGCCGATTATCAAAAATAAATTCTTAATTTTTCTTCTCTTTTCTCTACTGTTAACTGTTACCGGTTACCTGTTAACTGTGAAGTCCGCCCATGCCCAAGCATGTACTACAAAACCTACTACCGTCCAGGACACTGTCGATAATCTCAACCGCTGCGCTATTGAAAAAAACGTTTTCGACGACAAAATTTTCAACGTTAACCAGATAACCGGCACTACCGATAGTTTGTATATGCTTCTAACCGGCAGTTCCCAACTCCATCCGCAAACCAATCAGGTCACCATGGGTACCGGTGCCCTAGCTGCCACCGGAAAATTAGTCACTGCCATGTACAGTGCACCACCGGTTTCCGGTGTCCAGTATTTTGCCCACGAACTTCAAAAGTTTAATCCGGTCAAAGATGCTTATGCCCAAAATGGCATCGGTTACGATGCCCTACAACCTGTCCAACGAATCTGGGAAGCATTAAGAAACATTTCCTACGTCGGCTTTATTATAGTATTCGTTGTAATCGGTTTTATGATCATGTTCAGAAGCCGTATTTCCCCACAGGCTGTGGCCACCGTCCAAGATTCCCTGCCTAGGATAGTTATTGCCTTAATTTTGGTTACCTTCAGCTACGCTATCGCTGGTCTGATGATTGATATTATGTTTTTATTTCTTAATGTCGTCATTAGTGCCCTGAAAGGTGCCGGTGTCCTAAACGACAACGCAAATGCAGTCTTTACCAAAAGTGTCTTTGGGGTTGTTTGGGGTTCATGGAAAAATACATTCGGCGCAGTTGCAACAGCACTTAAAGATGTAATCGACGGCATTATCAACCTTCCGCTTGGACTGGATAATGTTATTGGTTTTTTGGGAGGGACAATAGGGGCCATAGTTGTCGGTATCGCCATGCTCTTTATTATGTTTAGGGTTTTCTTTATGCTTCTTGTCGCCTACGCCACCATAATCCTTTTGACCATGGCAGCACCCTTCTTCTTCCTTTTCCAGGCCCTGCCGGGCAATAACGGCGCCAAAGAGTGGTTTAAACAAATGGCTGCCAATGTTTCTATCTTCCCGGTAACAGCCTTAATGTTTATCTTTGCCGGAATACTCGGCAATATTGCTTCACTTGGTGGAACTGGAACAGGTCAATTAACCGGTGATCAAATTGGTCAGTTTCCTTTATTGGCTGGTGATATAAACTCAACTGCTGTTGGCAAACTTATTGCCATCGGTTTTCTTTTAATGACTCCAAATGCAGCAGACATGGTCAAAAAAGCTATCGGCGCCCAAGGCGGAGCCAGCGGTATGGCAGGTGGTGCAATGGCGGGCTTGGCTGCAGGCGCAGCCGTAGCCGGAGCAGGCGCCAAAAGAGGCTATCAATCCGCTCAAGAGCACCTTCCACAACAAATAGGGCCTCAAGGTAGCATTGCAGGAAAGTTTAAATATATAAACCCGGCCTATTATCGAGCAAATTCACAAGTTGCTCAGGAAAGAAGAACCGAGAATATTAGACATGAAGCTGGCAGTTCGATAAAAGATAAACTATCGGAATCAAAACCCACAGGTGGTGGTAAACCACCAGCTTAACGCCCAGCCATCGCGCTCGGAAATTTCTTAAACCACTCAAGAATCATTGCCAAAATTGTATCAAAGGCAATATTGCCTTGCTTTTTGGCATAAATAAACGAAAGTTTGTGCACAAATGGTGTATCTGCAAAAGGGATAAGCCTCGCAAGACCTTTATCCACAACCTTACGGTAATAATCCCTTTCCAAATCTTTTTTCGACCTATCAACAATCAATCCTTCATTTCTCACATCGGTTAAAAACTCATCTGCATTGCCTGCATTCCAATTATCCCTACCGGTTATTTCTTTATTCCACAATGATTTAAATTCTAGAAGCATACCAGCCATATCCTTCATCAGCTTTGCCCTCTGCCAAACCCTTTTTCTGCCTTCACTCAACTGCGCAGCCGCACCAAGCATTCCGGCATCCGGTTTTGATAAAAACCCACTATCATGCTCAACCATCAAACCTCGCAGCTTATTTGGACCCGCAAAATCCCCACCATACCAGTCCGGAGCATCGCCATATGGCAAAGTATCTTCATCTTGGGCATTCTTACCCTTAGAAATATTAGCCAGTGCTTCCCTGGATGATTTATTGGCAAGTGTCACAATCGGCAAATTATTGTATTCCTCCAAAAAGTCCTTGTCTTTGTCACTCATCTTTTTTCGTATCGTCCCCCATGCTTCATCATTGCCTACACCTGAATCCATTAAACCTTCAACTTCTTTCATATATCCATTCAGTCTCTTCACCTGTGCACCTTGATCTTTTCCATAGCCTCTGATGAAGCCGGCGTTTTGCAGAGGTTTATTCCAGCGCTCACCTGGAAAAAAACCGCTGTATTGGGAATAAAAATCAAATAAACCCAGATTCATATTGACCCCTCCAGCCATTCCCGGTACATATTTTTCTAGATATTCCCCCAACGTGTCAGCACCAACGGCTAGTTTCCTCATTCGCCTTCCCACCTCACCGTTACCTTTAGATTCCTGGCACATATATTGCTGGAATCCGATAACCAAAAATAGTTCATTTTCACCCTTTCCTGCACCGGCAGCACTCGTTTTACCGCCCTGTTCGCCCCAATATGCACTTCTGCCTTTCATCCTCCAAAAAAACCATTCACCCATAAAAGCCGCGATTTTTGCCCTTGCCTTTACTTCTTCTTTGGTAAATGTCCCTTTTTCAGCTTCCTTTTCAAGATGTTCCTTGGCAAACCTAAACAAATGCTCGCGCATTTTAGTAACATCTTTTATATCTTTAAACCCCACAAAACCCCCAACCTTCCAACTTTCATCGTTATTAGTACCTTTTCCCAAAATTTGTTTGTCAATTGAACTTTCCCTGTTTTTTTTAGGATTCATAACCCTAACACTCCCATCTTTATTTTCCTCATACACATATAGACCAACCGCGGCTTTCTTCATTAATTCGAACTCATCATCACTAAATCTTGACCTGACCATTGCCCATTTTTGATCGGCAGTCAGCGTTTTATTATTTTTCACCCCGTCCATAACGTCCTTCCACCTTTTTCTTAAATCTGGCATTCTTTCCTCACCTGAATCCAATTTTTTTCTTGTTATAAAACTCTCAGTTTCACTGACTATCTCATCCCAACCATGAACTTTTTCCGATAATATTTCTAGTGTTTCCCTCAAAACAGAAGAGTTAGACATCATGGCTTCCATGCCGTTTTTGGTGAAAGCATATTTCAATTCGCTTCCGCGGCTAAGACCACGAGCATATTCTTCTACTTCCGGCACCATCTCGTTTTGGGCATTATTAAATTCCCGAAAGGCTATATTATTCCCAATTCGCGAAACATCTAAGTTTTCCCAGGGTAATTTTTCTATTTTCTTATGGAGCCAAACCTCTTGGTCTTCTTTAAGCTTCTTATAAATTTCTTTTTGGTCGCCAACATCTATATTTATTTCAGAATCACTAAAATTACCTTCTTTGAATTTCGCTAGGTCATCTACGGAAAGTTTATTGATTTTTTTAAGGTCGGCTTCTGTGAGTGCTCCTATTCGAATTAAACCTTCAACATAATAATCCGCCTCGCCCAGCTCATGTTTTAGGCTATCTTCTCTCCCTAGATTACGAACCTTAGGCATTGTGGTCATCCCGTAATAAAGGTATTGTGATTCGCGATACTCGTCATCCATGCCACCGGCAGCAGCTATCCTGTCAATTTCAGTTTTAGCAATTATTGAAATTTCCACTTGGGCTTGATCCATTGCCTCGCGAATTTCTTCCCGACCTTTTTCATTCTCACCAAGTTTGCTATCTAAAGCACTATTTGTAAAATGATTCCCTATTAAAATAAGCTTATCTTGCGCAGCTTTATAATCTACCCCTATTAAAGCCTTCAACCTTTTCAACTCATCCACAAACGGCCCAAGCTCGGTCGCAATAGTGTCTGCGTCCGGTAAGTCGTCAACCCAATCCGGCCCAGTCGGTCCCATCGTTCCTGGGCCACTGTCATTAGGTTCTCTGCCTAAATCTTCTTCGGAAAATGTAATGTTTTCAGCAACTTGTTCTGCTTTAAGTGGATTTTCTGCGAATTTTGAAGCCTTGTTCATCAGCGACAAATCATAAACCTGCTCTTCGATAAGCTGGTTCTCTAAAGGTTTTTTATCATCGACACCTTCTTTGTCTTCATCTAAAACTCCCATTTCTACCAACCTTTTCTTTTCCTTTTTTAATTTTTCCTGATTTTCAGCAAAATCTTTGTCCGCCTCTTCCCTTGTTGTGGCAGTAATTGTCGCGTTCCTGATTGTTTCATCAAGCACCAAAACTGTTGCATTAGCATCAAGATCTTTTATTTGCCCACTAATTTCTTCTTTTTTGTCGTCTGGAGCAAAATCAATAATTATATTTTTAAAATCCAAGACTGCTTTTTTGTCGACAACCACATCCCGACCACCCCGAATCGCACTAAGCACTTCTATTGCAGTCTTTGCGCGTTTAAATGGAATTTCAATTTTAGGAAAAAGTCCAGAAGACCTTACGGCTTCCGCAGAAGTGGTGTCTGCTCTTATTTCTGAAGCTGGAGAGCTATGCTCTCCTTTTGGACCTTCTGCTTTATCTTCTGGCATGAAAATTGTCCCCTCATATTGAGAGTATCGGGTTTGAACATTGTTTGCAACATTTCTTTCGTTCATTGCAGCGTAGCTTAATGGATTCATTAACTTTCTGCTTGATATCTACCTAACAGGAAGCTAACAAAAAGCAGTTGACTATTAGCTTTTAGGCATCAGCAACTTGTACAATAGACAGTGTATTTTAAATTCAATACAAATGAACATCTTTGAGAGCACATTTCCCAACAATTTTCGCTCAGAAACCATAAAACAAATATTAGACAATGTCCTTACTGGAAACTTCTGCCAGTTTGTTTGTATTCCGGGTTCCGGCAAGGCCACAATTCTTAGGCTTCTTGCCCACAACCGTAATCTTTTAAAATTTCACCTAAAAGATAAAGAAAAATCACTTCGTTTTATATATTTGAACTTTCTCGAATTAACAAGTTTTGAAGAGTCGGCTATTACAAAATTTTTACTTCTTACAATAACCCAAAAAACACCAAGCATAAGTGATCCCCTAGCACTCTCCAAACAGCTGGTCGAAACAGTCAATAAACTTTCTGACGAAGAACAAACTATAGTTTTTCTTTTAGATCATTTCGACGAATATCAAAATCGTCTCCCTAGGGCTTTTTTCCAGATGTTAAAAAGCATAAAAACACACTCCAAATATAAATTTTCTGTTGTTTTTGCAACAAGAAGGGATCTTCTTGACCTTCTTGACGAAGAAATTGTTAAACAGTATTGGGACTTTTTTGTAGGAAACACTGTTTATCTTAATATTTTTGACGAAAATGCCACAGAATTTTTATTTGAACAAATTGAAAAAGTCTTTTCAAAAAAACTTTCAAGGGATCAAAGATTAAAAATAACTAAACTTTCCGGTGGCCATGCGAAACTTACCAAAATTCTAACTGAGCTAGTTTTAGGCCAAAACGAAAAGTTAGAAACAGAAACCCTGCTAAAAAATCTGCAGGTTAAAGCCGTTCTTTTGGAAATTTGGTTATTTTTAACAAGCCTCGAGCAACACGAACTTTATGAGCTTGCCCAAAATGGGCAAGCAACAAACCAAACCGACGAAAACTTAATTAGACTTGACCTTATAAGGCAAAAGGGGCAATCTCAAGTTGAGTTTTCCATCCCTATTTTTGAAGAATTCATAAAAACCATGACTCAAAACGTTCACCACAATATAAGTTACAACCCCCAAACACGAGAGATACAAAAAGGCGCAAGCATTATCTCTGAACTGCTTTCCGCGCAAGAATACCGCCTTCTCAAATTCTTACTTCAAAATCAAGGCAGAATTATCGAGCGTGACGAGTTAATCTCGGCGGTTTGGCCGGATATTAAAATATCAGAAGCAATAAGTGATGAAGCAATCGACCAAATGGTTTTTAGGCTTCGAAAAAAAATAGAGGATGAACCGGCAAAACCAAAATACATCCAAACAGTCAAAGGAAGAGGGCTGAAGTTTGAACAGTAGCTCAACTTTTATGCGCTCTTGGCAAACTCAGCTTCTTTTTCCTCAGCCTGTTTCTTCATATTCATAAGTTCTTCCGGGTTAGTAGTCACCAGTAAATGCTCGTCGTCAGAAGCAATTACCCTGATTGCCACATGGTTGGCACCGGCAAAGAAAATCCCCTCACCTATATCAGCAGCCAACAGTAAATGCCGTTCTCCTTCGGTCAAATAAAACACGTCTGCAATTCTATCTATCGCCGCTGGCGATTGCTTCAAAAGTATCTGAATCGAAGAATTGGTAACTATTGCCTTGCCATAATCGGTATTTAAAAAATCCTCAACATCCTGTGTTATTGTCGTTAAACCCAAGTAATATTTTCTGGCCCGTTTGGCGATCGAATACATAAAGGTCGCGCTGTCCGGATGCTGCATCATATACCAGGCTTCATCCACAATCAGTATCCTTTTTCTGATATCATTCTTAATTCTTGTCCAGATATGATCCAAGATAAGATAAATCGCAATCGGCCGTAGTTCTTCCTCCAAATTTTTTATAGAAAAAACAGTAAAAGTATTTCTAATATCCAGATTGGATTGCTGGTTAAAAATTCCAATCAGCGACCCTTTTACAAACTTTTCCAATCTATCTGCAATACCCTGCGCTTGCTCTTCCTCCATACCTAGAAGCGCCTTATATAAATCTTCTACCAGAGGTGGTTCGTTTTTTTGGGTTGCAGGATCCGGCGTAATTCCTCGCGCTTTATATGCTGACACCAGCGCCCGATCCAAAACCGCATCCTCACCTGGTGACAAGGTTCCAAGTATCACCTTAAAAAACCCATGCAACGAAAGGATTTTTAATCCCAGTTCGTTTTCACCTTCTTCGTATACGCCCGACAAATCAAAAGGGTTTATTTTGATAGGACTGTTAAAATCAAAAGAGATATATTCCCCGCCGATAGAATCGCAAAGATTTTTGTATTCCTCCTCCGGATCAATAACAATAATTTCCGCACCAAACATCAAAGACCTCAGCGCCTCCAGCTTAACCAGATAGGATTTACCGGATCCGGATTTGGCAAAAATAACACTGTTAGCATTCTCTTGGGAAAATCTGTCAAAAATAACCAGCGATCCGTTATGCTCATTAATTCCATACATAATACCTGTATTGGATGTCAAAGAAGACGAAGTAAACGGAAATGTTGTAGCCAGCGATGTTGTATCCATGTTGCGTGTTATATATAGGTGATCTGTCGCCTGAGGTAAGGTAGTTTTAAAAGCGTCTTCCATTTGCAGTGTGGCATGCTTTGGCACCAAAAGTAGTGCGCCCATTGTCGATTCCACCTGCTTTGATACCGTATTGAGCTCTTCTATAGAATCTGCCGGAATCGACACATAAAGCCCAAACTGAAAAAATCGCTCTTGCCCTTTGACCAGCTCCTCCTGTAAAACCTGAGCATCCTCCAGTGCCGCCTGAACTGTCGGATCAAGCACGTGACCATGTTGGATATCCGAAGACATTGTTGCCTCCATCTCCGTAATTTTTCGCCTCAAATCATCTAAAACTCCTCTTGCCTCAACTGGATACTGATACAGCGCAATTTCCAAAGTATGTTCGAAATTGATAAGCGGTGAAAGCCAGTTTGCCTGGACATATCTTGGATAACCAACCACAAAAAGCGTCCTCCAGTATGTAGAGCCGACTTTTATATAATCAAAATCTACCTCAATAGCCGCCGGCGCAATAATATCCTTAACCGAAACAATACCTTGTGCCAGTGTATCTGCCCAGCGCTTTTCCTTATCGGTAAGCTGTTGTCCTTGTATTTTTGGTGGTTTTAAAAAATTGACCAAGTTCATATTTAAATTTCTAATTTTTAATTTTAAGTTTTAAGTTTTAAGTAAAATCATAATTTTAAAATTTCAAACATTATTACATTTAGATTTCATTTAAAATTGTAAATTTATAATTTAAAATTATTATCCTTTCTGCGCCATCCCCGTTGCCCTTTGTGTAGCTTCCTGTAAATTCTTTAGAGCTTCTTCCTGGCTTTGTGTCGCCGCCGGTGCACTTTGTGTTGCAGCTGGTACACTTTGTGGCAAAACCGAAGTATTTACTGTCTCACTAGAAATGACTGGCACAACTGAACCTGGATCTGCAATAGTTACTACAGCAGGTGTTTGTATCGGCATTTGCACCTGCTCCGATGCTTTCGTATCAATTGGTGTCCCGTGTGCCAGTTCTGTCTCCACTGGGGTTGGGCTTGGCGCAGGAGTTTCCACATCCGGTTCTACTAAGGGAACTGTGTAGGATGCAGAATCCAACAGTACTCTTTGTATGCCAGTAGGTGCCGGATTATAAATATCATAAAAAAGCTCTATCAACTCTTGAGTTGTAAGTTGTTTGGAAATAAGCCCCAGCCTTGCTGTCTGTTTAATTAAATGGTCTCTTTTTGGTGTCATGGTTGCCTTTGCGTCGGCAATCAACTGCAGTTTGTTTTTATTACTTTGTGCGCTTTGCTTCTTTACGTTGCCCACCCCAAGCTCAAGTGGTGAAAAGTGAATTATTAAATAAAACTTTTTATCAAGTAGTGTCCTCTGTTGAACCGTCGATTGAATAAAATCACGATATTTTTGCATTTGACGCTTCAAGTCCGGGTTCTGTTGACTTTTCTCGGCCTCTACCAAATGTTTAAAATAGGCAGAAATATCTTGTTTTTTGGATCTGATCAAAGTTTGCAATGGAAAAGTTAAGGAGTTTAAAAGCGCACCATAAGCATACATTGTCGCATCTTGCTCGGCTTCAGATAAAATATCGAAGTTAACAGCAGATGTCGACAATACCATAGCAACCCAGCCAGTTTTAAGAAGAACCAGGTCTTGGGTAATATCCTCAACATCCAGATGCTCTTGTGTCGATGCTTTAATTTTTTCCGAAACTTTACTCATATTACTTCAACACCTCTCCTTGTATTCCCAGAGGCTGCAACACTTGCCCGTTGGCGCTAAGCTGGGTTGGCCTAAATTTAACCCTTTCACTTTCAACCTCAATTGTATAAACACCATTACCAAGTGGTGTTGCCGACAAAAATTGACCTAATTTGTTGGTTTTAAGAGCCCTTGCCGGCATACCATTTGCGTCTCGAATCACAAGTACCGCCCCGTCTATAGGTGTTCCGTTCATGTCTGTAACCAACCCGGAAACCACGTTTGGTGAACTTGTTAGGGGAATAATTTGCGCGCTTTGTCCCAAATTTGGTATGTCGCTTATTTGTTTAGTATTGGACATCGAAAATCTGGAGAAGTCTTCTTTTTTAGCCTCTTGTTTGACTACACTCACAATATTGGTTGCTTCAACTGTTTTCTTATTAGCTATAGACTTTGCTTGTTTAGGTAATGTTTGGCTTACTTCCTGCCCTTTTACGGGAATATGAATCTGTACACTCTCTACCGTACTTTTGGCACTGTTTGCCAAAACTACTTCAGGGTTTTCTTCCTCAAAATGAAAACGGCGCGCAAGCTCATCCGAAATCTCAATTCTTCCTTCTCCACGAATCGGCAACTTAGAAAGATCAAAATTCTCAGGGGGAGCAAAGTGTAGTTTTCTAACCCTTGTTTTACCAACTCCACGCATCAATCTAGCCTTACTATTTGGCTCTTTAAGAGAAAAAATATTGTCTAGCGAAAAGTTTGCTTCCGATGCTAAGTGGGCAGCCAGCTGTTTAATTGATTGTTCACTCTTCACGTTTTGCCTTAACCTGTCCTCTATTCCTGGCAATATATACGCTTTTGCACTCTCAGAAATTTTTGGAAATACAGAATATTGTTTGGGTATAACTTTATCTTTTAATTTAACCTGTTCCTCTCTCCTGGCCGCTTCCTTTTCTATTTGAGTAGCAGCCAAATCCGTTTGTGTTCCAGCAGGTTTTTTAGGCTTTTCCTCACCAATCACAATTTCAACATTTTCTTCGAGCCTTTTTACTATGGTCGGCCAAATAATAGGTGGCGGCAACTTTCCCTCCCCAGCTTCACCATTTGTCAAATTTAATTCCTGGATCGCAACTTGTTCCCTAATGTCAAGAGAAGAAGCATTTTCTTTTGGCAGTGACTTCAAAAACGCCAACATTCTCTCCCTGCTTTGTGTTGTAATCTCTTCAGGAATCTTACCCTCGTCTCGTGCCGGCCCGATTACTACATTCAAAAATTCGGGCATATGTTTTTCTTTAACCCAAATTCTTTGTGTCGGTGAAAATATAGCCCTTATAAAGGCCAAGAACCACTTATCAAACGGCCTGCCTCCAATTTGCACTAAGGCCGCAAAAAAACCAAAACCTGCAAGAATAGCTGATAAAGAAAATCTAATTACTGTATTGAGTCCGGAAAAGTAAATCATAGTGGCAAATGTTAAAGGCACTGCTAGAATTACAAACTGTCTGGTTGTTAAATTCCAAAAAAGCTTAAAATGAAAGGAGGAGATATTCTGCGGGACAGGGTGTTGCTCCATGTTAAATTCAACATAACATATGAAACAATTGCCGCAAAGCACCACTTTTAGCCTCAAAATCCGCCATTTTTCACAACCTCGTGAAAACTACCCAGTACAGATCTTACCAACTTACCGAAATCACCAACATTACCGACTCACCGATTTTGCCGACCTATCGACTTACTGATATACTGGAGCCATGCCTGCCGAAACACCAACAAATGATGCTAAAAAAGTTGCAGGTACCGCTAAGGGTACGGCTCAAGCCGCAAAAGGAGCCAAGACAACAATACAAGCGGTCTCAACAATTGCCAAAGGCGGATCCGGACCTGTTGGTTGGATCATGCTTGCCAAGCAATTTGCTCCGCAAATTCGCAAACTTCAATCTCAGTTAAAAAAAGCAGCTGCGGCTGCGGCCGCCTTAATACTTTACCTGCTTTATCTCCTTTGGTTAAAAATGATGGGTCTTTTGTCTGGCCTTGCATTTGGTGTAATAACAGGTCTTCCACTTCTTGCAATTCCCGTCGCCGGCCCGTTTCTTTATGCTGGCTGGGTTGGGTTTTGGGGTTATCGCGGCCTTACCCACCCAGAGGCAACAATTCATCTTGCCACTCATCCATGGGAGATTATCTCTAAGCCATGGGGTTATATTCAAGATAAAATTGCCAATTTTGGCCAAGCCGCAGAAGGTGGATTTCAATACGCTGGGTCCGGTTTAAGTCACGGCATCACAAACACATTAGGAACAGCCAGTAGTTGGATAACAGGAGCAGCATCTACTGTTTGGAACGGCGCAGTTAGCTTGGCAGGTAATGTTTTAAGTTTTGCCGGATCCCTGGCAAATGGCGCCTTAGGTCTTTTCTCTGGTGGCGGCGCAAGTGTCTCCACCCTGCCACTTTCACAAGTCGCCGTCGGGGGAGCAGTCGGCACAATTGCAACAGCCACAGTAGTTGCCGGTATTATGACCAACGCCACTTTCTTTACCCCCGAAAGCGACCCAGGTAGCGTAGAACCACCTGGAGTAAACCAAAACTATACCCTTACCAAAACTGCGCAACCCCCATCTATTTCGGGTATTGGGCCACAGACAAACATAACGTTTACCGTTAAAGTTCAGGCAAAATCCAAAACAATTTTAAGTATCGGATTCATTGAAAATTTCAGATACCAAAAAGGCGGTGTTGAGACACGACTAAAAGATCCACCAATAACTGTCTCCACCCCAATTCCACCAGGAGAATCACGTGAAGCAGTTTTTACTCTCAACACATTATCCGCAGAACTCCCTGACGGTTCGTTTGTAACCATTCCCGGCGACTCACTTGTCATCAATGGTGTCGTTTCAAATGCCACCATGGATGATGGTTCTAATCAAATTGAAAACGTTTCTGTTACTGTACCTATCGGTTCCCCACCCACTAATTGCCCAACACGCTGGCCGGTAACTGGTTTTATTACCCAAGGACCAGATGGTGGTACTTCGCATGCAGATGAAATTTATGGCGGGTATGAAGCGTTGGATATTGGTGCACCTGTTGGCACAACAGTTTATAACACTGTAGATGGTGTCGTTGACTACACAGACGACTCACGGGGTACACTAGACCAAAGGGTCGGTGTCATCCCTAACAGCTGTCCAAACCTTGGAATTATTCATTATTGGCATCTTTCAGGAATGGCTGTCACTCCAGGACAATCAGTTAGTGCAACTACCACAATAATTGGAGCCAGCGGTCACTCTGCTCCCCATCTCCATTATCAATTTAATAACACAGGTGAGCGAGGTTTTCGCCAAGAACCGCCCAATATTCCTACGGCTGTTCCTCGCACATGTAATGGTGATTGTAGTATCACAACAACTGCACCATGACAAACCTAACCAACTTTTCAGTAGTTATAAAAAAAATGATTATTCCTTTCATATTTCTTGTATTGGTCATTTTCCTATTAACAATAATCTATAATCGCTTTATTAATAAAACAGAAAACAAGCTTCCACGGGTTTCACCCCCAGCACTTCAAGGTTTAAAACAAAAAGCTCAAAAATTTCAAACAACAAATCTTACGATTGACAACAACCAACCAGAATCTATCTATACCTTTGAAACAAATATTTCCACCAACAGCGTCAATGTTACTGAAAAGTTATTAAATATAACAAAAATCAAAACCGAACCCATCAAAAGCAAAGATATTAATCTTGGTGAAGGTAAACTTTATTCTACAAACGAAGGCTTTATCTTAGCTTATGAAAAAGCAGTCGTATTCCAAAAAGCCATAAAACAAAAACTTCTCAAACCTCTACCCCAAGACATTGAGCCACTTAAAAATTCCGCTAGGGACGCGTTAACCAGGGTTCTTGATACATCCCAAGTTAGTCTTGAACCCAAAATAACTTACCTAAAATTTAGCGGGGAAGACTTAGAAGAATCTTCAAAAGAAAACGCAACTCTTATTCAGTTCTTTTTTGAATACAACGCAGCTGGATTGCCTTTAATTTCCAATTCGCCACCTATTTCAATAAATATGGATGCTGATTCTAACTTAATCAAAATGGACATCCTCCTCTTGCCACAATTAACACAACAGGCGAGTTATCCAACAATAACTTCAAAGAGCGCAACAGGTATATTAGAAGTTGGTGGAGGTACCCTTGTTAAAATCGAATCAGAGAGAGAAGACGCCATAGCCGCAACATCGCTAGGGGTTGTTGACCTCCAAAGAGGCTACCTTGCCTATTATCTCGATAAACATACAAATTCAATAAGTCCGGTGTGGGTTTTTGAAGGAATAGGGAAAACTTTTAATAAGGATGCCCACGTACTTTATATCGTTCCAGCTATTGATGCTAAATATTTTTCAACCCCTAAACAGCCTTAAAGTATATTTTTTTTACCACCTGGCTTTTAAGTTTGAAATTTATATTCTTTAATATTTCAAAAGAAGCCATATGAAGTTCACCGGAAATTACAGGTGGAGCAGTAATCCCTAGCACCCCATTTTTAAAAGTTTTTATCTGAACTTGCTTTAAAATATCTTCGGGAAAGTCGTTTAGGTGTCTTTCGATAACCTCTTTTGCTGCCTGTCTAACTCTAAGGGCACCAATCGTGCCAGATTTACGATTAATACTGGGTTCGAATATTAAAGACCTAATAGGCTTAAACATTTCACCCTTGCAGCCTTACGGGCATAATGATATGAAAAGATTTGCTCCCGTCACTGGAGCCGGTAATTTTACCAGGATTCAGGCTTTCGTTCATTTCAAAAAATATTTCCTCATCTGGTAAAACAGTCAAAACATCCAAAAGATATCTAAAATTAAACGCTATTTCTCCGCCTTTTCCGTCCAATTTAACATCAATCTTGCCGCTGGCAGACCCAACCTGAGCAGTTATGGCGTTTACCGTAAGACTCGCCCCACCCTTTTGTCCGCCTTCAAGGTTGAGTTTTATAATATTCCCGGATTCTCTGGCAAAAATCGAAGCCATTTTTATCGCTCTTGTAAATTCTGTTTTAGAAACTTGGCCTTTTGTTATAAAAGAAGCTGGAATTATTTTTTGCCAGTTTGGAAACTCTCCTTCTATTAGCCTACTTGTAAACTCAACTTTTCCTATCATAAAAACCGCCTGTGTAAGGTTTTGTGAAACTATAAAAGACACTCCATCATTATTCTCTTTTTTGTCGGAGTCTCCCGCCTCCTCACTAATTATTTTAGCAACCTCCAGAAGCGCTTTTGCCGGAATTATAAAAGTTGTAGATATTGCACTTTCATTTTTCTCGGTATCTACCTCACAAAATCCAAGTCTATAGCCATCCGTTGCAACTAATTTTAATTTATTTTTAACAATTTCGCAGAGTACTCCTGTTAAAATTGGCCTGCTTTCGTCCTGTGCGGCGCAAAATGCCACCTTCAAAATTCCCTCAAAAAAATCATGGCCGCCCAATTTTACCTCAAACCCGGACCCCACCTTTGGGATTGACGGAAAATCAGCAGCATCCATTGTTGCAAACCTTGCATTATAGCTTCCGCTTTCTATAACCGCTTCCTCTCCCAACTTCTCAAAAATCAGCTTGTTTCCACCTTCGAGCTGCTGCACAAACTCTCCAATTGTGCGTCCCAAAAGAGTAGTTTTCCCTTCCCTTTCAACCCCTGCAACCAAACTAACCCTTGTCGCTGTTTCCAAATTTGTAGTTACTATCTCGACCTTGTTTTTTTCAGCAGATATTAAAACATTAGAAAGAATTGGTAGGTTGGCTTTTGAAAGTAAAGATTTATTCGAAAGGGTTAACCCTTTTAAAAAGTCTATCTGGGATATTGAAAACTTCATAAATTTATAAAAGGTATTATTAGCAGGACAGGAAGCTTCAAAGATTATATCACCACCATCAACTATTTATCATTAACAATATCAACATTTGTTATCAAAAAATTAATAATCAAAAATTACCTATTTAAACAGTAATATTAGTTATATGCTTTCTAATATGTTTATAACAATACCCATAAACGCTGAAAAAAATATTAATAACTTGTTGATAACTTTTACAAAAATGTGGAAAAATGTAACAAAAAAGTTGATAAAAAAGGATTATTTGTTGAAAACAGACTCGACCCTTAAAACTTGGTCACGAAGTGAAGAATTAATTTTAATTTCTTTTTCCATCTTTCCCACCCCATAAATTATAGTGGAGTGATCACGCCCCCCAAGAAGGTCGCCAATATATTCCAATGGAATATTCAAATCCTTCCTCAAAAGATACATCGCAACCTGTCTGGCAAAAACAAAACTAGACTTTCTACTTGATCCTCGCAACTCCTCCACACTAACCTTAAAATGTTTTGAGACTGCTGAAACTATTTCTTTTGGGCTCACACCAACATGCTCATCCTTTTTGTTTCTTACAACCACTGCTAAAATTTCTTCCGGCGACATTTTTCCTCCGGCTAACTTTATATTAGCCAAAACATTTGTCAACACACCTTCAAGCTCCCTTGCACCACCATTACACTCCCTGGCAATATACTCAACTACTTGCAAATCTAGATTAATACCCCTTTCCGCACATTTTGTCTTTATTATCAACATTTTGGTTTCCAAATCAGGTAAACCAATATCAACAACCATTCCACCCAAAAACCTACTCACAAGCCTTTCTTTGAGGCGCCCTAATTCTTTCGGGTGTCTGTCGCAGGCAACAACCACTTGACGACCCGACAAAACCAGCTCGTTAAAGGTGTGGAAAAATTCATCCTGTGTACTTTCTTTTCCTGCCAAAAACTGTATATCATCAACGATCAAAAGATGTGGGCTTCTGTATTTTTGTCGAAAAGCAGCCTGTGTCTTATTACTTAAAGATTCTAAGTAATCATTAGTGAATTTCTCACTGGTCGCATAAAGAACCTTCGCATCAACAGTTCTGGCTAAAACCTCATTACCAATAGCCTGTAAAAGATGCGTTTTCCCTACCCCTGTTTGCCCATAAACCAAGAGTGGATTATATAAAGTGCCCAAATTAGAAGTTACCTGGCTTGCTGCCAAATACGCCAGATTATTCGCAGGTCCTACCACAAAATTCCCAAAAGTATGACCAGTGTTAAGCGTATCAAAACTCTTCTTGGTCAACACAAACTGCTGGGCCACACCGGAAAAAAGAGGTGACGATTCTGTTTCGACCTTCTGTTCCTTCTGGGAAACGACAAAAACTACATTTAAACCATCCAGCCCCTTTTTTTTAACAATTTGAGAAATAGACGAATAAAACCTATTTTCAATTTGTTCCTTTAAAAAATTGTTCCGAACAGCAACAATTAGTAGATTCTGCTCTTCGTTATTTTTAAAATCCAATACATACGAACCAGAAAACCACGTCCTAAAGTTGGACGAGGAAACTTGTGTTTTTAAGGTCGAAAGCACATCACCCCAAACCTTCTGGCCATCTTTGTATATATTTTGCATCTATTATTTTGTGAACAAAAGTTCTATTTGAGTTTATTAATCCTAAAATCTATCTTTCAGGCTTGCAGGCTAAAGAAGATCAAAATCTATGAAGTTTTTAAAATTTAAGTCCAACACCCATAATTACAAATCTTTTCCACAATTGTCAACATATCAAAAATTTATGTGGATAACTCAAAATCTAGCTTCACAACTTGCAAAATTCGTCTGGCTATTATAAGCTACAAATCATGCCGAAACGAACATACCAACCAAAAAAAAGAAAAAGGGCAAAAACACACGGTTTTAGAAAAAGAATGCAAACAAAAGACGGTCAAAAAGTTCTTTCAAAAAGAAGGAACAAAAAGCGCACCAAACTTACCGTTTAATGTTGCCGCCCAAAAACCGACTTTTATTAAAAAACAATAAAAGGAAAGAGCTAACCCAAAGAGTTACCGGTCACTGGTTCACTTTACTTTTTAATAAAAAAGATGAAAAGAGTTTAAGTGCCGCAATTATTGTTTCTAAAAAAATTGCACCAAGAGCGGTAGACAGAAACAGAATAAAAAGGGTGGTTTCAGAAAGTCTCAAAAACAAACTCGAAACCGGTGCAGATATGATAATTATCGTCAAAACAAATATAGCAAATCTTAAAAACAATGAAATCACAGAAAAAATTAATGATCTTTTTATTAAACTAAAATGAACACATTGTTAAATTTATTAATTACAATTTATCATTCACTTTTCCCTTCCCGGGTTGCCACTTGCCGTTTCCAGCCAACTTGTTCACAATATCTATTAGATTCCGTTCAAAAACTTGGACTCATCAAGGGTTTAGCAAAAACCATAATCAGAATTATTGCTTGTAACCCGTTATCAAAAAGACCAATAATTGATCCTGCATAATAATCATGATGAACTATTTCGACATAATCCTAATAAACCCAATTCTCAATATTTTAATATTATTCTATTCTCTTCTGTCGGCAATTCATCTACCGGGAGCTCTAGGTTTTTCGATTATTCTTCTGACAGTCACAATTAGAATGCTGCTTTGGCCTCTAACAACAACTCAACTTAAAAGCACCAAAAAAATGGCCGAATTAAAACCCCATCTAGATAGAATTAAAGAGCAGCACGGACACGACAAAGTTAGACACCAACAGGAAGTCTCGAGTCTCTATAAAGAACATGGAGTTAACCCCCTCGCCGGTTGTTTACCGCTCATAATGCAAATCCCCGTATTTATCGCCCTCTACCAAGTACTTTTAAAATTTGTAAACTTAAACAGTATTGAACTTTTAGCCAATATCAACAATAGAATATATTTACCAACCTTTAGACTTTCCGATATTCCAAGCACTGCCTTTTTCGGACTCAATCTTTCCAATAAACCTGACGAATGGGCCAAAATCGGTATTTTTATTTTAATTATTCCAATCCTGACCGGGGTTTTTCAGTTCATACAATCCAAAATGCTTGTTGCCGAACAAAAAACCAAGGCAATCGTCAAAAAAGACACCAAAGAACCTAAAAAAGAAGGTATGGAGGACACAATGGCCTCAATGCAGTCACAAATGTCGTTTCTTATGCCTCTGATGATCGCCTTTTTCTCTTACGGATTCCCAGTCGGCCTCTCGCTTTATTGGAATACATTCACAATTATTGGTATAGTTCAGCAGTATAAAATCATGGGGGCAGGCTCCCTAAATAAATATTTACCCGAAAAATGGCGAAAATAAAATTAGATGAAAACCTTGTTGCCCAAAACGTCAAAGAGCTTATCGAAAAACTTGGAGTCTCTGCAACCGCAGAAATATCCAAAGTAGAAAATACTTATTTTGTCGACATCTCATCAGACGATTCACCTCTTCTTATTGGCAAATTCGGTTCTAATCTTGAAAGCCTGCAGTTTATTTTAACTGTCAGGCTTAAAACCCAAACAGCACAAGACGATTTCGAGGTATTTATAGATATCGACAATTGGCGTAGACAAAAAGAATCAAGGCTCGAGAAAATGGCGGCTTCTATCGCCGAAAAAGTTGCAGAATCTGGCACCGAAGAACCGTTATATAACCTCAAACCATCCGAAAGACGCGTCATCCACGCGTTTCTAACAGATCACCCAAAAGTAACTACTATATCAACCGGAGAGGGTCTCGCAAGATACTTAGTCGTAAAACCTAAAAGCTAATAATCTATGGGAAAATCCCGACGGATACTTCCCATAGTAGTTGCAACACTACCTATCCAGCTTAATAAATATTTTTTTACAGATTCCTCATTTGTTTTGGGTATCCCTATCGATTATCTGGCTATCTCTATCTATCTTTCTGATTTTGCCATCATTTTATATTTGATTATATTTGTTCTTGATAATTACAAAAAACCTCAAACTCTGTTGGCAAAAAGCAAAAATTTTCTTATTCCGCTATTAATTCTAAATATATATTTTTTTGCAAACTCAATACTAACTTCAAAATCACCCCAAACGTCAGTTTTTTCCTCTTTAAAATTTTTGGAATTCAGCCTCTTCACCCTTTTTGCTAGCGTTGACTTTTCCGATAAAAAAACTATAGCGAAAATTAAAATGGTGGCCACAGTCACCCTTCTTTGGCAGTCTTTACTTGTCGTTTTACAGTTTCTTTATCAAAAATCTCTTGGACTTTGGTTTTTAGGCGAGCGATCCTTTGACGGCTCAACACCATCAATTGCCCAAACCAGTATTTTGGAAAGACAATTTTTGCGCCCGTACGGCACGTTTCCCCACCCAAACGTACTTGGCGCCTGTTTGGTTTTTTTTCTAATCATAATCTCAGCTGATTTATTTAAAAATAGCCAGGAAATCACAAAACTAAAAAGATTATCTTATCAAAAAATAGCAGTCGGCCTTTCTCTAGTCGCTTGTCTTTTAATTTATTCAAAAACTGCGTTATTTATATTAATATTAATTCCCCTTATTTATTCTAAAAATATTATTATTTCAGTCATCTTTATAGTTCTGATAATTGCCATTTATATAAACTTCATTAGTTCTTCACATATAACATCAATTGCCGAAAGACTTATTCTTTTTCAGGCAGCCTACAAAATTACCCTCACAAATCCCCTCTTTGGTGTTGGCGCTGGTAACTTTATTGCAGAGCTTGCCAAGCTCAATCTAATATCCATTTCCGAAGTACGACTCCTGCAACCTGTGCATAATGTTTTTTTACTCGTTCTTGTAGAAAATGGTGCTTTAGGATTACTACTTTTGGCAAATTATCTGTTTGCCATACAAAGAAAGGTTGCTAGCACTCAAAAACTTATCCTGTTTATAGCGATACTGATTTATTTTAGTGTCGATCATTTTCTTTGGACTCTTCAGCAAGGGCAGTTTCTGTTTGCCATAGTCGCGGCCTTCATCCTAAGTTCGTCGAAAAAAACCACAGCTTAAATTAGCTCCTGCCTGATATAATGCATCCAATATGAACAGCGAACGTCTCCAGAAAAGAAGAATAGAGTCTTTTACAGAAATAAATGCTATATATAAAAATCAGTGGGTTTTTATAGCTGTGACTAGGATAGAAAATAATATGCCAACCGCCGGAATAGTTTTATCTCATGTTCAGGAAAAGGCGAATTTAGATTTAACACTTATAGATAAGTTACGACAAAAACCAGGCGCTTCGGCAAAGTTTGCAATCTTTAGAGCAGGTCTCGACCAAGAACCGTCTTAACCCTCGCCAGCATCATCCACCTCCTCTGGAATCTCGACCAAGGCCAACCTCTTTTCTTGTTAACAGCAGCATTCACAAATGGCCTAAGCAGGAAGTAACTGGTGTTTTGACTGACAGAGTATAATGCCCATATGGACAGTGAATTGCTAACAAAATACTCTGACAAGTGGGTCGCGCTAACAAGTGACCGCAAAAAAATTATCACTGCAGCTAAAAACATAAAAGATTTAGATAAAAAAGTTAAAGCTCTTAAAAAGTATCCTGATGCTATCTATCATCATGTAATGCCAATAAATGGATATTTTGCTCCTCAATGGCACGCCTAGGATTTTCATATCTTCTCAACACTGTCCTAACTCAGCAGTTTAATTTTGCTTCAATTTAATATTTGTCTGAAGTTAGCGGGGTTTAAGCTCAATTTCCTTCTTAATCAAATCAAACTTGACAGTAAATAAGTCAAAGAAACCATTTTGTCCAACAACACCGTAGCCATACTGGCCGATTTGTTTAAGAAAACCAACTTCCAGATCCTTGAATAAATGCCCACCTATTTTTAAATCAAGTTTATGAACGTAATAAGTTTCCTCGTAACCTGTGATGCCCGCAACTTTCGCAGGTTTCCCGGACGGTAAGTCTATCCCAAAAATTTCAGCAAGTTGTGCGTCAAAAATATTGATATCCGCTCCAGAGTCCACCAAAACTTCATAAGGAACTTCAATATTCTTGTGGATAATTTCTATTGGGATTACTGGACGAAAAACTGCTGGGCCATACTTTTTGTAGCGAAATTTCATAAGCCGGAACCCACGTAGGGTATTAGCTTTTCTGGCATTCTGGTAAGAATTGGTTTTGCAAAGCCCTTCTTTCGGGCTTTCTGCCATGCTTCCTTGGCAGTTTTGCCGCTAGCCACAACAGTTTTTTCGTCCTCAAGAAGGGCGACCCACAAGCCTCTATATTTTTTAAATATTTGCGACCAGTCAATTGCCATATGGACGATTATACACTAAACTTACGAATAATTAGATTTAAATATCAAATGTTAGCATAAAGCCAAGGTTCAGGTGTGGTCACAGCCCCGTAGCAATAATCACCTGTTCATCCAAAACCACAGTTTAAATCAGACATAATTTGACTTTAACTGAGTTTTGCAGTACATTATCGGCCGCAATGACAACTGAATCAGTCCGACGGATAGATTTAAATGTTTTACCAATCAAAGATTTGGCGAGACAAGCACAACGTGAGATAAAAGCTTTTGAAAATGAAAGTAATAATGCAATATCTCCAGTTATCAGAGCTGTACGCAATATAGTAATAATTGATCGCATTCGTGAATCAGATGCAGTTCAGGTATACCTTAAAAGTACGAATACTGTAGTACACTTTCTTAGTTATGGCTGGGATAAAAGAAAAACAGGCATAATTGTTTCTGCTGAAGGCTTTAGTCTTCGATGGCACGAAGGTTACGCAACAGATGCTGTGTCTTGGCATACTAGTCCTTGCCCAATTGATAATAAGGAGATTGCTAGAAATTATAAAAGTGGAAGTCCCAGAATAAGGACTGCATTTAAGAGACTGGCCAAATTAAAACCGGAACAGATAATAAAAAAGTTTGAAAAAGCTGTCACAAAATCAATTAAAGTTAAGTAATTTTCTCTGGTAGATAATTCTGCCTACCCAACCCAAAATCCCAAGATATATGATAAGTTAGGTAATAAAGATTATTGAAGCATACTACCTTTTGTCATCCTGAACTTGATTCAGGATCCGGATTCCGGATCAAGTCCGGAATGACAGATAATAATAGATTTTATATGAACCAATTTATCTACTATGTACAAAAAAGTTTTTTATAATACGACCGCCCAGGTTATAGGCAAAATCATAACCGCCTCAGCCACCCTTCTTATCACCTTACTAATCGGAAAATCGCTAGGTCCGGCAGGCTATGGAGACTTTACTAAAATATTTGTTTTTGTTGCCTATTTTTATACATTTGCCGATTTTGGTTTCAACACAATTTACATCAAGCTCGCTCATAGCGACAAAAAAGAACTGATCAACTATTTACTGGGTTTAAGACTTCTACTCTCAATAATCTTAGTGTTTTTAGCAATCACCATAAGCCAACTATTGCCCTATAATCCCGCCTCAGGCATTGGCTTTAGTCCGCTTGTTAAATTTGGGATCATTATCGCGTCGTTAACCATAGTGACCCAGGCGCTCTTTACATCATTAAATGCATTTTTTCAAAAAAACCTGCGGTACGATCTTTCCACAATTTCGGCTGTAGCAGGAACGCTCATCATCCTTGCCATAACTGCCACGGCCACAATAACAAAAGCGCCACTAAATTTTTATGTTTCGGCCTATGTTTTCGGAGGCATCACCCTGGTCGCCTCATCAAGTTTGATCATAAGCTGGTATTTTAAAGAAAAAATTTCGGTTGCGTTTTCAAAAGAAGTATTTGTCAAATTACTAAAAACAACCTGGCCTATTGGCGCAGCCCTTATCTTTAATTTAATTTACTTTCGCGTAGATGTTCTTATCTTGGCATACACCAGGTCATCATCGGAAGTCGGCCTTTATGGTCTGGCCTACCAATTCTTTGAAGCAGCCCTATCGATTCCCATCTTCTTTGCAAACGCCCTTTATCCTCTGCTGGCCAAACTTTATCAGCAAAACCGAAAAGAATACATAGGTCAGGTAAAAAAGTGGAGCATTATTTTAATATTAGTATCCCTTTTATTGACAGTCTGCTTGATGATCGCCTCCTACCTCATTCCCCTGCTCTTTGATGCGAGGTTTAAAGGATCACAAGCAGCACTTATCATCTTATCGACAGGTATGCCCTTTTTCTTTATCTCTGCCCTTCTTTGGCACTTGATCATAATCAACAATCGTCAAAAATCATTAACTATTGTTTACGCGTTAGGCGCCGCCTTTAACCTAATTGCAAACCTCGTCTTTATTCCTAAATTTGGTTTTATGGCCGCCAGTGTTGTCACAGTTGTCTCAGAAATCCTAATCACGATTCTGCTTACAGTAGCCATAATCACAAACAAACAGCGACTGCAATAACTCTCTTTCTTGCTCATCTTGCCAACTTTGCTTAAAATACCTTCATGATAGAAGTTTATTGTGACGGTGGTTCAAGAAACAATCCAGGTCACGCTGCGTATGGTTTTGTGGTAAAAGTAAATGGGCAAACAGTTAAAAAGGATGGTGGGTATATTGGTATAGCAACCAATAATGTAGCTGAGTACACCGCGGTAGTAGAAGCGCTACTTTGGCTTGAAAATAATTACCAAGGGGAGCAGTTAAGCTTTAACTTGGATTCAAATTTGATTGTTTCACAGCTATCTGGTATTTTTAAAACCAAAAACGCCGACCTAAGAAATTTTGTAGTCAAAATAAGAGGTCTGGAAAATAGTTTTAAAAACATAAATTACAGGTATATACCTAGAGAAAAGAATAAAGAGGCAGACCAAATGGTAAATATAGCCTTAGATAAAAAACTTTATGGAACTTAAAATATATATAAAATTAATTCAAAAAAACCTCATCTTTATAGGTATTTTGACTGTAATCGGGATTGTTCTTGGATTTTACGTCGCAGGTTTCTTACCATCCGGCTATAAGCAAAACCAAACATTATTTGTTTCAGAAACCGAAAAAAATGAAACCCCTAACCCCCTTCTCAAACAAGATAGAGCCTTAAATTACACCGATTCTGCAGTAAGTATTATCCAAAGCGAAGATTTTTTATTGTCAGCTCAAATTACAAACAGTCAAATTGAGGCAAAAAAACTTGCTCCACAGGTGATAAAAATTACCCTAACAAGCCAATCGGCCGAAATAAGCAAACAGGATTTATCAACCATCATTTTAAAGTTTAACGAAAAAACCCAACAGTTACTTGGAGATAAATCAATTCAACTAATACCAATTGGTCCAACCCCAACCCCAAACCATTTTGCTCTGAACAACAAAATCCTTGCCTCATTTGGTGCCCTCATCGGTATCATATCATCTGCCGCTATCCTAGCGCTTGTAAGCTACTTAAAGCTTTAGATATGGATCAAACTGCCCACGACAAAACACAAACTGTCCTAGTCACCGACGCAGGCTCTTTACTTGGCCAGGCTCTTATTTCACAATTAATTACCACAAACACCCTGGTTTATGGCTGTGGTAAAAACTACCCCAAAGAAGAAATTCTCCAAAATTCCAGATTCACCTTTATAGATATCGACCTATCACAACCCCTGCCGTCTCATCTTTCTGATTTTGACCTTGTCATTCACCTATCCTCAGAAAAGATTGAAAATTCACTAAATTTATCCACAACCACAAAAAATATGATCTCACTCGCCAAGCAAAACAAATCCGATGTTATCATTTGTCTACCGATAACTTCTTCAACTGATTTTATAGAAAACAGCGCAGCAAACAAAAACACTCAAAAAATATTAAAAATATTCTTAGTCGGAGATATATATGGACCGGGAATGTTGTTTGGACCCAACCGGGATTTAAATAGTTACTATTTACAAAACAAGCTTACTAATTTAATCAATCAAGCTACTAGCCAAAACAAAATAATATTAGAAAAAGAAGGTCTCGAAATGATCTATCCAATTTATGTCGATGACGCCAAAAACGCAATCCTGAAATTTTCCAATTTAAAAGACTCCAAAAAAATTCGCTATATAATTTCTGGCACTCCCCTAACCTCACTTTCAGCTTCATATGAAATACAAAACGCCGCAAAATCAATATTGCAAAAAGATACCGGTATCTTTTTTTCGGGTACAGAAAATAGCGCCAAATTATTTAGAGAGGCGACTATTAGTATTCCTGACATTGGTATTTCGCACAAACATTCACTCTCCTTCAACATCGCCGAAATATTTGAAAGCTATAAAAACGCAAATATAAACAGCGACAAAAAACAAACAGATTCTAATAAACAACAGCAATCACCATCCCAATCAATAGAATTACAACAATCGCAAATATCAGAAAAACCAAAGCATCTCAAACTAAAAAAAACCAGTAAACTCTCTAGTTTTAAGGCAAAAATCATAATTGCAATAATATTGCTTTTCATAGTCAGCTTCGCAAAAATTTCTCTTGATGTATATCTGGGTACCCAAAATATCAAAAGTGCTAAATCAAATCTTTCAAAAGGAGATTTTATTCTCACAAAGAAAAAAGCCGAAAATGCCCAACTCAATTTTAAAACAGCCCAAGGAGAATTCTCATTTATTACTTATCCTATTTCCTTTATCATTCCCCAAAAAATCCAAGGCATTATCCAAGCTTTAAAAAGTGCTAATCATGCCTCTGCCGCAGTATCAAATTTTTCAGAAGGTGCCGGCGTGCTTTCTCAACATTTAGCCGGTATCTTATCAACCAATACCAATAGCCAATCCGCAAATACCAAAGATTCATCCGCATCATTTTCTAAAGCCATTTTTGAAGCTGCATTTGCAGGTGAACTGGCAAAAAATGCTCAAAATGCCGGTATCTTTGAAAGAAAAATGCAAAAAGCCGGCGAAGATTTATCATTTCTTTCAGAAGTCAGTCAGATATCCTATGACCTTACCAATCTAATTAAGGTGATTGCTTCTTCAGATAACATAAGTTATTTAATTCTTATAGAAAACAATAGCGAATTGCGTCCCGGCGGCGGATTTATCGGCAATTATGGACTGGCGAACTTTAAAAACGGAAAACTTATATCGGTTGATGTCGACGACATTTATACAATAGATGGTCAATTAAAAGAAAAAATTACACCCCCCAAAGAGCTTACCCAAAAACTTGGGGTCAAACAGCTATATCTTAGGGATTCAAATTGGACAACCGATTTCCAAATCAACTCCAAAACCGCTATTGATTTTTACAAAAAAGAGACCGGAAAAGATGTAGATGGAGTTATCGCCTTTGATCTTTCTTTTATGCAAAAGTTATTAGAAAAAATCGGACCATTAAAAATGGAAGATTATAAAGAAGAAATAACTGCCCAAAATTTATTTGAAAAAGGCGAATATTATGCTGAGGTTGGTTTCTTTCCGGGTTCAACACAAAAAAGAGATTTTTTTGCAAGTCTCGCCAAAACCTTAATCACCAAAATTACCTCAAGCTTAACAAACCCGGATTTTTCCGCAAGTTCTCAATTACCCTGGTTAGCACTTATAGAAACAATTAAAGAAAATTTAAGTCAAAAACACCTGTTACTCTCATTCGTCGACCCGACACTTTCAACTTTCATCAAAACAAAAAGCTGGGACAATCCCCTGCCGCCAACAAATTACAATATCACAGATGACGCGGCAGAAACACGCGATTTTATAGCTCTTGCAGAAGCAAATATTGGTGCCAATAAAGTCAACAGGTATATCGAGCGCAAAATTAACTATGAAATGACTATTGGCCGTGACGCAGACCTAATGGCTACATTAACCATCACTTACAAAAACAATAGTCCAGCAGACACATGGCCGGCAGGCACTTATGTAAATTTCCTGAGGGTTTACGTACCTGCCCCGTCAGGCCTAGAAGATTTTCAATTTGATCAAAAATCAGATCTGAAAAAAGTTGAAGTTAGTAGTCAGGCTAATTTAACGGTATTTTCAACTCTTTTAGAAGTTCCTGTCAAACAAACAAAAACCGTGATTTTTAAATATCGAATACCTAAAAATATCAAACTCGAGAAAGCGCCATACTATTCAATCTATTTTCAAAAACAACCCGGAACCGAAAAAGATCCTCTAACTTTCACCTTCAACCTTCCGGGTTACCTTAAAATTGAATCCATAAACAATAAAACGGAAAATAACTCTAAGCAAAATATTTCTCTAGGTACGGATTTAGCAGAAGATAGACGATTTCTGATAAAAGTAGTCAAAAAGTAAAGTTTGACCACGAAAGACTAATCTGATAGTATTACCAACTATGGAACAAATACCACTTGTTGCAGAAAAAAGATCAGTCCTTGGCAGAAAAGTTAAATCCTTAAGACGTCAGGGTATTATTCCGGCGCATGTTTTTGGCCATAAAGTAAAAACAGAGCATATCCAAGTCAAAGCCCATGACTTTAAAAAGGTTTTTGAAACTGCAGGAGAGACAGGAATCATTGCGCTTAGTGTCGGCACAGAGAAGAAACCGGTATTAATAAGAGGCACACAAGTCCACCCTTTAACAGACGATCTTCTCCACATTGATTTTTACCAAGTGAACCTTTCGGAAAAAGTCACAGTAAATGTCCCATTAGAAATTATAGGTGAGTCCCCTGCTGTTGAAAAGAAAATTGGACTTTTACTAACACCTGTTACCGAAGTCGAAGTCGAAGCCCTTCCTGGTGATTTACCGGAAAATATCGAAGTCGATATATCAAACCTTACAAATATTGATGACGAAATTAAAGTTAAAGACTTAAAAGTAGACAGATCCAAAATCGACGTTCTAGCAGACGAGGAACTAGTTGTTGCCCAAGTCGGTGAGTTAATAACCAAAGAAATGGAAGCCTTAGAGGCAGAAGTCGAAGCCGAACAGGCAGAAGCAGCAGCCGCTGCTCCAGCCGAAGGCGAAGAAAGCGCAGAAGCTCCAGCCGAAGGCGAAGCAGCGGAGGGTGCTGAGGAAAAGAAAGTCGCCCAAAAGGGCGAACCTCGCTCATCAGATGAGCGGGAAGAAAAGTCAGAATGATAGAATTCTCTCCAGAGCAAAGAATCGCAGCTGCTCGTTTGTTTAATATAAGTCAACCTTTCCAAGAAAAGATTAGGTCCAAACACCCTGAAGCAATTTTTCGCATAAATGACCTTTTTCAACTAAATGTTTTTACAGAAGAATCCTTGCAAGAAGCAGAATTAGATGAGTTGATGGACGAACAATTAGAACTGACGGACAAAGAAGGAATTATGCTTCATATACTGCCAGGAAAATTTGAAGATTACGAAGCATCGACTTTTGGACCCCTTAAACCTGTGTTAACTCAAACAAAACGAGTCTACTCCCAAAGCGGCCCTAGATCATACGAATAATTCAAAATAATTTAATTGTTTCCCTAAATCGTGCGGGAATATTTGCGGGAAATTATGCGGGAATTGATTACGTTAAGCAATAAATTCGAGCGCCTTTTGGCAAGTGTCCCATAAATTGTCAAAAATTGGCACGTCCGGACAATCTTGCATTAAACGTCGACGAATATATCTTTCATTTGAAAATCCAGGTTCAATGCCAATTACCAGATGAACACCATCCCTCTCGTGTCTAATTTTCCATTCACCCAATTCAAATCGACTGGTTTGCGCATAAGCCCTGTCACATAAATGATCAACTTCCTTTGCCAAATAAAACATAATCACACCATTATCTGAAGCACGTCTTAAATAGTGTGTTTCCCAGTCAACCTGTTTTTCGTATTGAACATTCTTATGATCAAGATTGCGTGGAGATGCGACTATCAGTCCCTTTCCTGAAGTGGTCAAATAACCGCTTGCCGTTGCCTGCCACTCCCAGCTGCCTTGAATTGGCCCAGCAATAAAAATTACAGGTGTATCCAGTGGTATTTCCTTAATCTTTGTAGGAGTTAATATTCTTTCCATTGAGCGGTATTATAGACTGGCAGATCAAACAGGCCAAGCTTCTTGCATAATCGACTTCTTCTTTACATCAAACATTTGATAAACTTCCTCCGTCAAAAACGGCATAAACGGGTGCAGTAAAACCAAAACCTGCTTTAGAACATTTTCCAAGGTTGGTTGTGCGTCTCCCCTTCGCTCTTTCGTGGATTCTATATATTTATCGGCAAACTTATGCCAAACAAAATCGTACAACTCATCTACCGCCAAATGAAGTTCCAAATTATCCAAATTCTTAGTAACTTTTTTAACCGTTTTATCCAACTCATCAAGTATCCACTGGTCGCTAATTTTTGTCTTGTCATCCTCGCGAAAACGAGGATCTCGAGATTCTTTCGTTTCACTCAGAATGACAGATAAGGTTTTGTCATTGCGAGGAGTCTTCGACGAAGCAATCTCATCAAAGACTGCTTCGCTTTCACTCGCAGTGACATTATTTCCTGTTATAAGCTCCAGCACAAACCGGGCGATGTTCCTCAACTTCGTTCCAAAATTTCTAAAATTCTTCCCCCGCTCATCCAAAATCGCTTTGTTAACACGCCCATCCCGGCCGGGAATCGAATAAGTGTATAAAACCATTCTCGCAGCATCAACTCCCCATTTATCAACCAAATACTGTGGCTCAATCCCATTCCCCAAAGATTTAGAGAATTTACGACCTTCCATATCTCTTAACATTCCATGGAAGAACATCGTTTTAAATGGAATCTCACCGGTAAAATAAACAGAAAGCATAATCATTCTGGCTATCCACATGTATTTAATTTCCGGTGCCGATATTTCAAAACTCCACGGAAAAGCTTTCGACATTTCTTCCCACGTTGACTTCCCGCTTTGACTTTCTTTTGTCCACCCAAGTGTACTGAGGGGCCAAAGCCCAGACGAAAACCATGTGTCTAAAACCTGTTCATCTTGCACCCATCCTTTTCCTGGCGACTCAAGCGAAACCTTCATTTCAGTTTTATCAGACTTATCACTTATTCGTAGAAAAGCTTTGCTTATCACTTTTCCCTTTTCACTTTGCTTGTACCAAACAGGAATCCTGTGTCCCCACCAAAGAGACCTGGAAATACACCAGTCGTGAATTGAAAGTAGCCACTCAACCAAAATCTTTTTATAGTTAGACGGCAGAAACTTAATTTTATCAGCATTAATAACGTGAACAGCTTCTTTAGCTATCTCGCCAACTTTTAAAAACCACTCTTCGGATATAAGCGGCTCAACTACGCTTTTGCATCTCTCGCAAACAGCAACAGAATGCACATATTCTTCATCCCTAACAAAAGCCCCAATTTCTTTTAACTTCTCAACAACTTTTTCTCTTGCTTCAATTACTTTTAGTCCAGAAAATTTCCCGGTAATTTCCGTGAGTCTCCCATTTTTATCAATAGCCTGAAGAATTTCTAAATTATTATCGCGACCAATTTCATAGTCTAAAATATCGTGAGCCGGAGTTATTTTAAGTGCCCCTGTTCCAAAATCTTTTTCAACACGCTCGTCTTCTATTACTGGAATTAATTTGCCAGTTAAAGGATTTGTGACTTTTTCCCTAACGAATTTTTTAAAAGTTTTATGATTTTTATAAGTAGCAATAGCGCTGTCTGCAAAAATTGTTTCCGGTCTTGTTGTTGCCACATCTATGTACTCATTATCAGTTCCCTTGACAATATATTTCACAAAATAAAGCCTCTCCTTCTTTTCTTGATACTCCATTTCCACATCTTCAATCGCCGTGTTGCACTTAGTGCACCACTGGACAATATATGGTCCTTTATAAATTAATCCCTTGTCCCAAAAAATTTTAAACTCACCAAATACAGCCATTCTTGGACCTTCATCCAGGGTAAAAACTTCACGCGACCAGTCGGCAGAAATACCAAACATTGTCCAGGTTTGGTGAAAAGACTTATAAGTCTCCTCCTTGAATTTCCATGCTTCATCAAGCCATTTTTCGCGGTCTAAAGACTTTTTAGTTTTACCTTCTTTGGAAAGTTTTTTGTCGAGCGTTCCTTCAAACTGAATACCGGCATGATCAACACCTGGCAGAAGTAATACCTCAAAACCTTGAAGTCTCTTAAACCTTGCGACAGCATCCAAAATGGAATGTTGAAGTGCATGCCCCAAATGTAATTCTCCTGTTAAGTTAGGAGGAGGCATCAAAAGTGAATAAACTTTTTTTGAAGTTTTCGGGTCAAAAGAAAAATATTTTTCTTTTTCCCAAAATTCATAAACATCTTTTTCGCTTGCCCCGTTTATCCCGAAATCGCTTGAGGGATCTTTTGCGGGGTTTTTAAATTTTGTTTCAAGTTGCATATTTTCAGTATAAAATTTTCTTGTGTTTTTAATTCAAGGTTTCACGTGTTGACCAATCACGTGCAAAGATTATGCCAAAATCTGAGTCATGCTTGCCCCGTAACATTTAAATAATTTCCGAGCCTATTTAACAATAAATTTACTTGTTGTTGCAAATACGAGACAACAATAAACCCAATGTGGCGGGGTTGATAACCATAAACTATCAAAAAGTATTATGCCATAAAAAATTAATTAGTTAAATTAAAAATGAAGATTTGGGTTTGCTGATAATTTAATTGGATCGAGAAAAGTTTGATTGTAAAAAGCAGCTGCAGCAATCATCGCACCATTATCTACAGCGAAACCTTTTTCAGGAAAAAATATTTCAAATTGCTTTCCAGCTTCTTGGAACATTAGTTTCTTTAAAGCATTATTAGCAGATACACCACCACCAACTACAATTGATTTTGTAGTAAATTTCTGAGCAGCCTTAAAAGTTTTCTTCACTAATACCTCAACACAGGATTTTTGAAAATAATACGAAATCATTTGAACATTCAATTGGTTTAGAGCTAAATTATTATTAACAATATAATTTACTATTGAAGTTTTTAGTCCGGAAAATGAAAAATTAAAATCACCTGAATTTAAAAGAGGTAAGGGGAAAGGATTAGGACTTTTTGTGTCGCTAAAAAGCAAAGCATGTTTTTCAATTTCAGGACCGCCAGGATAATTTAATTTTATATACCTGGCAACTTTATCAAAAGCTTCACCGGCTGCGTCATCTAGGGTGCCACCGAGTTGAATAAAATTTCCATGGGATTTAACTAGTACCAAATCAGTATGACCACCGGAAACGATTAACCCAATAGCCGGTAGTTTTGGAAGACTTGCTGCATTTAAAAAATTAGAATAAAAATGAGCCTCTAAATGATTAACTGCAATTAAAGGTTTTTTAAATACTAAGGCTATTGTCTTCATTGTCTCTACACCAATAAGAAGTGAGCCAACCAGGCCGGGTCCATATGACACAGCAAATGCATCAACTGTTTCAAGCGAAAAACTATCAAGTGCATCTCTGATAAGAGGAATAATAACTTTTACTTGCTCTCTGGCTACAACTTCCGGAACGATACCGCCGTATTTTTGAAGAATATCCGAGGATGAGGCAATTTTATTAAATAATACCTTGGTGCCATTTTCTACTAAAGCTACACCAGTTTCATCACAAGTACTTTCTACTCCCAAAATTATCATTATGAAATTATAAGGAAAAAATAACAGGATCACCAATTTGTAAATTACTTGCACTAGCTAGTCCTGCATTAATTTCTAAAACATACATTGCATCATAACTTGAATCATAAATCGTCAAGTCTTTATCTGCTTTTTTGGGTTCAGGAACAGCATTATTAGAAATATTAACTATTTTTTTATTTTCATCAATCCAAATAATATCAATTGCAAATTTCATATCTTTCATCCAAAAAGAATAACGGCCTCTTTTTTCAAAAACAAAAAGCATCCCCTCACCAATAGGTAAAGATTCAATTTTAGATAAGCCAATACTTCTTGAGTTAGAACTTGCAGCAACTTTTGCAGTAATGTTTAAAGTTTTAACTGAAATTTTAATATCCGTTTTCAAATTTGAAGATTTAGAAGCAGAATTTGTTCCTTCATTTGTATTATTTTTAATAAAACCCATCGAACTAAATCCACCGCCAAAAATTAATATTGCAACAACTAATACTAATAAACCACCAATAATTGCTAAGTCCTTTTTCATTATCTATAAGTCCATTAAATTATATCAGAGGTGTGTATATTTACCCTTTGCCAACCAAAAAAACAGCTTGCCAAGGCCTGAAAACAGATTTAAAACTCTCATCGATTATTAACAAATCACCCTTATATACTTTTCTGGAAAAAATTGTTGTGGCTCCATTGGCAGCATGTTCAACTTGCTTAACGGTACCATTAGGAATAGTCAAATCATCCTGATAAAGGGGTTCAGGCGCAGGAATTACATTTGATACTAAAACATTACCAAGCTCTACCCGCCTTCCATCACTGGTACCAAAAATATCAACTTGTAATTTAGAATGTCCAACATCCACAACCGCCTGAATCAATATATGTTTGGCAGTATCATTTTTAAATTGAAAATCAACAGATGGAGAAAATATAGTTGCATCAAGTCCAGGCTTAAAACCATTTTGTTCGTAGTATCCTACTCGGTAAGCATGTGCAGTTCTTTTTAAAATTGGCAACCCTGAATTTAAAGCCGCTCTAAATACAGTTGTAGATACTTGGCAAATGCCGCCACCGTCATCCAGTACAGTTTTCCCTTTATTAATAACATAAGCCTGTTTAAAACCTTGCTCTGCGGAAACTGGTCCAACAAGATTATTAAAAGAAAATATTTCTCCTGGTGCAATAATAGTTCCAGAAATGAGTTTAGATCCAAGAGTTATATTAGATTTCCTGTTGGCGATCGATCCTGCAAAATAAGAAATACCTCTACCGATACGCTCATTAATACCTAGGGAATTAATTTCATTATTAGTAATTTTTGCTTTTTTAGTCTTAACCGGCAAATTAATCGTACTTTGTGTCTCAGAACCTACTGCCTCAACCAAAATATTATTTAGAACCAGATTTTTTACTTCGGATCTGTCAAGTAATTGCCCATCAATAGCTTCCGTAAATGCAACAACTTTTCCATTTTCAAAACGCACACCGGCATCTTTAGTGGGCCTATCTATGGATTTTGCAATTTTATCAACAAAACTATCAACTTTTTCTTCATCAAAGGTAACTGGGACAGAAGCTTGAACAAACGTGTCAAGTTTTAAGTCAGATACTAATAATGAATTGGATAAATAGCCAAAATAAATTTTACTACTGTATGAATTTCTTAATTTGTCTAGATTAAACATATTAACAAGTTCAGAACCTGATAGGTTCCACTTATCAAATCCAAATACAAGAGTGACGTTTTTCTTTTCGATTATTTTAATTGCCGATAAAACATTAGCTAATTGGTCCTCAACAATAGCTGGTTGATCGGAAATTATGTGCAGTGGTATCTGTTGATAAGAGACATCATCGATATTATTTGCCAGATCTTTTATTAAACTGGCTCTATCAATTACTTCACCAACTTTTGATGGACTTATTATGTATTGACCCCTCTCATATATAATTCCTGAATCAACAGATATTTTGTCAATATTCGCAAATTCTTTATCCAGCACGCTATTAAACCTTAAAACATCGATGTTATAGGCTGGAATGATTTTTGTTTTTATAAAAATAGAATTAATTTTACATTGTATAGACTTCAAAAAACTAGAATCACGACAATAATTAAAAATTCTCTCCGATGTTGATATTTCATCAAACTGAACTCCTAAATCAATTAAGGTGCTTTCAAAAACTCTATCCCCAAGAGCATAAGTAATTTTAGAGTTACCAAAATTGGCTAGTATATTATGGACAGATGTAAATATCTCAGTTTTATCAAAACCAGCATAAGATCGATTTGAAAAGTAGACATTTAAGTATGCTTTGTTAAGAAAATATATATTTAAAGATAAAAATAAAGTCAATAGAAACAAAAGAGGTATAAAAAAGAAAGACCAAATGTTAAATATATGCGAATTCTTATACTTCTTACCCATATAATCATCTAAATAATAACTTTAAGGAAATAATCTTACATCCAAACAATAACAATTATTGCATCTAATTTCTTCTTATAACATATGATATCATAGATAAAGAAGTCTATTTTTTAAGAAAATGAAAAGAAACTTATCTATTCGAATATTTTTGCTAGTTTTTATATCAATACTACTTGCTGCTTGTAAATCTCTTCCAATAGTTAAAAATGAACCCGTAACCATAAAATATTGGGGGCTTTGGGAATCAGCTTCTGTGGTTAATGATGTAATCAATGATTATAAAAAAGACCATCCCAATGTTACAGTTGTTTACGAAAAGAAAAGTCCACAACAGTATCGCGAATCTCTACAAAGTCAAATTAAATCGCAAAAAGGTCCGGATATATTTATGTTTCACAACACCTGGATACCTATGCTCGAAACTGAACTAGCAGAAATACCCACAAATGTAATTTCCCCATCAGATATTAGTAAGAATTATTATCCTGTTATCTATAAGGACTTAAGAAATAGCAAAAAAAAATTTATTGGCTTACCAACCGGAATAGACGGTATAGGCCTTTACTATAATGAGGATATTTTCAAGGCAGCCGGCATCGCCAACCCTCCCTCAACTTGGCAAGAACTTAGCCAAGACGCAATCAAACTTACTGTGCGTGGACCAGAAGGCAACATAAGAACCGCCGGAGCGGCTCTTGGTACCGCTTCAAATGTTGATCATTTTTCAGATATTTTAGGTTTAATGCTGCTACAAAACAGCGGAGATATTAAAAATCCGACTGACCAACGGTCATCAGATGCGCTCGATTTCTACACAAAATTCGCCAAAGGCGAAAATCGAGTCTGGGACGAAACTCAGCCTTCCTCAACGATCGCCTTTGTTGGAGGAAACCTTGCTATGTATTTTGGCCCAAGCTGGAGAGCGGCAGAGATTAAGAAAGAAAATCCGACTCTTAACTTTAAAATAGCTTCTGTTCCTCAGCTTGACGCCAATAAAGTAACCTGGGCTAGCTATTGGGCAATCGGTGTTTCAACCCAATCGCTAAACCATAAAACAGCTTTTGAGTTTTTAAAATACTTACAAGAAGATAGTACCTTGATCAAACTCTATACGGAATCTGCCAAAAGCCCAGGAAGACTCTTTGGACAGCCTTATCCAAAAACAAGTCTCTCAAAATCATTAATTACTGATCCTTTGGTAGGTGCATTTATCTCTGATGCCCCGTACATGCAATCATTTTCTATGGCTTCTAGAACCTATGATAATGGGCTTAATGATCAAATTATCAAAGCCTATGAGGATGCAATAAATGCAAACCTTGCAGGAACTGACGCCAAAAGTGCCTTGCAAACCACTGCTAGTAATATTACGCAAATAATGTCTAAATATAAAACAAACCCTTAACCTGCCTCAAAAGACATATTAAGTTTCATAATGACGCTACAAAAAGCTGTATTAGCAACTATTATCTATCACGACATATTTAATTATCCCCTGAGAAATAAAGAAGTATTTAAATATTTAATTGAAAACAAATCAAAATATGAATCAGTAGAAAATACATTACGCATCTTGATTAATAAAAATTTGATAAGTTCAAAAGCAAATTATATACATTTGAAAAATAAGTCAAATATAGAGAAACTTAGGGCAAAAAGAGAAAAATATTCAAAGCAAAAACTAAAAAAAGCGCAGTTATACGCAAAAATACTTCATTTATTGCCTACTATCAAATGTGTTTGTGTGACTGGAGCCCTTGCCATGAATAATTGCACAGAGTATGACGACATAGATATACTAATAATTTGTCAAAAGAAAACTCTTTGGACAACACGACTAATATCGAATATCCTATTATTTCCATTTAAAAGGACCCCTATGAGTAAAAATATAAACAATAAAGCATGCCTAAATATATTTATTGATGAATCTGAATTATTAATTAAAACCAAAAATATATATACAGCACATGAAATATGTCAAACGAAAGTACTATGGGATAATAATAGTTATATAAAATTTATCAAGAAAAATGACTGGATACGCGAGTATTTACCAAACTGGCAACAAGAGAGGCAACAAGCAACAGGCAACAAGCAACAAGCTCATGCGCACTTATTGCTTGTCTCTTATTGCTTGTCTCTTATTGAGACTTTAGCGAAGTGGGCCCAACTTACTTATATGAAATCAAAAGTAACGACAGAATCAATAGGGGATACTCAATTGTTTTTTCACCCAAAAGATACACAAAATAAAATTCTCAAGAAATATTATCAAAAAATTGCCAATATCTAATTGACAAGACAAGTCAAGTTTTGAGATAATTCAAACGGGCACCCCATGCGGGTGCGACAGTCCCCCGTAGCGTTTGCGAAGGGGGATATTTTTAAGGCAAAAATCTCAGCATCAATGAATACTAAATATATATTTGTTTCAGGTGGAGTCATATCCGGAATTGGCAAAGGTATTGCTACCTCCTCAATTGCTCTTATTTTAAAATCGCGTGGCTTTAAAGTCACAGCCATGAAAGCCGACCCGTATTTAAACATAGACGCGGGAACGCTTAATCCTATTGAGCATGGGGAAGTTTTTGTGCTTGACGACGGTATGGAATGCGATCAGGATCTTGGCAATTACGAGCGATTTATCGATCAATCACTAAACTCCACTAATTACATGACAACCGGTCAAGTTTTCAAATCAATTATAGATCGCGAAAGGTCACTTGGTTACAATGGCAAAACAGTTGAATTCTTTCAAGATCCTCCACGGGAAATTATTGATCGAATCAAAAAATGCGCTAAAACTAACCGCGCAGAAATCGTCGTTTTTGAAGTAGGCGGAACAGTAGGGGAATATCAAAATTTATTATTCTTGGAAGCAAACCGTCTTTTAAAACTAGATTATCCACGTGATGTCTTACATGTCCATGTCACATATTTGCCGATTCCTTCATCGGTAGGGGAGATGAAATCAAAACCCGCTCAAATGTCCATTCATCAATTAGCCTCAGCTGGTATTACTGCCGATTTTGTTCTTGCTCGCTCGCAGTTTGCAGTGGACGAAAAAAGAAGGGAAAAAATAGCCGTCTCTTGTGGCCTTTCCAGAGATGACATTATATCTGCCCCGGACGTTGAAAATATCTATCAAGTTCCTTTAAATTTTGCCAATCAGGAGCTATCAGAAAAAATCTTAAAGAAATTAAACACAAAGCCCAGAAAATCAGACCTTACTAGCTGGAAATTAATGGTAAATTCTGCTTTAACTGCCAAAAACCATGCAAAAATTGCCATGGTCGGCAAATATTTTACAACCGGAGATTACACACTTTCCGACGCATACCTTTCCGTTATCGAATCCATAAAACACGCATCAGCCAGATTTGACATTAAACCCAAAATAACCTGGGTGGATTCTGCTCAAATAGAAAAAGAGGGGACGGATATGCTTAAGAATTTTGATGCAATTATTGTCCCGGGTGGTTACGGTACTCGGGCTGTTGAAGGAATAGTATCTTCGATAAAATTTGCACGCGAAAACAACATTCCCTTCTTCGGCCTTTGTTATGGTATGCAACAAGCGGCAATCGAATTTGCCAGAAATGTTCTTGGCTATAAAGACGCTAACACAACAGAAATCAACTCCAAAACGAAGCACCCAATAATTCACGTTATGCAGTCACAAAAAGATTTGGTTAAATATTACAAACTTGGAGGAACCCAGCGCTTAGGATCTTGGGAATGGAAAGCTAAAAAGGGGACTAAGTTTGAAAAAGCATATAAATCAATGACTGGATCCGACCGTCACAGGCATCGCTACGAATTTAACAATAAATATCGAGATGAATTTGAAAAACACGGCATGATAATCTCTGCAACAACCAAAGACGGATATCTAGTCGAAGCATTAGAGTTAAAAGATCACCCGTTTTTCCTAAGTGTACAATTCCACCCGGAGCTTAAATCCCGTCCTCTTCACCCCCACCCGCTCTACATGGCCTTCATGGAAGCAGTTTCAAAACAAAAGTAGTCTGAGTTTCATTTTCAAAAAAGTTTTATTAAAAAATATCTCAATGTTTGGTAAATATTAATCAATTTGCTAAATTAAAAGTAGGTATTATAAAACAATTTATAAAATATCACCTATGTTTCGCCTAATCAGTCTTACTTTAGTGCTAATGGTTATCTGTTTAGTCGTTGTTTTGTATTTTTTTCGGCCACCTATTAACCAAAACAAGCTGGCACTTGGAGCTACAACAAAAACAGAAACTCTTGATATTTCAATTCAGTCCCCAGTCGATCTAGATGGCATGACAAAATCTAAGGTTTTAGAACTTCGCCGTGCGGCGGTATTGCAACACTCTAACTTGTTAACGAGCGAGTACACACCCTCCGAAGCTGTGTTTGGTCAGATTGTGGATGGCTTACCTTGGTGGGGGATAGAAGGGCAATTTCGTAACGGTCCCGGCCAGAAAAGCCCTGAGGGCACATCGGAAGAGGCGCGTTTTATTCTCAATCCTTATTTGCTTGTTGCCGCTGATTTTTACGGCATAACTACGCCACCTTATATATGCGTACCGCGTTTTTTAAGCTGGCAGCCCTTCGCTTCACATGCAGAAGTATTCTACGAAGCCGCATGCGTAACCAAGGTCAACTACAGCCCTTTTGACCTTATCGCATACAACGCGCGCGACTTGAATCTGAATTACATTTTCGTCGATTATACCCAGTCGCGTAACGTCGCACATCGGAATCCCCCTATTGCGGCATACGCCATTCCGCACTACATTCATCAGGGTGGCAGTTGTGGATATCCAGGCGGCTGTAACAACATGAGTCCACGCTCGCCAGAGATTGACGCACTGAGTGTAACCGATTTACCCGCCAGTGTTGTCACACACCTATGGCACAACCGACCAAGCTCACCTAATGATAAGCCAGATATGACATTTGTGATTCGATTTGAATGAGTAGAAAAATATCTCGTAGAAACACTAAAGCTCAGCAACTTACTAGTGGTTTATTTCACAAAAGAATCACTAAAAGAAGCTCATTAGAAGTGTAAATTATAAACCCCCTTGACAAAACAAAATTCTTTGCTATAATTCTAGCAGTCGCATTTCAGAAGTGCTTGTTTACACAGAACATTGAAAGTGTTTACATTGAGCAAAGCGAAATGTGATTTTTACTCTAAAACTGTCCCGACATTAATTAGAACATGATAAAACCATTAGCAGGATACGTCCTAATAGAACCCGCACCAAAAGAAACTAAGACTGCGTCTGGAATCCTGCTTCCGGACACTGCAGAAGAAAAACCCCAAGAAGGCAAAGTAATTGCATGTGGCGATGATACCCAAGAAGAAGGCAAAACCATCAAATGTCCCGTCAAAGTAGGGGAAAAAGTCATTTACAAAAAATGGGGCGGTAACGAACTCAAAGTCGAGGGCAAAGAATTTTTACTTATCAAGTTTGACGATTTAATGGCAATAGTTACTAAATAATATGGCAAAACAAATATTATATTCAGAAGAAGCAAGAACAAAACTTAAAAACGGAGTCGATAAACTTGCAATGGCTGTTGCCACCACTCTTGGGCCTAAAGGTAGAAACGTTGCCCTCGATAAAAAATGGGGAGCACCGTCTGTTATTCACGATGGAGTCACCGTCGCCAAAGAAGTTGAGCTAGAAGATCCATTTGAAAATATGGGCGCTGCACTGGTCCGCGAGGCAGCCTCCAAAACCAATGACGTTGCCGGAGACGGAACAACGACTGCCACAGTTCTTGCCCAAGCCATAGTCGATCAGGGTCTAAAAAATGTTACAGCAGGTTCAAACCCCATGATTCTTAAAAAGGGTGTAGAAAAAGCTGCAGAAGCTGTCGTTGCCGAACTTAAAAGAATGGCCAAAAAAGTAGGGGATCATGGAGAAATTCAAAAAATTGCTACTATCTCTGCAGCCGACGAAACCATTGGCAAAATGATCGCTGAAGCTCTTGATAAAGTTGGCCCGGACGGAGTAGTTACAGTTGAAGAATCAAAAGGGCTAGAAACTTCTGTAGAAACAAAAGAAGGCATGGAATTTGATCGGGGTTTTATATCACCTTACTTTGTCACCGACACCGACAAGATGAAGGCTATCATCGATGATGCTCATATTCTTATCACTGACCAAAAAATCACTTCCCTCAACGATCTACTGGCATTTTTGGAAAATTTCGTAAAAATCAGCAAAAACTTGGTAATCATCGCCGACGAAGTAGAAGGTGAAGCACTTGCGACATTAGTGGTAAACAAGCTTCGAGGTACTTTTAACGTCTTGGCTATCAAAGCTCCAGGTTTTGGCGACAGGAGAAAAGAAATGTTAGAAGATATTGCCACCTTAACCGGAGGCAACGTAATCTCAGAAGATTTGGGTCGAAAATTGGAATCAGTTACCATAGAAGACCTTGGTCGTGCCGAACAGGTTGTTTCTGATAAAGAAAACACTATTTTAGTTGGCGGCAAAGGCACAAAATCCGCAATCGATGGACGAATCAAACAAATTAGAAATGAACTAGAAAAGACAGATTCAGATTTTGACCGCGAAAAACTCGAAGAAAGACTTGCCAAGCTATCTGGTGGAGTCGCAGTCATAAATGTTGGTGCTGCAACCGAAATTGAACTTAAGGAGAAAAAAGAAAGAGTAGACGACGCCGTTCATGCAACCAAAGCTGCAGTAGAGGAAGGTTATGTAGTCGGAGGCGGAGTTGCTCTCATTCGCGCAAGAAAAGTCCTAGATAAACTTATTTTAGCAACCACAGAAGCAGACGAAAGAATTGGGCTAGAGATTGTCAGGGACGCCTTGGAAAAACCACTTGCCAAACTTGCCCAAAATGCAGGCATGGATGCAGGCTGGGTTGTCAAAGAAGTCGAAAAGGCAACCGGTAATGTTGGTTTAAATGCCATGACTGGCAAATTCGAGGATTTAACAGCGGCCGGAATAATCGACCCTGTTAAAGTTACCCGATCCGCGCTTCAAAATGCAGCCTCGGTTGCTATGATGATATTAACCACAGAAGCCCTAATCACAGATCTACCGGAAAAAGACAAGATGAGTATGCCTCCAATGCCTGGTGGCGGTATGGACTATTAAAATCCACAAAACTTACTTCAAAACAATTTTTAACCTTGCATTACCAACATGTGCGGCAAAATCCGTCATATCTGTCTTTGCTTGAACAATATAAGTTTTAGATCCGGATGGAATTGGTATTTTTCCAGAAGTTCTAGATGTTGCAGTTGAGGTAGGATTAGAAATCTGGCTTTCTATAAGCGGATTATTATCGTTAACGTTTTTTATTTGTGCCCAAGCCCTGCCATTACCGCCATCAACCCAAATGGACGCTTCAAAAACCACATAATCTATTGGCGAGTATTTTGTCGTATCTATCGTAACTTCTGTGCCGCCAATGTCAGCAAACGTATCACTTTTGCTTTGGCCTGAACCCATTGGTATAAAAATCTCACGGTTTGGCGTCTGTATAACGGTTTGAACGGTAGCCGGTTGCGGACTGGGGCTTGGAGTTTGAATCAAAGATGTATTTTTGTTTTCTACTTGAACATTTGCCGCAGAAGGTAAAGGGCTAGGAAAGGCACTCAACTTATTAGATGTTTCACTACTGCCAATAACCACATTTGTCTCAGTTTCACTAACAACTGAGGCTAAGTCCCGTTTATCTTGCTTTAAAATCCACCAATTTACAAATACAAGGTCCAAGGCCGCAATTATAAAAATTGCAATCGCTATTTTCGCAACAATTCTACTCGCAAAAGAATTTTCCATGGGCAGTCTTAGTCAATTGTCGGTAGTAACTGGCCAATTGTCAAACTAGCCATCGTCAAAACATTTCATCATATATATAAATAAAGGCAAAGACTTGTCCCAGGTTAATCAAACGACTAAACTGAAACTAATGGCACTAAAAGAAGTACCCAAAGGTCAGAAAAAAAGGCTTTCAAAACTACTCTCATCTGGCGAGGAAATAGTCTATGTTACAGGTATTGGAACCAGATATTTTATCCTTACACTTCTATTTTTGCTTTTTATACCCTTAATTTTAACTTACGTAGCTATATTTATGTTTTTTGGCGTACTTACAATTCCCGACTATGATTGGCTCAAATATTTTGGATTTATTCCGCTCTTGCTTTTAATTTACAATACACCTAAATATACCCACATTATCCGCATGAAACAGTCTTTCACTTATGCTCTTACCAATAGAAGGTTTCTGATCGTAAGAGGCATATTTTCAAGAAAAATCGTCACAGCTCCTTTAACCGCCATTACCCACGTAACAGTTGAGCAATCTTTTATGCAAAGATTTCTTTTCAACACAGGTCATTTAGTAATCATCACAGCCGGTTTTGACCAGCGCGAAATAGTTATCGAAAATATCGGAAATCCACTAGAGTTTAAGATTTTAATAGAGGAATTAACTGAAAAAGGGTTACAAGCAAGAAACGTAGATGAAAACCAAGATGATCAAAAAGATAAATTTAATCTTAGGGCACTAAACTAATTTACTTATCCGGCAAAACCCCTGCAGGATTAATAGCAACACCACCGTCATATACTTCTAAATGGACATGTGGCCCTGTAGTGTGACCAGTCAAGCCGACAGTTCCTATAACACTATCAGAATTTACCAGGTTATCAATGCTAACCTCAATTTTATTCATATGGGCATAAAGTGTTTTAAGTTCATCACCATGATCAACAATAACTACATTACCCTTTCCATCAGACATAGCTCCGGCAAATTCAACTCGGCCGGCTCCAAGCGGTCTAATCGCCGAATTATAAGGAGCCGCTATATCATACGCTCTATGGAAAAAACTAAACCCTTGAGAAACTTCTCCAACAACCGGATACTTAAAATCAAAAGGTGAGCGTTTATAGCTAACAACAGCTTCAATTTCCCCCTCAGCCTGGGAAATATTGCCCCTATCAGCCCTTTCTGCAACCAAAACGGCATGGCCATTTATTTTAACCTTAGCCTCTTTTGCCTTAACATATCCGGCAATTTGACTTGAGATAGCAAATGCTACAACAAGTGCCAATGTTACCCGTGAAACAAGTTTGATTCTGGGTCTAATTTTAATTTGAAAATGCATAAAACGAGCAAAAATCTTAATCGCCTTATGAGCATCCATATGGGCAAATCGCCTTACTTGTCGGCTAAACTTGTTTCTAAACAGCACTAACTTCATAACACGAACAAGCTTGCGTTCAAGTCTTTTTACATATCTTTTTGTAAGTCTTGTTATTATATTTTTCATATTTTTATAAATTCTCTTTGAGCTCTTAGCCACGCAAAACCCCACATATAATCTTTGGGGAAATGGACTTTAAAGCCCATAGTGGAGAACTTACAAGCGTGAAGTATAGCAAATTATTACTCTATTGTCAAGCCGATAGTAAATAAGAATGAAAACAAAACCAGTAAATTACTCTTTTAACAGTACAGCTAATTTAACTTTAATATTATCTTGATTGAAGATATTCTAATAAGCCATGGTGAAGGTGCTTTTGTCCGTCCCAAAACTGAATATTATAACCTGTAGGTAGTTCACTGGGTTCTTCTTGCCTAAAATCGATTGCCCTTACATCTTTTGGCAAACCTTCACAAATATGCCTATCAGTACCACCATTAATTGTAGAATATTTATCACCCCAAACCTCAATTAAACTTGAATCTGCCAATAGTTGATCTTTATTTAAAGAAATTCCCTTAAGCTTCTCCGCATTTTCCAATATCCAGTGTACAGCCGTAGTTTTTGAAGCTCCCGCTACTGCAAAATCAATAGAAGACGTTCCAGCAAGCCTTGGGGTTATCGGTAAACCTAATTCTTTAAACACTTTTTCGGCCCTTTCCAGAATAGGAATGCGCAAATCATAACTGCCATATGTCAATGGCACTTCAATTTCAATTTTGTGTTCCTCTTCTGGGCTAAGATCGTATGCATTTGGCATCTCAAATGTAATTTGAGGACCTCTGTCGGCCAGCATTATAGAAAATGGGTCACCATTACTTTCTTTTTTGAACTCATCCTTTGGCATCGTTGGGAAAGTTTTTAGTTTAAATTCTTTAAGAAGCTTGTCTATGGCATCCCTAAATTCCTGTTTTTGTCGCTCGTTTACGTTTTCATCGTATAAACTGTAATACGGTTCAGGTAATACCTCACCGTTCTCATCATAACCCCAAACTTCTGCACCAGAACAATGTGCAACTAATATATTGTGCCTTAATTTAGGGTTTATCGCATTTACAATCCTCTCATTAATATTTGCTAAACCAGCGCCGGAGATAAAAACTATTACTTTATCCTCTTTGATTACTTTTTCTAGTTCGGGGATTAAGGCGGGTTCAGCTGGTCTATAAACATCAGCAACCGTTTCGTCGACATCCGAAAAAATCAGCTTTACTTTATCATTAAATTTGATTTCAGGTTCTGCCTCTAGTGAATCCATATGCACTTCCACGAAACAATTTTAGCATAGAAACTACTGTATTTTTTGGATGCATCAATACAGCCTAATTTACCACCAGATTCCAATCAAAATATCACCTTATCACCAAAAATACTTGCACTGTTCGTGCGCAAATGTTACCTTAAACACAATGCCTAATATCGCGCTCATCGTTAATCGTTTATCGTCAATTACAAAAAAATACCTGCTACTTACTACCTGCTACTTACTACTAACTGTTTTTCTCTCCGGCTGCTCACTAATTGGCTCCTCCAAGCCTGCAGCGCTTCAAGTGTCTTCCATCCCGGAAGCATCAGTCTTTCTAGATGGCAAACATCTCGGCAAAACCCCATTTTATTCAGATCAACTACAAAGCGGAACCCATACTATAAAAATTACGGCGTCAGAAGCTAGTTATGTTCAAAAGATCAATCTCTATCCACAAGCGCTTACTGTTATTAACCGCGAACTTAACGATAATTTCATGGCCCAAAGCGGTGAAATTTTATGGCTGGAAAATGGTAAAAACGACATTTTTATAACATCCACGCCTCAAGATGCGGATATTACCCTAGACGGCAAGTTTAAGGGCAAAACCCCGCTCATAATCTCAGACGCTACTTCAGGTGAGCATAAAGTAACTATTACAAAAACAGGCTATATAGAGCGTGAATTTTCTATTAAGTCATCTAATAAATACCAGCTTGTTGCCGATGTCACACTAGCATCGGAAATTGCCAAAGATATAAAAAATATCAACCAAGATCAAACCCCTCAGGCAAAAAAACTAGAAATATTAAAAACTCCCCAAGGTTATTTAAAAGTACGCAAGGAACCATCGCTCGACTCCACTGAAGTTGGCCGTGTCAACTCCGGTGATCAATTAGAAATAATCCAGGAAACCGAAGATTGGGTAAAAATTAGCTTCGAAGGTAAACTTGGCTGGATATCGGAAAAATACACAAAGAAAATTTAAACGAGATACTTTATACTAAATATAGATTAAATGGTTATCAAATCACTGATTAAATTAATTGACGAAGCAATCATCCCAGCAATTGTCTTAATATTAGCCAAAATGATTGGAATATTAGCCTCCAGTTATTTTTTCAATCTGAATTTCGAAATAAAGAGCGGCGGATTTCTATATTTTTTACCATCAATCAAATTTTTGACCATCAAAGATTATATTTTGGCCGAAAACTACTCAAACATTACTATGGTTATGGCAGCTGCTCTTGGAACTTTATTGATCCTAATCCGTTTGCATTTCTTACACGAAAGCCATATTCATCCAAAACTTCAAATTAAACTAGCATCCTTAAGCCTTGAGAAAATCATTTCACCCAGTTATCACCTTTATCACAAGGCTACCATCTGGTTGATATTTCTCTGGCTCACGACAGCTTTCCTGGTAGTTTCCACAATTTTTAAAATTACCTATCTACCGATATCTATTACGGCTGTGTTAGTAGCTCTCAACCTTACCTGGATCACTCTACTAGATATTGAAAAGGAAATAGACATAGCCAAGGGATAAATTATGAAACATTACGTATTAACTATCGCCTTAAATTTCTCAGCAGCAGCACTTCTTCTTGCTCTTATCGCCACTCCTATTTATTTTGCCAAGAATTTTGTCCAGGTAGCCGGTGTTAAATCAGAATCTCAATATTTACTGGTTTCCCAAATAGATAAATTTCCCGGTATGACTTTTGGCCAATCACAAAATACCTACACAATCACCTTTACCAAGCAGGCGACTTCTCAAGCATATTTGGCACTTATTATCATCAATAATCCGACGAATGACACCAAAACGTACACAATCAACAATCAATCCACTCAAAACAAGCTCTTCTTTGGAGAAAATTTAAACGATCAACAAATAACAATAAAAGTTCCGTCACAATCATCAACCCCAGTCAGCCTTATGTCCCAATCCAAAGCAGACACTCAATCGATAACCTTCCAAATTCAGGCAAATTAAACTGATTTCCAGATAAAATAACTATAGTGACCAACATAATTTCCAGCTTCCGAACAAAAAAGAATGCACCAAAAGTACTTGTAAGCTTGTTAATTTTGGCGCTTATTGTTTATTTTTCTATTAGTTATTATGCACTTTATAAAATAGTTCATCCTAAGCCAAAACCGTTAATGGTAAGTCCAGTCGAAATAAGCCAGCAATACGAAGATATTTCGTTCAAAAGCCAAAAAGGTAACATTAAAATCTCTGGCTGGCTTTTTAGGGCAAATTCAAGTGATAAGCAAAGCTTTTCTGCGAATAAGCCAAGCTTTTCTTCGAATAAGCAAAGCTTGGCTTCGGAAAAAACAATTATTTTGGTCTCAGGTAGCGATCAGAATAGGATTGACCCAGGATACGGGACGGTTAACGTTGCCAAAGATCTTCTCAAAAAAGGCTATAACGTATTAATTTTTGACTTTAGAGGCAGGGGAAATTCAGATTATGCAATCCACACAATTGGCTACTTTGAAAAGTACGATTTGGCAGCAGCTTACGATTATCTTGTGGATAGGGGTTACAATCCTCACAAAATCGGTATTCTTTCAATATCATTAGGTGCAGGGGCCACCATTTTCGCACTTCCCTTAATACCGGACGTCGGAGGAGTTGTCATAGATTCCCCTTATTCTGACGTCCATACACTGATAACAAGAGAGCTTCCGTCAAGGTCAGGATTACCAAAGCAATTTTCCTGGGGAATTAGTTTTTGGGCCAAAGTATTGTATAAAGTTAGCTTCGATGACATGGTTCCAAAAAATGTCATTGCTACGTATCCCGACAAAAAATTTCTATTCATTTACGGCACAAAAGATAATCTCTTTCCTATTGATGATACTATTGATTTACTTAAAGTAAGTCCCAAAAGCGAACTTTGGCTGGTTCCCGAAGCGGGTCATGTCAAAGGTTACCAGACAAATCCCCAAGCTTATATCAATAAAGTAACAACCTATTTTGAAGAACAACTCAGGTGATATCACAAAAGTGTGACCATAATGATGAAACATTCCACTATATCTTAATTACTAAAACAACCCTCTGGACAACAAAAAATAAGATTGATTATAATTATCGCAGAAGTCGAACCAATTTTGCGGGCAAAATGTCCCCACCGTAAATAACTAAAAATACTATAAGTACCCAAATAATAACCGACGACAAAAGTGGTATATCAGACAAAAGAACTCGTTCCGGCGATTCGCCTTCTTTTTTCTCATAAATTACATATAGGTACCTCATCACCCCATAAATAACAAACGGCACAGATGCCATCAGCCACTTAGACGCTAAAAACGTTTTTGGCAACAGGTCAGAAAACAAATTCAGCGTTTGCGAGCCCGTAGGTGGTGGCTGTAAAAAAGTAAACATTGTATAAGAAATCCAGCAAGAAGTGGCAAACATCACAGTTAGCGCGTCCAATAGTGACTCTGGATATTTATTTAAAATTTGTCTGGTATCAGTTCCGCGAGCACCAGATCCCAAAAGAAGTGTCCGCTCACTTCTTCTTTTTCCGATTGCCAAAAACAGTGCTAAAGAGGCAACAGTTAGCATAAACCAGACCGTCACGTGTGCATCGATAAGAACCGCTCCCGCGTAAACACGCAGCAAAAATCCAGAAGCAATCGCCATTACATCAAGAAGCATAAAGGACCGCAAAAACAAAGAATATATAATTTGCAGTGTTATATAACCAATGACAGCGTAAAGAAAAAATGGAGACAAGGTTCTTGCCAAAAGTAAAGAAAAGGCAATTATTCCAAAAGCCCAAATTAGAGCAATATTGGGACTAATTCTACCGCTAGCAATTGGCCTCTTGCTTTTGAAAGGATGTGCCAAATCCTTTTTTCTGTCAATAACATCATTGATAATATATATTCCGGACGCAATCAGGCAAAAAATTAAAAAACCAAAAAGCACCAAAGAAAATTTTTCCGGTTTGAAAAAAACGCCCTCAAAAACCAGTGGGCCAAAAAGCGCCAGATTTTTTAACCATTGTCTTGGGCGAGACGAAACAAACAGCCAAAATGGCAACCAAACTATTTCTGGACCTTTGTTGGTAAATTGAAATTTAGCCATACAATACCTCCAAGTACTATTATAGCGATAAATACCCCAACAATAAGCTTTTGGGTAGCTGGTAGTATTAACGCAACCGCGCCCAAAATAGCACACAGCAGCCAATAAAACAAGGCAACTTGTGATTGCGACAACCCCAACTCCAGTAGTCTATGATGCAGGTGTTTTCTGTCACCCGCAAAAGGGGATTTTTTTTCTAGTACTCGCCTTATGGCTGTAAAGACACCGTCGATCAAAGGTACCGCCATAACAAGTAAAGCTGCGCCGACTTTTGCACCCGATAATATCGCCAGAACAGCAATTAAAAATCCCAAAAAATAAGAAGCAGAATCACCCGGGAATATCTTGGCCGGCGAAAAATTAAAAAACAAAAAACCAAGCGTGGCCCCTGCACCCACGAGCGATAAATAACTGACTATCAGTTGATTTTGATCTTGTGGATAAAACCGCAAAGATGCTGCAAAAATCACCATTAAAGAAACGATAGCTATCCCCGGCAGTTGTCCATCAACGCCCGACGAAAAATTTACCATGTTAATTACCCAAACTATCCAAAAAAGTGCAAACAAATCAGCCAACACTACAATGGAATGTGTTCCTAAAAAATTAAAAATAATTCTTAGCTCGTCAAGCCTTATCACGGAAGAAACATCAGCTCCATGCGAGAAAAAAACCACAAATGGATTAGTGATATAGCTTATCCCGACACCCGACGCTACCACAATAATTGCGGCCAATAATTGTGCAGCGAATTTATATATTGTTTTAAGATCGTATTTATCATCCAAAATTCCAACAGTAACAAGTATTGCTCCACCGAATAAAATTCCTACTAACTCTTTAGAAATGCCCACAAAAAAAAACACCGAGACTGCAAAGGCTAAAAATATTGGCAAACCACCAGCTCTGGGGATAATTTTAGTATGTAGAAGTGCTGGGTGATTTCTTTTTCTGGGATCATCAACGACCTTAAATTTCTTTGCCAATTGAATAGTAAATTTGCAAAACAAAGCAGAAACTCCTAAAGAGACGACAAAAGCCAGTACCCAACTCATATTAAAAGAGTAATTATTTTAAAAACTGCATAAAAAGAAATAAATGAAACCAGGCCGCTTGTAAAAACAATAACTCTGGCCAAAAACTTTTCAGATTTGTAAATAATAATTGCTATTGTGAAATTCAAAATAATGTAAAAAAGAGCCAATAATGGCAGAATCCATAATGCGACAGGTGAGGCAAGCAATCCATCTCCCCACGGTTTAGAATAAAAAAGTGGAATCTGTGGAGGAAATTTGTTCCAAAATACTCCAATCAAAACAAGCTGAACTAGCTCAAAAAACAAACAAAATACTAATACGGCAACGTTGACCCGTTCACTTAATAAACCAGTTTTGACTTCCTGAGTAATCGAAAACTTGCCCGAGACAATACTTTGTATTCCCGTTTTAGGCAAGGCTCCGCTGTTTACTTTTGCCATAAGGCCATAAATTTTAGTTAGCGCTCTTAAGGATAAAAACTTCTGCAGTGTTTATTTTAGCCAGCAAAGTATACTTTGTTAATAAGAGTTTCTCAAGCTCCTCAAAATAACCAATTGATCTTTGAGGCTTGATTATAAATTCCGGAGGTTTAATATTAAGAGCTTCGGCTACTTCTTCTGCACCCCCAGGAACACCAAAAACATGGAAAGATGTCACATACCTAGATGGATTTCTCGCGTCATCTATTGCATAAAGCCATGGGTAATCTCCCCAAATATAGACCGATTTGCCGTATCCATCATTAAGTCGAAGTAGATCACTAAGCGCCATAATTGTGTTAACATCGACATCAAAATAATTATTATAAGCATCAATACTTTTTTTACCCGATGCATAAGACACAAAATTCTGCCAATATTTAATTTGATTTATCGATCCGCCTGTTAAAAAATCTGAAAAAAGAAAACTAGTTAAATAAAGTATTGGAACCACAAACGCAATCGCAAATATCACTCTTGTCCTTTCAAACTTGATTTTCGAAAAGTTCAGTGATGCCACAAGTAGCGCAACTCCCGGTGTAGCCTGAACAAGATAGTGCCCATAGGTTCTGCCGGAAAAATAACTTCCTAAAAACGAAAACGCAACCCAGAGTAAAAACATGTGAAACATTCCTACGCCACTCTTTTTATATTTTTTAAATATTCCATAACCCACCACTGCCAATACCGGCAAATATTTTGCGATATTTACTAGTACTGCATATTTTGGGCTTTCACCCAAATAAATTCGATAATAAGCATAGGCAGCAAAATAGTAGTCCCACAAAAGCCCCTTAGAACTAAAATAAATAATCGTAACTGCATAGCATGCAGCAAATCCCACAGAAAGCACAAAACCTTTTTTAACAAACCCAATTAAACTTTTATTTGACAAAAATAAATAGATTCCCAAAGCTGCTGCCTCAAAAGCTCCAACCTGTTTAAATAAGGAAGCCACACCAAAGAGAAGTCCGGCCACGAAAAGTGACGAAGTATCAAATTTTCTATAAACCACATGAAGGAAAGCCAGTGAAATAGGCAGAATCATAAAAATCTCAGTCAACGCCAAATTACCCTCAAGAAGCCTCAGTGATGTCAAAAACCCAAATATCAAAGTTGCCAAAAGCGCCCTTTTTTTGCCCAGATTCATCCTGGCAATCTCATAAATTGCTCCGGCAGTTGCCAGAACTGCTACACAAGCCACAAATCTTAACCAAAACATCGAAACTCCAAAGATGCTAAAAATCCCCGCATATGTTAAATAAATCATTGGCGGTTTGTTATCCCAGGCCGTTTGGTAAAGTACACCGCCTAAATTCAAATTTCGAGCAACTGCCGCAAAGATTCCTTCGTCACCATACCAAAAAGGTTCAAACAAAGATGGAAAACGTAAGATAAAAATTAGAAAAAAGACCGCACCCAAAATCAAATGATGTCTGTCAAACTGTTTTAACATTTTATTCATTTATTGTTAATTAACTCAGGCGTCACAAGATCCACCTTTTGTCCCTGGTCAGTATTAAAATAGCGTGTTTTTGGTGCTACGTCAATTATAACGATACCATTTGCACTGTAAGCATCCAGTAAACTCTTCCCGGAAAACTGTACCAAGCCTTCTGGCGAAACAATCAAATCATTTATTAATTTATAGCGATTTCTATAATATAACACTTCGGCAAATGAAGGTAGAAAAGTTACTATTTTATCACTAGGTTTAATCTGTGGCAAAATCTTTTCATGGTACGCTTCACGAAAACTATAGGGATGTTTTGAAAAGGTTTGTAAATCAATAACGGCTGAAAATAATATTAAGATTGCTAAGGAAGTTATAAAAATCTGCTTTGGTGCTTTTTGTGCGCCGTGCACCATTACCATCGAAAGTGGTATTGAGGCGCCTACAAGGTATCTCCAGAAAAAAATTGATCTAAATGGAAATTTAAATCCAAAGACAGAAAGCCCCGGCAAACTCGCAAGAATAAATGGAATAATTGCCCAAAGCCAAAGCAAAAGATATGTTTTTTCAAAACGAGGATTAGAACCGGTCGGTTTTTTAAGGATATGTCCTAAAAGTCCACCAAACAGTAGAATCAAAGAAAGGCTAAATAAAATTGTGCGCCAAATACTTTGAGCCTCTCCGCCCAAAATTCGCTCGAAAGCATCAAAATAAGTATTTTTAAAATCAATTGGCGGGATCCAATAGCTGGATTTAACCGAAGTTAGTTGGCCGTATAAAAAGGGTAGCCAAGGCAAAAATAATACCCCGACAACTGCGTAGAGTCCCATCATCTTAATAAAGATTTTCCTGTCGAATAACAATAGATATAGACCCTGCGCCCCCAGAATAAAAAACATATAGTAGTGGGTATAAACGCCAAGGGCAGTAAAAAGCACAAATCCTAGCGCCCGAAACCAATTGAATTTCTTACTTATCTCCAGTAAAAAGAAAATAGACCCGGTGGCCGCAAAGGCAAACATAGTGTAGTTTCTGGCTTCAAAGGCGTATGTAAAGAAAATTGGATTTAGAGCAACCACAACTGCACTCAGGATCCCGAACAAGTGACCCTTAATGTAGCTGGCGAGCTTATAAACCATAAAAATTGTTGCCAAATAGAAAAAAATCGAAACGAGCCGCGTGTTAATTTCTGTCGGTGGCAAAAAAATGTAAACAAGTTCGATTATTGTGTAATAGCCGGGAGGGTGAAAATCTGCAGCCGTTGTCTTAAGCATCTGCAAATATGGCAGTTGGGAAATCAAAGATGTCCAGGCTTCATCACCCCAAAAGCCACGATTTAGATAATTTTGGGCAGGAATAGATATCACTCATTAAGTATAGTCATAATAGCCTGCGTTGACAATTATTACTTAAGCCACTAAAATTTCTCGAATGTCATCTGAAAGATATAAGGTTAGCAATACGGAACGATATGAACGCCTCCTAAACGCTGTTTGGTTAAAACAAGCACGTATGTCAGCAAAGTCGTTTGCAACTGATCTATCAACGCGTGAGCAAGACTACATTCAATCTTTGCCCAGATTCTGTAGAGAAACTTCCGTTACATATCCTCTACCCATGCTCGTTGAGAGAAAACTACCGTTTGTCAAAGTTGCAGAGAAAATTGGCGTCAAAGTTAATAAGCGTCTTCAAGGGAGTTTCGAAAACTATTTACGTGCAGATTTACCAAGAAGTGTATGGATTAATGATCAATTTAAGGGACTTCACGACGCGGGCCCTTGCACACCTACAAAAGCAAGAGAATCTCTAAAAGAAGGCGAAAGAACGCTCGACCCCATGGAGGCATTATCTTACTTTATGTTTTATCCAGAAAGAGTTGGCCTGGCGAGTGTTTATGTATTAATTCCAGAAGGTAATTTTCAACTGAAAGTGGTCAATAAAGAGCCAAAATTTTTCAAAACTGGAAACAATGCTCATTACATGAACTCTGCACTAGTTGTAACACCAATAAACAGTTACTAATTCCAGTATTTTTATACCTTTTCGGTAACCTTATATTCCAAATATTTTCCAAGACTAACCAGGCCCATCTAAAAAATGCCTAAACCCAACCGGATTTTGAATACCCTTTTCAAATTTTTTTACGATTTCACTTGGACTTAAATTAAAAAGTCTCATAAGAAATATACCTCTAGGTAAATTATCAGGTCTATGGCCGTCATATAAATCAAACAGGGTTTCCGCGTCTAATTTAATTTCAGGTAAATCTAAATCTACCCAATCACCATTAGAATTGTATTTTCGAGCCTTTACCATTAAACGATCTATTTTAGCGACGAGTATTGCTTCATCGGCTTTCTTACCAGTAGAATCCCACATAAGTACCTCAGTGGAATCCAGAATGACAATTTCAAGTTCCTTTCTTTCAAGTTGGTCACTTGCCCCAATATATCTTTGAAGTTTATTCTTGGCATCCCAGTAACACTGGACGCTTGGAATTGTGCGCAATCTCTCAATAAATCGCAAATTATCGAGGGCTTTCGATACCACTCGCTGCCTTTCAACATTGAGCTCACGAGAAATGCTTTGCAAATCTTCAGTAGATTGAGAAAGCATTTCATAAAGTGTCTGTTTGGTTACCGGTGCATGTTCTTGTGTCATATTAGTGATAACTATAAGACATTTTACATTTTTAACCAAATTATGTTAAAATAGGCATATGTTAAGTAAGATCACGAAATCTATATCTCCACAGTCCGAACAAATTTATAGGCTGCTACTGAAAAATCATTCGCTGACTGCGAAAGCTATAGCTAAAAATTTAAATATATTCCCGCACGCTGTATACAGAGCTGCAAAACCTCTGATTGAATTTGGGTTCATTCATAAAGTTGGTGAATATCCTATTAAATATGAGGCTAAGCCAATTTCTGAGACAGTTGATTTGTATGCTTTCCTTATAATGAAAAGTTTTCGAGAAGCATTTTATTCTGGTCAAAAAGAAATATTCAATAAACCCTTAGATATTCAATTTATTAAGGATCGCGAAGATTTAATCGAAAAAACCAATAGAGATCTCGAAAATTCAAAAATTACGGTAGACTTTATCATTTCAGGTCTCGAAGTATCTCCAGAAACAGTCCTGCAGTACAAAAATGCGCTTCAGCGTGGCGTAAAAATAAAAGCCATCGTCCAAAACCTTGATGAAACAACAAAAGAAATGTTTGACAACTGGCAGCGAATGGGAGTTGTTGTTAGGTATCATCCAAACATGGAAGCGCGTATTTTTATAATTGACGAAAAAATCGTGTATTTTACTTCATATAATCCGCAGAATAAAGATGAAGCAATAGGGGCAAGGTTTAATTACTCGCCACTTGCAAGATTAATCAATGAACTATTTGAAAAAAGGTGGAAGATTGCGGAAAAAATCTCTAAGGGTTAAACCTTTTCAGTCACCCGATATTCCAAATATTTTCCTAAATTAAATACCGCTTTTCTTCAAAATATAGGCGTCACCTGCAGAAGCTAAAACTGTATAGTCGCCATTATTAAGAAGCATAAATAACTGCGCCTTTGTTTTTTCCAAATTCTGATTATAAAAATTCCAATTATCTTGACCCGAGTGCAGATCAAAAACCACAAAATCCGCATCATTAACATTTGGAAGTAAATAAAGTTTTTGCCTATGAGAGATATGCGGCAAGAGATTATTTTGACCAGCAACGGAAGCATTTTCTGGAACCATAGATAAAATTATTCTCGTATCAATCATCCACTCTTTATCCTTGTAAAAATCGGCCTTGGCCAAATTTTTAAGTGGCGAATGTAAAGTTATGTTTGAAATTAAACTGGAAAGAGCTAAAAAGGAAAACAAGATTATTACACTATACTTCCAGATAAATTTCTTCAAAATCATATCTAACACATATATTGTCGAAACAGAAAATAAAACCGCCAGCTCAAGACTATACTGGTAATAAATAGTCCACCTAATCGGATGGGCCAAATCTAAAAAGCGAGATGCAAATTGGAAAAGAATCGTTGCAAGTAGCGGAACAAACAAAAGTGGCAACATTCCGAAAGAAAATAATGACCAAAATAAAGTAGATATTTTTTCCAAGGGTAAGAAGAAATTATAAACTCCAATATCTGGTCTTATTGCATAACCAATTATTGACTGACTAAGCCCAACACCGTTGCCTGTAAACGAATTGTACATTTTCTGACCAAATGCAGGCATAATAAACAAAATAGCAACAACTGACCACAAAACAGATAAAATTGACGTTGCAAGCGCTATTTTCAGATTTCTTTTAGTCAAATAAATATAAATACCAAGAGTCGAAAGTAAAAGACCAAAATATTCACGAACAAATAAACAAAAAACCAAAACAATAAAAAAATTTACATATTTTTCTCGAGCTAAAAAATAAAACAAAAAAGCTAAGAAAAAAGGGAATACTGCCACTTCATGGAAATCGTAAACTGCAGCAGCTTGCACCCCAATAAAGCTTACAAATAAAAATGGAACAAACACTGCAAGAACCACAGGTAGAAACCTTCTTGCTAAAAGCCAAATGGGAAAAACTGTTGCCGAAAGTAATATAGATTGGAAAAGTAAAAGCACTCTTTCGTTTTTAGTAAACCAATAGAGTGGTGAAATAAAAATCATAATTGGCCTAAACCTATCCCCAAGATCAAAAATATTATTTATTGTTGAGTAGGCAAAATTAAATCTGCTGTACAACCAAAGTGCTTGGTCATAAATACTAAAATCGTTAGCTTGTGACTGAAAGTGATTATGTCGGATTACCGAAAGAAGGCTATATAAAACGGAAAAGGCTAAAAATATGGCGCAGACAATATAAAAGTCAAAACCAACACCTAGGAATTTGTACTTTTTCAGAAACATTAAATTTAAATGCTTTCCCTGCTCGATTATCCAATAATATTAAATAATCTTAGGCCCTCAAACTTTTTCCGTCACTTTATATTCCAAATATTTTCCAAGCATTAGGCGAGTATGTGCATCAATTCCCGGCAAGGTGTTAAAAATAAAAGTAACTACTGGCAGCATTACAATCTCCAGCGGTGTCACCAGCCTTTTTATAAAGTTTACTTTTTCAGTTCTTTTTGGCCTTTGTTTGATGTCAATAATCACAATTACAGCCAAAAATATCCAGCAAAAAGTCAATATTCCAAATGAAATTCTTGGTAAATTCTGTCCCATTACGGTTTGCGCAAAAACCGGGTTCAAGAGTGTTGGAATCGTCGCTCCAAGCGTTATCGCAAACCAATTTACTGGCCAAAGAAAATGGTCTTCTATAACTTTAAAAACCCTAATAGTTCTTTTCCAAAAAGGAATATGCGTATGGGTCAGCCACTTTTTAATAAAGTAAGCATCGTCCGAAACCCCCCAGGCCCATCTTTTTTCCTGTTCATAAAGATTAACAAGCGACTTAAAGTAACTTGTAGATTCGGCCGCATCTGCATAGGCCGGTAAAAAAATCGGTTCAACATCCACGTTGCCGTCTTTGGCAAAAAAACTTTTGAAAAATATTCGATAATCTTCCGGAATTACATCCACATCCCAATAACCCACATCATCCAAAAGTTTTAAAGAAGTCGAATAAATAGAATAATTTATCAGCCTGTCTGTTCTGCTGTTTTGCGCCGTTTGCCAAACAGAAGAAAGCGAAGAAATTACGCGAATCGGAGCCGGCACCTTCCAGATGTTTGTATAAAAAAGCACAATCGGTTGCCAAAAACGTAAGTGTCTTTTTTCATGATTTAAAAAATTATACGAAAGACACGCCAAATATTTTGGAGAAAAGATGCCGTCCGCATCCTTAGAGGTTACGGTAATAAAGTTAATATCCAATTTCTTTCTATCAACCAGTTCACGTTTTGCAATTCTAATGGCATAAGCCTGGTTGGAAGATTTGCCTTTAACTTCGTGGGCAATATCGGGATGAAATGTCACAATAAAGTTTGCAAATTTCCGGCCGTATTTGACCTTTAGTATTTTTGCCTTATCGTATGCATCCTTACCCTCCCTCTGCTCAAATGCCAAACAAACAGATATTGCTTTTTTATCGATTTCCTGGCCGATTACAGAATCAAGTCCGTTTTCGATGGTATGGAGCGGTTCTTTATATGTCGGGATCAAAATTAAATGGTGAAGCCTGTTATAGTCTTTCTGAGCCTTAGCATCTTTGAGCCAATCATATTTTTCGGAAGCGCGCATTTTTGTGTGCGACAATACCGCAGTAAAAGCCAAAGAAGCAGATTTATAAAACCAAAAAATTATAAAAATTAGGATGTAGTAGGCGACATAATGGGGAATCCAAAACGAACCCCAAAAGGGGAACAATATCAAAGTCCAAGAAAAAGTCCCCGGTAAAATTTCCAGGAATCTATGAACTAATCGGTCGTGATTTTCTACAAATCTCTTTATCATCTAATTTTTTATATCACCAATAAAATCTAGCTCAGCCCGAAAAGAATATCAGCATTATTTGTGGTAAGCTTCTCTATTTTACCAATGGGCAGTTTTAATTGCTTAGCCAAAAACTGGCCTATAATTCTAACATTTTTAGGTTCGTTTTGGCTACCCCTAAAAGGTTCTGGTGCTAAAAATGGTGAATCTGTCTCCAGTAGAATTCGATCAGGATTCACTTGTTTGGCAGCCTCCGCGATATTTTTAGCGTTACCAAATGTCACTATTCCCGCAAAAGAAACGTAAAATCCAAGATCAACGGCTTTTTTGACCTCTTCAACACCACCTGTAAAACTATGAAAAACGCCTCTCAAATTAGTTAATTGTGAATTGTTAGTTGTTAATAGTTCAAAAATTTCCGTCCATCCGTTACGACAATGGACAACCAAAGGTAAATCTAAATCAATCGCCAATTTAATTTGCGTACTAAATAATTCTCTCTGGAATTCCTTTTCCTTATCACTTGTCACTTTCCCCTTTTCACTTTTCACTGTAAAGTAGTCCAGCCCGCATTCACCAACACCCACAACTTTATTAGAAGATTTAGCAATTTCTTGCAAGTTTTTTATAACCTTAATAAGTCCTAAATTTTCAACCTCTTCCGCGCCGTCATTTGGATGAATCCCACAAGTTGCATAAATTTTATGATCATCATTCGAAAAATATTCAGCAATCCTAATTGCTCGCCTTGAAGTTTCTAGTGAAGTTCCAATCGTAATTACCTTAGAAACACCGGCCTCTTTTGCCCGCGCCAAAACTTCCTCTAAATCTTCAAACAATTCTAAATGTGCATGCGTATCAATTATCATATGCGGGGGAAAAGTGGTTTCTGGGCAGAAACCTTTCCGGTAAATTGTTCCAAAATCAAAGCCGAGGTCTTTGGCATAAATGGGGACAAATTAAAAGCAATTTCCCGGATTTCAACCGCAATTGGCGAAATCACTCGCTTTAGGTCCGCCCCATCCAGCTCCCACGGTTTTTGCTCGTTAATCAACTTATCCAGTTTAGAAATTTCCCCCCAAAGCGACATAATGGCAAAATCAAAACGGTAGTTTTTTAAATGTGCTTCAATTTCTTTTTTAAATGTGAAATTTTTTTTCTCAGGTAGATGCAAACTGGTATCAGAAGCTAGTCTTGCGACTCTTGCCACCAAATTCCCCAGTCCATTTGCCAGTTCGCCATTATAAAGTTCCTTTAGTCTACCTTCCGAAAAATCACCATCACCCCAAGCTGGAATTTCGCGTAAAAGATAATAGCGGATTACCTCGCTCCCATATTTTTTAACCAAATCAAAAGGGTCAATAACATTACCCAGAGTCTTGGAAATTTTTTGCCCATTTACAGTAATATAACCGTGGACAAAAACCTTGTTTGGCAAGTCTATTCCGGCACTTTTCAAAATCGCCGGCCAGTAAATCGTATGAAAACGGTTGATGCCTTTTCCTATTATATGTACTTTAGCGCTATTTTCCTGCCAGAATTTTTTATAAAGCTCACCTTTTGGATATCCAAGCGCAGTCAGATATGTTAAGAGTGCGTCAAACCAGACGTACATGACCTGAGAACTGTCACTCGGTACAGGCACACCCCAGCCGTGGGCGCGTTCCACAGATCTGGAAATACTAAAATCTTCAAGCCCGCCTTCAATAAAGGAAGTAATCTCATTCTTTTTTGCCTGCGGCACAATTTGTAGTTTATCTTTCTCTACTAAATCCTCCAAAAACTTTTGGTAGTTGGAAAGTTTGAAAAAATAATTTTCTTCTTCGACCTCCTCCGGCACAGTTAAATGCTCCGGGCATTTACCGTCAACCAACTCACTGGTTGTATAGAATTGCTCACAACCAACGCAGTAAAGACCCTTATATTTTTTTTTGTAAATGTCCTCTTTACATAATCCCCAAACTTTTTGTGCTCCCAAAAAATGCTCCTTGGAACTAGTCCTGTTGAAAACATCAAAAGTTAGGTTAAAAGCATCTTTCAAATCAAAAAAACTTTTCGCATATTTATCGACAAGTTTTTGCACTTCCACACCCTCTTTTTCCGCTGCCTGCACATTTTTGAGAGAATTCTCGTCAGCCCCAGCAGAATACATCACGTCATACCCAGACGATCTGTAAAACCTTGACAAGCAATCAGCCTGCACAAATTCCAGGGCGTGCCCCACGTGTGGTGCCGCATTAACATACGGAATAGCCTGAATAATGTAGATTCGTTTAGTCACAATTTGGAATTATACCTAATTCTCGCACCAAGTTGTAACATTTGGCAAAAAGTGAAATGATAAAAATATGTCTACCCGCCACGGCTTTACCCTGCCACTTATTATCATCGCAATATTATTCTCCATAGTTATTCTTGCCGCCTGGTCGCCTTGGGTCACAGACGGTTTTGCATTAAATAAGCTAAAAACATATAGCCCATGCCCTCAACTTGCTGCGGTACCTGATTTTAAAACTCCCTCCACGTCACAAAAAGTCTTATTCGGAAGAAAACTTATTAAAACAGAATCTGCTTGTGGAACCTATGATATCTTTATTTCAGCGCTTGGTACCGTTCATCAGGTCAAGTTTTATAAAATAGACATAGGTGGAACATCTGACCCAGTTTCTTGCAAATTACCAGAAGGTTGTAATGATGAGTCATACCCATCAACCCAAAAATCAAAAACTGACGAAACCGCAAACCCCGATTTAATCGGGGCAAACTGGAAAACATATACGAATGAAAAATTCCGATATTCGATTCAATATCCTTCAAATCTACAATTAATAGTCAATAACGATCACCTAAGCGTAACAAACAATAACAACGACACCAAACACTATTTCAATATCTCCATAGAAGTGTCGGATAATACCAAAAACCAAACAACTCAAGACTTTGTACATAACTCTAAAATATTAACAGCGTCTGGTGAATATAAGAATCCTTTCGTAGCACCAAAACCCTATACCTATGGTGAAATTGAAGGTATCATCTCGGACGTAACTAACGGTGATGATTTTTATGTTGAAGTAATTCAAGTAAACAATGGAAAAATTTATGAGTTTAAGTTGCTTGCTGGACCAGACACAGGTACAAAACCTACTGATGAATACAGAAATATTTTCGACCAAATCCTCTCGACATTTAAATTTCTAGATTAAATATTATCTCTTAAATTTTTTCAGCTTTCGGAAATCTTGGTCAAAAGACAAAACTTCTGCACCTTCATGGCTAGCTTTTTCAAAAATAAATATGTCTACGAGGTCAAAGTTAGTTATGCTATAAAGTTCCAAACTGTTTAACCATAGATCCCTGTCTTTTACATCAAAGTATGCACAACTAACCAAATCAATAATTTTCTGTGATATTTCTACACGCGACAAGCTGTACACCTTCTTTAGTACATAATCTATTTCCAATACTATTTCAGATAAAACTAAAATTTTAATTTTATAAGCTTTCGCAAGGATAAAGTAATTTTTAGCTTGATTATATTGTTGAAGGTTATCCTGTAGCAAAAATCTTAAGAAAATATTTGTGTCCGCGAAATAGATTTTCACTTACTAAACTTTTTTCGGTAGTCTTCTGCTATTACCTCACCCACAGCTTCCTTTTCCATTTTAATTATTTCTTGGATGCTTTTTCCCTTAATTGCTTTATGGTGGAAGGATCCTCCCAAATCTAAAAAATCTCTTACAGGCTCAATAATCATTCTAGTGCCATCACTTTTAACAAGTGCCTTTTTACGTACATCAAGACCAAGCTCCCTGCGGATTTTTGCAGGTATACTAATTTGCCCCTGCGATGTAACGGAAACAATATACGACATTCTACATTAAATGTAACAAATTACATTAAATATGTCAAATTACATTAAATTTTTTAAACACCATCTGGAAGAAATTTAGCAGATATGAAATGATATAGGCAATGCCCACTTACAAAAAAGGTTTTGCCCCAATATTAATTATTTTGACCCTGATCGCAATTATTGTAATTGCCTTTGTTGGGCTGAAATATTCCATAAACAGCCACAACAGTTTTACTAGGGAAAATATGATTCCATTAACTCAGGATCAAACGTTACTACCCACCACATCTCCAACGCCACTCGACGAGACTACAAATTGGAAAACATATACAAACAAAAATCTCGGATTTTTGGTCAAATATCCCGATAAAATTGCCCTAAGGGAAGTAAAAAAAGGAGAAAATATGATGGTAGTGTTTGATAACTATAATGAATTAGGTTACCAACCTGGTAAGGATAGCATGCTCGGAAACGAGATTGAGAACAAATCTATCTACATAGACATATCTGTCGAGCTAGTAAACGAAAATACAACATTGGAGCAATACTTAGACCAAAAATACCCTGATAGAGACGGAAACGCTGCTAAATATGGCTTACCTTCTTTTCAAAATCGAAAAAACGAAATGAAAAGTTTATCAATTGGAGGGGAAAAAGGACTTTTTAAAGAAACCGGAATGGCATTTGAAACTATTAGTCGAAAAGCCTGGGTTAAAAAAGGGAATAAAGTATTCACGTTCTCAGCTTCCGGGTCAGGCGAAACTGGAACTTATGTTTCAGATATAGCAATAGAAACATTTGATCTCATGCTTTCAACCCTTCAGTTTCTTAACTGATCCGCATTTGGTGGACAAATTTTTCGATTGACAAAACCATTGCATTGTTATAACATCGTACTAACATGATCCAGAAAATGATTAGAGTAGGCAATTCACTTGCAGCTACAATCCCAAAGGTTTATATCGACGAGTTAAATTATAAGATTGGAACCCCTCTTAAGTGGGAAAAAACAGATAATGGTTTGTTGCTTTATACACCACAAAAAGCCGCAAAAAGTCCAAGTTCGATAGATCCAAAAGTAGCAAAGCTTATCGAAAAACTTTCCAAAAAATACTCCCAAGTGTGGCAGGAACTATCAAAACTCTAAAGTACCTCTCCGAGGCAGAGTTAATAGCAGTTAATCACGAAATGGTTGCTAAATATGGGGGGTTGCACGGAGTCCGCGACTTAAACTTTGTACGACTAGCCATCGCAAGACCCCAAATGTCTGCTGGGCTTAGAGATGCTTATCCGTCCATATATCAAAAAACCGCAGCCATGTTTCATTCAATTATCAATAACCATCCATTTTTCGACGGCAACAAAAGAACATCACTTTTTAGTGCCGTTCTTTTACTTGAATACAACGGATATCATGTCAAGTTCACAAAAAAAGAAGGGATCGATTTTACCTTAAAAGCGCACAATAATGATTGGACAGTCGAACAAATCGCCGTTTGGATTAAAAAACACACAAAATAATCATCATCTTTTTGACTCTACTTCCCAAAAATGAAATGATATAGGTAATGCCCAAGTTTAAAAAAGCTTACACTGTTTACCCCGAGCAACGAGGGGAGTCATATCGAAGTGGTTTTTACCATCCAATTTCCATACTAATTTTGGCCATAATCACTCTAACCGTCGCCCTGGCTATTTTTGCAAATTCTGGCTTCTTTGCCAATAAAAACATACCATCACCAACCCAGACACCACAAGTATCGCCAAAATCGTCACCAACAAAATCCCCAGATCCAATAGCAAACCCCGATTCAATCGGGGCAAACTGGAAAACATATACAAATTCAAAACATAAAATAACTTTTCAATACCCGCTGGAGCTAATTATAAAGGAGACAGATGAGTTAAATTCTGTGAATAAATCAGGCTATTTCAGCCTTGCATTTTCTAAAGGAAATAATTATCTGTATAGTTTTTTTATAAAAAATTTGTCGCAAGATCGAAAAGTTAAACCAAATTCAGAAAAAATATTTAATGGCATAAAATGGGAAATTGTTCCAGAAGATTTTTGCAGTCATGGAACATGCGATGCTTATAAGTTGGAATATCTGCACAAACAAAATGATTTGGCCTACTTTTTTTCCTTTTTTGTGCAGGATAAAACTTCACAGGTTCAAATAGAGCAAATCCTCTCCACTTTTCAATTTCTTAACTGACCCACCAGTCATGCCGAATTTATTCGCAGAAAAGCTATGCTTATTTCAGCATCTATAATTATACAGATCCTGAATCAAGCCGCCTCTGGCGAGCCTCGTTATAAACGGGTTCAGGATGACAGGTAGTTCTCCACAAGGTCGAACAATAACTTTCGGCTTCTCTGGCTCTTTTGCCTCCTCCGTCACCTAAAAATTTAAATTAAAAATCTGGTTATTATTTTGGGTCGTACCCTGTTGCGTCACTGTCGTAGGTTGTCCTGGCACAGGTGCAATCGACGGGCTTGGCGAAGGGTAAAGTTGGGCACAGGTTACACAATAACTGCGTTTAGAAAAGGCATCTTCCAAAACAATTTCTTCGCGCTCCTCGGCATTTGGTGAATTTGGCTCAACAACCTGTCCGGTTGATTTGTCTACCCAAACCTTAACCTTCACATAGGTGTCCTTTGTCGGCTCGGTTCCTGCAATAAAATATTCAAAACGGTTAGAACAGCCGTCTTTTTTCTGTCCGCCGGTAGTTGAGCAAATTTCCACAGTATTTATTCCAGATGGGAGTTTAAACGATTCGGAAACTTTGTCTTTTAAAACCTCCGTAATTATCTGGTTCCAAATCGGTGCAGCTCCGGTTACACCGGAAGTAATTGCTGGGTTCATCGGCTTATTGTCGTTATTGCCAACCCAAGTTGCCACCAAATAGCTTGGTGTGTAGCCAATCGTCCAGTTGTCGCGTTTGTCGTCTGTAGTTCCGGTTTTGACAGCCACTGTTTTACCCTTAACAACAAGTTGACTAGATCCTCCAAAAGCAGCACTGCGAGCCGCATTGTCCGCAAGAATCGAAGAAATTAAAAATGAAGTTTGCGAAGACAATACCTTTTTAGCAGTTTTTGGCTTATATTCTTCAAGAATGTTTCCCCTTGAATCCTCAACCTTCAAAACAGATATCAAATCCACCTTTTCTCCTCCGGTTGCAAAAACCCCAAAAGCTGTAGCCATTTCCGTCATCCTTATCTCTCCACCACCAAGTGTTAGTGAAAGGCCGTACCTGGATTCGTCCACAAAAGAAGTAATCCCCATTTCTCGTGCCTGTTTTATCATTTCGCCAACTCCGTTTAAAGCCAAAACTTTAACTGCCGGAATATTATAGGAATTGGCAAGTGCAGCTCTAACAGATACCGGTCCATGGAAACGGCCATCATAATTGACCGGCTTGTAAGTTATCGGTCCACCGGGAAAAACCGTCGGGATATCCATAATGACAGTCGCCGGCGTTATCAGTTTATGCTCCAGCGCGGTTGCATAATTTATTGGTTTTATCGAAGACCCCGGTTGCCTTAAAGATGTTGTCACATTGACATTTCCGTCATGCTCTACGTCAAAAAAATCATGCGAGCCAACCATTGCTAAAATTTCTCCGGTTCCAGGTTTTGTCACTATAGCCGCTCCATTACCCACCTTGTAAGCCTTTAATTTATCAATATTATCCGCAACTATTTTTTGTGCTTTTTCCTGCAAGTTAAGATCCAAAGTAGTTGTTACTTTTAAACCACCTTGTGCTGCCACAGATTCGCCATATTTCTGCGCCAGGTATTCACGAACAAACATCACAAAATGAGGCGCCTTGATATTTATAATCGAAGAACGGAAATTTAATTGCTCATCAGCTGCCTTGGTTGCTTCTTCGTGCGAGATATATCCGTCCGCTGCCATCCTTGCCAAGACCAGCTTTTGTCTTTGTTTGGCGCGGCCCGCGTCTTGCCCAAACGGCGAATAATAGCTTGGCGCGGCAGGTAGTCCAGCCAAAAGTGCAGCTTCGGCCAGTGTTAAATCACCAACTTTCTTGCCAAAATATTGCTCACTCGCAGCCTCAACCCCAAATGCTGTTCCGCCATAAGGAACCTGGTTTAAGTACATTTCCAAGATCCGGTCTTTCCCAAACGCCATTTCTACGCGAAACGCCAGATAAAGCTCCTTTGCTTTTCGGCTCAACGTTCTTTCCGGAGACAAAAACACACTTTTGACAAGCTGCTGGGTAATTGTCGATCCGCCTTGCACGTTTCTCTCAATTACAGTTTGCTCAAATGCCCGCAATATTCCATAAATATCAAAACCCTTATGTTTATAAAAATCTTTATCCTCAATTGCAATTGTGGCATTTTTCAAATTGTCCGGAATCCCCGAAAGAGGAACTAAAGTTCTATTTTCATCGGTATATATGTTGTATAGAAGCTGTCCGTTTTTATCCAAAATTTTTGTTGTCTGAGTTACCTGCCGCAAGTCCAGTTGCCTTGGTGAGGGTAAATCGCGTGTAAAATACCAAGCAGCTAGAATTACCAAAAAAATTGTTAAAAGCCCCACTTTAAAATTAAATTCTTGGTAAATGATCGGATGATGAATAAGTTTGTGCACAAACCTAAAGGGAGTAATTTTTACAAAATCTATATGAACTTTTTTTAGTGGAATAAAAAATGCTCTGAAAAATTGCTTAATTGTCCAGGTCGCCACATCCCCAATAAAGCTGACAATCCTGATAAACCAACTTAGAATTTCAATAACCACCCCCAGCAGTTTCAATGGAAACTTCAGGACCGATTTTGCTTTAGTCATAATGAAAAATTACCTGTATTCTAACTCTAAAAACAACCACTGCACAGTAGTCTTTTGTGTATCAAAACTTTACCAGGGATTTCTAGCTGATATAATAACTCTATGACAGATGTCGGCGAAAAAAGGGGACCGGTCGAAAAAACGGAAAAAGGCTGGCCGATAAACCCTATTGGGGTTGTTGCCCTTATCATTTTTGGACTCATAATTATCTTTTTAATTGCCAAACCTCTACTTGAGAAAAAAACAATTGTCCAGGTCCAGGATCAAAATACTAACAATCCCGGAGGTCGCATTACCTCGCCGTTAGCAGGAGAACTTGTAAAAGCACCTCGCCTAACTATAGAATTTTCGGTAGACGAACCGCAAAAAACAGACAAAGTCCAGTTTTGGGCTAAAACCTACGCCGATGGTAAATGGCAAATGCTCGGTGAAGTTACATCCGTTCCCTATAAACTTGATTGGCAAATTCCTGAAAACTTCAAAAACAAAGCAATAGCCCTCACCAGCCATATCATCACCCGTGACGGCCAAGATATCAAAGACCCCGGCGGATGGCGCGAAGGAATAATAATCCTCGGTCAGTAACAAAAAATAACTGGAACCCTTCCGCTTTAAGATCACCTGACAGGCGAATTGATATTTCAACAGGTTGGCTTGGGTGTTTTAATCTAATTCTTTTAGCCCTAGATGTCTCCTTGAGGTTTGGTCTTACGATGTGTAAATCTGGTTGATTTATAAATCCTAAATCTTGCACATACCTCAGAATAAAATCACTTGCCTGATCTCGATTTATCCCGGGTGATTGTGGACATTCACCGTAAGCAAGATAAAAGTAGCCTACTGGAATTAGTTTTCTTTCATCGGTGTCAACAGCACGCGCATGAACACCACCATTGGCAATGATATTTACATTATGATTATGATGAAAATGCAAAGAACCACATGTTAAAATGTCAGCCAATTCATCGTCACTTACATTTTGTTCCCGAACTATCTCATGACCGGTCTTTATGATTCTCTGGCAAAAATCCTGGGAGACAGTCATCAGCTCCAAGTCGTAACCATTTTCTGTGAGTGGTCGTTCGCCCATTCTAAGTGCGAGATTATATCAAAATGAGGTTTTCGATGCTATTACCCTGAATTCTTCCCCAGATATCTCCAGTATAAAATCAGTACAATTACCAAAGATCCGATTATCAAGTAATCAGTTTGAGATCTATATCCAAAAGGCAAATTTATTCCCACAATAGATAAAACATAAATATATTGGTCAAAAAACAAAGCAAGACCAAAACCCAAAACAAAATTAACTTGACGTCTCAACTTTGGCAAAAACTTACCTGCGATAAAACTTATCAGCACGATCAGAAGTCCTAATTGGTAATGGTGATACCCCACTTTGTTGTTGTTAATGCCATTAATAATTGACGAATTCTTTAAAAGTGTAGTCGTTACAACTTCGATCCAAAATCTGATCAAAGCCAGCGAAATAACAAAAAAAGGAATTATTTTTCTTAATTCATACTTCATAACAATATAGCAATCTAATAATCTAACAATGTAACAATCTCACTCAGTCTTCTTCTCCAAAAAGCTCCAAAGCGCAAATAAACAAATCGTGGCAACAACAAGTAACAAGTTTAAGGCTGTCACCAGCTGTAGTATCGCCAAAATGGTCACTAAACTTATAAATCCTGCCACAAAAAAAGCCATTTTAAAAGAAGTTTCAAAATACCACCTGGCACTGAAACGCCTGTAAAATCTTATCCTCACAAAATATAAAATGATTCCCAATAACCCCCAAACAGCCGCAAAAACCAAAATGCAAAAAAGGCCAAAAATATACCATGGAGCAGTTTGGGGATCGGTGTACCAAATCAAAAGAACCAGCCCAAAAACCGAAAATACAGATGCTAAAAATATTAAAGGCAAAAATCGGGTCATATATCCATTGTAACAACTAATAATTTTTAATTTTCAATATTAAATTTTTAATCAAATCATAATTTTAAAATTTAAACATTTAGATTTTATTTAAAATTACAAATATTAAATTTAAAATTGTTATAATTTCCTTGATGGATGCCCAGACTTTATTATTAATTGTTTCCGCCCTAATCATCATCGCCCTCTTTATTATTTATTCTCAGATCAAAAAGCTCATTGATAACAAGTCAAACGACGAAACAACCAAACTTCTCACCCAGCTTGTCTCCGACATGCGCGGTTCAATGGATAAAAGTACCAGCTCCATGGTTATGCAAAGTCGGGCAATCAACGATCGCCTAGATAGGGCAGCCATGGCAATTTCTGGCGTTTCCAAGTCTGTCGGCGAAATGACAGAGCTAGGCAGGTCGATGAAGGAACTGCAGGAATTTTTACGTTCCCCTAAAATGCGCGGTCAAATAGGGGAGGCGGTTTTAAAAGACCTACTTGGCCAAGTGCTGCCAAAGCAAAACTTTCATCTCCAATATGCTTTCAAAGGTGGTGAAATTGTCGATGCCGCACTTCAACTGGAACAGGGAATAATCCCAATTGATGCCAAATTTCCCATGGAAAATTTCCGCAAAATGCAAAAGGCCAAAGACGATAAAGAAACAGAAGTCTATAGGAAATTATTTATTGCCGATGTCAAAAAACATATCGACGCCATATCCACCAAATATATTCGCCCACAAGAAGGCACACTGGATTTTGCCCTAATGTATATTCCTTCAGAACCCGTTTATTACGAAATGATTTCTAACGCTCCAGATCTGGACGATTATGCTTACCGCAAGCGTGTCCGTCCGGTTTCTCCAAGCACAATGTATGCTTATCTTCGCGCAATCATTATGTCGCTCGAAGGATCTAAAATCGAAGCCCAGGCAGGCCAAATCTTAGCAGCCCTTCGCGAAATTTCCGATGAAACCGACAAATTCGGCTCATCCTTATCAGTCTTAACCAAACACATCAAAAACGCCGCAGCATCTTCCGACGACGTCAATACGCGTTACTCTCGTCTTTCTAACAAGATCGTGAATGTGCAATCGATTGAAGCAAAGGCCACAAAATCAATAAAAGGAAAATGAATGAGGGTGTTGAAAGTTTAAGGCCAAAAATTCCCAAAGAAGTCCAAAACGCTTTCGGAAATTTTATTAAACAGGATCAAAGAAAAGGTATAAAAATTGAAAAAGATCCTAGCAGACTTATTTCAGTAATAAAATATGATGGTGTCAAAAGAGTTGATATAAGCTCTTACGGATACCGTCTAGAGGATGATTCTCAGTACGTATTTATTCCAAATACATCTGCAACCTTTTTTTACAATGAGGATAATAGTTTGTTTGAACCGAACGAGATACAAAAATATATAGAAAGTGACAGGCCACCTTTTGGACAAGTGTCTTTTATCATAAGATTCCAAGATGGCACATTACGTTGCATATGGATAAATGAAGAAAAAGATGTACTGCATTTTAATTATGACGAGGCAGGCAATTTATATGAAGTTTTTTTCCATCCGGCAGATATACCTGATAAGCCCAATAATAGTTTCTATTTAGGTGAAAGGTTCCCAATAAATGGTAAGGAAAATTTGGAAGAATTCCAAAATAGTGGTGAATTAACTGTAAAACTAAACTCAACTGATGCAGAATTTAGTTTTACAAGAACCGACGACGGTCGTACAGAACTTGTCTATCTAAAAGATGGTAAAAAACAATCGTTAATCTCATTTAACAAAACTTTACATGCCCAAGAAATAGAAAACGAACTATTTACTGAAGCATTTTTAAAAGATCCTGCAGAAGCTTTGAATTATGACTACTTTATGGATTGGCGATTTAAAGATTTATCTCAAGTTACGAAAGTTAAGTGGGATAAAAATTAAATTTGATAAATAGAAGTAAAGCAACAAAAAAATTAAAATAAAGCTAAATTTTATCTTGCATTAAATAATCTAGTGTGTAATAATAGTGTGTATATGACAATGCAACGCATAAACATTTCAATACCAGATGAACTAGCAAGAGAGCTGAAAAGAACAATCCCCGCAAGGTCCCGTAGTCGTTACATAACGCAAACAATTAGAGAAAAGTTAAAAAAAAGCGATCAAACAACCCAACTCAAAAAAAGCGCCGAAGCGCAAAAATCCATAATTACCCAAATTCAGGAAGATTTTAAATACGTGGATGCCGATGAGTTCATCAAAATTCCCTAAAAGAGGCGAAGTATTTATAGCAGATCTAAATCCTGTTTTCGGTCGTGAAATACACAAAAAACGTCCCGTTTTAATTGTTTCCAACAATACGCTTAACCAAACCTTACCAACGGTAATAATGGTACCATTCAGTTCTATAGTTCCTGAATTTGTTGGTCCCGATGTTATTTTAATCAAAGACCCAAAAATTGGGCTAGATAAAGATTCGGCAATTATCATTAATCAAATACGGTCTATCGATAAATCCAGACTCATTAAAAAAATCGGCACGCTTTCAAAAGTAAAACTCGAAGAAGTCGAAGACGCCTTAAAAATTGTTCTTGGCTTGGAACCACTCGAATGAGCTTGCAATTACACATCAAAAACACTGTCACATCATCCGACGACGTCAACACCCGCTATTCTCGTCTCTCAAATAAAATATTGACAGTACAAAACATTGAGACTAAAGCAGTAAAAGGTTTAAAAGCAAAATCCTGAATGCTTGCCCCTCGAAGTTCTGCTTTGCAGAACGTAGTGGGGTCCAATCAATCGAGGCCAAAGTAACAAAGAAATTAAAGTAGGTGCTATAATCCGAAACATGAGAAATGAGAGAGAACCTCGAAGAGAAACAGATGAGAACAGTGAAAGGTTACCTTTGATCGTTACAGGAACAGGCGTTATGGGAGTAGGAGTATTCTTAATTGGAGCTGGTATTAAGGCAGTTGCGACTGGTGAATCAGCAGAAACAGCGGTTGTCTTCTTTTCTGCTGGAAGCGGTATATTTGGATTTGGTCTTTACACAGCAGGCAGAGCACTCGAAAGTTAAAAAAACCTTCGCGATTTCAATACCATATTAAAATAGCCGTGTATCTGATTTCCTTTAATATTTTGCACCTTAGCCACAACTAACCCGCGCCACCTCCACCCCCTCCACCCCCGCCTCCACCACCACCGCCGGAGAAACCTCCTCCGGATCCGGCAGAGAAGTTAGAGTTTAGGCTCGTAGAAAAACTATTCATACCGGAAGAAAAATCCGAGAAAGTACCAAAAGAACCACCAGAACCAACGTACCAACTTGGTGCAACTGCTTCACCCAAAACAACCGGCATCAACTTCAAAATCTTATCCGTCAACCCAAATAGTGCACCGTAGACTAGGTATCTCTCCCAAAGTACCAAATCGTGCGGCATTTTCTCTTCAAAATGCCCAATGTCTCCCAAAAAGTTTTTTAAAGCCTGCCATTTTTTAGCCTCAGCTCCGTGGGCAACGCTCCACCTTTTCATAAATCCTAAAAGGCCCACATTCTTTTTTGATTTGGTCAAAACCAACACGAGTTGCAAGAGCCTTGCACCGATAATAAATCCCCAGACCAAAAATGGCCCAACAAAAACGAAAATATGAAATACATCAAAGAAATATAGTGCGATTGCATCCAAAACTACAATAATTACAAAGGAAGCAATAAAAAAATTATGCCTCTTCTCACTGCCTTGCTCCAAAAAGCCCAACCCTTTTGCCTCATTTTTTATTTCCTTTTCAAAATCCTGCCAGAAACTGCGAAAAGTACTACCCTTAAAACTTTCTTTAAGGTCTGATAGCTTAAAAGCCAAAGATTCGTCTTTTATGCCAAAAGCCTCTTTTTCCTCGTCCGTCCAAACACTTAGGGTCTGTGCAATTTCTTCAAGCAGCAACTTCTCATATTCCCTAAGTTTAATGTCAGTTTTGATCTCACTCAGACTTTTCTTAAAAATAATTGCGTATTCATGATCACTGCTTGTGCCAAACAAGAATCTTTTTTTAAGAACACGTCTATCGGCAATCATCAAATATTTTCTATTTGCAAGGTCAAAAAGCGTTGCGATAAACGATTTGGTTGTCACACTATTTCCCTGGGACAATAAAATTTCCACAAGTGCCGGTGGCAGGTTAGAAGGGGGATCGTGCAGATATTTAGGCGTGTCATGGTCGTACTCGCGCCCATATTTAAACCAGGCATAAAACCAATACACTGCCCAAAGAATATTTAAAAAAGCCAGCGCGTACAATAGATATTTTTTATAAACGGCAGGGGAAACATAGCTTTTTTCTTCGTCCAAAGCTGCCTGCAGGCTTTTGTTTGAGTTTACAGCAGATTTAACAAGGCCTTTCGGGAAAACCAGCCTCACTTCTATAAACTGTTTTGGGGGAATATCGGAAACCGTGAATCGGACAGAATTATCACTTATAAAATCAAACTTACCGTTTGTAGGCCCGTGGGCAAATGAATAAACCTGGTTTTTAGAAATAGTTAGCGGATACGTAACCACAAAATCCGCATTTGTAGTTCGTTTATCCCACTTGTCTCCAATCACCTGCCAGTAAAATTCATCAAAATCTGCCCCGCCCCAAAGCGCATTTAAAAGTTTATACGAAAAAGTAAAAGTTCTTTGTTCATTAAAGGCCGAATAAGACCATCTTGCATGGAAATACTCACCGCTTGTCTGCTCGGTGATAGTCAGCGGTTTACCATTTTCGGTAACCAAAAAATTTGTTATTTTTGAATTGTATATATACCCTTTCCGGCTGATAACTTGTGGAATATCAATGTAAGCATAGCTAAAAGATCCGTCAAACCTGTAAGTCCGCATCTCGACAACGTTAATTGAACCATCGGCATTAATGTTATAAGCACCGCTGACTTTAGGAAAATAATAATCTTTTGCAAACGAGTTTTTTGGCAAAACAAAAAAAGCAGCAAATAAAAAAATAATTAATATCAAAAACCGGCGCATTTAAACTATTATCACAAAACAGCAAAGAAATTAAAATAAAGCTAAAATATAATTATGGATCAAGGAGAAGAAAAACCAAAACATCCGATAACAGGTGAACCTTATGACGAAGAAGCCGAAAGGGCAAGGCTAAGTCCAATAGATCAAATAAGTAATGCAGAAGTCCAAGCAAAATTTAAGGACTTCATAGGCGAATCATTTAGGGATAATCCAGACAAAAGAAAAATTAACGCAAATAAATTGCTTGAAGTAAAAAAGCACGGAAATCGTGTTATGAGAATTTATTACAGTTATAATCCGCAAATAACAACATTTTTAGAAAAAGCAAAAGTAGAATTATTAGAACACGAAAAAGAAGGTAAAATTCTGGAAATAATAAAATACGGGGAAGATCGAGCTGAATACACTCACCTAAGATTTAATCAAGTTTTCTGGACCATCGATGAAGGTGCAACGGTTTTTGATAGTGGACTAGAAGTGAATACAAGTTATATGAGAAATAAATTTGAAATAAAATACGACCAAAATGGAAAAATTATACAATTACGTTTTTACGAAAAAGGTAGAACCCATCCAACTAGCAATATCAACATACATGCTTTAGAAAAAACTGGAAAATTTACAATAAGTGTTGTTGGTAAAGAAAGAGATCATTGGGAAATTGATGATTTGGGTGAAAGGATTATTTACACAAGAGAGATTGATGAACAATTACAACAGCGTTTAACTGTCCCGATAAAGATCAACAAAGATCAGTTATTAGAAAGAATTTGTCCACCAGCATTAATAGAAAATCCATACGAAGCAAAAAGTGATTTGGACGATAAATGGTTAAGCCAAGATTTACTAAAAGATGTTGTGGGAATAAACTGGCAAAGAAGTTAAAGACACATGCTAAAATAGGCGCGTGTCAACGATACTCAAAGAACTTGATCCACAGCAAAAAGAAGCAGTAACCACAACCGAAGGACCGCTTCTGATTATCGCCGGTGCCGGAACCGGTAAAACTACAGTAATTGCCAGAAGAATTGCCTATATTATCGAAAAAAAACTGGCTCGTCCTTCCGAAATACTGGCACTTACTTTTACCGACAAAGCAGCCGGAGAAATGGAGGAGCGGGTCGACCAACTTGTTCCTTACGGTTTTATCGATACCTGGATTTCTACCTTCCACGCTTTTGGAGACCGAGTCCTGCGGGATAACGCTTTTGATATTGGCTTGACTCCGGATTTTAAAGTATTATCCCGTCCTCAGCAAGTTTTATTTTTCACTCAAAACCTGTTTCGTTTTGACCTTACTTATTACCGGCCTCTTGGTAATCCAACAAAATTTATTTTTGCAATCCTTTCGTTTTTTTCCCGGCTTAAAGACGAAAATATCAGTCCACAGGATTTTTTAAAATTCGCCAAAAATTATAAAAACGAAGACAAACTGGAAATACAAAAAATAAATGAACTTGCACAAGCTTTCGAAAATTATGAAAAACACAAAGATGAAGCTGCGGTTTTAGACTTTGGAGACCAGGTTACAAAAGCAATACACCTTTTTAACAATCGCCCGACCATTCTCAAAAATTACCAGGAAAAATTTAAATATATTTTAGTTGACGAATACCAGGACACCAACTTTTCCCAAAATATTTTGGTAAAAATGTTATCGAACAGACACAAAAATATTTGTGTAGTCGGTGATGACGACCAATCCATTTACAAATTCCGCGGTGCGGCTATTTCCAATATCATTGATTTTAAAAAAGATTTCAAAAAAGCCAAACAAGTAGTATTAACCCAAAACTACAGGTCAACCCAAGCAATATTAGACTGTTCCTATAGGCTAATCAAACATAACGATCCAGACCGGCTCGAAGTCCAAAACAAAATCGACAAAAAATTAAAATCATCTAAAAAGAATTATGATCAAAGTCCGCAGGAAATTTTTGCACCGACGCTTTCTGAAGAAGCAGACATTGTCGCAGACCAAATCAAAAAACTTATGTTTATCAGAAAAAAGTCTCGATTTTATTCGCAGAAAAGCGGTGCTTATTCTTCGAGAGAGACCGAGGGTCGAATCGAGAAATTCTCGACAAGCTTGAACAATAATAATGTTAGTCAAGGTTATAACTACCGCGATATTGCTATTTTGGTTCGAGCAAATTCCCAGGCAGATTTTTTTCTGCGAGCACTTAACTTGAAAGGCATCCCTCATAAATTTATCGGCGCATCCGGCCTTTATTCCCGCAATGAAATTAAAATACTAATCTCATTTTTAAAAACCATAAGCAATGTTGAGGATAGTCTAAACTTATTTAATCTGTTAACTTCAGAAATCTACGACATTAGTCAAGAAGACGCAATCAAGTTAATCTCATTTGCAAAAAGAAAAAACCGTCCGCTTTGGAGTTTTCTCAAAAACAATAGCGAAAAATTATTTGATGATTTAGAAATTTCAGAGGAGTCTCAAGAAATATTAAAAAAAGTCACAAAAGATTTAGACCAGTCCATGGAACTTTCTAAAAAAGAAAGTGCTGGTAAGGTTCTCTATAATTTTTTAACTATCACAAATTATTTGAAAAACTTGGACAAAAACGAATCGGTTGAAAATCAAATAAAAATTCAAAACATCGCAAAATTTTTCGAAAAAATTAAAGAGTTTGAGCAAATTGCTAGTATCGAATCAGTGACGCAGTTTATCGATTACCTTGAGGCTGTCCAGCAATCGGGTGATGACCCGGCTACTGTCGATTATGATCCCGATACTGATGCGGTCAACGTTATGACCATCCACAGTGTCAAAGGTTTGGAATTTCCGGTTGTCTTTATGGTCAACCTAACATCAGACCGCTTCCCGACCCGTCATAGATCCGAACAAATAGAAATTCCTACTAAGCTCATCAAAGAAACTCTTCCGGTAGGAGATTGGCATCTAGAGGAGGAAAGACGTCTTTTTTATGTTGGTATAACCCGCGCAAAAGAAAAATTATTTTTTACCTGGTCCAGGGATGTTGGTGGGAAAAGAGCGAAAAAAATATCGCCATTTGTTTTAGAATCGCTGGACAAAATAAAATCCGCAAACGATCTCGTGAAACTTTCGCCTTTGGAAAAGATAGAAAAGTTTGCGACCACAACTATCCCTCCCAGTCAAACATCCTTTTTAGACGTGGATGTTTTAAAACTGACACAAGGCTCATTAGACGATTATCTTACTTGCGCTTTCAAATACCGCTATGTGCATATTTTGCGTTTGCCGATTTTGCGTCACCACGCCATTGTCTACGGGTCTGCATTGCACACAGCAGTCGCAGCTTTCAACAGATCCAAAAAAAGCGGCAAACTAATTTCCCTACCCCAACTTTTGGAAGTTTTTGAAAATAGCTGGGACAGCGAAGGGTTTTTAACTATCGAACATGAAGAAAAAAGAAAAACCCAGGGAAAGCTGGCAATTTCCCAGTTTTACAAAAGAGAATCAAAAAGCAAAAATATACCAAGTTTGATAGAGCAACCTTTCAAATTTTCCCTACCCGGCGTAACAATCAACGGTCGTTTTGATCGTGTAGACGTTAGAGCCGGCTCAAAAATCGAAATTATAGATTACAAATCTTCCGAAAACATCGACCAGGAAAGGGCCAACGCTCAAGCTAAAGAATCAATTCAATTGGCAATTTATGCCCTTTATTACTATAAAACGCACAGAATTATGCCCGAAAAAGTATCATTATACTTTCTGGAAACTGGCATAATCAGCTCACATGTTCCAATCGTTAAGGATTTAGAAAAAACCGAAAAATTAATTTTAGAAACTGCCAAGAATATCAAACACGACAGATATACAAATCACTTCGAGGCCAATCCCAAGTATTTTGGCAGGGAACCGGCCTGTAATTACTGTGCATACAACAGCATCTGCCCCTTCTCAGTATCAAAATTTTAGATAGTAAAAATGATACACTCTTAACTTAAGGAGTTTAAATATATGTTATTTGTCACAATTATTCTTATCTGTGTCGCCCTCTCTCTACTATTAGTAATTATCATGGGAATTTTTTACTTTATAGATCTATTTTTAGAATTGCCTTACGTTGGAGCCAAAAAAGACAGCATTAAAAATATACTAAAACTTGCCAATATTAAAAAAGGGGAGACCATTGTCGATCTAGGCTCCGGAGACGGCCGTTTGCTTTTTGAAGTAGCCAATCTTGGAGCGTTTGCCTATGGCTACGAAATAAATCCTTTTTTACTTCTAATCTCTCGCCTCAAAAAAAAACTTAAAGGTTTAGATAAGCAAGTTACAATCAATAATCAATCTATGTGGGAAGCAGACCTCAAAATTGCCGACATAATATTTGTTTATTCTTTGGTCAAAAAAATGAAAAAGTTCGAGGATTTTATTTACAAAAACGCCAAAAAAGGGACTCGGGTTATTGTTAACACCAACCAGTTTCCTAACAAAAAACCGCAAAAAGTTTTAGGTAAGATTTATCTATATAAAGTTTGACCTATAGTTTATTTAATATCAACTATATGATATAATTCCGCACCATGACAGAAACAATACGACCATGTCATATTGGTGATTCATGGCCACTCAAAAAAGCCAATTGGGCAGTCACAACAGAATCATGGGGATATCTCGACCGCTCAACTGCCAGCTGGACAAAAATATCCGATGAAAGATATGGCACCATAGTTCATTTAAAAGTTGTAAATACCGAGACTGGAAATGCCTACGATAAGATTGATCTTCAATGGTCTCCCGCCGCCTTCGTGGTAATCTACAGAAAAAACGAAGGCAGGACCGAATTTCTGCTCCCATCCGAAAAGCGGATTCTCTTAAAAGATGAAAACGGAGAACAAGGTAATGTTTACATCCGCAACATTCCTCAGGGTTTAGTTAAAACTTGGCAGAATGAAACACCAGAGGAAGCATCTCTCCGTGAGGTGAAGGAGGAAACTGGTTTAGTACCAATAAATCTAAGAAGAATGCAAGATATTTACTTTGATGCGGCAAATTCCTCAACCGCGATGCCATTTTTCTTGGCAGAAGTCGAAAATAAAAAGCATGAATATAATCAAAACCTTGATGAAACTGAAGATATTTGTGTCGGTGAAGGTGATTGGTTTGCTATTGAAGATATTCCGGGACTTAGACTTCAATGCGCAAAAACTCTCTCCGGGATAATGTTGGCAACAGGTTATCTTGGGCAATGGTCAAATACCAATGGGTAATTACAAACCTTGATAACCACTGTTTATTGCCGGTGCGATAGTACCGAATAGCAAAGAAGCTTCCTTTATCATCAAAAATATTACACTGTAAACTAAAAGATTCAAAAATAAAAACAAAATCCAAAGAGAAAAAGAATCAAGCATGCCATTTTTCTTCGCTTTGTTTCTGAAATAATATCCCACGATAAGACAAATTAGAGCAAGAATAGTTGTTATAACAGTCCACAGAGTAACTTGAGCATTAATTTTCGGCTCTACCATTAACCCTAGTTGGGTTACTTGTTGTGGTGGCTGGATTGGCAATAACCCAAGCAAATTTAAAACTAATGTTATCACGCTATAAAAAATTAACTGTGCCGGCAAAGTCACGTGCAGAAATTTTTTGCGGTATGACAAAAATAATGCCAAATAAATCGTAAATGGCGGAAAAAGCAGGCTTAAGATTATATAAGACGCCTTTTGTTCCTTATGTACCCGTGCGTTATCGATAATCGCATCGAGTTGATCGATATTTTTTGGTGTTTGAATAGTATCTTCCATTTATCTCCTTATCGCTTTCAAAATAATCCAGCGCAGTCGATCCGCAAAATTTAAAGTCTTGTAAAGAGCAGGTGCTAAAACCAAATCAAAAGTACCCACATATTCAACAAGCTTTGGCCCATAACCCGCTTTAAACCGGTGAAAACCAAACCACGGATCAGAACTTTTAGCCTCTGGTCCAAGTGCCCCCCACATATCAAAATTTAAAAGGCCCATTTTTTTACCCAGTGCAATGGCCTCAAAACAAACTAAATTGGAAGCCATCACCTCTCGATGTTCAGCTGAAGATCCTCCATACGGATAATATAAAGTATTGCCAAAGTTCAAAAGCATCCAGGCAACCAATGGCTCTCCCTGATATTTGGCAATCAAAACTCTGGCCATACCCGCCGGCTTTAATGTTCCCCAAACTTTTTTATGATAAGCTATTGTATGCCCAAAATATTTTTGTCGTCTTGTCGTGTCAAAATAAAGTTTTAGATAAATTTCAAAGTCAGCGTCTTTTGTACTTTCATAAACCTCGACCCCTTTTTTTTGAGCCACCCCGATGTTGTAACGTGTTTTTTGCGAAAACGAAGCCATCAAAGCCTCTTTTGTTTGAGATAGATCAATTACGAAGTTGTATTTTGTAAATAAAGATTTTTTAGACTCAACCAGCCCCAATTTTAATAACTTTTCATGAGCTTGCCCTGAAGCTTGCTGAAGGGGCTCTATTTTTATGTAAGCGGCGTTTTTCCTTTTCCCAAGATCCGTAAGTGCTCTCACCATATCCCCGTCCGGCATCGGCCCCTTAGGCAAATAGCCAATCTTTTTTTTGAAAATTGGCACATCATGAAAGGTTAACTGATATGCCCGAACAAGCCTGTTGCCGCTATAATGCCCAATTCTTACCAAATCAAGCCCTGTTGATTTTCGAAATTCCCCCCATTCCCAAGATTGAATCACATGACTTGCTAGTTTATTATATGCAGCCTTTTCAGAATCTATAACTTCGCGAATAATCATTTTACTTCTGTTACTTTCGTTCTTAGTCTAAACCAGTATACAAACCAAGAAACAATCTCTGCTACTAATAACGCACCAGCAAATACACTCCAGGGACCGATTCGCTGCAAAACCGTATGTAGAACCAAAATCCCAACTGCCAGATAAACAAACCTATGCAGCCTTTTCCACAAAGGCCCGAGTTTTTTCATTGAATAATTGTTTGAAGTTAAAAACAGTGCAAAAAGTATAAAAAGAGCCAGGGACCCAAAGACCTCAAAACCCACAGGTAGTGAAAAAGGAAAAATTCCCGCCGCAATAGGCAAAAGCCTTAAAAGCATATAATGTGCAAGCGCCAGCAAAAAGACGGTTATCCCAAGCTGTCTTCGAAATAAAGTTATTACACGAGTAATTTTAACCTCTATTTTCAAACGGCCTAAAATTCCCGGCAAAATTACCATAGTCAATAATGCCAAAGCAAATTGACCGGATTTTTTGCCCAGCCAAAAAAAGGTATCAAACAGAAAACTATGCGTAAAATCAACATATAAACCAGAAATCACAACCAAAGTAAAACCCACGTATACCAAAGGGAAAAACTTAAGTATCATCGGACTTTTCCTGGCTATGTATTCATATATCCCCGTCTGCCAAGACTTATTTTCCATACATTAATATTAGCAGGAATTTAGCTAACTTATTTTCAAAATTTGACAAAAATCTTTTCTTGTACAGATAATTGATTAGTGGGGAATAAAAAAGGCGCTGCTCACCTGATTCCTATAGTTATAATTTTTGCAGTCACACTGCTTCTTATTGGCGCACTTTTTTACACAAAAGTTCTCAACAAAAAAATACCCAGTATCACCAATAAAAGTAACAATCAGGAAGCTTCTGTCCAGATAAAAAAAGATTATCAAAACCCCTTTGACAAAAATACTCAGTATGTAAACCCTTTCGACCAAACAAAAAATCCATTCGATAACCTAAAATGACAAACTCTATCAAAATCGGTTTCATAAAAATTGCCGTACTCCTGTCTATTACATTCATTTTCCTAATTTTTGCCAAAGGCACACTCGCTCAGACTACAGCGCCTGAAGATGTCGCCAAAAAATATGGAATCTCCTTCCCAATAGAAAATTTGGATAACTGTTCTGATTATGCTACCTGCCGTAAATTCTGTGACGATCCGGTTAACAAAACCCAGTGTGTCGAGTACGCCAAAGAGAAAGGTTTTTACAAGGACGAAAATCCTGCCGAGGAAAAATTCATAAAAGCCGCCAAAGAAGTTTTGGGTTGCGATTCCGCCCAAAGCTGTATGAACATTTGCAACGATCCGACAAATTACGAAAAATGTGACCAATTCGCCAAAAAACTGCAGCTTTCCGGTGGCTATGTCCATGATCCTGGTGATACAAAAGTCATTGAAAAAGCCAAAGAAGTTTTAGGTTGTGATTCTGCTGGAACTTGTGCAAATTTTTGTCAGCAGGAGGGAAACCGCCAGAAGTGCGAAGACTTCGCGCGTCAGTCTGGAATTCGTGGTGGCGAACAAGTAAAGGGTCCTGGAGGTTGTGCAACCGAAGGCACCTGCCGTTCATTTTGCCAAGACCCTGCAAACTTCAATGAATGTTCAAAATTTGCGCCCTCTCAAATTGGAAAATTCAAAGGTCCGGGTGGTTGTGATAGTGCCGATTCGTGTCGTACTTATTGTGAGCAAAATCCTGCAAGTTGTCGCAGTTACGCCCCTGGTTCAAACGGTCGATATATACCTGTCAACTGCCCACAAGGTCAGTTTTTTGGTCCTGGTGGTGCCTGTACACCACAGGAAAAAAGCCAGGATGCTGCAAACTGTGCAAAAGACGGAAAGTTTTGGAACGGCTCGGGCTGTGAGGACCATCCCCCAATGGGTATAACCAGTGTTGGCCAAACCGTATTTACTCAAAGGCCTGACATGGGCAACTGTAGTACTCCCGGTTCTTGTTACGATTGGTGCAAAGCAAATCCTGGCAAATGCCAAGGTTTTGACTCAAGTTATCAAAGACCAAACGACAACTACAATCAAGGATCAAGTGGTTCATATCAACCCCAACCTAATCCAAATATGGGCAACTGCACAACGGCAGGTTCCTGTTACGATTGGTGTAAAACCAATCCAGGTAAATGCAGCGGTTTCAATCCCGACTCATCAAGGCCAAGCGATACAAGTTACGCACCAAGAACTAGCTCCAATTCCGGATCCTCTACAACTCCAAATACGACATACCAAATGCAACCCAATCAAAATATGGGTGGTTGTACCAGTGCAGGTTCTTGCTACGATTGGTGCAAAGCCAATCCTGGACAATGCGGTGGATTTAATCCCGACTCAACAAGGCCAACAGAAAACAATTATCAGGCTCCGTCAAATTACACACCACCTAGCAGCAGCCAACCCGCACCACAACCAACTGAACAACCACAGCCACAGCCCACAACATCAACAACACCTGTCATGGGCGTAAAAACCGGTATTTTAGATTCAGTAATCAATTTCTTCACGAGTTTGTTTAGGTAAACAAAATATATCTTTTCACGCAGAGCAAAACGAAGTATTTACACTGCTTACCCGCTCGCCCTGAATTTTCTGAAGGGAAAATAATTGAGAGGTATATTAGCGAAGTGCAACACTAAAATTGAGACCAAAATCAACCCAAGCTTGACTAATATATCAAAATTGATATAATGCAAATGAACTTTGAAATCGTTTACTATCAAGATAATTCTAGAAAAAGACCTGTCGAGAATTTCTTAATAGAGTTAAAGAGAGTGAATAGCCCCTTAGCGAAACTTGCTTTTAAAGGGTTAGAAAAAATTCGGAATAGGGCTTACCATAAAGAACCTTTGTCAAAATATTTAGAACAGGGTTTATGGGAATTAAGAATAAAGGCGGGAAGTGATATTTTAAGAATCATTTATACTTTCCAGAAAAGGCAAATTATAATTTTGTTGCACGTTTTTATTAAAAAGCAGCAAAAAACACCAGAAAGAGAACTTGAAATTGCTAGGAAAAGATTAAAAGAAATTAAAACAAATAGAGAATCATGAAGAGAAAAAAGGATGATTTAGACAGAACAATAGAAAAAATTCTTCGCGAAGATCCTTCCTTCAAAGAAGAATTAGATAAAGCCGGAGAGGCGTGGGACATTGCTTTCCAGGTTTATGATTTACGTAAAAAATCAGGTTTGACACAGACTAAGCTCGCAAAACTTGTGGGAACTCAACAGTCAAATATCGCCCGCATAGAGTCGGCGGATTACACAGGTTACACATTAAAAACACTTAAGAAAGTCACAAAAGCACTTAAAGCTAAACTAGAAATCAAAATAGTGCCGTCAACAACCACCAAAACAGCCCATATCTAACCCCAAAATATTCACACTATCATTAGTGAAGTATTATATTTAAATCATGCCCACTTCAAAAATTTTCAGCCCAAACAAAGATTTTGCCCCAATTTTTAAAATTTTGTTATATTAAGCTAATGCAACAAGTAAACAAATACATCAATTACTTGAACCTTTTATTCGTCTTTGCACTTATCCTAAGGGCACTAATCGCAAATATTGAGCCACTTGAAGAAACTAGCAGATACCTCGATAAGACGGGAGTCAATTTATTTTATTTTTCTCTCGCATCGTTTCTGTTAGCCACCGTTTCTAATTTGCTCGCAAAGAAGTGGCCCAAGATTTATTTTGTAACTCTTGCTTTGCTTTCAATACCAATCTTTGCGATTTATCTTCTATTCTTTTTATCAGGAATCCTAGGATATAGAAGCTAAATCATTGAAATTAGCTCTTCCGGAATATCTACAATAAACCTCGAAACCATGTTGGCACTGGTTGTTCCAAAATATAATCTTTGCACAGCATAAGAAAGATAAAGTTTTTTGCGGGCTCTTGTCATGCCAACATAAGCAAGTCTTCGTTCTTCTTCAATCTCGGAAACATCCATCATAGACCTGCTGTGCGGAAACAGTCCTTCTTCCATGCCGATAATAAACACATGGTCAAATTCCAGTCCCTTGGCAGCATGAATTGTCATCAATGTCACCACATTGGTATCCGTCGTTCCTTCGTGCGACTTTTCCGGTGTAATTTTGCCCTCCATCAAAGCAATATTTTCCAAAAGCGTCTGTAAATTTTCATAGTCGAGAGCAACCGATTTTAACTCCTTTACATTTTCTATCCGCATTAAACCTTGGTCCGTTCCATCATCAAGCAATTGGATGTAGTCGGTGACCTCAAGCACTTTGTCAATAAACTCAGCCGGTGTCGGTATTTTTTTCTTGGTTTTTAACTTTTGGGCCATTTCCAGAAACTTTTTAAATCTCCCCTTACCCAGTTTTTCCGCTCTCATTCGGGCAACATCGTCCAGTGGATTTTCGATAATCCTAAGATATGCCAAAACATCCTTAATTTCTTTCCTTTCATAAAAACGAACACCGCCCCAAATTCTATACGGAATATTATTGTGCAAAAACGCCTCCTCAATCGTTCTGGATTGGGCGTTTGTTCTGTAAAGCACTGCAAACGATCCAAAACCCTCAACAGATCCCAAAACCCTATCGACCACAAAACTTGCCTCGTCCATTTCGTTTTGCGCGTTGTAAATCGTAATTCTGTCACCACCGCTGTTCTCAGTCCAAAGTTTTAAAACCGGATGGGCGGTATTTTTAGAAATTACCGCGTTGGCAGCAGTCAGTATGTTTTGAGTTGATCTGTAATTTTGCTCCAGATTAAAAACACGGGCACTACTAAAATCCCTTTCGAAATTTAAAATGTTTCTAAAATCTGCACCTCTAAAAGAATATATTGCCTGCGCTGCATCTCCAACAACCGTCAAATTTCCATGTACCGAAGACAGTTTCTTAGTCAGTGTGTACTGCACAGTGTTAACGTCCTGATATTCGTCAATCAGTACATATTTATATCTTCCGGCGTATTTGGCCAATACTGCACTGTTTGTGTCCAAAAGCTTAACTGTTTTAAAAAGCAAATCGTCAAAATCGCAAGCTCCTATTTTAGAAAGCTCGCTCTGATAAATATCGTAAATACGAGAAGCAGTCTCGCCGAAATACCCTCTTGCAAACTGCTTGTAATCTTCAGGCCCCAATAGTTCTCCTTTTGCAGAAGATATCACCCCCAAAATAGAACTAGGTCTATAATTTTTGATATTAATATCCATATCTTTCATAATTCGTTTAATAAGAGACAGTGAATCATCGCTGTCGTAAATTAAATAACCGGAAGGCAGGCCAATATATTTGCCCTCAATTCTAAGAAGCTTGGCGCAGAATGCATGAAATGTGCCAACAAAAGGTAAGTGGTTCACGGTCAATGGTTCACGGTCAATGGTTTTTTTTTCTGTGAACTGTGAACTGTGAACTAATAACTTATAAATCCTCCCCTTCATCTCATTGGCGGCTTTATTAGTAAACGTTACTGCCAAGATTTCGCCGGGACTAATACCTTTTTCTATCAAATAAGCAACTTTATAGGTCAGTACTCGTGTTTTGCCGCTGCCTGCCCCAGCCAGTATCAAAACCGGCCCGTCAACTGCCTCAACTGCCTCTTTTTGTTTTGGGTCTAAGTTTTTTAATAAATCAGTCATATGTTCCAGGGGTTGTTTCAAGTCATGCCTATCATCTAAAATGTAAAGTAGAAAGATTATAGCAGTATGATTAAGGTTTTAGATTTTTGGGCTATATGGTGCGGACCATGCAAATTTATGGAACCGGTTATCGAGGAACTGGAAAAAGAGTTTCATGGCAAAGTGCAGTTCGAAAAAATTAATGTCGACGAAAAACAGGAACTTGCAGCTAAACATGGCGTGATGTCCATCCCAACTTATATCATCGAAAAAGAAGGCAAAGAACAGGAACGGATTGTGGGTGCAACTCAAAAAGATAATTTCAAGAAAGTTCTGGCAAAATATGCATGACCCCTTCCCATTGGTTATTGCCAATCACAAGGCTAATAAAAATTGGAAACAGGTTCAAGAATGGTTAGAAGAAGTTGGGCCGGAAGCCAAAGATTTTAAAGGCACCATAGTTTTTTGTCCTTCGTCACCTTTTCTCGTTGCAAGCAGCCAGTTAATCAAGTCAAAAAAATACAACATCAAACTTGGAGCCCAGGATATTTCCTTTTTTGACCAGGGTCCTTATACAGGAGAGGTTGCAGCCACACAACTTAGTGGACTAGTAGGCTACGCTTTGGTTGGTCATTCAGAAAGAAGACAAAACTTCCACGAAGACGAAGCCCGTCTGCAGAATAAACTCGTTAATGCCCAAAAAGCAGAAATTGAAGCAATCTTGTGCGTACAATCGGCGGAAACGCCAATTTTAAACGATGTCGCAATTGTAGCTTATGAACCAACTTTTGCAATCGGAACCGGTAATCCAGATACACTTACCAATATCAAAAATGTTATTCAGAAAATCAAAGAAAGAGGTCCCTACACGGTTCTTTATGGTGGCTCCGTTTCCAGCGATAATGTTGGTGGTTTAATGTTAATAGGCGCGCTAGACGGAGTCTTAGTTGGAGCCAGTCACAGTCTTGATTCAGAAAAATTTATTAATATTCTAAAAGCCATTAAATAAATTATTATGCACGAGCTTGGCGCCAAAAGTCGCAGAAGATACCCTGTTGTAAAAATTATTCTGCTTTCGGTCCTGGTTTTTGGAACGCTTTTAAGCTCACTTTATTTTTTTAAACTCGACAAATACGTCCTTAAAGGACCCGGCAGTGTCGTAAAATTTATTACTGATTCAGGACTAAAATCTGAAAACGGCAGGACTAACGTACTTCTTCTGGGAATAGGTGGTAAGGGTCACGAAGGTCCTGATTTAACCGATACAATAATATTGGCCTCAATCGATAAAAATGCCAAAGATGTCGTACTAATATCAATTCCAAGAGATTTATGGGTTAGCGATCTTAGGGCTAAAATTAATCATGTTTATGCCTACGGTCAGGAAAAAGACAAATCGGGTTTGCTAAGTGCCGAAAAGTCAGTATCTCAGCTTTTAGGTATCCCTGTTCACTATGCCTTCCGTGTAAATTTTGACGGATTTACCAAAGCAATAAATTTGGTCGGAGGATTAAATATTGATGTTGAAAATTCTTTTAGTGATCCAAAATACCCGATAGAAGGCAAAGAAGATGATCTTTGTGGACTTACAATCGAAAATCAAGAAATCAAAGGTACCAAAATACAGGTTGTCAAAGACGCTACCGGCTCGGCCATACCTCTTACCGAAATTACTGACCAAAACGACCCATTCATCTGTCGCTATGAAACTCTTAACTTCAAAAAAGGCACGATTGAAATAGATGGTTTAACCGCTTTAAAATATGTCAGATCCCGGCATGGCACGAACGGTGAAGGCTCAGATTTTGCCAGATCAGCTCGTCAGCAAAAGGTAATTTTGGCATTTCGAGAAAAAATCTTATCCTCCGAAACACTAACTAATCCTAAAAAAATAATCAACCTCTTTTCCACTTTTGGTGATTCTATCGACACAGACATAAAAGACGATGATATTGCACTTTTTGCCAAAATTGGTACCAAATTAGACACAAGCAGCATTAGAAGGGTTGTTTTAGATACAAATGAAAAAAACGGCAAACTCGAATTTGGTCTGCCTCAAAATTATTCCGGCCAAGCGGTTGTCATACCTAAAAATAATAATTGGACGGAACTATCAGAATACATTCAAAGCGAGATATTTAAACATTAGAACCAAAACACAAAACAAACCCACCAACAAATTGAAAATTACCCGAAGTAACTAAAGATTTAGTCCTGAAAGCTTTTTACAAGCTTTAAAGTTCCGAACACAAAAAGCAGCACCCCAAAAGCAAAAATTGCATATGTAATCTCTGCTGAACCAGCGCTGGGCAAGGCAGAAGACGAGCCACCTTTACTAAGTGACGAAGAATCGGTTGCAGACTGGGCAAACACGTTTCCAGTAAGTGTAAGGGAAACACCAATAGAAGTCCCAACTCCTATTAGCTTACGAACAAAAGATTTCTTTTGGCAGTCCGAAATCATATACCTATATTAAGCTTAACGGGAATTTTTACCTCTTGTCAAGTCTCAATTTAAGATTTCTTAACAGATTTCTTTTTTGAAGAAGCCTTATTAGTGGTCTTTTTCAAAACTGAGGGGGCAGAAATCTTTCCGCTTAACATTTTGGATAACCTTGATTTAAGCCTTGAGGCTTTGTTTTTGTGAATCATATTAACTTTGGCTGCCCGGTCCAGTGCCTTAAATGCCCCGACTAAAGAGGCTGCAGTTGGATTCTTTCGGAACTTATGAACAGTTGTCTTATACGCTTTTTTAACACGTAAATTTACCACTGTTTTACGTCTGTCTTGTCTAACTTTTTTGATTGCTTGTTTTGTAACCGGCATATCTATTAATATAAGTCAGAGTTTCAGTCACTCTGGGTTTATCTAAAAAGGTATTCTATCATAATGTTTCATTTTCTCAAAAACGGAGCCAAAATTATCTTTAATAAAAAGCAGGATGATATTCTTTCTGCTGCTTTTGTTATCGCCGTATCGGTTGGTATTTCCCGTGTGTTGGGCCTTGTTCGTTATAGACTTCTGGCAACTTATTTCGGTCACGATCTAAAACTTTTAGACAGCTATATTGCAGCCTCAGTAGTTCCGGATGCAATATTTGAAGTTCTAATCTTCGGCGCTATAGCCCTAGCCTTTATACCTATTTTTTCCAAATATGTTTCCCGGGAAAAGATCGAAAAAGCGTGGGTTTTCTCCTCAACTATGATCACGATCGGTCTTATAATTTTCATGATTTTTGCCGTTTTGATCATGGTTTTTGCCGATGGCATCGCCCCTGTTATTGCACCTGGCTTGGTTGCAAAACAGCCGGAAACTCAACTTATAATTGCCCGTCTTTTAAGAATCATGATCATCGCCCAGCTTTTCTTTGTTATTTCAATTTTTATAACCGGTATTCTACAATCTTTTCAACGTTTTTTAGTACCGGCAATCGCCTCAATTTTTTACAACATCGGCATAATTATCGCAATCGTTTTTTTAGCTCCGGTGATTGGAATTTATTCTGCAGCTGTAGGAATGATAATCGGAGCTCTTCTTCACTTGATTATTCAATTACCACTGGCCCTTTCTCTGGGTTTTAGATACAAACCAAACCTCAATATTAGAAACAGTGATGTAAAAGAAACCTTTGCTCTTATTTGGCCGAGATCGCTTGCAATTGGTCTTGCTCGAATTTCCGACCTTATCAATATTGCTTTAGTCTCCATTGCCGCTCTAGGCTCTATCGTTGCCTTTAATTTTGCTCAGGTTCTGCAGCTGGCCCCAATTGCATTTTTTGCCACCCCTATTGCTCAGGCTGCTTTACCGTCTCTGTCAATTAAATTTCATACCGAAAAAAGTGATGAATTTAAAAAATTGTTTTTGGATTCATTTCACCAAATTCTCTTTCTAATCCTTCCTGCCAGTGCAATTTTGGCAATACTCAGAGTTCCAGTAGTACGTTTAATATTTGGTGCCAAAGAGCTTCCCTGGGATATTACGGTTCTTACCGGCAGAACTCTCATTGCTTTTTCATTCGGAATTGCCGCTGCGGCCTTAAGCCTGTTAATAACCCGCGGCTTTCATGCGGCGCGCGATAGCATGACGCCGGTCAAAGTCAATCTCACTACCGTTGCCATAAATATTATCCTTAGCCTAACTTTTATTTTTGTTTTCCATAGTACGATTATTTGGCTTGCCGTCGCTTTTTCTATTGCTAATATTCTAAATTTCTTTTTAATGATTTATCTTCTGGATAAAAAAGTTGGTGGATTCGAAAGAAGAGCTCTGCTCATACCAGCTTCAAAGATGATTTTTATAACCATCATTACAACGCTTGCCCTTTATATTCCAATGAAACTTTTAGACCAATTAGTTTTTGACACCACAAAAAACGTTGGACTTATCCTTTTAACCTCGGTAGCTACCTGTTCCGGTCTCTTTGTTTACGGATTTCTGTCATGGGTTTTTAATATTGAACAGCTTTATATCTACGCCCGACTTCTAAAAAGAGTTGCATCTTGGCCGACCAATCTTGCGACTCCGGCACCTACGTCAATTGAAGCCCAGGAAAAAACACCTTAAGATTTTTGCTATACTTTCACATAAAATGCAGTCCCATATCCGTAATTTTGCAATCATCGCCCATATAGACCACGGTAAGTCCACGCTTGCCGACCGCATCATGGAAATCTGTGGTGCTGTTGGCGCAGACCATCAGGCTCAACTTTTAGACAGCTTAGAGCTGGAGCGCGAACATGGGATAACAATCAAGCTGAAGGCAATTAGGTTAGTTTATTCGCAGAAAAGCTCTGCTTACAGTTTACCGTTCACAGTTTACCCTGATTCTAGAAGGGTTCACAGTAAAGAAAAAGAAACTGACCGTGAACCGTCCACCGTGAACCGTCCTCAAGTTGAGGACTTTGTCCTCAACTTGATCGATACTCCCGGCCATGTAGATTTTTCCTATGAGGTATCCCGTTCTCTGGCATCAGTTGAAGGCGCGGTTTTAGTAGTAGACGCAACACAGGGTATTCAAGCCCAAACACTTGCCAATTTTAATCTGTCACTCGAAGCAAATCTCACGATAATTCCAGTCGTCAATAAAGTCGACAGCCCGGCAGCCAATGTCTCAGAAACTGTGGAAGAATTAAAATTATTAGGATTTACACAAGACGAAATTTTAAAAGTAAGCGCCAAAACAGGGGAAGGTGTAGAAGAGTTGATTAATGCCATAATCAAAAAAATTCCTCCCCCGGCCAATAAATCCGATAATCCCCAGGCCTTAATCTTCGACTCCTCACTTGACCCGTACAAAGGGGTTATTGCAACAGTCAGAATGTTTGGTGGCCAAATTAAAACAGGTGATAAAATCAAGTTTATCGCAACTAACCAGGTAGCCGAAGTTTTACAAATTGGCTATCTCTGCCCAAAACCAATTTACATCGGTAAAATCAACAGTGGGGAAGTTGGTTTTATCGTCACCAATTCTAAAGATCTCTCCAAGATAAAAGTTGGGGATACGATAACCTTACCTAAAAACTCATCGGAGTCACTCCCAGGTTACCAAGAAGCAAAACCTGTAGTTTTCTTAAGTTTTTTCCCAACAGACCCGCACGATCTGCCTAAGCTAAAAACGGGCCTGGAAAAACTTAAATTAAACGATGCCGCGCTCACCTTCACCCCCGAATCATCCATTTCTCTGGGTCAAGGTTTTCGTCTTGGATTTCTTGGTCTTTTGCATGCCCAAATTACACAGGAAAGGTTAGAGCGAGAATACGATCTGGACATTATTGTCACCTCGCCCTCCGTCAACTTCCAGCAAAACGGCGAAATTATCAATAAACCCTCAGACTTTAACCCGACCGCGAGAGACGTCAAAGAACCATATGCCAAAGTTACAATTTTTGCCCCAGCTAAATATTACGGAGTCATTTCCCAGCTAATTTACGAAAAAAGGGGAGTACAGGAAGGTTTGGAAAATATCGGTACCTCACAAAAAATAGAGGCGATAATACCATTTATAGAAATCCTAATTGGTTTTTATGACCAACTAAAAACTCAGACTTCCGGTTATGCTTCTTTTGATTTTGAAATCACCGAATATCGCGATGCCAAGCTAGTTAAGCTCGATATTTTAGTCAATCACGAACCAGTCGAGGGTTTGGCTCAAATTATTCCCCAAAAGCATGCCGAAGAATTTGGCCGCAAATTTGTCGACAAGTTAAAAGACGCCATCCCGCGCCAGAATATCCCCATCCCAATCCAAGCTGCCATTGGTGGCAAAATAATTGCCCGCGAAACGGTACAAGCATTCAGAAAAGACGTAACAGCCAAACTCTACGGCGGCGACGTCACACGCAAAAATAAGTTGTTAGATAAGCAGAAGAAAGGAAAAAAGAGGATGAGGCGTTTCGGATCTGTGGATATCCCACAGGAAGCATTTCTTGCAGTTCTAAAAATCTAACCTTATAATTATGGCCATGAGTTATCTTGAGAAAGTGAAAAGATTGACTAATACAGTCATTGCAGAAGAAGTAGCATCAAAAAAAGCGATGGAGCTTAGTAGACAAATCTCTAATGGACAAGTGAGTTTAGTAGATGCCTTTGGGCAAACTGGTGGCAACACTCACTTTGCGCGCGAGTTGAGGGCAAGGTTTGAATCTCAAATTTGGATAAACATCGCTAGAAATTTGACCTCTCAACCTAAGTGAAAATAGCAGTTAGTTCCACAAATCCGGTAAAAATTAGTTTACAAATAACTTGACAAATATCTTTACAATTAACACATTAAAGTTGCGGTCGGCTCTACAAATCCAGTAAAAATCCAGGCGAGTCTAGTTTAGGGAATCTAAGGTTTTTACAAAAGGCAAATTAACCTGTTTCGCAAACTTATTATCCGCTGTTATCAAATCACATTTATTTTCTTGGGCTACAACTACATAAATTGCATCGTAAACAGAGGCGTGACGATCCTTGGCAAATTCCGCTGCTTTTCGCATTTCTTCAAGGGTCGGATTATAAATCGTCAAGTTAAGACTCCCTAATTTATCAAAGGATCTTATCATTTGTGTTTTAGGAATAGCACTTTTCGTGGCCAAAGTATTAGCTACTTCGTAAAATAGGAGATTTGGTACTATTACCTGGTCCAATCCTTCAACATGTCTTTTAAGAATATCTTTTGCTTTATCTCGATTCTCTTCTTGCAATACGACTTTACAAACAACTGAGGCATCTACAACTACCATTTTCCATGGTATCTAATCTCTCTTAAAGCCTTAACCGAGTCGAAACCCTTAGTATACTTTGCATTTTCTTTTGCTAATTTATCCAAATCTGCCATTAATTTTTTAACCTCAGCTTTAGATCTGGTCTTGTGCTTGGATTTTATTTTCTCTCTCACAATAGCAGAGAAGCTTTTTCTAGTTTTTGCAGCTTCTTCCTTAAGTTTTAGGTAGTCGTCCTCAGGAATTCTTATATTAGTAGTAACATAGTTCATGATACAATTGTATCATTGTATTGTTTACCGGTCAAGATGAAAAAGAGTTTTAGAAAGCTAAAGGGGATTTGGAATAAAGCGGGTGGAGTTACGTTCAAATCTACTGAAGAACTAAGGACTTGGCGTATATCATTATGGCTATCAACTGAACAAAAATTGCGCAACATGAAGAAAAAATTACTTAAAAAATCGCTCTAAATAACATTAACAAATGAAGATTGCAGTAGGTTCTACAAATCCTGTCAAAATTGAAGCAACAAAAAAGGCTTTCCAAAAAGTCTGGCCAAATAAAAAATGGCAAATTGTTGGTTTGGATATTAAATCAGGTGTTTCCAATCAGCCAATGTCAGACACCGAATCCATTAGAGGTGCCACAAGTCGCGCAAAAGGTGCGCTCAAAAAATCTAAAGCAGATTTTGGCGTTGGCATCGAAGGTGGCCTTCAAGAATTTAAAGGGATGTGGTTTGACAGCGGTTGGGTTGTAATAATCAATAAAAAGGGCATTATAGGAATTGGCTCCTCAATCAGAATGGAAACACCACCCGTAATCATCAATAAAGTTAAAGCGGGTGAGGAAATCGGCTTAATTGATAACGAAATTTTCAAAACCAAAGATAGCAAAAAGGGTATTGGTCACTTCGGTCTTATGACGGACGGCGCAATCACCCGCATGGAATGCTATACCCAGGGAGTAATTTCCGTACTCTCAAGATTTATTCACCCAGAACTTTTTGACAGATGAACAAATATCAAATTACAAATATTACACTCAGCCCTGTAATCTACAAAGATAAATTTCTTCTAATCAAACGGATTAAGTGGCCATATAAAAACCTTTGGAGCTTACCTGGCGGCAAAATAGAATTAGGTGAGCATCCCCAGGATACGATCGTTCGCGAAATATTCGAGGAAACAAATTTAAAAGTAAAATTTGTGGCAATCCGCGGTGTCGTTTCCGAAATTCTCTACGATAAAAATAAAATAAACGGCCAGTTTGTTCTTTGGGTTTGCGAAACAATATCGAAATCTGATCAGGCTAAAGAAGAAGATGAAGGGCAAGTGAAATGGTTTACTAAAGAAGAACTGGTTAAAAACAAAGCTAAAATTATCCCCAGCGATTACCAGATGATCGAAACTTTTTTCCTAAAATCAAAAGCAAAATTAGCCCTCCACAAATCCCACATGCACAAAAACGGTAAAACATACTTACTTGAGTATTTTGGAAAATGATCAATTGCACTTTCGAAAACGGCCACAAAGCTAATCTTCGGCATGTTGTTGTTGACGCAATCGCCATCAACAATAAAAACCAGCTCCTCTTAGTAAAACGAGCCAAGCATGTTTTTAGAGGGGGAAAATGGGGTCTGCCGGGTGGTTATATGGATAGGGATGAAACAATTAAAGATGCTGTTATCCGCGAAGTTAAAGAAGAAACAAACCTAAAAGCAAAACCCATAAAACTTTTTAAAGTAATCGATAATCCAAACAGAAGAAACGAAGTAAGGCAAAATGTATGTTTTGTATATATTGTTTCGGCAACAGGTACACCAAAACCTCAGGAAAGTGAAGTTTCTGAAGTTAAGTGGGTTGATCTAGATAAATTGCCAAAAAAAGAGGATTTTGCTTTTGACCACCTAGAGATAATCAAAAACTATCTTATCGAAAAAGGTACCTAAAAAACAGGTTAAAATTCTTTTTCTCACAAAACCTCTAACGGGGTTGACAACTATTAGCACTCGTGTTAATCTATTGCCAATCTTACCTTTACATAATAAATGATCGATTTAACCGAACGTCAAAAAAACTTACTCAGGTCTATAATCGAAAAATACATCGAAACCGCCGAACCAATCGGCTCCGAAACCATTGAAAAAGAAGGCGGGCTTGGTGTATCTCCGGCAACCATCAGAAACGAAATGGTTCGTTTAACCGCCCTAGGTTATCTCAAGCAGCCACATACATCCGCCGGTCGTATTCCAACATCCGTAGGTATGAAATTCTACGTAGACCAACTTATGGAAGAAAAAGAACTTTCTTTGAAAGATGAAGTATCCATTAAAGAAGAATTAACGGAACCCAATGAATCTTTCGACAAACTCTTAAGGCATACCGCCAGGGCGCTTGCAAATCAAACTAGGTCGCTTGCTGTTGCCACAGACGAAGAAGGCGATGTTTACGCAGCCGGCATGGCCAACATTCTGGATATGCCCGAATTTTACGATATTGATATCACCAAAACTGTTCTTACTTTAATAGATCGTTTTGAATCTCTACAGGAAGTTCTCTGCCAGGTTAGAGCAGAAGACGCAATGGGAATTCTCTTTGGAGACGAACTAGGAATCCCCTTTTTAGAACCATGTGGATTTGTTGTTACCCGATACCAAATGCCCCAGCATCAGGGAGTTTTGGCAGTCATTGGCCCCTCGCGTCAAAACTACCCAACCATTATTCCGACCATGAGATATTTTGCCCAACTTTTGTCTAATATTTCGCGTTAAAATAAAAATATGAGCAAGAAAAAAGTAACCATTAAAAATAAAGATAATCAAGAACTCGAAGAGCGTCTAAAAAGAACGCTTGCGGATTATCAAAACCTGGAACGTCGAATCGAAGAAGAAAGAAAACTGCTTTCACGCCTTTCCAGCGTTCTATTAGTAGAAAAATTTTTACCGGTTCTTGAAAATCTCGAAAATGCCCAAAAGCATTTAAGCGATCAGGGTTTGGAATTGGTAATCAAGCAATTTAAGGAAGTTTTAGCTTCCGAAGGCGTAGAAGAAATAGAAGCAGAAGGCAAGCAGTTTGATCCAAAATATCATGAGGCCATAGAAACGGAACAGGGAGAAGATGATAATAAAATTACCAAAGTCTTAACAAAAGGGTATAAAATAGAAGATAAGGTAATAAAACCGGTAAGAGTAGTAGTTACAAAGAAGGAGAAACAAGAAGAATTATAAATTTTAAGTTTTTAATTTTAAATGAATTTTTAATGATCAAATTTTTAAAATTGAGATTTGATTTAAAATTTAAAATTGTAAATTAAAAATTATAAAAAAATAAAAACATGTCTAAAGTAATTGGAATAGATCTTGGAACAACAAATTCTGTAGTTGCGGTAGTGGAAGCGGGTAAGCCAAAAGTAATTCACAGTGCCGAAGGCCGCAACATAATACCGTCTGTGGTTGACCCGATAAAACACATCGTCGGTGATGTTGCAAAACGGCAACAGATTGTCAACCCTAAGACTACAATTTTTTCTGTAAAACGCCTCATGGGCCGCAAATTCAAAGACCCGGAAGTGCAAAAAGACACTAAATGGCTTCCTTACGAAGTCAAAAGTGGTCGAGAAGGCATGGCTGTTGTTAATGTCGAAGGTAAAGATTACACACCACAAGAAATTTCGGCTATGGTGCTTTCTAAAATTAAAGCCGATGCCGAGGCATACTTAGGTGAAAAAGTCGATAAAGCTGTAATTACTGTCCCCGCCTATTTTGATGATTCCCAAAGACAGGCAACCAAACAAGCCGGAGAAATCGCCGGACTCACCGTCGAACGGATTATTAACGAACCCACAGCAGCAGCTCTTGCCTATGGTTTGGATAAATCTCACGGCCACACAGTTGCAGTTTACGACCTTGGTGGTGGAACCTTTGATATTTCCATTTTAGAGCTTGGAGAAGGTGTTTTTGAAGTCAAAGCAACCAACGGAGACACCCATCTTGGCGGAGACGATTTTGACTCTAAAATTGTTGAGTATTTGGTTGAAGAATTCAAAAAAGAGAATTCCGTTGATCCGACAGGCGACAAGCCGGCGATGCAGAGAATCAGAGACGGCGCCGAAAAAGCAAAAATAGAGCTTTCTTCTGCCACCGAAACAGAAATCTCGATCCCCTATTTAACCGCAGATGCCAACGGCCCAAAACATTTGCAAGTTAAATTATCTCGTTCAAAATTAGAACAAATCGTTGGCGATTTGGTTGACAAAACTTTTGAACCTGCAAAATCCTGTCTTAAAGATTCTAAAGTAGACATCAAGGGTATTGACGAGGTAATTTTGGTCGGAGGAATGACCAGGATGCCGCTTGTTGTAAAAAAAGTCCAGGAATTTTTTGGTCGCGAACCTCATAAAGGTCTTAATCCAGACGAAGTTGTTGCCATTGGCGCAGCTGTCCAAGGCGCAGTTTTAACCGGCGAAATGAAAGAAATGGTGCTTCTGGACGTTACCCCGCTTACTTTAGGAATAGAAACCTTAGGTGGTGTGTCAACAGCTTTGATTTCTAGAAATACTACAGTTCCGACTTCCAAATCCGAAACTTTTTCAACCGCAGCAGACAATCAAACGTCTGTCGAAATCAATGTCCTACAAGGTGAACGTCCAATGGCAGCCGACAACAAATCTCTCGGACGCTTTATTCTGGACGGAATTCCCCCGGCTCCCCGCGGTATGCCGCAGGTAGAGGTTACCTTCGATTTGGACGCATCCGGTATTTTAAACGTCAAGGCCAAGGACAAGACAACCAATAAAGAACAATCCATAAAAATCACGGGCTCAACAGGCTTAACCGACGAAGAGATTTCCAGGATGACCAAAGAGGCAGAAGAGCATGCCACAGAAGACGCTACCAGAAAAGAAGAAATAGAAACCAGAAACCATGCAGATTCCTTAATCTATCAGTCTGAAAAATCCTTGAAAGATGCCGGAGACAAAGTTCCGGAAGATGTCAAAACCGAAGTTGAAGAAAAAATAAAAGCCCTAAAAGATGTAGCAGCAGGCGGGCCAATAGAAGATGTCAAAACTAGAACCGAAGAACTCTCTTCATCGCTTTCTAAAATCGGCGAATCCATGAACAAAAGCCAGGAAGCACCTCAAGGGGAACCAACTCCAGGAGCGGATGGTCAAACGGAAGAAGCATCTGACGACAAGTCAAAAACGAACAACGCATCAGACAAAGTCGAAGAAGGGGAAGTAGTCAAGGAATAAATGGTAATAATCGAAAGACCGTTTTGGGAAAAAGTCCAAAACATCAGACAGGAAAGAGTAATGAATAGTGATGGCAGAGTTCACTCAAATGTAGTATTAGAAGTTGCAAGTATAGAAGCAATTGATGTTGGTTTGATGTCACCTGCAAAAAGAACTGAGTATAGAAAAAGAATAGCAAAAAGGCTTTAATGGCAAAACTCACCACAGACATTTTTGTCCTCTGCGATCAGGCAGTAGTTTCCCAGGAACAAAAGCTTTCCATAATTGGCATTTTCGACCAATTTTTTGTCACAGATTTACCTTCTAGTTGGCCAAGAATGTTTCTGGTTGCAGTTGTCCGTGGAGAAGCCGGCCAAGAATATCAACTTACCCTCAAACTTACGCCTCCCGAAAAAACCGAAAACCAATTTCCAGACAAAGATTTTACAATCAAACTTGGTCCCAACGGTAAAGCGAATGTCATGACAGAACTAGTCAACTTTCCACTACAGTTGGCAGGCATTCATAAGATCCAGATTTTGGTGGAAAAAGAGGTAATTGCCCAGTTGGAATACAGGGTTAATAAAACAACAGCAACATACCAGGGGCAAGATCTTCAAGGGAAGAAAATAGCCAATTAATTTTCAATTTTAAGTTTTAAATTTTTAGTGAATTTTTAATGTTTTAAAATTTAATTTTTTAAATTGATTTCGAACTTGAGAGAAACAAGCCCTCTTATTTAAAATTAAGAATTAATAATTTAAAATTAGTCAATGGCAAACAAGGAAGACTACTATCAAATATTAGGCGTTTCTAAAAGCGCTTCTGGCGACGAGCTAAAACGCGCCTATCGCACAATGGCCAGAAAACATCATCCAGATGTAGATAAAACTTCGGGTGCAGAAGAAAAATTTAAAGGTATAAACGAAGCCTACCAGGTTCTTTCCGATCCGCAAAAAAAAGCAGCCTACGACCAATATGGCCATGCAGCTTTTGAGCAAGGCGGAATGGGTCAAGGTCAAGGTCCGTTTGGTGGCCAGCAGGGTGGTTATCAAACTTACAGTTGGAGTAGCGGCGGTCAAGATGCCGGTGGATTTGCTGACCCTTTTGATATTTTTGAAGCGTTTTTCGGTGGCCAATCCCCATTTGGCAGACAAGCTAGACTTCCTCGCTACGCAATCAACTTAACTTTCGAAGAAGCAGTGCATGGCGTTGAAAAGGAAATAGAAGTAGAGGGTAAACATCAAAAAATCAAAATTCCCCCAGGTGTTGATGACGGCACAGAAATTAAATTTTCTAACTTTGTTTTAGTTTGCCAAGTTAGACAGTCCAATAAATTCCGCCGCCGCGGTTACGATATCATTACCGAAAAAGAAATATCTTTTAGTCAAGCAGCACTTGGAACAGTTACCGAAATCGAAACCGTCGAAGGTAATGTCAAAATCCGTATCCCCTCCGGTACTCAACCAGGCACACAAATCCGTCTTCGCGGCAAAGGTATCAAACACGTCTCCGGCCGCGGCCAAGGCGACCACTATGTCATTATTCGTCTAATAATTCCCACCAAACTTTCCCGAGACCAGAAAAGATTATTGGAAGAATTAGAGGAAATTAACTAAATTAACTAAATGAAGAATAAAATCAGACCTATTTATAATCAGTTGCAAGGGTTATTAGGGCAAGTACCTCCTGTTAAAGACAAAGAATATCTTTATGAAAACGACAAAGTGTTATGGGAACGTTTTAATGAATCGATAAATGAATTAAATAGCTTTAAAGTCAACGATTACTCAAAATTCAAGATAGAACCAAAGATAGATAACGAACATATATCAATGAGCTCTACATCATTCAGGACATCTGTGGGTACCCTAATATCACGACTCCATGGAGATTTTTTTGCTGACGAACTAGCGCCTTTTAGTGGGTCACCTAGTACGGTAATTTCACAAACCCAATTTCAAACGCAGCATATAGCACTCTTACTAGAAATGAATAGCTTTGTAGAAAAGAAACTTTCTGAAGAAAATCTTGAACAAACAGAAAAGAACTTCCTTGAAAAGATTAAAGATGCTTTGCCTACAGTTAAAACATCTATTGAACTGATGAATTTAATTTTTACTACAGCTCACGCTAGTGGTTTAAATTTAGATACACTACAAAAAATCTTTCACTTATAAAAGGACAATGAAAAATTTAGCTCCAAAAATAATCCGCCAAAGACTTTTAATAGAAGCCAAATATACTATTAATGTAGACAAAGAAATTGTGAAGAAATTCCTTCTAAATCTGACAAAAGAATTAAATTTAAAAACTTATGGAAAAATATCAATACATTCAACATCCGGTGAAGGAAAACAAATAAATCAAGGTTTTGATGCTTTTGTTCCGCTTATCGATTCCGGAATTTCCTTGTACGTTTGGCAAAATGAGAAATTTATCTCGTGTATAATCTACAGCTGTAAAAATTTTTCAACCGAAAAAGCAGTACAGTTTACAAATAATTTCTTTAAGGCAAAAGAAATTGTACACGAAGAATTTTAATTCCGCCTTCCCCGCCATAGATTTAATTTTTGGTATATAATTCACTCGTGTTTAACAAGGTTTTAATTACCGGATTCAAAAAAGCCGAACTATCCCCCCAAACCCTCCAAAGACTATCAAAATTATCTAAAAAAATTGTTTTTTGTTCTCCGGAAGATCCTAAAGTAAAAAGTGAACAACAAGATACAGACTGTTTGCTTGTAAAGTTTAATCCTGTTGCAAAAGAAGACATCAATCACTTGCCAAAGCTTAAATATGTAGGAGTTTTAGGTACCGGCTACGGAAAAGTTGACACAAATTACGCTAAGACAAAAAAGGTAACAGTAACAAATGTTCCCGGTTATAGTACCGAATCCGTAGCAGAGTTTGTATTTGCCGCCATTCTGGAAAATATCAGGGAACTGGAAAAGGCAAAAAAACAAGCAAGAAACGGCAATTATTCAGAAGATGGATTTAAGGCTACTGAATTAAAGAATAAAAAGTTTGGTGTAGTTGGGCTCGGACGGATTGGAACAAGAGTTTCGGAGCTGGCCATGGCGTTCGGAGCAAACGTAAGTTATTGGTCAAAAAATAGAAAAAAGACCCAGGAAAACAAGGGAACAAAATATCAAGACTTACAAACTTTGCTTAATACCTCAGACGTAATTTCTATTCACCTTGCACTAAATAGCCGAACCGAAAAAATCATTTCTGGCAAATTAATAACTTCTATTAAAAAAGGCGCAGTTGTCGTAAATACAGCACCAATGGAGCTGCTTGACCTCAAATCCTTGGAAATGAGATTACAGGCAAAAGACCTGGTCTTTATTTTGGATCATTCAGACGAGATGAATTCCCAAGACGCAAAAAGAATATCCAAATATCAAACTTGCATTGTCTATCCGCCAATTGGCTACATCTCTGAGGAAGCCCGCGAAGGAAAGCAACAAATTTTGATCGATAACATTGAAAACTTCCTCAAAGGCACTCTGCAAAATGTTGTAAATCCTTAAATGAAGTTTTTGTTATAATCTCACAGTGAAAACAATTGGTATCATTGGTGGGTTAGGCCCCCAAGCCACAATTGATTTTGAAGAAAGGCTTCATAAAGTTTCCCAAAAACTTATCAAAAAATATAGAAATGAAGGTTATCCGCCAATCATCACATACTTTTTTCGAAAACCGCCAATCAAACTTACAAAAAATGGAACAGTGGTAATACCACTAAGACCGTCAACGGATTTTTTGAAAATTATAAAAAAAGTAGCCAATCTTGCAAACTTTTTAGTTGTCCCTTCTAATACTCCACATGTTTTTGCGAAAGAAATTGAAAAAGTGTCTGGTAAAAAATTCTTAAACATGATTGACTTAACAATCGACGAGATTAAAAAGCTAAATTTCAAAAAAGTTGGCATTTTAGCAATTGGCCACACACTATCAAGCGGTTTATATCAGAAAAAACTCGACGAGATACATGTTTCTTGGATTACAGTAGACCAAAGTTTTGAACAAAAGTTAGACAATGCAATTTTTTTGCTCATGGAGGGTAATCCTAAACCTCTTGAAAAAATTACAAATGAGGCAATTAAAATCTTACGAGAACAAGAAGCCGAAGCAATTATTTTAGGCTGCAGCGAACTACCCTTGGCAATAGATTGGACTCGAAAAATGAAAAATCTGATAAATCCGGTAGATCTACTCGCAGAAGCAGCTATCAAAGAATCGATGAAATAAGCCGTTACCTACACCTTTCCCCGCTGCGGATTTTCCCATTTGATATACTTTCCACATGTCAGTTATTTGTGTTTTTGGTGATAGTATCACATGGGGTGCGTGGGATTTTGAACTGGGTGGTTGGGTCAATCGCTTAAGGCTTTACTACGACAACCAAAGCGGTATTGAGGGGGAAGTTTACAATCTTGGTGTCGATGGAAACTATGTCGGCGATGTTTTAAAAAGGTTTGATGTAGAAACGCGTGCCCGGAGTCCAGACATTATTATTCTAGCAATCGGCATAAACGATAGCTCGCATCCTTCAAATCCAAGTGGAACGGATTTGGAAAAATTCGAAACTCAATTTAATGAGCTTCTGGAAAAAGCCCGCAAATTTACTGGTAACATAATCGTTTTGGGCTTAACAAATGTCGACGAAAAAAGCAGTGATCATGGCTACATTAATAGCAATATTGTCCTATACAACGATAAGATAAAATCGATTGCCAAAAACCAAAACCTGCCTTTCATCGATTTATTCAATACTCTTGCGAAAAACGAATTAGAAGATGGTCTTCATCCAAATGCCAAAGGCCATCAAAAGATTTTTGAAAAAGTAAAAGAAGTATTAACAATTTAAATGAATCAGGATATAAACGAAATAATCAAACAAAGTGATTTTGCAATCCAAGAGGGCATTTTTGTTTACACCAAAGTAAAAACATTGCCGAAAGCTGGAAATCATTTCATGGTTTCCCAAGACAAAGACGAAATAACCGTTGTAACCTTAGAAGAAAACCTTAAAGATTTAGATTTAGTGGAAAGAAACAAAGAAGATTATAAATTAATTTCCCTCAACGTTTCCGTACCATTCTATGCTGTTGGCTTCTTAGCCATGATATCGTCCGCAATTGCCAAAAATGGAATGAACTTACTTATTGTTTCAACCTATTCCAAAGATTACATCTTGATTAAAAAAGAAAAGCTTAAAGACGCACACCAAGCACTAATTGATTTGGGTTTTCAAGAAAAATAATTTCCACTTTCCCCACCACAAATTTGACTTGAAAATATAAAAGGCGTAACATCCAAAAACTATGACAGCCGAAATGTCACCAATAAACAGATTTACAGAGTCAAAATCAGCAGAACTACAACAGCGAACACATACAGCAGTTCGTGATATGCTCAAAAGGCATTCAGGTCTCATAGGTCCCGAAATAGTCGATCTTATTTCCCAAAGAGAAGGCAAAAAGGCAGCGGAACATTTTATATCTGCAAGGTTAGGCGGTCTCGCGAATGATAATTCGAGCGAACGTCCAGGTCTAGTACTATATGTGAAGCCGGAAGTTAAAGATGAGATAGTTGAAAAACGCAAAGAACGTGGAGAAATAATAGGAGATGCACAAATAGTAGAGATAAATCCCAACTTATTTTCAATAATCTTTTCGGATATAAGATACACTGAATCAGTGGGAGCAGTTTTATTCTATAAAGTGGCTGGTGAGCAAGATATAAGCCATATGATTTTAGATTTTGATAAAATAGTTAGAATCGAAGGTTACAAAAATGAACTTTGGCAGAATCGTGATTACAATTGGAACGGTACTACAAAACAAATTGCCGGAAACTAATTAAATAAATTTAAAATTTGTAACTCCGGTATTTATTAAATCCTAATTTTCCCCTCCTCTTTCCCCGCAGTAAATTTGACTTTCAAACCAAAAAGTAATAATCTAACAGGGTTCAATTGACTCCTAACCTATTTTGGGGAAAATTGATTTTTTATTTTTTTTGGAACATTACAAAAAATGCCAGAAACAATCAGAACTCTAAATCCGCACATAGCAGGTTTTCAAACAGAACAAAGTATAAAACCTTTCGTTAAAGTCCATTTAGAATTTACTACACCCGAGTGCCAACGTTATTGGGACGAAACTGTAGAAAGAGAAAAAACGCGTATAGTTTACGATCCCAAAGACGACTCATATATTATCCCCGTTGCCTTCCCAATGGACATTCTTCTGGCCTTCAACGCCAAAATCATAGAACCATAATAATAAATCCGGCACTTGTATCGGCAATAATCACCTGTGTATAATGAACCAATGCTTCAAAAAGGTTTTGCCCACCTCATCCCTGTTTTAGCAATAGCGCTTCTCATCTCAACCGGATTTATTGGGCTATCTTTACAATCAGACAACTCTCAAAAACAAGCAGTGGGTAAAGTTCTATCCGAAAAGTCGGAAGCAGAAAAGCAAGCTGAAGAAGCAGAAAAGCAAGAAACTGATTCGCAAAGCGAATCTATAAAAAAAGCAACCGAGCAGCAAAATCAAAGTTCAGACAATAAATCATTTTCCTCAACTTCAAATAACTCTCAAAACAGGACAAAAGTAGAAATTGAAAAAGAAAAAAACAAGTTAAAAATTAAGACAAAAAATGAACAAACTGGTTTTGAATCTGAATCAGAAATTGAAAATGGAAAAGAAAAAATAAAAATAAAATTTGGGGACATAAAAATTGAGTACGAACGTGAAGGAGACAAAGTTGTAACTAAGTTTAAAGACAAGAATGGGCAGGAGCTGGAACTTGAAGCGTCAGAGGAAGCAGAGATTTTAGACGAGGCAGAAAATGAATTCGAAGATGATGATATTAAAATTGCCACAGGTTCCGCCCAGACAGGTTTTATTCAAAAAGGAAGAAGAGTTAGAACCAACTTTCCACTTTCAATAAATCCTTCAACCGGTGAACTATTTGTTACAACACCTTCTGGTATAAAGGTGGTAACAATCCTGCCTCAAGAAGCCATAGAAAACATGATAAGAGCGGGAGTTTTAACAAGGGTCGAAGAACCCCCTATATCTACTCCTCCAGAGTCTTCTTCGTCGTCGAACGTCCTTTCTGTAGAAGATGCTCCAATAGAAATAACAGAAGTAAACAACACTCCAACATACATCATCAGCGGAGTCAAAGCACAAAAAATGTTTGGTTTTATCCCCGTTGATATAAAAATCAAAACGTTTGTTTCCGCTGCCGACGGTTCTCTTATAAAGATACAAGAGAGTTTATTGTCTAGAATTTTAGACTTAATATCTTTCTAAATTTTCACCCTAAGAATTGACTCTTTTTTCTTATTTTGTTAGAATTCTGCTGCTAAGATTGACAAGAGTTTTGACAAGTAAGGCGCGATAGGCGCCTTTTTATCTATAAAGTATCAAAATATAAAAATATATGGCTATTCAAGCAAGAACAGAATTTGCATCCGCCCTCAACCAAGTTTGTTCCGAACGTGGTTTGGAACCGGAAGTAGTAATCGATTCCATAAAACAAGCTATTTTAGCAGCCTACAGAAAAGACTATGGCGAACCGGAAGATATGGTGGTGGACCTTGATATTAACAGCGGCGAAGTCAAACTTGCCCAAAACGGAAAAAACATAACACCTCCGGGTTTTGGCCGTATTGCAGCCCAAACTGCCAAACAGGTAATTTTGCAAAGAATCAGGGAAGCCGAAAAAAATGCCGTTTTAGAAGAATATTCTTCGAAAGTCGGCACAATTGTAACCGGTCTTATTCAGCGTATTTCCGGACCTATTATAACTGTAAGTTTAGGAAAAGCCGAAGGTATCATGCCCCCGCAAGAGCAATCTCACAATGAAATATACAACATCAATCAAAGAATGAAATTTTTTATCGTCGGCATAAAGGAAGGTATGCGTGGAGAAGAAATTATTGTTTCCCGTTCCTCCAATGGCCTTTTAGAAGGACTATTTAAACAGGAGGTTCCCGAAATTGCCGCCGGTAGCGTCGAAGTTAAAACCATTGCCCGCGAAGCCGGTTCACGTTCTAAAATTGCCGTCGCCTCCACACAAATGGGCGTAGATCCGGTTGGATCTTGTGTTGGCCAAAAAGGAGTACGCGTTCAAGCAGTCATCAATGAACTTGGAGACGAAAAAATTGATGTTATTTCCTTCCAAGAAGATCCTGCGGAATTTATAAAAGCAGCACTTTCTCCGGCCAAAGATTTGCAGGTCAAAATTTCAGAAGATGACAAAATTGCAGAAGTTACGGCTCCCGACGACCAACTTTCTTTAGCAATCGGTAAAGAGGGTCAAAACGTAAGACTGGCAGCCAGACTTACTGGTTACAAAATCGATATTCGCGGAAAAACCGGCACGCCAAGAGAGGTTGAGGCCAAAGAAAGAGCCGCCCAAGAAGAAGCAAAAAGGGCACTTGGAGTATTAGACGAAAACATTGCACAAACCGCTGCCGAAGAAAAACCAGTGGAGGACTCAACTGTTCCTGCGCCAGCCCAAACAGACGATCAATCTACACAATCTGTGTCAGCTCAGGATGACAAAACAAATACAAAACGAAAAACAGACGACAACTTCAAAATGGATCCTGCCAAAACTGAAGAAAAACAAGAAGATGAATCTAGTGAAAAATCTGGCAGTAGTAAAAGTAGTTAAATGAAATTTTTATTATTGTCAAAAGCCAATAATTATGGACGAACAAAAAAATACCAATTTGCGCCCTCCGATTGTGACCATCATGGGTCATGTCGATCATGGCAAAACCACACTTCTTGATACTATAAGAAAAACCAATATTGTAGCCGGCGAGCATGGCGGTATAACTCAACATATTGGAGCTTATCAAATAACTTTTCAGGACAAACTAATAACATTTGTAGACACACCAGGCCACGCAGCTTTCGAAAAAATGCGCTCTCGTGGAGCCGAAGTTGCCGATATAGTAGTGTTGGTTGTTGCCGCCAATGACGGCATAAAACCTCAAACGACAGAAGCGATAAAGCATATTAAAAAAGCCAATAAACCAATCATTGTAGCTATTACCAAAACAGATCTACCGGACATAAACATAGATAAAGTCAAAAAAGAACTTCAGTCGAAAGATATTTTAATCGAGAGCTATGGTGGAGACGTACCTGTTGTTGAAGTTGCTGCACCTAAAGGTAAAGGCATAACGGACCTTTTGGAAATAATCGAATTAGTCTGGCAAATCTCACCAGAAACATCTCAGAAAAATGCAGAGCTTGAAGCCGTTGTAGTGGAATCATTTATGGATAAAAATAGGGGATCGATAGCCAGTGTTATTGTTAAAAAAGGAACCCTTAAAGTTGGCCAAAAAATCCAAGTAGACAATGAAGTCATAGGGGTAAAAGCTTTAATAGACGACAACGGTAATAATATTAAGGAAGCGGAACCATCAAAACCGGTAGAGATTCTCGGTTTCAAAAAAAACCTGGAGGTAGGTAGCGTTATTTATGAAAATAACACAACCAGCTCACAGATTAAAAAAGCTGCCACTTTTGAAGATATTTTAGCCAGAACGCAGGAGCATAAAGATAAATTTAAGGTAATCATTAAAGCTGACGTTTTAGGTTCGCTCGAAGCAATTCTTAGTAATTTACCTGAAAAAATATTAGTCGTTTCTTCAACAGTTGGCGAAATACAAAGCACAGATATAAATCTAGCTAAAATCACCCAGTCCCCAATTATTGGTTTTAATGTAAAAGTTTCTGGAAGTGTCAAAGCCCAAGCCGACAGAGAAGGTGTTGTTATTAGAATTTACAAAGTTATATACGAACTGATCTCAGACCTCGAAGATATTGCTACCAGTTTTGAAGAAGCTAAGCAAGAACTTAAAATCCAGGGTGTAGCCAAAGTAGTTGCTAGTTTTGTGATAGACGGTAAAAAAATCGCCGGATGTCAAATAACTAAAGGAAAATTCAAGATAGGCGATACTATCCATGCCAAGAGCCATGGTGGTCGTGACATTTCAGAAACAACAATTACATCCCTCAAAAAATTTAAAAAGGATATTGATTCGATTTCGGCACCAGGTGAATGCGGCATATGTTTTAACGCAAATCTTGACTTTAATGTGGGCGATATTATAGAATCCTTAGGTCAAATATTATAGGGTAAATCTTCTGTCCGAAAATTATGGACGAATACTTAAAACAGCAAATCACCCAGCACCTGAATCAAGCACAATATGTCGCAATTAGTGTCAATAAAAATGCGGATTTTGACGCTTTTGCCAGTGGCTTGGCACTTTTTTTGTCTCTTTCCAAAACAGGAAAAAACATAAATATCAATGCGAAATCTCCAACTATAGGAGATGCCCAAATGCTTTATGGTGTGAGCAGCATCGGCAAATCAAACGCAAAGAAAAACTTAATTATCTCAATTGATAATGCCGTAAAAAATGTAGACAAGGTGACATATTTTTTGGATGGAAATAAACTTAAAGTTGTTATTCATGCTTTTTCAACAGCAGATGGAATATCTGAAAAAGATATTGAGATTGAAAAAGTTTCGACAAAACCAGACCTAATAATTGCAATTGCCCAATCGTCGTTAGAATCATTGAAAACAGATATTACTCATGAACAACAAATAGACCCAGAATCCATAATTATAAATATAAATAAGGATCCATTGATACAAAAATATGCTCAAATTAATTTAAATGAGGATATAAGTTATGCCGAAAAAATCACAGGCTTTATTAAAGAAATATCTCTTCCGTTTGACGAAGATATTGCATTTAATCTTTATGCAGCCATCGCTTCTGCCACAAAAATGTTTTCTCCAAATCTCGTAAAACCATCTACATTTGAAATGGCCCAACTTCTATTAAGTTACGGGGCAGGAAAAGCAAGTTTTGCAACTAGTAACCGCAATATAAAACAACCAGTCAAAAACATGGTTGAGTCGTTCGATGTTAACAATCATCAAAACGAAGAGCCAGATACTTTAACTCAGCCAGATATTGTAATAACAGAAAATCAAACACCTATAGAATCTATTGAAACAGAAAAACTAAAAGAAGAAGACTGGCTTAAACCACCTAAAATTTACCGGGGTTCAAAATCCTTTGACATGGAGTCATAATTCTTATATACTAACCTACCATTATGGCAACAACTAGCAAAAAACAGGTCATAGACAAATTTAAAACTCATGAAGGGGATACCGGCTCACCGGAAGTTCAGGTCGCTCTAATCTCACAAAGAATCGAAAATGTGGCAGACCACTTAAAATCACATTCACACGATAACCATTCCAGACGTGGGTTACTTTCTATGATCAACAAAAGAAGAAGACTCCTCTATTACTTAACCCGCAAAGCCCCAGACAGATATAAGGATATAACTAATAAATTAGGACTGTCTAAGTAATGGTCGAAGCTCCCACCTCAACTAGAGTAAATATTGGAGAACTCGCAAAACAAATTAAGGAAAGTGAATTCGAAACCTTCTCGCTAACCACAGGCAGACTATTACCAGATAATGAAATGAGAGAAATTTTCGAAAATTGCAGGAAAGAACAACTGAGAGACCCTCGTTTCGCAATAAAATTGCTTAAAGATGAAATTAGAGTTTTACCGCTGGTCAACGGGCTCAGAAATGCCGAATTACGTGGCCAACGTCGAAAGTTAAGTTCAATACCTCTGGACCAGGATGTCCTAGTACATTATGCAAAGTCGGTTGGAATTAAAATGAGAACAGACAGGTTGGTGACTGCAGTTGCAAGGCTGATAGAAAGACAAGAAGCCGAGTAGTTGCATTTTACCAACAGATAACTTATAATAATCACAAGAGGAAAGGGTTGTTGGAAGTTGACTAGTGTGAATCTTCAAGGTTCATAGTAACCGATTTCTAACTCTCCCTCATTTCCTCCGATAAAGAAATTCAATGCAAAAAAAAGTAAAGAAAGAACTCGAAATTGGCGGCAAAAAATTAATCCTGGAAACTGGTGAGCTTGCAAGCCAGGCGACAGCTGCAGTTCTGGCCACTTATGGTGAAACTGTTGTTCTTGTCACAGTTGTCGCGCAAAAACCAACTGTAGATTTAGGCTATTTCCCGCTCTCTGTAGATTTTGACGAAAAGCTTTACGCAGGCGGTAGAATCTCCAGCTCGCGCTTTATCAAACGAGAAAACAGACCAAGTGAAAAAGCAATTCTCGTCGGAAGACTGATCGACAGAAGTATTAGGCCACTTTTCCCTAAAGACTATCAGGCTGAAGTCCAAATAATCATAACCGTCCTTTCTATAGACAACGAAAACGATCCGGACATAATTTCTCTTATTGCGACATCAGCCACATTAGCCATATCCAGCATTCCCTGGAACGGACCATTGTCAGGTTTGAGAGTTGGCCAAATTGACGGAAAATTCATATTAAATCCGTCCGAAGAGCAGAGGGCTTTGTCTCCTCTTGATGTTGTTCTTGCTTCCACCAATGATGAGGTTGTCATGATCGAAACACAATCCAAAGAAATAGATGAAAAAACAATTTCTCAAAGTCTTAAATTTGCATTAGATGAGGGTAAAAACGTTCTTAAGTTTATTGATGATTTTGTCAAAGAAGCAGGTTCCCCAAAACAAGAATATAAAGTAGATAAATTGACAGAAAAAACAGAAAAGTTAATTAAAGATTATATAGAAAAGAATCTGATGCAGGAATTTGATGAGAAAAGTCAGGACGAAGGTTGGTTTGGTGATTCTATAAAATTGTTGGAAAAAGAATTTATCAAGATAGAAGCAAACAAGGAGCTTAGGCAAGCCCAGGAAGAAGAAGTAAGTGCAAAGTTGCTTTCTAATATTCTTGAAGAGATTGTTACCGACAAATTAAGAGACGACATATTAATCCATAGCAAAAGACCAGATGGCCGAAAGCCTGACGAGATTAGGGAACTCACAGTAAAGACAGGCCTCCTACCGCGAACCCATGGATCTGCTGTTTTCCAAAGAGGAGTAACCCAAGTCCTTGCAATTGTTACCCTTGGTTCTCCTGCGCTAGAACAGTTAATTGAGGGTATGTATGGTGAAGATACAAAACGTTATCTTCATCACTATAACTTCCCGCCCTTTTCATCTGGAGAAGCCAAAAGAAGAGGTGCTCCAGGTAGACGTGAAATAGGTCATGGCGCGCTGGCAGAAAAAGCACTTACTCCTGTAATTCCAACAAGTGACCAGTTTCCATATACAATAAGAGTTGTTTCCGAAGTCCTGTCATCGGCAGGTTCCACATCTCAAGCATCTGTTTGTGCATCAACCCTGGCTTTAATGGATGCAGGTGTTCCAATAAAAGAACCTGTTGCAGGAATTTCCATTGGTTTAATCACAGACAAAAAAGACCGATCCAAATATGTCACAATCACCGACATTGCCTACCAAGAAGATGCCCAAGGCGATATGGATTTCAAAGTAGCTGGTACCAAAAATGGTATCACTGCAATCCAAATGGACATTAAATTAAATGGTATTACTATGAAGATAATAGATGAAGCCTTAGAGAAAGCCAAAATCGCCAGACTTCAAATTTTAGAAAAAATTCTGGAAGCAATTCCTGAGTTCAGAAAAGAACTTTCCAAACATGCACCAAGAGTCATTGTCGTTAAAATCGATCCTTCCAAAATTGGTGAAGTTATTGGGTCTGGTGGTAGGGTTATCAATAAAATTATTGCCGAGACAGGTGCTGCTATCGATATAAATGATGAAGGTAATGTAACCATAAGCTGCAAAGATGCAGTTGCTTGCCAAAAAGCAGCCGAATGGGTCGAAGGTATTGTCAAAGAACCTGAACCGGGAGAAGAATATGAAGGCACAGTAAAAAGAATTATGAATTTTGGTGCCTTTGTCGAAATATTACCAGGTAAAGAAGGATTAGTTCATATTTCTCAACTAGCTCCACAGAGAGTTGAAAATGTTGAAGACATAGTAAAAGTAGGCCAGGCAGTCAAAGTCAGAGTGGTCGAAGTCGACGACCAGGGCAGACTTAATCTTTCCATGTTGTTTGGCGATGATGTCAAAAACATTGCTAGTCAAGAGCCAAGACGTGATTTTTCAAGAGGCAGATTTGATCGGGGCGGCGATCGCGACAGGGGGCCAAGAAGAGGACCTAAAAGGTTTTAGGACATGAAACTAAACCCCAAAATAATCTTGGGAGTTTCGGTTTGCACATTACTCATAATAATTTCTTCGATATTTATTTATACAAAAATTGTCAGTGGAAATAAAAATTGGTTTTACCTTGATACAGTAAACAATAAATTCAAAATTAATTTTCAAATTAGCCAGAAAAACCAAGCCAATTTTGAATCTGTTTTAAAATCATTAAATTTGCCGCCAAATACTCAAAACGGTATAGAATTTAAGCTTGATGCCACTTCGTCTGCGCAGCTTTCATTTCTTTCACCCATAAGATCTACTCTAGCATTTTCTTCAAAATCAATATCTATTGAAGGCAAACTTTCACATAATCAAAGTATAAACGAAAAACCCCCCCAATCTATTAAAGTTCCAAATTCAACCGTCTTTGCAATATTCGCGCCGGATTTAAGCACTTTTTTGGAGAATAAATACCAATTTACGCCGGACCAAAAAAACTGGTTGAGCCAAAATTTAGTTTCCCCCAATGGTCAATATTTGGCCATTTTTGCTCCCCACGATTTTGCAATATATTTTGAAAACGACAAAATAAACCTCGAAGAACTAAATAACATAAGCAGCGAGGCTTCAAGCGAGTCAATTCCTAATGAAAATTTGCCAAACAATAAAAAAACTTATTTATTAAAAATTGACACCAAAGAAAACAAGGAACCAACATCTATTATTTTATTCCAAACAGGCAAATGGAATATTTTAACAACAACAAACGAAGCGGCAAAAGCAATAGAAAGTGCCCAAAATGTAAAAGGATTAAATTTTGATTTTGAGCGAGCAAGCGCAAACAATCAGACATCTTTTATTCTACTTTTCAAAAATAATGATAATAATCTTTCCAAAGAAATTCTTTCATCTCTCATAAATATTAACGGTACCAATAATTTAAACGAAGCGAAACTGCTTGATGTGCTCTATAATATATCCCAAGCGTCTTTTGCTTTGAAGCAAGGCCACTTTTCTGGTTTAATTAAGTTTAAATGATAACTCAAACTGCCCAATACGAAGACATAAAGCTTCTGGAGGATAAACTCAAAGCAACTTATCTCCCTCCTGACCTTTACAAAAAGGCCGCTGCAAATATTGAAAGACTGGTTCGCCTGGCATCTGCCAAAGGTTACAGTGAAGAATATGATTCCGTATCCAGATTTTTAGATTGGATCATTAGTTTGCCTTGGGACAAAAAAAGTTCCGATAATATTTCTCTTGAAGTTGCCAAAAAAGTGCTTGATTCCAATCACTATGGTTTGGAAAAAATAAAAGAAAAAATATTAGAATTTATTGCTATCGAAAACCTTAAAAAAGCCAAAAATGAAAAAATTCACGCCCCCGCATATCTACTACTTGGATTAGTAGGCACAGGAAAGACCACTATGGCCTATTCAATAGCCCAAGCCCTGGGCCGCAAATTTGGTCGTATACCTATGGGTGGAATGGGTGATGCGCTGCAGCTTCGAGGAAGAGCTCGAGCCTACCCTGACGCCGAACCCGGTCAAATCATGAAAGTACTGCGAAGGGTAGGTTCAAAAAATCCGGTAATTTTACTCGACGAAATCGACAGAATAACCAACGAGGCCAAAGCTGATATTATGGGTGTATTAGTCGAACTTCTAGATCCGGAACAAAATAGCTTTTTTTTAGACCATTTTATCGATTACCCATTTGATCTTTCGGAAATTATGTTTATAGCTACCGCAAATAATACCGCTGCCATCTCAACAGCTGTTATAGATAGGCTCGAAACAATTGAAATGCCTACATATTCGGATGAACAAAAAATAATTATCGGCAAGAGTTATATTATGCCTCGGGAAGTTTTGGCAAGCGGACTTTCTGCTGGAGATGTTTCCATTACCGACGATGTTTGGAAGCAGATTGTCAGGCCGCTTGGCTTTGATGCCGGTATGAGAACTTTAGGTAGAACCATCAAGAATATTTGTAGCAAAATTGCCAAACAAAGAGTTGAGGGTAAGATGGATAAGATCATATTAACAGTGGAAAATTATAAACAATATTTACCTTCATATTGAAGGTAAATGAAGTTGGCCTTTTCGAAGAAAGGGTACAAAGTACCCTATTCGTAGAAAGGACAAAGTATTTGGCCTTTTCGAAGAAAGGGTACAAAGTACCCTATAGCAATTTATTCATTTATTAGGTAAAATAAAAAAATATCAATGGGAAGACGAAAAAGATTAAAAACTCCGCCAATTCAACTGGAAAAAAAGGCAATTTTAACAATTATTGGCATCGTACTAATAGCTTTCTCATTACTACTTCTACTTTCGCTTTTTATGAGTACTGGAATTCTACTCACTCTCAAAGATTATTTTTATAATTTATTTGGTATTGGTATTATATTTGTACCCTTTCTAATTATTTTAACTACGCTTCCACTACTCGGCTTTAAATTAAAAATTACCAAAATCAATATTATTGCCGGTATCATCGCCGCACTCCTGTCTTTTTTAGGACTAATAGCTTCTTTCTCTCAGAACATGTCTGGAATATTAGGTTATTCTATATGGTCGGTTTTCGAACCGCTGGTTACTGCAATTGGAGCCTTTATGATTCTATTTTTTGCATTTGTTGTCTCCTTAATAATCGCAACCAACACCAGTCTTGACCAGATCGTTGCTACCATTATTTCTGCCTATAAAAAAATTGTCGGTTTGATAAAAGCAATTAAAAAAATTCTTTTTGGTGATTCTAAACCTAAATATATTACAAGGGCACCACTCCAACAAGAGAGATCAAAACAAGTCAAAAATCTTGATTTGCAAGAACAATCAGCCACATCCGAAGGACTGACATCAAACATTGTCCTAAATTCTCCTGGCCAAAATAGAATCTGGGAATACCCGCCATTATCTCTTCTTGCCGAAACAAGAGGGGCATCTGCCAATAGAGGCAATATAAAGCAGAACGCACACACCATAGAAAAAACACTTGAAAGCTTCGGCATCAGCGCCAAAGTTGTTGAATACAACCCAGGTCCAACAGTTACTCAATACGCTATCGAAATTCCCAGTGGCACCAAACTCTCAAAAATAATCGCCCTCCAAAATGACCTAGCTCTTGCTCTTGCAACTTCCACAGGTAATGTTCGTATTGAAGCACCAATTCCCGGAAAATCATTAGTAGGAATAGAAATACCAAATATTTCATCTGCAATTGTTTCTTTAAAAAGTATTCTTTCAAACGATATAATGCGCTCAAGCAAATCAAAACTGGCCGTCGGTCTTGGTCTTGATGTGTCCGGAAACCCTGTTATAACAGACCTTAATAAACTTCCACATCTTTTGATTGCCGGAACAACAGGTTCAGGAAAATCTGTGCTAATAAATACCTTAATTGCCACAATTCTCTTTAGAGCCAGTCCCGATGAAGTAAAACTAATTTTAGTTGATCCAAAGCGAGTTGAGCTTACAGAATATAATGATATCCCTCACCTGCTCACCCCAGTTATTATCGAAACCGAAAAAATACTTTCTGCCCTAAAATGGTTAACCGCCGAGATGGATAGGCGCTACAAGCTTTTTCACGATGCCCAAGTCAAAAATATTGCGGGTTATAACGAATTATCCGGTTTTCAGGCATTGCCCTATATTGTCATCGTCATCGACGAGCTCCAAAACCTTATGGAATTTGCTCCTGCTGAGGTCGAAAATTGCATCTCCCACTTAGCAGCTACAGCAAGGGCAACAGGTATTCACTTAGTTTTGGCAACCCAAAGGCCTTCGGTTGATGTTATTACAGGCCTTATCAAGGCCAACATTCCATGTCGAATCGCCTTTAACGTTTCTTCTATGATAGATTCGCGCGTTATCTTGGATCAGCCAGGAGCAGAAAAATTACTCGGAAAGGGTGATATGCTTTACGTTCCGCCGGACGCATCCAAACCTAAACGTATTCAGGGTGTTTATGCCTCTGATACCGAAATCAGAAATTTAATTGGTTTTCTCAAGCGATCTGGTATTAGTCCGCAATACACAGAAGAAGTAATCCAGATGCCAATTGGTAAAATGAAAGCGGGAACTTCAAGCGGCGCCGACCAGGATGACCTATTTGAGGATGCGGTCAGAACAGTTTGCCAGTACGATAGGGCATCAGCATCACTTCTTCAAAGAAGGCTCAGAATAGGCTATGCCAGAGCGGCAAGACTTTTGGATGAGCTTGAAGAAGAAGGTGTGGTTGGACCCGGCGAAGGATCAAAACCAAGAGACGTCCTGGTGAAAAATCCTGAAGATTATTTACAGGCAAAAGGCGCTTCGCAAATTGAAGCTTCAGAGTAATCATTTATTATGAAAAAATTTGGTGAACTGCTTTCTGCTGCAAGAAAGAAAAAAAGAATATCCCTTGACCATGCCTCACGTGATTTGGTTATCAAAAAAACACATCTAGAAGCATTAGAAGAAGAAAATTGGGCGCAACTGCCGGAATCTCCATACGTGCAAGGATATATTAAAAGTTACGCCAAATATTTAAGCTTGAGTCCTGATTATCTGGTAGCTATTTACAGAAGAGAATACGATGAAACCAAATTTCCCAAAAAACCTGCACATAAGTTTCAAAAACGTTTTTTTATTACTCCAAACAAACTTTTAAATTCAGTTTTTACACTCGGCGTTATTATCTTCATTGCCTACATTATTATTCAATATTCATCTGTTTTTTCCTCGCCAAAACTCGAAATCACCTCACCTCAAAATGACGAGACCATATCTGTCCCAGCCATCAAAATTTCCGGCAAAACCGAAAAAGACGCAACAGTTTCCATCAATGGCCACTTTGCGCCCATAGACGAATCCGGAAATTTTAACTATGAATATATACTAAGCGAGGGTAAAAATAATATCGAAATTATCTCATCCTTTCGTCTTTCACCAAAAAATAAAGTTACAAGAACAATCCGTTTAATTCGTTAACAATTAGTAGATTGACAAAAATATTTTCACAAAGTATACCTACTGATACACAATAACTGCCCATGGATATTACACAGTCAGTCATACTCTCAGTAATTATCGTTTTGACCATCTTTTTGGTTGTTGTTGGTATTCAGGTTTTCTTTACCCTCAAGGAACTTCGAAAAAGCCTTAAAAAAGCCAACAAACTTATGGACGATGCAGACGATATTGTTTCTCAAGTTAAAAAGCCAATAGAAACGGCCGGTAATTTGGTAACAGCACTAACAGCTGGTGCGGGCATCGCCCATTTTCTAAAAAAAATAGCAGGGGAGATCAAACATGAGCGAGGAGAAAAATAACCCAAACAACAGCTTCTCCACATTTTTAAGCGGTATCGTTTTAGGTGCCGCCGTCACTTATCTTTTCACAACCGAAAGCGGTAGAAAAATTAAAGACGAACTTTTAAAAGAAGGCACAAAAATCGTCGGCAGTATTGGAGAAGAGTTTGAAAAGGCAAAGGCAGACGTAGAAGAAAAAAAAGAACAGGTTCAAAAACAAATAACAGAGACCACCGAAGACATAAAAGCAAACGTCAATAATACGGTTTCCGAAGTCGCAGAAGTTGTCACAGAACAAATTCCCCAAGAAGTAGAAAAAATCCAAAAAAAAGGCCGCCACTTTTTCTTCTCTAAAAAACACTCAAGCACAGAAAGTTAAATTCCAAACATAACCAAAACCTAATAGCAACAAAACAGTGAATTATCTGTAGGTTTTCTCGTCTCTTTTGCGAATATCCAAAATTTCTATATTCTTGTCCGCCTCATCTACATCAAACAGAATTCTGTAGTTTCCTACACGATGGCGAAATTGAGCGACAGGATAATCGACTAATTTGATTGTTCCGGGCAAATGTACATTACCGGAAAGTTCTTCAATTTTGTCTTTTATCTTTACTTGGTAGTGTTTAGGTATTTTTTTAAGGGATTTTACTGCTCGGGGAGAAAAAAGGATTTTATACACAGTTAGATCCCCAGCTGTTTATATAAATCTTTCGCGGCAATACCGCGACCAGATTTTATCTTTTTCTTTTCCCCGATCAACTCTCTAATGTATTCATGATCTGCAAGTTCGCGAATTGCCAGTTGAAGTTCATCAACCATATCCTGTAATTGATTGTAATTTGCTATAGAAGTCAAAATAGCAGTCGGTTTACCTTGGCTAGTAATAACCACAGGCTCATTTGTTTTTTTTACATTTGCCAAAAGTGTAGTTAAGTCTTTGCGAAGTTCGTGTGTGCCAATAAATAGCAGTGACAACGCGTTAAACATATTACGTAAACATTAACATATTCATTACGCATTTGTCAACAAAAAATAAACTCGGCCGCCACTTTTTCTTCGCCAAAACATCCCAACAGAGAAAGTTAACTCAAAAATCCAACATTCGAACTTTTAATGTCAATCGGTTAAACTGTTTTTAACTATGTGGTTGATTTATTCACTTGCAACTGCTGTTTGTTGGGGGCTTGTTCTTGCAACTGTAAAAAAGTCTTACGATTCATTTTCTCCGACAACCTTCGTCTTAGTAGGCTCTATCGCTGCCATTTTAATTCTTTTCCCTTTTGCGCTTATAAATGGTGGAAAATTAATATTATGGCCCGTACTACCAATTGCAACTTTAGTTGCTGCTTTATTCATTTTTGAATTTTATGCTCTTGAAAAAGGAAAATTATCTTTAACCGGTACTGTATTGAATACTTATCCTTTTTTCACTTTTTTATTTGCCAGATTGTTTTTGGGAGAATCAACAACTTTATTAGTTAGGATTGGTGTGGGGTTGATTGTCATTGGAATAATTATGTTATCCGTAGAAAATTGGGAAGAAGTGAAAAAAATCAAATCAAGAAAATGGCTGTTTTGGGGATTAGCTGGAGCACTCGCCACTGGTGCCGGGGACTTTTTAATAAAAGATATGATTACCTCTTTTGGTCCATACTCATATAGTTTCGCTTTTGTCATTGGATGGATCCTTGTTTCGTTAATTGTTACTGTTTTTGATAGAAAAAATATTAAAGTTAAACTTTCTCAAAATTTTGCCTATTTAGTTTCTGGCGCAGTTTTTCTTTTTTCAGGTTATATACTTTTGCATTTAGCTCTGAGAGATGGTTTGGTATCCATCGTCACACCAATTACGGCAGCTTCAGCAGTAATTTCTTTGCTGCTTGCGATTGTTTGGCTGAAAGAAAAAATTAAAACATATCAAATAGCAGGAGCGGTTTTAGCAATTGCAGGAGTTATCATTATTTCGATAGTCTAATCCAACAAGCGCCTCACTTAGCGAGCTAACTAATATTTACTGCTATAATTATCCTCAAATGACATCCGTTGAACTTCGCCAGAAATATTTAAAGTTTTTCCAAGACAGGGGACACAAAATAATCCCATCTGCATCGCTAATTCCACCAGAAGAAGTCGAGCTTGCAGTTACCGAAAGAGTTCTATTTACAACGGCCGGTATGCATCCGCTGATCCCCTATCTTTTGGGCAAAGTTCATCCGGAAGGAAAACGTCTGGTAAATGTCCAAAAATGTTTGCGGACAGATGATATTGATGAAGTCGGGGACTCAACCCACAACACTTTTTTTGAAATGCTTGGCAACTGGTCGCTTGGAGACTATGGCAAAGAAAAGGCAATTGGTTGGTCGTACGAATTTCTCATCAATGAACTTAAACTTGATGCCAACCGGATTTATGTTTCGGTTTTTACAGGTGACACGGACGCACCGTTTGACGAAGAATCATATAACATCTGGAAAAAACTTGGCCTTCCTGAGAATCACATTTTTAAATACGGCAAAAGCGATAATTGGTGGCCAACCGGCGGCGATAAGCCGGGACCACAAGGACCGGACACAGAAATGTTTTACGACATGAATCCAAAATCAAGTTCACCCGTCAACCCATCAAAAGATAATCAGCGCTTTGTCGAGATTTGGAACGATGTTTTTATGCAGTATGAGAAAAAAGGAGGATCATACACGGAACTTAAACAAAAAAATGTCGATACCGGTATGGGTCTGGAAAGAATCCTTACCGTTTTGCAAAACGCTCCCTCCATCTACGAAACCGATCTCTTTTTACCGACCATGGAAATAATCGAAGAATTATCAAATAATTTTCAAGACTCATCAGCCCGCATTGTTGCCGACCATATCCGCGCCTCAGTATTTCTAATTGCAGACGGAGTTGTGCCCTCTAATGTTGAGCGCGGCTATATTCTTCGTCGACTAATCCGCCGAACTATTCGCCATGCATCTCTTTTAAAAATCAATGACGACCTGCCTGTCGGCAAAGCAGGCTTTTTGGAAGAAACGGCAAGAACAGTCATCAAAACCTACGAAAATATATACCCAAACCTTGTAGAGCATCAGCAATTAATCTTTGAGCAGTTGAAAGAAGAAGAACAAAAATTCAAAAAAGCATTAGCTTCCGGAATCAGGGAATTTGAAAAGATTAAAGACAACATTAGTGCAAAAAACGCCTTCGACCTCTTCCAGAATTTCGGCTTTCCCATTGAATTGACAAAAGAGCTAGCTGGTGAAAATAATAAAAAAGTTGATGTTATTGGCTTTGAAAAATTGTTAAAAAATCACCAGGAAAAATCCCGCAGTGCCCAAACAAGCGCCAAGGGTGGCCTTGCCGTCCAAAGCGACACCGCTGCCAAACTGCACACCGCCACGCACTTGATGCACCAGGCACTACGTGATGTTTTGGGTAGTCACGCGCACCAAATTGGTTCCAATATTACCGATGAAAGACTGAGATTTGATTTTACTCACCATTCCAAAATGACTGACGAACAAATAAAAGAAGTGGAAAAATTAGTCAATAATAAAATCAAGGATAACCTAATTGTTACTCAAAAAGTTCTACCCAAAAAAGTAGCAGATGAACTCGGAGCAATCGGTTTATTTGATGACAAGTATGGTGATATGGTAAACATATATTATATAGGAAGTTCTACGGACATAAAAACCGCTTATTCTAAGGAATTTTGCGGAGGTCCGCACATAGCAACAACTATAGAGCTTGGCAAATTCAAAATTACCAAGGAAGAATCTGCCGGCTCTGGCAAAAGAAGAATTTATGCTACAATAGAAAAATAACATGGATCCAACTGCCCCAAACAATCCAAATAACCCAAACCAAAATACGCCTCCCCAAAGCCCTATCCAGCCGGGACAATTTGTGGTTGCCCAGGATCCATCAACAGTTGCTCCTCAAACGCAAACAGCCACCCAGCAAGCACCGTCAGCAGAACCTATAGCACCGATTCCAGGTATGTCATTTGCCCAAGACAGACCAGCCCCAGATCCAATGGCTCCAGTTCAACCTGCTGGCAGCATGCCCCCAGGTCAACCGGATCCGGCACCATTTACAACTCCAACTCAAGCCCAGCAATCCGCACCTGCGCCAAGTTCGGGAGGCGGCGGTTCCAAAATGAAATTAATCATGATTATGGTTGCCGTATTGGTATTATTTGGAATAATAGCAGCTGTCGTGTTTATGTTCATACTTCCAAAAACCAACCCCAAAACCGACACAAATATAGACCAAACAGTAATCAATGAACCATCTGTCCCACCACAAAGAACCGATGGAGGATTTGGACAATTACCACAATCTACTACAAGCGCAGAACCTGCAGGAAGTTCAGTGCCGGCAACTGGGAATGAACTAACTGCCCCGCCAATTAATCCTTAACAAGTCAAAAAAAAGTAAAAAGGCTTGTTTCATTTATCAAAATGGTACTTTTTAATAAGCTTGGAAATATCCTAAACAAACAAAACAGCCTTTCCCAAAATTACCTCTCGTTAGCCATAACGTCCAACAAAATTTGCGCCATCGTCTGGGAACTTTTAGAAGATAATATTATAACTATTGGTTATTCCCAGAAAAAGTTTCATAGTATAGATAGTCTAACTACCGAAGCAGCTGCAGCAATCGACAGTGCAGCCGAAAAAGCCAAAACCGATGTTGTAGAAGTGGTCTATGGTCTTTCCGCCTATTGGTTAGAAGACGGTAAATTAACGAAAGAAACTTCTAACATTCTTAAGAAACTATCCGACACACTGGAGCTTGACGCAAAAGCCTTTGTGCCGCTTTCTTCCTCCGTTAATCACTTTCTAAAAATAAAAGAGGCGCAAAATCCTAGTGCTATTTTAATTGGGGCACAGGAAGATTTTACCGAAATTCATCTGCTTGTCGATAACAAAGTCAATAATTCCAAAATCTATAAAGGTGAGGCAACTCTCGATAAAATTACTCAGCTTCTAAGGCAATTAAAAACAGACGAAGGGAAAAATTTACCTACGCATGTAATATTTTTTGGAGTAGGTAACCAGTCACAATTAGTTGAGGATTTTACCAAATATAACTTCGAAGACATTTTCGAACAAAAACCAAAAATCCAGCTTATAACTGAAGAAGAAATAACCCAATCCGTAGCTTTTTCACAGGCGGCAGACATTCTTGGTCATGATCCCGAGGAGCAGGAAGGTACAAAGCCAGCAGAATTAATCTTGCCAGTTAGTGATCAGACACAAGAAAAAGACAATGATCCGCAGCCGGAAATCAAAGAACATCAGGAGCCCAAAAAGGAGGAAAATCCAGATGACTTTGGGTTCATTGAAGGCGAAGATATTCTTAAAAATCAGGAACCCGAAAGCAATATTCTCAAAACACCAGAAACACCACCTACACCAGAACACTTCAACAAACATCCAAAACATCTCAAAAACGAAGACTATGCTGTCGAAGTAGAAAATATTTCATCTACACACGGTAGTTATGAATCACCGCAACAAAAAATCCAGACTGCGGAAAAAATGCATCACAAAGGTTTACTGGAAAGTTTTATGACGCTCTCATATTTATCAAAACTTACTGTTATTTTTACCGCAAAAGGTTCTTTCAAAAAAATCGCTTTCCTGCTAATCGCTATAGTATTTATTGGTTTTATTACTGCCTTTGCTCTTTCGCAAACAATAACAACTGCTCAGGTAATTATCAAAGTTAATTCAAAAGCCCAAGAAGATGATTTTTCGGTGACTGTTGCCAATGGAGCGGCACTAGATACAACTCGCTTTCGTATTCCTGGCAACGAGGTGACTGCCCAGGTCACGGATTCTGCACAAACCAATGCAACAGGTACCAAAAAAACCGGCACCAACGCCAAAGGAGAAGTTAAAGTTTTAAACTGGACAACATCCAAATATACATTCGACAAAGGTACAGTTATTATTTCCAAGAACGGCGTAAAGTTTCTTCTAGATAACCAGGTAGAGATTGCTTCTCGCAGTGCTTCACTTCCAGGTGAGGCCAACACCAACGCAACAGCCCAGGAATTCGGTTCGGCAGGTAATCTTGACTCTGGAGTAGATTTTACGTTTCAAAAATACGACGAACTACTCTATAGCGCCAAGAGCAATAGCGCCCTCACCGGTGGCGAAGAAAAACAAATAACAGTAGTCTCCAAAGACGACCAAGCAAAAATTGAAAAATCACTATTGACCACCCTAACCGATAAAGCAAAATCAGCCCTAAAGGAGAAACTTTCCGGCCAAGATTTAAAAGACGACGCAATAGACATTAAAGTAACCAAAAAACAGTTTGATAAAGACATTGACCAGGAAGCATCGCAAGTTAACCTTGATATGGAAATTGAGGCCAAAGCCCTGATTTATGAACAGCAAATTTTAAAGACTTTACTGGCGCAAAAAACCCAAGAGGCACAAGGTGAAAACCTAGAAGCAAAAGCCGAAAATATTGATATTTTGGATCTTACAGTCAAAAAAAATAAAGACAGTCTTATTCTGACTGGTAAGTATCGGGCAAATTTGGTGCCAATTATTGCTCAAGATGATCTAAAAACAAAAATCGCCGGTAAAAACACCAAAGATGCTAGGTCCATATTCAAAGAAATCCCGGAAGTTTCCGACATAGAAGTTAAGTTTTCGCCGAATTTATTTTTCTTTTCACAACTTCCCAAAAATACGGCAAAAATAAATTTCAAAGTCGAAGCGCTTAAGTGACTCTGGCAATTTACATAAAGGATGATCAAAATCTTGAGGAAATTGTCAATCGCACCAAAAAGCGTGACCGAATTTTTTCGGCAGCAATATCAACAGTTGGTCTTATCTCAATCGCCTTTGCCGCTTGGCCAATCATAGCTTGGCAGATTTTTACAGTTCCTTTTATTTCCTCTGCTATCAAAAATATTCCAATTCCCAAAGGTCAGGTCTTGTCGGCGCAATCAACTATATTTCAAAATGTTCAGGTGGCCAAAGATTCGGACGGCTTCACATATTTCACAACAAACTACAAACCTAATGGTTATCGCCCCAAAGAATTTACTGTTTCTATACCCAAGCTTAAAATCAGCAGTGCTAAAACAGTTGTGGACAATCTCGATTTTTACAATAACCTTTCACATTTTCCAGGCTCCGCCCTGCCGGGAGAAGTCGGTAATGTTTTTATAACCGGTCACTCCGTCCTGCCCCAGTTTACAGATACATCAAACTACCAAACAATTTTTTCCAAACTTTCTGACCTAGAAATCGGAGATGTTATTAATGTAGATTCTGAAGGAAAAAATTATCAGTATATTGTCCAGTATAAAAAAATTGTCGACCCGCACGATCTTTCGGTTCTTGGGACAATTTCCAAAAACGCCAAAAACCTAACTCTTATGACATGTGTTCCCCCTGGAACAAGTCTAAAGCGAATGGTAGTAATAACAAGCTTGATTTAAAGCTCCTTGTTTTTTCTTAAAATATTTTTTGCTATACTTCCAGCCAATCTGCTCTTCGAAGTGAAAAGAACAAAGCAAAAAGCAACAAGTTTTAAAAAGTTAGTTTACTTATGTCTGGTAATTCTTACTTTGGAATGCACAATTTATTTTGCCAAAGTTTTTTACTCACCACCTGCAATTTTTGCCCAAACACAAATAGAATCGACAAACGCATCAGTTTTAGACGCCTCACCTAAACCCACAACCCTAAGCCCTAAACCCTTCACTCTCCCTATCCTTATTTATCATTATGTCGAAATTGTGACAGACGAAAGGGATACAATCCGCAAATCTCTAAATATCCAGCCAATTACTTTTCAGCATCAGATCGACACTCTAAAAAATAACGGTTATACATTTATTACACCGTCAGAAATCGTAAAAATAGAAGGGGGAGATGAAAAAATCGAAAAACCAATAATCATTTCATTTGACGATGGCTACCGCGACTTTTACACAGATGTTTTTCCAATTCTCAAAAAAAATAACATCAAAGCAGTCGCCTATATCGTTCCCGGTTTCCTGGACCATTTAAATTATATGTACTGGGATCAGCTCAAAGAAATATCACAAAGTAATCTTGTAGAAATTGGCGCACACTCCATGCATCATCCATCTCTAGATTCGTTATCAGACAAGGATGCATACAACGAAATTTTAGACAGCAAACTTGTTTTGGAACTTTCACTCGGCAGACAAATCACGACATTTGCCTACCCATACGGTCATTTCTCAGACCAAACAGTAGAGCTAGTCGAATCCGCCGGATTTACTTCTGCCCTTACTACAGAACCTGGCATCAACGACAACCAATCTGACAAATTCACCCTCCATCGCATCCATCCAGGTGCAAGTATTGGCCAAAATTTACTAGAAGAATTAAAATAAATCCCCAGAAAGAGTTTGACATAGTTTTGAATTTTTGAAATAATCTCAAGCACAAAATGTCTCATTTTAAAGAGTCAGAGCCTCTATCGGTAAAAGATCTACGTTCAAAAAAACCTTACATAACTGAAAATGGTCAAACTTTAGGAGAAGTGGCGGCCGTTGTTGGGATTGTTGTTGTCGCCCCGATATGTTTGGCAGCGGCACTTACTTTTAACCCCTGGGGAGAACGACAAAATAGTTCGAACAAAATTCATTCTGACATAACTCCAGTATTAAGAGAGATCACACCAGTATCACCCAGTCGTTAATTTGACAATCATCGAATCTCGACAGACAATTACCCTGTGATTTTAGGAATCGATTTAGGCAAAAAAACTACGGGTATGGCAATTTCTTCAGGCCAAATTGCATCACCCTTAAAAACAGTTACTCATAAATCAACCTCCGAAGCAATCGAAAAAATATCATCGATCTGCAGCCAAGAATCAATCAATACAGTTGTATTAGGTTTTGTTGAAGGCAAAATAAAAAGCTTATTTCTCGATTTTGCTAATAAATTTAAAGCCAGAAATCCCACAATCGAAATTGTCATGGTCGACGAAACTTTTACCTCTAGACAGGCGCAAGATTCTATGATTAAACTGCAGATACCGAAAAATAAAAGGCGGGCAAAAGAACACGAAATGGCCGCTTGCCTTATATTGCAAAGCTATCTCGAAGAACATCAATGATAAAAAAAATTCTCGCCCCCGTCCAAGCATGGATCTTACTTCAAGGAAAATGTGTTGGTTGTGGTAAAAATCTTATGCTTGGAAGAAGGTTCAAAAGAAGCGATAATAAGGATAAGGTGATTTGTTCCTGCAGTCGAATATTTATCTTTGACAAAAGAACAGGCAGGTTTGCGCGGGCAAGCCTCGAAGAAGGTCTTGATGAGTAGATTGCCCAAAAGAACCATTATTTTTGCGGTCCTTTTTGTTGCCCTTGTAACGCTGCCTGTTTTTTTAAGCCAATATTATAATTATCTCCTGGACCCAGTTTCACCAAATAAACAAGAGGAATCCAAGATATTTGTAATTACTCCTGGACAACCGCTTACTACAATTGCCCAAAATCTAAAAGAAAAGGATCTTATTAAAAATATTTTTGCCTTCCGACTATTAGTAGCTCAAATGGGTATTGGCAAATCGATCCAAGCCGGCGATTATAAAATATCACCGGCAATGTCAGCTTCCGACATTGCCAAAGAGTTAACACATGGAGCGATCGATGTTTGGGTGACGCTTCCCGAAGGTTTAAGAATAGAAGAAGTAGCCGATAAAGTCGAACAAAAATTAAAATTCGGAGGCAACAGCAGTTATAATTTCGACAAAAAACAATTTATAAAAAGTGCAAAGGAGGGTTATATGTTTCCGGACACTTACCTTATTCCCAAAGACGCAACTGCCGGTATGGTTGTCCAGAGGCTTCTGGACACTTTCAAGCAAAAAGTAACCGATTCAATTTTGGACAAATCCCAAAAGGGGATAATGACAAGCGAAGAAGTAATAATCTTGGCTTCTCTAATAGAAAGGGAATCAAGAACAGTAGATGAAAAACCGATTATTGCTGGCATTATAGTAAACAGACTGAACAGGGGAATGGCACTGGATATTGATGCCACCGTCCAATATGCCAAAGGTTATAACAGTGCCAATAATAGCTGGTGGCCACAAATTACCCAGGAAGATTATAAAAAAGTAAAATCACCATATAATACTTATCTAAATCAAGGTCTACCACCAAAACCAATCTCAAATCCTGGTATCGATTCAATAAGATCTTCCCTAAATCCGGCGCAAACAGAATATTATTTTTATTTACATGACATAGAAGGTAAAGTCCATTTTGCCAGAACCGTTCAGGAACATAACCAAAACATCAAAAACTTCCTATAAATTTTAGCTGTTGCTAAATATCCGCATAAAAAATAAAATACCAATCAACAAAATGACAGATAGATTAATTTCAAGAAGGGGTTTTATAATTGGAGGAGGAGCGTTCGTCGCAGGGCTAGCTCTAGACCAGGTTTTGTCAAAAAATACCATTATCCAATTCACACCAAGAGCTGAAGACCCAATTATTGTAGGATCCCGAAAAGATCTCAAACCCGACGTTGCGCCAGTTGTGTTTATTTTTTCCGAGCAAAAAGAAATATCAGAAGATCAATTTATCCAACAATTTAATCTAATACTCGACAAATCAATCGAGTTAGGTGATGGGCCAATAGGAAAGAAATTTAATGATCAAACCGAACTCGAAAGATTTGTTTGGTTTGTTGATGACAATGATATTGCAATAGCACTTTCAAAGTATCGATTAAAATCTAAATCTGGTCCAAATGGTTTAGAAGAGTTTAATTCACCAAAAACTGAGTTATCAGTAAAAATTGATCAACATCAACCGAGACAATTGTTTGAGAATGTAACTGTTCAGACAAGTTTCGAAGCTCAATTTCTAGAGGGTTTACCGGCAAGCTTTTCTAACTTTAGATTCGACTTTTCAGAAGGAGCACCGGATTTTAAAGACGAACCATCATTCCAACCAACCGGAGAGGATTTATGGAAATTGGCTAAAAGAATTACAGAAGCGTTCAACTGGTCAGTTCAAAATAAAAAAACCTTACGTCTTGGCTAACTTTTTGTTTAGCAATAGAATCCATTTCGCCAGAACCGTCCAGGAGCATAACCTAAATATTCAAAAATATCTTTAAACCAAATCACGGTTGACAAATAAGGTTTTGGATGATATAAAGTACCAGCACATCCTTTACAAGGAGGTATTTTGCATACCTTCTTGTTTTGCTGTGTTTACCCTGAAATTTGTTAAGAATTGATGGGTTTACCCTGAAATCATGAAAGATTGAAGGGAAGTAACTAAGTTTCCTGTGGATCATCCCAACAACTAGATTCCACCCCGCTAAGCGGGACGGGTTGGTTCCAATTTCGCCAATTGGCGAGACACCTGCTCGAATAAATAAAAAAACCTGTGGCTAAACGCGTATCCTGGGGACAAATTACGAATATTAACTTGCCTACGCTCAACCTGGTAAAAATCCAGAGAGATTCGTTTGAGCAATTTCTAGAAACATCCATTCGTGAAGTCATAGACGAAGTAACACCAATAGAAGATTTCACCGGTAAAAACTTTACTCTTCATTTGGGCAACTACAGTTTCGGCAAACCAAAACACACCCCGGAAGAATCAGTTAAAAAAGGCATAACTTATGATTCTCCCCTTAAAGTAGAAGCAACTGTCATAAACAAACAAACCGGTGCCAAAAACACCCAAGAGGTATTTTTATGCGATTTACCTATGATGCTGGAAAAAGGTTCATTTATCGTCAACGGTATAGAACGAGCCGTTGTTACCCAATTAGTTCGGGCTCCCGGTGTATACTATTCAGCAGAGATTGATCCATCTACAGGAAAAACTCTTTACAACTGTGAAATTAGGCCGCTTCGTGGATCTTGGTTAGAATTTGCTATCACCAAAAATGACATTATTACTGTCAAAATTGACAGACGCAGGAAATTTCCTGTCACCACTTTTCTTCGTGCAATCGGCTTCGAAGAAAACGAAGCAATCCTTAAGCTCTTTGAATCCGTAACAGATGAGAATTCCAAACAACTTGTCCTAAATACCCTAGAAAAAGATTCAACTACCACCCAAGACGAAGCTCTTTTGGAAATATACCGACGCATGCGTCCTGGTGATCATGTAATTCTCGACAACGCCAAAGCCCTAATAGAAAACATGTTTTTCAACCCAAGACGTTATGCTCTCGGTAAAGTTGGCCGCTATAAATTGGCAAAGCGTCTAAAGAATATTAAGGAAAAATTACCTGATGCCAAAAATGATGACCCCAACGGACAAGTTCTCACCCCCTCAGACTTTATCGCCTCAATCGCCTATCTTTTTGAACTAGTAAATGGCAACGGCAGACTCGACGACATTGATCATCTTGGCAATAGAAGACTTAGACGTGTTGGCGAACTTGTTGCCCAAAACGCCTTTAGAATCGGTATTCTTAGGCTTGAGAGAGTTATTAAGGAAAGAATGAGCCTTACTCCGGTTGAAGAAGGTGTACCATCTCCATCAGCACTAATAAATGCCAGGCCAATTATCTCCGCAATAAATGAATTTTTTCGCTCTTCTCAACTTTCGACTATACTTGACCAAACAAACCCACTTTCAGAATTGGACAACCTAAGAAGATTAACAGTTATGGGAACTGGCGGAATTGCCAGAGAGCGTGCAGCATTTTCAATCCGAGACATTAATCATTCACAATATTCCAGAATTTGTCCAATTCGCTCTCCGGAAGGTCCAAACATTGGCCTAGTTACCTATATGGCACTTTACTGTCGTGTTAACGATTACGGATTTCTAGAAGCTCCTTACAGAAAAGTCGTCAAAGACAAAAACGGCAAGGCACAAGTCACAGACGAAGTAGTTTATTTAGCAGCAGATGACGAAGAAGATTACTATATTACCCACGCCCAAATAGAGGTTGACAGCAAAGGTTACATTGCCGAAGATCGCGTTCCGGTTCGTTATAAAGGGGAATTTACAACTGCACCACTTAGTGTTGTCAATTTTATAGATGTAGTCCCAAGGCAAGTTGTTGGAACTTCCGCCGCGCTTATTCCATTTTTAGCAAATGACGAAGCAAATCGTGCCTTAATGGGTACTCACATGCAATGTCAAGCAGTGCCTCTCATACAACCTCAGGCGCCAATTATTGGAACAGGTATGGAGGCGGTTGTTGGCGTAAACATGGGAAGAGCCATTATGGCAGACCAAGAAAGCGATGTAATCTATGTTGACAGTAAAAAGGTTATTTTAAAAACTAAATCAGGGGAAGAGCTCACAATTCCGATTCAAAAATTTTCCAGATCCCCTCAAAGCACTTGCTACTCCCAAAGACCTCGGGTCCTGATGGGTCAAAAAATCAAAAAAGGCGACACCATAATTGATGGTTCTGCAACAGACGAAGGCGAACTATCGCTTGGGCAAAATCTAAAAATTGCCTACATGAGTTTTGATGGTCTTGGTTATGAGGACGCTATCATTATTTCCGACAGACTTTCCAAAGAAGATTCACTTACCTCGATACACATAGAAGAATATGACACGGTGATTGTCGAAACCAAACTCGGACCCGAAGAAAAAACCAGAGATATCCCCAATGTTGCGGAAGAAGATTTAAAAAATCTTGACGAAGACGGCATAGTAGTCATTGGAGCTGAAGTTGGACCCAATGATATTCTTGTTGGAAAAATTGCGCCAAAAGGCGAAACCGAACTTTCGGCCGAAGAAAGACTTCTAAGGACAATCTTTGGAGAAAAAGCCAGGGAGGTTAGAGACACCTCTCTTCGAATGCCGCATGGCGAAAAAGGTACCGTCATCGATATCAAGATTCTCTCTCGAGATAAAGGTGACGAATTAGAACATGGTGCCATGGAAAAGATTGTGATTAAAGTTGCCCAAATGAGAAAAGTTGTTGTTGGTGACAAACTTGCAGGTCGTCACGGCAATAAAGGAGTTATATCCAAAATCGTGTCAGCCGCAGACATGCCTTATCTTGAGGACGGCACCCCAATCGATATTATAATAAGTCCCCTCTCAGTTCTTGCTAGAATGAACTTGGGACAACTATTAGAAACTCATCTTGGTTGGGCGGCACAAAAAATTGGTTATAAAGTTGCACTTCCCGTTTTTGAAAATATTTCTGAAAATAGAATAGCTGTAGAACTCAAAAAAGCCGGACTTCCCGAAGACGGCAAAACCACTCTTTATGACGGCCGCACCGGGCTTGCTTTTGATAGGCCCATCGTTGTTGGTGTTGCCTACATTCTCAAACTTATTCACATGGTCGAAGACAAAACCCATGCCCGTTCAACTGGTCCATACTCACTGATTACCCAACAGCCACTTGGTGGAAAAGCCCAAATGGGTGGTCAAAGACTTGGAGAAATGGAAGTTTGGGCGCTTGAAGCATTTGGTGCCGCATACACCTTACAAGAAATGTTGACCATAAAATCTGACGATGTCGTTGGTCGTGCCAAGGCATTCGAGGCAATCATCAAAGGTGAAGAAATTCCACAAGCCCTAATTCCTGAATCATTTAAGGTTCTGGTAAAAGAACTCAACAGTTTGTCTCTAAATGTGCTAACAGTCGGTGCCAAGACCGCTCAAGAAGAAAAAATTCTCCCTGAAATGGAAGAAGATATGAAAAATGCCCAAGAGTTAGCAATTGCATCAGGTGAGCAAATAGTTGCCGTCGAGGCGGAAATGATCGAAGACAAAGGACCGATGGAGCTGGAAGAAGTGAAGGGTCAAGCATTATGAACGAACTTATAGATTTTGAATCATTAAAAATTATTCTCGCTTCACCTGAGGATATCAAAAGTTGGTCATTTGGCGAAGTAACCAAACCAGAAACCATCAACTACAGAACCCTAAAACCCGAAAAGGACGGTCTTTTTGATGAACGCATTTTCGGACCAACCAAGGATTGGGAATGTTATTGCGGCAAATACAAAAGAATAAGGTATCGGGGCATAATCTGTGACAAATGTGGAGTTGAAGTTACCCAATCACGAGTTCGACGTGAACGCATGGGACACATTACCCTTGCGGCTCCGGTCGTCCATAATTGGTTTTTTAAAGGCAGCCCTTCCAAGATTGGTTTACTTCTGGACATCTCACCTAGAAGTCTTGATGCGGTGGTCTATTTCGCATCATATTTGGTAATTGATATTGACCAGGAAAAGAAAAAACAGGTAATCAAAGAGCTGGAAGACGAACTGGAACGAAAAAGAAAAGAACACCAAGAAGTTCTTAAGGAAAAAATCACCCAAGAAGAAAAAGAAGTCAAAAAAGAAGTTGCCACCATCAAATCTGGCGGTAAAGTAAAAGAGGCAGCAGATCTTCGAATCGAAGAAACTCAACTTTCCATGCGCCAAAGACAGGCCAAAATGCGCGAAGATAATGCCCAGGAAGTTTCCAGACTCGAAGAAATCTATAAAAATGTTACAGATATGGTCAATGCCATAAAACCCAGAGACCTATTATCGGAAGAAGAATACCTAAAGCTTTCGGATTATAATGCCGACGAATTTTTAAAGGTTGGTATGGGAGCCGAAGCGGTCTATTCGGTTTTGGAAAAGGTGGATCTTGCTAAACTATCTGTTTCACTTCGCGAAGAAATTACTAAAACCTCAGGACAAAAACATATTAAGGCTACTAAAAAATTAAGAGTTGTCGAAAGCATGCGCAAATCCGACGTTAAACCAACTTGGATGATTATCAAAATTTTACCGGTTCTACCACCAGACCTTCGCCCAATGGTCCAGCTCTCAGGTGGAAGATTTGCAACCTCAGACCTCAACGATCTCTATAGGCGCGTCATAAATAGAAACAATCGTTTGAAAAAATTAATTGAACTCGGCGCACCAGAAATAATTTTAAGAAACGAAAAGCGAATGCTCCAAGAAGCAGTTGATGCCCTAATTGATTCACAGCGTATAAAAAGCACCCGCGCGTCTCAAGAGCTTAGGTCACTCTCCGACATGCTTCGGGGAAAACAGGGTAGGTTTAGGCAGAACCTACTTGGAAAAAGAGTCGATTATTCAGGTAGATCTGTAATTGTTGTTGGTCCGGAATTAAATTTGAATCAGGCCGGAATTCCTAAAGAAATGGCGCTTGAAATGTTCAAACCCTTTGTGCTGCGAGAAGTTATTTCCCAAGGTTTTGCCCCTAATGTCAAAAGTGCCAAACACTTTATAGAAAAAAGATCCGGAGAAGTTTGGGACATATTAGAAGCTATTACTAAAAATCACCCAATTCTGCTAAATCGTGCGCCAACCTTGCATCGACTTGGCATTCAGGCATTTTACCCAATACTAATAGAAGGAGACGCCCTAAGAATACATCCTTGTGTTTGTGCCGGCTTCAACGCAGACTTTGATGGCGACCAAATGGCGGTTCATGTCCCATTATCGGCAAAATCTAAGGAAGAAGCTGCAAGACTTATGATGGCAGGCAGAAACCTAGTTCGTCCTGCAGACGGAACACCTATCACATTACCAAACAAAGAGATGGCGCTGGGAGCATATTATCTGACATCAATTGACGAAACCCAGGAAGAGTGCCAGAGTATTTTTGAAAGTGAAGACGAAGTCATCATGGCCCTTTCAACTCAAAAAATTAAAATTCGCCAATTAATAACAGTTAGATTTAACAAGCAAATCATAAAAACGACTCCAGGAAGAGTCCTATATAATCTGCAGTTGCCCGAAAACATACGTTTTATTAACGAGACTATTTCTGCAGGCATGATCAAAAAATTGATAAACACCGCAATCGACGACATGCCAGAAGATGAGGTGACTCATCTTATTGACAGACTTAAGAGTTTAGGTTTTGCCGGAGCCACTTTTTCTGGTTTGTCAGTTTCTGTTTTTGATTGTATGATCGTTGACAATAAGGACGAAATTATAGGAAAAGCTGACGATGAAGTAGAAAAGATCGAGAAAAATTACAAAATGGGACTTATTACGAAAGATGAACAAAAACGTTTATCTCAAGAAGTCTGGCTTTCTGTAACCAATGAATTAGCAGACCTCACATGGAAAAGTCTTAACCATGACAATTCGATAAAAATCATTTCTGATTCTGGAGGTTCCCGCGCAACGGCCGAGCAAATTAAACAGCTTTCTGCAATGAGAGGACTGGTTACGGATCCCTCCGGACAAATTGTTCCACTCCCAATAAAATCTAACTTCCGAGAAGGTCTTTCGGTTTTTGAATATTTCACAAGTGCCAGAGGTGCCAGAAAAGGTTTAGCTGATCGTGCCATCAAAACGGCAGAGTCTGGTTATTTAACTCGAAGACTTGTTGACGTTGCCCACGACGCAATTATCAGACTCGAAGATTGTGGTACTGAGCAAGGAATCTTTATTGCCAGAACTGACAAACGTCAGGCACAATTTGGTATTAGGTTAATTGGCAGAGTGACAGCCGAAGAAGTCAAAACTGCAAAATCAAAAAAAGTTATAATTGCCAATAACACATTAATCGACGAATCAACTGCCAAACAGATTGCCGAAAGCGATGTCGAAAAAGTTCTCATTCGCTCAACCCTGACTTGTGAGGCTAAGTACGGTCTTTGCAGCCTTTGTTATGGTAAAGATTTAGTCACTCGCAAAATGGTTGCCATTGGTACACCTGTTGGTGTTATTGCAGCCCAAAGTATTGGTGAGCCCGGAACTCAGCTTACAATGAGAACGTTCCACACAGGAGGAATAGTAGGTTTGGATATTACCCAGGGTCTTCCTCGAGTTGAAGAACTTTTTGAGGCTAGAACTCCTAAATATGTTGCCCAAATTTCAGAAATTGCCGGAAAGGTTAAAATCGAAGAAACTGCCGATGGTTTTATGGTCAAAGTTAAAAGCACAAATCTAAAACCATCTGTCGAAAGAGAATATTTTGTACCACCAACATCTGAACTTACTGTTACCGACGGCCAATTAATTGTCTCCGGTACACCGCTTTCAACCGGTTATTTGGACATCAAAGAAATTCTGTTAATCTCTGGCCTTCGCGCAGCCCAACTGTATATTATCGACGGTGGCCAGGAAGTTTACGAAAGCCAGGGGGTTGCCATTAACGATAAACATTTTGAGGTAATTGTTAAGAAAATGAGCGAAAAAGTCAGAATTGAAACTTCCGGAGACACAGTACTTTTACCAGGTGAGCTGGTCGAAAAAAATCGTTTCCAAGAAGAAAATGCTAAGGTATTAGCAGAAGGTGGCGAACCGGCAACAGCCCAAGTTGTTGTTCTGGGTATAACACGAGCAGCACTTTACATCGAAAGCTTTCTTTCCGCTGCTTCATTCCAAGAAACAACCAGAATCCTAACAGATGCCTCGATAGAAGGCAAAACAGACAAACTTTTGGGTCTCAAAGAAAACGTAATAATCGGACGTTTGATACCAACTTCCGAAGACCGCGCTAGAATCTAAAAACAATATGCATCGACAGGATACAATCTACTTGCTATAATTACCAACCATGCCGACAATAAACCAACTAGTTAGAAAAGGAAGACAAAATAAATCTAAGCGCATTCGTGCAACTGCCTTAAGGCGTGCCTTCAATGCTAAGGCCAATAAATACGTCAGTTATCCATCTGCTCAAAAACGCGGCGTTTGTACTGTGGTCAAAACCATGACTCCCAAAAAGCCAAATTCGGCACTTAGAAAAGTTGCCCGTGTTCGCTTGTCCAACAAACAAGAAGTTACAGCATATATTCCAGGTATTGGCCATGAGCTTGCAGAACACTCGGTAGTTTTAATCAGAGGCGGCAGAGTCAAAGATTTACCTGGTGTCAAATATCACATCATTCGTGGTAAATATGACACAACAGGCGTTGTTAATAGAAAACAAGGAAGATCACTTTATGGGACAAAAAGATCCGGTGCGGTTTCCGGTACCCAGGCAGCAGCCTCAGTAGGCGCAGGTGCAGTCAAATCGCAGGTAGCGGAGGGATAAGATATGCCAAGAACCGGAAGAATCGCCAAAAAACCAATTGCACCAGACCCGATTTATCAAAATCCAACTATTGCAAAATTTATCAATAAAGTAATGATGGAAGGTAAAAAAACTATTGCCCAAAAAATAGTCTATGAAACGTTTGAAAATATCAAAAAACAGGGTCATGATCCGATCAATATTTTTGAAAAAGCAATTGACAATATTACTCCAAGAATGGAAGTAAGACCAAGGCGTGTTGGTGGAGCATCTTATATGGTTCCAACCGAAGTTAGAGGTGGCAGAAGACAATCTCTTGCCCTTTCATGGCTTGTTCAAGCGGCCCGATCAAGATCTGTTTCCGAATTTCCCGATAGGCCCAAAAATAAACCGGTAATGATTTCCAAATTAACAAAAGAAATATTAGAAGCTTCCCAAGGAACCGGTAAAGCAGTTGCCAAAAGAGAAGAAATGCATAGAATGGCAGATGCCAACAAAGCTTTTGCACACTTCAGGTGGTAAGAGACAAAACTCTTATGCAGGATTTCAAGTACAGATTAACCCTTGCAAAGAAGACGAAAAATTTGATGTAATAATATTTATAAAATTATGGCACTATCAAAAGCACAAAAAATAACACAATTAAAAACAAAACTCAAAGAGCTTGAAGAGGTAAAGTTAAAAGACGCTCTTACTAAATATGGTGAAGCTTATCAAGATTCTAATGGTGCCTGGCAAGAAAATGCTGCTTGGGAGTTAGCAGACGAAGAGATATCAGTACTGCGAGCCATGATAACAGAAGTTAAAGGCGAAATCAGAACCCTCGAACACGAAGCTATCACAAAAAAATAATTATGGCAGCCCAAACTAAAGATAGACTCTATCCCTTAGACCGTATCCGCAACATCGGCATTATTGCCCATATCGACGCCGGCAAAACGACAACTACAGAACGTATTCTTTTTTACACCGGCAAATCATACAAACTTGGCGACATAGACGAAGGTACCACCGTCACAGACTGGATGGAACAGGAAAAAGAACGGGGAATCACCATCGTCTCCGCGGCAGTCACCGCATTTTGGACTCCAAAGGAAGGCCCGATGAAAGGCATCGAATCCAGAATCAACATAATCGACACCCCGGGTCACGTAGACTTTACGGCCGAAGTTGAAAGATCACTGCGTGTTTTAGATGGCGGCGTTACGGTTTTAGATGCCGAAGAGGGGGTTCAATCCCAATCCGAAACTGTCTGGCGCCAAGCCGACAAATATAAAGTTCCCAGAATCTGTTTTGTTAACAAAATGGACAAAATGGGTGCGGATTTTTATGCAACCATCAAATCAATTCGCGATCGCCTGGGAGCACCGGCCATTCCTTACAACCTACCAATTGGCAAAGAGAACGAATTCACAGGTGTTGTCGATCTCATTACCCGAGAAGCCTACGTTTGGGTAGATAAAGCTGAAGGTTTAGGCAAAGAATTTACTAAAACTACTGTCCCTGAAGATATGAAAGATGATGTAGAAAAGTATCGGGCGCAGCTTGTAGAAAGAATCGCCGAAACCGACGATAGTCTAACTGAAAAATTTTTATCCAGTAATGACATCTCAGAAGAAGAACTTAAAAAGGCACTTCGCAAGGCTGTTATCAAATACCAAATCGTGCCTGTTCTTGCGGGCTCATCCCTAAGAAATAAAGGTGTTCAACCGCTCTTAGATGCAGTTGTCGAATATTTACCCTCACCTCAAGATATTGAATCTATAGATGGTATTAATCCTAAAACCGAAGAAAAAGTAAACCGAAAATTAGTACCGGAAGAATCCTTTTGCGGTCTTGCTTTCAAAGTGCAAATCGATCCGCATGTTGGAAAACTTACATATGTTCGGGTATATTCAGGTATTCTAAATTCAGGAACATCAGTCTTAAACACCACAAAACATGAACGTGAGCGAATCGGCCGCATCCTTCTTATGCACGCCAATACTAGAGAAGAAATCACCGAAGCCTACGCCGGAGAAATTGTTGCCGTGGTAGGCTTAAAATCAACATCAACTGGTGACACTATGTGCGATGAGATGCACCCAATCGTTTTAGAATCTATTTCTTTTCCCGACCCGGTTATTTCACTGGCAATCGAGCCTCAAACAAAAGCCGACCAGGAAAAATTAGGTTTTGCTCTCGGACGTCTTTCGGAAGAAGATCCAACTTTTAAAATTAAAGGAGACCATGAAACCGGACAGACAATTATTTCCGGAATGGGCGAACTGCACTTGGAAATTTTAGTAGATCGTATGAAACGGGAATTTAATGTTGCAGCCAACGTCGGTAGTCCTCAGGTTGCCTACCGCGAAACTATTAAAAACATAGCCAGCGGAGAAGGCAAGTACATCAAACAATCCGGAGGTCGTGGACAATACGGTCATTGTTTTATCCGCGTTGAACCCAAATCCAGAAGCGAAGGATACGAATTCAAATCCGAAGTCAAAGGTGGAGCCATTCCTCAGGAATTTATTTCGTCTATCGAAAAAGGTGTTAGGGAAAAAATGGAAATGGGAGTTTTAGCAGGATACCCGATGGTTGACATGAAAGTTGTCGTTTACGATGGAACTTACCACGATGTCGATTCTTCGGACATCGCTTTTAAAATTGCAGGCTCTATGGCGCTGGAAACCGCCTGTCGCAACGCTCAATTAGTATTATTGGAGCCTATTATGAAAGTCGAAGTCACCGCCCCGGAAGAATTTATGGGAGACGTCATCGGTGATCTATCATCAAAACGTGCCCAAATCCACAACACCGACCATCACGGCAAAGCCGTCATCATCACTGCCCTTGTGCCACTTTCCGAAATGTCCGGATATGTCACCACCCTCCGCTCCATGACTCAAGGCCGCGGGTCCGTTTACATGGAACCTAGCCACTACGAAGAAGTCCCCAACAACATAGCCGACAAGATCGTGGCAAAAGTTAAAGGCGAAAAAACCGAAAGCTAAATCTCCAAATTTGACATTTTTCACCTCCATAACTATAATCCCGCTCTATGGTAGAAGCTAATAAAAATCAACTGCCTGAAGGTACCGTTTACGAAGGTTGGTCTCGTTACGTCCAATCAGATCGTTTTAGAACTACAGTGGATACAAAATATTGGGCACTGCAGCCAGAGGACAATTGGGAAATTATTCCTGATGATCATTCACAAGTAGATTTTAGAATTTTTCCAGGAGATCAACTATCTTTACCAGAACAAGCACTGAAGGTATTAGGTTCGAAGCCAAACGAAAAAGTAGAAGTAACAATTAGACCTCAGGAAAACGGAGTAGCATTAGTTGTTATAGTTGGTTTCAAGCTAGAGGTAACTCGTACACCAGACGAGCAAAGTGCTCCTGCTAGACCAATAGATATCGATCATTGGTAAAAGGGAAAAAATAAATCAGATTTCTACTAAAATCATCTTGTGAAACTGCTTTTAACTTCAAACGGCCTTATCTCCCACAGACCTAATTATGCATCCCAATGTCTACAAACAGATGAATCACAATGAGGTTAAATCTTGCCACGAATTAACTTTTCTTTATGATATTCCAATTTATTGTCAACTCTTTCTTAGAAAGTTTAGTAAGAAGTACACGAATTGTCTCTTGAAGAGAAGAAAAGCCCAAATCCGAAGAAGCGCTTTGCGCTTTCTCTTTTAACTCGCGACTCATGGGAACTTGAACTATTACCCTTTGCATATATTACAATTGTAACGATTTTGTATGGGTTAGTCAACCCAATAATCCTCACTTGCTCAAAACTAAGACCCATAGTTTGACAATTTGACCTCAATTCTGCTATAATCTACCACTCATGAACGTAGAAAAAGAACATATCTCGCAATCCAACACTGAGGTTCCACTAGTTCCAAAAGGTCAAGAGGAGCAGTACTATCACCAAAACAATATTGAGGTTAGAAGGCTTCCGAATGGAATTACAGTAATAGGAGCGGCTCGAGTTGTCGAAGATGAACACACTACTGAAATTCAAACTTGTTTTAAAACTGGAGCTGTTAATGACCCTCCGGATAAAATCGGCCTGCATCACTTATCAGAACATTTAGCCGTAAATCCACTTCTTTCAAGCTATGCCCTCAGCATTGATGCAAATATGAACGCTTTTACCACAAGTACAGGTTATGGCTTCAGTCTTTCCGGCATTGCAAACCCAGAGGTTAAAAATTTTGGGGTTTGGCCTTTAATCGGTGGTTACGCTCAAATGCTCATTGACCCTTTAAGCAACTATCCTAACCCTGAAGAAGCTATAAAAAAAGAAAAGGCCATTGTTTTAAGAGAACTTGCGGAAAGGAACGAACAGGAAGAAAAAAAACTAGAAATTTTTAGAAATACAACAATTTTTGCAGGTGATAATCCTATGAATTTTATTTCTGGTGGCACTCCAGAGGGAATCGAGAATATCAGGCAAGAAGATATCGAAGACTTAGTTCAAAAGGTAATGATACCTAACGGGACTATAGTGAGCGTTTTCTCGCAAGGTGATCCAAAGTTAAATGCAGAGGTTGCAAAGGTGCTCGCAGATGCTTTTGCCAATTTTCCAAGAGAAGCCAGTGTAGCAAATCCTCCGGATGAAACTTTAAACTCAAGATTGAATCCTAATTTTAAAGCTGGTGCAATTTATGATTGTCAAGAAAATGAGACAAAAAATGTCAGGCAAATTTTGTTTGTTTGGAAATTTGAAGGCCCAGATTATTCCCAGGAAGCATTTGCCATAGAAAGATTAACACCAGTGATTTCGAAAAAATTACACGATTGGGTTAGAGAACAAGGGTTAAGTTATGGAGCTTTTGCAAGCGCTTCAAATATCGAAGGTAATTATCTGTGGGTTTTGCAATTTCCCTTAGGCGCAAGAGAAAATTTGCAAAGTTTTTTGAAAAATGAACTTGCTAAGCAAGTACAACATGAGATAGCCACTATTCCCGATATCGAATTAGACCAAGTTAATAATCACGAAACACTAAGACAGTTAGCGATTCCAATGCCTATTAAAAATAGATTCGGACTTGCCCTAGCTGGTTTGAGTCGCTATGGTAGTCCAATAGACGCTGACAGGGTAAAAGAAATTTACACAGAAACTACGTCAGAAGATTTAAAAAAATGGCGAAATACCATTTCCCAAACTAACCCAGCTATTCTGATTTTTTAATCTTCAACTTTTCCCTTCTTGCATTTTGCCTCACTTTTATATAAACTATGCACACTGATATCAGCTCATCTGCTGATTATTGTTTTATCGCCAAAAATTGGCGAAATTTATTATTAAAATGGCAGAAAAATACCAAAGAACAAAACCACACGTAAACATCGGAACTATTGGTCACGTTGATCACGGCAAAACCACGTTAACCGCCGCAATTACATTTGTGCTTGCCAAAAAGGGTTTGGCTAAAGTAACAGCTTTTGACCAAATCGACAACGCTCCGGAAGAAAAGGCACGCGGAATTACCATCAACATTACCCACGTAGAATACGAAACAGAAAAAAGACATTACGCTCACATCGACGCTCCTGGTCATGCAGACTACATTAAAAACATGATTACCGGCGCCGCCCAAATGGACGGTGCAATTTTAGTAGTTTCCGCACCGGATGGTCCAATGCCTCAAACCCGAGAGCATGTTCTCTTGGCTCGTCAGGTAAACGTTCCAGCAATTGTCGTTTTTCTCAACAAATGTGACATGGTTGATGACGCGGAGCTTTTAGATCTAGTCGAACTTGAAGTTCGCGAGCTTTTAGATAAATACGAGTACGACGGTAAAAACGCAGTAATAATCAGAGGTTCCGCCAAAAAAGCCCTTGAAGGTGATGCAGATGCAGCAAAAGCCATAGAAGATTTAATGGATGCAGTAGACGAAAAAATTCCAACTCCAGTTCGTGTTCTCGACAAGCCCTTTATTATGCCTGTTGAAGATGTCTTTTCTATAAAAGGTAGAGGCACAGTTGTAACCGGAAGAATTGAACGTGGAGTCGTTAAAGTTAACGACGAAATAGAAATTGTCGGTATTCGTCCAACCAAAAAGACAGTTGTAACCGGCGTCGAAATGTTTCGAAAAGAACTGGATCAAGGTCAAGCAGGAGACAATGTCGGATTACTCCTAAGAGGAGTCGAAAAAGATGACGTCGAAAGGGGGCAAGTTCTTGCCAAAACCGGAACAGCAACACCGCACACAGAGTTTGAAGCAGAAGTCTATATTCTTGCAAAAGAAGAGGGTGGACGACACACACCATTTTTTACAGGCTACAGGCCACAATTTTATATCAGAACAACAGATGTTACAGGAGAAGCCACTCTTCCTGAAGGAACTGAGATGGTTATGCCTGGTGACAACGTCAAAATGAAAGTTAAGCTTATCGTCCCCGTAGCCCTAGAGGAAGGTCTTAGATTTGCAATCCGTGAAGGAGGCCACACGGTTGGCGCCGGAGTGGTTTCTAAGATTATTGCCTAAAGCGGCAATACGGCCCTAAGCATTTGCTTATAGGGCCTTTTTTTTGATAAAATTGCTTACCTATAGTTTTAGCACATTAATACAAAGACGATGGCAAAAGGAAGGATTAGAGTCAGACTTAAAGCTTACGACGCGCGAGTAATCGATGCGACTTGTCGTGACATCATCAACACCGCTCTGGGAACAGGTGCCAAAATATCCGGACCAATTCCCCTACCAACCAAAATTGAAAAGCTTACAGTTCTAACAAGTCCTCATACAGACAAAAATGCCAGGGAACAATTCGAAATGCGAACCCATAAGCGCTTGATAGATATTATTGAACCTACTAATAAAACTATCGATTCCTTGACTCATCTTGATCTTCCCGCAGGCGTAGACATTGAGCTGAAGATGTAATTGATTGCAGATTTTTTATCTCAAAAAATTTGAGGTTTAAAACTTGCAATAAATCGGAATGGGAGGAAATGAGAAAAATTTAAATATTTAAAAAATCGATTAGCGATTAAAAATTAATAAGTCGCATTAATCGGTGGGATACCTGAAACCCCTGAACAAATCTAAGGGTTAATCTTAAGGTCTCCTGCTTTTTTGCTGTATTTATATGTTAAACGTATTACTTGGAGCAAAACTAAATATGTCCAGGCGCTTTAACAGGATTGGATATCAAATACCTGTTACATTAATAACCGCCGAACCAAACATTGTTCTTGTTAGAAAAAAAGACAGTGTTGTAATTGGTATGGGTGAAAAGAAAAAAGTTAAAAAAACAGAAAACGCCTTCGTTAAAGTAGCCGGTTATTCCCCGCGTTTTGTAAAAGAAGTAAAAACCCTAAAATCAAAAGAACAAGATTCAGCTCAAGAAATAAAAATTGGTGACAAAATATCTGTCTCCATTTTTGAACCCGGAGATGAAGTCAAAATAACCGGTACTACCAAAGGTCGCGGTTTTGCAGGTGTAGTTAAACGTCATGGATTCCATGGAGGACCAAAAACTCACGGCCAATCCGATCGTCACCGAGCGCCCGGATCAATAGGTGCTGGTACCACCCCCGGAAGGGTTTATAAAGGAAAAAGAATGGCCGGTCATATGGGAGCTTCCAAAATTACCATAACTGGTCTTGAAGTTGTAGAAGTCGATGAAAAAACAAACACAATTGTTGTCAAAGGTGCAATTCCCGGTGCCAGAAATGGTCTCTTGATAATAGAAAAAACCGGCAAAGTTAAAGGTTATGTTGCCCCACCAGAACCTCATCCAAAGGATGATCAGCCTCTGGATGAAAATGATCAAAAACAGGCCGCCCAAGGGGGCCCGCTTCGCAGCGAGGCGAGCGAGCTTCGCTCGCAGGATGAGCGAGAAGAGAAAGAACAAAATACAGAATCCCCTGCACACGAAACTGCTGACCAAGAAGCTGTAACGCAAAAAAATCAAGCTGAAGCAAAAGAAACATCAGCAGTAAAAACCAAGGAGGACATAAATGCCACAAAGTAAGTCAAAAGTAAAAGCGAAAGTCACAAAAAAAGTCAAAACTAAAACTATTACAAAAAAAGTAAAATCCACCGCCCCCAAAAAAGCTACTGAAACAAAGTCACCAAAAACAGTAAAATCAACAGGACTCAGCGTACAAGTTTATGACATACATGGCAAGGTAACGGGAACCACAATCCTCTCAAAGGAAATTTTTGGCCAAAAACCAAATAAAAGCTTACTATCTCAAGCCATGCATATTTACTTTACTAATTCCGCTACACATCTTGCTCATACTAAAACTAGAGGAGAAGTTAGAGGCGGAGGCAGAAAACCATGGAAACAAAAAGGCACAGGAAATGCCCGAGCAGGTTCCAAAAGATCACCACTTTGGGTTGGTGGCGGACAAGTATTTGGTCCGAGATATCGTGATGTCAAACTCTCACTACCTACAAAAATGAAGAAAAAAGCTCTTATAAGTGCTCTTTCCACTAAAGCACAAAACGGTGAAATCAAAGTTATTGCCAATTTTGAAAAAATTGAGCCAAAAACAAAAATTATGGTCACTCTACTTCAAAAAATTGAGATAACAAATCCGGTTCTTATAATTACTACAAAAGACAACAAAAATATTAAACTTGCCTCCCGTAATATCCAAAAAACATCCATAGACACTCCAAACAATTTAAATGCCTATCAAGTACTACAAAACCGTAATATTTTAATTTCTAAAGAAGCATTGGCCAGCCTCGCCGAGTCTGGGCGGGAAAAATTTATATGAACCAAAATATATTAAAAAGAGCAATTCTTTCAGAAAAAGTATATTCGCAAATAGAACACGGTATTTATACTTTTTTGGTTAGCGCCAGCGCTACCAAAGAAGATATTAAAAGGGCAATCGAAAACCAATTTTCAACAAAAGTTTTAAAAGTTCACGTTCAAACTATTCCGACCAAAACCAAAAAAGTTACTGGTACCAGAAAAACCACTCAAGTTGGTGGAGGTAAAAAAGCAATTGTATATTTACAAAAAGGCCAAAAAATAGCTATCCTTTCACCAAAAACAGAAAAGAAAGAAAAAGTATTAAAGGGCACAAAAGTCTCAAACGAGACAAATGATAAACCTAAAAAAGAAGGCCTATTTTCCAAATTAAGAAAAACAGGCAAAGAAAAAAAGGATAATAAATAATGGCTATTAAAAAATATAATCCTACAACGTCTTCCCAAAGGTTCAAAATAGGTTTAGGTTTTGAGGAAATTACCAAGTCGAGTCCCGAAAAGTCATTAGTTTCAAGACTTAATAAAACTTCCGGAAGATCAAAAGGAAAAATTACCCAAAGAGGTATAGGTGGAGGTCATAAGCGAAATCTTAGAGATATTGATTTTAAAAGAAACAAAAAAGATATTGAAGCAATTGTTTCATCAATAGAATATGACCCAAACAGAACCGCCAATATTGCACTACTTTACTATAAAGATGGTGAAAAAAGGTATATACTTGCGCCCAGTGGCCTGAAGGTCGGCGATAAGGTTTCTTCTGCCGAAAAAACTGCCGTAAAACCTGGTAACACAATGCCTCTTGGCAAAATGCCAATTGGAACGGTTGTGCATAATATCGAATTGATTCCAGGTAGGGGAGGTCAAGTCGTCAGAAGCGCTGGCGCAGGAGCAATTGTGGCAGCCCGCGAGGGTAATTATGTTCATGTAAAATTGCCGTCAAAAGAAATTAGAAAAATTCATGCCACTTGTCTTGCCACAATTGGCCAAATCGGCAACATAGACTGGAAAAACACATCGCTTGGAAAAGCAGGCAAATCGCGTCACATGGGCAGGCGTCCAAAAGTTCGTGGTGTCGCCATGGATCCTGCTTCTCACCCACACGGTGGTGGAGAAGGTAAATCTGGTACTGGTATGCATCCAAAAACACCGACCGGCAAATCTGCCTTTGGCAAAACCAGAAACCGAAACAAGCCGTCTGGCAAGTTCATTTTATCTAGGAGGAAAAAATGACGATGAGAGAAAATATCAGGGAGCGAAGCGAGGCTGATTTTTTATCTAGGAGGAAAAAATAATGTCAAGATCAAGTAAAAAAGGGCCATATATTGACCCAAAACTATTAAAAAAAGTATTGGCACAAAAAGAAAGCGGCCAAAAAGCTGCTATTAAAACTTGGGCCAGAAACTGCCAAATACCGCCGGATTTTGTCAACCATTCTTTTTCGGTTCACAACGGCAGAACCTTTATTAACGTTTTTGTTTCCGAACCAATGGTTGGACATCGTTTAGGCGAATTTTCACCAACCAGAACATTTCGCGGTCACGGAAAAATGACAGAAAAGGCAACAGCCAAAAAATAATATGCAAGTTCAAGCAATAGCAAAAAATATCAGAATATCACCGCAAAAAGTTCGGCTTGTTGCCGACCAGATTAAAAAGATTTCGCCGCAAAACTCACTTAGCATATTGGATCACGTACCCCAAAAAGCAGCAAAACCTCTAAAAAAACTGATTGCTTCGGCTATAGCTAACGCCAAAAACAATAACGGCTTAGAAGTAGATACATTAACCTTCAAAGAAGTAAATGTCACAAAGGGCCAGGTTTTTAAAAGATTTAGGGCTGTTTCCAGGGGCAGGGCTCATTCTATATTAAGACGCACAAGCAATATTAGAATTATCTTAGAAGGAAATGAGAAAAAAATTGAAAAAGCAATCGAAACACCAAGTACAGCAGAAGAAACTAAGATTAAAAATGAAAAAAAGGAGGCAATAAATGGGTCAAAAAGTTAATCCAACCGGATTTAGAACCGGAATTTTATATACATGGAATTCTCGTTGGTTTGCAAAGAAACATGATTTTGCTTCTAACTTAATAGAAGACCACAAAATTCGTCAATTTCTCACCGAAAATCTAAAAAACGCCGGTGTATCAAAAGTTGAGATAGAGAGATTTTTTGACAAAAGAACAGTTATAATTCACGTTTCTAGGCCCGGAGTTGCCATTGGTAGAGGTGGTTCCGGAGCGGAACAAATAAAATCAGCGCTTATCAAAAAAATAAAAATAAAAGATCCTTCAAAATTGGAAATAAAATTTGAGGAAATTAAAAATCCTGATCTGGATGCATACTTAATTGCCATTAGTATTGCAGACCAGCTCGCAAGAAGAATCCCGTTCAGACGTGCCATGCACCAGTCACTTGAAAGAATCAAAAGATCAGGGGCAAAAGGTGCAAGGATTGCCTTGGCTGGCAGACTTGGCGGATCGGAAATTGCCAGACGCGAAACTGTCAAGGACGGGTCGATACCACTGCAGACTTTAAGAGCAGATATAGATTTTGCCAAAGTTGGCGCAAAAGTTCCAAAAGCCGGAATAGTTGGAATAAAAGTCTGGATATTTAAAGGATAATATTATGTTAGCACCAAAAAGAGCAAAGTATAGAAAACAATTTCGCAATAAAAGAAGTGGTTTGGCAACGCGTGGCAATAGCCTAGCTTTTGGTTCTCATGGCCTAAAAAGCGAAATAGGTGCTTGGATTACTGCGCGTCAAATTGAAGCAGCCCGTCGTGCAATGACCCATTACACTAAAAGAGGCGGTCGTATTTGGATCAGGATATTTCCGGATAAGCCAGTTACAAAAAAACCTGCCGAAACAAGAATGGGTTCCGGTAAAGGTGATGTTGACCACTTTGTTGCTGTCGTAAAACCAGGGACTGTGCTTTTTGAAATGGGTGCCGTAGAAGATAAAGTCGCCAGAGAAGCAATGAGGCTTGCAGCACATAAACTGCCAATAAAAACAAGATTGGTAACAAGATAAGAGAGCTTATTTCTTATTACATAAAAAATGAAAAAAAGAGATTTTAACGATTTAAAAATAAAAACGATTGAAGATTTGGCAAAAAAAGTCAAAATTTTAAGACGGGAAATAACTGAAAAACATATACAGCTAAAAATGGGTAAGACTAAAAATGTTCATGAAGTAAATTTTCTACGAAAAGATGTGGCGAAAATGTTAACACTTATGAAAATAAAATCATTTGAAAAAGCAAATATAAAAAGCGAAGGGAAGGAGAAATAAATGGCTCAGACAAAAACTGGAACTGTTATTTCCGATAAAATGCAAAATACTGTTGTAGTCAAAACTGTGGCAAAAATTAAACATCCACTTTATAAAAAACTAATGTCTACATCAAAAAAATTTAAGGCCCATAACGAAATTGGTGCCAAAACTGGTGACAAAGTTAAAATAATAGAAACTAAACCTATTTCAAAAACTGTGCATTTTAAAGTAGTGGAAATATTAGGAAAGGCAAAATAAAGTGTTAGCTCAAAGATCATATCTTAAAGTTGCAGACAATAGCGGAGCCAAAGCACTCTCAGTTATTGGTCTTGGTAAGGGTAGTGGTAAAAGATTCGCAAAATTAGGAGACATTGTTACATGTGCCGTAAAAGGTGCAGTGCCAAATTCGCAAGTTAAAAATCATGAAATCATAAAAGCTATAATCGTAAGAACCAAAAAAGAGACAAAAAGAAAAGATGGAACATATATTAGATTTTCAGAAAATGCTGCCGTTGTTATTGATAATAATGGCATTCCAAAAGGTACAAGAATTTTTGGTCCAATAGGAATAGAAATTAAGAAAAAAGGTTATGCGAAAATTGCGTCACTAGCAAAGGAAGTAATATAAATGTTCAAATTTAAAAAAGGCGATGAAGTTTTAGTTACCAGCGGTCGGGATAAAGGTAAAAAGGGAAAAATAGAAAAAGTTCTTGCGCGTGAAAATAAAGTTGTAATAGCCGGTGTAAATATATATAAGAGACATCGAAAAGCCACTAGGAACCAGGCAGCAGGAATATACCAAATAACCAGACCTGTCATCGTGTCCAGTATTGCAGTAATTTGTCCGAAATGTTCAAAACCGACTCGTATTGGTTTTAAAACAGAAAATAAAAATAAAAACAGAATATGTAAAAAATGTAAAGGCACAATAACAATAAAAGAATAATATGACTAATATATTGTCTATCTATCAAAAAGAAATAATTCCAAAACTTAAAGAGGAATTTAAAATAACAAATACCTTAGAACTTCCAAGGATTGAAAAGGTGGTTGTTAATATAGCTGCAGCAGAAGCTCTAACAGCCAAAGACGTTTTGGAAAAAATTAAAGAACAGTTGGCAATAATATCCGGACAACAACCAAGGATAACTATCGCTAAAAAATCTATTTCTACTTTTAAGCTTAAGCAAAATGATCAAATTGGAGCAATGGTTACCTTGCGAGGCAAAAAGGCATGGGATTTTCTTGACAAATTTATTACAATTGTAATTCCAAGAATTAGAGATTTTCGTGGTCTTTCTCGAGATAAATTTGATAATAACGGAAATTACAGTCTTGGTATTACCGAACAATCAATTTTTCCGCATCTTGAGTATTCAAAAATTGATAAAGCAAGAGGTTTAGTCGTAACAATTGTGATTAAAAATGGAAGCAAAGAAAAATCACCAAGATTATTTGAGCTTTTGGGATTACCTTTTAAAAAATAAAAAATGGCAAAAACATCAAAAATCGTTAAAAACGACAAAAAACAAAAATTTTTAATAAGGCACAGAAATCGATGTAAACTTTGTGGCAGACCTAGGGCTTACATCCGAAAATTTAGTATTTGTCGTCTTTGTTTTCGAGATTTAGCACATAGAGGTGAAATACCTGGAATTCAAAAGTCCAGCTGGTAATAAAAATGAAAAACATAATACAAAATATATATCAATATTATAAAAAGGAGCATATATGGATCCAATAGCAAACATGCTTGTCATAATTAAAAACGGATATCTTGCAAAAAAACAGCAAGTGATAGTACCGTATTCAAAATTTAAATTGGAAATAGCTAAAGTAATAGCAAAAGAAAATTTTATAGGTGAAGTAGAGAAAAAAGATAATCAGATACTTATAAATCTAATCTACGAAGCCGGTTGTCCAAAAATTACCGAAATTAAAAAAGTTTCAAAACTCGGTCGACGTTTTTATACTAAAAGTAAACACATAAAACAACTCAAAGGTGGTAGAGGATCCACTATAATTTCAACATCCAAAGGTGTTATGGCAGAAAGTGACGCTAAAAAGAAAAACCTAGGAGGGGAGGTTATTTGCCAAATTTGGTAGATAAAAATAAATGTCAAAAATAGGAAAATTACCAATAACAATACCTGTTGGAGTGACTGCAACCCTGATTGATCACCAAATAGATATCAACGGCCCTCGCGGAAATCTTAAGTTCCTTTTCAGGCCGGAGATTCACATAACTATTGGCGTAAATGAAATACAAGTTGCCAGAAAATCTGAAACAAAGATTGCAAAATCGTTGCATGGTTTAACCAGAAGCTTGATAGCCAATATGGTCAAAGGTGTAATAGATGGACACGAAAAAGTTCTCGAACTGGTCGGAGTAGGATACCGCGCGAATAAGCAAGGTGAAGATTTGGTTCTTAATGTTGGTTATTCACATACAGTTGTCATCTCCCAAATTCCAGGAATTCAAATAGACACCAAAGAAAATAAAATAATTGTATCCGGCGTTGACAAAACTTTGGTTGGAGAAACTGCGGCAAAAATAAGAAGAGTCAGACCACCGGAACCTTACAAAGGTAAAGGAATTAAATATATTGATGAAGTAATAAGAAGAAAGGCCGGCAAAACTGTTAAAACCGGAAGCGCACAGTGAAGAATAAAAAAGCTCAAAGGAATCTAAGACACTTAAGGGTAAAAAAACATTTAAATTTTAAAAATGGCCTATTTAGGTTGGTTGTTTTTAGATCTAATAAGCACATTTATGCCCAAGTTATAGATGATATAAATTCAATAACGGTCGCGTCACAATCAGATTTATCACAAAAAGAAAATAAAAAAATAAATAAAATAGAAAAAGCAAAAGAAATTGGTTTGAGTCTTGCAAAAATTTGTATCAAAAAAGATATTAAAAAAATTGTTTTCGATAGAGCAGGATATAAATATCATGGCAGAGTTAAAGCCTTAGCTGAAGGCGCAAGGGAAGGGGGACTTGTTTTTTAAAATGGCATATAACAATCAATACTATTCCCAAGAAGCGAAAGAGTTTAACGAAAAAGTCATCCAGGTAAACAGAGTTTCTAAAAAAACAAAAGGTGGCAATCAGATGCGTTTTTCTGCGCTTGTCGTTGTTGGTGACAAAAAAGGTAGAGTTGGTGTTGGTCTTGGAAAGTCCAAAGATGTGGCATCCGCTATTAGAAAATCCGTCAGTCATGCGAAAAAACATTTAATCAATGTTCCAATTGTAAAAGGCACAATTCCTCATGATATATACTTAAAACTTGGTGCAGCAAAAATTCTTTTGAAGCCAGCCCCAGAAGGATCTGGTGTCATAGCAGGCGGAGCAGTTCGAGCGGTAGTTTCTGCTGCAGGAATCAGAAATATCTCAAGCAAAGTCCTAGGCACAAAAAACAAGGCTTCTAATATTTATGCAACTTTAGAAGCCCTAAAGAATCTCAAAAAATGAAATTACATAAATTACCAAAACTTAATATAAAAAAACTAAAAAGAATTGGTAGAGGTCCCGGGTCTGGTAAAGGCAAAACTTCTGGTCGTGGAACCAAAGGACAAAATGCCAGGCACAAACTTCCTATTACCCACTCCCATTATGAGGGCGGCCAAAGACCTCTTACCAAAAGAATTCCTTTCAGGAGAGGTAAAGGTAATTCTAAGGTTTCCACTAAGCCAATCATAGTAAACCTCGAGTCCCTAAATTCGCTACCCAAAAACAGTACAGTCAATAAAGAAACCCTTATAAAAGCAAACATAGTCGATAAAAATCAAGCAAAAACCAATCCGATTAAAATATTGTCAGACGGCCAAATAAAAGTTGCTTTAACTATCGACTTACCCATCTCCAAAACCGCAGCCGAAAAAATTACAAAAGCAGGCGGAAAGATTATTAACGTGATAAAACAATGAAATATCTTGAACTAGTTAAAAAAATATTCAAAATAAAAGATCTGAGAAAAAAAATACTTTTCACTGCTTTTATATTTTTAGTTTTCAGAATCTTTGCGCAAGTTCCGGTTCCGGGTGTTGATATCGGATCTTTAAAAAAATTATTTTCCGAAAGCCAGTTATTGTCACTACTGGATATATTTTCTGGGGGCACTCTCGCAAACTTCTCTGTTTTATCACTTGGCTTAAATCCTTACATCAATGCCAGCATTATCATGCAACTATTACAGATGGTATTTCCTAAACTCGAAGAACTTGCCAAAGAAGGAGAATCTGGTAGAGAAAAAATCAATCAATATACAAGGTATTTAACTGTACCACTAGCGGCAGTCCAGGCATTTGGAATTTATATTCTTCTACAAAATTCCCGAATATTAACATCGGTAAGTACCCTAAACCTTCTAACTTTAGTAGTTACAATCACCGCCGGAACTATATTTTTAATGTGGCTTGGAGAACTCATTTCGGAAAATGGTATTGGAAATGGCATTTCAATGATCATTTTAGCAGGAATTGCCGGACGACTACCCATAACCCTTTTCCAGCAAGCTTCTGTTTTTGATCCCGCCCAATCAAGAAACATCGTCATCTTTGCCATTATGGCCATCTTAGTCATTGTATCGATTGTTATCGTTACAGAAGCCAGAAGACCAATTAAGGTTAACTATTCAAGGCGCGGAAGCGGTGGTAGTGCCCCAGTTACAACAAGTTATATCCCTCTGCGACTTAATCAGGCCGGTGTTATCCCAATAATTTTTGCAGTGTCATTAATCTTATTACCAAGCACCCTTGCTCGTTTTCTAGAAAAATCACCAAATGAATTTATTGCAAAATTTTCCCAGGATCTTCAAAGATTTATTCAACCAGGTGGAATTCCATATGACGTTATTTATTTCTTATTAGTAATCGCATTTACATATTTCTATACAACTGTAGCCTTCAATACGAAACAGCTTTCAGAAATGTTAATGAAACAAGGTAGCTTTTTGCCCGGTATCAGACCAGGAGCTCCAACCAAAAAGTATTTAGATTACGTATCACTGAGGATTACCTTGTTCGGAGCAATCTTTTTGGGAGTAATAGCGGTTCTTCCTTCAATAGGTCAAAGTATGACCGGAATTCAAAATTTATTAATAGGTGGAACAAGTTTATTAATCGTTGTTTCAGTTATATTGGAAACATCAAAACAGGTAGGATCTCACCTTGTCATGAGCGATTACGATTCTTATGTTTCAAAAAGGACAAGCAGTTTATGAAACTAATATTTATAGGCAGTCCAGGTTCAGGAAAATCTACGCAAGCAAAAACACTTGCCGAAAAGTTAAACTTGCCATATATAGAAACGGGCCAAATATTTAGAGATAGAGCAATTCAAAGTGACTCAATTGGCCAGAAAATTCATCAGGCTTTAAAATCAGGAGTCTTAGTAGAGGACGAAATAGCAGTGAATACTTTAAAAGAAAAACTAAAAGATTCAAAATCTCTCAACGGTTACATTTTAGACGGCTATCCTAGAAATGAAGCACAACTTAATGGATTAGAAAATGATATTAATATAGTTTTTTATATTAATATTTCTGACGCTGAAGCTATAAAACGACTAACACTTAGGGCTAGACTTGGTGAAACAAAAGAAGTCCTTGCAAAAATACTGGAAACTTTTCATCAAAAAACGGAACCGCTCATCAATTATTTTAAAGAAAAAGGAATATTAATAGAAATAAATGGTGACCAAACGATAAAAGAAGTAAGCGCAGATGTTAAAAAAGCATACGTAGCGAATGCAAAAATCTAAATCGGGTATTGTCAAAACAGACGCGGAAATAGAAATAATGAAGACGGCTGGATTGATCTGCGCCCAGGCTCTAAAAGAAGTATTAACAAATGTTAAAGTAGGCGTAAATTGTGGAGAGTTAGATAAAATAGCACATTTAGAAATCAATAAGCGCAGTGCTCAACCGTCATTCATGACCGTAGAGGACTACAAATATACAATTTGTACTACAATAAACGAACAAGTAGTGCATGGTATTCCAAACGAGAGAATACTAAAAAATGGCGATATTTTAGGAATTGATATTGGAGCACTATACAGGGGATATCATAGCGATCTTGCAATATCAGTACCGGTTGGTAAGATCTCGAAGGAGAATAAAAAGTTTTTAAAAGTTGGTGAGGAAACACTAAATATGGCCATAAAAAAGGCAATAATTGGCGGTTATATTGGGGACATATCCTCAACAATAGAAGATTCAATAATAGGTGCTGGATATTCTATAGTTAAGAACTTAACAGGGCACGGAGTCGGCCGCGAGCTACATGAGGATCCGATGATACCTGGGTTTGGTAAGCCAAAAACTGGGCCAAAAATATTGGAAAATATGGTTCTTGCGATTGAAGTTATTTATACGTCAGGAACCGGAAAAGTGATAGTCGAAAAGGACGGCTGGACAATTTCAGCAGCAGACGGTAGTTTAGGTGGTTTATTTGAAAAAACGGTAGCAATAAGCAAAAATGGCCCTATAGTGTTGACGCCGTACCTATAAATTAGGTAAAATAACAGTTTAGATCGATGACAAAAGCAGGAGTAATAGAAGTATCAGGAGAAGTCATAGAAGCCCTACCCAACACAATGTTTAGGGTGAATATACCTGTTGGCCAACTGCCTAATATTAATGAAGATACAGTTGTTCTATGTCACCTGTCTGGCAAGATGAGGATACACTATGTAAGGATTTTACCAGGTGACAGGGTAAAAATAGAAATGACTCCTTACGATCTAACTAAGGGCCGCATAACTTATAGAGAAAGATAAAAACATGAAAGTACAAGCAAGTGTTAAAAAAAGATGTGTCAATTGTAAAATTGTCAAAAGAAAGGGCAGGTTGTATGTGATATGCATTAATGCACGTCACAAGCAACGTCAAGGATAATGGCTAGAATTTCTGGTGTAGATTTGCCAAACGAAAAAAGAATTGAAGCGTCGCTTCCTTATATATACGGTATTGGTTTGACTTTGACCAAAAAAATTATTGCTGGTTGCGGTATCGATCCTGACAAAAGAACCAAAAACTTAACAGAGGATGAGGTAAATAAACTTCAAAAAGCTGTAGAAAAATTTAAAGTTGAGGGAGACTTAAGACGAGAAGTTCAAGGTAATATTAAAAGGCTTCAAGAAATTGGAGCATACCGTGGCATTCGCCATAGCAGAAACTTACCGGTTCGTGGTCAAAGAACCAGGGTCAACGCCAGAACAAAGCGAGGTAAGCGCTTGACCATCGGTACTGTCAGAAAAGAAGTCGTAGCTAAAATGAGTCCGACAACCAAATAAAATAATATGCCAACAAAAACCGTAAAAAAAAGCAAAAACATAGCAAAAAAAGTTACCCACACAAGAGCATATGTGACGGCAACTTTTAATAACACCCTAGTAACATTAACCGATTCTACCGGCAACACCTTAACCTGGGGTTCAGCTGGCGGAGCCGGCTTCAAGGGAGCCAGAAAATCGACACCATATGCTGCAACCACGGTTGTAGAGACTGTTGCTAAAAAAGCCAAAGAAATGGGAGCCGTATCAATCGAAATTTACGTCAAAGGTCCTGGCCCGGGCAGGGATGCCAGTATTCGTGCTTTCAAAGCAGCCGGTTTGAACATAACCATGATTTCTGATGTCACACCGATTCCACATAATGGCCCTCGTGCAAAAAAAAGGAGAAGGGTGTAAAAATGGGAAGATATACCGGTCCAAAACATAGACTTTGTCGAGCAGAAGGCGTTGCCATTTGTGGTTTGCCAAAATGCCCAGTCACCAAAAAAAATGCAGGTCCTCCAGGTCAACATGGACAAAAAGGTCGAAGAAAGCTTTCCGAATATGGAATTCAACTCCGAGAAAAACAAAAGGTCAAAAGAATGTATGGCATATTCGAACGTCAATTTCGTAAATACTATGAAAATGCAGCAAAAACAAAAACCGCAACAAGCGAAGCTCTTCTAGAAACCCTGGAAACTCGATTGGATAATGTGGTCTATAGGCTAAATCTTTCAAGAACCCGTTATCAATCCAGACAGCTAGTTTCTCATGGTCATGTTTTTGTTAATGGTAAAAAGGTGACTATCCCTTCATATAATGTTAAAATATCAGACGTAATTTCTCTTTCCGATAAGACTTCAAATCTTGACTTTATTAAAAAGTTACTAGAAGAATCTAAAGATTCAACACTGCCAGTTTGGCTTGAAAGAAAAGCTACAGTCGGCAAAGTTAAATCCATGCCCAAAAAAGAGGATATAGATATAGAAATTAACGAAAGCCTAATAATCGAATTCTACTCAAGATAATGAACAAAGAAAATAAATTAATAAATATGAGAATTATCAAAGGGGGTGAATTCAAATGTTAGATTTATCTCAAATAGCAGTCGAGACCGAAAAAGAAACAGCAAATTTTGGAAAGTTTGTTATTGAACCATTAGATCAAGGTTATGGGCATACGATTGGAAATTCGCTAAGAAGAGTATTATTAACATCATTACCTGGAGCGGCAATTAGTCAGGTAAAAATTTCTGGAGTCCGTCATCAATTTAGTTCCCTGTCAGGTATGTCAGAGGATATTGTCGAATTTATTCTAAACCTTAAAAAAGTAAGGATTACTATAACCTCCGACAAACCAGTAAAACTCTCACTTGATGTTAAAGGACCAAAAGAAGTTAAAGCCAAAGATATCGAAGTTTCAGCAGGAGCCCGGATTGTTAACCCAGATTTAATCCTTGCTCACTTAGCAGATCCAAAAGCCAGACTTACTGCTAGCATGATTGCAGAAACTGGTAATGGTTATTCGCTAGCAGTAGAGAGAAAAACTGGTGAAATCGGACTTATAACTCTGGACGCCAATTTTTCACCTATTACCAAAGTTGATTATCACGTAGAAGCAACTCGTGTTGGTAGGGTTACAAATTACGACAAATTAACGCTGGAAATCACTACAGACGAAAGTATTAAACCATCAGAGGCTCTTAAAAAAGCAGCAAAAATTTTAGTAGATCATTTTTCTACTATTTATGAACCAAAACCTATTGCCAAAAAGCAAAAGGCCGAAACAGAAAAAGTTGCAGCTGTCTTAACGGACGATGTTTTGAAGACTTCTCTGGAGGAATTAGACTTACCGGTCAGGCTTACAAATAGCCTCAAAAGCGGCAAGATCGAAACAATAGGTGATTTTTTAGATCAGGATAAAAAAGAACTTGTAAAGATGAAGAATCTTGGTCCAAAGTCTATCGCTTTAGTTGAAGAAAAGCTTCGTGAGAGGGGAATTGATACAAAGTGAGACATCAAGTAGCAGGTAAAAAGCTAGGTCGGGACATAAAGTCCCGTAAAGCCTTGCTTAACAATTTGACGAACTCGTTATTTTTGCGTGGAGAAATTACTACAACACAAGCCAAAGCTAAATTTGTACAAAGTCACGCCGAAAAAATAATCACCAAGGCAAAAAAGACCAAATTAGCCTCACGAAGAGCAGCAGTTTCTTCTTTGACTGGTGAGAGTATTAATAAACTTTTTGAAGAGATTGCACCCAGTTTTTTCGGTAGAAACGGTGGTTATACAAGGATTATTAAGCTTTCATCAAGAGTTGGTGATAATGCGCCTATGGCCAAAATACAACTTGTTAATTTCGATAAATCTAAAATTGTGAATTCAAAAATAAAAATAAAAGCCAAAAGTATTAAACGAAAACAAAAGGGTAAAGAAAAAGTAAAATCTAAAGCGGTCGAAAAGCCTAAGATCAAAAAAGACGCAATTATAAAAGATAAAAGATAATTATGAAAAGCTTAAAACAAAAAGATGTCAAAAGAGATTGGCAACTTATCGATGCTAATAACAAGATACTGGGTAGATTATCAGCAGAAATCGCCATGAGTCTTATGGGCAAAAATAAAAGTATTTATTCACCAAACTTAGACATGGGAGATTATGTAGTAGTTATCAATGCCGAAAAGATTGTTTTAAGTGGTAAAAAGGAAAACCAAAAGATCTATTATCACCACTCCGGATATCCGGGTGGACTTTATTCTAAAACAGCAGCCCAACTAAGAGCTCATAAGCCAACGGCACTTCTGAGAAACGCCATTATTGGTATGCTTCCTAAAACAAGAATGGGAAAAATTATGGTAAAAAAACTACATATTTACGAAGGCACAGATCATCCGCACAAAGATAAATTTATAACTAAAGTTGCCAAAGAGAGTTAAAAATGGAAAAAACAAAAGTAGAAAAGAATAATAAAAATATAAAACCTTATATTTACGCCCACGGCAGAAGAAAAGAAGCCGTTTCTAGAGTCCGACTTTTTAGCGGTAAGGGTGAGATTATTGTCAACGAAAAACCAATAAGCGAGTATTTTCCATCTGCCGTTTCCAAATCTCTTTATATGCGACCTTTTATTCTTACTAAAACTGAAGATAAATATTATGCCACTGTAAAAGTAGAAGGATCTGGGAAAAAAGGCCAATTAGATGCAGTAATCCATGGTCTTGCAAATACTCTCATCAAAGCAAATATCGAGTTCCGTCCAACTCTCAAAAAGGCAGGATTTCTAAAGCGCGATCCTCGCGTCAAAGAACGCCGCAAATACGGCCGCGCCCAAAAAGCTCGCAAGGGAAAACAATCTCCTAAGAGATAAATATCGATACCAATTCTCAAAAATTAATTAAATAAATTTATGCAGCTTGTTGATCTGAAGGTGGATTGGTTTGTGGTAGAGGTGCAGTTTGATCAGGACTTAGTGTAACATCAGCAACTGGTGTGACCTCACCAACGTTTGGTAATGCCACTGTGGTTGGTTCCGGGTTAGGTACAATAGGTGCTCGCGCTTCTGCAGATGCCTGAGGAACTTGTGATGTCAGTGGCGCAAAAGGCTCCATAACTCCGCCTGTATTCACCTGTTGTTCTTGAGGCGTTGGCTTCTTCTTAAAAAATTCTTTTGCTCCGTCTAGAAATCCCATAACCTACTAATTAGATCACACCTTAAATATTTTGTAAAGCACAAAGTTCTAATTTGTCAATCACTTGTTTGTTGACAATATTTCATTTAAATTCAATGTTATGTCAGAAAGAATGTTGCCAAAGAGAGCTCTAATAATTGTAAGTGGTCTAACTGTTCTTTCCCCAATATTTGCACCCAACTTTAAACCAAAAACAGCAAGCGCTCCAATTCTGGAAAATTTAAACGTTTGCGTTGATTTAGGAAGTGAAATTCCCAGCATACCGAGTTTTGATTTTTTAAAAATTCAAAAAAATATAAACAATGCCGATTGGACAAACAAGGAATCACCAACCAGAGTATATATACCGAAATTAAATATCACAGATAGTTTAAAGCCAATGTGGCTGATACCCACAGAAGAAGGTGGGCAAACTCTAAGCACTCCAGATGAGGGCCTGGGAACACCCAAAAAGCCTATCAGCAACATTATTTTTATTTACGGACATAGCTGGTGGAATCGAAAACAAAACCCCATTTCCCAAATTGATAAATTAAGTCTGGGAGACGAGATAACAATAGAAAATATGCTCAGGGAAAAACGCACTTATTCAGTTTCAGAATTTAGGCTATACAATTATTCGGACCCAAAATTTAACCTTGATGACGTTCCCGATGACTCATTGGTGTTACAAACCACCGCAATAATAGGCAATGAGTGGTTAATCGACGAGCAAAGAGTAAAAAACGATCTCTGGCCTTTTGTGCCACAGGATATTTCCGACCACGCAGCTTTTCAGGTCATCGCAGTTCCAAAAAAATAAAGCCGGAAATTTAAACAAAATATAAAACTCTTATCTAAAGGAAACTTCCTTTAAATCATTTGAATTTTAATGTAACAAAGAACTTTGTAAATTCTGCGTCTGTGCCTAAAGTTCCAGTTGTAATATTTGACTCAATAGTTGCAGTCGAAGGGCTTTTGTAGATTACCTGCCATTCCCTGAAACCCGGATCTTTTACATAGTTGATTTTGTCTAGCGAAATTTCCCCTGTAGTTTTTGGTACTAGTTCAAACCAAGTAAACTTGTTTGATAATCTCAAAAAGATTTGTTGGCCATTATTTATGGCAAAGAATTGACCAAAGTCTTTTTCAGTAATAATTAATTTCTGGTCTTTCTGAACAGCTGTATCCTCGCCAATTGTCTTTGTATTCTCTTTAACTTTAGTTGTGTTTGTAGTTTTTTCAACACTTTTCGTTGCTTCTTTATTTACAGAGTCAGATATATTAGTTATTTTACGACTTTCAAGCGGTATATAAATTATATAAAATAACGAACCAATTATTATCGCAGCAAATAGAGAAATTCCCAGAACTAACTTCCAGTTAAATATATTTCTTTCCTGATTATTGATAAATACTTGTTGTTTTGTTGATTTATGGTCTTTTGCCATCAACAAGATTATAAAGCCCGCAGAAATTTTAGTAAACTAAAGTCTAGTATATCAAAACGTTTTAAAGTCCTATTTAATCTCAATTTAACTCATTTGATTCTGATGTTACAATTCCAAACAGTTTTCTATTGGTAAACAACAATCCACTTATGATTGGATAAAGTTAATAATGGTAAATTTTCTTTGTAAGCAAGCAATTGTTTAACAACGTCTATGTCTTCTGGTTGGTAGTGGCAAAGGGCTTTTATGTTGAAAATACCTAAACCATCACCTAGCGTTGAATTATCATTCTCCCAGTAATATTTAGACAAAACATATACTCCGGCGGAAGAACCTCCAACCACTTTATCGCTAAATAGTTTTTCAATATCAGAAACTCCTCTTATCTTCCCGACAAGTTGTGCAGTATTCCCGCCCCTAATATAAATCACTCGCGCATTTCTTATATGCGTTGCTAAATTATCCTCGTCTGCAATAATAAATTCTAAATCTTTATTTTTACTATTTCCCAAAAACCTTTCTTTATCTTCCTTTAAACATTCATCGATCTCGCCGTCATTTCTTGCAAAATAAATTAGAAGTATCCTAACCCTTCTCTCTAACCCTCGTGTCATTTCAGAAAAGAAACTATCATTATCAGAATTTACAAATCTTGTATCACCACCATGTAGAATGTACTTTGTCATATTCGAATTTTAACATCACAATGCTAAAATGGCAGCTATGGAAACCATTGTTTTTGATTTCTCAAGAGTTATCTTGTTTCCCAAAGACCAAAATTATCAAGGAGGTCTTAACAAATTACACAAAGACCTTTCAGTAAAATCGGATTATAAGTTTTTAGATAATTTCAAGTTTAATGATGAGTTGATCAAGTACTTAAAATTAAATAAAGAAAAATTCGAACTCTATATTTTTACCACTGGTAACATACAAAATACTCCAGAAGTTCAAAGAAAGATCAAAGGAATATTTAATAAAATTTACACAGTTACTGATTTAGGATTAGGAAAGGAATCATCGAAAACTTTTAATATACTAGCCCAAAAAATAGGTAAAAAACCGGAGGATATACTTTTTATAGATGATACTTTGCAAAATGTTGAGGCGGCTAAAAAAGCAGGGCTAAAAACAATTCAATATAATAAAGACAATAAAAAACTTATTCAAATTTTAGAAAGATTTAGTTATGATTTAGAAGTTTGATTCTTTTCATCACCGATAAGGGCAAGGTCTACAACCCATTAATTTTGTCGGGGAGGGGAGAATCGAACTCCCGATACCCCGTATGAGAGCAAAGCTCCGCACAGGGCAAGCTGCACCTTTACCCCGTAAAATTTCGGTCGGGGTGAGAGGAATCGAACCTCCGATATCGCACCCCCAGCGCGATGTGTTGCCACTATACTACACCCCGAAATTTGTTACGGGGCCCAGCGCAGTGTGTTACCACTATACTACTCCCCGTCGTTGAAATGGATTTCGCTCGTCAACATTTTCATAAAATAGAAAATGTTTTAACGCTACATCATTTCTCCTCTTCAAACACTTCGTGTTTGAGAAAAATAAACAGAACCAGACAAATTATAACAAAAGCCTTTCAGCTTTAGTCTTTTTGCGTTAGTCGTTGAGCTTACCCAACCCACCTCTTGTGTTTTTTCAAAATCTATAGTAAAACTAATCTAATTCTGCCCTTAACTTCTTCATGACTATTGACGCAAAAAAGCAAGCAATTTTAACTGCCATTTCTCAAATAGAAAAAGCCTATGGTAAGGGTTCGATAATGAAAATGGGAGAGTCTGTCAGCAAATTCGAAGTAGATGTTATCCCCACCGGAATTATCCCAGTAGATTTAGCGCTCGGTGTTGGCGGCCTTCCACGCGGTCGGATTATCGAAATATATGGTCCGGAAGCTTCCGGTAAAACAACATTAACACTTTCCACAATTGCCCAGGCGCAAAAAGTCGGAGGTAACGCGGCTCTTATCGATGCTGAGCATGCACTCGATCCGGTTTGGGCCCAAAAAGTCGGGGTTAATTTAGACGACCTTTTAATTTCCCAACCTGACACTGGTGAACAAGCTTTGGAAATAACAGAAACACTAATCCGATCCGGCGCTGTCGACGTTATTGTTATCGATTCTGTCGCAGCCCTTGTTCCTCGAGCTGAGATTGAGGGAGAAATGGGCGATTCGATGATGGGAGTCCAAGCCCGTTTAATGTCTCAAGCGCTACGAAAATTAACCGGCGTAATTTCCAAATCAAAAACAGTTGTCATTTTTACAAACCAGCTCCGCGAAAAAATCGGTGTCATGTTTGGTAATCCCGAAACCACACCCGGCGGACGGGCTTTAAAGTTTTATTGTTCAATCAGAATTGATATCAGGAAAATTGAAAACATCAAAGATGGAGACAAAATCATCGGATCCCGCCATCGTGTTAAAGTGGTCAAAAACAAGGTTGCTCCACCTTTTAGGATTGCCGAATTCGATATTACCGGTGAAGAAGGAATTTCTAAAGAAGGGGGCTTATTGGATATTGCAGTCGAAATGGGTATTGTTTCCAAAAGCGGTGCTTTTTATAGGTGGGGTACAAAATTAATTGGTCAAGGCAGGGAAAGTGCCAAAGTATATTTTGTTGAACATAAAAAAGATTATTCACAAGTCGAAAAAGAAATTTGGGCTAAAGTCAAAAAAGGCATGCCAACAAAAACCGACTTAACAGTCAACCACGAGGAAGATGACGGCGAGGTTTTAGAAGAAATTACCCAAGCTTAAGTTGAGTTGTGCCTCAAATCACAGATATCAGCCCTCAAAAAAAGAACAAAAATAGAGTCAATCTGTTTTTAGACGGCAAATATGCATTTTCCGTAAGTTTAGAAAACATTCTCAAAAATAAATTTAAAATAGGTATCGAGCTCTCAAATGACGATGTTACTAAATCGACAAACGAAGAAAGTCAACAAAAATATCAAGACAAGGTAATCAATTTCTTATCATTTCGCCCAAGAAGCGAAAAAGAAATACAGGATTATCTTGCAAAAAAAATAGCAGCAGACAGCAGCATAAGTTTTTCCCAAGCTCAGAATTCTTCATTGATAGAAAAAATATTTTCAAAGTTGAAAAAATACAACTATATCGATGATGTAGAATTTGCCAGGTGGTGGCTGAAATCAAGATCCAGCTCAAGGCCTAAGGGCAAAAACTTCATAAAAATAGAACTGATAAAAAAAGGTATTTCCAAACAAATTATTGAAAATGTTCTTAAAAAAGCGCCTAATCAGTTAAAGTTAGCCGAAAAAGCAATAGAAAAAAAGTTAAATACTTGGTATAATCTACCTTTATTTGAACAAAAAAGAAAAATTTACAACTATCTAGCCAGTCGCGGTTTCCAGCAGGACGTTATTGAGGATATATTTGCAAAACTTAGCAAAAAGAGATAAAATTACAAGCTGAAGAAGTCAACTTAGAAGTAAGTTATAAGTTTTATGACTCGACAAATAATACAAAATTTGCTTCGCAGTAAAAAATCCGTGTAAAAACGGTATTTTTGGCTTCCAAAAAACACAAAATATGAGTTATTATAATGATGATAATGCAAAACGTGTAGGCAGCGCTAAAGTTGTCGTTTCTGTTGGTATCCCAAAACAGGATATACATCAATCCGGCAACCGAGATGTTCGCGAAATTATCCAAGACGCCAGGGATGAAGCTTTTAGAATAAAAAAAACGGCAGACGAGGAAGCAAGGAAAATTCGTTTGGAATCAATAGATATTGAAAAACGAATTGCCCAAAAAGAGGAATCATTGGATACAAAAATTTCACAAGCCCAAAAATTACAAGAACAAGCAGAAAAAGAAAAAACCGCTTACGAAAAAAAAGATCAGGAACTTTCTAAAAACAGAAATGAACTTATAGACAAACTTTCCAAAGTTGCCTCCCTTACCCGCGAAGAAGCCAAGAAATTAATTCTCACCAGTCTCGAAGAAGAACTTAAAAGTGAAATAGCCAAAAGAATAAAAGAGGCGGAAGAAAAAATAAAAGCGGAAGCGGCTACTTTAAGTAAGAACATTATTGTTAATGCAATGATCGCCGGTGCAACCGATTGGGTGGCGGAATACACTGTCACAACAATCAAACTTGAGTCAGACGAAATAAAAGGCAGGATCATAGGAAAAGAAGGCCGCAATATTCGCGCATTCGAACTGGCAACGGGTGTTGATGTTGAACTCGACAGTGACGTAGAAGGTGAGGTTAGATTATCATCATTTGACCCTATAAGGCGTGAGATTGCCAGAACTGCACTTGAATGGCTTGTGAAAGATGCTAGAATTCAGCCAACCAGGATAGAACAATTAGTGGATGAGGCAAAAAAACAGGTTGGATCAGATATGTCAGATGCGGGCAGAAAAGCTGCAAATGAGCTGGGACTTTTTAATCTGCCCCAAGAGGCACTGGACACTCTAGGAAGACTAAAATTTAGATACTCTTACGGCCAAAATCAACTTATAGCATCTTTGGAAACCGGTAAAATCGCAAAAAGAATTGCTGAAGAAGTCGGTGCCGACACTATTACTTGCGCAACAGGAGGACTTTTTCATGATATCGGTAAAACAGAAATGGACAAGGAGGGCACGCATGTTCAGCTTGGAGTGCAATTGGCTAAAAAATGGAATTTTCCCCAAGAAATCGTAAATTGCATTGCCCAGCACCATGAAGATGAGCCCTTCTCCTCTATCGAGTCGATAATTGTCCATGTTGCAGATGCAGTTTCCGGAGCAAGACCCGGAGCAAGACATGAGGCGGTCGAAGATTACATTAAAAGACTCACAGATATCGAAAAAGTTGCCCTAACTTTTGAAGGTGTAGAAAAAGCATATGCAATCCAAGCTGGACGCGAAGTAAGAGTTATTGTACAGCCACAAGCGGTAGATGACGACGGAATCGTCAAGCTGGCACATGATATACGCCTCAAACTAGAAGACGAATTAACCTATCCTGGACAGATTGCCATTACTGTTATTCGCGAAACGCGGGCAACCGATATTGCCAAATAGGATATTTGACGTCTGGCAGGCATTTAATTATAATTGCTTAGCTCAAATTGAAATATGACAAAAAAAGAATTAGTTGAAAGAGTTGCTAAAAAAGTTGGTTTAACCAAGAAAACCGCCGAAAATGCCGTAAATGCGGTTTTCGGAAACATCAAAGAGGCGATGATAAAAGGAGATAAGGTAGTTATTACCGGATTTGGAACTTTCAAAGTCAGAACCAGAGCCACCCGCACAGGCCGAAATCCACAAACCGGTAATTCCATAAAAATTTCCGGTCACAAACTTCCGGGCTTTACTGCTGGTAAAACCTTAAAACGCCAGATAAAATAATTTAGGCTGCTTTTTTGCTTTGTTTCTTAATCCTTCTTAGTTCTTGTAATCTTGCACCAAAAACAGAATGATTATATGTTATTTTTGATAACACAATCATTTTTTCTCCGCTTGAATCATCCTTTTCCATATTTGTTTCCGAAGCACCAACTACTAAAGGGTTAAGCAAATCTTCATCAGAAACTTCGATAATCTGGTTGTTTAAACCGTAGTTATCAGACTTTAGTGCTTTTAGTTGGCTTTCTATGAATGCATCCGAACTATGAATCTGAGAGGCTTCACCAAATAATTCTTTATTGTCTTTTTCAGGCATACTCTAAATCACTTTCACTGCGAACTATAAACTCAAAATTACTAAAAGTCAAACCTGATTTGAGCAAAAAAGCTTTACTTTTGTTAAAATCAAATGTCTATGAAAGGTTCTTTTTTTATAAAAACATTTGGTTGTCAGCAAAATAAGGCAGACAGCCAAAGAATTGCTAGTTATTATGTTTCCCGAGGCTTTAAAGAGTCAAAAACTCTCAATTCTGCAAGCGAAGTAATCATAAATACTTGTATGATCAGACAAAGCGCCGAGGATCGAGTTACCGGTCTTGTAAAAAATCTCACAAAAGACAAAACTTTACGGCCGAAGATCGTTATTACTGGTTGCATGGTTGGAATGGCAACCCGAGACGATACAGGGAAATATATCAAGGCTCTTAAAAAAAGAATGCCCGAAGTTGATGAATTTCTTCCACTCGAAGAAGTTGGTTTTGATTATCCGGCACTCAGGTCAGATGTTACCCACGCCTGGGTTCCGATATCAAATGGTTGCAATAACTTTTGCACTTTTTGCGTTGTTCCGTTTACAAGAGGTCGGGAGATTTCCCGGCCGTTTGAAGATATAATTTTAGAGGTTAAAGAACTTGCGGATAAAGGTTGTGAGGAGATTACACTTCTTGGCCAAAATGTTAATTCCTATGGAGCAGACTTGGTTAAAAATAAAAAAGGCCTATCAGTCAATAAGCAAGGTTATTCTTTGCCAAGCGGTCGGAATGTAAAACCCGTAATCGTAAAACATCTTGGTAAATATCGCATACCAACCTTGTTTCCATATCTTTTAGAGGAAGTGAGTTATATAAAAGGAATCAAAAAAATTAAATTTATTTCCTCAAACCCATGGGACTTTTCAGACAAATTGATAAATGTTATTGCCAGGACACCAATAATAGACAGAAATATTCATTTAGCGGTTCAGTCCGGAGACGACCAGGTTCTTAAACGTATGAATCGTTGGTATACTCAAGAAGATTTTATTAAACTTGCAAAAAATATTAAATATAAAATAAAAGATGCCCAAATATCTACAGACATTATTGTTGGTTTTCCTGGTGAATCTAAAGAGCAATTTGAAAACACCATAAAACTTGCAAGAAAAGTCAATTTCTCTTATGCATATGTTTCTAAATATTCAAACAGACCCAACACCGCTGCATCAAAAGCCATGCCGGACGACATATCACATAAGGAAAAAGAAAGAAGATGGAAAATATTAAACGACCTAATCAATCACAAAGGAACAAATAGAAGCGCAGTCCACTGATATATTAAATATTCTAATTCCCAACATTCGCTCTATCTTCTATTTCCTTAAAATTTTCAAAACCAAGAGTCGAATCTATAATATAAAGGGGTCTTTTTTTGACCTCCTCATAAATCCTACCCAAATATTCACCTATAATTCCAATTGCGATTAATTGAATGCTTCCAAGAAACAATATTAAAAAGACAGTTGAGGACCATCCCCTAATAGTTTCACCTACCGAGTTTTTATAATAGGCAAAAATAGCAAAAAATATAGAAAATATAACTGTTAGTACTCCAAGAACAGATGCTAGTCTTAGCGGAAAAATAGAAAAAGAAAGTATTGCGTCAAACGCAAGCTTTATCATTGCGATTATTGAATAGTGGGATTTGCCTGCAAATCTTTTGTCCCTCTCAAATTCAATCCCAATTTGAGAAAACCCAATCCAACTTATGATTCCTCTTAAAAATCTTCGATATTCTCTTGTTTTTCTTAAATTTAATACGACCCTTCTTGAAACTAATCTAAAATCACCAGTATCAATAGGTATTGTTGTTCCGGAAAACAAATTTAAAGCTCTGTAAAAAATTTTTGCCGTTACTTTTTTTAAAAACGTTTCTCCCATTCGCTCCTTTCTTACAGCATAAACTACGTCATAACCTTCTTTCCATTTTTTAATCATTTTAACAATCAACTCCGGAGGGTCTTGTAGGTCGGCATCCATAATAACAACAGCGTCACCATCTGCAAAATCCAAACCACAAGAAACAGCCAATTGATGTCCGAAGTTTCTTGAAAGATTTATAAGCCTTACAGAACTATCTTTACTAGCAAGAGATTTTATTGCCTCAATCGTGTCATCGTTGGATCCATCATTAATAAAAATAATTTCATATTTAAAATGCCTCAAACTTTTTGTGACTCTTTCGTATAAAATAGAAAGGTTTCCGCTCTCGTTCAAAACTGGGACGACTACAGATATTAGTTCTTCTTTAGAAAAATTTGTTTTTTTCAACATCGCCCTAAAGTATATCACCAAAAAACCCTAAAAACATTTTTAGCGCCAACTTGAAAACCAAAAATACGAGTTGTTAAAAGTTGTTGGAACAGGCCAAGCTGCCACATGAGGATAAAAATAAACGAAAGCGAGAACAACAAGAAATAAATAAGATAAAACTAAGATTTTCCCAATCTTACCCCCCCAAAATTCCCTGAGAGCAAATGCAATTAATATTGTCAAAAAGGGAATTGAAGGTAAATAGTGATATATAAACATAATCCTTGGTGAAAGCGACCAGGGCAGCCAAAAAGCTAAATAGCAAGTAAGAACCAAGCCAAGATTAAATTTAGATTTCTTAATTAATCGATAAATGGCAAAAATAATAGCTGGGATTCCTGCCCATAAAATTATCGGATTCCCCATCGCATAAATTTGGGCAATTCTGTCACCGAAATTCCCCACGTAATAATAAACAGGTTTTATATCAAACGGCCATGTATACCAAAGAGATTGATAAGAATGAATGGCCTTAAGATTGGTGTGATACCAAAACATTTGTTGTTGCACATTCCACACAATAGCCAACTTGTCGCAATATTCTGCTGGGAAAATCGGTAAACAAACAGATCTCCCCATCATAATTACGCTGTTTCTTGAATCAATTTGGGAAGGTATGTTAGGGTCAGACAAAAAGAAAAATGGTGCGTACGATGATACGTAAATAATAACTGGGATTATTATAAAAAACACTGGAATAAAAAAAATATATTTTATAATATATTTATATCTCAGAGCATTTATAAATAAATATTCTCGAGCAAAAAATAATGAAAATATAAAAATACCATAAAGAGCAGTCCATTTAGTGGCCAAAGCAAAACCCCAAAAAATCCCAGCAATTATATATCTTTTTTTAATTAAAAACAGTAATGACAAAAGTATAAATAAAAGAAAGTAAGAATCATTCATACCGATTCTTGCTTCAACAAAAATTAAGGTCTCAAAAACCAATAAAAAGGCGGCTATAGTTGCAATGAATTTATCCTTAAAAAGTTCCAGTGAAAGAAAATAGACCAATAATATAACTCCTACACCTGCCGTAGCACCAAAAAATCTCCAACCAAACGGATCAATTCCAAATATGATCATTCCCAAGGCCATAAAGAGCTTTGCAAGAGGAGGATGTGTCCATTCATAAGCAAAACCTACAGGTGGAGTGTTCCAGAATTCCCAAGCCGCAGGATTTCCAAGAAGCATTTCTTTTGCGGTAAATGCGTGATAAACCTCATCAAAATAGTAAGTATCTGGAGTACCAAGGCGCCAAAACCTTGAAAAAAATGCTAGCAGTAATATTCCAACAATCGGTAGGTGTTTAATTATCTTAGTCGTCATTTAATATAAACCTTTCTCGCAGATATAAAATAAGTAAACAAATAAATACTAAAATATTAACTAAGGAGAGTAAATTAATTATCGTTTCACCAAAAACATGTCGAAAATTATATGTAACCCACATATAACTAAAGTATAGATTAAGTACATAAGTTCCAGAAATAATTGCAGTAAACCACCAAAGCTTTTTCAAAAAAGCTGACGCAAACATCAAAAATATTAAAGGAGTTAAAAGTAGCCTCTCATGGACCCTAGTTAAGATAATAAAACTGCAAAAATATATTAACGCAAGCGAAAATTGAGTAATAAAAATTTTCTTTTCTTCTTTATCACCATAATTCTTCCAAAAGTTCCAAAGAATTAGCACATAAACAATTATAAACATAAACATACCCCAATGCTGCAGGGACAAACCGAACCATAATTGAGAATCGGGCTTCCACCATCCATTATTTATTGCCCAAAAATTAAAAGCGTTAACGCTTGTGTATTGATACTGATTGAGTCCTTGAGAAAACCTTTCAAAAACAAACAGAATAATATTATGATTTTTTATAAATGGAATAAAAGCACCAAAAAATATTAAAAGGAAAGAAACAGACCCTTTCAATAAATCTGATATTTGCCATTTATCTTTTACAACCAAAACAAAAGCTAGTGGCAGCAAGAAGACACCTTGAGGTTTAAGAAGCAAAGATATAGCCATAAAAATTGAAGATAATAACGCTCTCTTTCTGATTAATAAAATAAAAGTAACAACGTAGAATAATGTGTTTAGAGAATCGATTTGACCCCACAAGGTAGAATTGGCAAACATTGCCGGGTTAGATAAAAATATTAAAAAAACTACGAAAGCCATTTTTTTGCTTAAAAATTTTCTGCTAATATTAAATGCAATAAGAGCTAACAGTAAATCAGCAACTATTGCTGGAAATTTATAAAGAATTTCTAATGGAAAATTTATAGAAATTGATGTAAAAAGATTCTTTAATATTCCTAACAGCCATAAGACGTACAAATACCCTGGAAGATAGTCGGACCACGCATCATAAAATTGGGAAAAAGGTAATGTCACAAGCCTATTACTCCAAGCAACCCAATCACCAAAGTCGATGTGAAAAGTGCCAAAAGAAGTTAGTAAAAGACGAAAAACTAAACCAAATCCCAAAAACAAAAAAAGTAAAAAACTTATTTTATAATTAATATTCATTTTGCAAACCTATATAAAACTTAATAAAACCAACCAGCAAATTTCCACCATAGAACCCCCCAAAGTTGCATAAATATGCTTACTAAAATTAAAAACTTTTTTAAGAAATTTAACTTTCCGCGCATACCCAATGCAGTAAGATAAACCAAAAACGGTGTAAAAACAACAGAATGTTTCCAACCAAATTCTGTCCACCCTGGATAAAAATAGGTTAAAGAAGGTATTGCCATCAAGATAACTGAAGCCCACGCACCTACTACTTTTAAGTTAAATAACTGTTTTCTTAAAGTATTGATAATGTACAAAAATGCGGGAGTTACAAAAATAATACTCATACCAATCCATGGAGGTCTAAAATATGGGAAAACTGATATTGTTTCAGGACCTTTCAAGAAATATACACTAAAATTATTTGGAAAATAATTAATAGAAAATAGTCCATAAGGTAAGACTGAACTTGGATCACGTTTTACAAAATTAGCATAACCATTCTCAAAGATATCCTCAAACCTTGCGAAATTGTAAAAAGAAATAAGACTAAAGGGAATAATAAATCCTATCAACAAAAGAATCAGACTTTTTAAAGAAATCCTTGGAAAATTTAAACAGACAAGTACAAAAATAAATGCAAAAACTGATTCAACTCTTGATCCGTAAGCAAACCCAATAAATAATCCCACAAGAAAAAGTCTTTTTCTACCAAAAAATTCGTTTAGAGTAAGTAAAATAAAAAAAGAAGCAACTATGTATGCATACCACCAAGTCTGATCATGTACAGCAGAAAAAAATTGTAAAGTACCAAATGCGAAAAACACAGTCATCCACAGGCTAAACTTCAAATCATATACGCTTTTCCTAAGGATTCTCCAAAATAAAACTACCCCAAAACTTGCAAGAACCAAGTTTAAAAGACCTTCAGGCGCGCTAAGACCGAAAAATGCAACAAGGGGTAAAAGGAGTACAGCCCCAGTTGGTCCATAAATACCGTAAGCCTTACCATCAACAATCGCAACATCATTGTGCCAAGGGGGCGGATTTTTTATCTCAAATGTGCCGTGTAAGAATGCATCTGCAATATAGACATGATGGTTATAAATTGCGGGCTTTTGGTTAGAAAAAATAAAATAGATTAAAAAAGTAATTATAAATATTAAAATATCAATCCTATTTTTGCTAAAAATTTTCATCAATTCTAGTATACTTCAACTATGACTGGTGTAAAAAGAACCTTGATTATTTTCGGTCCTACAGTTACTGGTAAAACAAGTCTCGCCATCAAACTTGCCAAAAAGCTTAATGAAGAAATCGTTTCAGCCGATTCCAGGCAAGTTTACAAAAATCTTGATATCGGCACCGGTAAGGTCAGCTTTGATTCAAAAACCGAAAAATATAATGGTTATTGGCAGGTTGACGGGGTCAAAACTTATGGCTTTGATATTGCAATGCCAGGGCAAGCCTTTTCGGTAGCAAATTTTATAGACTTTGCCTCCAGAACAATAAAAACAATAGAAAAACAAAATAAAATACCGATTATTGTTGGCGGAACCGGTTTTTACATAAAGTCGCTTCTTTATGGAATCGATTCGATCGGTATAGCTGCAAATAAGAGACTGCGCAAATTACTAGAAAAAGAAAAAGTTGAAGATCTTTACAAAAGACTGGAGGCTCTAAACCAAATTCGTGCGCAGTCTATGAACGCATCAGACCGTGCAAACCCCAGACGTCTAATCCGGGCAATCGAAATCGCCAGTTACAAATCAACTTTCAAAAACTCAAACATCAACTACCAACCATTTATCCTGACAAAGGAAGGGCCAACTATTTATCCTGACAAAGGAAGGACTAACATCTCAATAATCGGTCTTAGCGCGCCAAACAATTATTTATTCAAAAAAGCCGATAACTGGCTAGATCTAAGGATCAAAAAAGGCCTTATCGAAGAAGTGGATTCACTTTTGGCACAAAACATCCCTGCCGTTTGGCTAGATTCTCTTGGCCTGGAATACCGCTGGATTTCCCGTTATTTGTTAAATAAAATAGATAAAAATATAGCTATCGAAAGATTAAAAGGGGACATCCATAGTCTCATCCGAAGACAAAAAACTTATTTTAGCCAATTTAAAGATATTCAAATATACGATATTACTCAAAAAAATTGGAATCAACAATTAGAAATAAATATTGAAAATTGGTTAAAAAATAAACAGAAAAATTAAAAACATAAATGCTTGGGAAGAGAGTAAGCCAGATTCTGTTTTAACGATCATCTGTCTCAAAATGACGTTTATCACTTTGCCCGGTTTTTAGCCGGATGCCCCTACTTAAAACCGTGTCTCGCCAGTGGCGGACTTCCGGAAACATGGTAATAACGGTTCCCAGCCAAAGGCTGGTCCGCCAATGGCGGAATATCTGGGTTGCAGCAGAGAGGATTGCCGGCGTTTCACTTTAAGTTCATATCCAAAGACTTAGAACTTAACTCGTCTCTGTGGCTCTCAAGTTTTGTTAATTCAAAACCCGTTTGCAATCAGTTTCCCAAATGCAAAACTAGATCTTTCGACTCGGAGCATAACACCCCGCCTCCTGTTTCCTGCTGTCTGGACTTTCCTCCCTCCATAGCTTTACGCGACGGGGGGCGATCGTTCTTCTTCCCAAGCAGGTCATTATACCAAATAGTACCCAAATCAATCAAAAATTTGACGAAATTGTTAAAAAGTGCAACTATAATAAGGTATGGCAAAAAAATCTGCTCTTAAAGCATCCAAAAGCACTTTGGTATCTCAAATATTGATCGGATTTACGCTTGTCATAGTCATCGTCGCAGCTTTTCAGGCTGTAACCCAAAATGACATAACTACCCTTGCCCCAACCCAGCTATTTTTAGTGGCCGGAGTTTTGGGTATTCTCGGCCTTTATTTAAAAGACGAGAAATAATTGTTTCTGCTTGAGTTTTGCCGAAGTCTTTAATATAGTTATCACAAGCTGTCCCAGCTGTGATAAAAAATAAACAAATCTTTCAAAAAATCCCTATAACTTTAATGATCGGCGGAGGTTCAAAACTTTCGGCAATCCTTACTTCTGCAAAAAAAAGAAACAGTTTATTTTATATAAATTTAGTAATTTCTCACAAAAGCAATTCTCCCGGAATAAAATATGCAAATACTAATAACATACCAGCTGTTTATATGAACCTTGTCGATTTTAGAAATAGATATAACAAAAATAAACCGGATGCAAGAAAACAATATATGAAATACTTAGGTTGGTTTATTTCCCAAAAACAATACCAACCCAAACTTCTAGTTTTTGCAGGTTGGGACTTAATAATGGATAAAAACTTTTTTAATTATTTTAAATGTAAGATTGGCAACGGTTATGCGGCCATAAATCTTCACCCAGCTATTTTACCAAAGGAAAAAGAAGGTAATAATATTAAAATGCCGGATGGTAAATTGACACCAGTCATAAAAGGTGAACAAGCAGAAGTATTAGAAACTGTTTTATTAAAAAAACTTAGTTATTTTGGACCAACAGTACACTTTATGGTGGCCGATAAATACGACACAGGTATGATTGTTGAAAGGGAATTTATAAAAGTTGGAACCGCTAAAACCGTAGAAGCCCTTCGAAAAAAACTAATGCCTGTTGAGGATCGTGTTTTAATAAACTCCATAAACAAAGTCGTTACTAAATACTTTTTATGAAAATACTTGTCATAGATTCCAGAGGAAGAGGAGCAACTCTGGCAGAAAAATATTTAAAAAATAAAAATGTTGCTGAGGTCTTGGTAATTCCTGGAAATGACTTATTGCTCATAAATAAAAAAGTTAGAATATTTTCTGATATCAAATTAAACGATATCTCAAAAATTCTGGAAATAGCAAAAAATGAAAAAGTTGACCTTGTAGATGTTGCTCAAGATGATGCAATTGCCGAAGGTCTTGTAGACCTTTTACAAATGTCCAAAGTTAAAGCGTTTGGTCCTACAAAAAAAGCCGCACAAATAGAGTGGGATAAATCCTTTGCAAGAAAATTTATGAAAACATTTAAACTACCAATTCCAGCATATAAAATTTTCAAATCGCAAAAGTTGGCTATCAAGTATTTGAAAACCAGAAATGATCAAGAATATTATGTTAAAGCAGCAGGGCTCGCTGGGGGAAAAGGGGCAATCTATGCAAGCAATCAAAGCGAGGCAATCGATGCCGTTAAGGAAATGGCAGAATTTGGATCTAGCGGTAAAACTTTTTTGATAGAGGAAAAATTAGATGGGGAGGAATTTTCCGCTTTTGCAATGGTAAATGGTACAAAATTTGTTATTCTGGGTTACGCCCAAGACCATAAAACTGCATACGACGGTAATCTCGGTCCAAACACTGGGGGTATGGGCTGTTCATCACCACCACTTATAATAACTCCAAAAATAGAAAAGCAAATCGAATTAATATTTAAGAAAACAGTAAATGGTCTAGTGAAACTAAAAAGATCATACTTGGGAATTTTATACCTAGGCGGAATAATAGAAAATGGAGATGTTAAGGTAATAGAATTTAACGCCAGATGGGGAGACCCGGAAGCGCAAGTCGTAATTCCGGCTATAAAAAGTGATTATTTAGACCTTGTTCTATCCGCCTTAAAAGGGAAATTTATTAAAGTTAAAAAAGACAAGGTTTACAGGATTGTTGTTACGGCTGCATCAAAAGGCTATCCGATCAACTACTCTAAAGTCATAGGCAAGGAAATAAAAGGCCTAGACAAACTTTTGAAATCCAAAATTAAAATCTACGGAGCACAAGCTAAAAAAAGTGGCATAAAATATATTGCTGGCGGCGGCAGACTTTTTTATGTAGTAGGGGAAGGCAATAATGTTATACAAGCAAGACGTAAAGTCTACAATGCCTTATTAAAAATCTCCATTTCCGGTAATAATTTGCATTACCGCAAAGATATTGGTTATAGAGATCTGGCAAGGGAAACAAAATGATTCAAACAATAAGAGTCACGTCCAGTGAAAAAACAGACGCAAAAGGGCTGGCCTTATTGGCAGAAATCGAAAAAACTCTTAAGATAAAGTCAATTTCCAATATAAAAACAATAAAAGTTTATCGTCTTGAGGGTTTAGAAAAAAAAGACGCAGAAATATTTGCAAAAACTGCTCTTGTGGAAGCCATAAACCAAAACTTCACAATAAACGAGCCAATCATTAATAACTCACAACTTAAAATAGAAGTCGCATATAAACCAGGAGTAATGAATCCAGAAGTTGAGTCAATATTAAAATCTTCTAAAAATCTAAGCATCCCCTTAAAGGCAGCGGACTCCTCTTACGAATATGCATTTTTTGGAAAAGTGACTAAAAGCCAAATAAATGAAATTTCCCAAAAAATTTTATTAAACGAAACAGTAGAACATGTTATTTTCACTCCTCCAAAAACCTTATTAATTACTGGAAAAACCAAAAAGATTAAAACTATTCCTATCAGAAAGTTAAACAATGACCAGCTTATAACCCTCTCAAAAGACAGATTATTTTTAAACCTTGAAGAGATGAAAATAATTCAAAATTATTTTAACAAAATAAAAAGAGAACCTACAGATTGTGAAATCGAAGTATTGGCGCAAACCTGGTCAGAACACTGCGTCCATAAAACTTTCAATGCAAAATTGATAATAGACGGACAAGAAAAAACTTCGCTTTATTCTCGCATTAAAAAAACGGCTAAATACAATAAAGATCTAATAATCAGCGCTTTTGTCGACAATTCTGGAGTTATCGATTTTTATGATGGTTTTGCGATCTCAGGAAAGGTCGAAACACATAATAGTCCTTCTGCGATCGAGCCATATGGAGGGGCAATGACCGGATCCGGTGGAGTGTTTCGAGATATTTTAGGAACAGGTCAGGGTGCCAAGCCTATCGCCTCAACAGATATATTTTGTTTTGCGCCACCAAATCTTAAGGAGTCAAAAATACCTCCCGGTTGTCTTGCGCCAGAATATATACTCAGAAACGTTGTTGCCGGTGTCAGGGATTATGGTAACCGGGTAGGTATTCCAACAAATAACGGCTCAATACATTTCCATGAGGATTTTCGTGCTAAACCTACGGTTGCAGTTGGATCATATGGACTGATTGTAAAAACAAAAGCCAAAAAGAAAAATCCAAAACCTGGTGATTTGATATTTTCTATCGGTGGCAGTACCGGCCGTGATGGAATCCATGGCGCAACTTTTTCGTCCGGGGAAATGACTTCAAAGACTATGTCTGTTTCTGGGTCAGCAGTTCAAATTGGCAATCCTATCGAGGAAAAAAGAGTGATAGATTTAGTACTCGACCTAAGCCACAAAAACTTAATAAGAACTTTAACTGATTGTGGTGCCGGTGGTTATTCTTCGGCGGTTGGAGAAATGGGTAAGAACACAGGAGTAATTGTAAATCTAGAAAATGTTCCATTAAAGTATTCGAACCTTGCACCCTGGGAAATGTTTCTTTCTGAATCCCAAGAAAGAATGGTTTTGGCAATTAAATCAGAAAATCTTAAAAAAGTTCAAAGTCTTTGTAAGCTTTATAACGTCAATGGCGCTGTTATTGGAAAGTTTACGAATAATCGCAGACTTAAAGTTAAATATAAAAAACAAACAGTTTGTGACCTTACAATGCAGTTTTTACACAACGGTTTGCCTCAAAGGATAATGATTGGAAATTCCTCGAAAGTTAATATTGTTGAACAGTTACCGCCAAAACCCCAAAATTATCAAACAATTTGGCAAAATATTATGGCCCACGGCAATATATGTTCAAAAGAGCCAATCGTCAGGCTTTATGACCACAATGTTCAAGGAACAAACGCACTTCATCCTTTTGCTGGAGTTAACTATGATGGTCCAAACGACGGGGTAGTTTTAAGGCCAATTTTAAACAAATATTACGGGGTTGCCATAAGTCATGGCATCAATCCTACTTTAAACAAAATCGATCCGTATTGGGGTAGCGTTTGGGCAATTTTGGAAGCGGTTTCTAACTTTATCGCGATTGGTGGAGAGCCCAATAATGCGGCACTAATTGATAACTTTATTTGGCCATTTCCGGACGAAGAGTCATTGGCAGACCTAGATAAATCAACAGACGCCTGCGCAGATATTGCCAAAATTCTAAAAATGTCATTTGTTTCCGGTAAAGATTCCCTCTCATCAACTTACAGATACCCGGACGGTAAAATCCTCAAAATTCCGCCTGTGCTTTTAGTATCTGTATTTGGAAGAATTCCAGATGTTAGAAAAACTGTTAGTTCCGATTTCAAAAAAGTTGGTTCAACCATTGTTTTAGTAGGGAAACCGGATTATAAAAATCTTGGCGGGTCAACATATTTTGACTTAACTAATTCACAAAGTATAAATATTCCCAAACCAGATCTTTCGTCAATTAATAGCGTCTTTTCGTCAATCACTAAAGGAATTAAATCAGGCGACATCCTCTCATGCCACGACATTTCAGAAGGTGGAATTGCAGCAGCCCTTGCTGAAATGTGTTTCGGCGCTGGTTTTGGCGCTGAAATAAACATAAATAAATTTAATACTCGCGAAGATTATGTTTTGTTTTCTGAATCCCCCGGCACACTATTGGTCGAAGTAGACAACGCCAAAATTGCCAATAAACTATTTGAAAAAGTACCGCACACAATTTTAGGAAAAACAGTAAAATCGGAACGAATTACTGTAAATGGATTTTTTACTATCAAGGCAGATGTTAACCAGCTTAAGAAATATTGGCAAAAACCGATGAAGGAGATATTTCATTGATAAAACCCAGAGTTTGCATATTAAGATCTGACGGAACCAACTGTGACCAGGAATTATATTTCGCATTTGAAAAATTTTGTAGTCTTCCTAAGATGGTACATATCAACGAACTTCGCAACAAATCAATATCTCTAAGAAATTTTCAAATCTTAGCTCTCCCTGGTGGTTTTACTTATGGAGATGATTTAGCATCAGGAAAAGTATTGGCTATAGAGCTTATCAGTTTTCTAAAAGACGAATTAGAAAAGTTTATAATACAAAAAGGTTTAATACTGGGAATTTGCAACGGATTTCAAACACTTGTCAGAACAGGCCTTTTACCATTTAATAACTTAGGTCAAATGGATGTGACTTTAGCGCAAAACAATAGCGGACATTTTGAATGCCGCTGGATAAAAATGAAAAGTGAAACTAGTAAATGTTTGTTTTTAAATAAGTCTAACGAAATAATCGATATTGCCGTCAATCATGGCGAGGGCAAATTTATTGCACCATCTTATGTCATAAAAAAGATCGAGGATCAAAAACAAGTCATCTTTCGTTATGTTGATCAAAGCGGATATCCTACGCAAAAATATCCAGATAATCCAAACGGCTCAACTAGTGCCATAGCAGGTGTCTGTGACCCAACTGGGAGAATTCTTGGTATGATGCCGCATCCGGAAAAATTTATAGAAATAACTCAACATCCAAATTGGAGACGGGAAAAGTTACTGCCATCTGGCAGGCAGGTTTCAAAGCCTCATGGAGCTTATATTTTCGAAAATCTAATAAAATTTGCGTCAAACCAATGAGCAGTAAAATCACATACAGTCAAGTCGGCGACAACTACGACACAAAAGATCCGATTAAAAAAATGGCACAGCTTGCGGCACGTCAAACGATTATTAAAAACAGTTCTGGATTCAACGAATTAACCCAGTCCAGAGGAGAGTCCGCATTTGTTTGGAAACAAGGTTCAGCAATTTTTGCATCGGTAGTAGAAGGACTGGGAACCAAAAATTTAGTTGCAGACGATATGCGAAAAATTACCGGCAAAACCTACTACGACATTATAGCCCACGACACAGTTGCAACCATTATCAATGACCTCGTAACGGTCGGAGCAAAACCAAGAGTCATTCATGCCTACTGGGCGATAGAGGACAATAGCTGGTTAGAGGACAAAAAACGTATGGCCGATTTTATCAATGGCTGGAAAGACGCATGTAAAATATCATTAGCAACTTGGGGTGGAGGCGAAACACCAACCTTAAAAGGGATTATTGAAAAAAACACAGTTGATTTTGGTGGATCTGCAATCGGTGTTATCAAAAACAAAAATAACTTTATAACAGACAAAAACTTAAAAGTAGGGGATAGGATCCTGCTATTAAAATCAAATGGCATTAATGCAAACGGCCTATCCCTTGCCCGAGCAATTGCTAAAAAACTAAAAAAAGGCTACGCTTCAAAACTCCCAAATAGTAAATTATATGGTGAAGCAATTCTCACAAAAACTAATATCTACGCAAAATTAATTCAAGATCTATTATCTGCCGGCATTAATATTCACTACATAAGCAACATAACCGGTCACGGACTCCGGAAAGTAATGCGTGCACGAGGCAATTTTACTTATGTAATTGAAAAAATTTACAAGCCTCAAGAAGTATTTCTATTTATTCAAAAACATGCAAAATTATCCGACGAAGAAATTTATGGAACATATAACATGGGCCAAGACTACGCGATATTTATTACAAAAAAAGATGTTAAGAGAGCACAGACAATTATCAATAAAAACAAATTTCAATCAATCAATGCAGGATATATCGAAAAAGGTCCAAGACAAGTAATAATCAAACCAAAAAATATTATTTTTAAATCAGAAAGTCTTGATTTAAGATGAAATAATATCATCAACTCAACTACTGATACAAGTAATCATTTTTTAGAAACAGTGAATCAAAAAAGACGTATTATTGATTAGCGGGGGTTACACCTTGATCTTTTTCAATAATACATTTATCTAGTTTCGCTTTTTCATCATCTGTCAAAGATGCACTGCTTTTATCTTTAACCATTTTAAGAATTGATTCTTCGCTTAGTGAAGTTTGAACACATTCTATATTTACCTTTCCAATTCCAGGTACTGTAGTTTCAGCAGGTTGCTGGCCTTGGGGAACTGCTTGGGCAGAATTTTGCCCCACTCTTCCCATTAATTGGTCAAAAGCACCAAGTTTAAAATTAGCAAATATAAACCACAGAATAAACAAACCGATTACAATCCAAATGACATAAAAAACAATAGCAAGAAAAGAACTTAAATTAAAAATAACTAAAACTCTTTTAATGTTAGGCAAATAACTTTTTATTTTTGAAAAATTAGGTTTTAATTTTTCCAGATTTTTTACAGAACTTATTTTTTTAGCCATGCTTACGTTCTGCATAGAGTAACTTATTAAAACTTTAAAATCAAGAGTCAAATTAATTTTAGTTTATTAATAATATAACTATATTTTGCATTACAATCTTTATTCTTTTATAATTCACAAATGCAGGCATCAAAACGTTATAAAATTGCCACACTTTGCTCACATTCAGCTCTGCAAATTTTAAAAGGCGCAAAAGACGAAGGCTTTAAAACTGTTTTGGTCTCGACTCCCCAAAGAATATCTCTTTACAATCGATTCAAATTTATCGACAAAATTATCCAAATCCCAACTTTTACCGATTTTCAAAAAACTGAAAAAATATTAATTAAGGAAAATTGCATTATTATTCCGCATGGTTCTTTTGTTGCTTATCTTGGTTTAGAAAAAAATCTAGAAATGAAAATACCCTACTTTGGAAATAAAGAAGTTTTAAATTGGGAATCAGACAGAAAAATGCAACGTCAGTGGCTTTTGGACTCCAGCATACCTGTACCGAAAAGATATAAAAAAGGTGAAAAAATAGATAGGCCTGTAATTGTGAAATCATTTGGGGCAGCCGGAGGGCATGGATATTTCTTTGCAAAAAATCAAAAAGAACTCAACAAACGCCTTAAAATATTTAAAGCAAAAGATTTTATTGTTCAGGAGTATGTAATAGGAGTTCCACTTTATATACATTACTTTTATTCTCCTCTTACAAAGGAACTACAAATAATGTCAATTGATAGAAGATATGAATCTAACGTGGATTCACTTGGGCGTATACCTGTACAAAATCAAACTGGTTTAGGGATCGAACCTTCTTTTGTTGTCGTTGGGAATTCTCCGTTAGTACTTAGAGAATCTTTACTTACAGAAGCGTTTGAAATGGGAGAAAGAGTGGTGGCAACGTCAAAAAAAATAATGAAAAGAGGTCTTTGGGGTCCTTTTTGCTTAGAAACAATTATTACTCCAGAACAAAAATTCTCAGTGATCGAAATTTCTGCAAGAATTGTTGCCGGTACAAATCTTTTTATAGATGGATCCTCATACTCCGCACTATATTGGGACCACCCAGTTTCTACAGGCAGAAGAATTTCGATGGAGATAAAACTTGCCATCAAAAGTAAACAACTTAAAAAAATCTTAAATTAATGAAAAATACATCTCTTAAAAATTGGAAGGGAACGACCGTTGTTATGGGAGTTGATTGGGGTGATTCTGGAAAAGGCAGATTGATAGACGATTTGGCTCACAGCGCTGATATTGTTGCCCGCTATAACGGAGGTTCAAACACAGGTCATACAGTTAAAAACCAGTTTGGAAATTTTGCATTTCATATAATCCCTTCCGGAATATTTAATAAGGATGCAATTTGTGTTGTTGGTAGAAATGTTGCCGTTGATGTTGAATCTCTAATCTTTGAGTTTGAACAACTAGATAAAGCTAAAGTACCATACAAAAATTTGATAATCGATGAACAAGCATCACTGACCATGCCTTGGCATAAAATGCGAGATGGTATTCGCGAAAAGTTTCGCACAAACAAAGTAGGGACAACTGGAAAGGGAGTTGGACCAACGTACGCTGACAGAACAGAAAGAGTCGGCTTATTGGTTGGAGATTTAATTTCCAAAGATTTGAAGCAAAAAATCACGGAAGAAGTAACAATTCAAAATTCTTTTTATAAACTTAAAATAAACGCTGACAAAATATTTCGCGACTATAAAAAATATTCTATAATAATTTCTAAATATATAGGTAAGACATCTCCAATTGTTCAAAAAGCAGTAATCTCCGGCAAAAATGTTTTATTTGAAGGTGCTCAAGGTTATTTTTTAGATATCGATGCCGGAACATATCCTTTCGTTACATCGTCAAACCCGGGAGTAGTTGGGGTATGGAGAAGTTTTGATATTCATCCGTCAGAAATCAAAGAAGTGATTGGGATTACCAAAGCCTACACAACTAGGGTAGGAGCAGGGCCAATGCCGACAAAAATAGAAGGGAAGATTGCCGAAAAAATTATCGAAGTTGGTAAGGAGGTGGGAACAACTACAGGTCGGGTGCGCTCCCCCGGTTGGCTAGACTTGGTTTTGATCAGCGTTGCCGCGAAAACAAATAAATTAACAGGACTTGCAGTTACTAAATTAGACGTTTTGTCTGGACAAAACACATTAAAACTTTGCACAAAATATAAAGAAGGGTCAAAAGAAGTGCAGTATATGCCCCACGATTCTCATAATTTAGACAAAGTGAAAGCAGTCTATGAAGAATTTAATGGCTGGAATGAAGACATAACCGCCATAAGATCTTATGATAAGTTACCCAAAAATGCACAAACTTATCTCAGGGCAATTGAAAAATACACAGGTATCCCTATTAAATTTATTTCGGTTGGGCCCCAAAGAGGACAAGTAATTTATGTCTAAGACAAAAAGACATACTATAGCTGTTTTAGGTTCTCACAGCGCGCTTGATGTTTGCCGTGGCGCCAAAGATGAAGGTTTTAATACTTTGGTGGTTTCCGAAAAAGGTCGAGACAAAACCTATGGAAAATATTTCAAAACACATGACAAATTAGGTTGTGTCGACGAAATATTATATGTCGATGAATTTAAAGATGTTATAAGTACCGAGGTACAAAAAAAACTACTTGAAAAAAATTGCATTTTTATACCTCATCGATCTTTCGAAGTTTACATCAACAATTACGATTCAATAGAAAATAATTTCAAAGTACCAATATTTGGAAATAAGTTATTACTAAGAACCGAAGAAAGAACAGAGAAAATTAATCAATACTCCATTCTTAAAAAAGCAGGCATAAAATATCCAATTATTTTTAATAAGCCCAAAAATATTGACAGGTTAGTAATTGTCAAAGCACAGCAGCAAAAAGTTTCGTTCGAAAGAGGTTTTTTCTTTGCAACCAATCAAAAAGAATACAATAGGGAAGCGCAAAAACGCATCAAGTCCGGGTTTATTTCAAAACAAGGATTAAAAGATGCGACAATAGAAGAGTTCATTGTGGGAACTGCTGTAAATTTCAATTTCTTTTACTCCCCTATTAATAATCGTTTAGAGTTAATTGGTACAGACACAAGACGACAAACAAATTTGGATGGTTTTCTGCGCCTACCGGCGGCCCAACAAAAATCAATTGAAAATTATCAGGAAATTACATTTAAGGAAATGGGTCATCTTGCCGTCACTTTACCGGAATCTTTAATCGAGGAAGCAATGGAGGTTGGTGAAAAATTTGTTGAAGCCACTAAAAAAATGTTTTCACCGGGAATAATAGGACCGTTTGCTCTGCAATCCTTAGTTCGGCCGGTTTTTCCAAAACTAGAAATTATCGTTTATGACGTCTCACCTAGAATGCCAGGTTCACCGGGTATAGCATCAACTCCGTATAGTAGTTATCTCTATGGCAATAACATTTCCATGGGAAGAAGAATAGCAATGGAAATTAAAGAAGCGATTGCCAAAAATCAACTCGATGAAATTACGACTTAATTTGATTTACAATAAATATAAACTTATAATATGAAATCTAAAATGTCTGAAAGACAAACAAATCTACCGTTGACAGAATTAACAGCTATCAGCACAATTGATGGCCGTTATAGGGGAATTACTGCTGAGCTGGCTCCATTTGTAGCAGAATACAACCTAATTCGTGTTCGACTCGAGATAGAAGCTAAATACCTAGTTGCACTTTCAAAAGTTGGTTTGGTAAGACCATTATCACCGGCGGAAGTGAAAACAATTACTTCATTTGGACCGGAATTAACTCTCGAAGATGCCGAAAAAGTTAAAGAAATCGAAGATAAATTACAACACGATGTTAAAGCAATGGAAAAAGCTTTTCGAGATGAAGTAAAAGGGACATCATTAGAAGATGTGACCGAAATGATTCACTTTGGTCTAACTTCGGAAGATGTTAACAATTTGGCTTATAGATCAATGTTAAAAAGAGCAACTCAAGCGATAATGGTTCCGTCACTCGATAATATAACCGATTTTCTGGTTGATTTTGCCCAACAATATAAGAAACAGCCCATGTTAGGCCGAACTCATGGTCAACCGGCAGTTCCAACCACCGTAGGAAAAGAGTTTGTGAATTTTGCAATGCGACTTAACGAACAGACCAGACAACTTCAGACAAGAGGGTTAAAAGGGAAACTAACCGGCGCTGTCGGAAACTTAAATGCATTAAATGAAGTTCATCCTGAGATTGATTGGATTACCTTTTCTTCTGACTTTGTTGAATCATTAGGCTTTACTCCAAACCTTGCAACTACGCAAATTAATCCCTATGAAGATGTCATAGAATATTTACAAAATTATATGAGAATAAATGGAGTTATAAAAGATTTGGATCAAGATATTTGGAGATATATAAGCGATAGATGGTTGATTCAGCAGGTTGTAGGTGAAGAAGCGGGTTCTTCAACGATGCCCCAAAAAGTTAACCCAATAAAATTTGAAAATAGTGAAGGTAATGAAATTATGGCAAATGCTGTCTTGGGAGCAATTTGCGATGCTTTGGGTCAATCAAGGTTGCAAAGGCATTTAAGTGATAGCACAATCGTCAGGAACAATGGACTTGCGCTTGGGTTTTGTTTAGTAACATGCAAAAACGCCACACAAGGATTAACAAGAATCAAACTTAATCCGGAACAAATTATGGAAGATTTAAATAAAGATTGGGCAATTCTTTCAGAGCCTGCACAAATTATATTAAGAGAAGCTGGAGTAGCTGGCGCCTACGATCTTGTAAAATCTCTTTCTCGGGGAATAAGTATAAGCAGGGAAGGATGGCAAAAGTGGGTAGATGAACTTCCAATATCCGAAAATCTTAAAATTCCGCTGAAATCTCTAACACCGGAAACTTATATTGGTCTTGCTGTTGAACTTACAGACCTGGCAATTAAAGATATAAAAGCATCAAGAAAAAAATGAACAAAGCACAGATTGCAATAGTAATAGGTAGCGATTCAGATTTAGAGATCATGTCTGAAGCAGCCAAATTCTTGGAAGATTTGCAAATACCTTATGAATTAAACATTCTCTCCGCTCATCGGTCCCCCGATGAAACCGCAGACTTTGCTAAAAAAGCCAATAAACTTGGTATTAAAGTTATAGTTGCCGCCGCCGGCGGAGCCGCCGCCTTACCAGGCTCTATCGCTTCCCAAACATCACTACCTGTTATCGGTGTTCCCATAAAATCAAATTCACTTGAAGGGTTAGACTCTTTGCTTTCTATGGTTCAGATGCCTCCAGGTGTTCCTGTTGCAACAGTTGGTATAAACTCCGCAAAAAATGCTGCAATTTTAGCCTCACAAATATTGGCACTTTTTGACTCTGGAATTTCGCAAAAACTTGAAAACTTCAAAAATAAAATGAAAAAGAACGTTTTGGAAAAATCTCAAAATCTAAAAACCAACGGTTATAAAAAATATCTAAACCAAAAGAAATGATTCCACCTCAAACAATCAAAAAATGGATCTCGCTTGCCTTAAAAACAACTGACATCAAGGGTCTTGGAAAAAAACAAAGCGGTAAAGTTCGTGATTGGTATACAAAAGGCGGCATCAGGATACTGGTAGCAACAGACAGAATTTCTGCGTTTGATAGAGTTTTGGGTCTTATTCCATTTCGAGGTGCGGTTTTGACAAAACTTTCTGAATTTTGGTTCGAGCAAACTCGCGACATTATTCAAAATCACATGATCGGCGTTGTCGACCCCAATGTTATGATTGTTGCCGAAGCGCAGGCATTACCAATCGAAGTTGTTGTGCGTGGTTATATCACAGGTGTAACTTCTACTTCTCTTTGGACAAAATACAATGATGGACAAAGGTTGATTTATGGAATGAAATTTCCAGATGGACTGGTCAAAAATCAAAAACTTAAAAAACCGGTTATTACTCCAACTACCCGTGAAACAGGACCCGGGGGGCATGATGAACCAATTACAGCAAAAGAAATAATCAAACAAAAATTAATAAGCCCCAAAATTTGGAAAGAAATTGAAAAGATCGCAATAAAACTTTTTGAACGCGGCACAAAACTTAATGACAAAGCAGGTTTTATTTTGGCGGACACGAAGTACGAATTTGGTTTGGATAAAAAAGGTAAATTGATATTAATTGACGAAATACATACACCGGATTCCAGCAGAATATGGATTAAAAATACTTATGCCGCAAAATTTAAGAAAAGTGAAGAACCAGAAAATTATGATAAAGAATTTATGCGGCTTTGGTTTGTCAAACAAAACTATACTGGTAAGGGCAAACCGCCACAGTTACCAAAAGACATAATCGTTAAAATTGCAACTCGCTACATACACACTTTTGAAAAATTAACAAAACAAAAGTTTGACATAGACTTAAAATCAAACCCCAATGAGCGAATTTCCCAAAATCTATCCAAACTAATTTAAATCATGGTTGCTGTTTTTAATTTCGGTGGCCAATACGCCCATCTTATAGCAAGACGCATAAGGGAACTTGGAGTAAAAAGTGAACTGGTAAATCCAAACATTTCATTAGAAGATTTCAAAAATATTTCTCCAGACGCAATAATATTTTCGGGTAGTCCTTTTTCGGTCTACGACAAAGCTGCGCCCATAATAAATCCAAAAATATACAAATTACAAATACCAATTTTAGGTATTTGTTATGGTCAACAATTAATCGCTCACCAACTTGGTGGCAACGTTAAAGCACACGAAACAAAACAATTTGGCAAAGAAAACGTTACTATTTATAAATCACCTCTTTTTAAAAATCTAACAAAACAAGAATCCGTCTGGTTTTCTCATGGAGACCGAGTCGAGAAATTACCAAAAGGTTTTAAATTAATCGCCTCGACCAAAAACGTTAAAGTTGCCGGCATTCAAAATTTAAAAGATAATATTTTTGCCATTCAGTTCCATCCAGAAGTTACCCACACCCCAAAAGGCATGAAGGTTTTAGAAAATTTCCTCTTTTCAATATCTGGCGCAAAAAAAGACTGGAATCTTACAAAGATTAAAAAACAAATAATTACAGACTTACAAAACAAAATTAAAAATGAAAAAATTATCATGGCCGTTTCCGGAGGTGTTGATTCACTTGTCGCAGCAAGTCTCATAAAAGAAGCCGCACCCAATAATCTCCATCTTATTTTCATAGATACCGGCCTAATGCGCAAAAACGAAGTCTTAGAAGTTAAAAAAATAATCAACCATGTTGGCTTTGTTAACTTTAAGACAATTGATGCTTCAAGAATATTTTTAAAGTCACTTAGCGGTATTATAGATCCGGAAAAAAAGAGAAAAATTATTGCCCGTAATTATTTTAAGGTTTTTGAAAAAGAAGCCAAAAATATTAAAAATATCTTACCTGCTGGAATGCAAGTTAAATTTCTGGGTCAAGGGACGATATATCCTGATCGTGTTGAATCTGCGCAGACTTCTGAACATGCCGACAAAATCAAAAGCCATCATAACGTTACAATACCAAAAAACCTCAAACTATCAATAATTGAACCATTGGCGGATCTTTACAAAGACGAAGTCAGGAAAATTGGGGTACTTTTGAATATTCCTCAGGAATTTATACAAAGACATCCTTTCCCAGGGCCGGCGCTTGCCATAAGAATACTTGGAGAGGTTACCCCCAAACGCTTGTCTATACTTCGCGAAGTTGATGATATTTTTATCTCCGAGCTAAAATCGAATGGTCTATATAATAAGGTAGGTCAGGCTTTTGCTGCATTGCTTCCAACAAAATCGGTCGGTGTTATGGGAGATGCACGAACATATTCTTATATTATCAGTCTTAGGTCGGTTGATACTACCGATTTTATGACAGCAGACTGGACGAGATTTAATCCAGAATTTTTAGAAAAAGTATCAAACAGAATTGTTAACGAAGTACGTGGTGTAAATCGAGTTCTCTATGACATCACCCAAAAACCTCCCTCAACGATTGAGTATGAATAAATTGAAACTTAAGGATATCACGGTAGCCACTTCTAATAAATACAAAATTGACGAATTGACGTCCATATTAGGCAATGGTTTTAAATTAAAAAATATCGATATTCCCGAAATCCAATCACTCAACTTAGATGAGGTAATAACCGAGAAAGCAAAAATGGCCTACCAAAATATCAAAAAACCGGTATTAGTAGAAGATGTTAGTTTTGAAATTGAAGCCCTAAACGGCCTACCCGGTCCATTTATAAAATTTTTTCTTCAAACTCTCGGCACGGAGGGTATTATCAAACTTATTGGTGACAAACCAACCAAAACAAAAGTCACCGCAGCGGTTGCTATCTACGATGGTGCCAAACTTAAAATATTCAAAGGTAAAGTTAACGGAAAATTATCAAAAACTAGCATGGGAGAAAACGGGTTTGGTTTTGACAGAATATTTATTCCAAAAGGCTACAAAAAAACTTTTGCCCAAATGTCTCAAGCTCAAAAAAACAAAATATCTCACAGGGCAAAAGCTCTAACAAGACTAAAGGAATATCTCACCGCTTATTAAAAAAATAAGCATTTGCGAAGCGCAAACTAATTGCCAAATTATTTTTTTACAAAGACAATCAGCTTATACCCAACAAAATTCCACATAAGCGAAAAGCATGTGGCGATTACTTTCGCCAGGTTCGCCCATTGAGTTTGTGAAGAATTGGAATCAGGTCCCAAATATGTAGTAAGTATGTATACGGTTCCGGTATTTATAGAAAGCCCAATAAGAGTGACTACAAGAAATGTCACAAAATTACCCTTTTTACCTGCAGAAAATACCCACTGCTTATTCCAAAAATAGCTATTAGTAACTGCTACCAAAAAAGATAATACGTTTAAACCAATTATCCCAATGCCTGCGGTAATAGAAGTTAAGGCAATTAGCGCATTTAAAACACCAAAATCTATTGCGGTGTTCAAAACCCCTACAAAGCCAAATTTTGCCATTTGCCACAAAAAACTGTACTTTTTACCAACTCTATGGGCAATTTGCATACCTACTACACAAACTATGGGAAAAATTACAAAAAGTAAAACATATGGGTAGGGAAGCTTATCTATATATTGGGTATTAATTAAAGTTGGCAAAAGAGAAATCGCAGCCACATAACTTGCGAAAATACTTAAAAGCAGATCTTTTTGAGGCATCAATACAATTAAACGGCAATTTTAGCCAATTTACAAGTCCCCGGTCCCAACAGTGTTTTGTGTGTTTATCAAGTTGACGTCACACTCTATAATAAGTATATGGAAGATTTATTGGAACGCATTATGAATGAAAAAAAGCTTACCCGCCACTATTACGGTGATTTAGTCAGGATTCTATTTATGACAGCGGCAATTATTATGGCCATTACTTTGCCATTTTTAACAGCAGATTTGCCATTTCCTTTTCTACTTTCGATATTTGCTATTTTAATAATCGGCATATTGGCAGGAATCACAAATCCTCTTCAAAAATGGACTTCAATTATAGACACCATAATTTCTGTAATTTGCATAATCACGTTCGAGTATTTTGCAGTAAATGTCTATCTGGAAAAATCTTTTGCAAACCTATTTTTTCTTACCAACCAAACTCTAGCTGTTATCTTTATATTTGCGCTTTACTACAGCACAAAAACGCTTCGAGCTATGTTTCTGAAAAATAAGAAACCTTAGTGCCTCCCAATAAGCGAATCATATTTGTTTTTATTGCAGTTATTATTTTTTCTTTAGGTTTTATCTCATCTTCATTATTTGTACAAAAAAAGGTAGTAGTACCAGAAAAAAACATTCTCAACCTAGAATCATCTAATCAAGGACAGATTAAATCTTTTTCAACAAATCAAAATCAAACCTCAGTTCAAAATATAGATCAGTTTCTGGTAAAAAGAGTCATAGACGGAGATACAATAGAAATAGAAAACGGACAAAAAATTCGCTACATCGGTATCGATACCCCGGAAACTGTCCATCCAGACAAGCCTGTGCAATGCTTTGGCAGGGAAGCCTCACTTAAAAATAAAGAACTGGTTGAGGGTAAATCAGTACGACTAGAAAAAGATGTATCCGAAACGGATAAATATGGGCGCTTACTTCTCTATGTTTACTTAGTAAATGAAAAGTCAGAACCATCTATTTTTATCAACGACTATCTTGTCCGACAGGGATATGCGCATTCGTCATCATACCCGCCAGATGTAAAATATCAAGAACGGTTTCGTCAGGCTGAAGCAGAGGCGCGCCAAAATAATAGGGGATTATGGGCTAATTGCACAGATGGCACCAATCAACAATCCGCAGTTTCCAGTCAATCGACATCTTTCGAATCTGGCTCTAACGGCTGCACAATAAAAGGCAACATTTCATCAAGCGGTGAAAAAATCTATCACCTGCCCGGTCAAAGATATTACGACAAAACTCAAATCGACATATCCCGCGGAGAAAATTGGTTTTGCAGCGAAGACGAAGCAATCTCTGCCGGTTTTCGTAAATCAAAAATTTAGCCTTGTTTGTAGCACTTCCAAAATACTTCTATTTCTACAAACCGAGTTAAGTCCAGCAATATCATCAGCACTCAAGACTGTGGTTTTTGTGGTGTAAGGATACATAATTGCCTTAGGATTACTTTCAACATGTGCAAGCCTTATTGCATGCCCCAACTCGTGAGCTAAAGTATGCACAAGCTCCTGCTGGTTGTTGTTAAAATAAATCTCAATCCTTTGTAAGTCCCCCATATAAATACCCTCTTCTGGTTTTTTAGAAAGATCCGCATTAAAATCACTTATTGTGCTATTTAGTTTACCCACCCCAAAATTATAATTCTCCGAGGATAAACTTAATTTATTGGCCAAGTCGTTCAGACTGTTTGCCTCAGAACGTAGATCTGATCCTTCTTTATTTAATTGTTCAAATACGTCCTGTGGTGCGCCGCCTTGGGCATTCCAAGATTGGACTTTGTCGTTTTGATCTGCCAAACGTTTTTTGAAATCCACAACTTTCGATTTATAGGTAGCAATTTGAGCCTCAAGATTACTCTTTTCAAAAGTCAACTGTTTGTCTAATTGATTTATTTTAGTGCTCTCCGCCTGCCTTTCGTCAAAAATCATATTTATGGAAAGCTTGCCATTCGGGTCATATACAAATAAGTTTTTCCCTTCCGCCCCGCTCCAAATTTTGGCTGCCGCACTAACGTCAGCCATAAACTTAACACGACTTAAATTAAATTTAGGATCCACCGTATCTATTCGGTAGGTAATTGGCTTGTCGCAGGGGTGTAGTGAATCTATTAGGTTTTGGTAATTCTGCCTATTTAAAAAAACAAAATAACCGATTCCGCCTACCAAAATCAGCAAAAACAAAACATAAACAAGCTTTTTCACTACTTAATATTATCAGAAATCAGACCGGAAAAATTTACCACGCTACACTTTATGCAGCTTTAAGAGGTTCGATCACATCATCTTTAATCTGAACCTCCGAATTGATCGATTCGGTCGTATAGCTTATCGTTTTTCCCTTAAGTGATGTTATTTCCACCTCAACCGGAAAAATTCCGTTTTGTCTGCGTCTGACATTTTCCCTTGCCTCCTCGACGTCCGACTGATAAATTGTTTTTCGCTCTTCCAAAAGTGTTGCCACTTCATGCATTTCTTCTTGCTTTCCCGAAAGCGCACTTCGTGCCGCCGTCATTACCTCTGGAGTTGTCGTGCCCAAAGCATTACCACTTGGAATAATCGTTGCACTTTTTATTTTTCCGGCAGCCACAATATGGGCAGATTCATGCTGGGCAACGGAGCCTGGCATTGGCCGCGCAATTTCTATTTTTTGGGCCTTGACCTCAACACCGCCTGCGCTCTCTCTAAAAGTCATAGCACCAGAAGACAAATCCAATCGCTCCATTGGCTACATTTTACCATTCAAAATAAGCGAAACCAATCTATTTCATAGGTATAAAAATAGCGAATTAATTCTTCCTTTATTGTTTGACAAATTTAAAAACTGTGTGTACAATGTAATTACAATGTTAACTTCACTAATAGCAATCGGTAACTCGCGCGGAATACGTATACCTAAGCCACTTCTTAGTGAAAGTGGTCTATCAAACGAGGTTGAATTGCAGGTAAAAAAAGGTGAAATACGAATTATTGCAGCTTCTACTAAAAGCAAACTCGTGACCACTACGCTATTATTATCTGAGAAAACGTTAGCTACTGATTGGAATCGGCCAGAAGAGGATGAAGCATGGGCAAGTTTGCAGTAGGCGCTGTTGTTCTGGTTATGTTTCCATTCTCCAACTTAAAAGGCAAGAAGGTTCGCCCTGCACTTGTATTGGCAAATGTCGAATTTGATAATCTTATTTTGTGCCAAATCACCTCAAAGCCGTATACGAGCAAAATGGCAATCAGTATTAGTTCAGCTGATTTTAGAAAAGGCGGCTTACCAATTATAAGTTTCGTGCGTCCAGATAAATTGTTCACAGCAGACACGTCCATTGTAAAAAATGCCGTAGGCCAGCTAACTCCAAAATCTAAAAAAGCAGTTTTACAAAGTGTTCGCGCAATATTCTGAACGAAAAAACCCACCTTTACAAATTAACCCTGCCTTATCTATATTGATCTTATGCTAGCCAAAGTAATACCCGCAGCGGTTGTCGGTCTGGATGCAGTTCCTATTACAGTGGAAGTGGATGTATAGCTGGGCAAGGGCTCCCATCCTTTACAAAGGTAGGGTGTGAGCTTACCCCCAGCAATTCCATTCGAATTTACGGTTTCAATCTAGCTCGAGGTGCTATTCAAGCTTCAGTCCGAGGTACTTTCAATATAACATTATGTAAATCTTGAAAGTCAATAGCAAGCCCGGATTTAGTCGGGTCTTCTTGTTCGATCAGGTAAGGGACAACATCTGCTTTTTCCATATTATGAAGCTTACTTATTACATCTGCCTCATTCATAACACTCTCGAATGGTAGCATCTTGTCAAAGAGTTGTAATTCTGGATCACGATCTTGGTTGTACTGACCGAGCTCCTCCAAATATTTATGAGACGCAACTGTCAACGCAAACTCTCGCTCGCCAATTAACAGAATTAGGTCTCGTACTACCACTTGGCCACTTTGCTCAACAGTTCCGATCTCACGAACGTCAGAAAAATCTATTCTTTCTTGTGTCACATTCTCATCCGCCTTTCTCCCCTTGATTCGTCTGCAATTACACCCATGACTTTTGGTTCCTGGGCCTTATTGCAAGCAGCAATTTTTACAATTACAGGCATATTGTCTATTTTGCCAAATCTCATGAAGTAAACTCTTTCTCCTGTGCCGTTTTTTAAATAAAATATCGGCATTCTGGAAACAGCATTCTTAAGCATATATACATTGGGATTAAAACCCTCAGCAAATTGAGGCAGATGACTGTAAAGCATTCTATTTGCTTTTTCGCTTTTTTGTCTATCCATTTGCTCAGCTGCTGTGACGAGGGTCTTGCTCTTAACAGCACTTCCGAATAAAAACTCACCTTTACCTAGCTTCATTCGCACCAGATGTACATCACGCTGATCTTCCGGTAACCAGGGCATATCATTTTTATAAAGTCTAATCTCAAAATCTGTTCTTTCAACCTCACGTAATTTAGTTGGCATTTCTGCAAGGTCGACGCCCATAACTCAATATTACTACTTATGGTTAGGTTTGTATCTTATGTCTAAGCCTTTAAAAACTTCGTGGAATTGGTTGGAGAAGATCACTTGTATCTATCGACAGGCCTCTTATTTTCTTGACTATTTCTGCATAATCATCCTTATGTGCTTCAAAAGTCTCTTTGCGTTTTTTGAATTCATCCTCACCAATCCAGCCCTCAACCCTCGCTTGAACCGAATTATCTAGCATCAAGCCTACACTTGTTGCCAAGTTTACTATTTCCTTGGGAATAGTTTTGTCTTCATAGAGAGCATAGCTCTCGACTAATACCTCGTATAAACTCTCGTCAAAGGACTTCGTGGTAGGCTGGTATACAGGCCTTTTACTCTTAGGATCCTGGTAAAGTACCATCTTTTCACCCAAATCTCTTATTGTTCTATAAGAAATCGGGATAGTCTGACGACTATCTTCTAAAAATTTTCGAATTTTAGGGAATAATTCATGTACAGTTACAAAAAGTTTTGCCAGATCGTCCTTACCCCTTAAAAAATCTCCTTCCGGATTGGAAAGAGCACAAAGTGCAATATACATTTCTTCCGGGGATGCGGGATAGTCAACATCCATAACCTTTCCGGCTGCACGAGAAGCCAATGCTTCTGCAATTTCAAACCCGCCGTGTTTACGGCCAATGTTTGCCGTAAAATACATGCGCCATTTCGATGGAATTTGAATGTGCTCGTCATTATCGGCAAAATACCAATCCTCACCGGGTTTTGCTGTCAAAAGTCCGTAAATAAGACTCCAATTTTTGTTTTTATTAAACTCGTCAAAAATAATACTATCACCCCGACGCAAAGCCGAAATTACGACTCCATCACGCCAACCGTTCTTCTTTACAATATGAGCAAATTCGGTTCCAAGTTCATTATAAAAAGCACCTTTGGCCATTCCGACTATTTTTTGTTTGAGCTCATTTATTTTTGAAGGTTCTTCAGATTCCCGCTCTGCAGAGGATAAAGTAGATTCTATTAGATCAACTTCCGTAGCAACTGCTTCGTCGTCCTTCATGCCGAACGCATTTTGAAGAACGTGGGCATTCTGCCTAACAAAAGCAACTAACTCATCTCCCTCGAGTTTGGAGAGATCATCAACTAATGCCTTGTAATATTCCGATGGGCTTTTAAACTCAATGGATTTAGAACCATAGAGAAGGTAACGGGTTACATCCTCGGAAAGGTCAATGTAAACAAAATTTCTACCCTTTGCCTCTAGGTAGTGCCTAATCATCGTGGTTTTTCCAACACCCGGCGGGCCAACCATTATGCCACCAATAGTGGTTCTCGGGTGATGATTTTCCCAATCATTCAACTCATTTAGTTTTTTAATGACACCTTGGGTTTCAACTACGTCTTTACCTTTTGCAAAATCGTCTAAAAAGCCGTCAATTTCTGCCCTTTGCCAAAAATAACGGACCATAGAATCCCCCCAAAGATCATGTAACTCGGATCTTAAGTCGTCCAATTTTTCTTGAACCTGTCTTTTTGTTTGAAGCGGCTTTGGTCTTTTTTTATTTTGATTATTGATTTGTTCAACAAGCTGCCTGAATTCTTCGCTATCTTCCGGATAAATTGTTTTTAGCGCATCTAGCGATTGCTCTTTTCGTTTTTTGCTAGTAAGGTGACCAGCCTCGGTGTCTCTCATGACAATTTCTACTCTTGCCTGTGCATGAGCATCCAGCAGGGAGTCGCCACTCATAGACTTAAAAGAAGGCTCGGATAGTAAACCTTCCAGTTGCGAGACCTCGTTTACAGATGAAAGAAAAGTAAAATAACTGCCTCGGGATTTAATATACTCGCGGTATGCTTTTTCAAAAGATAAACCATATTTTAAATATTCCGCCAACTCACTCCTTTTTTGACCGTAAACAGTCAGAGCCTTGGCCTTTTCGTCAGGGTCTTTAGCATCTTTAATAATTTTTCTAAAATCCTGAGCTTCGTGGGCAATTCTTTGAAAATCTTCTATTGCATCCAAGCCTAGATTAACATTTGGAGATGTTTCAATGCCATTTTTTTGGCGCTCATCACGCAAAACATCATCAAGATCCGGCGCTCTTCTTAGAGCATCTTGTCTTATAGACGCAAATTCTTCCCGGTCACTAATCCCTTGTTCATGAGCCTCTAAAATCTCCGGCGGATTGCCGCCAATTGGGTGGGGGATCAATCTCTCTGGCTTTGGAATCTCTATGTTTGTGTCCATCCTTTTTCGCTTTTCAGGGCTCATTTTTAGTATACCTCTAATTAGTAACTTGTTACTATATCAACTAAAATAGACTTATGCCAGTTGATACGCAGGAAAAACCAATAAGCAGAGCTTTTCGAAGAATAGATATCAGAAAATTAGTTATTGAGCAGCCGAAAAAAGCAGACGTTGTCGGCCCTTTTGATCCCGTAGATGAAATCAATGCCCAAAACCTTGATGATGTCATTTTTTATTTAAAAGATGAATCCGAAGTAGCAGAATCTGTCAACATGAATTACTTTCTTGCACTTGATGCTTTTTCCTACTTGTACCCGGAAAAGGTTAAGGATTTGGAAATATCAGACTTAATAGTGCACTTTCCTACAGAAAACCCTGCAGCATTTCCTATTATCGCAGAGGCAATTAAAAGAACGGTTGGCCAGGAAGCCTTAAATAGAGTCGCAGACCAAAAAACCTGGAAACATGTAAGGAGTTTAATCAAAAACGATATTGATGTTAATTGGGGTGGCTACTTACCCGAGCGTCTTGCTGCCTACAAACGATTATTTCCATCCCTCGAGGAACCAGATATATTTTCAAGTAATGAAGATTATTTAATAAATGGCTTTAGTGAAGTAGGAAACGAAAATTTCGAAAGTAAAGCAGCAATAGCTGCAAATTTAAGGGTTATTTTCCCACACCGTATTAAAGATCTAAAACTCCCTCCAAATTTTTGGGAGGAAGCTCGAAAGGAATTGGCTAAGCTGGAGCAATTAAGCTGGCCGCGTTATACAATCCTAGCACTAAATCTGCACATTTTAGCCGCAAAAGAGGTTAAAATCACGGAAGACGGCATGGAACTTGTCATGCCCGAAAAATCATACCAAGAAGAACAACCGCCGCCCTTACCAGAAGCAAAGAGATTTTAAATGATCACTCCTACGGAACGACCAATCAATATAAAAGATTTAGTTATAGAAGCACCAAAGCCAAATGGCGAAGGTCCTTTTGACCCCATGGACGCACTGCCAGAAAATTATTTTGATAATTTTGCCAACAGTCTTAAAAATCATACAGCATTTGATCAGTCAACTGATTTATATCTGCTTAGAAGTTTATGTCCCCAGAAATTCGAAGATTTAACAATAAAATCAGATCATCTTCTGGCAGTGCAGGACCGTGCATTTTTAGATACAAAACATGCTTACTGGCCAGTGCTTCTGATGTGGTGGAAAACAATTAGGCCAGATATTGATATCAATAGCCAAATTTCAAATTCTGAAAAACAAAAAATACATGAAGAATTGTTCAACATAAATATTGATAAAGATTGGGTCATAGGTAATCAAGAAGAAGTAGTTGCCTTAAAAATATTTTTTCCTGAACTTTATGGACATGTTAAAAGTTTGGCTATTTTAAGGATGACTGAAGAGTTAATGCAACCTTCTGTAGGTATTGTCCAAAAAACACGTCTTGCCGCTAACCTTAAACTGCTTGCCCCAGACTACTTTAGGGATATTTATTCTAATCCTGGTGCCAATAATTATATAGGAGCCCAATTAAGTTCTGATTTTTGGCAAGAATCAAGGCTTGAATTGCAAAAAAGTAGTGGATACTCGATATTGCAAACGGAATTAGCTTTAAACTTGAAAATTTTAGCAGCACGAGAGGTAAAATTCGGTAATCAGGGCCTCGAGCTTGTCATGCCTGAAAAGCCTCCTCAAGACCAACAAACTCCACCTCTGCCCGAGGCTAGGAGGTTTTAGATGATAACAAATTTTGGAAAGCACTAATAATTAGCTTTTAGCTTCAAAGTATGCTATACTATGGGTCTTAATTAGCCATGCAAAATATATATCAGTTGAAATTTAATAACGCACCGGAATTTACAAATGAAATTCCTCCACTGCCGGGAACAAGGAGATATTAAATGATAAATAAAAGCGAACGACCAATAAACATTAAAGATTTGGTGATCGATGTACCTGTGCTCCCCTACATCACTTTCAACCCAGAATCAGAAATCAGCCAACAGGATTTCGATTCTATGAATCTTTTTCTAGACGCTGAAAAATTATCAAATCCTTCTGAATATTCATATTCGCTATACGAATTTGCTGTTATGTTTCCAGGCATCACTAAGAGGGCTGGGCTTGATGCTAATTCAAGAGAAACTGTAATAAAAAATAGCCTTTCCAAACGTTTTGATGACTTTGCAATCGCTGCTAGAAACTTGAAAGTGCTTGTTCCAGATTACTTTAGTAACAGCCCATTCGAGAGTGGATATGAAAACCTTCTGAGGACAACAAGAGAAGCATTTAGGAAGAGAATTGAACACGGCGGCTATAGCCCTAAATTTCTGGAACAATTGCTCGCCTTTAAAATTGCTTATCCCGACTTATTGAAAACACTTGGCATGAAACCTGAAGCATGGAATCAGATTAAAGCGGATGCAAACAGAACAAGCAGCAAAATTGCATACTTTGGCAATGCCAGAGTATTATTCCCTGAGCATCAAGATGAGTCTCTTGTCGACAAGTCACAAATAGCAGTTCTTAAGAGAGCAACCTATTCCTACAGGCAAGATAAAAATTGGAAGCGTTATCTTGACCACGGATATGATCTTCTTCTTATCACCGCCGACAAAATCGTTGTCGATGATAATGGCATAACGATTACACCAAAAATATCTGGTCTTTTAGAACCCGTCGCTGTTTCTATACCGGAAACGAGGAGGTATTAAATGATTACAAAAAACGAACGGCCAGTAAACATCAAAGATTTGGTGGTTGATGAGCCGAATACAGATAGATATGGTTCATTCGACCCTAGACTACTGTTTAGTGAGAAAAGACAACAGCAAACGGTTGCGCTTTTAAACACCGAAATATTAAAAAATTACGTCGACTCGTTTGCGCTATTAGAAAGTATATATACTCTACTCAAACTTTTTCCTGAAAAATCAGGGGATTTAAAATTTAAAACGGCCCTACAGCAAAAAATAATACAAACATTAAACTTAAATGATCACAAAGCACGGCCCGTAACTCTTATGTACGCAAACTTTATTTTCCCTGAAGACATCGAGATATCAAGTGATATCCAGAAACAAATAAAAGCTGATTTTGAAAATGTGGATAAAAATTCCGGATGGCTTGTTTATAACTCAAACCTGCTGCTTGGCTTAAAGGCTTATTCACCAGAAATATTCCACAGCATATTTTCGAAGTCGAGCTGGGACAAGATGGAAAGAGAATTAAGATTTACAAATGACACAAAAAATGTAGTTAGAAAAGCAAAACTAGCCGCTCATATGCGACTTTTAGATCCAAAGCGCTATGAAGAAATTAAATTGAACCGGGCTTTTTGGGAAACGGCAAAAGACGAAATACAAAATACTTCAAACGGACTTCTTTGTTTAGACCTTGCATTAAATGTTCAAATTTTAAGGGCAAAAGCGGTTAGATTAACAAAACAAGGTGTTGAATTTACACTTCCCGAATCACAACTTGACGGGAACACACCACCATTACCCGAAGCAAGAAGATTTTAGATGATTACAAAAAGCGAAAGACCGATAAACATTAAAGATTTGGTTATAGAAGAGCCAAAAGTAATGGACGAAATTGCCCCTTTTTCAATCAAAAGAGATATAGATGAGCAGAATTATCAAGCAATGGTTAAATTTCTTAACAATAGATTTATGCTGAGATGGAGTGAAGACACTGGCGAGACTGCTTGTAACCTTTACACTCTTTTCCCGCAAAGACGTGAAGATTTTATAAAAGATAATAGTCTTTCTGATACACTTTTGGATTGGATCAGACCCGGCGATTCTGAGCGTTTCCGATATAAATATTTCTTAAAAACGGTATTTCCCGACGTATACGATCAATTCCCAGTTAATAAAAAGCTCTTTGAAGAGAGATGGACTGAGATTATGAAAAATATTGGTGAAGGTAATCAAGGCTCACTAGACTTAGAAGACTTAGTTTGTATTAAAGCTTTAGATCAGGATCTAGTTGTTTCTAAAGAGCAAAAGAAAAACTTAGAAGATCTTGTTCCCAGATTTAATCGAGCTACTTTAGCAAATCAGGTTAGGAAAGCAGTAGTACTAAAAGTTCTGTCCCCGGAACTTTTCGACAAACTAAATATAACAGACGACTTTTGGAAAAATAACCGTGAATATTTGAATTTTCTGAAAAAAGAAAATCGTTGGTTAGATTTTGTAAAACGCGTATATCAGCTGAACATAATTTCTGCCCAGGAGATTAAATTCCAAAATGGGGAAATGGTAATAGTTCCGCCTGTTGATTTAAAAGAAGTTAATGTTGTGCCATTACCGGAAACGAGGAGGTTTTAAAAGACGTCTATAGTCGATCGACGATAGACGATAGTCAAAAAAACATGATAACAGAGAATAAAGACAGAATAAATATCAAAGATTTAGTTGTAGATGAACCCGAAAAATCAAGAGGGATTCATTTGTACGGAGAAACTTATATATCCAACAAAGAACTTGAAGATTTGCAAAAAATGTTTCGTGGTGAATCGATAAACAGGTACTCTCTGGTTGCCAAAATTGTTTTTATTAAACCCGACTTAAGGGATTTATTTGTAGATAATCGCGACGTATTCAATATAGGTAATCTTTATACCAAACAGCCAGAACTATATGACTATTGCGCAGGCATTTTAATTCCCAAAATGAAAATTGAAAGATCCGCACATTACATTCAAGATCAGGCATCGAAGTTAAGAATATTCTCTCTGGCCAATTTCCGAGAACCAAGAGCACTTCATACTTTAACTCGTTTTAAAATTGTCAATCCAAACGAAGATCTTCGCTTAAACCAATCACACTTTGAATTTCTTAAAAACAAAATGGAGCAAGAATCCGAATATCAATCTTTGTTTATGGCTGCCGACATAAGGGTACTTTATCCTGAAGAATTCAAACAAATAGCAATTTCGCAAGCGCAAATGAACATGTGGGAGGATTTAGCAAAAAAATTACATGCCGATCGTCCGTTCGGTTATCTAGAATCAATAATACATACTTTGTATGCTTTAAAAATTGTTAAGGCAAAAGAAATATCTTTTTCCCAAAAAGGGACTTTGGATGTTGTGGATCCGGATCCAAAACCAAACTTTGTCACCAATATCCCACTACCGGAGGCAAGGAAATATTAAATGATAAACAAAAGTGAACGAATCAATATCAAGGATTTAGTAATAGAAGAGCCACAACTGCCTCAACGTTTTGTCTTCCGGCCGGAAGAGGAGGTTGGAGAGGATTTGTGGAATTTTACAATGGAAATTCTAAATCACTATGCAGACATAAAGGCAGATATCGATTATTCGACTATGGCATATCAGTTAGGTGTTATGTTCCCGGAAAGAAAAACAGAGATTGTTTCTCGTAAGGATTCGCAGGCCGTCTTTACGGCATTTATTAGTAGGGCACAGTTGCAAAATATCAAAGATTTACCTTTTGCAATGGAAGCTTACTATAGCTTTTTAAATACAAAAAAAGACTGGTCTTTCCCTACCGTTGGTTCTGATGCTTTAGACCGGATGTATTCAACATCGACAGGTATCTTAAACAGGTTGGCATTCTATCCCGATGACATGAATCATCTTGCAAATTACAAGATAGTTGGCGGGGTAAGTGTTGATGAACTGCATTTTACTGACGAGGTTTTTAGAGCTATGGTTGCGGCAAGTAAAAAGATTCAGCCGGATCGCCTAAATATTCCGGCAGACATAAGAATTCTTTACCCCGATAAACCAATAAGTGAAATAGTTTCAGACTCCGATATCGATTTGCTTCACGATGCATTTCGATCCCATTGGGTGGATAGACAAGCCGTAAAGCAGGGTGTAGATGCAGCCTTCCGGCTTTACATTTTAACAGCAGAGAAATTGGAAGTTAACATTTCCGGCCTTGAAATCAACCTTCCGGAAAAAGTTCAAAAAGAAGATTTCGAAAATCCTCCACTGCCGGAAACGAGGAGGTATTAATGATATCAAAAACAGAGCGAGATCGTATTAATATTCAAAGGTTGATTATCGAAGCGCCGAAGCAGGAAGACATTCGATTTAACCCAAAAGAAGAATTTTCCGAACCGGAATTCGAATCTATTCTTAGTTGGCTCGATCTTAATAAATATACAGGTGCAAATACAATTTATCCTAATGCTGCATATCAACTTGCTGTGCTTTTCCCTGACAGAAAACAAGATCTGAAGCTAGACACAAAAGCCATGGAAATAGTCTTTGGCTATGTTGGCGCAACTTTAGGCGGTTGGGAAAATTTGCGGGCATTACAAAACGTTAAAATGCTTTTTCCTAAATTTTTTGGAGAAATTCCATACGAAACTGATCCGAACATTCAGGAATCTATTAAAGATATGCGCGAAGAACCATGGGATGGCGAGATGGTGCTTGCGGCTGCTGCTTTAAAAATAGTTTATCCAAAGCGTTTTGAAGAGATTGGTTTAACAATCGAAGATTATAAAAAGCTCAAAAAACAGTTTGAGGGCTATTTTGCTTCAAATTCATTATGGGCAAGTTTAAGAATTATGTTTCCGGAAGTGCCAAAGAATCAATTTCAAACTGTTGATCAGCTTAAAGAAAAAAAGAGATCACTTCTTCACACATCAAAAGACTTTACGTCTATGTGGGGCTGGGAGCGTTATTTAAATGACGCCTATGAGCTTGCAATTCTAACAGCAGATAAATTAGAAATTGACGAAAACGGCATCAAAATCATTCCCAAAACGGTTACCTTTGAAGATAAGGATATGCTGCCCCAACCGGAAGCGAGGAAGTTTTAAATGATGATTACACAGGCAGAAAGACGCATTAACATTAAAGACCTAGTTATTGACCAGCCGGAAAGGCAGAAAGACGGACCATTTGATCCTAGAGAACTTATTGGTTCGAAAGAATGGAAAATTATGCTTTCCGGCCTACGGCAAGCCAAATCAGATTCGCTCGAAGGGGTATATTGTGAAGAAGCATTTAAAATACTTACGCTTTTCCCGGAAAGGAAAGCTCAAATCCCCGAAAATATAAAAGCGCACACATATTTACGCAGCAATCTAAAAAAAACAGACGCAAGTTTTTTCTATTTTCTTAAATTTTATGAGTATGCAAAAGTCGTGTTTCCCAATTTACCAAACAGTGTCGATCCGGAGGATTTAGAGAATTTTAAAAAAGCCATTCCAAAAGATATCAGGACAGATAAGTGGGGTTCGTCATTTTTAGATACTGTTGCGATATTCAGAAGACTATTCCCGGAAGAAGACAGTTTAATTGATGACGAAATAAAAATGCCGTTTTTCAATAAAATAAATGAAAAATTACATGCTGAAACTAATATACAAATTAAAGCTAAAGACGCAGCACAATTAAAAATTGTATTCCCACAAATGGCCGGAGAAATTAAATTGAGTAGTAATTTTTGGGAAGATGCAAAAAATAAATTAATAACTCTTTATGGTTTTAACTTTCTTGATTTTGCTTTTGATCTTACGGTTTTAGCAGCAGAAGAAGTTAAGTTAACTGGTGGTTTAATGGAACTTAAAATGCCGGCTACAGAAGTTGCATGTACTCAGACCCCGCCCCAACCGGAAGCAAGGAGGTTTTAAATGACTGTTGATACTAAAGAAAGAATCGATGTCAGAAAAATCATAATCGGCGATATGGAAAAACCTACGCCTTTACCGTCATGGTTAGAGAGCCATCTAATACCGGATGATTGGCAAAGGCTTAAAGGTTTACTGGACGGCTATCGTGTCGATAATGGTCTTTACAGAAATATAGAGGCATATGCGGATCTTGCATTTGATATGTTTTATATATTCCCGGATAAACGTCAGCAATTGGGCTTAGATGAGGAGTTTGGTGATGAATATAAAGCCAAATTTGTGAATGCACAATTTATTTCCAGAAAACATTACTCTTCGATTTTAAAATATTTATCAAACCTAAAAACATTTTTTCCGGATGACAAATATGTTGATGAGTTAGCGCAGCCCGGTAAAGATATTCTTTTAAAATTTGCGCTTGATGAGATTAAAAAGAATAATATGTTTTTAGAAGGTGCATTTCAATATAAAATACTTTTTAGGGATTTTGACTTTGAATCACAAGTTGATGAAAGTAAAATTAAATCTATTCGGTCAGATATTGACAACTGGATGCAAAACAATTCTGTTCAATTTCGTCATTACATGAGTCAGGATGCTGCAATTAAAGCAGTACTACCAAATACTTTTAATGAATGTGGTCTTGCCCCCAATTTTTGGCAAAGTGCCGCCGAAGAACTTGGCAAAATAAGGGAAGAGAAAAGCGAAAGAAGAATGGGTGGTGGTGACAATTCTAATATTAATTTTGCCAACTTTGGGTTACAGACACAAATTCTTTATGCAAAAGAAATAAAATTTGGCGACCGAGGAATGGAACTGGTTATGCCAAATTCACAAATCACTCCGGAAAATGTTTTGCCACTACCGGAGGCAAGGAGATATTAAATGATCGCAAAACCAGAAAGACCTATCAACATTAAAAACCTGGTTATCGAAGAACCCCAGGTTCGCAAAGAAACTTTTAGTTTTAATCTTGCTGACGAGGTGTCTGCAAGTTACGTTGTAGACTTGATCAACCATCTTAGTCCCAAAGATTGGCATTTCGAAGCCCAAGCTAAACAACTCGCGTTACTTGCAAGGTTGATGGATATAGAACCTGAGTTTTCTCCAAGAGCAAGGGTTCGACTTGCTCAGGAATACAAAAGGGTAGATGCTAATTGGTGGATGCTTCCCGGCATAAGCGCGACTCGAAAATTATCTGAACCACAATTTGAAACCAGCGTCATGTATAAGTCTTTCAGCGACCATGCTGAAGATTGGGTAGCTATCAAAAATGGCCCAATTTCTATGATCGATGTTGTTGAAAGGTTTAGGGATCTAAAAATATGTCTTCCTCAAAAGTTTGAAGATTTGGCCTTTACAGATGAGGATATACAAAAGATGATTAGAAATCGAAGAGCAAGCAATAGCCTCTCGCTTAAAGCCAACCTAACTTATGCTGCCCACCTTAAATTTATGTTTGGTATAGAGCCGGAAGAATTGCTAAGCAAAACAGAAATTACTCAAGCCTTAAAACTTTTTTATGACGCAAAACAAAGTCCAGACGCGGAAGGTTATATTGAACTTGCCACCGAGCTTGCAATTCTGGGCGCAAAAAGCGTTGAAATATATAAAAGTGGCACAATTAAATTAGTGCCCAAAGCAAAAGCTGATCCATTAACTGACCAAGCCATACCGTTGCCAGAAACGAGGAGATTTTAGATGATTACAAAACCAGAACGACCAATTAACATTAAAGATTTAGTTATCGAAGAACCAAAGGCAAAAAAAGAAGACGAAATAGACAGCCTTTTGATGGAAGAATGGCCCAGAACCGTTGCTTTGATCAATCAAACACTTCGTCGGGGCATAGACTATCAACTTATGAAATCCGCAATGTACGCAGTTATGTTAAAACCCGAGTTTAGAAAAGACATCCTTTTACGCGGTCACCATGTTGATATTTTTAAAAAAGATCTTGAAGACATTCGAGTTAGGCCTCAATATTCTCTTGTCTTGGAAGAATTTAGGACATTATTTCCGGACTATGCAGATATGTATTTAGTATCACGTGAACAGCATATGCGCATTGCCTCTGTTTTTATTGACGAATTAAAGAAACCTCAGATACACAGCGATACACTTGAACCCCTAGCCGCCTACAAAAGAATGTACCCGGATGCCATGAGAAGGTTTAATTTTGATGAAGATGAAATCTGGAATAAAGTAAAACCAATTGATCCTCCGGGAAAAGTTAATGCTGCTTTAAAAATACTATTTCCAGAAAGGTTTGAAAAAGAAACCCACATGACAGAAAATGCCCTGAAAGCAGAAATGGCGAGGATTAATGACCTAAAAGGCCAATCCGGTAACGAGGTTTATTTTCTTCCTTTTTGCTATTACTATAAGGTTCTTGCAGCGCAGAGCTTGGAATTTACCAATGGTGGAATGAAAATGATTATGCCCGAGCAAATAAGCGAAACAACAACACCCGCCCTGCCGGAGGCAAGGAGATATTAATGAGTGTAGATAAAATAGACAGAATTGATATTCACAGATTAACGGTAGATGCGCCGGTTAAGGAAGATAATTACCTTAGCCAGTTAGAAAATCTTGCTGAAGACGCATGGAGAAATTTAAGGCCATCGCTTCAGGCGAGAGGTAAAGAAAACGCTTCATTTATGTATGCAACTGATGAGATAATCGACCTCTCAACACTATTCCCCCAAAGATGCGACAAATTAAGAGAGATTTTCACCAACGAAGACCTTGAAATTTTAGGAATAAATGCAACAACAAAAACAATATTTGGGTCTTTTAGCGACGAAAAAGTAATCATTGCTGCAAGAAAGTTACAAACACTTTTTCCGCAGAGGTTTAAAAAACTAAATTTTGACAGAGAGCAAATTACACGAAGGGCAAAAGATCTCATACAGCCAGTAGAAGACGGTGAATATCGTGGAATAAAATGGGCCGTCCTTGCCGGTTACAAGATAATCTTTCCGGAAATAGATTTACCTGCCTTCAACACAGTCGAGGTGTGGAAGGCTCTCGAAATGGCATATATTGAAAGTACACTTTTTCGCCCGGAAATTGCCGGTTCGCTCAGAATTATTTTCCCTGAACAATTTAACGCATCAAACATCGAAGAAGATTTGTACAAAAAAGAGATGGAAGACATGATACTTGCAGCGTCTAATGGGGATTGGATCGGAATAGCAAACAACAGCTATTATCTTAAAATCCTCCTTGCCAAGGAATTAAAATTTACGCCTGAAGGTTTAGAATTAATAATGCCTGAGCAAAAAACTACGGACATCGGAATTCCGGCTTTGCCGGAGACAAAGAAATACTAATATATGAAAATTGACGCAGAAGATCGAATCGACATCCGAAGATTAATAATCGAGGAACCGAAACGGGAAATTTCAGGCGCATTTAACCCTTCTGATTATATAGACAACGAATATTGGGCAAATATGCTAGAAGGTGTAAAGCGAGGAAGGGAAGAACTAGAAAAAAGCCCCAATACTCTTGATGCTATACTCTTTAGGAAAATTCTTTATTCAATGGCGTTGCTATTTCCAGAAAGAAAAAATCAACTGGGTTTAGATGGTCATTTGCGTGAGTTACTCGAAGAGAGAACAAGATCGGGTTCGATTATTGAAAATGCCATTGAGGAAGCACACTTCAGAACTATTTTCCAAAGAGGAACCAGCAAAAAAATACGCGTTGGTCCTGAATTTTACCGCAAGTCAATAATGAATGCTGGTCGGGAATCTGGACGGGAATACTTAGAAGCAATTGCTTGTCATAAAATCGTGGATCCAAATATTAATCTTGAAATTCTAAAAACTAATGACGTTAAAGGCAGAATTGCAGACTTTTACGACCAAGGTCACTTCGAAAGTAACGTTGAGTTGGCAGCAAATGCCCGGATTATTTATGGCAACTGGGACTTTCTTAATATCGACTCGGAACGTTTGTGGAAATTGTCTAAAATTACTTTAAAACGGCGCGAAGAAGCTTCACTTCCGGAAATTGGTGCAATTTTAGCCGCGAACCTAAAAATTCTCGCAGCGAGCGAAATTAAATTCACCGATCATGGCTTAGAATTAACAATGAAAAACCAATCGCCTTTAGTAGATCCAGTCTTTCCCTTACCAGAGACAAGGAGGTATTAATATGAGCATAGACACAAAAGATAAAATCGATATCAGGAGTTTGGTTATCGAAGAGCCAAGGGCAGAAACCGTCCCTCCACCTTTAAATTTCATCACCAAAAGTGATTGGCCGAAAATATACGAAGAGCTAAAAGAATTAAGAGACGATGGCAGCCCGGAATTTCTGTATAGAGCATATGAACTGGATTTAATGTTCCCGGGCAGTGTTAATGAATTTAAACCAAGTCTTCACACAGAAGAAGTTGTTGAGTTTAAAGATTTTATGGATAACGGGTCAGACGAGACAAGAATTGTACACGTGCTGGAGCTTGTTAAGAGATTGTTCCCTCAAAACTTTCAGGGAAGACTAGCATTGGTTAACTTGAAGGATATAAAGGAAATTATCGATGATAGATTAAGTAAACAAAACACAGTCCCCACCTGGTTCCAGGAAGCTGCAGCATATAAAGCACTCTTTCCAACTGACGTTTTGGATTTGGATAACATAAAAAAGTTGCTTGATAAGCATTTACACTCATTCTCCCCAAACGTTGCAGATGAGGTCCGAATTAAAGGATCTCTGCGCATCCTTCTTGGAGATGATTATCCAGAATTAAAATCAAGTGAGCATTTTGTTAAAAAACACTTGCAACACTTACAAGAGCAAAAAAATCGAGAATATGTAGATTGGTCCGCAATCACAGAACATTTATTTTATCTTTCCATTTGTGCCGCTAAAGAAATAAAATTCACAGACCGTGGGTTAGAGTTAGTTATGGAGCCGCCAAAAAGCCCACTGGACACAAGTATTCCCGCCCTTCCGGAGGTCAAAAGATATGGCAATTGATGCAGTAGATAGAATCGATATAAGGAAGCTTGTGGTTGAAGAACCTCCAAAACTTTCTTACGTTTTTGATCAGGAAAGAGATATTACTGCGAACGATTTCGAACGAATGTTTGATGCACTCAAAGAAATGGAAAGTGTGAATCGAAGACAGGTAAATGATGATCTTATTTTTAACTTAACTTCCCGAATGCTTTTACTATCTCCCGAAAAAGCAGATGAAATAATACCATACGCCCAAAGGGCCTTGGATAAATATGGATTTAGGTGGACAAAAGAGTCATTAAAAACTAATGCTTGGAATTGGCCTCTTTATGCAAGGCCGATAAAAGAACTGTTTCCCGAAAGAGAAGATTTATACCATAAAGATTCTTGGCAAACACTCTCCGATGAATTTTATGGACACCTCAGTGCCTTTGCAGATTGGGGGAACGGATTACTTGAAAGAATGAGTGCCCTTAAAATTTTACATCCTGACAAATTCAGTGAATTAAACTTAAATGAAAATCATTTTCAAAGAATTATCAAAACGATAGATGCAGAAGTTTATGATGACAATAATTGGTTAGATTATTGTGATATGGCTGCCGATACGCGCATTTTATTTCCGAAAAAGTTTAAAGATTTTAAACTTCACCTGCGCTTTTGGTATGGAGCGCAAAAAGAATTACAAGACTACAGGGAGGAGGGCGAATATGAAGTTTTTGCAAAATTTGCCCTGCATATGAAAATTCTGGCAGCAAAAGAGGTTAAGGTTACCGAAAAAGGCCTTGAAATAGAAATGCCCCAAAAGCAACCCACGGCAATGGAAACCCCAACTCTACCGGAGGTAAAAAAGTATGCCAGTTGATGCAGTCGACAGAATAGATATAAGGAAGTTGGTGGTAGAAAGACCAAAGGTGCAAGAAGACCCCCGGTTTATATTAGAAAAAGAAATCGATCCGGATTTCGTTAAGGAGCAAATTGCATCTTTGCTGGTGGATGCAAATGCAATGAAAAAACGGGCAAGAAGCTTAGCTTTTATAGGTAGACTTTTAAAATTAAACGCCAAGTTTAGGCCAACAATTTATAAAAGACTAACAAAAGATGTGGATGACTTTTTAAAGCAAGACGCTTGGCAGCATGTACCTACAGCTTTTTCTACACTAAAGTTAAATGATCCTCAAATGAATGTTGATGTAGAAATCAATTATGTTCAGCATTTTCTGGATTGGCAAAAATTTAAGGATAAGCAGGTACTGCATCTGGAAAATCTGCAACTGCTTGTCGATCTTCGAATAAGCTTGCCGCATAAGTTCAGGGATTTTGAATTTAGTAAGGCGGACAGGGACAAAATGCTTGAACAATTAAGTGGGATTCCCAGCGCCAGTGGAAAAATACAATATGCTGCTAATATGAAAATGATTTGTAATTGGAACGACGCATCTGTGGGTGTTTTAGATTCAAAAAATCTTATTGCTGTTTACAATGAAGAAAAAAACAAACCATTTAACAATCCATTTATGGATATGCTTCTTGCTGTTGACCTGGCAATACTGGATGCAGAGAGAGTTGAGTTTGACAATAACGGAAATATTAATTTAATACTAAGAAAAAAAGCCGCGACACCAGAATCAATCCCTACCCTTCCGGAGGTAAAAAAGTATGGCAATTGATAATGTAGATAGAATTGATATCCGAAAGTTAACAGTTGAAAGCCCAAAGCCTCCAACGGCTCCGGCTTTTAATCCGGAGACCGATGTTTCGCAAAAAGACTGGGAAAAAATATTGAAGTATGTCCAAAAACTTGCGAAGGAAACTGGAGAAAACAACAAATTTTATAATGCTGCCCATTACTTATGCCCGGTTTTTCCCGAAAAACGGAACCAATTAGGTTTGGACGGTGAAAAACTAAATGATCTAAAAAATAAGTTTGTTTTCTATTCCCAAAAGGACAGTCTGGGTGCACTAATTACAGCCAGCCAGACGAAAAATTTATTTGGCAAAAGGGTCGAAGAATTAGACAACCTTGATGATCTTGCAAGAAATTTTAACCTGGATTTTGAGGATATGCTAAGAGACTATGCGCCTCCAAATGCCGAAACAATTGCCATGTTTCTTGCTCATCACAAGGTGTTGTTCCCGGAAAAAGTTCCCAATTTTAGAAATCACGGAAGTACCCAATTCTTTCTAGAAAATGAATTTAAAATGAACGATCCCTTAAAACGGGCAAAGTTTTTGGCGGATCTCAAGGTTGCCCAAGATCCAATGTTTCCTAATAACTTTAAAGATGAAAATTTAATCAATGCTGTAAAAGGTAAGCTTGGGAATCTAACAAAGCAGGGAAAAATAATTGATTTGATATATGCCTATTATTCACTTTCCGTTCTTTGCGCCAAAAGTGTTTATACAGACGAAGAAGGACTGCACATCATACGCGTCCAAAATCCTCAAGAACCAGGCGAAATCCCCCAACTTCCGGAGGTAAAAAAGTATGCCGGTTGATAAAGTCGACAGAATTGATATCCACAGATTAACAATAGACGCGCCGGAAAAGCCTGTCATCAAATTTTCATTTGACCCTGCGGCAGAAATTAGCGAAAACGAATGGGAACTTTACGGAAAAATAGCCAAGGCTGCAAATCTAGCTGCAATTTCTCCTGTTTCCGGAGCTATTATGGCAAGCCTTAAAGTACTTTCGCCAAAAAGATTTCAGGCTCTTAATATTGCTGAACCAAACTGGGAAGCATATCGACAAAAAGAGCAGCAAGCCGGAGGTATGGGTATGGATTTAAAAATGCTTTCCGATTATGTTTTTGTATTTGGTAAAAACCCAGAGGAAATTGGTTCTGCCCTAAGCTGGGAGGACGCAGAACGTATGCTTTCTTTAAACGCTTTTGTGCTGTCTAATGTCTCGCAATTCATATGGATTGACATAGATAAATTTAAAAAATTAGAAATCGATGAAAATACCACCGCCCGCCTTCGAAAAAATATTCGGGAAGACATAAATTGGGCCAAAGAATATAATGCTCCGCTTGCTCTTACGGCAAGTTTGGCCGCGATGAGAATTCTTTTGCCGGAAGAGTTTGACAGTTTTAACATTACAAAGGAAGACTGGCAAGCTATGAAAAACAAATTCCAAAAACAGAAGCAGGAACTAAATGCAATAACAGAAGGTGAACTAAATCAAATTGGAAGCCAATGGATTCAAAATTCATTTAATTTCTTTAAAAATATCAGGATTGTAGCAGCTGCGAAAATGTCACTTGGTGAGGAAGGGTATAACCTTGAAATGGGGGATGAATATACACTCGCTTCCGACATTCCCCAACTTCCGGAGGTTAAAAAGTATGCCAGTTGATAAGCGGGAAAGAGTAAATATTAAGGACTTAGTTGTAGATAGACCCGAAAAGAAAGACCTTTCTTTTGATCCTGAAACATTGATGACGCAGGCAGATTGGAACCGTATCAAAAGAAGAAATGAGTGGTTTAGGGAACAATTGGATAAATCTGATGACCAAAAATTTTTAAAAAGCGAATATTTAGATTATATTTATAGAACCGCAGTTTTAGCCCCCGAAAGAACAGACCTGCTTTGTCCTGATAAGGGCTACATTGGTAATCTTATCATTACTGATGTGGATAACCGGCCCAATAAGGAGAAGACAATTTATCTAAATTACTATAAATCATTAGTCGGCGATCCGGGAATGGTAATGCCCTATTTTAACTTTGGCCCGACAGCTTATGCTTCCTGGATTGAGGAGCAAGGATATATTACAGTGCCTAGAATAACTGCACTGGCTTCTTACAAAATTGTAAATAGCCAGGTAAACCTTAATGAAATATTAAAAAGACTGGAACCGAAATTTAAGAGATTTTTGGAAATTAGAACAACTTTTACAGAACAAGCCGAAATTGCTGCCTGGACTAAAGTTTTATATGGAGATTGGGAAATTTTAGGACTTGATAAAAATATGTTTTGGGAGGAAGCAAAGTACTGGATGAACGATATTGCAACAGGTAACTATGCGAAACATCAATTGGCCTTTAGCTTAAAAATTCTCGCCGCCAAGGAAATAAAGTTTACAGACCATGGATTAGAACTAGTTATGCCGCAGCCAAAACCTTATGACGCAAATATACCCACTTTACCGGAGGTTAAAAAATATGGCAGCTGACGCCCGCGAAAAATCTATTAATATAAAGGACTTGGTGATCGATGTGCCAGAAAAGCTAAAACCCAGAGAACCATGGATTTTTGATCCCAAAGATTTAATTACTGACGAGATCTGGAACAAACTTATTAACCACCTAGCGTCTTTGGATAAATATACACCTAATTGGTCTCAGTCATATTCGGCGTTTGCTTATTCTTTAAAATTATTAAATCCCGAAAGGTTTACAACTTTAAACTTTAGATCCGATCATTTAGTAAACAACGACAAATCTAATGAGAGACTCCTTTATTTAAGGGACATTAAAGTTTTGGAGCCAAATAAGCTCAGGCTAAGCAAAAATGATGAGAAAGATATTGCTGATGAATTCAACAAAATAAATAATTCGGATTTGGTTGACATTTATTTGTTTAATAGTTTATCGATGGCAGCAGCGATTAAAACACTTAAACCGGGATTGGCATTTAACCACTTCGAAGAAAGGGGTATGATCGACGCATTTAGTGGCGTAATCTCCTCAGCAGTTAGTTATCGTGCTGCAGAGGATTTGGCAAGGATCCGAATTGCAAATTTGGCCGCGTTTGACACTATGGCGCCTAAAAAAAGAGACTGGGAGAAATACAAATCCTATTTTAGAAATGCAATTACCCAGTCTTCATGGCATGGGGTATCACTTGTTGGTGCTAATATTAAGGTTCTCGCTGCAGAAAATGTTTATATCGATGACGACGGATTGTATTTAGAAATGCACAGTGTAAAATCTGCAACTGCAGAAGTCACTACACTTCCCGTAGTGAAAAGATTTTAAACTATGAACAATGAACCATAAACTATTAACTTAACCATGGCAGCTGACGCCCGCGAAAAACCGATTAATATTAAGAACCTTGTAGTTGATGAGGTAAGTTATCAAAAACCTCTGCGTTTTGACCCCGAACGTGATATTCCCCAATCAGACATTGAAGGAATGTTAGGTGCAGTAGACCAGAGAGGGCCTGACCATACATTTTACCTACTCCTACTTTTGCCTGAAAGACGAAACAATATGCGTCTGGACGATAGTAAATTTATTGAACTTAGAGACAGATTTAAAAAGGCCATTACGTCAGAGGCACCTGAAAGTGCAATTTATAGCGCTGCTTATATTAAAATATTGTTTCCGGAAAAATTTGTTTCTATTAATGTAACCGAAGAGTTCGCAGAAGATTGTGATTATAAGCTTACTGAATATTTGCAAAACAATCGACTTACAGAAGCTGGCGTGTTAACGGAATATATGGCACTTTATAAATTAGTTTTTCCAACCAAAAACCCAATGTTTTCTGAAACCAAAGAGGCCCAAACTATTATTGAAGAAGGTTTTAAACTAAAGGGCGAAAGTTTTGCACAATTTCTTGCTAATCTTAGAATTACAGGCAATCCCCTATGGAAAAAGGCGGCATTCGATGAAAAACATTGGAGGGAGTATGATGCCAATGCGGAGAATTTCAGAAGCGGCCAGGCATGGGCTATTTTAGGAAGACTTTATGCAAGCATGAAAATTTTAGCAGCGGAGAAAGTCTTTGTCGATGAAGAGGGTTTACATATAGAGATGCATAAAGAAAAGCCACTTGCATCGGGCGTTCCCCAACTCCCGGAAGTAAAAAAATATTGATAGCCGATCACTAACTAACAATGGCCATTAACACAGGAGAAAAACCGATTAATATAAAAAATCTGGTTGTTGAAAAACCCAAAGAGACAGTTAGACCATTTGACGCCGAAACAGAAATTACCAAAGAGGATTGGGAAGTTATTGACGGTTTCATAAATAAGTTTAAACATGTTAACAGCACTTCAGCGTCATTATTGACAGATATAAAATTACTTTCACCCGAACGGTTTGCAACATACAAATTGCTTGAACCGGATTGGACACAAGTCGTGGGTCAAGTACCAACTATGAAAACGTCAATAGCCACCTCATATGCTGCACTTTTTGATAAAGTTCCTGAAAAGTTGGGATTAGATGACGACTTTTACAAAAAGCTTGTTGAAGATGTAAAAGCTAGAAATGAAATTTTTGGTGTAATGCAGGTCGCGAGATTAGTCCCCGAGAGGTTAAACGAGTTGGCCACAGATGAAAGGCAAGACTATAATTTGAAAAAACTGAAATTTTATCGTGATTCCTCCGATTATCGAGATTGGGCTTGGTGGGGTGGAATGTTTAGGATTTTATACCCAAGGCAAAATCTTGGCATCAACAATAAAGATTGGGAAGGAATGAGAAAGCAATTAAGAGGGCAAATGGACCGTGCACTTGAGCAAAAGGCAAAATTTGAAGACGACTGGAGCCCTGCTGAATTTGTTTCCGAGGCAATGCATATGAAAATCTTGGCGGCAGATGAAGTCAAAGTAGACAAAGACGGAATCCACCTGATTTTTAACCCACAAACAGGTTCAAGCGAAGAAGCGCCCCCACTTCCCGAAAGCAAAAAGTATTAGTCCTTCGACAAGCTCAGGATCTATGACAATAAATATTGGATTTTTAGGCTCAAAAGTGCTAAACTATCGGCCTCATGTACACCAAACAAGAGCGAATTGATATCCATAGGCTAGTAATACCGGAAGCTAAAAAATCTTCCCCGGACTTTTCATTCGACCCGGCTTGGTATATGAACGAAGGTGACTGGAATGTCATTTTTAAAGGCCTGGAATATGAAAAGAAGCATGGAGGGCAGTCGTATGAGGCACAATATTTAAGGGATCTTAAGCTACTTTCCCCCGTGACGTTAGCAAAGTTAAATCCGCAAGAGCCGAACTACGGGGAAATAGAACAAGCATTAAGGGAAATACCCGATAGAACCTCGCAGGCGCGGAAATTGGGTTCATTATGTGACTTTGCTTATGTTTTTCCCAACCCTGATATTGACCGGGATGCTCTTTGGTCTCGTTACAAAATTAGTTTTAATTTTAACAGGTGGACTACAGATCGCTATTTTCAGGCTATTAGGATTTCATGTACATTTCCGGAAAAGTTTGACCAGATACAACCGGATGCCAAACTTTGGGAAGAATTAAAAAGACGCGTAAACTTTGAAAGGGGACAAATAAAAGGAGATATACAAGAAAAAGTCCATAGGTATTCAACAATAATACAACTGGCTTCATACGCTAGATTGATTTTTAGCGATGCTTACCGTGAATTAGCGGTTTCGGATGTTTTAGACAAGTCAAAATGGGTTTTTGACTACTATTTACAGGATGCAAAAGAACGAGATGACCATGCAAGCGATTTCCAAAGGCTGGCAGTCGCCATAAAAATTGTTTCTGCCAACAAAATTTGGATTGATAATAATGGTCCGCAATTCGAAATGCCAAAAAAGCCGGCAAAAAAATTAATTACACCCCTGCCGGAAACGAGGAGGTATTAAATGATTGGACAAAGAGAACGAATTAATATCCACGACATCATAATCCGCGAACCGGTTACAGGTATTGATTTGAATATTGACCGTGAGAAATTGTTGGAACTCTGGCGGGCAAATTTTAAAAAAGATCTTTATAGAGAAATGAGTTGGAATCCACTTGAAAAGCAGGATTTTCCAGATGCTATATGTTTACAAGTTCTAACTGACGCGACAAGTGAAGAGTTGGGTTTTGACGAAGACATCTGGATTTATGAGCTGAAGAGGTTTGAAAAACTCAAAAAAGAAATGGGAGGAGATTTGAAATTATATTCTCTCGTTGCCAGCATGGCGATCTTGTTTCCAGAGAAAAGCAAAAGTCTTAAATATAAACACAATATTCAGTTTTGGAGACAAAGAGATTTTAGGCGCGAAGCTAGCATAGAAGATATTTTTAATGTATGTGTTTCAGTACCCGAATTATTACAATCGGAAGATGTTCGGTATTTCGCAGAAGCAGTAATGGCTAATATAAGGCGATTGAGAAAAGATGGTCAGTGGTCTGACTATGAAGCTGTTGCCTCCCGTGCCAAATTTTTATATCCCCAATCTTTTGAAACTCCTACATTTAACAAAAAGGAAATTTCGGAAATCAACAAAAGATTAAATAATAATGATTTTGGCAAACGTATCCTGAGCGCGGCTTCTTGGCATGTAATATTGGCAGAAAGCGCGCAAATTACAGATAAAGGATTGGTTATAACGCCAAGAACAGCAAACTTAGAGCAAGAAGTTACTAATTTACCAGAGATGAGGAAATTTTAGATGATAGACAGAGGAGAGCGAATCAATATAAAAAGTTTAATTATTGAGCCTTCCCTGCACAAACTTGAAACAGTGGAAAGCTTAATCGGATTAAGTGAAATCAACTGGGAGGACATGAAGAAACATCATACTGATTCGCTAAGTCCGGTCGATATATTCGATAACACAAACTATCCCCTAAAAAATTGGCTAACAAAATTAAAAATAAAAACCTTATACCCCAACCGCTCACATGAAATTGTCATTAGCAAAAAAGATTTAATCCGCATTAAAGAGGACAGAAAAAGATCAATAAAAGACAATGTTTCAAAAGACCGTGGTTCTTATGTTGGTTATAGTTTAATTCTTTCCAGTTTTGGAAAGATTGACTTTGATGCCGACTTGGCGCTCAAAGGATTAACGGATAGCGATTATAAAAACCTATTTGATTCTTATGATAAGTTTTGGCAGGTAGACCTGGGTGTGGCTGCCATAAAATTGCTAAGACCCGACGTTACGCTAAACATCTCCAAAGACGATATGGATAAAAAAATAGAAGAAACAAAAAAAAAGCAAATAAATTCAAGTTTATATTCGACCGATCTTGCAGAAATGTTAGCGGCAAAGAAAATACTTTTTCCCAAGACTTCTGGAGGCATTGATAAAAATATCTGGAAAACATTTGTTGGCCAACTGAAAATTTTAAAAGATAAGAAATACTCTTGGATAGGTTTTATTAATCTTGCGTTTTATATGAAGATAATTGAATCGGATGAAATTAGAATCGGGAAAAACGGTTTGGAAATTATCAAAAATCCTAACCCAAAACTACCTGATTTTTCAGAAATGCCGGAGATGAGGAGATATTAATGATTGGGCAACCTGAAAGGATAGATGTCCACAAGATTACAATGTTTGAGCCCGGCCCTGCTTTGCCTTTCGATCCGGAAAAAGACATTACCCAAAAAGACTGGGAAGGGATACTTAAGACCGCTGAAAGTGAAGAAGGGGATTTTATTGATTATATATATTTAAGCGACATAAAAACTCTTTCATACTCAAAATATAAACAAATAAAAATAAAACCGGCTGGCACAATGTCGTATCACCATTTTGATTTTAAAAGACATCCATACACTGAAGTGGTCCATCGGCTGGAACTTGTCGCTTCTCTAAAAGATTTATTCAATTATAAATTAGACTGGTGGCAGGAATCCCGTCTTCATGGCCAGTTTTTGGAGCACCGGAAAAAAGGTAACTGTTTTTCCCGTCTGGGCTTTTATAATTTAGGCCGGGAAGCGTTAGGGAGAAGGGTAGATATCTCGGAATTTCCCGATAAAGACAAACAGGAGTGTCTTGAAAAATTAAATAATAACTTCGATCCGGAACACGTTGGTCACTACAAGAACTATGTAAACTTTGCGGATTTATTCACTAATGCAAAGCTTACATACAAACCGGACGCGAAAGCCTGGAAAGCAATGAGAACTTATCTTGCGATGTTTAGGGACCATGCAGACGACCGGGACTGGATTGGTTTGGTCGATTGTGCAGTAATTTTTAAAGCTTTTACTGCTTACACACAAAATGACCAAGAGTTTGCTTTGCCGGAGATGAGGAGATATTAATGATTGAGCGACCTGAAAGGATAGATATCCATAATTTAATTCTGGAAGAACCAAAACAAAAAGACAGGTATATTTTTGATACCGAGCGCGACATTAGAGAATCTGACTGGCAAAAACTACAGCATTATTTAAGTTGGTCCGAAGATGATATCCATATAAATCACCTTGGGACAATTTTACGGTCGGCAAAAGTTATTGCACCTGAGAGATTTTCCACACTAAAATTTGTAAAGCCAAATTTAGAATCCACGATTCGAAATGACTTTGATTTGTTCACCTGCAGTTACGTCTTCCCGGAATTGAAAGACCGGGCAAGTAGTGATTATATATCTGTAGAAATTGAAAAAGCATTAAAAATTCAAGAGCCTTTAGTATTCCATTATTTAATAATAAGCTACGTTACGCACTTCCCAAAGCGTATAGGCGAAATAACAAAAACCATAGATTTGAATCGAGAGTTAGAAAAAATCCCCAGTGAAATAACTAAAAGTAATGCCGACTCAGCAGTAAGACACTTGGCTCTATTAAAATTGTTGTTTTCCCAAAGTGATTTCAAGCCAGAGATATCAATTAGAGACTGGAAGTTATTGTCCGGATTAATTGGTGAATTACGTCAAAACTATATTCCGTTTCAGGGACAACCGGTAAGATATGAGGAAGAATTGGAAGATTTTTGGGACTATTTATTTAGTTTAAAAATTTTGGCTGCGGACAAAGTTACTATAACAAATGACGGAATTGTACTTGAGGAAAAGAAGCAATTTTTAACTGAAACACCTGTCCAGCCGGAAATGAGGAGGTACTAGATGATAGACAGAAAAGGGCTAATTTCTATCCATAAATTAATTTTACCGGAGGCAGAAAAACCCTCCAGCTTACCTTTTGTCCCTGAGCGGGATATGACCCGTGAAGATTGGGATAACATAGATTTTATTTTTGAAAATTTTAGCCCGAGTGATGGTTACTTTTATAAAGTTGCCGGTTGTCTTAAGATTTTAAGTCCGGAAAGGTTTAGCAAATATTCAGTTCCGGAGCCCTCTGATATGATGTGGGATCCACTATTTGAATGGGGTGATGACCTGGAGAAGGACGAAACAGAAGAAGCCGTTGCGATACTTTTTCCCGGTTATTTTAAAAACTTTGATACGAAAGAGTCTATCGAAAATATAAAGAAGTTTCAAATTGGCAATTACCGCCTGATGCTAGATGAAATGTGGAAATTAAAGATAAGAAAACCGGAAATTGTCTGGAAAGATTTAGAACTATCAAATAAATTTCTTGATGTACTTTTTGGTTATATTGACTCGAGTGATATCGAATCCATTCCAAAATACATAGCAACCCTAAAAGCCTGGTTCCCCCAAAAGGCAAATGAGATAAAAGTTAACCCTCGATATTGGAAAAGATTGAAAGCCAACCTTCAATTCTTTAGAGATAACCGTGATCCATCCTATATATCTGTACTTAGTTTCGATATATACAACATTTCTAAATACGCAAGTGAACTAACTATGGCAGCTGCAGACAGAATTGAAATAACTCAGGAAAATGGTATTGAGTTAATTTTCAATAAGCCGCTAATATCTGATATCACTCCACTGCCGGAAACAAGGAGATTTTAAATGATAAATCGGACAGAGCAAATTTCCATATACAAACTGACAATTCCCGAAGTAGAAAAGCCAATGCCTGTGTCATTTGATGTTGACCGTGATATACCGAAAAAAAATCAAGATGAATTGTTGCATTTAGTGGATGAGTGGCGAGAAAGTAAAAATTACATAAAGTTTCCACAGGTTTATTTACAAGCATCAATACTATTTGGCGATAAACTTCCAAAGCTTCATGAATGGGAGGTTGACAAGATAATAGAAGAATTGGATTCGTCCGCCCAAAGTTTAGACAGAGCCAGCGCGCAGAGCAAAAAATGGCTTGATTATCCCGAATTAGCTCTAGCTATAAAAATATTGTTCCCCCAAAGACTTAGTGAAATACCTAATTTTGACAAAACTGTAGTAATTGATGCTTGCAACTGGAAAAGAAAAAATCAACGTATCCTTACTCTTGCAAAATCTGCGGTTGCCGCAAAAATATTGTTTGATGAGGAAACCTTGACACAAAAAGAGATAAACGAACTGAAGAATTTTGAAGGTGATGACCCAATGCCAAACTGGGTGGCCAGGACAAGGGCCCTAGTAAGCTTAAAAATGTTAAGGATCAACGATTATCGCCTTGAAACCAATGAATGGCACCATGTAAGAACTGTTTTGTCTGGAAAAAGTTACACGTTAAAGCCCTTAGATTATCTTGTACTTGCATCAAATATGAGAATTTTGGCAGCAGGCGATGTTGTCATTGATGAAAACGGAATCCATCTCACGGCCGCTACCAGTCCAGCAAAGGAACTACAAGCAATTCCCGAAATACCCCAAAAGAGAAACTTTTAAGATTTTATTAATAATACAGTCATAGTACCTGTATAATATAAGGAAGGAATATAGCGATGATGACAACGCAGGAATTTTTAGAAAGAACCCACCAAGACGCAAATACGCCTAACCCTGATTCAACCGGAAAGGCAGCCTTCGATGCCCGACGCGTTCTTATTTCCCCAGACCACCTTAAAATGATTGCCCAAACCACGGGCGGTTTTTCTTTTCGTGAAGACCCAACCTTGCCTCCAGGCAGAACCGGTTATACCAGTCTGAACACAAAAACGATCTACTACAACCCCGTCTATTTTTATGGATCAAAAGAGCATGGAATCGAACCGGAGCCTCACCCCGAGGGTTTCTTTTACCATGAAGGCGGCCATCATGTGCAAGATGTCGTAGTTTTACAGGACCGGATGATGGATGACTTAAAGAATATAGAAATTCCCGAAAGCTACAGGGGAAATCCGCAAACAGAAGAAAGGTTTCTTAAATCCGTTTACCGCCATCTGGACAATGCAATAGCCGACGTTTGGCTGGAAAGCTATATGGGAAGAAGACCTTACTTTCCCGTGAGACAAGGAATTACCGAATTTCAAAAAAGGAAAGGTGAAATGAGCCCGAAATTTGCCAAAAGTCTAACAAAGCCGGAGCAGTTGATGCAAGGTTTGTTAATGTCCCGCTATATAAATCAGGACCTGGAGGGAATTGTCGATGAAGACGTCTACGATTCCTACAGAAAAATTATAAAAAGCGGCGCCATAAGGGTTTTGACCGATACCGGTGCTTTTGAAAACTATTTTGCCTCACCTGCCGACCACAAAAGATTATTAGACCGTAAATTTGCAGCCTACCGTGAGGTGCTTCTGCCGGAATATTTAAAACTTGTTGAGGCAGAACTAGAGCAAAGGAAACAACAAAAAATGCAGGGGAAGGGCGAGTCGGGTCAGGGTGACGGTGGTGCAGTTCCGCTGACTAAAGAAGAGGAACAAGAACTGGTTAACGAAATTCTCAGCCAGCTTGAAGCGGCAGGGCATGAGTGCGAAACATTATCCGAAGAAGAAAAAGAGCGTGTCCAGCAGATTTTTGGCCAATTAAAAGCACAACTTACGGATCCGAAACACAATAAAGGAAAAGCCACGGGACAGGAACCAAAAAAGAAAAAAGGCATTGAAGCAATTGAGGAAGCGGGGCGCCAGTTAGAAAACGAAGCCAAAGATAAGAAACAAAGGGGTTTGGCTGAATCGCTGCATATTCGCCAGGAGTCGATTCAAACCTGGGAAAGAATTAAAGAAAAATACCATCTGGAAATAGAAGCAACTGCCAGCACGCTTGCGGAAATATTTTTAGATGACAGAAGGAAACGCATGCAATATATAGTGCGTGAAGGCGAAATCGTACCGGGACTGGAGCATGAAACTATCGCCGCCATGATTGCCGGAGATCTGGATCCGGACACCAAAATGCGCGAGGTGCGGAATCCGGAATTTATAGAAGTGGAAACGGAATGGATTGTAGATAATTCCGGTTCTATGGGCGGAGAAAATATCGAAAAATCAATTGACCTTATGGTGATTGTTGTCGAGGCATTTAAGAAGGTGAAGGAGGACTTAGAAGCGGAAAACCTGGTTATGATAAACGAAGAACCCGCAAGAATTGGTGTCACCAAATTCACAACTATTCCCCAAAGAGTAACACCACTAACTCAGCCTTTAAACGACGAAAAAGAACTGAGGATTATAGACGAAATTTCCCAAATCGGTGGAGGAACAGACGAAGCCGAGACAATTGATACAGTTTACAAAGAATTAGCACTTGGCAAGAAAAATGTTATCAAACTAATATTTGTCCTTTCGGACGGTGCAGGCAATAAAGACGGAGTTGCGCCAATAATAAGGCAGATAGAAGAAGATGATGAGGTTATTTTTTTGGCCTTAGGTTTGGGTCCTCAATCACAACAAGTTGTAGACACCTATGTCGAACCACAAAAAGATAAAGAAAATGGAAATGTTTTTGGATATTCTGCCCAAGACGCGGAAACGATCTTGCCATTTACCCTAGATTTTCTCAAAAAACAGGTCGAGAGAAAGAAAAGAGAACTTGTTTATTAACCCTGCCTTATCTATATTGATCTTATGTTAGCCAAAGCAATACCCGCAGCGGTTGTCGGTCTGGATACAGTTCCTATTACAGTGGAAGTGGATGTAGCTGGGCAAGGGCTCCCATCCTTCACAAAGTTAGGGCGAGCTTATTCACAGCAATGCCATTAGAATTTACTGTGACAATTTAATAAAAGCTTCGCTTAAATTTTTAGTCAATAAGCCTTGACAAGAGCTAGAATGTCATATCGCAACTTTCGGCAATATACGGCAAGATTCGGCAACAAATGGTAACATAACAATATGAAAATCCCACCGCCCTATACAATTACAACCCAAATGATTGCCACCATCACTCAGATCGAGTCAGTTAGACTACATATCAACTTACTTAACCTCCCAAAAACACTAAAGGAAAAAATTCAAAGGGTGAGTCTTCTTAAAAGTTCCCTATATTCTGCTCGTATTGAAGGAAATCCGCTTGAACTTGCCGATGTCCAGGTGCAAGATAAAAAAACCCAAAAGAAACTTGAAGTATTCAATATCACTGAAGCAACCAGATTCATTGATGGTCATGTAAAAAAAGGTGATCTTAATAAAGACCTTCTTTTAGATCTTCACATGCGGGTTCTCAAAAACCTAAGTCCGGACGCAGGTCACATTAGACTCGAGGCAAGTGCGATTTTCAACCAAGCCGGTGTTGCCATATATATGCCTCCACCAGCATCACAGATATCAAAGCTCATCGCTAACCTATTATCATTCGTTAATTCGGACGCGGAGAAAGTCCCTCTAATTACTGCTCTTATCACCCACCTTGTCTTTGAAAAAATCCATCCGTTTTTGGATGGAAACGGCAGAGTAGGCAGGCTTCTTATTGCTGCAATATTAAAATCCCGCGGTTGGAATTTTACTTTCACCGTACCCTTTGAGGAATATCTGGACAATCACAAAGACGATTACTATTTTCACTTGGACAAAGGTTTGGGAAATACTAATGACTATCTGCTTTTTATGCTTGAAGCCTTCTGGCAACAAACGCAAACCATAAAAGCTCAAATCGAAGAAGAGTTGGTAAAAAACCAAAAAGTGTTTTTACCTCCAAGGCAGGAAGAAATATACAACATTATCAGCGACCATAAAGTAATCTCCTTTGATACGATAAGACGAAGATTTACCAAGGTGCCAGAAAGAACCTTGCGATACGATCTAAAGAAACTTTTAGACCGCGGCCATATTGAAAAAAGCGGAGAAACAAGGGGAAGATATTACAGGGTGAAGAATAAATAACAGATTAAAACCAGCCTCACCCATAAGAGTAATGCTCAATCATTAGCAATTCTACTTGAATTTACGGTATTTTTATAATCTTTTAAGAGTGTGTTAATTAATAAAAAAAGGATTACTAAGAAATAATAGTACCGAATTGTAGATCGAACCCTAGATTAATTTACCTTAAATTCTTAAAAAAATTATACTATTTACCAACTTTTTACTATAATTTGGTTGTGGAAAGACCCAGAATCGTACCTAAAGATACCGGAGGGAATCAATCTCTCGGAAGTTGCGAGAAAATTCGGCGTTGGCAGAGAATGGGTTTGGCAAATTCGAAATAAGATAAATGGAGAATAGATGGTAATTGAATCAGGATCCAAAAATAGATTAAACCCAGAATTAAGGGCAGCACATTGCTCATTTTCTCATGCTTGGAATTTTGATGATCTCGATAAGTCTCAAGATGAACAAGATAGAGAATTTAGAAATGCGATGAGACATATGGTTACCGTCGAGCACACAATTTCTGGAGAGGAAATTGGTGGAATTCCAAAAGATAAAAAACTTCCTAATAAGTTAAGTTTGGCTTGGTTTCAAAAAGCAGGCTTATTGCAGCCAGTTGTATTAAGGTTTCATGGTAATGTTCAAGAAGCATTAGATTTCGCTTGGCCGGAAGAAATAACGCAGTCTGTAACACATGACTCTAATACAAAAAATTTTTGGCTGGAGCTAAATGCTGATCTAGAAAAAAGAGTTCCTCATGTAGACTTGGGGCGTTTTTTTTCTAGTTACGATCCAGAGCATAATCCTGGAGCCGATGGGTGGAGAGGAAGAGGTAAATATTATCAAGTTCGCCAAACATTCAATGAAGATGATCAAAATAAGGATGCAGGTCTAGCTTTAGAGGATTTCGTCAGAGAATCTTTTTGGCCAACAGATGATACTGACTTTCAGGAATTAGTTTCAAAGACCAGAGACTTAATAGAAATAAAACTAAAAAAACCTTATAGATACACAAAGCCTACTGAAGAAAAAATTTCTAAACCAGAGTTTTGGGAACAACTAACCAAAGATCTAGAAGACCTTGAGGGTAAGCCCACATTTGAACAGTTCTTAATGTATTTCAATCCAGGTGTTGTCGATTACAAGGGTCTTTATAGTCCGAATGGAAAGTATAGAGATGTTTATCATTTTTTACATTCTAAATGGCATGAGCTCGAACAGGAAAGATTAGAATCGGGAGATGGTCGAAAAACGAATATAAAAGGTAAACATAAATTTTTCTTTGAAAATGCCACCTCAGAAGCAAAACTATTTTTGCTTTCAAGATTTCCAAAAGAATTCGGAGCATTAACACTTGAAGCTCTTAAGGATATTAAAGTTATAACACCTGAAGTTCAAACCATTCTAAAGGATTTGAATTTATTGGGAGCAGACAATCGTGAGCCAATATTAGAATCTCTTTCAAGGTATGTAAAGGCAAAAGGTTCGGAAGTAATTGAGTTACATCCGAAAATTGATATCAAAGGGCTATTGTCTGGAGCGGCAGATAAGTTTTCAATAATTCAAAAAAGAACCCCCCCCAATTTTGAGAACATTGTGCAAGATTCCGCAACTTTGTCATCTCTGCTTCAGAATGCAATTTCTATCAACGCAGATCCTAAGCTAAGTGAGGCAAGTGCAGAACTAGTTGATGCTTTAAGAGAATCGTATTATGTTCCCCTTTTCAGAACTATTCTATATAAACCGACAGCTCTATTTTATAAATCTTATGTTGAATCACACCCCGGATCCCAAACAGTACCTACCGAAGAGCTCGTGCAATTTTTAGAAGATCTCGTACATGAAAAGACAGAAGTGTTCGTGACCCCCGATCATAAGTTAGCGATGGACTATTTAAAAAATCGAGTGCTACCGCAAGTATATCGTCAGTTTTCAGAAATTGCTCAATTTGCTCCTAACATAAATTACTTCAAACCAAAGTCTCCTGATGGGACAACAAGCAGTCTTTTCTTTCATCAAGTTGAGGGAATAAAAATGTTTATTGAAAAAAAAGGAGGAATAATTTCGGACGAGCCCGGAACAGGAAAAACACTAATACTATCATTAGCAGCACTTAACTTATTAGACCAACAGGAAATGCAAGTAGAAGGATCAAATAGAATATTGGTTGTTGGTAGTAAATCAGTCATAGACAACTGGGAATCTGAATTGCCCATACACCTTGACCTCTCTTCAGTTGATGTTTTAAACGTAAATTACACAAGGGATAAAACTAGCGAAGGAAAGAAGCAGTTAAGAGCAAGGTTGCGAAAATTGGAAGCTTCACTTGCAACACCAACAGATAACAAGCAAATTGTTCTAGTAAATTACGATCTTTTTCGACACTCGCGATTTGCTCAAATACTAGCAAATTATGGTTTTGGAGCAACAATTGTTGACGAAGCGCACAATGTAAAATCGCGTTTCTTTGAGTCAATCTCACCAAATCGAGAAACTACTGAGGGCATAGCAAAAAGAACGAGTGGATTATATGGATACATTAAAAACCATCCAGGCGTTCCTACTTTTTGGGCAACAAGCACACCATATGTAAAAGAACTGGTTGAACCATTGATAATGGCACATTTAACAAATCCTGAACTAGTACCCCAGGAAAGGGTCAAAGAGCTTATGAGTGACCTTGTTGGAACACATAAAGTGCTCCGTGAAGTGATGATTAGAAGACGTAAAGAGGAAATAGCAGACCTTCCTCCAAAAGATACATTACTAATTCCAATCGATTTGCAATTGTTGTCAGACGAAGAAAAAGTTGAATTTAATGTAATCGCAAACGAAATGATTGAAAATAGAAACAAGTTTGCCAGATTCTATTCCATGCTTTCTTTGGAAGGTTTAGCAAAATATCCTTGGCTTACGGAAAAGGTTAAAGAAATAATAGATGATGGTAGAAAAGTTGTCATATTCACTCCGTTTGTAGCCGATGAAAATACATATACACAAGCGATAAGCACAGCAAGAATCGCAAGAAAGCTTCGTCAGGCCGGAATAGATTCTGTTGGCATTTTAGATGGAACAATTGATGAAGCCCAAAGACTTTCCGTACAAGAAAGCTTTAAGAGTAAAGACGGAATTAAGGTTCTTGTAGGAAACTATGTGACCGCCGGTGAATCGATTACGTTGAACTCGCCAACAAATAGAGCTACGGAAGTAATACCTTTTGTAGCTCCCAATGCAATAAGTAGATACTTGCAGGCCATAGACAGAGTTCACAGGTTTGGACAAACAGAAAAGGTAACAGTTCACATTCCTTATGTCACTGGAGATTTACTAGGAAGGCCTGATGGAACATACGACGAAAGAGTAGTTGCTAGATTAACCGATGAATTAACTCGCTTCAGCGCAGTTGTCGACGGGTTGTTCTTCGTAGAGTCAGAAGACGCATACCAATCTATAATAGTATCTGAAGCAGCCAGATTTAAAGGCAAAATTCAATTTCGCGCTGATCAAATTCCCACGCTAGTAAGTCGACAACAAAAAAGACCCAGAATGACAAATGGCAAGTCTGGTTGGAATCGCCCCCGCAATCTATTTGATCAAGATGATGATGATGTTGGGTACACAAGGAACACTCCTGTTCACGACGAGACTGAAATTGAATTTGGACATACTCGAAACTTGAGAAATCATCCCTCGTCCAGTAGTTCAGAATCAGGTATTGCGGACTATCTTGAACAAATAGGAAAATATCCTTTATTAAGTCCAGAGCAAGAAAGAAAGATTTTTGAACACTATCAACGAGGTAGTTCTGTACCAGATCTTAAATCAGATTCAGCTTTTCAAGCATCAATAACAAACCAAAGGAAAGAAGCATTTGAAAACTTATTATCCGACAGTACAAATATTGCAGACGTTGTTGCATATTCAAACCTTAGATTAGTTGTTTCAATTGCAAAGAAATACGCTGGCCGAGGGCTGGAAATGATCGATCTTATCCAGGAAGGAAATATGGGATTAATGAACTCTGTTGGTAAATTTGATCCAGGCAAGGAATTCAAATTCAGCACTTATGCTACCTGGTGGATTAGGCAATCGATAACTCGGGCCATTGCGGATAAGGCTTCAATTGTCAGGTTCCCCGTGTATTTGCACGAAGCGCTCACAAAAGCGTACCGTCTATCAGCTACATATCAAAAAGAAACAGGGAGAAATCCGAAAGCTGGGGAGTTAAAAACACTACTTGTAGACAAAGCGGGTTATTTTGAAGATCAGGCAGATACAATTATAAGAACCTTACAATCCGGTCTAATGAGTGTGGGGTCCCTTGATATCCGCGTTAAAGGTGGTGGTAATGATGAAATCGGCGATACTTTAGGAGAATTAATACCAGATGTTCAGGCAGATACTGATGACGAAGCAACAAATACTGTCGATCAAGAAGAAACAAGTAAAACTGTCCGGACCGTGTTATCAAATAAACTTACCTCGAGGGAGCAGGAAATAGTTGAGTTGAGGTTTGGATTAAAAGATGGTAGGTCAAGAACGCTAGAAGAGACAGGATCAGAACTAGGGGTTACGAAACAGAGGATAAAACAAATTGAAGCAAAAGCTCTTAAAAAACTTGCAACTGACAGGAAGTTGAGAGATGAATGGCTTGGAGAAAGGCTTCATGGAGAGATACAGGTATAACAACTAATTCCAGTTTCCAGCAATCGTCCGCCAATAAATAGTGAAAGCACTAAACTGGAAACAAGTATCGAACCACCAGTACCAATTGTATCTCCGGTTATTGAAGATGTTATGGAAGCAGTAGCCGAAATTCCTGTAATTGTTAAGCCTAAAGAAGAAAAAGGGGCGTTAAAAAGACTAAAAAAGTTTTTTTCTAGGTTAACCTAATAAATGGTTGATTTTGAACCTAATTAAGTGTATAGTTTGAACCTTAGAACTTCTGCCCATCACTTAAGATGGCAATCGACCGACTATTTCTTTCTATAAAACAAGACTTAATTGCTAAAGCTTCAGACTTATCTGAAGAAAGCACTCGCTTACTTCGTGAAGGCAACGTTCCAGAAGCACAAGCAAAGCTTGGTGAGGTTAGCTTGGAATTTGCAAAAGTAAAAACTATTGATGATCTTGTTCCAGATATTATAAAAGTATTAGAAAAAGCAGGAATACAACAACCAACTGAAGAGTATCTAACAACCATTGTAAAAGAAAAACTTCAAATAGGAACTGCAGTACAAGCACCTGAAGATACAGCAAGAGAAATAACAGACCAAACAGAAAAGGAAAATCCTGTAATAAATAAAGATGAAAGGTCAATTGAATTTGAGGGAAAAAGGATTAAATTTGGAAAAGTACAATTTGCTGTAATAGAACTTTTAGCTACAAACTTTGATAACTGGTTTGAATCATCTGGCATTATCGCGCATCTTGAGAATGCTGGAGAAGCTCCTGCAAACCTTGGTCAAAACATCTACTTTATAAGAAAAAAGTTGAAAGACTCTGGAGATGATATTCATTTACATTCAAAGTGGGTAGGTAAAAAAGTAGCACAATATAAATTATCTTACGATGAAATTGAAGCGAGAACAAAAACACCAAAGCGAAAAAAATCGGCAGGCGAAAGAACACCTAAAACTCCAAAAGAAAAGAAAGGAATAGCAAGAGATTTCTCTGAAAGAGAGGAAAAAGTCGCAACCGCCCTGTTTGTAATAAATGAGGATAGAGACAATTTCCAAAATGAAGACCTAAGACAGGTTGTCCAAAACGCTTACGCAGACATGCTAGAACCATTAATCGTCGATGACAAGAGAAAGAAAACATACTCTTTAATAACCACTGGTCGATATGTTCGTGAGCATATTTTCGAGAAACTTAGAAAATTTGAATCTCAAAGTAAGGTACCAAATAGGATAAATAACTTTTTTGACTGGTTAAAAAGTCAACCGGAATACGAAGGTTTGAATGTTGACCAGTTAGCCCAAGTTGCCGAAAGAGTGCTTAGTTTTTCAGACATTAAAGTTAGAAACTTTCAAGAACCGTTGTCCGCCGATAGAAAAGACACAAGAGAAACTGAAGAAATTCCAGAAGGCAGCAATAAATTAAGTAAAAAAGAGCTAGGAATTTTGGCATCAGTAATCATAGGAAATAACCGTGGAGGCAAGCTTAATATCCAACACCCCGATGATAAAAAGAAGATAGTTTTAATTGGGGAACAAATGTCAGCCAGTTCCTACGAGGCAGGCGAAATTGTTCTTATTGAAGAAAGACTCACAAAAAAGTTCAAGGCGTTCGTAGGAGATAAAACAGCTGTTTTTAGAGAGAATATGGAAAGTGAAGAAGCCCAATATTTATTGGCATTTTTGGCTGGTTTAGAAACACCCGGACAAATAGAAGAACTAATACCTAAACAAATATAAGTTAAATTTCTTGGAACAAAAACCCGATTATCAAACATCACGCAACCGATCTTTGCATTTTCTGACAATTTTCCAACGGGACTTTCAAATTGTTCCCCAAATATTAACACCCCAAATATGAATCTTGCAAATCGCCTATTAATCGACTAACCTACGACTAATTATCATGCAAAACTAACAATTTACCGTAAATTTAATCCATTTTATAGACTAAATTCACGTTAGCCAAAGTCATGTCCGTAGAGTTATCAGTCTGAGAGCGGTCCTGATAACTGTAGGAGTTGATGGATACTAATAAATATTAGATGAGGAGGAATAAACCGTTCGCAATTTTTACTTGACAAGTTGTCAAGAAACTGATAAATTATAATCATGAATCAGATGACTGTAGGACAATTTAAGTCTAAATTTTCTGAGGTATTAGAAAAAGTGCTGCAAGGTGAAAGTATCGGTATTACCTATGGAAAAAACAAAAAAAAAGTAGCGGCTTTAGTTCCCTACAAAAAAAATCTGATGAAAAACAGTGTGAAACTAGGTTTACTTGAAGGTAAAGCGACCTTCAAGATCAACAAGGGGTTTAAGATGACAGAGGAAGAATTCTTGAATCTGTGACCTACATCATAGACACCCACGTTCTTTTGTGGACAATTTTTTCACCGAATAAAATTTCTCAAAAAGCAAAAACTATATTAACACAACCTGACTCAATCAAATTTGTTAGTATAATTTCTTTTTGGGAGGTATCCTTAAAATTCTCACTTAAAAAAATCGATCTAAAAGGTATTCAACCCGAAAAATTACCTAACTTAGCAGAAGAATCCCATTTCGAAATTTTAAATTTAAAATTTGAAATAGCTTCTAGTTATCACAAATTACCATATGGCAAACACAAAGACCCTTTTGATCGTATGCTTGCTTGGCAAGCCATTCGAGAAGGATGTGTTTTATTAACAAGCGACAAGGAGTTTTTAAATTATAAAGAACATGGACTTAGAGTAATTTGGTGAGATTTAAATTTTTAATACCAACAATGTTTAATCCTCATTTTATATATTAACAAACATGATTATTATAATCGCCATATGCTAGCCAAGGTTACATCTGCAGCAGTTGTCGGCCTAGACGCCGTTCCCATAACTGTCGAAGTAGATATCGCAGCTCAAGGCCTTCCTTCTTTTACAAAGGTAGGGTGAGCTTACCCACAGCAATCCCATTCGAATTTGTAATTTCACTGTAAAAACTCACTCTTAATCTGTTTGACGAACTGGCATAAAGAGTTTTATTATGAATAAAGATTGATATGAAACATTATTTAACTAATCGAAAAGGTTTTGCTCATCTTTTTCTTCTACTTGCCTTAATCTTAATAATTCTTGGTTTAGTTGTAGCCTCCAAACTTCAGGTTGTTAAATCTTATCCTCTAAAAAATACCGGTAACGTCCAAGGGGTGTTAATAGCCAAGGGAGACGACGGCAGTGGTGGATCATCTGGTTCTGGTAGTTCAGGATCTAGTGGTTCTTCCAACTCAGGAAGCTCAGGATCGTCAGGTAGCAGCACTTCAGATAATGATAGTGACAAAAATGATTCAAAGCCAGATAGTTCATCAGGTAAATCGACTGTGTCTTCTCCCAAACCTAGTGTGAGGGTGGAAACAGGGCAGTCAGATCAAAATGAGGTAAAAACAGAAATTAGGTTTGGTGAGGGAGAAAAAATCAAAACGAGAATAGAAGATGGCAGAACCAGAATCGATGTTTACTCTGGAGGAATTAAGGTGAGGTATGAAATAAGAGACGGTAGAGTAATTATTAAAGCTGAAACTGAAGAAGGAGAAAATGTTTCCGAGCAAGAGTTGTTTAAGATTGAAGATAGGTTGGGTAAAAATGATATTAAAGTAGCAACCGAAGGGGCTAAGTTGCTTGTTACAAGAAACAATGTTGGAGCCTTATCTAATTTCCCGCTTCAACTTGATCTAAATACTAACGAGCTTATCGCTTCAACTCCTGCAGGATCTAAAACTCTAACTATTCTGCCTGATCAAGCTATTCAGAACTTACTGGCAGCTAATATTATCTCTAGGCTTGATCCCGCAATCCTACAAGAGGCCGCTCAATCAGGAGGTCTAACTTCTGTGTCTGATGTAGTCGCTTTGGATGAGAAAAACGGTGCACTAGTCTATGAAATCGCTGGGTTAAGAGATCATCGATTACTTGGATTTATACCTGTTACAACTTCTGTTTCAGTAGTAGTTTCAGCTGAAACTGGAAGAATCGTTACTCAGGAACAATCCTTATTATCAACGATAATTGATATGCTAGCCCCGTAGAGTTTCTTTAAATTATTCGAATCTTGATATACTATGGATCAGATTTATGAAACTGATAATGGCGAGCAACATTTGGCGTTTTCGATATCTGCTTCTATTGTTAGTTTGGCGGGATGTTAAGGGTCGTTATAAACAAGCACTTTTCGGTTTTACTTGGGCTATTTTAACACCCGCATTTCAAGCTTTAGTATTTTGGGTTGTCTTTGGCGCCTTATTCAGAATTCCAGCAGGAAAGGTTCCGTATTTACCTTTGGTTTTTTCTGGTTTTATTTTCTGGAACTTTTTTTCTCAATCAGTATCCAGCGCTACATTATCCATTACGGGTAATTCTAACTTAGTGACAAAAGTTGCCTTCCCAAAAGAAATTTTGATCTTTTCTTCCATATTAGGGAGGATACCAGACCTTATTGCTTCACTTATTGTGCTTATTGCTATTATTGCCTTTTATCATATAGACCTATCGGCTCATATATTATGGCTGATCCCCATTCTGACGATTGAAATGGCCCTGGCTCTGGCTGTTGGTATGTTCCTTGCCTCGATTAACGTTTACTTTAGGGACATCACCGCAGTTGTCCCGATACTTTTAATGGCCTGGCTCTTTCTCACTCCTGTTATATATCCACTTGAGTCTATACCGCAACAGTATCAACTGTACGCTAAATTAAACCCCATGACTGGTATTTTGGAGGGTTTGCGTAACGCGGTGCTTGTAGGAGCCCCACCGGAGAGGATTTCTACACTACTTTCAATCACAATTACCTTTATTTTCGTCGTCTTCAGTTATTTACTATTTAAAAAATTAGAGAAAGGTTTTTCTGACGTTATCTAATTATATGGAAAACGCTATTGTCATTAATAACCTTTGGAAAAAATATAAAATCGGTCAACCTAAAAAGCTAGGGGACGCATTGCCATTATTTTTCTTCAGGCAAAAGCTTAAGGAGTTCTGGGCACTTAAAAACATTAACCTTTCTATTAAAAGGGGAGAGAGATTAGGGATTATTGGCCCTAATGGTTCTGGAAAGTCCACTCTCTTAAAAATAATTTCAGGTGTGACATCTCCATCTTTAGGGAATTTTACAATAACCGGTAAGGTTGCTGCTCTTTTAGAGGTGGGAACAGGATTTCATCCTGATTTCACCGGCAGGGAAAATATTTATTTGTACGGAACTATACTGGGAATGGAACTGAATGAAATAAAGCAAAGATTTGATGAAATAGTTAGATTTTCCGGTATTAGAAAATTCCTAGACACTCCTGTTAAATATTACTCTTCGGGAATGTATGTGAGACTTGGATTTTCTGTTGCAGTTCATCTTGATTGGGATATCCTATTGGTTGATGAAGTGTTAGCCGTTGGTGATGCCGATTTTCAAAAAAAATGTCTTTCCAAAATTAAGCAATCTTTAGATTCTCAAAAGAGCTTAATACTCGTTAGCCACAACAACGAGTTTATCAAAAGCCTTTGCACAAAAACAGTTTTGCTGGATAAGGGTAGAGTCGAAAAACAAGGAAAAACCGAATCGGTTATTAATTATTATAACTCCAAGCATCATGTTTAAAATTCCCAAGGAGAAAATTTAGATATGAAGACATCTGATTTAAAAATCACAAAAAAAATGAAACAACCTATGGTCTCAATCATTACACCATCATATAATGCCGGCGCCTATATTAATGAATGCATAGAAAGTGTTCTTTCTCAAGATTATTCAAACATAGAGCACATTATCCAAGATGGGGCTTCAACCGATAACACTGTTGCAATTCTTAAGAAATATGACCTAAAACATAGAGGTAAAATGAGATGGATTTCTAAAAGGGACAAAGGACCGGTAGATGCTTATAACCAGGCCTTATTAAGATCTCGCGGAGAAATCATATTGTTTTTGGGCGCAGATGATGCTTTAGTTCCCGGAGCAGTAAGTTGGGGTGTTGGGAATATGGCAAAGTTTCCGAAGGCTGCTGCAATTTATGGAGATGAGTATATTATCGATGAGCGGAGTCGCATCTTAAAAACTTTTATTCCTCAATCGTTTCACTTTATTAAATTACTTTGTCTAGAGTTAGTTCCTCCTACTGAAGCATCTTTTATTCGGCGCTCCTTTTTTAAAAAAGTCGGTTTTTATTTAGATGATTCGTTAAAAAATGCACCTGATTATGAACTCTGGTTAAGAATCAGCTCAAAATTTCCAATGATGCATGTTAGTGGTTTTGTCACCAGATATCGCTGGCATTCCCAATCGCAAAGTAGAACTCCGAATTTAATCGATAATTTTGTCTATGAAAAAAAACAAGTTATGGACAGAATTTTTCTGTCGCCGCAAACTGCAAGAGAGGTTAAAAAATTTAAAAAACGTGCGTATATAGGTTTGTATTTTTGGGCAGCTACTATGCGGATGTCTTACGGAGCGAAGTATAGTGCAATAAAATTCTTAACGAGAGCATTCTTATTGAATCCTACAAAGGAGAGATACAAAGAATATCTTTCATTCTGGAAGCAGGCTGTTAAAGATTACCAGGATTCAGTTATAATCTCCTCAAAGTGACACCATAAAATGACAAAAAAGAGCAAGGTAGGAGAAATAAAATTTAAAAAAGCAGTCCACGAATATTGGGAAGACCCTACTACCATCTCAATTATTGATAAAAATTTACATCAGCTGGAGATTGAGACTGTCAGTCGTTATTTAAAATTAAGCGACGAAATTGTTGATATAGGTTGTGGTGATGGTAAGGCCACCGTAGCTTATGCAAAAAAAGTAAAAAAATGCGTTGCTTATGAGCGTTCTGATTTTTTAAGGAAAATGGCAACGGATGAGGTTAAAAGATCAGGCTTGAAAAATACCACAATCAAATACGGCGATATTTTAAAGATGAAAAAAATTCCGGAACACCCGGACGTGTTGATTACGCAAAGGTTGCTGATTAATCTAGCCAGTTGGAGTGAACAAAAAGAAGCGGTCGAAAATATTTATAAGATGTTAAAGCCTGGTAGTTTATATATCATGATCGAGAACACAAATGATGCATATTCGGCTCTCAATGATATGCGGTATCAGGTCGGACTGGAACCGATACCTATTCACTGGCATAACTTATTTTTCGATTACAACCAACTGATGGATTTTTTAAAGGACAAGTTTCAATTACTTTCCTCTCATGATTTTGGCCTCTATTATTTTTTAACAAGAGTCTATTCTCAAATGTTTCTAAAATTTGCAGGTTATGGAAAAAACGCAAAAAAAGACCCCATTTTTGATTTCTCAGATAAAGCCGCCAAAGATATATATAACAAGTTTAAAGACCGTTTTCAGATAAACGGCTGCCGTGCATTAGGACCAATCCAAGTATTTGTGTTAAAAAGATTAAATTAAAAATGACTAGAAAAATACCCTGGTGGGAACCTCAAATCGGAAGTGAGGAAAAGAAATTTATCGACAAGGTTTTGGCCAGTAACTTTCCGAACGAAGGTGAATTTACCTTTTTGTTTGAGAAAAAAATTGCAAAGCTTCTAGATTCCAATTTTGCCATAGCAGTTACCAGCGGTACTACTGCTTTATTTCTTGCTCTTAAAGGACTGGGTGTTGGTAAAGGCGACGAAGTAATAGTTCCAGATCTTTGTTTTATCGCGGCTGCTAATGCAGTGGATTTGACTGGGGCCAAGGTGGTTTTAGTAGACACAAATCCGAATACTTTAGGCATTGACGTTTCAAGCTTGCAAGAGAAAATAACTAAAAAGACCAAAGCTATAGTCCCTGTTTATATTAGTGGTTATGGAGCAGATATAGATTCAGTATTAAAGATAGCGAAGTCTAATAAGATTTATGTTGTTGAAGATGCTGCTGAAGCGTTTTTGTCAAAACATAATGGTAAATTTTTAGGAACCTTTGGGGATGCAGGATGTTTTTCTTTTTCCCCTGCCAAAACAATCACAACCGGTCAAGGCGGGGCAATAGTGACAAATAACTCACGCTTACAAAAACGAATCAAAGAACTAAAAGACCAGGGGAGATCAGAAAGAGGGACAGGGGGCGACGATTTACACAACTCAATTGGCTATAATTTTAAATTTACTAATTTACAGGCTGCTTTAGGATTAGGACAATTGACTTACCTTGGGACCAGATTAAAAAGACTGGCACAAAACCACAGATTATATATCAATAACCTGAGTGGAATAAAAGGCCTCAGAATATTTGAATTCGATGTTGAAGCAGGTGAGATACCGCAATGGACTATTATAAGTGTGGAACGAAGAAATAAGTTGGATCAATATCTGGGTAGTTATAATGTTGAATGTCGTCGGTTTTGGTTCCCAATCCATGCTCAAAAACCTTATAAGCAAAGTGATAAAAGCTTCCCGAACAGCACCATGCTTTCACCAAAATTACTTTGGCTTCCATCAGCCTTTACAATGACTGATTCTGATGTTGAATACGTTTGCAAACTCATTAAAAATTTTACAGCAAATCTTAAAAAAATTATTTCATGAAAGATTTTAATTCAGCAATTGCCCTTTGGAATCAAAGATTAAAATTGCAAAAGTCAAAGTTGAGACTGAAGCAACTAGCAAATGCCGTCGGCCATATTTCCGATTCCAGTTTAGCTCAATATGCTCAAATGTATACAACTGTCCTAGAATATCAGCCTGACATAATTATTGAGTTTGGACGTGGGGCAGGAAATTCCACAGCTGTTTTTACACAAGCAGCTAATCAAATTGCTGGATGCAAAGTAATTAGTATTTGTTTATCAAACGACTGGCAAGAAGAAACATCTAAAAAGATTTCCAAAGTTGTTCCAAAAAGTTGGTTTCATAAGTTAGAGGTAATTAACGCTAATATTTTGGACATCAACTTTAAAGATTTGTTAAAAAATTCTAAAAGAGTTCTTTTTTTATGGGATGCCCACGGTTGGGACGTAGCTGAATACGTCCTGTCAGAAGTGTTGCCATCTTTAAAGAACAAAGAGCATTTAGTAATGGTTCATGATATTTCCTACTACATTCCACATATCAATGGAGCTTACGGCTCCTCCGGTGTATGGAGGGATTACCCGGGAGATGATATTAAAAATCCTACATATCTTATTCTTGGAACAATGGCCTCCCCATTTGATGAGTTGGTTCCAATTTACGATTTCATATCGAGAAACCAACTTTCGATTCTCAGTGTCTCTGAGCAGATGAATGAATTCTTCAAAAAAAATCCAGTCAAAGCAAAATCGATGGCTCAATTACTTGGTCCAAATATTTTCAACTCCTCATCCAGTTTTCACCATTTCAGCTTAAACTCTGCGTCAAATAGTAAAACAATTTTTTTCCCCAAGTCCAAAAAAAAAGATTATTCAAAATCTTTACCCACAATATCTTTTATAAAAGACAAAGGAATAAAATCTTCAACTTTTGAAGAAGATATGCCCCTAGTTTCTATAGTTACTCCGTCATTTAATAGCGGAAAATTTATTGAAGAGTGTATCCAAAGCGTTTTAAACCAAGAATATTCATATGTTGAGCATATTATCCAAGATGGCGGATCAAGCGATGATACTCTTAAAATTCTCAAAAAATATTCAACTGACAAATATAAAGATAGGGTTAAGTGGGTTTCTAAGCCAGATAAGGGACAATCCGACGGGCTTGATAAAGCCATCAAGCTTGCCAGTGGTGAGGTTATTTTGGTTTTAAACGCCGACGATGTGCTTTTGCCATACGCTTGTTCATGGGGTGTTTTCAACCTTAAACTGAATCCTAATGTTGCAGTTGTTTATGGAGACGAATATATCATTGACGAGACTGGAAAGATTATCCATGAATTTACTGGTCCAAGATACGATTATGAGAAGCTTTTATGCGTTGAAATTGTTCCTGCAGCTCAAACTGCGTTTATTCGAAGAAGCTATTTTGAACAGGTAGGTTTAGGTGCCGACTCATCACTTGAAACCTGCCCTGATTATGAGATGTGGGTGAGAATTGGTGCAAGATTTCCGATGAAATACTCCCCAGGATTTGTCTGCAAATACCGATGGCATACAGGTTCTGAAGGACAACAACCTTCCATGATATTAAAAATGGTCGAAGCTAAAAAGCAGGTAATGGATCGAGTCTTTAATGACAAGAAAACCCCAAAAAGAATCAAGAAACTTCGCAAACGTGCTTATGCAGGGGTTGAGATATGGGGAGCAATTAATAATATGCAGCTTCAAGGACCAGTTCCAATAACAGCAAAACTGGTTATTTCTAGCTTTTTGAATTACCCTCCTAATATCAGGAAATACCGGAAATTGATCCCAAGGGGGATACTTTCATTTAGCAATTTAATTTTAAATACCTATGCAAAGAAATTTTTTAAATAGCATCTCGCTGTGCTTCTTATTTATTCTGCTTTTTGGAATGTCTATACAGTTCTTTTTTACCAGGCCAATTAAATCTCAGTGGTCTACTCAAGAAGCATATATTATGCGATTCCAATGGTTGGACTCTGTGAATCTTTATCTTAAATCTGGAAAAATCCTGATGCTTCAGAACAATAGATTAGAAGATTTATCCACAGGGGAAGACCAAGGATATCCATTTATCTTGTCCGTTATTGGCAGAACTTTGGGAATGCAAGAAATGACATTCGGGGCATTTATTAAGTTCAACTATTTATTACTTATCACTCTAGGAGTTGCAACCAGTGTCTTGCTATTTTTATGTTTCAACAGCCTACTTATCTCTCTCTTTTTTTACTATTCATACTTAAGAATAGGTGTTTATTTCGGTGGCATCGATCACCATTGGATGTTAGGAGCATATATTCCATTCTATGTTGCATTTTTAATGTTTTTTCTAAAAAAAAGAGCAACTTTTAAGCCAGTATGGTTTACATTTTATTTTCTAGTTGCAGGGATTGCCAATATAGTGCGAGAAGGATATGGGGTTATCGCAATTCTTCTTTTGATTTCGATGCTAATTGTGATTTTCATCCAAGATGGTATTAAAAAATATAAGCAAAGCTTTTCTGCGAATAAGCAAAGCTTTTCTTCGAATAAACAAAAACCTATTTTTAGGCTCTACCTTCCATATCTACATAAAAATATTCTCATCGTGTCTTTGTTAATTTTTGTATATCTAGCACCAATGATTTTATTAAACGGGGTAAGAAGTTGGCGAAACACAAAATACTTTAAGGGGGAATCATCTGACATGATTACTCATCATGGCATCTGGCACAATGCTTTTATGGGGCTGGGATACATTCCCAATAGTTATGGTATCAAGTGGGATGATGCCAACCCTATCAAATTTGTGCAACAAGTTAATCCCAGTACCGGATACATGACTAATGAATATTACAGTATTCTGCGGGGTCTTTATTTTAAATATTCATTTGAATCGCCAGATCTTTGGTTCGGAAATATTTTGGCAAAGGCAGAAGCCACTAACGAGTTAAATGGAGAATTTATAAATAATTCGCCTGGTAAATTTTTACCGCCAATGTTAAGAGATTATTTTCTATATATTTCGTTTATGGGGATATTTATGCTGTCAAGAAGGGATAAAACGGCAACCGCTATTTTCTGGCTTATTTTAGTTTCACTTTTAATTTCTAGTATTCCCGGTTTTATTGGGAGACCGGCAATTGCCTATTTAGAAGGTTTAAGATCAGCGTTTTTTATGACCTGGTTTTATTTTATGTCTTTAATTTATCTGAGTTTCAAACATTATGCCAGAAAGAGAAAGTTTAACAAGTTCCTCATAATCGAAAAATTATGAGAGAAACCTTCAACATTGTTTTACCTTTTTACAATGAAGAAGATGTTGTTGAGAATGTAGTTCGCTCTTTGATTTTGCAGTGTCAAAAGAACGGGCTAAGTGTGAAATTCGTTTTAGTTAATAATGGTTCTTCCGATAAAACCGGCGAAATTATTAATCGTCTAAAAAACGAGTTTAGGACCATTAAAATAATTACTATTGGCAAAAATAAAGGTTATGGATATGGAATTCGCCGGGGACTTGCAGTGTGCAAAGCTCCATATATTGGTTACATGTGGGGAGATGGCCAGATAAAACCTATATATTTAGTTCGAGTGGCCAAAGAGCTTACTCGCGATTCAACCTTGGATCTTTGCAAAGTTGTTAGAGTTAAACGCTACGACGGATTAAAGAGAAATTTGGTTACAAAAATATACAATTCTTTGTTTTCCATTCTTTTTTTAATGAACGAAAGAGATGTAAATGGAACGCCAAAGCTATTTAAGAGATCGTCATATGAAAAGATTAACCTTGTATCAAACGATTGGTTTTTAGATGCTGAGCTATTAATCAAAGCAAAAAGCAAGAAATTATCAATGAAGGAAATACCGGCTATTTTTACTCCTCGCGCTGGTGGTTCTTCGAATGTAAGTTATTTAACTATATTTGAGTTTTTATTTAATATATTCAGGTACCGCCTAAAAAGTATTAAATTATGAATGATTTTAAAAATCTAAATGTGCTGGTTACTGGGGCAACCGGATTTATAGGATCGAATTTAGTGAGGGTCTTGTTGCAAAAGGGAGCAAAGGTCTCAATATTAAAAAGACCCAAATCTTCTGTTTGGAGACTAAAAAACATTTTAACTCGCATTAAAATTCTAGAGGCTGATCTTCGCGATAAGCATCATCTCCAACTAGCTCTTAAAAATTCAGACAGTAGAATTATTTTTCACCTTGCTGCTTGTGTCAAACGGGAGCCATCTTCCTCCCTAATTAAGGAAAACCTGGAAGCAAATGTTTGGGGGACAATTAATTTGATTGATTGTGTGACCAAATGGGATATTAAGTCTTTTGTTAACACTGGAACCTGTGACGAGTACGGTGATAATCCTATGCCGTTTAATGAAAAACAACGGGAGAACCCTCTTTCACCATACGCAGCTTCCAAAGTAGCTGCGAGCCATTATTGCCAAATGCTAACCAGAACTACAGGTTTGCCAATAATTACCCTCCGTCCTTTTTTAACATATGGGCCATACCAAACAGGAGAAATGTTAATCCCTGATACTGTCACCAGTTGCATAAAATCTCTGCCAATCCAAGCAACTTTGGGTCAACAGACACGTGAATTTCACTATATTTCGGATATTGTGAATGGTTTCCTTCTTGCAGCAACAAACAAAAAGGCAATAGGTGAAATAATTGATTTGGGAACAGGAGAAGAGCACTCTGTAAAAGAGGTTATCGAAATGATTGTCGAATTAACGAAGTATAGTCTCAAATGGAAATTAGGTAATCTTCCATATCGAGAAAATGAAATGTTTCGTTTTTATTGTCAAGGAGAAAAAGCAAAGAAGCTTCTAAAATGGCGACCAAAGACTTCACTTAAAGAAGGATTAATAAAAACAATTGATTGGCAAAAGAAATTCTCAAAATCCAATAAAATATGAAAGTTGCGCTGTTGCAAATTAATCCAATAGTTGGCGATCTCGATGGGAATACCGCTAAAATCAAAGAATTTGCTAATAGAGCTAAAGGGGCTGATTTAATAGTTACCTCAGAACTTGCCTTGCTAGGTTATCCGCCGCGTGATCTACTACTTTACCTGGACTTTATCGCAGCAGCATGGGAATCCTTACAAATACTAGCAAAAAACACAGAATCTCTTCCACCAATTTTAGTTGGTACTGCTACTTTCAACAAAATTAAAAATGGCAGGCCGCTTTTCAATTGTGCTGCATTTTTGAAAGATGGAAAAATTAGAGAAATTTTCCTTAAGTCGCTTCTCCCAACCTACGATGTCTTTGATGAGGATCGATATTTTGAACCAAGTGATAGACCCCAAATATTAACTCTCAAAGGTAATAAAATCGGTGTGTCCATATGTGAAGATCTTTGGAATGATAAGGATTTTTGGCAGAAGCCACGCTACCATTTTGATCCAATCGAAAAACTGGCTCGAGAAAAGGTAGATTTTATTATTAACCTTTCATCATCACCATTTACTATTGATAAACAAAAGTTAAGAGAATCAATGATTTCAGCCTCTGCAAAAAAGTATAAAATACCTATTGCTTATGTAAATCAGGTAGGAGGCAACGATGAGCTGATATTTGATGGAGCTAGTCTGGTGTTTAACGGCCAAGGAAAACTGCTAGAAAGGGCAAAAGCCTTTGAGGAGGATTTACTTGTTATCGATCTTGATTCAAAAACCAACGCTATAAATGATTATCCGAAAAATAAAGAGGAGCTTATCTTCAAAGCTCTCTCTCTCGGGCTTAGTGATTATCTTAAAAAGTGTGGGTTTGAAAAAGCTTTAATTGGAATCTCTGGCGGAATCGATTCGGCAATTGTTGCAACTATTGCCAGTCAATCTCTTGGCTGCAAAAATGTCATCGGTGTCTTAATGCCTTCACCATACACTTCTGCTCAAAGCATGACTGATGCCCAAAAGTTAGTTAAAAATCTTGGTATCAAAACTGTGACTTTCGAAATTGCCAGTCTCATGAAAAATTATGGCAAAGTTCTCAAGAGTGCATTTGGCAATCTCAAGAAAGATATCACTGAAGAAAATATTCAGGCAAGAATCAGGGGCAATCTTTTAATGGCACTTTCCAATAAATATAAAGCCTTGGTTCTTTCAACTGGCAATAAATCAGAACTCACCGTTGGTTACACAACCCTTTATGGAGACTTGACAGGAGGCCTTGCCCCAATCGGCGACCTTTCAAAAACCCAAGTCTACAAATTAGCAAAATGGATTAATCGTGAAGTCGAACTTATCCCAAAAAGTATCATTGAGAAAGCACCATCAGCCGAGCTGCGACCAAATCAAAAAGATCAAGACAGCTTGCCTTCTTATGATGTTCTTGATAAGATTCTTTCTCTATTCGTAGAAAAACACAAGGGGCCAAAACAGATCGTTTCAAAAGGTTTTGATAAGGGTTTAGTCGCAAGAGTTTTGTCTATGGCAGCTAGCGCTGAATTTAAAAGGCGGCAATCACCGCCGACTCTTAAAGTTACAAGCCGTGCTTTTGGTTCCGGATGGCGTATGCCCATTGCCGCTCGCACAATCGATCTATCTATTAAAAAGTTAGGACAAGTCATTAAATGATAAGCAAAGCTTTTCTACGAATAAACAAAGAAATTCAATTATTAAGTCTGAGCTTTTTGCTAATCTTTTTTGGTTACAATGCCACTCAACAATACTTAACTACTTATTTTTCAACCATTGGTTTACAAGATCTTGGCTTCCAATCCTTAATATTGATCTTTCTATCTTTCTTAATAGCCGGACCAATATCCGCAATAGTCGTCTCAAAATATGGAACGAAAAAATCTATGATATTTGCCTCGCTATTTTATTTTTTCTTCATTGTTTCGTTGACTGGTGGAGTGCTACTTATTTATTTTTCTTCCGTTCTGGTCGGTTTTGCCGCCTCTCTACTATGGACTGGACAGAATAGCTATCTTGTTAAAGCAAGTGACCAAAAAACGTATGGTGAAAATTCAGGGTTTTTCAATTCAGCTTTGACTCTCGGTTCAGCGAGTGGAATCTTGATACTCGGGTTTTTTATAAACGCCTTTAGTTTCAAATCATCATTTCTTATCTACTCCCTTTTACCTTTAATCGGACTTATTCTATTAACCCAGCTAAAAGATTTACCAACAGAGCAAAAAACCAATCAGTTAAAACTTGTTAAAAAATCCATTAAAAGTATGACAGCCTTAAAATTATCTGCTTTCTACTTTTCTTTCTCTTTTATCTTCGGCTTAGTCCTTGGTCTTATTCCGCTTGAAATTAAAAATACTCTTTCAATCACCTATGTAAGCCTTCTGACATTTACCTTTTGGATCATGCCTATTTTATTTTCTTATATTTCGGGGAAAATATCCGATGTAAAAGGTAGAAAAATAATGATTGTTGCAGCATACATTTTTGGAATCTTAGGCCTAACATCACTATATTTTTCACAATATTCAATTCCGCTGGTTATTGCTATCGTTTTGCTGGCACTGTCCTATGCTATCTTTCGGCCCATGAGTTTTGCCTTAGTGGGCGACGTTTCGGTTGAAAGGAATCTCGTCCCTTTAACCGCTTTATTCTGGATGGCCCAAAACGTTGGCATACTCTCAGCTTTACTTATCTCAAGTGAGATCCAAACAAGAGTGATTTATCTAATCTCTATTGCGGTAATAAGTGCCTCTTCATTGATACTTTTTCCGTTGTTGAAATTAGATTTAAAAGAAATAAAACTAAAACTTTCTCAAGAAATAAAGTGATCACCAATTTAATGTTCAAATAGTTATGAGAACAATTTCAGTCATAGGTCTTGGTAAATTAGGTAGCCCTTTTTTAGCTACATGTGCCTCCCGTGGATTTGATGTAATTGGTTTGGATGTAAATTCTCACTTTGTTGATCTTTTAAATCAGGGTAAAGCACCAGTTGATGAGCCAAATCTTGCCAAATTGATTCTAAAGAATCGAAAGAATTTAAAGGCAACTTCCGACTATAGTGAAGCAGTAAATAATTCCGACATTACATTCATTATTGTGCCAACGCCAAGTACTAAAATTGGTACATTTTCTAATGCATATGTAGTAAGCGCAATTCGGCAAATTGGTAAAGTTCTGGTAGAAAAAGATAAGTTTCATCTTGTAGTTGTGATCTCCACAATTATGCCCAAATCAATGGACAATGAAATTATTCCGGCGCTGGAAAATGCCTCAGGCAAAAAACTCAACAGAGATTTTGGAATTTGTTACAATCCGGAATTTATTGCTTTAGGATCAGTTATCGATAATTTATTAAATCCTGATTTTGTCATGATTGGAGAGTCAGACAGAAAAGCTGGCCTAATACTTGAAAAGTTTTACAAGAAGTTTTGTACAAATAAACCGCCAATCAAACGAATGAATTTTGTCAACGCGGAAATTAGCAAGTTAGCCCTTAACAGTTATATTACCACCAAAATTTCTTTTGCTAATACGTTGGCCCAAATATGCGAGAAGGTGCCCGACGGGGACGTTGATATAGTAACCAGCGCTATCGGACAAGACAGCCGAATTGGTAGCAAATACCTTAAAGGTGCTTTGCCTTATGGTGGACCATGTTTCCCGCGTGATAATCGTGCTTTTTCCTCTTTTGCTAAAAAGGTCGGAGTGCAGGCTTCACTTGCCAAAGCTACAGATTTAGTTAATGAAAATATGACTCATCAAATATTAAAAAAGGTTGAACAGATTGGCGCCAATAAAAATTGTAAAATTGCCATTCTGGGACTAGCTTATAAACCTGATACTGATGTTGCCGAGGAATCAGCAGGAGTTAAGATTGCAAATTTGCTTAGTCGAAAAAGTGCTAAAATTTATGTCTGGGATCCCAAAGCAATGGACAGAGCAAGAGAGTTACTTTCCCCAAAGATTCTTTTCGCAAGGTCGCTAAGGGATTGTCTTTCTCAATCTGATATTATAATAATTGCAACTCCGTGGCCGGAGTTTAAAAGTATAAAACCAAGTGATTTGGCCACAAGTGGCAAAAAACCGATTTTGCTTGATTGCTGGCGAATGTTAGATCGGTTAAAATACAAAAATGTAGCCCAATATCGGACTATTGGCTTAGAAAGCTTCAAAATAGACAGATGAACAACAGCTTTTGGCGTAGTAAAAAAATATTGGTCACCGGTGGTGCTTCGTTTATAGGATCTCATTTAGTTGATACTCTTATATCCAAAAATATAGATGTAAGAGTTATAGATGACCTTTCTTCGGGGAATCTTAAAAATATTGAGCATCATATTACTAATAAAAATGTTGAGTTTATTAAAGGAGATCTCCGAGAAACAAAGATTGCTAAGAATGCTGTGGGCGGGGTTGATTTAATTTTCCATTTGGCAGGTGATCACGGAGGGCGGGGATATGTAGATTTTCATCAGGCTGGACCAGCTACAAACCTTCTTCTAGACGGTAATCTCTTTTGGCAAGCCCACAAGGCATCTGTTGATAAAATAGTTTTTGCTTCTTCCGGTTGTGTGTACCCAAATTATTTGCAAATTAATCCCAGGCAAAAACTCTATCTCAAGGAAAATCAAGCCGGCCCTCCGTACGATGCCGATAATATGTACGGCTGGGCAAAACTAATGAGTGAAATGGCTTTGTGCGCTTATACAGAAGAGTTTGGTATAAAATCTGCTTCCTGTAGATTTTTCACAGTCTATGGTCCACGTAGCAAAGAAGACCATGCAATCACGGCAATGATTGCAAGGGCTTTTATAAAACAAGATCCGTTTATCGTTTGGGGTAATGGCCGACAAGTCAGAAATTGGACATATGTAGACGACATTATTTCCGGATTTATTCTCGCAGCTGAGAAAATCGATGATGGCACAAGTGTCAATCTAGGTTCAGAGGAAAGGATTACCGTTCTGGAGGCTGTCAAGATGATTTTTGAATATGTTGGCTACACCGCCAAGATTGAGTTGCACCCTGAGATGCCGACAGGTCCTGCAAATAGGGTAGCAAATAATAAACTGGCTAAAGAGCTTCTTGGCTGGGAACCGCGAGTAAAATTTTCCGAAGGACTCGAGAGTACAATAGAGTGGTATTTTGCCAATAAGGATCGTCAAAAAGTGGCCGAAAATTTAGAAAAGATTTTAATAGAAAGAAACAAATTTGTGGAAACCGCTTCTGAAAAAGGAGAAAAGATTATAAGAGAAGTTAACAATGAGGAATTTAGTAAATATCACCAAACAAATAAATAGCGCACCTCCTCATTAATTTTTTTATATTCGGTATTTTCTAAGTAATTACTGTCATATTATAATAGTCACCATCTTTATGCTAACAATTTTCACAACACCTAAAGCTTTCAAAGGACACTTTGCAATTATTCAAGAGAATGCGATTGAAAGTTGGTGTCAGCTTTGTCCCAAGTGTCAGCTAATTCTTTTAGGAAATGAAAAAGGTGTTGCTGAAATCGCTCAGAAATATCATGCGCAACATATTCCAGATGTCGCGACCAATGAATTTGGCACACCACTATTACCTGACATTTTCAAAAAAGCTTACAAGGAAGCAAGATTTAATATACTTGCTTACATCAACTGTGATGTTATTTTGACCGATGATTTCACTGAGGCTATAAAACAAATTAAGTTTCCTAGATTTTTCTTAACTGGCAGACGTTGGAATCTAAATGCTAAATCAAAACTCGAATTTAAAAATAGATGGCAAGAGAAACTCAAAAGTCGCGTTTTAAAAGAAGGAAGATTAGACAGATATGGCGCTAACGATTATTTTGTTTTTACCCCTAAAATTGATTTTGAAATGCCAGACTTTGCTGTTGGTAGAACCGCTTGGGATAATTGGTTGGTGTATAAGGCAAGATATCTAAAAATACCTGTTATTGATGCGACGAATGTTGTTTGGGCAATTCATCAAAAACATGATTATTCACATGCAGGAGGGTACCAGCAAGTTTGGCATGGTCCGGAAAGCCAAAGGAATCAAGAACTCGCAGGAGACCGCCGAAAATTCTTCAATGTTAAAGATGCTAATTACTTATTGACCAAAAATGGACTAAAAAAACCAAAGTTAACATTTTCAGGGTTAGTGCGAAAAATTGAAACCGCACCTGTGTTGACACCTAAAATTACTCCTATTATTTATCCACTTATTTTCTCGATTAAATCGTTTAAGTTTATAAGAGATAAGCAAAGCTTTTCTACGAAAAATACAAAATTATTAAGATGAAAATTCTACTCATAAATAAATGGGTGGCAGGAGGAGCAGCCGGCCCTTTTTACTATCCAGGAACTTGGAGAGATACTTTCGAGCTTGCTTGCGCGCTAACAGATTTGGGTCAAGAAGTTGAGATTTTAACGACGAAAATTCAAAAATCCCATTTTAAAAGATTTCAGAAAGAATTTGGTAATGTATTGAGGCAAAAAGGCATCGTCCATCATTTTGCCAGTAGACATGTATCTTTTGGAAGAGGCTTTGGTAGTTTCCGCCTTAGAATGTTTTTTGATGAGTTGAGAGTTATTAGAAAATCAAAACCCGATATTGTCCAGTACATGCAATTTTGTCCATCACTAATTTACCCTTTTATCAAAAATACGCCAGTTATATTCTATAGCTGTTATTTCTTCGACCATTACCTAAAAGACAAACAAGGTCAACAGGATTCGGTTGACATCTGGAAAGAGCATGGAGAATTCAAGCTTTGGGCGATTTTCCAAAACATACTTTTTACCCTTATTGCAAAATTCTGGGGAAGTGTGAATTTGGGTGGTAGCCTAAGGCGAGGCGCAATTGTCATCTCAATGCACCCCAAAGGCTATCAAAAGTTAAGAGAAAAGTTTGGTTCAAAATCAAAAATATATCTTGTCGAAAAAGGTGTTAACAGGGTCAGTTCTCAACTTAGTAAAAAAAGAAAGAATGACAAAGTGATAGTTACTTTTATAGGAACGACAGTAAATCGCAAGGGAGTCCTCGATTTATTAAAAGCGATAAAGATTGTTCAGGATAAGCAAAGCTTTTCTACGAATAAGAATCCAAATGTTAAATTACTCATTGCTGGATCTGGACCAAGTGCTGCGGTCACTAAGCTTAAAAGACAGATTTCAACTTTACACGTAAATGCCAAATATCTGGGTCCTATCGACTTTACCAAGAAATGGTCGATTCTTTCTCAATCGGATATATTTTGTTTACCATCATATATGGATGCTTATCCATCAGCCATTTTGGAAGCGATGGCTAAAGGTGTACCGGTTGTTTCGACAAAAGAAATCGACTCTCCTATTGTTGACGGCGTGTCGGGTCTTCTTGTCAATGCTGGAGATGTTGAGTCTCTGGCTGAGGCTGTCGAAAAACTCGCCAATGATCCAAATTTAAGGTACAAAATTGGTCGAGAAGGCCAAATTGTTGCCCAAAATCTTGCTTGGCCTAAACAAGCACGAATTCTTGTGGATTTGTATCAAAAATTTCTATCAAACAAATAGTCAAAAGGTTCTTAATGAGGTTACCAAGACCATCTGTAAAATTTACTTTACTTTTTGCTTTACTCCTTAATTTTCTACTGTGGCAATTATTGATTCCAATTTGGCACTTTCCAGATGAACAGGCCCATTTCGGCCAGGTTGCATTTAGAGCAGATCGTGGAAGAGTTCAAAAATACCATGAACTTTCTACCAATCGGGAAATCTTTGTCTCTGAGGAACTTTTAGGTACCAAACGCGACGGCATAGGTAATAATCGCTTTACATATCATCCCGAATTCAAAATTGATTATTCAAAAACATATGATGGGCCACACGAAGCAGAGATAGAGTCTTTAAATAATCATAACGATCGAACAACTGAGGTACTGGAAGAATCTACTAGATACCCTTTACTTTATTATTATTTTGCGAGCAAAGTTTACAATCTTTTTGGAGACGGTGACTTATTTGTAAGAGTCTATGCCGTTCGATTTTTTTCGTTAGTGCTATTCTTGGGGACCGTCATTATTATTTTTAGCACATCAAAATTGATCTTTCCTAAAAACTTTCTCTTGCAAATCAGCCTGACAAGTATTGTCTCCTTTATGCCAATGTTTATCTTTTCTTCGGCAGGTGTGACGTCTGATGGTCTGTTTCATCTTTTGTTCATGTTAGCGATTTATCTCATAACTAAAATTACTTTTTTTAAATACTCGATTAAAGATATTTTGTTTTTGGCGGTAGTAATCTTGGCTGGCATTGGTACAAAATTCCAGTTTCAAATTATTTGGCCAGTAATCGCTTTCGCTCTCCTGCTAATTTTTTGGCGACTTAAATTTAGAAAGAAGCTAATCTTTTTAGGAGATCTAATAGTAGCCATTCCAATAATTTTGATAACTATCAACTTTTTACAATTTTTCGTTAATGATCATGGGATTCCTCCATTCAAACAGTTTATAAGGTTGCCTACTATTCCAGAAACCGATGTTTTACAGTTGAAGTCTGCGGCAGAACTTCCGTTTATTAGTTATCTGGTTGGCGTCGTACGTCACACTGTGGCAGAAATTCTACCTTGGTATTTTGGAGTTTACAAATGGTTATCTTTGACCTTGCCACCAATTGTTTATCAGATTATAAACAGGATTTTGATGCTTTCGATTTTGGGACTTTTGATACTATTCTACAAGACGACAAGACAAAACAAATTTGGCCAGCAAACAAAAGTACTCATTTTTCTTGCCTACGTCGCGGTGGCATACTTTTTATCTATAACGATTTTCGACTGGTTTTTTATTAGAGGCCATGGCTTTTCATTTGGCATCCAAGGCCGTTATTTTTTCCCAACAATCATTGCCCATGTTGGATTAGTTTTTGTGGGTCTACTAGTACTTTTTCCAAAGTCTTTTAAAAAATGGGCTGCCGCAGCGTTGGTGGTTACCACTATTATTTTTAACTATTTTTCGCTTTTCTGGGTAGCTTCTCATTACTATAATTTAGAATCTTTAAACACGCTTATTATTGAGGTCAGTCAGTACAAACCGGAAATATTTAAGGGTTTTGGAATTGTTTTGATCTTGTTATTATCCATCATCTCAACGATACTCTTCCTTCATGAATATATGAGGGTATTTGTTAAGACCAAGCATACAGACTTTCCGTAAATTACTACGCTTCCCTGATTTATTGTAAAATATTTTCACTACCCGTTGCTTTGCACGGGTTTTTTAAAGATAAGCATTAAAATAAATATGACTCGAGCATTCTTGCAAATCGCCTAATAATCGACTAATTTACGACTAATTATCATGTAAAACTAACAATTTACCTTGAATTTAATCCATTTTATAGACTAAATTCACCTAAATTTGAGAAAATCACGTGAATAAAAATAGAGCGAAACTAAAACTTATTAATATTAAAGGAACAAGAGGTTATGCAGTTAGCAACATTCAGGAAGTACTTGGTCTAAAAAGATTCACCGAATTTGAGAAATGGATATTTGGCCAAACCGTTATGAGGTATAAAGGGGAAGATCTTATTTATCAAGACGATTTCATAAGATTTCTAAAGGGATTATCTGTTCTCGACTAGATTTGTTTATCAAGATATAATCGCCATATGCTAGCCAAAGTTACATCTGCAGCAGTTGTCGGCCTGGATGCCGTTCCCATAACCGTCGAGGTAGATATTGCCGCCCAAGGCCTCCCATCCTTCACAATTGTCGGTCTTCCCGACAAAGCCGTCGAAGAATCAAAGGAACGTGTCCGCGCAGCACTTAAAAATTCCGGTGCCGATTTTCCCGCTAAAAAAATTACAGTCAATTTAGCCCCAGCAGACCTGCCAAAAGAAGGTCCTGCGTACGACCTGCCAATTGCTCTGGGAATATTAATCGCCTCAGAACAGCTTAGAGCCAATCCCCAGGATAGCGTTTTTCTAGGTGAACTGTCACTAGATGGGTCGTTGCGTAGAATTTGGGGAGTCCTGCCTTGCGCCATTATGACTCGAGATAAAAACTTTAAAAACATCTTTATTCCCGAAGACAATTTAGACGAGGCAAACATTATCAATAAAATTAACGTTTATCCCGTAAAAAACCTTCATCAGTTATTCGACCATTTCACATCAGAGAACCTGTCTACAGGTAAAGCAGGCCTGCCTGCCGGCAAGGCAGGCATGTCCATCGAAGCTTTAGCGAAGGTGGGAAAAATCGAACCATCCAAAACTAAAAAACAAGTTTTTAAAGTTCTAGAAAATCTGGATTATGATTTTGAAAACATTAGAGGCCAGGAAAGTGCCAGAAGAGCCTTGGAAATTGCCGCAGCCGGTGCCCATAACCTACTGATGAAAGGTCCGCCGGGAGCCGGCAAAACCTTAATGGCCAGATCTTTTGCGACTATCCTACCCAAACTTTCGTTTGAAGAAAGCTTGGAGGTAACCAAAATTTATTCCGTTGCTAACCTGCTTACGCGCGAAAAGCCAATTATTACAATGCGCCCTTTCAGAAGCCCTCATCACACCACCAGCCATATCGGTCTGATCGGTGGAGGGAATATACCTCGCCCAGGGGAAATTTCCCTTGCCCACCGAGGAGTATTATTTTTAGACGAATTCCCGGAATTTCCTCGTCAGGTCTTGGAAGCACTGCGCCAACCAATGGAAGATGGCAACGTTACAATATCGCGCGCGGCGGGCTCTGTTAATTTTCCTTGCCGATTTAGCCTAGTTGCTGCTGCTAACCCCTGCCCCTGCGGCTATTTTGGCGACGAATCCAGAAATTGCACTTGCTCACCACACACAATTACCCGTTATCAAAAACGAATTTCCGGTCCAATTCTGGACCGAATAGACATCCACGTCACCGTTCCCGCCGTCAAAGTGGAAAAACTAACAACCCAAATCAAATCGGAATCATCAAAAACAATCCAAGCTCGTGTTCAAAGAGCCCGTGATATTCAGGAAAAACGCTTTAAAGGTTTACCGATTACCTCAAATGCCGAAATGTCCAGTAAACTTATGAAGGAATTCTGCAACCTTGACGAACAATCTGTTCTTCTTTTAAAACAAGCAATTGCCAAACTAAACCTTTCAGCGCGCTCCTTTCACCGTGTTGTAAAAATTGCCAGAACCATTGCCGACCTCGAAGCTTCAATTAAAATCAAATCTAACCATGTCGCCGAAGCCTTGCAATATAGACCACAGCAGGAAGGTTAATTTAGTATCATTAAAAGTATGTCTGCCAAAAAACCCAAAATTGTTTTTTTATTACAATACCTAAACCTTATATTTTTCTTTGCCGCCATTGCAACTATAACCCTACTGCATACCTATACGGAAAATTTCTTAGACTTCTTAAGACTTCCGCGCTTAATTTATGAAATAAATCCGCTGGTTGGTAATGGCTGGCCGATAAGTCTGCATGTATACCAATCTATATTAATTTTTTCCATATTACTGGTTTTGATTGATTCGCTTGGTTTATTTTTTTATTCACAGAAAGCCTGGCGTTTTATTTCGGACATTACTTCCTTTTTAGGTTTTTTGGTCATTTGGCCAACCGCACTGTTTTTCATTTACACTATCGCCTCGGCAGAAAATTTAAGAACAATCGATCTTCAAACAAGCCTAGCCTACTTTACTATCACGTTTTCGCTTTTTATACTCGATCTGGTAACCTGGTTTGTAGATGACCAAAGCTTTGTTCGTAAACGAAGATGACAGACCAAGAGTTAGTAGACTTCTTTTTAAAGGAATTAGTTTCCAAAATCACAAATAAATTCGATAGTGAAATAGATTTTATTATTTTATTCGGTTCTGCAGCCAGAGGAGATTTTAAAAAAGGAATTTCTGATATTGATCTTGTTATCCAGCTAAAATACCCTCAGAAGAGAGAAGAAATTCTAGATTACTCAACTAAAATATTTTGGGAGCTCAATAACAAATATAATACCGAATTTGAAAAAGTTATTTCAACCTCCGATTCAAACATAAAAATAGAAGCTCTCCTAAAAAATATAGAGAAAAAAACTCACCTTTATGTTCCGATTTTTGTCTTCTCTCCTGGTTGGATTGACTGGGCAAAGGGTAAAATTAATCGTCCGGTCTGGAAAATACCAGCCATCTTTTTTATAAGTCAATCCATGATTTTTTACAAATTCAAAAAAGAGGGGAAAGTACTTTTTGGAAAAAACATAAAAAATGAGATGCAGTTCCAAATCAGTTTTTGGGAAAGGTTCAAATCAATTCAAATTCCATTTTGGATATCAAATTTTGCAATATTAATCTTACCACTTTCACCCAAAAGCTCTCTAAAATATGCCAATAAAGCTATTTTATATGAGTTGGATAGTGCTCTATTTTTTCTAAAACTATCCGCAAACTCAAAGGACGAAAAAATTAATAAACTTAAACAAAAGACGGAATATAATTTTAAATTTGATATATTTAATTTTCATTTTAGTAGGATTCTGAATTCTTTAAAGGATAAAGATTTTAGTCTGTTCCAAAAAGCGATAGAAATAAAATACGAAAATCGTAAATTAAATTTAATAGAAAACATTATATTTGTATTCAGGGTATATTGGTTTATCCTGAGAAATAACTGGAGAATATTTCTAGTAAGTTTATGAATTAGTGATAAAATCAACATACAATGAGAAAAAAGCTTTTTATTATACTAAGCGTAATTATCTTGGTTATTCTGGCAATTTTTATTTATACCGTTGTAATTAGCTTTAAAGTTGTCAAACAATCCACAGATAAAATCAATTTTGGCCTAAAAGATCAGTTACAAAAAATTGTTAGAATCCCCGGACCAATTCCTCCGGAATCTAAATCATTCGATACTACAGTTTATACGTGGGAAATGGAAACAAACGAAGGCGAAATAACAAAAGTTAAATTTGTTCACGACACCGCTTTTAATAAAAATTCGCAAAATTTTATAGCAACATTGGAAATAGGTGAAGGACAAGATCCAAGTCTTTTTAACAAAGTTTTACCTGCAGTCATTGCCGATAAGCAGGCTGTAATCTCCATTACAGATTCTAAACGTGTAAATTTGGACAAAAATGAACAAATAGGCTATGAAAAAATTGAGCTTTATCAAATAGAAGGAAGGTCCGGTCAAATATCAAAAATTATATGGCATCTCGACAAGGATAAAATTATTGCGGCAAATCAACAACTTTATACAAATATATATAAATATCCACCAATCATATTGAAAACTTTATATAGTCTTCAAAAGTTTATCATTACACTTTTTTCAAACTAAGTAGAATTTTCGATAGAAAAAACCCCATGACATCTAAATATTGTCTCAGGGGTTTTTATCTACTAATACTTAGCCACCGATCTTGAACATTTTTGTTCCACAAGTTGGGCAAGTACCCTTAAGTGCAGGCTTACCATTTTTCATGGTCACCTTTTCTGCATTAGGATCCTCTCTCTTTTGTCGACACTTTACACAATACATTTCAGCCATTCAAATCACCTCCTTTAGACAGTAATTTCAACGAAGCATTAGTCAAATATATTTGAGGCTAATTAGCTTCAGCTAGCTTCAAACATAGCATAGCCTCGAAAGCAATGTCAAGCGTGCCTGAGTATGTGTGCGAAAGTTAAGAGTTTTATAGGTTTAGCCTAAAAATGACAAATGTGAAAGCTTTAAGGCTATTTGAAAACCTATAATCATTGCCGCAAGAAGAGAAATTCTGGCAAGTTCATTTTTCACGAAACCATAATCTGCCTCAATTGTTCGTGAAATTTTTAAGTTTAAATCATTAGAATTTCCCTCAGCATGAATAAAACTTTGTTTGCCTGAAGAATAAGAAACAACAGCATTTTCACTATAATTTATTACATGCCTGCCGACTGCAGAAACCTTTTTCTTTTTAGTTTTAAACGGCATATTATTTTCCTGTTTGGTTAACATAATATCACATATTTTCAAGTCGTTGACAATTTTACAATTTACATGATAAAAGAAGGGAGTACTAAATTTATCCAAATATGTTGTCAGAGCAGTTAAACATTACAAATTTCTTGCTTGTGGCAATAATAATTTGGTTTGCACTTTTAAGTTCTTACCTTTTAAAGACAGTTTCACATTACAAGAAACTAATAAGAGGCGCCGATAATATTGATCTGCAAAAAGTGCTGGAAAACATTATCGAAAAACAGGCTCAGGAAGAAAAACACATAAGCCAAATTAATAAGTCACTTCAAGAAACGCAGAAGCGAGCCTTAAGTCATTTCCAAAAATCGGCACTTATCAGGTTTAACCCTTTTGAAGATGCCGGCGGAGACCAAAGTTTTTCTCTGGCTCTTTTGGACGAGGTAGATAATGGCGTTGTGATTTCATCTCTTCATTCCAGAAGCGGTACTAGAATTTATGCCAAAAGTGTTATAACCGGCAGACATAGCGCACATGCTTTTACTAAGGAAGAAAAAGAAGTGGTGGAAAAAGCTGTCAAACAAGGTAAAATAAAAGAGAATAATACTAATTAAAATGCCAGGTCTAAATAAAAATATACAGGCGCTACTCGGAATTATCATTCTTTATTCTGTTTCAACGGGGGCTTCGTATTTCGCCTTTAATATTTTTCTAAAATATCCCATTAGTATTTCAACACCCTTTGGGAATTTAACAGATATTACATCAACTAATAACTCAGATGGTACCAAAGACAAAGCCTGTCCCGTAAATGGCATTTTGTATACAAAAGCCAGGCAGGAACAATGGCAAAAAAGAAGACCGCTCGCTGTCATGATTGAAAATCACCTAGATGCCAGACCAGTCCTTGGCCTTTCTCGTGCGGATGCTGTTTATGAAGCCGTTGCCGAAGGGGGAATCACCAGATTTCTTTCTATTTTTCTTTGCCAAGATGCCGGTGATATCGCACCGATAAGAAGCGCCAGGACTTATTATTTAGATTGGCTTTTAGAATATGACGCCGCTTATGCCCACGTTGGAGGTGCTAACACACCAGGTCCGGCCAATGCTCTAGGTCAAATCCGCGACTATAAAATTAAAGACATGGACCAATTTGGACTAGGATTTCCAACTTATTGGCGCGGAACAGACAAATTGGCTCCCCACAACGTTCATTCCACTACTAAGAAACTTTGGGAGGCAGCCGAAAAAAGGGATTTTGGTCCTGAAGACGAAAAGGGTATCCGTTGGGATAAAAATTTTGTCGAGTGGAAGTTTAAAGATGAAGCGTCCCTGAACGAGCGTGGTGATCAAAAACCAATAGTTGTTCCGTTCTGGGAGGAGGATGGCAATTACAAAGTTACCTGGCAGTATGATAAAGAAAAGAATGTATACAATCGGTCTCAAAACGAAGCGGTCCAAACGGATCCAATAACCAGCGAAAACCTTTCTCCTAAAAACGTTATCATTCAGTTGGAAACAGAAAGAAACGCTAACGACGGTTATCCGGACGGCCATCTTCTTTATGGTACAATCGGCAGCGGTAAGGCTTTGATTTTCCAGGACGGCAAAGTCATAGTCGGCAAATGGAATAAGGCCTCTCGAACCTCAAGGTCAAAATTTACAGATGCCCAAGGCAAAGAGGTGTCGCTAAATAGGGGACAGGTTTGGATACAGATAATTCCGGTGGGCAATGATGTAAAATACTAACTTATTGCCCAAGGCAATATACCTGTCCTTCAGTCTGCAAAAAAAATCTGCCAAATAAAATTGAAAAAACATGTTAGTTGATTTACTAATTTCTAAAGTACGAGTTAAGGTTTTCGAACTCTTTCTGGGTAACCCAGGCCAAAATTACCATGTCAGGGACATCGTCAGGCGCGTCGATGAAGAAATAAATGCAGTTCGTCGGGAACTCGCCAGACTGGAAAAAACAGGATTTTTGGTAAGTGAATGGCGTGCAAACCGCAGGTATTATCTTGTAAAAAAAGATTACGTTTTTCTTACGGAATTTCTTTCCATGGTAAATAAAAGTATCGGTGTTGGAGGAGCTATAATAAAAAATAAGGCAAAACTCGGCAAAATTACTTACGCCATGCTTTCCGGTTCGTTTGTTAAAGGCAAACCCTATACCCAAAACGAGGTCGATCTTTTTGTTGTCGGCACAATTGTACTTCCGGAACTTTCCAGCATCATCAAAGAAGAAGAGGCCAGAAGAAACCGCGAAATCAACTTTACACCAATGACCGACGAAGAGTTTAACTTTCGAAAAGCCAGACGCGACCCATTTGTTTTAGGTGTCCTTTCTAAACCACGGGTAATGCTCCTGGGTGACGAAGAGGAAATGGTAAAGCTTTAAACTGTCCAAATGAAAAAGCCAAGAGCAATCATAATTTTTATTTTTGTCCTAACCCTACTGGCAATTTTAATTAATGTTCCCAAAGCAAATTTTCTAGGTAGGGAATTCTCCCATATAAAAATAAACACCAAATTTTACAAAAATGACCTGGAGCCAAAATTAGGCTTGGATCTTGCCGGTGGAGTCCAGTTAACGATGTCTGCGGATATGACAGGAGTCGATTTAGGCGATCAGCCGTCTGCCTTGGAATCCGCAAAAAACATAGTCGAGCAGCGTATCAACTCCTTAGGTGTTGCCGAAGCAACCGTCCAAACCGCCAAAACTGCTGGCCAAAAAATGCTTGTTGTAGAAATACCCGGTATTTCCGACATCGACCAGGCCATAGATCTGGTCAAAAAAGCTGCCCACTTAGAATTCAGAATCATCAGTGACAATAGTCTTCTGGATTCAACTACATCCGCAAATCCAGCAAATTATATAAGTTCCGGTCTAACCGGCAAGGACTTAAAACGAGCAATTGCTAGTCCAAGTAATGATCCGCAAACTCCGGGCTACACCGTCGATTTAGAATTTAACAGTGATGGTGCAAAAAAATTAGAACAAATAACCACAGATCATCTCAACCAGCCGATGGCCATGTTTCTGGACGAAAAACCAGTTTCCTGGCCACCGCCGACAATCCGCTCGGCAATAGCTGACGGCAAGGCACAAATTAGCGGCAATTTCGACTCAGCCTCAGCCCGCGATTTGGCAATCCAGCTAAACACTGGTGCACTTCCTGTTCCTTTAAAAATCGAAAGCCAGACAAGAATCGGACCGACAATTGGCCGTGATGCAATCGAAAAAAGTATCATTGCTACCATTATCGGTCTTACATCCGTAGCATTATTCATGCTCGTGTATTACCGTATTCTTGGTCTCTTTGCAGTCTCAGCCCTTGCTCTTTATTCCCTTTTGGTTTTTTCTGCCTTTAAATTTTTAGGCGTAACGTTAACGCTTGCCGGTATTGCCGGTTTTGTACTTTCTATCGGTATGGCAGTAGATGCCAACATATTGATTTTTGAAAGAATCAAAGAGGAAATAAAATGGGGTAAACCCAAACACGAGGCTCTTTTTGCCGGTTTTGACAGAGCCTGGTCTTCTATCCGCGATTCCAATATTTCGTCGCTTATCACCACTGTAATTCTTTTTGAATTTGGCACCGGTCCCATTAAAGGTTTTGCAGTGACATTGGCAATTGGTATCCTAATTTCTATGTTCTCAGCAATTACAGTTACTCGTAATTTATTAAAAACATTTTGGGTTGGTAAAATATGAACCTAATAAAACACCGCAACTACTTTTTCGCGCTTTCAATGATCATTATCATCCCTGGCATCATCGCTTTTTTTAGCTGGGGTCTTAAGGTAGGTATCGATTTTGCTGGAGGTACGCTTTGGGAAATAAAATCCCAAGATACACAAAAGCAATTAAATGCCCAGGAGGTAAAGGATTTTCTTAGCACCATCCCAACCGAAGTTTCTCAAACATCGCCTACAGGCACGAACTCCGTGCTTCTAAGAATTAAAGAAACAGACGAGGTCAAAATCAAAGAATTCAAGCAAAAACTAAGTGAAAAATTCGGTACAATCGAGGACGTCCGCCTGGAAACAGTCGGCCCGACCATTTCGCGAGAGTTGACTCAAAAGGCATATTTTGCAGTTGGTGTTTCCATACTCGCAATTGTGCTTTTTATTACCTGGTCATTTCGCAAGATTCCCAAACCGGCATCCTCAATCGCCTTTGGTTTTTGCACCGTCTTTGCCCTGGTTCACGACGTCATAGTTGTCGTTGGCATCTTTGCCATTCTTGGCCACTTTTTAAATATCGAAATAGATTCCCTCTTTATCACCGCACTCTTAACGGTCATCGGATTTTCCGTCCACGACACTATCGTCGTTTTCGACAGAATTCGCGAAAATCTAATCCGTCACAGCGAATTTTCATTCGAAGAAGTCGTTAACCATTCACTTCTTCAGACAATCGGCAGATCGCTCAATACCTCACTCACCGCAATATTTGTGTTAATCGCACTGTTTCTATTTGGCGGCCAGTCAATCAAGACTTTCGTTTTGGCTCTTTTAATCGGCATTATTTCGGGAACCTATTCATCAATCTTCAATGCAGCCCCCCTATTGGTTGTTTGGCAAAAACTTATATCTAAAAGAAAAAATACCTGAAAGAGAACTATCACCACAATCCTCATTCTTATCTTCGCATAAAACTAAATCAATCAAATTCTAACAAGCGAATAGGACAACGAAACATTTTTGATGTACTTCAAAATCAACCAGGTTTTATTTTACATTTCGCGCTAAAATAACAAGTAGCATGAATGAAGTCTTAATGGAAAAATCTATTCCTCAACAGGGCAAAGACGAAGAACCCGAAAAGCTTTCAAAGTCCGAAAAAAGACGCATGATTGTCCACCTATCCAGAGTTTTCTCCGGAAGGTTTGATATGAAAGTTTTGCCTTCCGGCCAAAAAGGGCTCTGGGCAACCGGTCTGGATAAAAATGTCGATAGGGAGGTTGGTAAGTATTTGGACGGTGAGCGCGAGACTTTGGACGATCTACCGGCGGAATCATTTGAACCGAAACGAATCCTATACGATGACAAGTCCATTGACGATATGGGAATGGATGAAATAACTGCAATTCTTCACCACGAAGCAGGTCATGCAAAATTTTCGGACTTTCGAACAATGGTGGAAGGGCAAAAAAGGGCAAAAGACGAAGGTCACCTGCCGACTAGCTTCTGGCTTATTTGGGAAGGAATTGAAGATCCAAGAATAGAAGAGTTAGAAGGTCAAGAGTCACCGGCAATAGAAAGACTTATAAGAAAAAGTACCCAAAAGTCTCTAAATGAAAGGTTAACGGAATCTCCTCTTCGAGACCGGCCCTTCAGCTTGCAATTTGTTTATAACTCTCTGTATTACTGGCTAAACAGGGAAAATATCCCGGAGCTGGAGGGTACAGAAGTTGCCGAACATTTCGATAGGGCAAAGCCTTTAATCGAACAATATTTTCAAAATACCGACTCTTTGCAGAGGAAAGAATTACAGCAGCAAATTTGGGAAATTGCACAAGGTTTAGAAAAAAAAGATTTAGAAGACGAGGAAAAAAGGCAAATGCAAGGACAAAATGGACAATCACAAAAAGGTTCTGGCTCCGGTCAAGGTCAACCACAACTCGGTAATCAGGAATCAGATCAAAACCAAACCTCTTCCGGCTCGGGAGATTCAGAATCAGAAGGCGGTAATCCGCCAATTCCCGGCGGTCGTGGAGAAAGGCAATCGGTGCCAAGCCAAACGAAAAATCCGAACGCAAAAGGTCAAGGTCAAGACGATAATGAACAAGAAAGAAAAGAGGAAAATGGAGGTTTCTTGGATAGACTAAAAAAAGCACTGCGGGGAGAAAATCACAAAAATAATAGTAATGAACCGGATCAGAATGAACAGAATAGAGATCCATCTAATCAAGACAAACCGCCAGAACAGAAACAACCAAGGCCTGACCTATCCAAACTCACCCCTCAAGAACTCGAAGATTTGCAAAAACAAATTGACGACCTTTCTCCAGAAGAAAAACAAAAATTACAAAAAAAAGCAAGAGTTTCTTTAGATGAGCAGCAAAGGGAAGCACTAGAAAAAGAATTACAAAAAACTCTGAAACTCGCCAAAAACAAAGAAGGGGAATTCGAAGTCGATTTCCAAATGGCAAACAAACAAGAGCAGGAAAGAGCTCAAACAAACTTTGACGAGATAGAAAAAGAAGTGGTTTCAGAGGAGGAAGTCGAACGTCAACAGGAGGAAGCCGAACGCTTGCTAAGGGAAGCCGAAGAACGCCGGCAAGAAGAACAAAGACAGCAGAAGTTGGAAATGGAAAAGGCGGGATTTAGCGAAAATGAACTCGAAGAATTTCTAACTTATCAAGAGCTGGAAAGAAGCATACGCGCACAAGTGCGCAATTTCACAAAAGCAATGGAAAAAGTCGTTCCTCGAAAATCGGAACAATTTTTAGAAGGTTCTTACTTTACAGGTCCAAAGTTTGACAAAAGAGATTTAGTCAGAAAAGCACCTCTTGAGAATCAACAATTTTGGCAACGTTCCCAGGAAGCCTCAACCGGTGAGCCACGTCTTTTCGTTGGTTTACTAGTAGACAACAGCGGATCTATGGCGGGAGTCAAGATGCAGCAAGCCCGAAAAACTATGATTTTTTTCTCCGAGGCCGCGCGCGAAATGGGCATACCTCTAATGGTTTCAACTTTCGCAGACGAGGCAAAAACTATAAAAGAATTTAAACAGGATTTCAACGATCCTGCCCAAAGAATAAAACCAAAACTAATAGAATCAACCGACGCTTCAGGCAGCAGCACAAACTTACACCAAGGACTCGACTTAATTATCCAAGAAATGAATCACCAGAGAAGAAAAGCCCCGGACAGCCATGGTCTTATCTTTGTGATTACCGACGGCCAAGCAAATGCGGGGCTAACCGGCCCAGCACTCAAAGATTATATAGAAGACAACCGCGGCAAACTTACTTTTAAATCATTCGGCCTTTCGCAAAGTGAGGGTGAAAGGCAAAATATTCAAAACTATCTAAACGGATATTTTGGGCAGAGTAGCAGCTGTTACCCTCAAACCTTCGACGATTTACCAGGTGAAGCCTTTAGGCTTCTTAGGGTGAACCTCATTCAATTTCAACGTTATCTTAACTGATTTTACGTGCATCTTGCATTAATTTTTGCTATCGTTAAAATATGCAGGACATGACTGTTGAAAGAAAACTAACAACACCACCAAACGGCAGGACCGAAGCTGCTAATGTCCTAAGTTCATTTGTCGAGGCACAACTCCTACCGGAAGAGCGCTTAAGGGCAAACAAGAAGGAGAAGTTGTAGATATTGCCAAAATCGGAGAGGCTGTCGCCACGCTCAGGAAATTTCCTGACCACTACGAAGCGGTAATTTATCCAACTCCCGGCAAATCGGTAGCAATTCCCCTGGATCCGGATAGCCACAAGTTAGCAAAAACTAAGTTATCGACCCATAATCCATTTATTTCGGGCAATACAACAGCAAGCTACAGCATTGACATAGCCGAAGACTGCTTCAAAAAAATGGGATTCACACCCGAAGCATCAGCAAAGCTGCAAGATAAATGGATCTCAATAGCAAAATCAAAATTGACTCCATATGACCAGAGAGGATATCTCAAGGAGTACATAGAAAAAGCCAAGCCTTTCTTTATTCCAGCCGGCGACTGGAAAATGGGCATCTTGCATTATGGGGAAGGTGAAAAACGCGAACCTCAATTTACTTTTACTGTAAATGGCAGCTGGTGCATACTAGATCATAGAAAACCCGATGAGTTGCAGTGGTCATCTGTAACAGATGAAAGGGTCGGTGAGACGGTAACTCAAAAAAGGCTTAGTTTGTCTGACAAGTTAGACTTAAAACCAGAAGAAACTATTTTATCCATCATAAAAGGTAGCGCCGAGGTGGTTTCTTATGCAGGCCATGACCCCAAAGTTGACCCCGGCGATCCAAACAGCTTGTATTTTATAAATACCGGCCAAATTTATAAGCTGGACATCAGAGGTGTGGAAGACCGGTCGACCAGGCCGCAGCCGGCAGAGCAGTTAAAAATAGACGATCCAAAAGAAATAGATTTTGACCCAAACGGCAACTTTATAATCATTAGAAACGGCAAAGATCAACTGCATATTATAGAAAAAGAAACCGGGGATGTTGTTAAAAGTTTCGAGGGAGTCAAAGGCCCATTTATTGTCGATGGCCAGGGAGACATATTATATACAGACACCAACAACCAACTTCGCGAAATTCAAACAAACTTCCAGGCAATTGCCCCGGGCGGCACGGAAGAAGCCCAAAAAAGACACGAACAGGCACTGCAAAGCCTGCAGGACAGATATTCCCAGCTGGATCTCGATCAGGTCAAACCCCCAACAAGCAGGCAAAAAAACACAGAAGAAACAGTCGCCCAAACACTAAGGGAGACTGTCGGCAGACAAATAACGCCCAAAATAGAAAGCGCTAACGACCCGGAAGCTTTGCAAATAATTTTAGATACTCTCCAGGCAGTCAGAAACGATCCCGCAAATGAAGGGTACGAGGCAGTTATAGACGAATTCAGCACTAAAACCAGAGACAAACTTGGACATCTGCAACTAGCAGAACTGGAATCACAATTGGGTGATTATGCCAATCTACTAGACGATATAAAAGGTGTGGCCGACACAATTGGGCTAGACGAAAAGCTTTCCAAACTATTGGAACTTAGGCAAAAAACTACAATCGAAAATATCGACAAACGCCGGGAAATAGAACAAAGAATTCAGGCTCTATCGGGAAAACGGTCCGAAATTATAGAAAAATATCAAGGCGAACTATTATCAACAATCGGCGAAAGTTTCGAAAATATAAAACAGTTAGTTTCGGAAAGTGGATCTATGGACGAATTAAACTCATTCTCCACCACACTTTCAGGCCAGCAATTTGAACAGATGCTCTCAAACATCCACGACCCCCGAAAACGCAAGGTATGGCGAGGGCAATATAACCAGATAAGAGAGGCCCAACGGGGACAACTTTTAGAAAGGGAACAGGCGTTTGACCAAGAGCAGCGTCAAAGATGGGCACAAGTTGTCCAGGAATCTCGGGAGGATTTAGAAGGCATTCGGGAAGAAATCGCCAAACTCAGGGCATCTCAAGAAATAGAACGCTTTTTGCGAAACCCCTTAGTGGTGACTTTCCGCCAAAGGTTGCTGGCCCTCCCACCGGAAATTCGGGAACAAGAGGAAAAACGATTAGATATTATGCTTGGTTCCAGAAAACAAGATATTGAACACCGTAAACAGCTGGGAACTGTTGGTGAAAAGGGTGAGCTAAAATTTGGCAAGTCCCACTTTGCAGTTTACAAAGAACCCCCAAGGCTTTGGCAGTCTAAATTTGAACCAATCGGTAAAAACGCTATATGGTCACGACTAGTCTTTATAGACGATCATGGCCAACGGTTTGACCCCGACCCGGAAAATGGTGTTTTAGTCAGGCCCGACTCGGCAGACGAAAAAACTAAAGCTTATATAGACGAATACCGTGCAAAAGCGGAAAATTACTTCAAAAGTTTAAAAAGAGACGTTCCGGAATTCAATGAACATTGGGTAATCCCGAAATATTACGAGGAAAGGCTAGAAGAGCTTTCGGAAATACTAAACCTGCAAGCGGACAACCATAGGGGAATAGCAATCTTAGCAGGAGAAGCAGGAACAGGTAAAAACGTTCTTATCGATATTTTGGCAAGTTTGAGCAATCGCGAAGTAGTGACCATTGCCTGTAATAAAAATACGGCAAAAGAAGATTTAACGTTTGAATTTTATTACGATCCCGAAAAAGGAACTTATAAAATACCTTCTAAGTTAGTTGAGGCCATCCAAAAACCGGGAACAATTGTCATTTTTGACGAAATTAATACTCTTCCGCCCGGCGTTGTAAAAATGTTAAACGCTACTTTCGATTACCGTCGCACTATGTTTATTAACGAAGGTGGACAGGAAAAAAGAATAGATGTCGACCCGTCGGTTCTTTTTGTCGGCACTATGAATCCCCAAAATTATCAAGGTGTTGCCCCGCTTTCTCCAGAAGTAAAATCCCGGGCAAGAATCATAGATGTAGAATACCCGCCATTTGAAGAAAATAGAGGTGGCAGGCAGGTTTATAACAGTGACGAAGCGCTCATTCTTTCAAGATACATGGACGGTTTAAATGATCTAAAACCAAAAGAATTTGAAGCGGCGTGGCATTTGTTAATAAACCGCGAGACCAATGGCAGCGCGGAAGCAATAATCGGTTCGGACACGCGGATAGAACAAAACATCAGGAGAATTTACGACGTTTTAAGAGTTGCCAGTAGACTTCGCAAATGGTACCAATCTTACCAAACGGCCGAATCCAATGAGCCAATGGATTTCCCGATTTCGCTAAGGGAAGTCACAGACATAGCTATGGAAATGAATAACAAATCAGGAACTAAAGATATAGTAAAGAGAGTAATATTGCCAAAAATAGACGATAGAGCCCAAAGAAAAATGGTCGACTCTACAATTGACCAAGTACTAACTTAGTGCTATTTCAAGTAAATATTGGCATATGATCACCGTCAGTTTTCAACAGAATCAACAAACCCTAAACTAAAAACCAAATTTAACCTTTATTCAAACGAAGTTTACATTAAGGCAATTGTGGTGTTGTAGATAAAATTGGCGTATAGTAGATGTTCCAAATTTACTAGGTTTATGATACCGTCAAAATTCAAAATCAACAAAAAATCAAAGTTCAAAACTTTTTAAATCAGCCATAATTTTCTCGACTGAAACAGAAGCCACACAGACATACTGGTCCGCTCCTCCATAGTAAATATATAATTCGTCTTCTTTTATCACCGCTCCGCAGGCAAAAACAGTTCCCGGCCTAAAACCACTATTTTCATATCTGGTTATTGGTTCAAGTATCGGGTAAGGCAGGCGGGAAATAACTTTTTTATCAGAGTCAAAATCCAAAAGCGCTGCTCCCAGCCTATATTGTTTATCGAATTTGGAAATTGCGTGGTAAATCAAGAGCCATTTGCCATCAACATAAATGGGCGGGGGACCGATACCGATCTTTTCGCTATCCCACATATTACGTCTAGGCTCCATCAATATTTCTCCTTCCAGCCACTTATCCTTTTTCTCAAATTTTAAATCTCTTGCAAAGTCGATCCAAATGTTAGGTGAAAACCTATGAAGTATAGCTAGACGGCCATCAATTCTTTCTGGTATCACGCACGCATTTTTATCATCAACTCCTGGTGGAGAAATCAATTTTGGTGTATCCCAATTCCATTTTCTTGCCAAAAAATCGGAAACAGCAATAGAAGTTAGTGCAACTCTAGTCGGATTTACTCCGTCATAAGCTGTGTAAGTCATTATAAATTTGTCATCAACTCTAACAATTCTTGGGTCTTCACATCCGGAAAATCTGTTTTTTAAACCTATCTCAAACGGTTCTCTTGGAATATAAATTGGCTCCGGCAAACGTTCTGTAATGTGTACGCCGTCGTCTGAGATTGCCAGTCCCAAAACAGAAGTGTTTTCCTCTCCCATTGCCCGATAAATAATAAATATCTTCCCATCTTCGCAAATTGCCGCTGGGTTTAATGTATATTTTGATTCCCACTCATGTTCTGGAATAGGAGTGATAATAGGATTATCCGAATACCGCCTAATTTGGGCTGATCCATGTGCAGGGGCCGGTTCAACGTATTCCAAATGCCTTAAAGATGAAAGAGCCTCATCCAACCTAAATGTAGCCAGGCAAGAAGTGGTATCCGCCGCACCATAATATAAACCTACGTTATCATTATTTATGAGAGCACCAGAGGGAAAAATAATATTAGGTACATTGCCTAGTAGTTCGTAATCTTTTTCAGGAACCATTATAGGTTCTTCCAGTCGACCTAATATCTTAAGCGGATTTTCAAGATCCAAAAGGACCGCATCAATCGAAAATATTTTTTCCGATGACACATAATTTTTTATATAACTGTAAATTAAAAGCCATCCTTCTGCGGTCTCAATAGGTATAGCTCCAACTTCCACCTGGTCGTTTGATGATTTAAGAAGCGGTACCACATAGTGATCTAGTTTCCTATACCAATTGCGCCAATATTCTTCTTCCCATATTTGCTTTTTCTCCTGGAAAAAAGCAATCCCAATCTTAGACGGCGGATCATCTGTATCCACTGTCAAAATTGCCACATAGGAGCCCTTTATTTTTCGAGGGAATAGACACATCGCTTTGGCATTAAAAGGAGTGACTAAATGTTTTTCGTCGATTTTAACAAGATCCCTTGAGATGGCAACCGCAATTTTAATACTGTTAACATCCGGAGGGTAAGCAGAAAGTGCGGTGTAAAATATAAAATACTCATCACCGATTTTTGTTGCTCTAGGATCCTCGCAGCCATATTTTTCAAAGTCAAATTCATTTTTAATAAACTGTCTTCTGTTGTCAAAATTAATTTTGTCACGGCTTTCGCAGATTCCAATTGTAGAAAGTGTGATAGTCTGGTCATTAATCTTCTGCCCGTCTGCCTCTGCACGGTAAAGCAAAAAAGTTTTTTCTTTGTATTCTGCTGGGCTTGGGTTAAATGCGGCTTTTGCGTCCCAGCTTTCTTTTCCCGGTTTTAAAATCGGGTTGCCAATAAATCTTTTAACCTTTATCATCTTCTTTTTAAGAGATTACCATTTGTGAAAGTTCAAGCGGCTTATGTTTTTTTAGGCTTGTTACAAATTGATCTGTTTTAGCGCCCGCCACACAAACAACCGTATCTGCCCCTCCATAATAAACATATAAATTATTGTTCATATTAACAGCACCACAAGGATAGGCAACTCCCCCTTTGTGTCCCTCGTTCTCAAACCACATATCCGGCGAAAGAATCGGGTTATGAGATCTTGCAATAACTCTGGTCGGATCATCGTGGTCTAAGAGCATTGCTCCCACATGGTATCTCGAAGAATCTTTTTCTCCGACAGCCTGATAAATTAGAAGCCAACCGTCATCTGTTTTGATGGGTGGCGCGCCAACACCAATTTTGCGACTATCCCAATGATGTTCGCGGGGTGCTATCTTATGTTGCCCCTCCAAAAATTTTGTTCCGTCAAAATTAAGGTCATCTACATAATCAACCAAAATATTAGGAAATATTCTGTGAAATATTACATACTTCCCGTTTATTTTTTCAGGCAAAAGACATGCATTTTTATCAACAACCCCAGGTTTAGAAATTAAAACAGGCTTATTCCAATCCCAGCGGTGATCTAAAAAATCTCCAAAATCAATAGATGTTAAGGCAACTCTTGGTGGGTTCCATCCATCATAGGCAACGTAAGTCATATAAAGCCGGTCATCAATTTTTGTGATTCTTGGATCCTCGCATCCACCAAAACAACCACCGCCGGATGTAAATTTCCCCGTGTTATGTCTCCGGTAAGGCCCGCTCGATTCAAAAAGTTGTGTCGGCACAAAAATCGGCGATGCCAGCCTTTCGTCTATATGTAATCCATCTAAGCTGGATGCATAACCTAAAACCGAAACATCATCTTGACCTATTGCTCTGTAAATTATATGAACTTTGTCTTCATCAAAAATCGCCGCAGGATTAAATGTGGCCTTTGATTCCCAAAGGTTTTCTACAATCGGTCTGATTATCGGATTATGCTTTAACTTGTGAAGAAGTATATGAGAAAAATGTTTCCTTTTCTCATCAAAAAGAAAATTAAGGTGCAAAATACTATAAAGACTATTTCCTCTTTTCCAGTAAGAAATGAAATTATCTCCAACTCGTGCTACACCAATTGGTATAACTTTTTCCCCAAACCACTCGTCTGGAGAATCCCAAATGTGGTTTTCAATATGCCTTAGAACGCGTGTTGGGTCTTCTTTATCCAGAAGAACAGCCTTAACCTCAAAATGATTAATTTTATTTTTGCTTTTAACAACGAAATATATCAGAAGTAATCCTTCATCTGTTGCAAAAACATTTCCTACCTTTAGCGGATTTTCACCAAAAAAGTCCTTATAAGATTTGACTACAGGTTCATCAATAATTTTCCATTTTTTTAGATTAGACGAAAATGCCAATCTAATTGTTGCGCCGCCCAAAAAAAGTATGTATTTCTCTTCAATTGTGTAATTAGGAACAAGAACTCCACACTCCTTTATTCCACTGCTCTGAGATAAAGTACTAAATCCGCTAAAATCTTTACCCTTTGCGCAAAATAATCTGCGTTTACCTTTGTTCCTCGTCTCAAAAAAAACAAAATAATTGTCAAAAATTTTACTTACATTAAATTGAGATATTTGGGAAGAATCTATTTTTTGTTTATTTTCATCTATAAGTCTTATATTACTTTTAAACTTATTAAAGACTTTCCCATCGGAACCGGCCTCAACCAAAAGTAAATTAGAAGAATCTTGTGATTTATAAAATAGGTAAACGATCTCACCGTCACTAAATACACCGACTACGTTTTCTTTATTATTGACAAAATCAGACATTTTATAAGAGAATTTATAGCTAAACCATTATAAGCACTATAGACAACATTCACAATCCAGTTTTAATGTATCTTATAACAACTAACAACATCATATCATGCCAAAACAGTCAAAAAGAATTAACGGCGATGCGTTAGTTGTTATTTTGATGATGTTATAATCTTATCCATGATAATAATAAAAAAAGAGCCATTTACAAAAGAAGAAATGGAAAAAACTAAAGAAGAATTTGATACCTATATAAAAACAGTAATTGACATAGAAAATAAAATTTGTTCAGCTGGCGCAAATAGACATTTTGAATCAGAACAAATACTATTAAAACAAGGATCCAAACAATCAGATATCTGGGGTGGGGGAATAGACTTAGAAACAAAAGTTATAGACTATAATTCTTTCATTAATATCCGCCCGAACGATAACAATACTAGCAACGAGATTCAAAATCCCCAGAAAAGGAAAGTTTACGAAGATTTAACTAAATATTTTTTTAAAGTAATTTATGAAAAATAAAAATAAAAACATTAATAAAATTGCCTTAGAATCGCTCTCCATGGATTTGTTAAGGGTTGCAATAGGACTAAATCGAAAATCTTTTAATAATGCTGACCGGTTTTTAAAGGAAGCTATCAAAAGAAAAAATGAGGTAAATAATTTGTTGGTAAAACCTTATTTGCGAAAAATTCTACAAAGAATTGAAAACTTGGAAAAAAGCGACGAAATTAAAAAAGCCGAGGACTCACTAATGTACAGTACTTTAATTCGGAACTACTGTTTAAAATTCCTTTAATCTTTTATTCAAATATCCCCGCGTATTTTTTTTGTCATCCTCAAGTACTTCCTCATAAAGTTTTGCCAAAATTTTGCCAACCTTCGGGCCTGGTTTAATCTTTAATGTTTGCATCACATCACGCCCGTTAATTTTAAGGTCACTGACGGTAAATGGTTTGGTGAGAACATCCTTTATTTTTTTTCGAAAAAGTTTTAACCTCCAGCTTTCTGGCTCCTCCAGCCCGCCCCCAAGCCTATCACCAATTCGTAGATCCATCATGTCCTCTACATTGTCCAGTCCAACATTTACTATAAATCTTCTTACTGCTTTGTCTGTCTGATTTTCGCTAACACTAAACTGATGCCAGCGAACCAATCTAAAAACTTTTTCCCTTTCATCGCGCGACAAGTGCAACCTGTTAGCTATCTCAACTGCTTGGTGGGCACCAGCAACTTCATGGTTATAGAAGGTCCGCACACCCTCTTCTGTAATATTGGCAACTTTTGCCTTACCAATGTCATGAAGCATTGTTGCAAAGCGCACAATAATATCTTTAGATGGGCAAAACTTCATACTCATCACACAGTGTGTTCCTACATCAAAAATATGATGACGTTTTGGACTTTTTTGCTCAACGGTAAAACAATCTTCCAGCTCCGGCAAAATATATTTTAAAATTCCGACCTCTTTTGCCAAAAAAATTCCTTCAGCATTATTTTCGGACTCAATAATCTTAAACAATTCATCGCGGACCCTTTCTCCGGAAATTTTAGAAATAAGGCCGGCATTTTTCAAAATAGCCCTTTTCGTTTCATCTTCTATATCAAACGCCAAAGATGTACAAAACCGAATAGCCCTCAAAAGTCTTAAAGCGTCTTCACTAAATCTTTCATTCGCATTGCCAACCGTTCTGACAACTTTATTTTTTAAATCTTCCTGTCCACCAAAAGGATCAGTTGGTTTTTCTTGAAGCCTGCCGTCAAGATAAGGGAAGGCCATTGCATTGATTGTAAAATCACGCCTTGCCAAATCTTCTTCCAAAGTTTTACCCCAAACAACCTTGTCCGGATGTCTATTATCCGAATACTCTTCTTCGGATCTATAAGTTGTCACTTGCACTGTCCAGCCGTCTTTTTTTATCGGAATTCCAACAGTTCCAAACTGGTTATTATAAAACGCATTTGGAAATAATTTTAAAATTTCCTCAGGCTTTGCACTGGTGGTCAAATCCCAATCAGTTACTTCTTTTTTAACTAAAATATCCCGTACAGCGCCACCGACTATTGCAACTTCAAAACCGGCTTTTGATATTTTTTCCAAAATCGCCAATATTTGCTTGTCCACGATAAAATTCTACCATTTCCGTCCATTTTTTTAATTACATAAAGCATCGCACCAAACGGTATAATACATTCTATGAGAGAAAAAGTCTGGAGACTTAAAACAAAATCCTACGATAGACAAAATAAAGATTGGTTAAAAATACTTCTTGCTAAAAACAGGGGACTGGATACTCCAAAAAAGTTGAGTGATTTTTTAAATCCAACACTAGACCAAATAACCCAAGTTAATCTTTCCAATATCTCAAAAGGCGTCGATCGCGTAGAAGAAGCAATCAGTAAAAAGCAAAAAATTATTGTCTATTCCGATTATGATGCGGACGGAATCACTGCCGCCGCCATTCTTTGGGAAACACTATATGATCTTGGTGCCGACGTTATGCCCTATGTTCCTCATCGCATCAAAGAAGGGTATGGATTGGCTGTTCCCGCAATCGAAGAACTTGCCAAAAATGGAGTAAATCTGATAATCACGGTCGATCACGGTGTAACCGCCACCAAACAAGTAGATCGGGCAAACGAACTTGGAATAGATATTGTTATAACCGACCATCACGTCCTTCCCGAAAAATTACCCAAAGCATACGCCATGGTCCATACAACAGAAATTTGCGGTGCGGGAGTGTCTTGGAGATTTTGCTACGAAATTGTATCCAAACTCAAGCCAAATTATCTTCCTACACTTTTGGAAAAACTGGAACTTGCCGCCATCGCCACAGTCGCCGACCTTGTTCCATTAACAGGAGCAAATAGGGCAATCGTCAAAATCGGTCTTTCATATTTACAAAACACCAAAAGACCAGGCCTCAAAAGTCTAATTAGAAATTCCAATATAAACGGGTCAATCGGAACTTATGAAATTGGCCACATCATTGCTCCGCGTCTTAATGCAATGGGAAGGATAGAACACGGTATGGATTCACTTCGCCTAATCTGTGCCAAAAGCAGTAGTCAGGCAGAAAAACTTTCCAGTCTTCTCACAAGAACAAATACAAAAAGACAAGATTTAACAACCGGTGCAGTCGAAACGGCACTAGAAATGGTCGATTCCGACCAACTGGTTGGCATTCTCACCAATGATCTATGGCACGAAGGTGTCATTGGTCTTGTCGCTTCACGGTTAGTTGAAACGCATCATCGGCCGATGATTGCGATTTCAAAAGGGGAGGTTTATTCCAAAGGTTCGGCAAGATCCATTCAAGGCTTCAACATTGTCGAAGCCATCAGAAATTCCAGCGAATTTCTGGTCGACGCCGGAGGACATCCGATGGCGGCCGGTTTTACTATCGAAACTCGCCATATCGAAGCTTTTTCTAAAAAAATTAATATATATGCCCAAACAATCATAACCGAACAAATCCTGACACCAACAGTCGATATAGAATGTGAACTAAAAAGCGAAGATATCAATAAAAATATTCTAAACCAAATCAGTATTTTTGAACCTTTCGGTATGGCAAACCCAGAGCCTATTTTTTTGACCAAAAATATGTTTGTGGAAGATGTTTCAACAGTTGGCGCCAGGTCACAACACTTAAAACTGCATATTGGCGCCCAAAGTGCAATTGCTTTTAGACAAGGAAACCTAAAGGCTCAACTTAGACCCGGCTACTCCGTCAACATCGTTTACACCATTGCCGAGGATAATTATAACGGCCGCGAAAAAATCCAACTAATAATTAAAGATTTAAAAATTAATAACTGACTTAATCCGAACTTTACTCTAAAACCACACTCCTAATTTGCACATCATCTTCAAAAGCAAAACGTAAAGCTTCGTCTATATCTCTTGCAAGTATTTTAGATCCGTTAACAGCCCAAACCTCCACCGATCTTTGTTTTTTATCGGCAATTATTGTTGTGTCGCCCCGAAGCTTAACTAAAGTTTCCTTTTTCCTTTCCATACTAAATACCGCCGTTTTGTCTAAACCATTCGTTAGAAATCGTCTTCACTTCTTCCGTTGATTGTCCTGCTTTTTTGGCAGATCCAAAAATTGGACCCACTTCGATTCGCGCCTCCGTGTTTTGGACACGAACCCTGGTTTCTTTGTCTGGTTGTTTATCAAAGTCGTTTTTTTCAGGCATCTTTATTCACCCCCTTTTTATTTAAGGCATAAAAAAACCTCCCGATTGGGAGGTATCTTTTTTAAAATTGACTACTGTCTAAGCCAATACCCCCCAAGACCTCTTGCTAAGCAAGAGCTCTAATTCTAGAAGTTCAAGGTTTATTAATCTAAAAACCATACCCAGAATTTTAGATAGATCCTATTTCATTGTCAAGTGAACACGTTTAAGTTAAAATTTGTTTTATGGCAAGAACATTAACAAGAGATTGTCCCAAACAAATTGGTAAAAAAGTAATTGTTGAAGGTTGGGTACAAACAAAAAGAGATCACGGAAAAATATCCTTTATCGATCTATATGACAGAACCGGCACAGTTCAAGTTGTAGGAGTGGGCGACGTAATGTCATCCCTAAAACCCCAATTCGTTGTACGTATTGAGGGCGTTGTTCAGGCACGTCCATCTTCAATGGTCAACGACAAAATCCAAACAGGAACTGTAGAAGTCAAAGCCGAAAAAATCAAAATATTAGCAAAAGCCGAGGAATTACCATTTGACCTCAATATGCAAACCTTGGATTTGGAACTACCAACCCTATTAGATTTTAGGGGCCTTACTCTTCGTCACCCAAAAATTCGAGCAATTTTTAAAGTCCAGGAAGCAATAATCGATGAATTTAGAATGAGTCTAAAACGTAAAGAGTTTACCGAATTCCAGTCACCCGTAATTATTCCCCAAGGCGCAGAGGGTGGGTCAGAAATGTTCGAAGTAAAGTATTTTGGTCATAAAGCTTTCCTTGCTCAAAGTCCTCAGTTTTACAAACAAATTATGGTCGGAGTATTTGAGCGTGTCTTTACTGTCAATAAAACCCTACGTGCTGAACCAAGTGTTACTACCCGTCATTTAACAGAAGTTACAACTCTAGATGCCGAATTTGGATTTATAGAAGATTGGCAGGAACTAATGGATGTTGTTGACGATGTAATCAAAGACATATTCAAAAGGGTTGAAACAGACTGCCAGCAAGAATTAAAATTATTGGATGCAACTATTCCAAAGACTAGCGCAAAAATTCCAAGAATCAAGTTAAGAGAAGCACAAGAGATTATTTATAAACGAACTAAAAGAGATAGTAGAAAAGAACCAGATTTGGCGCCAGAAGATGAACGCGAAATTTGTAAATGGGCAAATGAAGAACACAAATCTGATCTCGTTTTTATTACACACTATCCCACATCTAAGCGCCCTTTTTATTCATACGCAGACCCCAATGATCCGGATTATACTTTAAGTTTTGATCTTATTGGCAGGGGAACAGAGTGGTTAACAGGAGGGCAAAGGATTAGTGATCTTGATTTATTAACAAAACGTGCAAAAGAAAGGGAGGTCGATATTAAAAAAAGTGCCCTTTATTTACAGGCCTTCCAATTTGGTATGCCCCCAGAAGGAGGTTTTTCTTTTGGTTCCGAAAGAATAACCATGCACATTCTAGGACTCAAAAATGTCCGCGAGGCATCATTATTTCCACGAGACATGGAAAGAGTCGACATCCGCTTCTCTGCCCAAAAAGACAAATAACGACCATGATTCAAAGAATAATTGTTGTAATCTTGATATTGGCAGCTGCCATTATAATTATCATCCAGCCAAAAACTAGCTTAAAAAAAATAATAAAAAACACAGAAGCATCCCAGTCACCAATCCAAGTAGTGACAAAAGAAATACTTTTCCCAAAACCAGCTCCAGACTACCAAGAGACACCGGCAACTTCTGCTCAAGCTATTGCCATTATAGATTCAAAAACAGGTATTTCACTTTATGAAAAAGATGCAAACACCAAGCATTTACCAGCCTCTACAACAAAAATGATGACAGCACTAATCACTCTTGAAAATTGCTCACCAAAAGATATAGTTACTGTCACTAGCTTACAAAAAGAAGGATCACAAATGGGTCTGGAAGTCGGAGATAAGTTAACAGTAGAAAATCTTCTTTATGGACTTTTACTTACTTCCGGAAACGATGCTGCCTATGCCCTTGCCAACGCCTGCGCATCTTCTTATAACAGTTTTATTCAGAATATGAATCAAAAAGCGCTTGATCTTGAAATGAAAAATACCCATTTTATTAATCCTGCCGGTTTTGACGACAATCTGCAGTACTCAACCGCCCTAGATTTGGCAAAACTCGCAAAAATCGTTGTTGCAAACCCCCTAATTGCCAAAATTGTATCAACAAAAAGTTCAGTGGTAACCGATATTACTGGTAACAAAACTTATACTCTGGAAAATATAGATAAACTGTTGGGTGTTGTATCAGGACTAGAAGGTGTTAAAACCGGACAAACCGAAGGTTCACTTGGAATTTTTATTTCTAAAATTACCAGAGACGGTAACACCGTAATAATTGCGGTCTTAGGATCAAACGACAGGTTTGGCGAATCTGAACAACTGATAGATTGGGTTTTCAAAAACCATATTTGGCCAAAACACTAAAAGGTTTATTTTGAAATTAAATAGTCATTACTTATAGCCGGAACATATGCGGCCAAATTATCATCACTTCCAAATACGTAAACCGGCTGCAAAAAAGTAGTTGTTAAATCAGTATCCAAATAAGCTAAAGACACATTCCTGATTGGAAATTCGCTTCCATCAAATATTTTGTTCAATATAGCTTTTCCCGCTTTTAAATCTTCGTAGGCTTTTTTTACTCCCTTAAGAGGATAAGTGGAGAATCTATACTTTTCTATGTTAGAAATGACAAACTTTCCCGACTCAACTTCAGTTGTTGAAACGAGCATGTTAACTTTTGGTTTATTGTAACTGGAATAAACAACCGGGATATTATCGATATCTGCTCGGTTATAAATAATTTGCATCAAATTTGCCCCAGATAGCGAAAGTGCTTCCACTAATTTGCCATTATCGACTTTATATTTTATATAACTAATTTTATCTATCGGAAAATCAGCTCCTGAAAATTCTTGATTTTTTAAAAATCCAGTTGCAATTTTAAGTGATTCGACCTCACTATTAGGTTGTGACATAATCACCCGTTGACTATGTAAATAGTCACTGATTAAGTAAATATTACCCGTTGTCAACTCTATCGTCAGAAACCTATTAGGATCTTTTTTATCCAAATATGTTGCTTTGCCATTCTCAAGATTTACTGGCGGAATTGTAAATGCTTTCTCCCCTGCAATCTTATTTGCCTTAGTCAAATCTCCAAACGCTGCGACCCCAGCTTTAATGGTAAAAACTTTAAGGTCACGTGCAAGTTCATCAAGCTGACCGCTTACTGTATCAACTTTATAAGTTATATTAGATTGAGGTTTAATACCCTCGGATATATCCAATTTAGGCAGTTTTCCAAAGGCAACCAAAGGAGGATTAGGATTAGGAAAAAGTGCATTATAAATATTTTTTCCAGTTGAAGACAATGCTAAATAGGCAATAATTATCACCAACAAAATTAATAACCCTATGAGAAATTTCTTTGTAAAAAAAGCAGTATTTGTTAAAGACAGCATTTATAATAAATTGAGCAAATCTAACACCAGTGATACAATTCTAACCTGACCCGCTGTTTGGGTCAATTTAAACAAAAAATGAATCAAGTTATAGTTCGTTATGGTCCTTCACCAACAGGTATACCACATATTGGCAACATCAGAACGGCGCTTTTTAATTTTCTATTTGCCAAAAATCATGGAGGAAGATTTTTGCTTCGTATCGAAGATACTGATCAAGCCCGAATTGTACCAGCAGCGGTTGAAAAAATAAAGGAAAGTCTTAATGCTTTAGGCATTAGTTGGGATGAACTATTTATCCAGTCACAAAGACTCGAAATCTATCAAAAATACCTCAACGAACTTATATCAAAAGATTTGGCTTACGAAGAAGAAGGTGCTTGGCGTTTTAGAATAAAAACAACAAAAGAAAAGGTTAGCTGGGAAGACGTTGTTCACAGTAATGTCGAATTTTCGACAAGTGTTATCGAAGATTTTGTAATCGTCAAATCCGACGGATTTCCAACTTATCACTTTGCATCGGTTGTAGACGATTATGAAATGAAAATAACACACGTTATGCGTGGAGATGAATGGATTTCTTCAACACCCAAACACATTCTTTTATACGAAGCTTTCGGCTGGCAGCATCCAAAATTTGCTCATTTACCGCCGATTTTAGGTTCCAACCATAAAAAACTTTCAAAACGTGATGGGGCAAAATCTGTCCTTGAATATATCAAAGAAGGTTATCTGCCTCAATCTATCGTTAACTTTCTGGTTCTACTTGGCTGGTCGCCAAAGGGTAATCAAGAAATTTTTAGTCTGGAGGAATTAATAAAAGAATTTTCTCTTGATCGTATTAATAAAAACAGCCCAATCTTTAATATTGAAAAGTTAAACTGGTTTAATGGCCAATGGATAAGAAAAATTTCAGATTCTGAACTGGTCACTAAAATTTATGCCCAAAATACCAAATTCAATAAGGCAAAAATTGCCCAGGTTTTACCGATAGTCAAAGACAGAATCAATTTTGTGTCCGATTTTAGTAACATTGCTAATTTATTTTTCGAAGAACCAAATCTAAAAAACCACGCTAAAGAAATAGCAATCTCTAAAAAGGTTTTTGAAAAACTAATCGATAACCTCAGTAGCACCGCTTTTTGGAAAGAGGAAGCTATCAAAACAACCGTTGTCAAAATTATGGATACCCAGAATTTATCAAAACCTCAAGTTTACAGAAGTATTGGCATTGCTCTCTCTGGAAAACTGATCACCCCGCCAATTTTTAAATCCATGGAAATATTAGGTCAAAATAAAACGATAGAAAGACTCAAAAATGCTACAGAAAAACTCAAAAGTTAAACCCACACTAGTTGCAGTTTTTGCACATCCGGATGATGAGGCCTACGGTCCGTCCGGAATACTTTATAAATATTCAAAATCTCATGACGTTTATATTCTTTGCGCAACAAAAGGGGAAAGCGGAGGAATAGGCGAAAAGCTTGGAGAAATCAGGGCCGCTGAACTGGAAAAATCAGCAAGATTAATTGGCGTCAAAAAAGTTTTCTTTCTGGGTTTTATAGATGGAACTCTTTCAAACTCTATTTATCACAAGCTCGCTGAAAAAATCGAAGAAAAACTAAAAATTCTAAAACCCAAAATTGTCATCACTTTCGAGCCAAGGGGAGTATCTGGTCATATCGATCACATTGTAGTTTCCATGGCAACCACATTTATTGTCGAAAAGTTAACTTTTGTCGAAAAACTTTATTATTTTTGTCTATCACAGGAAAAAAGAAGCAAATTCGGATCCTATTATATTTATTTTCCACCGGGTTACCAAAAAAACGAAATTGCCAAAACTGTTGATGTTTCCAACGTTTGGGATTTAAAAGTTAAAGCGATGATGGTGCACAAATCCCAAATCACTGACGGCAAAAGGGTCCTTAGCGCTATCAGCCGAGCCAAAAAAGAAGAACACTTTCTTATATTCAAACGCTTACCAAAATCAATAAATTAAAGTATCATTAAAAAGTAAATAAAAAAGTTTCTTTTATGAAAATTTCAAAAATCCACGCCAGGCAAATATTAGATTCTCGAGGTAATCCTACTGTCGAAGCAGACGTTATTTTAGAAGATGGATCTTTTGGCCGTGCCTCTGTCCCTTCAGGTGCCTCAACAGGCACAAATGAGGCACTAGAACTGAGAGACAACGATAAAAATATTTATAAAGGCAAAAGTGTTTTAAAAGCTGTTTCCAACATTAACTCCCAAATATTGCCAAAACTCGAAGGGGTAGAAGTGACCGACCAGCAAAAAATCGACAGTATTTTAATTAACCTAGACGGAACGGAAAATAAATCCAGGCTAGGAGCCAACGCAATTCTTGCTGTTTCTCTATCAACTGCCCATGCCGCTGCAATTTGTCAAAAAATACCTCTTTTTGAATATATTCGCCAGATTTCCCAAACGAAAGAAGATTATTTACTTCCTATTCCGATGGCCAATATTATCAATGGAGGAAAACATGCCGCTGGATCAACCGATATTCAGGAATTTATGATTTTACCGGTTGGGGCCGATTCTTTTTCTAAAGCACTGGAAATGTCCGTGGATGTTTTCCAACAGTTGGCAAAAGTGTTACATACAAGCGGTTATGCAACCACTGTGGGAGACGAAGGTGGTTTTGCGCCCAATGTAAAAAACGGCAACCGCGAAGCTCTGGAATTGATCTCAGAAGCTGTATCAAAAACCAAATATCGACTCGGAGAGGATATTTTATTAGGTTTAGATGTTGCTTCTAGCGAACTTTTTGAAAATGGAAAATATAACTTAAAAACCGAAGCAAAATTACTAACTTCAGATGAGATGATCAACTTTATAAAAGATTTAACAGAAAAATATCCACTTATCTCAATCGAAGACGGCATATCGCAAGACGATTGGCCGGGTTGGCAAAAACTAACGCGAACACTTGGAGGAAAAATTCAGCTTATTGGAGACGATCTTTTGGTTACCAATACAAAATTTCTAAAAAAGGCAATAGATCTAAAAGCCGGCAACGCCATTCTGATTAAGGTTAACCAAATCGGAACACTAACGGAAACAATCAGCGCCGTCAAAATGGCCAAAGAAGCTGGTTGGAATGCCATAATTTCTCACCGTTCCGGCGAAACCGAAGATACGACCATTGCACACCTAGCAGTAGGTCTTGCAACTGGCTTAATTAAAACCGGATCTCTATCACGAACAGACAGAATTGCCAAATACAACGAACTTTTAAGGATTGAAGAAATTCTAGGACCAAACGCCCATTACCCTAACAAAAATATCCTCACAAAATAGATTATTAATATAAGTCTTCTTTATAAAATACCAAAATCAATTAATGCTGCAAGTATTCTTGCCTAGAATGGCATAAAAGCCGCACCAATTTGCAATTCCTTCATAAAAACAAAATCCTGACCAAAATAAAGTGAAAGGACTCCAGCTATATAAACCTAATATCAATAAAATTATTCCTAGTGCAAACCTGGCAACCCGATCTGAGGTGTCAATGTTTTTATGAGCTCGGACACTTATGTTTTTTGCACGAAATTTTCTAAGTACAAACCGATAACTATATCCGAAAATAAACGAAAGTCCAAACATCAATATTACAATGATAAGTTTTGAAATAACAGAATCCATTCTTCTCTATAATAACAGATAAATCGCTCACAGTTGTTAATCTGTACAAGAATTTATTCTCAAAGTCTGGTATATTACTTTTTATGAAAGATCTATGTCCGAAATGTAACTCGCCACTAGCAGAGATATCCGAAACTCCAACCGGGCGTCAAATTCAAAGATGTTCCACAGGCTCCTGGAATAAGGAAACTAAAAAGGTTGAGGGTTGTGACTACGTCAAATGGTTGGTAGCAGAACCTAAAGAATTAGATGAAAAATGTCCCAAATGTAACTCGCCACTTATTCTGGCAATTACCAGATTTGGCAAAAAGATGAAAAAGTGTTCTACTAACACCTGGAATAAAGAAACCAAAAAGGCAGAAGGCTGTGACTTTATAGAGTGGATAAGCGGCACCACAGAAGAACTAGAAGAAGATTGTCCTCAGTGTGGCAAGAAGCTTGTGTTATACACAACTTCCAATGGTAAAAAAATGAAGAAATGTTCAACATCCGGCTGGGATAGCGAAAAGCGGGTTGCAACAGGTTGTACCTATATCGAATGGCTCAAGGTGGGAGATTATGTTAAAAAACCAGATTCTGGTGGGGAAGAATTTTTACCTCCGGAGCCGTCCCCAGATGCCTAATCAATAAAATCTAGATTATTCCTTTTAAATATTTTTGTCTCAAATCCAAGCTGAAATGTTCGATTGAATAACGAAGCATCGTTCGAGGCATTTGTTTGTAATGTACTTTTAAGAAATTCTCCAACTTCTCTTTAGAAATTCTTTTACCAACTTCTCTCAGCATCCAGCCGACTGCCTTATGAATAAGATCCTCTTTATCATAAATTAGTATTTTCGCAATTTTAAACGTATTATAGAAATCACCTTTTTGTATAAACGCTAAGGTGGAAATAATTGCAATCCTTCTTTCCCACAAATTATTGGATTTAGCCATCCGATATAGTACGTTTTTTGGTTTATCCACCAAATAAACTCCGACTATATAAGGAGCCGAAAGATCAACCAAATCCCAATTATTGACCCTAGAGGTATTTTTTAAATAAAACTCGTAAATTTCTTTCCTGGTTAAAAAATCAGCCAACTTAAATTGGTCAACTAGAATTAACAGTGCAACAAGTCTTTCTTCATGAACCGGGGATTGCAATAATATCTCAATATTTCCCAATGTCAGGTGATTAAATTTTCGAGCTACTTGTCGCTGATGAGGAACACTAACTCCTAAAAATTTATCTCCATAACCATACTGTCCTTTACCAGTCTTAAAAAACCAAACAGAAGACTCTGCTCGCTTTTCAGATGCCTGTTTTCTAAGCTCTAGTCTTAATTGTGTAACCGACATTTCATTTTGCAATTAATTTTTCAACTTGAGAACTATTCTCACAATCCATAAGATCCTGACGCAATTGGTTTGCGCCTGCAAAATCTTTGATATACATTTTGAAAAACTTTTTCATTATGGCAAAATTCTTGGTATTCCCCCACGTCTTGTTATGCAGTCTCATATGTTTTAGTAAAATTCCAACATATTCATCTCTGTTATGTAAATCAACATCTGTTGTTTTGTTAAATATCCATGGATTAGTAAATATTCCCCGGCCAATCATAATCCCATCAACTCCAAAATCATCGAACATTTTCTTGGCATTATTATAACTTCCAATATCTCCGTTACCAACTAAAATTGTGTTGGGAGATATTTTGTTTTTTAACTTTACGGCAACACCTACCTCTTTCCAATTTGCATCTCCTTTAGACATTTGTTTAGCAGTACGTCCATGAACCGTTATTGCAGCTATATCTTGTTCGAGTAAAAAACCAATCCAATCTTCTGTAATTACGCAGTCGTATCCAAGTCTTGTTTTAACGCTAACCGACATATCTCCAGCACCCGCCTTTACAGCACTAATTAATTCCTTGACTAGATTGTAATTTCCAATTAAACCTCCGCCAGCACCATTTCTCATAATTGATTTATCCGGACACCCCATATTTATATCCACTCCATCAAACCCTAAATCTCGCACAAGCTCTGACGCCTTCAATAAAATTTTTGGATCTTTCCCCCATATCTGCGCAACAACAGGTCTCTGATTTTCACTAAATTTCAACTTTCGGATAACCACATCATGTCCTTTAGAGAATAAACCATCCGCGCTTGTAAATTCCGTAAAAAAAACATCCGGCTTGGCAATCTGACTAATAATTTCTCGAAAAACGAAATCGGTAACATCATCCATCGGAGCCATCACAAGAAACGGTTTAGGAAGTAATTGCCAGAAATTAGCCATAGGAAATTATATCAAATCAAGATTATTAGATCAGTAAAAGACAATTAATGAAAGATTTTATATTTATCTAACAATATTTGAACTAAAAAACTTTTCCTGGAATTTTGTTATCATTTTTATATCAACATCACTAAAATCTCGGCCTTCTGGTACCACTACCAATTGATAGGTACCCATTAAAATAGACAGCAGTTCTTCATAAAATATAATCAAATAGGGAGGTGAATAATATTTCTAACAACGATTCACTTTTCACAAACAGGCCAACGTAAATGTATTACTTAATTGATAATGTATGACACTTATGATAAAGTAATAACATGCAATTCACGACATCAGTTACACAAAAAGGTCAGGCGACAATTCCTGTTCAAATAAGACAACTACTAGGAATTAAGGCAAATTCTAAAATTGTCTTTGAACTTAAAAATAATAAGGAAGTATTAATCAAACCTGTGACAGATTTTTTTAGCCTTAAAGGGTCAATAAAAACTAACAAACCATTTAGTGTTGAGGCAATGGAAAAGGCTGTTGAGGATGCAATTGTAATTAAGTATGGCAAAAAACTTAATTGATACAAATTTAATCATCCGATTTCTTGTAAATGATGACCCTCAAAAAGTTTCCCGAGTAGAAAATTTATTAAAAGACAAAAACAATAAAAACGTACTACTAGACACTGTAGTTGCGGAAATAATCTGGGTCTTGCTTTCGTATTATTCCCAAGAGAAAGAAGAGGTTGTAGAAAAAATAAAAGCACTAATCCACGTTGACACCATTGAGTGCAATGCATTCCTCATTAATAGAGCACTCACCATCTGGGAAAAAAATGTAATTTCATACATAGATGCCTACTTAGCCGCAGTCGCCGAGTTAGGGAACATGACACTTTATACATACGATAAAAGATTGAGGACAATATCAACGATTATCGTTAAGGAGCCATAACTCAGGCTGCGGATCGTGGACAACATTAGAACTGTTATCCAGAGACAACAGGTTTATATCTACATACCAGATTTAAGAAAAATCGAATAATTTACCCCACCCTGCTACTCACTAATGTTATTTTGATTAAGCATTGACACAAAATACTGTTCCTAGTACACTAGGAACTAGGAACATTAGAAAAACTAACAATATGTCTAGGGCAACATCAAAGTTAATAATAGAATATATTTCTAAAAATGGTCAGGCAAGCGGGAAAGAATTAACTACACGACTTGAAACGATTACTGCGCGTGCAGTCAGAAAGCAGTTAAAAAACCTTCTTGAAAAAGGAATACTTCGAAAAATTGGACGACCTCCAAAAGTATACTATTTATTAGCAACGGAAAAAAAAGCGTTGGATCGAATCTATATTGATCAAAATGTACTTCGTATTATTAATAAACGCTATCTTTTCATCTCACCCACTGGGGAAGCAAAACAAGGGTGGGAAGGATTTCTTGCTTGGTGTGAAAAGACAAAACAAAACCCTGTCAAAACTGCAAAAGAATATATAACTACAGTTAAAAAATTTGATCATTTTAGAAAAAATAATCTTATTGATGGTATGCCAAAAATGAAACATACATTTAGAAATGTATTCTTGGATAAACTTTTTTACTTAGATTTCTATAGTGTTGAGCGATTTGGGAAAACAAAACTTGGACAAATGCTTTTATATGCAAAACAGAGTCAAAATATAACATTAATCCGCGAACTTATTAATGAAATTCGTCCACTAATTATTCAATTGATTAATACGAAAAAAATTGATGGCATTTTATTTATTCCCCCAACTGTAAAACGTGAAGTTCAGTTTATGAAAGTATTGGAGAAACAATTAAGTTTACCCCTAAGAACACTTTCCGTCACAAAAGTTAAAACGGAAATTATTGTTCCTCAAAAGACATTATCCAAGCTTGAAGACCGTGTTGAAAATGCAAAACAAACCATTATCGTTGATGATACAAAACAATATAAAAATATCCTTTTAATTGACGACGCTGTTGGTTCTGGCGCTACATTGAATGAAACTGCTAAGCAAATAAAGAATAAAAAATTAGCTAACGGTATGATTATTGGTTTAGCAATAACTGGTAGTTTCAAAGGATTTGATGTAATAAGCGAGGTATAAAATATGACATTATTTCAGCTGAGCACGTTAGTCAAGGCCCCTTCGATCATATAGTCCCAGACGCGGTGCCTTGGGTTATAGTCCTGAAAAATTGAGCATACTGGTCAAGAACCTTACGATCATATAGACCCGCAACTGCATTGTCTTGTCTCTAATCAAAACAAGAAAAACAAAGCACTAAAAAAGATTTTCTCGATGACTTCTGATTTAGCCTAAGGATTTAAGATAACAATAGATAAGTTCAAGATCGTTGCAAAACTAACCCAAGCTAAATACGCGATTAGAAGCCACCCTGCGGCTTTTGATATTTGTAGGAAATTCTTAATTGTTAAAAGTATCGCTAGCCACAAAACAATAATCCCAATAAATGCTGCAATCGGTGATTTTAGGCCAAAGAAAAGTATTGACCAGAGTACGTTGAGGGCAAGCTGGATAAAGAAAAAAGTAATTGCTTTGCGTTTTGTCTTTTTGTCTGTTTTTGTAATCCATACAATATAGAGAGATATTCCCATCAGCAAGTAGAGTAAAGTCCATACCGGCCCAAAAACCCAACTTGGAGGATTAAAAAAAGGTTTTTGAAGTGTTGCATACCAAGTATCAATTGCAGATGTTGTAAATAAGGAGCCTATCCCTGCAGCCAAAAAGCAGACACCAATACTAAAAAACAAGGGGGTAATCTTTAATTTGGTCACATAATTACTATAGCAAACTTACGGCTTTTGAAAAATTTAAGAAAGTTTACGATAGAAACGGTCTAGTACAGTTAAGGCATTATAACTAGCAATGTTGCGACCTTTTGACTGTAAAATAACCAAAATTTCTAATATTTAACCTCACTGTTATGACTACAAGCGAAATTAATGGTATTTGTGAAGACTGGATAGTAACCAACCCTGGCGGAGAAGCATATAAAGTTGCAGATGATGTATTTCAAAGAGCATATAAGGCAAAAAAAGGCAGTGACGGAGCCTTTGTTAGCTTAGGTGTTCCTGTACGAGTAGTTCCAGTTAGCGAGAACATTGTATTCAAAGCTCCATGGGGAAGCGACCAGGGAGTCCAAGCAGGAGGAGTAGTTGTTGAAAGAACAGATAACAGGGAACGATATGGTATAGAAAAAGAGGCGTATGAGACTACATACGAGCCCGTGCTACAAACGCAACCTGCAGGAAACTAAAATGCTCCTGTTAAACTCCAAGCAAGAAGGTTAGGTGTAATATAATTGGATCATGAAAAAAAGCGCCTTAAATGTTTCTGTGGAATATGCACACATATACACAAACAATAAGATTAGCAAGGAGCACGAACTTTCGCTCAATATTCTCAAAAAACTTCAAGCAAAATTAGAAAATCAAAAACAAACCTCCTCACTTGTCATTCTTGTTGATGATTATTCGTTTCCAGATCCCACCTTTGACTATAAAAAGTTTACTCTCTGGTTATCCAAAAAGGGTTTTCAACCAGATTTGATCTTCCGCGAATCACAACTAATTCCTCTTTGTGATGAGGTTTTACGAAAACTAAACAACAAAGAACTATATTCACAGTTGGTGGATTACATAAAAACTAGGAAATATCCATGCTCTCTATTTATCGCAGTTTGGTATTTATTAAGGTGTGGTTTTTTAGAACATAAATCGTTTAGCAAAAAAATCTGCGCATCACATCTAATAAATATTTTGCCAATTAGCTTTAAACCTTTCGAGGATAAAGCACTCGAAATAATAGCATCAACAGAATTTTCTGGAGTTGAAAAGCAAATTGAGTATATTTACATAGAAGGACGTCTTTTAGCCTAATTTCAAGATTATTACACAATGGATAATATTGATACTTTATTTAAAAATCATTCATTTAATTCCAGACTTTTGTTGAAGGAACTAAAACAACGAGGTGTGACTTTGCTTCCGATTAGAAAAACTAAACTTGTTAAGGCAACATTTAACAAGCACTGTGAAGTTTTGTACGACATTTATACTAATCTAGTTCCATATACGAAGGGCATAATTATTGACGACAAATACTTTGCAAAGCAATTTCTTAAGTCTGGCGAATTTAATGTAAATTCAGGTGAAATTTTTGATAAAAATCACAAAAAAGATGCGGTCATTTATGCTCACAAAATTGGTTTCCCTGTTGTAGTAAAACCAACTACCGGTTCTCACGGAGAAAATGTTTTTATGAATATAGAAAACGATAAAGAACTAAAGTTTTCGATTGACAACTTTCTTTCGCAATTTGGACCAGAAGCTTATTTTCTTGTTGAAAAACAATTTGAAGCAAAAGAATTTCGCATTTTTATAACTAAAAATGATTTTTTTGCTGCAGTTGAGAGAACTCCGGCAAATGTAACAGGAGATGGAAAAATCTCAATAAAGCAATTAATTAAAGCGGAAAATTGGAAAAGATCGAATCCTAGAATTACCTGTTTGTGCAAAATTCCAATCGATAATATTTTGTTAAGTTACCTTAAAAAGCAAGGCTTAACTCTTTCGTATGTTCCCAAAAAAAGAGAAAGAGTATTTTTGCGAAAGAATTCAAATGTCTCAACTGGTGGTAATTGTTGGGATGTAACAGATATAGTGCACCATTCTTATATAAAACTAAGTAAAGAAATTCTAAGTGCTCTAAACGTACCGTTTATCGGTATTGATCTATTGTGTAAAGACATAACTAACGAAATTGGTGACTACAGAATTTGCGAACTAAACAACGCTCCGGGCCTGTCCTTGCATATGATGCCTGAAATTGGAAAAGCAAGAAATGTAGCCGGCGCACTGGCTGATATTATTTTTCCAGAAACATATGAAAGTTAATCAAGAAATTTATACTATCGATTTGCCCGCTGCATCAAAAAAAATAGTACTCGAGTTACTAAAAATGGGTGCAATATGTCAAAAAATGCCGGGAACGGATTTCTATACAGTTAGTTTTGAGAACAAAAGCTATAATTTCTATCGCGATTTTACTCCATCAATACCTTATATGTGGGGAATAGCATTGTCCCGCAAATACTTATGGGTTGAAATGTTAAGAAGTTCAAACTTAAGGGCAACAGGTAAATTACCAAAAACTTATAAAAAATTAAGAATCTTTGTTACTAAAAATTATTACTACAATGCTCTTTTGGTAGAAAATGTTTTCTTAGAAGGAAACGGGCATAACAACATAACCGAGATTATAGGAAATGAGAACTTAAAAAGAATAAATTCAAATAACCCTTTACTAGTCCCACTTAAAATTAGATCCTATAAATATAACCTTATTAGGATAGTAAAAAAAGGAAAAAAAGTTTTAATTGGAGATAATTATAATTATACAAATGTGACCGCCTCAATTAACGCGTCTGTTGTTGAAATTGCTGAAAAAATAATAAGCACTTTTCCAAACTTAGAGTATATTTGTTTTGAATTTTTCTCAAAAAATTATAAAGTAGCCAATTCGCCCTATTTAATTGGCAATATTTTAATTTCTCCCGGAATCAACATGTTTACACGACTTGTTAAAAACAAAGAAAGTAGAGTTGCAAGTGAGCTTATTGTCGAGAACATGCTTTCCAGAGGGCGGACGAATAACTATAATTAATATATATGAACGATCAAGCTGAAAGAGGTCCTCAGATAAGTAGCGAGATTCGCCGAAAAGCGGAAGTGATAGCGCTTTTTATGGGCGGTGACTATAACATGACCGTTGGAGTTGGGCCTTGGGGAAGTGGTTGGCATTGGGATTTTGTAAAAAACCATGTAAGTATGGACGCGAAAGATTTGGCAACAGAATCTGAAGATGTAGTCAAAGGAGTGGCTTCTCATGAAGGGAACCATAGATTGGTCTCGCGTGCAGAACACGTGCTGGATTTATGGCAAGAGCCAGGCTTTTCATTTGGTTTTAATACATGCGAAGACCCAAGAGCAAATCAAGCTGGCATGGGTATGCGACCGGGGTCTCGCGACTGGATCCAAGCATATATCGAGCGAGATCTTAATCCTGGTGGAGGTCTGGACTACAAAGGAATGCAAGAACAAGCAAAAGGCACATTAGGTTATGTTCCTAAATTCATGCAGTGGGGTGGCGAAATGATCCACTACTGGTATGAAAAAGAGTTCAAAAACGCTCAAGGAACCCCCGAAGCATTACAAGAATTTGTAGATGAAATCCCAGATAAGGATGTTCGAAGAGTTTTTACTGAAACTGTGCAAGATTTCGACAACTTTTATCAGATAATACCTAAAACCAAAGATGAATTCGATATACAGCGTGAAGCAATTGCAAGCTCGTCCGTGTACAAAGATAAAATCTGGCCAAAATACAAAGAATTGGTGGACAAATCTGTAAAGGATCAAAGTCTAGCTAATATGATTAAAGACATGCTTGCCAACGATCAAGGCCAGCAAGGTCAGACTGATCAGCCAAATCAAGGCTCAGGTGGTAGTCAGGTAACAATGATTCCTTTTGAATCTCTTCCGCAAGAAGTCCAAGATGAAATTCGCAAAAAGGTTCAAGAAGCAAATAGAAAGAACCAAGATTCGTCTCAAAACAAAAAAGGTTCAGCTGATGGCGAGTCAAATCAAGAAAATCAAGGTAAACATGGGCAAGAAGGGAAACAGAGCCAAGCCGAACAAGCGGGGAGGAGCCAATCTCAACAAGGTCAAAAAGGCGAACAAGAAGAGCAGAGCCAAGATAGCGAAGAAAAATCTGGGCAAAGCCAGCAAGCGCAGAGCTCAAGTTCGGATCAATCTACGGAAAGTAGTCAGGGCAAAGGTGAAGTTAGCCAAGGACAGTCGGCTACCAATAATCACGCGGGCGAAAGTACAGAGCAAGAAAATAAAGGCTCTGCAAGCGAGACCTCTCCTAACATGAAAATCCCTTGGGATGACTTGTCAAAAAAAACCAAAGATGCTGTCAAAAGTGTATTCGACCAACTACCTCAAAGTCAAAAAGACACACTTCAGGAAAAAGCCAAAAGAGATCTTGAAAATGTTGAAGATGAAGCAAATGAAAAGTTAAAAGGACATATGAATGATCCTAAACACTTAGAATCTCACGAGGAGAGAAGAGAAAGAGAAGAAAATGAAAATTTAAGGCAAGAGCAACAAAAACAAGCAGAAAAAGCTGTGAAAGAAATGGAAAGAAAAAGAGAGGAAGCGCTTGAACGCATTCCGGCAAATTATTATCAAGAATTTTTAGCTTTACCCGAAGTTGACGCAGTCAGAAGGCATTTAGAAAAAGAATTTAAAGCTCTTTTTGAGCCGACAGAAAAACCAACTATCAGATATTCAACTTCTGGTTTGCAACCTTCCATGAAAAAAGCAATGCAGATGGAAGCAGACCCTCGAAAAAACCAGGCGTTTGAAATAAAGGGTAGACCAACAGAAAAAAGCTATAGATTCGAGCTCGTTATTGATCTTTCACCTTCAATGCAGGATAAAATTGAAGAAACCTTTAAAATGGTTGTTGCTTTTTCAGAAATTATGAACAGATTCGGTTTAGAGTTTGCTATTGTCGGTTTTGCCGATAGCTTCCCTAATTCAGTAAAGCTTTATAAAGATTTTGCAAAAAAGAAGTTAACAAAAGAAGATCGCGATAAAATAGGTGAAATGCTATATGATTGTCAGCGGGGCAGCGGTACACCTACTCATGAAGCTACTAAAGCCGGTTACGAATACCTAAAAAAAAGAATGAAACTCTTACCTCGCGACAACAATTTTTTCATAACTCTAACAGACGGTCAGCCAACCAGCACTTCTTCAGATGAAGTATTGCAGCTTCTACAAAAAGTAAGAAAAGATAAAAGCGTAGTCACAGCAGGTTTTGGTATTGGTCCCGGCACTGATTTTGTAAATAGCACTTATCCCACTTTGAACGAGCGCATTAAAAAAGCAATTGCCAGGAAAATTGGCAAAAGTGAAGGTCAAGTTGGAAACTCATATAAAAATGCCGAAGAGTTTGGTGTAGCTTTTGCTATAATTATGGAGTACATGGTTAAACACCCGGAATTATTTTATAAATAAAAATGGATCCCCATAAGCAACTTGCGCAATTTGTCAGTTTTCACTTGCATCCTCACAGTCCAGGCTACAACGCCATCGAAGGAATAGTATCCGTCAATGCCATAGGCAATCAAGTTAAAGATTTACTCGAGCTTTTAAACAAAGACTTTGTTGAGATAGACTATAGAGATTCTGATGATGCCGAAAGCTTTTTAACAGGTCTTGCAGAAAATCTGTCATCTGGAAAAATAGTTGTCATTAATCTAAAAAACCCTAAATTTGACCCCGTAGTTTTCGATCAGCTAATAAAACTTAAAGAGACCAATTCTTTTGATCTTTTAACCAAATCAAAAGATCTCTCTAGCGTTAAAATTCCTCAAGACGCAAAAATATTCATGCTCTCTTTAAATGAACATACACAACTAGAAGAAATTTCTGACCATTTATTCGATTTAAGAAAGGTTAATTAAATGCCAGCCGAAAAAAGACAAGAGCTAGAACGAAGACCTAACGAGGTGCCTGTTTTTCAGGAATATCCCCAAGAGAATAAAGTAAGGATTCTAGACGTTGTCCTGGATCGTTTACCTCTGCCAGACGACGTTAACTCTAGACGCTTTATTCCAAAATGGGATCTGCTTAAATCTTCTACTTGTTGGGATACTCCCACTGCCACTTTAATTCGCGATATGGCCTACCGACTCAATGCCGGTGTTTCCTCGAGAAATGAAGGACCAACTGGAGTTTCTAAATCATTTGCAGCCGAAGTTATTTGCGCTATTACTAACAGAAGTTATCTAAGGCACAATTACTCAAAGGAATCTGACCCAGGCGATACTATCGGTCGTTTTGTACCTGCTGACGCAAGGCTAGCCGTTCGATTTCAGGAGCTTTTATCAGAACCAGGCTTAGATTCTGATCTAAAAGATCTTATTAAAACTGCTGAAAAACAATCTAGGCCACTCACCATTTTGGAAAGTAAAAAAATAGCTGCGAGTCTTGGAATCGACAGTATTGACGATCAAATTCAATGGCGCTGGCAAAACGGAACATTAACAGGTTCCATGGCATATGGTAGTGTTTTTGGGGCAGATGAACCAAATATGGCACCAGGCAATGTTATAGAAAGAGAAAACTCAGCTGTTGAAAAACGGCCACAATTACGACTAGTCGAACACGAAGGGGAGATTGTTCGGCCGTTAACACCAGATGAGCAGTCCATAGTAGACGCAGGTGGAATAATTCCGGGTGTTATTGGATTGGACTCTAAATTTTGGTATGTTGCCGCTCAAAATCCTTATGGTATTGGCGGAGGTCGTTTTGAAGAATCTGAAGCAAGAAGAAATAGACTGCAAGACAGAGTAGTTGAAGCTCTAACCACAAAAGAATACGAAGAATTTCTTACATTTATGATTAAAGGAGATCAGCCAGATATAGTTTGGCAAAATAGGCGCTATAAAGGCGACCGAAACGTTCAAACACCCTATAGGGATTTGGAATCAATCCCGAATGTTGACGCGGTTATTAAATGGCTAGCCACATTTCAAACAGACTTAAAGGGACTTGTAGATAAAGGCAAGATTGGTTCAGAAAAAGATATAAAAGGCGGTTCGTATATTTACGCTCGCAGAAATTTAGAAAGGTTTTTAGACAGCGTTAAAAGAGGTTCAACAGCATTACTCGATGTTGACAAGTTATTCAAAACAGGCGAAATTGAATTTAACAGCAACTGGCATGATTTGTTCATAGAGGCAGTCCATCAAGAATATCTTGCTGGAATGTATCGCGAAGACCAGGAAATTGTCCAGGATTTAATTAAGGCAAGTGGTGTAGAAGAAGTTTTAGGTGAGTCTAAAAATAATCCTAAAGCCCCAAAGTGGATAGAAAAAGCCTCCAAAAAAGGTGTACATATTGAACAAGGTCAAGACACTTGGCAAATTAGCTAAATAGCCGAATTACGCATGATACAATCATAAAAATGGCAGAAGTAAGAGAGGAAAATGATAGAGTAGGAAATGGTATACCCCAGCCTGATTCTCTGCAACCAGAAGAAGTAGTATTAAGGTCACTAGGACCGCGATTCTTAGTGGACACAATTTTTACAGAAATTTCCGATTTATCCGCTGGTGCGCCCATTGCCTTAAAGGATGGCCAGCTTTATATGGATAGAGAAAGCCTGGAGCAAGAAAAGACAAAAGTCAAAAAAGCGTTGTCCGATTCCATAGAAAATGGCGATCATGAGGTTTTTTTAAGTATGACGGCTGGGCTTGAATCTTCAGACATTGAAGAACTTGTGGATCTTGGCGAAAAACTCGAACAAGCATTTGCAAGCAGAACAAAAAATCCTTTTGAGCTTAAATCAATCAACGTTGATTTGCTTACAGATGGCATCGCAGAACGAAACTTGATAAGGGAAGGTTTAAAACCCCAAATTGCCAGGCAACCATTTTCTTTTAAGGACAAAGACGGAAACGTACTAGATCAGGAAAAAGACTTAGATTTTGTTTTCGCCAAGAATGTAAAAAGCGGATATAAAATAATAGTTGGTTCAAAAAAGGGTATTGATCAGATAGACGTTCCGATTCAGATAGAGAATGGTAAATTTGATCCAGATCTGACAAAGATAGATAAAGACCCCGTGAACGATTCCATTACAATCCCTCTTTCAAACGCTAAAGATGGTACTGAGACTCTGGCAACAGTCATTGAAATTAGAAAAGGCCCAATAAATTTAATCGAAATTCTGAAAAAACAAGAAGAAAGAGAGCAAAAAGCAAAAAAACCGTCAGAAGTGGAGCAGGCGGAAGATTCCTACATGGCTTCAGTCTATAGTCCTCCTCCACCTCGCCCGCCGCGTAGGTCATCGGAAGGCGGAGGATACGGATATACTAGAGTTTCTGGTTAAAAAAAGATTTTTACTTCTCAGAAGTTTATAATTCACAAAAAGTGCGCGTTTATAATCCTCAGTCTGATAAAACATTACACAAAGAATTGGTCGAAGTTCTTCGTGTAATTCGCACAAAAAGAAAATTTAATCCCGGAAAATATTTAAATAAAAAGTCAGCACTTCTTAATAATTACATGAATAAATATCATCTAAAATCTTGCATAGTTGCGGTTAGTGGAGGAATCGACTCAGCTGTAGTTTTAGGCATATCTCACCAAGCTTCACGACAAAAAGATTCGCCAATCAAAAAAATCTATGCAATTTTGATGCCAATTTTTTCCAAAACTGCGACAACAAATCAAAAAGATGCGCTAAAACGTGGCCAAAGAGTTTCCAAATTTTTTGGCGCTAGTATCGCTGTAGTCGATCTTACAGAAAGCCACAAAGAGATTAAAAGAAAAGTTGATACGGCAATAGCACTTGATGGCAAACCTTGGGCGAGTGGACAACTAGCTGCATACATAAAAACACCAGCCCTCTACTACACAACTAGTCTGCTTAGCGAAAATAGTCTGCCTGGCATAGTGTGCGGAACGACTAACCGTGATGAAGGAGCATATTTAGGTTACTTCGGGAAAGCATCTGATGGTATGGTAGACATTCAGATAATTTCTGACATTCATAAAAGTGAAGTTTTTAAGTTAGCAGAACAATTAAACATACCACGAAGTATTATTAATGTTAAACCAAGTGGTGACATGTACGATGGCCGGATCGACGAGGATGTGTTTGGCACAACTTACGATTTCGTAGAACTCTATGTTTCTTATTTATCTTTTTCAAAATCACAAAGAGAAAAATTACTGAAGAGTTTAAACAAAAAGTCTAAACAGCAATTTGGTAAATTATCTAAACGATTAGAAAAAATGCACACATATAATTTGCATAAATATTTGGGCAAATCTCCTTCGATTCATCTTGATGTATACCAAAGAGCCGTACCTGGCGGATGGGATGAAAGCTAAATGAGAGTAAAAAATAAACAAAACTTGTGGGAGTTATTCATAATAAACGAGAAAGATGAAGTTGAAAAGCTCGATTCTGCCTATATAAATCTATTAGAACAAGGGAAATACAATCGGAATGATCTAAGGTTAGGATGGAAAATACTCCGCGACCCATTTATTTCCAAAACTTATTCCACCTACAAAGCTATTGACAAGATAATAGAAGCAGGCTTTTTTGATGATAGAATAGAGCCAAACTCATACCAGAGTGAACCACTTGACCCTAATTGGATAACCACACCCATAGGTAAAGTTATAGAAAACTTAGCTATCTTAAAAAACAAAAATACCATGCCAGCGGTTTTACTTTCCACAGGGGGATTTTCACCAATACACGCAGGGCACGTACAAATGATGGAGATCGCAAAAGTCGAATTAGAAAAAAGAGGAACAATAGTCATTGGAGGTTATCTCTCTCCATCGCATGACGATTATGTTTTAAATAAATATGGAGGATCATCCCTGCGGCTTGATGCAAACTACCGTATTAATCTTTGCCAAAATGAGGTCGCCAACAGCAGTTGGTTAATGATTGACTCTTGGGAAGCCAGATACAACAAAGTCCCCTTAACTTATACCGATGTGTTATCAAGATTAGAAGCTTATCTTAGTCATCATGCGCGAAGGAAAATTGACGTGATATATGTTTTTGGTAGCGACAACGCTTTCTTTTCAAGAACTTTCATTGGCAAAGGGAAATGCGTATGTGTAAGAAGAGATGGGCACGAAGAAAACATAAATAAAGTCATGAATGAGCCTAAAATTAAAGATAACAAAAACATTATTTTTACTTCACAGTTAAAAACAAAACCAAAAATATCTTCGAGCGAAATTAGGCAGGAAATGAATACTAAAAAAACCATGTACAGAAAAAAAGACAAGGAGAGTCTTATTTATGCGATAAGAGACGACGGCGACTGGGCCCTTGCGCCTATTCGAGCAATAAAAGGCACAAAAAATATTAAAAATGAAAAAAATGTTTTTTTGCTAAAACTTGCTGACATTTTGCCTAACTTATTCTCAGAAAGTGCCATCGAGGATGATGGTCTTAATTGTAAAGTTCAAATTGTTAGTCAAAATTCGCAACAATTTTTAGTTAACAAACTCATTAAAAATAAGAATGTTATTAACTTAGATGTATGCACAATAGGAGGATACCGCTTGAATCTTTCAAGGCTTTTTTATCTTTCGGACGGACAAATAAATCCCAAAGCAATTATCGCAAGACCAGGATATCAAGGAATAAAGGCTCAAATAAAGGAAATACCGATGGGCCAATACATTCTAGTTGATGATGACGTTGCAAATGGATTCACCACAGGAAAATTGCTTTCTAACTTGCCTGGCAGAATAAAAGTTACAGAAGTTATTAGTTTGGTTAAACTAAGCATGAAATCAGAAAAATCGCAAAATGACGAAATATTATTAGATATTGTTGACCTGAGAGACTTTATCATCGGTTCACGAGAAGGTGGGCTTGTGGTAAGTCTTCCTAATCACCAAATTTGTAGGGCTCCTTATTTGTTGCCTTATGTATCGCTACATAGTCGAGCCATGATCCCTTCCTCAAAAGAGTTATATCTTTCTTTATTGTTATGGAAACTAAATGCAGATTTTTATAAAAATATTGGAGGGAAAATTGTACTTTCCCAGACCGACCCATATTTTCAAAAGCTGATGAAATATATTGGTTTTTCAGATAACTTTTTGCTGGTCGATATATGCAAATGGCATATAGATCAACTTTTAAGTGGGATTTCCCCTAGTCTCTCATCTAAAAATCCCTTTACCCTATCGGCTATTGATAACTTTCCAATTCCATCTTCTTCAAAAGAAACATACGCTTGATAATCCGATTGGCAGTCACAACGCATACCTTCTAAACCTTGCGTATCGTGAGTTTTGTTATAACTTTCGAATGCATCAATAAATGTTGGCGTACACTGATCGCAGTTTCTCGGACAAACAGAATCTAAATTTCCCTCAGGTTTTAACTCGGACGTTACAATTCTAGGTCTACTTGCAGGGTTTTTGCGCGAACTTATCTTAAGAACTTCTGCCACTGACCAAAGCCAAGGCGGTTTAAACTGACCATTTTCAAAAAGAAGTTGGCCAATTGTATTTGGGGCAATTCTTGTTGGACATAATATTGGATTTTCAATACCGAGGCGATCCAAATAACTAATAGATTCAACTGTATCACAAATAGCTTCGCTTTCGGTTAAAAAAGGCGGCTTAATCATTAAAAATGTTAATGGCGTATAGTTGTTTTCTTGTAAAGTGTTAACTGCTTTCTCGAAATTAGCTCTTGTACAAGTAGAATTTACCGCTAGTTCTCGAACTAAATCGTTTGAAGACTGTAAACCTATTGCCACGGCTAATTCTTTATCTCCTAGATGGTTTTTTGCACCCGAAATTTTTTCAGGAGTAATGAATTGCGGCAATGACTCTACCACAAGGACAGACGCTCTACTCCTAGCAACTTGTTTAAAAATGTGTTGCCTAATGACAGGGTCAATTTCTTGGTCTGCGAAAAAATTACCGTTATTGTAAACAGTAATCATTTCGTAATCGTCAAGCGAAGCGCCATCAAATGAAGAGTCGAATTGCTGAATAATATCCGCAGGTGAGATGCTGCGTCGTTTGGGGTCAAGCGCTTCATTTGGTAATGGGCACATTGTACAAGTGGCAGTCATGCAAGCAGGAGCTAAAAGTACGATCCTTTTTCTTTTAAGAGAGCGGTTTTCGTAACTTACGTAATCGTCTCTAGCTGACTGTGGCAAATTCAAAGATCTATCCAAAGGAATTGTCATCTTTCTAATGCCGCGTGCCGACATTGTAAGTTTAGCTCTGAGTAGAGGAATATTTTGTTCTGTCATTTCACTCCCGGGGAATCATTATTGCTTTTTTAGTATATATACACTACTAGACTTAAAATAGGCACCTATAGACGCTTTCAGTTCAAAGTCTATCACAACAAAACCGGAGTTTAAAAGATTATTAATGGTATTCTTGAATACATATTTGGAGAATAAATATTCTTTTTCTAGACTTAGCATTTTATCCATATAACTCTTGTATTGAGACAAACATAAATATCCTCCGTTTGCAATAATCGTTTTAAATACTTCAGATATCTTCTGAGTAATTTCTTTTTGATTTTCATTTTTATTTATAAGAATTATTTTCCAAAACTCAACAATTTCCTGCTCATTTTCGTAAAACTTATTAATGTTAAGGTTCGCCTTTCTAGCAAAATAATAAAGTATAAGGTCATCGATTATATGGTTTCCAATCACGAAAGGAAATTTCTCTTTAGTAGGAGAGAATAAATCTCGTTTCAAGATTTTGATTTTAAATTGAGGATTAAATAGTTTCATAAATTTAACCAACTGCTTCATTGAAGCATAATCTTCATCAAGTATAGTGACTGTCCCTTTATATCCAAGGTAAAATAAGGCTAATTCAATTTTTGGAGCATAACCAGGGCAAAGATCTAAAATGTTTGTTTCTTTATTGATAGGAAGATTGGATAATATAGAACTCCACGTTTTAGCAATCTTTGAATAAGTATCGATATGTTTATACATTCTTTTAAATGTTTCTGACACATCAAAAATATTTTCAATTATTCCGCTAGTTTCGTATTCATTTTTAACCAAACGTAGGTTGATCGCATTTAGGTCCGTTCTCACTCTCTTCTTGGCTTCCTGTGATAGAGTTTTTTTACTAAGCAACAAACCTAGTTCTTTTAACGAGTCATTCATAAAGGAATTATAACTTAGAATGAGCTTTTCTAATCGGTATTATTACCGTTTGCTTAAAAGGTTGGAAATTTTGAGGTTCGAATTAAAAGAAAGCCGAATGGGACTTTTAGCAAGCCCCATTCGGCTATTCTAGAGAAGACGGTCACCCAAGGGTGCCCGTCAGTGCTGCGGAGCAGGGATTCGAACCCCAATAAACGGATCCAGAATCCGTTGTCCTACCGTTAGACGACTCCGCAAAGTTATAAGACCTGTTCATTCTAACAAAATAAAGCTAATTCCGAAATATTTGTTTTTTCTAAATGTCTTGTATTGTTGATTTATTAAATAATCAGCCGTATAATCCCCAAAATGACAGAGCGAGTTTAAATTCCAAATACTGGAACATTTATATCTATGGAAGGGCAACTTTACATTGACGGTCAAGAGCAAACTCGGGAAAATTTTAACCATATAATTGTGTGGGAATATGCACCCTCAGAAAAAGTTCTAAAAGCCTTTTCTGAAGTTGACAGAAGAGAATTCTCCCCAAACGAACATAAGCAATTTGCTTATACTGATCAAATTATTCCGCTAGAAGGTGCAACCATAAGTCAGCCGAGTCTAATTGCCAAAATGATAGACTGTCTCGATTTATCAGGTCGCGGTTTTGTCCTGGAAATTGGAACTGCTTCCGGCTACACATCTGCTGTTCTTTCTAAGCTTGCCACACGCGTAGACACAATAGAATACAATGAAATATTAGCTAATAATGCCACTAGTGTGCTTGATAAGCTGGGTTTTTCAAATGTAAATGTCCACATCGGTGATGGGGCAGCAGGTTATGCCCAAAAAGCTCCTTACGACTCAATCATTGTCACAGCAGCAGTAAAACACATCCCGGTAGAATTAGTGTCTCAACTCATAGAAGGTGGCAGAATTGTAGCCCCTGTAGGGGATGATCCCGAAAATACCTATTTAACAGTGTCAAACAAAGAAAATGGTGAGCTAATCACCGTTAAATTAGAACAAGTTTGGTTTATACCTCTTATAAGTGACCTTCCTGGCGGGTAGAAATCAGAAGAAGAATTTGAAGAAGCAAAACAAGCTTCTCTTGAGAAAAAAACAGAGCTATTTGGTGAAGGATTTTTCACTGCGCTTGCCGAAAAAGCAGGCGTACAGCCAGGGGCTCTACTTTACGCTTTGGAAAACATGAAAGCTACTGATTTTAAATAAAAAACGTCTTTGCAGCTTTTGGCAAAGAAACTCCGCAATACGATCCATCCCACTCAACGGGGCAATATGAAGCTAATTTTATCATAATATATTGTTATTGTTCCCAAGGGCACAGATACTTGATATCATCTCATATATATTTTCACCATGGAGGCAAAGAAAAAAGTAGCAATTTTAAAAGGCTTTGATCTTTTTGATGAGTTATCCATATCCCAAATTAGGCTAATCGCTGACTATGTCACCGAAAAGGAATTCGAACCTAATACAATTTTCATTGAGCAAGAAGCAGATGCAAATGTTGCCTATTTCATTTATGAAGGGAGTGCCAAGGTATATAGAATTACGCCTGAAGGGGAAGAAATCAACCTTTCGATAATTGGTGCACAAGAAGTTGTTGGCGAGATGGCACTTCTGGATCATGGTTCCAGATCCGCAAATGTAGAATCCATTCAACGAATAAAAACATTAGCGCTTTCCGGGGAAGAGTTTAAAAAAATCTTAAAAGAGAAACCTGAAATTGCTTTCAATCTACTTCTTATACTTTCCAAGCGAGTACGCAAGCTTAGTGAATTTGTAGAGGAAATTGTATCCCAAAAGCTACCTCAAAGGACATGGCACGTACTGGTATTGCTCTCAAAATATTTTCCAAACAGTGAGATTACTCTTTCACAAGAGGAACTTGCACAAATAATTGGTGCAACACGTGCCAGGGTTACGGAAATTCTTGACAATTTAGAAAGCCAAGGCAAAATAGAACTTTCACACAAGAAAGTAAAAATCCTCTAATTTGTGCTTTAAAGAACAGCAACTCATAACACACCGCAATAAAATGTATTCGGAATGGAAACAGAATTTCGAATTGGTCATTATCCGTTTTCGAAAAATGAGACATCAACGATGGTTCATGCGGAATATGGCCGCCATCTGGCTAGACTTCTTCAATCACCGATGTTTACCTATCACGACCGAACCAAAATCTTTGATTATGTTATAAACCACTTTCAAAGAGCGGAGTCTCTCTTTGAAGTGGAGCATTTAGCGCGAAAAGAAGGAAAACCTAACGCAAACCTTTACTATCATGGCAGGGAGTATGCAGTTTACCAGGCGGGATACGATTCTGTTACCATCGCAATAGCACTTCTAGACAAGAGCAAAGTGGCCCGCTATTCAACACCAGAAGGCATTTTGGCAATCCTAATAGCTGGTGCGAATCATGATAACGGATATGTCGATGGCGCGCCACAAGATTCAAACTACGCAGCGAGGCAACCAATTCATGTTATAGAAAGTATTCGCTCAGCCCTGTATAATTTCGATCAGATTCCAGTCCCATCAGGTCTGAGCACAGCAAAAATACGCAGACTAATCCCATTGGGCATCCACGCAACAAATTTTCCATTTACACAACTCCATACAACAGAAAGAAAAGGAATGCTCGCAAGTCTTGACCCAAAAGAGAGAAAAGAGGCGATAATAGTTGCCTTATCGGTGCAATTTGCAGATCTCGGAGGCCAAGTAGCAAGACATGATTATTTAGCAAACCTTAAAGATTTAAGAAAGGAAATGAATTGTACAGAAAAAGGTCTTGGCGATCGAATAATTGGCAAGGACGACGAAATGGGTGTGAAATGTAAAGCCTTCATAGAAAATATTGTAGAAAGAGGCGTAGGCAGAACTGCAAACGCCTTTTTCGGTACAAAAGACAATCCCTTCAGCCTCGAATGGGAAAAACACGTTGCTTAGGGCTAGCTAACTATTTTTCAAGCTTAAAATCGGTTATCATTAATATAATGCTTGCAAAAAAAGGCTTTGTATTTATCCCAATTTTTTTATTTGTTATATTAACATCTATAGCAATTACCGTTTCTTATTTTGCCGGCATAAGAAGTGTACATAACGAACCAATAATCCAGACCCTAACCCAAATAAACCCAACAGAAGATGAGCTTTCTGCGTCCTCTCAACAATCGGATACAAACAAGAACGATGTTCTTGGTACAACAACAATTCCAACATCAAATAACTTGCCAACAAATGGATATTCTAGACAAAAAGTAGCAACAGACAGGGGAATTTTTACAGTTAGCATAATAGCAGCAGATCTCAACTCCGCGCGTGTCATTGCCGACACCGCTTCCGAATCTTCTTGTAGAAACAATTGTCCGGTACTCTCACTCAAAGATTATGTAACCAGAAGCGGTGCTTTTGCGGGTATAAACGGCCCATATTTTTGCCCGGCGACATATGCTAGTTGTGCCGGCAAAACCAACGCCTTCGACACGCTTTTGATGAACAAAAATAAGGTTTACTTTAATTCCGATAATAATGTCTACAGTACAGTGCCTGCCGCAATTTATTACGGCAATACCTCCCGCTTTGTTGGCCAAAGCCTAGAATGGGGCAGAGCTACAAGTGTCGATTCGGTCATCGCCAATTACCCACTTTTGGTTAAGGATGGCAATATTCGTTTTACCGGCAGCGGTGAAGGAAAGCTCAACGGAAAGGGTAACAGAGCATTTATTGGTAGCAAAGACAATTATGCATATATGGGAGTAGTGCAAAACGCTACAGTTGCCGAAGTTGCAGTTGTACTAAAGGCTATGGGAATGAAAAACGCCTTGAACCTAGATAGTGGCGGTTCTACGGCACTTTGGAGTGGCGGCTATAAATTTGGACCTGGTCGAGGTATTCCCACAGCAATTTTATTCGCCAGAAAATAATTATCTAAATCAACTTAATTATTCTTTTTTCGCTAATTATAAAATCCATAGGAACATCATTTGATTCATACTCAAAATTATTGACTATCCCAAAGTCGTAGCACAAACCAATCTTAATACACTTTGAATCTGTTAAAAGCCTGTCGTATACACCTTTTCCATAACCGATCCTAAAACCAATATTAGAAAAAGCTAACCCTGGAACAATTGCAACATCGCAATCACCAATAAGTGCTCGTTGTATTTTTTTCGGTTGTTTTATATTAAATGGGCCGGAAATTAGATCGTCTCCAAGTCTATATTTACTAATACACCAGGCATTTTTCCCAAAAACCGGTAAAAATACTTTTTTATTACTTTCTAACAACATATTTAAGATGTACTTAGTTTCCACCTCATTATTTATAGGCATATAAATTAAAAAATTTTTTGCATTTTGAAAAATGTTCATATTTTGCAATTTTAACGTAATCATTGCACTACTAATCGCAATCTGATTAATTGATAACCCGAGTCGTAATTTAAGAAATTTTTTTCTGATTAGATCCTTCTGTTGTTTTAATTTAGACATGTTGAGTAAATTAACGACATATGAACAAAAATAAATGACAAAAAACTAAAAATCTTTACTCAAGATTTTTAAAGCAGCAATATAAGTAAAATACTGACATGCAACTACAACAAGTGCAATTATTGGACCAATCCAAACATGAATAATTTTAAAACCCAATAACGGGACATAAGTTGAAAAAAAACAAACAGCAATAAAAATTACAAAAAAATTAACTAATATCTGTGTTTTGATGCTTTGAGTAATTCCCAAAACCAAAAATGTCCTAGAAGCACCTAATATTATCAAATTAAAGATTAAACTTAAAAGTACCGTACTCATCGACCAGTTGATTTTGGAATTGCCCAAAATCAACCAACTTCCCAAAATTACCCAAAGCAATAGCAAGCTCACCGAACAGGCAATACAGGAGACTAAAAATATTAAGAATTTTTCCGAAGCTATATCATTCGTTGCCATACTTAAGAATAATCATAGACTTTTTATAAGTCAATTAGCCTGAGATAAAATTGACTTGCAAGCAAGGTTTATAGTAGATTTAGATTAATAGATATGGTTACACAAGAAGAAGTAATCGAAAAACTCAAACTATGCATGGATCCGGAGCTTAATCTTAACATTGTTGATTTAGGCTTAATCTATAGTATTAGTATCGACCAATCTCATGTTAATGTACAAATGACATTGACCACTCCAGGTTGTCCTTTGGATTCGTATTTTGTTAAAGATATTACCTCTAAGCTAAAAAGCCATAAAGGTATTTCTGACGTTTTAGTTGAATTTTCGTTCGATCCGCCCTGGACTCCCTCTAGGATGACCGATGAATCAAAGGACCTCTTAGGCTTTGTTAATTAGTTGACTTCGGATTATCTTCGGGTTATTATATAATCTACGATTAACAAGTTTTAGGGTATTGACAAGTATTGCATATAGTGTCAATCTGGAATTAGACCACAATATCTTGTGCTTTTAGAAGTTCCGTGAAACAAAAGGAGCCTGCAACTAAAAGCACTATTTTCAAGACAAGGGCAGCAAAATATATCAAAGTAAGGGGAGCAAAGTGATTTGTCCGTTCTGTACGCATGGAGTAACAAAAGTTGTAGACAAAAGAGAATCTGGAGATGATGGCAAACAGACTAGAAGGAGACGCGAATGTCAAAAGTGTGGACGTCGCTTTACGACATTTGAACGAATCGAAAGCCTGGAGTTATTAATTGTTAAAAAAGACGGCAGGCGTGAAATTTTTGACAGGGGAAAGCTGCGAAGCGGTATTTTAAAGTCATGCGAGAAACGACCGGTTTCCGCAGATGATATCGAAAGAATATTGGACGAAATAGAGTCGGAGCTAAGAAAAAGCAGTTCCAGTGAAGTCGCAAGCAGCGAAGTAGGGGAATCGGTAACAAAAAAATTAAAAAAGTTGGATAAAATTGCCTATATCCGCTTTGCATCTGTTTATAGACAGTTTGCAGATATCAAGGATTTTGAAGAAGAACTAAAAAATCTATCAAAAAGATTTAAATGAAAAAAACACTCAGTAAAAACCCGATAAAAGTAAATTTAAGGTTTAAAGAACGTGAAGCGGCAAGGCGTTTTGGTCGCAATATTCCCAAAGCACCCGCAGACTTGATAGATCCAACCCTTTCCGAAAATGCAGCCTATATTGCCAAAACCAGGTATGCATTTAGGAACGAACAAGGGGAGCCCATAGAAACACCCAAAGATCTTTTTTGGAGAGTTGCCTACTATATTGGCACAGCAGATAGGATTTATGGCAAAGCGGCAGATCACATACAATCCGCCCGCGAATTCTACAAGTTAATGGCTAATCAAAAGTTTATTCCTAATACGCCGACTTTGGTTAATTCCGGCAAAATAGGCCAATCCCTTTCAGCGTGCTTTGTACTGCCGGTAGAAGACGATTTAGAATCAATCCTAAAAACCATGCGCGACATGGCTATGATTCATAAAATGGGTGGCGGAACAGGATTTTCCTTTTCAAAACTTCGCCCCAAAGACGACATTATCGGCACATCAAAAGGTAAAACTACTGGCCCCGTAGCATTTTTGCAGGCATACAACGATGTAACTTCTCAAATACGTCAAGGCGGTGTCAGAAGAGGTGCCAACATGGGAATTTTACACTATACCCATCCGGATATTCTACGTTTTGCGGTTCATAAAATTGACGAATTTTCGCTCACCAACTTTAACATTTCGGTAACTGTCAATGAAGAATTTATGGAGAAGGTGAAAACAGATGAAAAATATATAGACGTCGAAGGTAAGGATTTAGAGCAAAGACAAATAGACGAAATCATCGAAGATCTCAAAGAAGCCTACGCTATTCGTGATCTGGATCTCAAAAACGTTAGAGTAGAAGAGGCTGTCAAGAAGTTATATGAAATTTGCAGGGCAAGAGAAAAAGGCGAAGGATACGGCTTGATTAACCCAAGAACCGGTGAGGAGACCGGCAGACTTAACGCCAAAAAAGTATTTGATCTTATCACCAAACTTGCCTGGCAATACGGCGATCCCGGTATGATTTTAATCGACAGGGTTAATAATTCCCGGGCCAATCCGACCCCAAATATTGGTGTTATCGAAGCGACCAATCCATGCGCCGAGCAGCCTCTTTTACCATACGACGCCTGCACACTTGGCTCAATTAATCTAGCCAAGTTTATTTACCCTGTTTACCCCGAGCTTGATCGAGGGGAGAACGATCAAAGGGTCGAAGACAATAAAACAAACCTTTCTGTCGACAAGAAAATCGACTGGAACAATATGCGTGAGACTATTCACACGGCTATACACTTTTTGGACAACGTTCTGGATATGAACGAATATCCGGTTGATGAAATTGACGAAATGACTAGTCGTATCCGTCGGGTTGGACTTGGCGTCATGGGCTGGGCGGATATGTTGGTTAAGCTTGGTATCGGTTATGACACCAAAGAGGCATTCGATCTAGCAGAAAAGGTTATGAAATTTGTGCAAGTCGAAGCAGATATGGCCAGCGTCAATCTTGCCAAAGTGCGCGGAACCTTCCCTGCATTTAAGGGTTCTATTTATGACCACCCTGGCGACATCAAACCAAGAAATGCAGCCAGAACAACTATCGCCCCCACAGGCACCATTTCACTTCTTGCCGATTGTTCTTCTGGAATCGAACCTCACTTTGCCTTAACTTTTGCAAAAAACACCATCGAAGGCAAAAGACTTTATAATACCAACTCTTACTTTTTAGAGGCGCTAAGGCAAAGAAGTCTAGAAAACGAAGAAATTCTAGCTAAAATTGAGGAAAATAAAGGTTCCGTTCAAAATCTTGCTATAATACCAGACGATCTAAAAAAAGTTTTCGTCACGGCTGGAGACATTACACCACCAGACCATGTCAGGATGGCTGCCTCTTTTCAAAAATTCACAGATAACGGAATTAGTAAAACCATTAACTTTCCAAACGAGGCCACGGTAGATGATGTTCGCGAGGCTTATTGGCTAAGCTACGAACTTGGATGTAATATGATTACCATCTACAGGGATGGTTCTAGAACCAAACAAGTACTAGAGGTTAAAAAGGGCAAATCATATTATGACCAAATGACTGGCCATAGGCTTTCCAAAGACTCCCAAGACCTACCATTTATTCCAGGAAAACGCCCAACTCCTCAAGAAGCATGGGGTATGAGAGTTCGCAAAAAAGCCGATGTTGGTCAGGTCTACACATCTGTTTTTCGGGATAGCGATAGCACCCCGGTTGAAGTTTTTGTTAATATCGGCAAAACTGGTGGTTATGTGGCCGGCGCAGCCGAAGTAACAGGGCGATTGGCCTCCCGTGCCCTCAAATATGGTGCATCCTTGGAAGAAATCGCAACAGATTTGGTTGGTATTTCTTGCGGAACGCCTTACGGCTTAGGTTCAGAATCAGTTTTATCGGCATTTGACGCTGTCGGTAAATCACTTCTGGAAATTGCCCGTGCCAAACAATTGCAATTGCCGGTTCTATCAGATCAGCAAGATTCGGATGAAGAAATCATCAAATCACCGGTTCAAACATCAACAAATGGCAATGGTCACTCACTATCGTCCAATAGTCACTCAACAAACGGTCATTCCTTAAGTTCAAACGGACATACCAACGGATACACAAATGGTCATTCAAACGGTCACAGTAATGGCCATACTAACGGCAAAATATATGTAAATCAAACTGATGAAAGCCTGCAGCTCTCACTCCAACAAGTTTCTTTCAACTCAACACAAGACGGCCTACTTACTACAATGCACGAAGAAAAAATGATCGAAACAAAATTCAACTCCTGCCCGGATTGCGGATCCCCGCTGGCTTATCTCGAAGGCTGCCGTAAATGCGTTTCTCCTTCCTGCGGCTGGTCCAAATGCAGCTAAATCTGCTAAACTCTCAATAATTACAACTAGCTTAGTGCAATGGTGGTATCAAAAAATAAACAGCCGAAGATAAGGGTTTTATTTTCATATATATCTAGTCGAAAACTTCCGATACTAATATCGATATTTTATTTCGTAATTGTTTTAGTTCTTTTATTAAACCGCTTTTGGCAATATGAAGTTTTTTACTATGACCATGGGTATGCAGAAAGAGCTGCTTACCAGGTAGCACACCTTCAAAATCCCACATGGGACCGAGACGGAAGAGTCTCTATATTCACCGATCATGTTTATCCTAGCCTTCTTTTACTTTTCGCACCTTTTTATTGGATTTGGAATTCTTACTTAACTCCAGTGGTTATATTGGCGGTTCTTTGGGCAGCAATTCCACTAATTGCCTACGAAATTGGTTTTGCCTTAAAAATTAATAAATTCATGCTTTATTCGTTAATGTTTGCCTTTTTGTTTTTCATTGGAACCCAAAATGCCATCATTTTTTTTCTTAAAGATATTTCCGTTTCTATCCCATTCTTTTTACTGCTATTGCTTGCAATATTAAAAAGAAAGATTAAGCTGTACTATTTATTGCTTTTGTTAAATTTAGGGTTTAAGGAAACAATTACAGTTACCACAATATCATTAGGAATAGGACTCATTTTATTTTATGACCGTTCTTTTAGAAAACACGCAGTAGCCACAATAATAATATCTGTAGTTTATGGTTTATTTATTTCACGTATTTTTGTACCCTTTGTAATATTTAAATCCTACGGCCATCTTCAAAGTTACGGATTCAACCCAGATCTTATACCAAACCCACTTTACTATTTATATAATTTATTCAACACGCCACAAAAAAGGGAAACTATCATTACATCTTTATCTACTTTTGGTTTTTTACCTATATTCACACCCCTTGGTTTTTTATTAGTACTTCAGGATTATGCTCAACGATTTGTACTTATTCAAGCCAATAGCCCCTTAAGACAAGGACTAAACCTGCATTACAATATCAGCTTAGCGGCATTATGTTTTTTTGGCTCATTATTGGCAGTCAGTAAATTGCAAACCAAAAAGTATTATAAAAAACTTATATATATCCACGCTGTTTTGATAATAATAGGTGTAATTATTATGCATCGGTTTATTTATCACGGTCCGTTTGGACTTCTCTATAATAAAGATTTTTTCAAAATTACAAAAAATATGAAATTTATGGATGATTTTGTAAACAAAATCCCAAAAAATGGAAAAATTATGACACAAAACAATTTAGCTGTGCGTTTTACCCACAATGACTTGTATATATTAAGTTCAAAGAATTATGTTGAACAAATACAACCCGACGTTGTAGCTATGGATTTCAGGCCAGGTCAGAACATTAATAATTACTGGCCAATGACAACTGAAAAAATGATAGCCTTAGCACAAGATTTAAAAGAAAACGAGAACTATAATTCTTTATTAAATGAAGAATATAGATACATATTCATCAAAAAATAAAAATGTGTATTAATAAATATCTTACCCCACAGTTTCCTATGAATAGTCCAAATGCAGCTAAATTCCTCTAGGTGAAATCATTTGCTTTATATTTCCAGGTTAGTTATTCTTTTGGCAATGTTAATCAATAAATATAAATTAATTATTTTTGATCTCGATGGAACTCTCGTACACACTACCGCCGAATATCGTTATTTCATAGTTCCTCATGTACTTAAAAAAATAGGAGTTTCAAAAAAACCAAATTTAAAATTAATTGATAAATTTTGGTTTGACGGAAACAGAAACAGCACAATAATAAATAACTTTAAATGTGACAAAGATTTATTCTGGAAAGTATTTCATAAAGAAGATAATGCCGATCAAAGAGCAATATATACTCATGCTTATGATGATGTTGAAGAATCTGTAAAAAAACTTAAAAAATTAAATAAACTTCTTGCAATCACTACAGGGGCTCCTAAATGGATAGCTAAAATAGAAACAAATTTGATTCCAAAAAATGAATTTTTGAAAATTATTTCCATTACATCGACAAGATATAAAGCCAAACCTCATCCTGAAAGTTTAATAGGTTGTCTGAAATACTATGGAATAAAAGCGCAAGATTCTGTATATATTGGAAATAGTGGGGAAGATGGAATTTACGCAAACGCAGCAAAAGTAGACTTTATTTATTTGGAAAGAAGAGAACACTCTTTCTCAGGTAAATCGATAACAACAATAAACACTTTAAAAGATTTATTTTAAATGAGAATTAATAAATACCTTGCACAAATTGGCATTGCGTCCAGAAGATCGGTAGATTTGATGGTCGAGGAGGGGAGAATCAAAATCAACAATCAGGTTGCAAAACTAGGCGATCAAACAGATCCGTTAACAGATAAAATATCAATAGACGGCAACAAAATAGGGGATAGGCAAGAGCAAAAAGTTTATATTATTCTCAATAAGCCCGTCGGTTACATATCAACTGCCGCCAAAATCAAAGGTGAAAAAAATGTTTTAGAACTGGTAAATCCCTCTTATTCTTCGAGCGAGCGAAGTGAGTCGAGAAGTTCCAAGAAGAAGTTCTCCACAAGGTCGAACAATAATATTCCCAGGCTTTATCCGGTTGGCAGGTTAGACAAAGACTCGACCGGTTTAATTTTACTCACTAACGATGGAGAACTGACCCAAAAAATAACCCATCCAAAATTCCATATCCCAAAAACGTACGAAGTAAAAGCACTGGGAAACGTCGACGACCACAAAATTGAAATCATGCAAAAGGGAGTAGTTTTGGAAGATGGTAAAACCAAACCAGCCGATGTCAAAATAATTTCCAAATCACTCCCCCGCCACAGTATATTTCAAATTACACTTTATGAAGGAAAAAAACGCCAAATTCGCAGAATGGCCGCGGCTCTGCACATACATATAATCGACCTAAAACGCATTTCAATCGGCCCCATACAAATAGGAGGTTTACCTCTGGGAAAATTTAGGAATTTGACTAAAGAAGAAATTAAAAGTCTAACTACTGATTAAAATCCTTTACAGTCATGCTGAATTTAGTTCAGCATCTAGATCCTGAAACAGGCTTGCCCCAAAAAAGATTCTGGATCAAGCCGCCTTTGGCGAGCCTCGTTATAAACGGGTCCAGAATGACATATTCGGGGTTCAGGATGACATATACTCACCGACTTCTTCCCTTCCAAATAATCTCTTTTACATTTTCTTGAAAATTTACAAATCTTGCCAAAACAAATAACCAATCAGACAACCTGTTTATAAAAGAGAGTGCATGATTGCTGATCCTCTCGGTTTTTGCAAGAGTAACTATCGATCGTTCCGCGCGTCTTGCAACAGTCCTGGCAAGATGTAATTTAGAACCCGTCTCTCCCCCGCCAGGGAGTATAAAATTTTTCAGAGTCGGTAAGTCCTTATCAAATAAATCAATTTCTTTCTCAAGCCGCGTCACAAAAGTTTTTGTAATTCTGGGAATCTTCACCTTAACATCGCCAGGCGTCGCCAAATCTGTCCCTAAAACAAAAAGTTCACCCTGAATACGAACCAACTTTTTCAAAACATTTGCCGCTGGCTTCTCTGCAACAATAGTCCCAATCAAACTGTTCAGCTCATCTACGCATCCGTAAGCCTCAATCCGCGTCGAATTTTTATCAACTCTCCTCCCACCAAATAAAGAGGTTTTGCCCTGGTCGCCTGTTTTTGTATATATTTTCATAACTAATACAGTTAATGATAAAACATTAGAGATTCATTTCACAAAAATATTTTCCTTCTTAATTTGTGTACTGTTATCAAAAATATATACCTGCATATCCTTATACACAAAAGTTGAAATTATCGGTAATTCCAACTTAGGTTGAAAATTTGTTTTAGTGAACCAGACGATTCTTTCCGGACTCTCTGTTTTAACAGGGCCAGGGTATAGGCTGTAAGCTTGATATATCCAATCTAAATAATCGTACCAATAACTATTAATGGGAATAGATCTTTTAGTAATGAACAATTCCGTCCAACCACCTGTTATTAGGTCGCCCGTTGAAGCTTGGATTGAATAAGTTTTTCCTTCGATTGAATTGATACTTTTCTGAACCAGGTCTATTTTTCTATATAGAGGATAGTCGACTGTAGATCTAACAAGAGTATTTAGGTTTATTAATAAATATATTGATAAAATTAAAAAAAATATTGCTTTGAAATATTTATGTATAAAAGAGAGTACTTGCGCGACCATCAGAATAAAGATTGGGGCAATAACTGAAAAATAATTTTGGCTGATGTTTCCCTTAAACACTTCATTGTAAATTGTTAATCCTAAAATAAAGCTAAAAATCATAAGCCATAATATCTGAGTTTCTCGAGCAAACTTGTTTTTTTTAGTCAGTAATATAATAAAGGAACCGAAAATTATGACTAAAATTATCACCTGTATGATTGGAGTGAGTAATGGATCCGCATATCCCTGCGGGCAACCATGGCAGTAATTTTGATCAATTTTTTTACTCGGTGCGGTAGCTAAATATCTTGAAAAGACGTTTATATACTCTACGGGTGAGCTTCTTTCAAAATTTGGAGCAATCTGCCCTCCACTTATCGGTTTAGTAAGCGCTTGAATTACTGGTTTAGTTACTGCACCTTTATATTTTATTTCAGCGCCTAAAATGGGCGAGGCAAATAGGGTAAGAATCATTATGGCTGCAAGGAAAAATTTGTTTTTAATCGGGAGCCTGTAAATTATCCATGTAAAAAATATCGCAATATCTAACGTGATTAGTGATGGATCAGAATGAAAAGAGAAGCCAATTGGAATAGCAAGAAGTGGTAAGTATTTATTTTTTCCTCGGACAACTTGTACTAAGAGCCAAAACGTAATAGTTGCCAAAAACGCGTCTGGAGTTAATGGCCAAATTCTCCTATCGAAAAAAGAAATTAAAAATGAGGAGGCATAAAGAAATGCAGCAATCAATCCTGTTTTTTTGCCTCCTAATAACTGCCCACCTTTATAAACAATATACGTTGTTAAGACTCCAAGGAGAGAGGCAAAAGCTTGAATCAATACTAAATTAAAGTTAGTTATAAAATATAATGGTGTTAATATAAAATGAAAAAATGGGCCTAAACCAAAACCCAGAAAACTATTAGGGACGAGTAGGGTCGGAGATTTATCCCATATTATGTGCCTTATTACAGCAGTTATAACTTCGTCATCAGCATTCCAAAACTGCAGTTCTTGAAAATTATAAAATCTAAAAAAAAGGGAAATGGTAAGTATTGCAAGGAGTATCCAATGATTTCTTATTAAAGACTTAAACATAAACCTAAGTTGCTGTACGTTATTATAAGCAAAGCTGATATGCACACCTCTTTTTAGCAAATTTTTATCCACTCGCTTACCCGCAAATAGCGAAGTGCTACCACTATCGCCAGTCTTTGTGTAAATCTTCACGATATAAATTATATATTGAAGTGCACGCGAAATATATATCAATCTCATTAAAATAAAATCCCCCATCTCGCTAACTTGACAAACCCAACCCTGGGGGGTAGGATACAAGTATGCAAAAAACGATTAAATCTGATTCGCTCAAGAGGTTACGTACTGCTAGGGGACACCTGGACCATGTAATTTCACAGGTTGAAGCCGAAAAGTATTGCATAGATATCCTTCAGCAATCACTTGCCGTTCAGTCTGCCCTGCGCGCTGTTGATCATTTAATTCTTAAGGGACACCTTGAGGAGCATGTTTCAAATGCTATGCAAAGCAAGGACAAACATAAATCGATTGACGAAATTATCGAAATTTTTGATAAAGCAAGGAGGTGAAACATGTTACTTGCAGAAATGATGCGATTCGGAACCGATACAGCTGAAAAGGGTCTTGAAAATGAAAAACTTTGGAGAAATTATCCAATGATGTGGGGTAATGACAGTCAAGCTTTTTGGGGAATCCATGTAGTTTTAGCGCTAATTACCTGGGTATCTGTGTTGGCGGTTTTAATCGCTCTTGCCCGTTGGCTTTGGAAAAAAGGAGACAACGAAAAGAAAGGTAAATAATGTCAACCAAATATACATGCCCGATGCATCGGGAAATACAAAGTGAAAAACCCGGCACTTGCCCTAAGTGTGGTATGAAGTTTGTTGTCTCCAAGGGAAAAGCTTTTGATAGGCCAATGGATCACAGTGCGCATCAAGGTCATGAGATGAAACCCGTTTTTGAAATGCCTGCCCGCAATGCTACGCAAAATGTTGCAGGCGGGTCTTTTTGGGAAAAATTAAAGATGAGCTTGACTATGACAATGGGTATGGAACACGGTGGTCTCGCAGGTCGTGAAATGGCAAAACTAATGGAAGAAGATATCAGAAATAAATTTTTCTTCTCTCTTATCATATCTATTCCGATAATTGCTTACTCCCCCTTAGGTGAAAAGATTTTAAGAATCGCTTTACCTGCGCCAATTCCTGCTGCCTGGATTTTGCTAATCCTGACCACTCCGGTCTTTTTTTACTCGGGCTGGATCTTTCTTTATTCCACTTACCAAGCCCTGAAGCAGAGAACTCTAAATATGGCCGTACTTATTGCGGTGGGTATAACAGCAGCCTATGCATTCAGCGTACTTTTAACATTTCTAGGCAACAGTGATTCCTACTATGAAGCAGCAGCCCTTCTTATCACATTTGTTTTATTTGGCCATTGGATGGAGATGAAATCAAGAAGAGGTACAACAGACGCTCTGCAAGCACTTTTTAATCTCGTTCCGCCACAAGCTCGCAGAATTAAAAACGGAAAAGAAGAACTTATCCCAACTTCCCAAGTTCAAATCAACGACATCATTATTCTCAAACCCGGCGACAAAGTCCCGGTTGACGGAGAAATAACAGAAGGCGAAACGGCAATCGATGAATCTTTGGTTACAGGTGAATCACTTCCGGTTGAAAAGAAACAAGGCGATCAGGTTATCGGCGGTTCTATTAATCAATCAGGTTCGGTGAGGTTTAAGGCAACCAAAGTAGGTAAAGACACAGCTCTTGCCCAAATAGTCAAATTGGTGGAAATCGCCCAAGACTCAAAAGCACCTGGACAAAAAATCGCCGATCGGTTTGCCCAGTATTTGGTAATTGTCGCAGTCGGCGGTGGACTACTGGCATTTGGAGGCTGGTACTTTATTTTGGGTGCACCAATACTTGTTGCTTTAACATTTGCAATTTCAACAACTGTTATTGCTTGCCCAGACGCGCTTGGACTTGCCACCCCAACTGCCGTTGCTGTTGGAACAGGTCTCGGAGCCAAACACAACATTTTGATAAAAGATGCCACGACGCTTGAACAGGTGTCTAAAATCCAGGCAATAGTTCTGGATAAAACTGGTACATTAACAGAAGGCAAGCCCAAAATTACCGATGTTATTGCTGTTAGTGGTTTTACCGAAGAGGAACTACTAAGGCTCGATGCTGCTACCGAGACAAAATCAAATCATCCTTTGAGTTTAGCAGTTATCGAGGAAGCCAAAAAAAGAGGACTAATAATTCCAACAAAAATAGAGAAGTTTAATAACCTTGCAGGTCACGGTGTAGAGGCAAACGTAGACGGCAAACACGTACTGGTCGGAACTATCAAGCTAATGAAAGACAGAAGCATTGACGTAAAACCTCTGCAAAAAGAAATGGAGAGGCTTCTTTCCCAAGGAAAAACAATTATGGTTCTTGCGATAAACGGTAAAATTGCCGGTGTCGCGGCTGCCACAGATCCAATCAAGAAAAATGCAATGCTGGCCATCGAAAAAATGCAGGAATCAGGACTGGAAATCGCAATGATTACCGGTGACAATCAGAAAACTGCTGAGGCGATCGGTAAGCAGCTAGGTATAAAAAGGATTTTTGCAGAAGTTTTGCCGGAAGATAAGGCCAAGTATGTAAAAAAGCTGCAGGAAGAAGGGAAATTCACTGCTATGGTTGGAGATGGGGTCAACGATGCACCCGCACTGGCCCAGGCAGATATTGGCATTGCAATAGGAGCCGGAACAGATGTCGCCATCGAAACTGCCAAGGTTGTCCTTATGAAATCAGACCCCGCCGACATCTTGCGGGCAATTCGACTTTCTAAGGCAACCGTTACCAAGATGAAACAGAATCTTTTTTGGGCATCAATTTACAATCTTTTAGCAATACCAATAGCAGCAGGAGTTCTTTATCCGAAATTTGGAATTTCTCTGCGCCCGGAATGGGCAGCACTTTTGATGAGCCTATCCTCGATAATTGTCGCCACAAATGCTGTTTTGCTAAACAGGGCTGAAAAAAGTCTTATTGAAGTTTAACAAAAGATTAAATATGAAAGGCAGTGAAAATATATGAAAAACATACTTGGATACGGATTGTTAATACTAGTCGTTTATTGGATTGCAACAGCAGTGTTTCATTTTCCAATATATGGAGCATTCTTTCTGTTTCCGCTTGCAATCTGCGCATTGATGTTCCTTTTTATGGATCATGGAAATCACGCAAGAAAAGAAAAGAAGACACATCATGGCTAAAGAAATAAAAATAACCAAAAGGAGGTGAGATAAAAAATGTTAAAACCGCAAGCGTTCGCAAATGCGTTTTCGATAATAGGTATAGGACTTTATATTGGTTGTAGGGTTCTAACCTTGATTGTGCCAGATTTACTCTTTGCCGTTGGCCAGAGCTGGTTTCATACGTTTAATCTGGAGGCTGTCAGAGGCGCAGCCCCCATGGACATAGGCGCATTTTTATTGGGGGGAATTACCACTGGGGTTTTGGTTTGGGTTACTGCTTATGCAGGAGCATCTTTGTATAACAAATTTGCAAAATAAAGTCCTGAGATTGTAAGCCATAATAATGACTTACAATTCCTAGACCTTATATAAAATATAAGTAAGAAATATTATGAATAATCAAACAAAAACAATATTAATCGTGTCTCTTGCCGTTATTGGCTTCTATTTGTTTTTTGAACACAGAGCGCATATTTTTGGCAATTCCCAATATCTTTTACTAGGCCTGTTTATTCTCATGCACGTCTTTATGCATAAAGGGTACGGAAACCATGGTGGGCGTAGCACAAAGGGAAAAGAGGGACATCATGGATAACACACCGGCATATGGGCTGTGGCCTTTGGTAGTTATCAATACAGCCATTTTTATCACTTTTGCCTTCAGTTTCACTAAACCCAAAACCCCTCGCGACTGGCGATCTTTTGGTATGTTTTCGGCATTTATTATCGCTCTCTTTACCGAAATGTACGGATTTCCTCTGTCAATTTATTTACTATCAGGCTGGTTAAGTTCTTAGTTTCCAGGTTTAAATTTATATTCACATAACACAGGACATCTTCCGGAAACTCTGCTCGGGTTCAAAGGAGATCCACACTTAAGCCCCTTGCATATCCTAAGTTACATTTTCATAGGTGGAGGATTCCTGATACTCTCAGCCGCGTGGGAGAAGTTATATAAAGCTCAGAAAAAACATACTTTAGCAACTACCGGTTTATATGCTTATATTCGCCATCCGCAATATGTAGGGTTTATTTCAATTATGTTCGGATTTTTGCTTCAATGGCCAACAATTGTTACGCTAGTTATGTTCCCGATTCTTGTCTTTATGTATGCAAAACTCGCAGGCGCGGAGGAGAAAGAGATGATAAGGAAATTTGGTGACAAATATAAAAATTACTCTAAGACTACGTCTGCATTTATTCCGCATTTCAAGAATTTTCAATTAAGATCAGGTGGTTAAGATGGCGAAGCAGACACCGGAAGTTGAACCTATTAGAGAAAGCCCGTTTATTTTGGGGTTTAAAATCATTTTGCTGCTCGCGCTGTTCGAACTGGCATACCTAGTAGTGTATTATTTTTTGAATGTGCAGTTTGAAATACCGTATAGCGTGCATCATCATCTTTCAGTTGGATTCTTGGTCCTTGCTTCTGCCAAAATTTTTCTGGAGATGTACTTTATATTGCTATTGGTTCTCTCATGGGCCAATAATGTCTATTACCTTACCGATAAGCATATAATAAAAAGGACGGGGGTTTTGAGTTCAAAAGAGAAAGTTTACGATTTTGACCTCATCCGTTCAATTACTGTTCACCAATCCTTTTTTGGCAAACTGTTTAACTTTGGAACAATTATGCTCTCAACGAGTGCCTCAGGTGGTTATCAAGCCGAGATTACTCTTGACAACATTCCTGATCCGCAAAAATATGAACAAAGAATAAAAGAGTGTTGTTCATGACAAGGATTTTAAGCATTGCAATAATATTTGCCATAGCTTTTGCAAACACTGCCACAACAGTGATGGCCGTATTGGTCGCATCTTGTGCCCTGTTGTCGTATGATGCCCGATTTACTTTTTGCTGTAGCCCAATCATGGATGCATACTATAAACCTTAACTTAGTCAAAGCGAATTTTAGTCCAGATTTAGGGTCAATAATTTTAGGTCTGGTAAGCGCAGTAGTTCTTACTTGGGTAACAACTTATGGCACCATTGAGCTTTACAACCGATGGGCAAAAAAATAAAAATAAGTCATCATTAGTCCATCATTCCTGGGCTATATACCCTGTCTTTCTAATTTGATTTAGAATTGTTGGCAAATCTACAATTTCTTCATCGTAAGTAATATCGGTCTCCTGTTTCGCATAACTTGTTCTAGCCTCTTTCAATCCATCCAAATCCTCCAGATCCATATCTATACTCATTGCACATGAAGTGCAATGCATCCCCTCTATCTTTAATTTTTTAGCGACTATTTTGCTCATATAACCTCAATCACCCCCCTATACATACCCATCGAACAAGCAAAAACTATATTTCCCGCCTTAGTTGGAGTAAACTCAACAACTTCTTCCCCGTCCGGTTGCAGGTTCTTGGCAATCTTTAAAGAGGGTATTCTAAAGGCAGAAGCGCAGCTATAAGCATCCTTAGATTTAAGAACGAGTTTTACCGGTTGGTTTTTTTTAACCCTTATACGGTTTGGACTGTATCCGTAAGAAGTCACGTTAATTTCAGCATTTTGAGATGTTACTAAACTAGTGTCTTGAGCTTTATTTACATTTGTATCGTCCTTGCTCAACACTTTTGAAACATTTTCCGAAACAGACTGTAATGTTAAAGGAGATCCCAAAGCGACCATTGAACCGTTTATCGAATTAATTCCTAAGTAAATAACAGCAATAGCAGCAAGCTTTAAAAATTTGGTTTTAAATGCTTCCCCCATAATAGAGGTTATTGCTCCAATTCCAAAAAACAGCGGCATTGTACCAAGCATAAAAACTGCCATAATCGATGCTCCCACAAAAGCATTCGCGCTTGAAATTGCCAAGGCCTCCATCGCAATAGTCGTTCCGCAGGGAATAAAAATTGTCATTGCACCCAAAAGTGATGGGGCAAATAAATCTTTAGATTTCGATTGATTTCTGACCATTCTGGTTAAGAATCTCGGTGGTTGGATAATCACATATCTAAATATTGGATGAATATTTAATAAATTAAGAGCAACTGCTACCATATAAAGCCCCGCTAATAGCTGCATTATTGTTTGCACACTACCGCCGATATTAATTGCACCTCCAAATGCCCCCAATACAAATCCGAGCGCAACATAAGCAATGTATTTTGTGATCAAAAAAGCACCAGTTGCATACATTGCATGTTTTGCCGTTCCTTTTCCCATAGCGCTCTCCTCTTCTCTTTCTGCAATAACTGAAGCTAACAGGCCTCCCTGAACAGCAAGACACGTTAATCCACCAACCGTCAGTCCTGTAATAAAAATTGCCCAAAAATTGATACTATCTACGTTTTGTATTTGAGAAGCGAAGTTAAACTTTTTAAAAACTAAATAAATTCCGGCAACAAGAAGAATAATCGGCAAAAACTTTAATAAATCCTTATTTGAAGATTGGACCTTAAGAGTATCAGGTACATTTTTCTCTCTTTCATTCCATAATACAACCCTAAAATTATGTTCCTTTAAAGCTTCTTGGAGTTGGGAGATTGGAGGCTCTTGCGAACAATATATTTCGGCCCTTCCCTCTTTATAATGGGCAAATGCCCTTTCAATACCCGCAATTTGAGAAAATTTCTGCAGTACTAAAACCTCGCAACTATGACAAGTCATACCATAAATTTTAAGCTCTATTTTTTTTACATCTTGATCGTTATTCATCAGCTTAAACCTTTCCCTCAACTTTCTCTTTTGTGTGTTTATGCTCACCAGGAGAGCAAGAACCTTCATTTTTACCCATCATTCCCTTCATACCAAAAAGCATCATCAGAGGACATAGGGCAAACAGGGCAAATGGAGCAAGACCGACAATTCCTGAGCGAAGCGACGGAAAGAAAATAAAACCCAATACTAAAAAAACAGCAATTACGAAACCAAATTTAAGCATTGTTTTTAGATTGCACATTATAGTTCACCTCCTCTTAATTTTTATCTTTGCCATTCTTTATACCTAAATAAATAAAATAAATAAAAATTCCAAGCAACAAAATAGCAAACAACGGCTCGCTATAAGGTATGCTTTTGATAGGTGCCGTAATTGTATCTACCCAAGCTTTAAATTTAATGGAAAGGTCAACAGCCTGCTCATTCATTTTAAGACGGCCTGTAAGGGCTAAAATAAGAAAAATAATACCTGTCGTGGTAAAAATTAAAAATGAAATGAAATTGGAAAGGGGAACATTATAATCTCCTAATTTTAGGGTTTTTGTCCGCAGGCTCATCATTCTTTTTTGAATACCTTTTTCAAATAATAGCGACAGGAGAAAAAGCGGAAAAACTATACCAAAAGTATATGCAAGGCCTACACCTGCTGCCATTAGCATTGTTGGAGAAAGAGCGGCAAGAGACAGGGCACCAAAAAGAACTGGCGCACAACAAGTACTAGAAATACCGGATACAACTCCCAATAAATAAGTTGTTCCCACGTTCGTTACTTTTGGTGCCTGGATTTTTGAAATAAAAGGAAGTTCAATAGTTTTATTAAAAAGTGACATCATACCAATGGCAATCATCAAAATACTGCCACCCGCAAAAACAAAGATGTGATAATCATTAAAAAAAGAAGCCAAAAAACGGGCGCCGAGAACAAGCGGAAGCATGATCGTTGCAACCCCACCGGCAAACACCAAAGTCATTAAGATAACCTTTGATCTGGATTTAAAAACTGTTCCCAGGTATGCAGGTAACATTAATGTTATACAGCACGGAGCAAAAAGCATTATCATGCCACCGAAAAAAGCAACTACTAAAGATGCGCTTGTAAATAAAGAAGTAAATGCTACACTTGTTATTGGAGTCATGATTTATTAAGGTATTTTTTTACTTCATCAACTATTTCACTTGATTTAACAAACATAGTTCCCCCAGATACCATATGTCCAAGACCTGGCCAGTAGTCCTTACGCCATATTATCTGGCCATTTGTATCAACCAGTACAAAAGTGTGGCCTGCACGTCTTCCCATATCCATTGAATAATTTGTAAGGTCGTAATCAACCTCCGTTTTGGCCAAGTTATATGAAAGAATTGATTTTTTTATACCGAAGCGACCTTTTGCCTTTTTTGATAGGTCAACAGGATCAAATGTCACATAAAGCACTTCAACATTCATGTTTTCAAATTCTTCCGTTACTTTTTCCAGTTCAGGCATTTGTTGCATACAGGGATCACAAGATAAACCCTCATGAAAAAACAAAAGAACATTCCTTTTGCCCCTAAATGACGAAAGTGTAACAGTTTGGCCTTCTGTTGATGGCAATGAAAAATCTGGGGCAACATTTCCAGCAGTTGCCTTTTTATTTGATGTTGAGGTTCCGCTAGATGATTTTGAAAACAACACAACACCCAAAACTACAATTGCAACAGTTGCAACTATCATAACAACTAGCGGGTTAAAGAAAATCTTTCTATTCATTTTTTAATTTTTTTCATCAATTTCATAAAATATGGCAAAATTTAAAAGTTTACAAAAAAAAGCGAGAGTAATGAGTTATTGGAATTTAAGCGTAAATCTCAGGGTGAACAATGCCTTTTGACAAGGCGGCAAGAAGACAATTAAAAATATTTAATCTACGGTTTTCTTTATCGTATTTTTTAAGAAATCGCAAAGGTGGATCAGTCCCAATATATTTTATAAAAGAAACAAATAGCAAAATCGATAAGAAACTAAGCACAAAAATAAAATTAGAGCTAATGCTAGCTAGAAATGTTTCTTGCCATACCAAAAGATGTTCACTAATACTCATTTGGCATGAAGTTTGATTTGTAACCATTAGGATACAACTGGACATTTTTCCATTATTATCATTTCCCATGTCGTGATTTAATACCAAAAAGGAAGAAAATGACAAGCCAAAAACAGCAAAAATCACAAAAATTTTGAGCATTTTCTTAAAATTTATCATTCCACTTTAATCATTCTAAAGGTTTATCGAAAACTTTGTCAAATATAATATCCCTCTTTTAGGTTCATAATTATAATTTGTATCTCTTTAACAAGAGAGAATTGGAAACAACTGATATTGAACTACTTGCCATTGCTAAAGATGCAAAAATTGGGTTTAAGAGAATTTGAAAAAACGGATAAAGAACACCCATGGCAACTGGAATCAAGAGAATATTATACCCAAAAGCCCAGAACAAGTTAATTTTAATAGTTCTCATGGTTTTTTTGGAAAGCTCTATAGCAGAAGCAACAGTCCTTAAGTCTTTGTTCATAAGAGTAATGTCAGCAGCCTCAATTGCAACATCGGTCCCGCTTCCCATGGCAATCCCTACATTTGCTTGAGCCAGAGCAGGCGCATCATTAATGCCGTCACCAACCATTGCAACTATTTTTCCTTCCGATTGAATCTTCCTGATTTCAGCTTCCTTTTGATCCGGCAAAACCTCAGCCAAGACTCTGGTAATACCAAGTGTTTTGGCGATAGCTTGAGCAGTTCGCCTGTTATCACCCGTAATCATTACAACCTCTATCCCTTTTCGCTTTAGTGCTTCAACACCAGCCTTTGCACTATCTTTTATGGTATCGGCAACTGCCACTAAACCAATTAAATTTTTGTCAACTGCAAGCAACATCACTGTTTTACCTTCAAGTTCTAACTTTTCAATTTGGGTAAGGTACAATTGATAATCTACTTTTTCTCTTTCCATCAACTTTCTGTTTCCAAAAAAAAGTTGTTTTCCCAAAATAATTCCTTCCACCCCAAAACCAGAAACTGCTTTAAATCTGCTGACTTTTTCAAATACGATATTTCGACTTTCCCCACTATTAACAATTGCTTCCGCAAGTGAATGCTCCGAACCTTTTTCCACAGACGCGGCATATCTTAAAATTTCATTTTCTGAAAATTTACCGATAGGGATAATTTCTGTTACTTCAGGTTTACCTTGAGTCAAAGTTCCCGTTTTGTCAAAAATAATAGTATTTATTTTATGAGCGATTTCCAAACTCTCGGCATCTTTTATTAAAATTCCCTGCTGGGCACCCTTTCCGGTTCCCACCATTATTGCGGTTGGTGTTGCAAGCCCCATTGCACAGGGACAGGCAATTATCAGTACCGCCACCATGTTGAGCATTGCATAAACCAAACTTGGAGTTGGACCTAAAACATACCAAACAGCAAAGGTAAAAATAGCAAGCATCATCACAATTGGTACAAAGTACGAAGAAATTAAATCTGCAATTCGCTGAATGGGGGCTTTGCTGCCTTGTGCCTCACTAACCAACTTTATAATCCTCGCTAGCATTGTATCTGCGCCAACCTTAGTTGCCTTATATATAAATGTCCCTGACTTATTTAGAGTTGCTCCAACAACAGTATCACCCTTTGTTTTATCAACAGGAATACTTTCACCTGTTATCATTGATTCATCAATAGACGAATCACCTTCTTCTATAATTCCATCCACAGGAACTTTTTCTCCAGGTCTGACCCTAATTATAGATCCTATAGTCACTTGTTCAATTAAAACGTCAACTTCTTTACCATTTAACAAAACCCTGGCTGTTTTAGCTTGCATCCCAATTAATTTTTTAATAGCTTCCGATGTTTGCCCTTTGGCTCTTGCCTCAAAAAAACGTCCTAGTAATATTAGACCTATTACTATTGTCGCCACATCAAAATATGGCATCACATCAATACCTAAATCCATAACAATACTAGGAAATACTGTTACAAAAGCCGAATAAAAATAGGCAACAGTAGTCCCTAGAGCAACCAAAGTATCCATATTAGCTGTCCTGTGCTTAAGAGCTGGAATTGTTGCCTTATAGAATATCCAGCCTGCCCAAAATTGGACAGGAGTAGCAAACAAAAGTTGTACCCAAAAACTTTTTAAAAATCCTGGAGCAGTATCAATAAGCCCCGGGAAACTTCCCCATAAAATTAATGCTCCAAAAATTAAACTTACAACCACCTTGCTTCTTAAAGCTTCTAACTCTTTTGCTTTTTCTACACTTTCCAGATCTGGGGGAACAATGTCTTCTTTGGTGATTATTCTGTATCCCACAGCAGATACGGCAGATTCAATTTGATCCTCACCGCAAATATCAGAATCGAAAGCAATTGTTGCTTTTTCTGTCGCTAAGTTAACATTTGCCTCAATAACACCAGGTGTTCGATTTAAAGATTTTTCTATAAGACCCACACAGGACGCGCAGTGCATTCCCTTTACTGGATACGTTTTCTTGATCTCTGCCATATTACTTCACCAATATCTTTCCATGAAACATATTCATACCACACACAATTTCGTATTCTCCCTCTTGTTTTGGGGTAATAGAAACATCAACCCTTTTATTAAGTGGAAGAAATTTGCGGATTTTAAAATCAGGTAACACTACTTCATCCAAGCAACTTGAAGGGTCCCTGCGAAGAAAATTTATTCTAGTAGTTTTGCCTTTTGGTATAGAAATAACCTCTGGTTGATACCCGCCACTAACAATTATTTCTACAGCATTTGAGGTAATTGTCATCACCCTCACTTTCTTCATTAGAAAGAACCAGTAAACAAAACTTATACCAAATAAACTAATAAATATTACTAATAATTTATCAATCGACATAAAAAACCTTTATTACGACATTTTTTTAAATACCTGCATCACTTCTGCGATTGCTTTATTTTGTTCTCCGCGACTAATTGCATCTGCAGCACAAGTATTCAAGTGGTTTTCCAGCATCAAATTGTCAATTTCCTTTAGAGCTTTTTGGACAGCATGAGATTGATGAAGTACATCAATGCAATATTGGTCACCCTCAACCATCCCAACAACTTTTTTTAAATGGCCTTGAGCGATCTTTAATCTATGCAAAATTCTTTCCTGAGTGTCTTTTGGTCTATACGACATATATCCCCCTTATAGGGATATAATACAATAGTTACTCCATAAAATCAATAAATATTAAAAAAAAGTATTACAATTAATTCTATTAACTAAATACCTAATGAAGATTATCAAATACCTGATTATATTATTATTACCAGTAACGATAATTTTATCCAACCTTTTATACCTTACACATAGAAGTAATGTTTACGAGAGCATTTATAGAAAAGAAAATATTTATCAACACTTCCAAACAACAACAGAAGCAGACAATGCCACTAAAGAATTAATAGGTTATTTTAAAGGACAAAATCACCTCGAGGATAATTTATTTTCATTTCAGGCGAAAGTCCATCTTAAAGACGTTAAATTTCTAATTCATTCAGCAACAGTAATAAATTATTTCTCAATATTTGTTGCTGTTATTATGGTCTTACTATTTCTTAAGAGGAAAAAGTATAAACTGCTTAAAAGATCAATTATTATTGGATCGTCGATCACTATATTTGTAGTAATTATTATTGCAATATCTCTTTCAATAAATTTTGATTTTATATTCATAATATTTCACAAAATATTATTTAGTAATAATTTATGGTTATTTGAGCAGAGCGATAAGTTAATAAAGCTTTTTCCGCCAGAATTTTTTATTACATTTGCAAACAAACTTTTCATAAACATCATATTAACTGCTTTTGCCATAATGCTTGCTGCTATGTTATTTATTAAAAATGATAAGTTCTCAAATTAACATAGGGCCAATCACATTCCATTTATATGGTTTTATAATTGCCATAGCAATATTTTTGGGTTGGTATCTTGCCAAAAAAAGAGCATATCTTTATAAAATACCGATAGTTATATTTGAAGATTCAGTCCTTCTAATTCCTCTTGTTCTATCTATTATTGGTGCCAGAATTTATCATGTTGTTGACTATTGGCGAGCTTACAAAACTGATCCATTATCAATTATATATATTTTCAATGGAGGCCTTGGTATATGGGGAGCGCTCATAGGTGCATTTATCGGTTTTTTTATTATCTCTAAACTCAAAAAAATTAGCCTACTTTCTATACTAGATTTAGCCGCACCCTCATTTCTACTGGCACAGGCTATTGGAAGAATTGGTAATTATATTAACCAGGAAGGTTTTGGCCCACCCTCTAGTCTTCCTTGGTCAGTTTTTATAAATCAATCAAATAGGCCGGATCAGTTTAAAGAATATTCATATTTTCACCCCACCTTTTTCTATGAAGCAATTATAGATTTTATATTTTTTCTGATTTTACTTTTAATATCAAAAAAAACAAAAAAACCTGGTCAAACATTTTCTATCTATCTAATTCTTTATTCAACAGGAAGGCTAGTAGCAGAATATTTCAGAATCGATACTTGGCAAATAGGGACTTTTAAGGTTGCATACGTTTTATCTATAGCTACTTTATCGCTTGGTTTATTACTATTTTTTTTCTATCAAACACAAACCAAGAAGGGAATTAGGAGGGGTTGACAGGAATTAGCACTCATGGTATCTTTAGTGCCAACTATTAGATTATGACCTTGAGTGTTAGAATAAATATTGAACAAAACATATGTCATCTTTTATAGACCAACAAAAACCTAGAATCAAAAACGAATTACCCATCGTTCCCCTACGAGATACGGTGGTTTTTCCTTCATCTATGGTTCCTATTACCGTCGGTAGGCCAAAGGTAAAACTTGGTCTTGATGATGCCTGGGCCGGCGATAGACTTGCAATTTTTGTTGCTCAAAAAAACCCCAGAATCGAAAACCCTGCTCCCAACGATTTATATTCTGTCGGTACGGTTGGTCTTGTTCGCCGTCTCTGGAAAGTGGACAACGAATATAACCTGGCTGTTGAAGGTTTAAGCAGAGTATATCTAAAGGAATTTAGTCAAATAGACCCATACCTCTCTGTAAAAGTTGAAGAAATACCGGAACTTTCACAAAAATCAGAAGAATCGGAAGCCCTTTTTAGAAATGTTCTTTCCAAAATCAAAAAATATGGTGAACTTGGAGGTATTTTAACACTCGAATCTTCGATCCATATATTTTCTACAGACGACCCAAACCAATTAGTCAACATTATAGCTGCATCAATTGACCTAAAAACCAGCGACAAACAACAAATTTTGGAAATGGTTGACACTAAGGTAAGACTTTCTCGTCTTTCAGATCTGTTAACACGAGAAATCAGGATTTTGGAAATTTCTTCAAAAATAGACACCGAAACCCAAGAAAGAGTCGGAAAAGTTACCAAAGAAGCAATCCTTCGCGAAAAAATGAAATCAATTGAAAAGGAATTAGGCGAAGATGATGATTCTAAGGAAATATCCGAACTTAAAAAGAAAATAAAAGCTGCAAATATGCCTCAAGAAGTAATGACAAAAGCAGAAAGGGAGTTGTCGCGTCTTGCCAAAATGTCCTCGTATAACCCTGAATCTTCTTATATCAGAACCTATTTGGAATGGCTGGTGGATTTACCTTGGCAAATTACTAACAAAAAGAACGCAGATGTAGATTTCGCTGCCAAGGTTTTAGATCAAGATCATTACGGTCTTCCCAAAGTTAAAGAAAGAATTTTAGAATACCTAGCCGTCCATAAATTAGTCGGCAAAATCAGGGGTCCGATTCTTTGTTTTTATGGACCACCCGGTGTTGGTAAAACTTCAATTGGCAAATCAATAGCGCGGGCACTCGACCGTAAGTTTATCAGGGTTTCTTTGGGAGGCATTCATGATGAAGCCGAAATTCGTGGCCACAGAAGAACATACGTAGGTGCAATGCCCGGAAGAATTATTCAAGGTATCAAAAATGCCGGCACAAAAAACCCCGTCTTTATGCTTGATGAAATCGATAAAATTGGTACCGATTTCAGGGGTGACCCTTCATCAGCACTCCTGGAAGCGCTGGATCCCGAACAAAACAATGCTTTCTCTGATCATTATTTGGAGGTTGCATACGATCTTTCAGACGCAATGTTCATAACGACCGCCAATGTGTTAGATACTATTCCGCCGGCTCTGCGAGATAGACTCGAAATTATCAATTTTCCTGGGTACACAGAGGAAGAAAAGTTTCATATTGCCAAAAATTTCTTAATTAGCAAACAACTAGAATCACATGGTCTGTCAAAAGCAAAATTAGAAATAAGTGATGCAGCTCTTCGCGAAATCATCTCAAAGTACACCAGAGAGGCAGGAGTAAGAGAGCTTGAACGGGAAATTGCAGCAATCCTTAGGAAAGTTGCTAAAAAGATTGCTTCGAATAAGGGTTACAAAAACATCAAAATCGGCCCGCGCAAACTTAAAACCTATCTTGGACCTAATAAATTTTCAAAAGCAATCGCAGAAAAACAGGACGAAGTTGGAATGTCTACCGGCTTGTCTGTAACATCATCAGGTGGTGAAATACTTTTTGTCGAAGTGACTATTATGCCCGGCAAAGGTAATTTAATTTTAACAGGACAACTTGGAGTTGTTATGAAAGAATCAGCTCAAGCTGCGCTTTCTTATATAAAATCAAGAGCGGCAGTTTTATCCTTAGCAAACATTGATTTTTCCAAACTAGACGTACATATTCATGTACCAGAAGGGGCAGTTCCCAAAGAAGGACCGTCAGCCGGTATTGCTATTACGACTGCACTGGTATCTGCCCTAACTAAAATTCCGATAAGAAGAGAGGTAGGAATGACCGGAGAAGTAACACTTCGCGGTCGCGTTTTAGAAATCGGTGGAGTTAAAGAAAAAATCTTAGCAGCCCATAGGGCAGGTCTCACTACAATAATTTTACCCAAGTCAAACGCTAAGGATCTAGAGGATATCCCTAAAAATGTCAGACACGATATGCAATTCATATTAGCAGAACACATGGACGAGGTTCTTAAAGTTGCTCTTACAAAATCCCTGCCAAAAGAAAAACAAGTAACATTTAAAAAAGATAAAAAACACAAAAAATCAGAAAACTTCATTTTGCCTCAAGTTGCTTAATATCACAAAATACTAGTTGCATTGTAATACCAATTTTTAGTATGATTTCACGCATAAATGTTAGAAATTACAAACATTAATCCGGCATTGGCATTGCCTTATGCACTTGCCGCATCTGTCGCCGCGATTTTATATGGAGTCATCACCTCATTTAAAATTATTTCCCTGGACAGTGGAAATGCCAAAATGCACCAAATTGCGGATGCAATCTCCGAAGGAGCAACCGCATATTTACAGAGGCAATATACGGTAATTGCCGCCGTCGCCCTAGTCATTTTCATTGTAATCGCCCTTCTAATTTCTCTAACCACAGCGATTGGTTTCTTAATAGGTGCTATAGCTTCAGCAGCATCCGGTTTTATTGGCATGAATATTTCTGTTCGGGCAAATGTAAGAACCGCAGAAGCCGCCCGCCATGGCTTAGCAAAAGCTTTATCCGTCGCATTCACCGGAGGAGCTGTTACTGGTCTACTAGTTGTCGGACTCGCTTTACTTTCTGTTGCAGGATACTTTGGAGCAACTGGTGACGTTAAGGGTTTGATAGGATTAGGTTTTGGCGGATCGTTAATTTCAATTTTTGCCCGACTTGGTGGAGGTATATTTACAAAAGGTGCCGACGTCGGCGCAGATTTGGTTGGTAAAGCTGAGGCAGGAATTCCGGAAGATGACCCTAGAAATCCGGCCGTTATAGCCGATAACGTTGGGGATAATGTCGGCGATTGTGCAGGTATGGCTGCCGATCTTTTTGAAACGTATGCAGTTACTTTAATCGCCGCGATGCTTCTTGGCTCTTTGCTTTTCCCGGGCTCTATTAGTGCAATTTTATATCCAATTGCAATCGGTGCCACTGCAATCATCGCTACTATTATTTCTACATTTTTTGTCAAACTACCCAAAAACAAAAGCATAATGGGCGCTCTTTATATTGGACTCATTGTTGCTGCTGCTCTTTCCATTCTTGGATTTTATCCTATAACTCTTATTATGATGAATGCGAATGGACTTTTAGATCCGATTAATATTTATTTTTCAAGCGTCATTGGTATTATTGTAACTTTATTTATTGTGTTAATTACAGAATATTACACAGCCACAAAATTCGGACCGGTTCAACAAATTGCCAAGGCATCTACAACTGGGCATGGTACAAATGTTATTGCCGGGCTAGCAGTTTCTCTCAGGTCAACATTTTGGCCGGTAATAGTAATTTGCGCTGGAATTTTGTCCGCCTATTCAATAGCTGGTCTTTACGGTATAGCCATTGCTGCAATGTCACTCTTATCTCTAACAGGAATAATAGTTGCAATCGATGCATATGGTCCTATAACCGACAATGCCGGCGGTATTGCGGAAATGGCACATTTACCAAAAGAAATAAGAGACATAACCGATCCCCTAGATGCCGTTGGCAACACCACAAAAGCGATTACTAAAGGTTACGCAATCGCCTCTGCAGGGCTTGCCTCACTGGTTCTATTTTCCGCTTACACCCAGGAATTATCAGCCGCCGGGGGAAATGTAGATTTTAGCCTGTCGGACCCTAGAGTTATTGTGGGGCTTTTTTTAGGCGCATCTCTACCTTTCCTTTTTACCTCCTTTGCTATGGAAGCAGTTCAAACAGCCGGTGCAGCAGTTGTAGAAGAAGTCCGTCGTCAATTTAAAGAATTTCCAGGAATTTTAAAAGGTACAACCAAACCTCAATATGATAAAGCTGTAGATATTGTCACAAAAAAGGCAATCAAACTAATGATTGTTCCGGCACTAATTCCGGTTCTTGCACCAATTATAGTTGGTTTATCACTTGGACCAAAAGCTTTGGGTGGACTTTTGATAGGTTCGATTGTTTCCGGAATCTTTGTTGCCATTTCTATGACAACCGGCGGAGCGGCTTGGGATAACGCTAAAAAATACATCGAAGCGGGCAATTTTGGAGGAAAAGGATCAGACGCTCATAAAGCGGCAGTAACCGGAGATACTGTAGGTGATCCTTATAAAGATACAGCAGGCCCGGCAATTAATCCGATGATCAAAATCATCAACATTGTTGCCTTGCTTCTAATTCCATTTTTAGTGAAGTCAATTTTCTAATTTAATAAATTATTCTGCGCGGCATTGCAGATTTGGTGGTTTCAGTTATCTCTATGGGTTTTGGTAAAGCAGAGGCAGAAGACTCATTTAAAATATCGTCCTGAACATTCAAAAGCTTATACCTTCCTTTTATTCCAGGTTTTATATTATCTATTACATTAACCAAATGTTCAAATGAAGATACGGCTGCAGTCATCTCTAAAACTGTTCCGGTTTCTTTCTCACGAATCCTAAGGTATCTCAACAATATTTCTTGCATTTCGAGTCCGTCTATGATCTCATCAGCCAACATAGAAAGTTCCTGGTTTTGTGATCTTGCTTTCTCAATTTGTCCAATTGTAATATCAACTCTTTTTGAATAACTCCCAAGCGCCCTGCCTAAATGTCTCAAGTCACCATTATTATAAATATAATAAGACTCCTTTATTCTTTTTGATGTAAGTATAAAATCATATTCTGCTCGTTTTACCGCCGAAGGCTTAAAAAATCTTAAAACCACCTCCTTTAAAGTTATTGAAAAATATAGAGGATTCGTTGGCAGGAATCGAACTGGAACAATTTTACCCAATGCCTCATTTATTTGTCCGCCGGTAGACTCTGGTAATTTATTATTTTCCTGGGCAAAAACCGAAGAAACATTAGAAACCATCAGAATAGTCAGTGCGCAGACTAAAAATATTTTCACATAAACTCCAAAACTTGTAGCTCCAACCGGATTCGGACCGGTGTTCTAGCGTTGAGAACGCTATGTCCTAGGCCTCTAGACGATGGAGCCAAAAGTATGCCAATTATAACGAAAAGCACTACGCCACAGCAATAGATTGCAAGCTGATTTTTGATCCGCTTGACTGCATGTACTATAATTGAATGTCCAAATATGCATCACGTAGGTAAAAAAGTTATTCTAACAAAAGAAGGGCTTGATCAGTTACAGTCGGAATACAATAATCTGGTCAAGGTTGAGCGCACACATATCATCAATAGAATCAGAAGAGCAAGAGAATTCGGGGATTTGCTAGAAAACTCCGAATACGACGCAGCCAAAGAAGAACAATCTTTACTAGAAGCAAGAATAGCCCAATTGGAAACAGTTCTCCCAAAAGCACAAGTAATTCAACAAAGCACGGGCTCAGACTTTGTTATCATTGGGTCAAAAGTTGTAGTTGAGATTGATGGTCAAAAAGAAGAATTCACAATTGTTGGATCATTAGAAGCAGATCCAGCCCATAAAAAAATATCTAACGAATCCCCTGTCGGTGCCGCTCTTCTCGGGGCAAAAATGTGTGAAGTTGTCGAAGTGGTCACCCCGATTATTCGCGCCAAATATAAAATCTTAGAAATTAAATAATTCTTAATGACTTCAATTAGGACTTTTAAGGTCAGCACCCGAGCTCTTGCCACCCTAAGTTCTTCAGAGAAAAAAATCCTTCCTATTCTAATAGATGCTGCCAAAGCCATAGATAAAATTTTTCAAAAACAGGAGAACCCAGTTAATAATGGAGCAAATTTTTATCCAAGAGACGCAACAAAAACGGAAATAGCAGAGGAAGCCCAAAAAAATTCCAAAATATTCTCTCCATTTACCATTGTAAAAAGAAATCAAAAAGGTAAATTAATTGCGGTAGACTATCACGTTGAGTATAAAAATGACCTCGCCCCTATTGCAAAACTTTTAAAAAAAGCGGCAGGAATATCAGAAAATGCCACATTTAAAAATTATTTAATAGCGGTTGCAGATGCTCTTGTCCATGGAAATTATTCCCAGGCAGATAAAGCGTGGACAGGGACTAAAAAAAATAATTTAGATATTGAAATTGGACCATATGAAAGATATTTAGATAAATTATTTTTCATAAAACGCGCTTATCAAGCATCTGTTTGCATTGTAGATCACGAAAAATCTGAAAAAGCATCTACAATTCGAGATATCATTTACGCGTCGGTTAGTCCGAATTCTCATAGGATTATTTCTCCCACAACAACAAATATAGAAGTTCGAGAATCGTTTATTTTCTCCGGCTTTTTAGGAAGAGCCCTTTTTACTCAGCAACACCTACCCTCTGATTCAGATTCAGTTGAAAGATATGGTTCTAGAATTTTAGGATACCTATCAAGTTTAAACTATAAATTCGATAAAATCATTTACCCAATTTTTTGTGCAGTTTTCGAAAAGAGTTTCAGAGAAAGATATACAAAAGATTTAATAAAAAAAGGCTGTTATTATCGAGTGCTCTTAAGCGGAATAGTTCAACATTTACATCGATATAGAAATTCCAGGACAAGATTAAAAGAATTATTCCCAATTTTTGACGAAGCAAACGTAGCAGCTTCTGGAATTGAACATGCTAAACATTTGGTTTTAAAAGGTGTCATGGACCAAAAAGAACTTGAGGCAATGATGATTGCCCAAATTTGTTGGGGCTTTTCAGAATTTGTAATTGCAAGAAAAAATTCAACACGAGATGTGTATCTTAAAGGTGACGCTATGATTTTTAACTTTTTAATAAGAGAAGGTGCACTTTTAGAAAAAGATGGAATTTCCTGGCCAAATTTTGCAAAAATGTTTTTTGAAATGGAAAATTTATCTTCAATTTTCACACGTATTTTAGAGGAAGGAAACTATATGGATGCACAAGAATTCCTGGCAAAATATCTCTCGCTTGAAACTTTAAAAGCGTTTGAATCAAGGCTTTTGGAAATTAAGCCCATATAAATTGGATATTTAAAGTAGAAAGATGTAAAATAACAGACCTTTATAAAGATACATGGACCTTGAAAGAGTATACGGTGTTTTTAATAGTTCAAGCCAAAACTCCTCTCCTGTGAAAGAAGCAGTCGGGCCCATTTCTGGCGAACGTTTTATGAGGAGATTGTTAATAAGGGAATTCACTCCGCCTGAATCACTGGCAGCTTTACCCAAAGAGGAAAGAAAAGCTTTTGATTATCTTGTAAGAGCAGTTAGAAGTTGGTCACAAGTTTATTCAATACAAGAGGGCCAGAACGAAAGGGCAAATTTTTATCCACCAAGTGCAACAAAAAATCAAATAATCAGAGCCTCAGAACACAATCCAGAAATACTCTCTCCATATACTGTTGTTTTAAAAACGCCGGACGGTAATTTCGACACTGTCCCAATGCATCAGGCATATTCTAAAATAATTAATTCCACAAATGTGACTAGACTTCTTAAAGATGCATCAGATAAAACTAAAGATAAGAAGCTCAAAGAATATCTAAGGGCAAAAATTCGTGCAATGGGTACAGGTGATTGGAAAGAAGCAGACAAAGTCTGGCTTTCAAGAGACGATGAACCGCTGATTGACATTGTGATCGGGTTTTATGACACATATACCGACAAATTTTTAGGAAGAAAATACGCAGCGGAAGCATGGGCAGGTGTATTAAATAAAGAAGCAACAAAAGAGTCACAAATATTTGTAGACGCATTTTTAGACAATTGGTCTCAAAAAACCAACAACATAAAACCCAAAATTAAGGTACGAGTTGATGAAACAATGATTATGTCAGGCCAGGCAGGGCACGAAAACGGTGACCTCCGTTGGACAGCAAACAGTCTACCGTGCCAGGCAGATCTTAGAAAAGAATTTGGGTCCAAATTCACAATTTTTGAACCGTCATTCGACGATATTTACAAAACAAGATCGGAAGCATTCGATAAGTATATACACGCAAATAGGCGATCAGGTATCCCTAAGTCTTTGATCAGAACTGGGATTTTAAGAAGGGTTATGGGTCACGAAATTGGCCATTCGCTAGTTCCAGAAGGTATAGAAAAAAGAATTGGTGCGAATAAAAATTGGTTCAATGAGCTCTACTGTGATCTTATTTCACTGGACGGATATTTTGAAATTCCACAAGTCTATACTCATAACCGGGAACACGAAGTAGCATTTGCGGCACATTTTTCTAACGGTTTCCTGCAATATGAAACCTACAGACAGTCAGGTGAGGTGGGTAATTATCTACCTTCGCATTCCATTATTATCAGAGCAGGATTAGACAGCGGATCAGTCCAGCCTTTAGATGGTTGTCTTACCTGGAGAGACATTTCCGAGGTCAAAAAAGCTATAAACGGACTAACTCAAAAAGTCATGAATCTTGGAAAAAATGGCTCGGAAAAAGATATTCAGCAATTTAGAGACGAAATGTTAGATGTAAACATATACGAAAAAGTACTACAGACTAAGAACACCTAAAGATACTAAAAAATTCTAAGACATCTTGTTCTAAACAGCCACTTCTCGTATACTTTAGGCATGGAGCCACTTGAAAATTTAAAAAACATTCGTCTTCTAAAACTTGAGAAAATCAAGAAGTTAAAAATCGATCCGTTTCCTGCCAAATCCACCAAAAAAAACACAATTGCCGCCTGTCTCAAGCAAATAGGCAAAGACGTCCAGACGGCAGGACGTCTTATGGGTCTTCGTGGTCACGGCGGCTCATCTTTTGCAGATTTGGTAGACGAATCAGGCAAAATCCAACTCTTCTTTTCCAAAGAAAAACTGTCGACTGTGAACCGTGAACTGTTAACTTTGCTCGACATCGGCGACTTCGTACAGGTCTTTGGAAAAGTCGACAAAACAAAAGCAGGGGAGATAACAATCTTTGTTAGCTCGCTTACAATTCTGACAAAATCCATCCGTCCCCTTCCTTCAACTTGGTATGGTCTAAAAGATGTCGAAGAAAGAAATCGCCGCCGTTATTTAGATTTAATCATCAATAGTGAGGTCAAAAAAACCTTCGATCTAAGATCAAAAATAGTTTGGGCAATCCGCAAATTTTTAATAGAGCAAAAAGGCTACACAGAAGTAGAAAGCCCTGTTCTTCAATCTCTTTATGGCGGTACGCGCGCCAAGCCGTTTAAGACTCACCACAACACACTTGGCATGGATATGTATCTTCGAATTTCCAACGAACTATATCTCAAAAGGTTAATCGTCGGCGGTTATGAGAAAGTCTTCGAAATGGGCCATACTTTTAGAAACGAGGGCATGGATAAAAATCACAATCCGGAGTTTACGATGCTCGAAACCATGGAGGCCTATGCCGATTACACCGACAATATGAATCTTATAGAAGAAATGTTCGAATACACCGCCCAAAATGTTTTTGGCAAAACAAAGCTTCCTTATCAAAATCACCAAATAGAATATAAAAGGCCCTGGAAAAGAATTAAACTTGTCGACCTTTTTAAAAAGTACACAAATGTCGATTTCCACGAAATCGACTCGCTCCAAAAGGCAACAGACCTTGCCAAAAAACTAGGGGTTTCAATTCAAGACTATATGACAGACGGAGAAATACTTTTGGAAATTTTTGAGAAAAAATGTACCGGTCAGCTTATCCAGCCAACCTTTGTTTACGATTACCCTGCCGATTTTTACCCGCTGGCCAAAAGAAAAGCAGACGATCCACGTTTTGTAGAAAGTTTCGATATTTATGTCGGGGGAATGGAAATGGGAACAAACTATTCCGAACAAAATGATCCAGAGCAGTTAAGAGATGCATGGGAAAAAGAAAAAGAAAAAGCCAAAGCTGGCAATCCGGAAGCGCAAATACTAGACGAAGATTTTATAGAAGCCCTGGAATACGCCATGCCACCGACTTCCGGTATTGGTCCTGGCATCGACAGATGGATTATGGTTATGACTGGCGCTCAAACAATTTCCGACGTCATCCTATTTCCGACATTAAGGCCAAAAGAAAAGAAATGAAAAATGTTAGACATTAAATTCATTCTTTCCTCTTTGTCATTCTGGCGACGAATAAAACGAGGAGACCAGAATCTATGATTAAACAAATGTACACATACATCATGGCAAATGGCAGACCAACCCTCTATATAGGAGTCACGAGTGATCTAGTAAAAAAAATTTACCAGCATAAGAATGAATTGGTCGAAGGTTTTACAAAAAAATATCACCGGCACAAACTTATCTACTTTGAAGTTGTAGAAGGTCAGTTGGAGGCTATCATCAGAGAAAAGCAAATTAAAAATATGACCAGAGCACAAAAGCTTGATCTTGTTAGAAAACTCAATCCAAACTTCCAAGATCTTTACTCTGGATTAGTAAATGATTCCAGACAAGCTGGAATGACAGGAGGAAAGGTTTATGCTTGATATCAAATACATTCGCGAAAACGCAAAATTAGTAGCCGAAAAATCCAAACAAAAAGGCTACGATGTCGATGTCGAAAAACTTTTAAAAGTAGACGAGGACCGGCGAAAATTAATCGAAGAAGTTGATCAAATTAGATCCAACCGCAAACAAGCCGCAGAAGCAAGAAATCAATCTCAAGGCCAGACCTTGAAATCAGAACTCAAGGAAAAGGAAAACAAACTCGAAAAACTACAGGAAGAATATTATAGCTTAATCCGCGAAGTACCAAATATGCCATTGGATGATGTTCCCGTTGGCCGCGATGAATCGGAAAATAAGCCAATCAGAATGTGGGGAGAACCGAAAAAATTCGATTTTAAAATCAAAGATTTTCATGATCTCGGCGAAAGCCTAAATATAATAGACACTCAAACTGCCACAAAAGTTTCTGGATCCCGTTTTGGTTACACAAAAGGAGAACTGGTACTGTTGGAACTTGCGCTTATACAATTTGCTTTAAATTTATTGACGCAAGAGTCAGAATTGGCAAAAATTGCAAAAGGTCATAATCCAAAACCATTTATTCCAGTTATGCCTCCCAGCATGATAAAACCCAAAGTCTACGACCAAATGGCTAGACTTGAACCAAAAGAAGAAAGATATTACATAGAAAAAGACGATTTGTATTTAATAGGTAGCGCGGAACATACTCTGGGTCCCATCCATATTGATCAAACTTTAGATGAAAAAGATTTTCCTATCAGATATGTTGGTTATTCTCCCGCCTTCAGAAGAGAATCAGGTACATACGGTAAAGACACACGGGGAATTTTTAGAGTTCATCAGTTTAATAAATTGGAAATAGAAAGTTTTACCTTGCCGAAGGATTCCAAAAAAGAGCAGGACTTTATAGTTTCAATTCAGGAACACTTAATGCAGCTTCTGGAAATTCCATATCAAGTTGTCGCAATTTGCACAGGAGACATGGGAGTCCCGGATGCGCGACAAATTGATATCGAAGCATGGTTTCCGGCTCAAAATAGATACAGGGAAACACACACATCAGATCTAATGACAGACTACCAGGCAAGACGGCTCAATACAAAAGTTAGGGGAAAAGATGGAAAAACGGAGTTTGTTCACATGAACGACGCTACAGTTTTTGCAGGAAGAACGCTTTTGGCCATCTTAGAAAACTACCAACAAAAGGACGGATCAATCCTTGTGCCTAAGATCCTTCAAAAATACACAAACTTTAACAAAATACCCGCATAAGATATAATTTATTACCATGTTTTTACTGCTCGATGAAGATATTGAAAATATCAAAAAAAGAAACCGGCTAAAAAGACTTTCGCCAAAGATCCACAAAATATCTCACGAACATGGTAGGTCTACAAAGACGCTTTGGGCACAAATTTTAGGCCGAGCAAAAACTAAATCAAAATAATAAAAAATGTTTGGAATATTTAATAAATTTTTAGATTCAAACGAAAAACAGGTTCATAAGCTCCAACCTCTGGTTGACGACATCAACGCGCTGGAAAAAAAGTTCGAAAAACTTTCAGATGAGGCGCTAAAAGCAAAAACTGCCGAATTCAAACTCAGACACGAAAGAGGTGAAACTTTAGATGATCTCCTACCGGAAGCTTATTCTGCAGTCAGAGAAGCCGGCAAACGAACACTCAATATGCGCCACTACGATGTTCAAATTGTAGCCGGCATTGTGCTTCATCAGGGTAAAATTGCCGAGCAGAAAACCGGTGAAGGAAAAACTCTAACCGCTTCCCTTCCACTTTACCTAAACTCATTAGCACAAAAAGGTGTCCACTTGGCAACGGTCAACGATTATCTGGCCCGCGTTGGTCTTGGTTGGATGGGGCCAATTTACACCGCACTTGGCATTTCTGCCGGTTGCCTTATGCAGGACAAGGCCTTTGTTTATGATCCAAAGTTCGAAGACAAAACCCAAACAGATTGGCGTCTTAGACATTTAAAACCGGTAGACAAAAAAGAAGCTTACAATGCCGATATCACCTACGGTACCAACAACGAATTCGGTTTTGATTATTTGCGCGATAATATGGTTTGGTCGCTAAAAGATGCTGCTTCCCGCGGACATTTTTATGCCATTGTCGACGAAGCGGACTCAATTCTAATAGACGAAGCCAGAACTCCGCTTATCATCTCAGCAGCCTCCGGAGATGCCACCGATAAATATTTCCAATTTTCCAAATTAGTAAACGAATTGTCTGGCGATACCGATTACGTTATCGACGAAAAATTAAAAACAGCCAACTTAACAGAAGATGGTATTTCTAAAGTCGAAAAAAAGCTCGGCGTTGCCAACCTTTACGAAAAAGATTTTGCCAGTATTCACCACATCCAGCAGGCGCTTCGTGCTAGAACCCTTTTTCATAAAGACAAAGATTATGTTGTAAAAGAGGGAGAAATCATAATTGTCGACGAATTTACTGGCCGCCTAATGCAGGGTAGGCGCTGGTCCGAAGGTCTTCACCAGGCCATAGAAGCAAAAGAAGGCGTCGCCATCCAAAAAGAATCCCAAACCTTGGCCACAATTTCTTTCCAGAATTATTTTAGACTTTACGAAAAATTAGGTGGTATGACCGGAACAGCAGCCACAGAAGCAGAAGAATTCTTCAAAATTTATAAACTCGATGTTATTACTATTCCCACTAATAAACCAACAGTCAGAAAAGACACTGCCGATGTTGTTTACAAAACTGCCAAAGCTAAATATAGGGCCGTTGCAAACGACGTTGCCGAAAAATACGCAAACGGCCAGCCGGTTTTAATAGGTACCACATCTATCGAAAAAAACGAATCCCTTTCCAAACTATTAAAGAAAAATGGCGTCCCCCATCAACTCTTAAACGCCAAAAATCACCAGCAAGAAGCGCAGTATATTGCCTCAGCCGGTATTAAGGGTACAGTCACATTGGCAACCAACATTGCCGGTCGGGGAGTCGACATTATACTAGGTGGTACGCCACCCGCCGATAAATTAGGTAGACCTATCACTAAAGGTAAAGAGTACGACAGATGGAAAGCCAGTCACGAAGAAGTCGTCAAACTTGGAGGTCTTCACGTTGTCGGTACCGAAAGGCATGAGGCTAGACGTATCGACAATCAGCTTCGCGGTCGTTCTGGCCGTCAAGGCGATCCCGGCTCCAGTCGTTTTTATGTTTCTTTAGAGGACGAAATAATGCGTCTTTTTGGCGGTGAACAAATTGCCAAAATCATGACCGCTTTCAAACTTCCGGAAGACACCCCGATAGAACACGGGATGGTTAGTAAAGCCATCGAAAATGCCCAGGTTAAAGTGGAGACGCACAATTTCGACATCAGAAAACACTTGGTCGAATACGACGACGTTGCCAACAAACAGCGGGAAATAATCTATGGAATGAGAAACGAAATCTTAAAGTCGGCCGATGAAGAAAAATCCAACCAAACACTCAAAGACAATATCCGCCAAAAGCTGGACCGCGAAATCGAAAATTTGGTATTGGCAAATACTCAGGAAAAAATCGGCACGCCGGATCACCAAACAATTATCAAGGAACTAACCACTATTATTCCCTTTGACCAGGCATCCTCAACCAGTCTTTTAACAGACGCTAAAAACCAAAAATCCCAAGACGGATTAATCAATTTTATAAAACAGGTAATCGAAAAAATTTACAGCGAACGCGAAAAATCCCTAGGAGAAACGGCCGCCCGGGATATCGAAAAATTCACCTCTCTTTCCGTAATCGACACTCTTTGGATAGAACATTTGGGAGCACTAGATGATCTTCGCGAAGGCATTGGTCTTCGTGCCGCGGGCCAGCGCGATCCTCTCGTCGAATATAAGCAAGAAGCATTCAGTCTTTTTGAAAAACTTTCTGCCAGCATCGACTACGAAATAGTCCACCGTATTTTTAGAGTTCAGGTCAGAAACGAACCTGCTATCGAAGCAATAGAGCAAAAAGGTGTCGAAGTCCACGAACATCCGACTCTTGCCCAAGAGGCGACTGCAAAACAACCTCAAGAAGTTGCCCAAATCACACCGGCCCAAACCAGTGAACCCCAGTATTCCAAAGACCCCAACGAAATGACCGACGAAGAACTAGAAGCAGAAATTTTGCGGATGGAAAATTTAGAAAAACAAGGCAGTGCATCGCAAGACATGCCTAACAATCCATTTTCGGGCGTCAGCAATAAACCCTTGAGAGTCGAAAAAATCGGCAGAAATTACCCCTGCCCCTGTGGTGCTATCAATCCGCAAACTGGCAAATCCTACAAATACAAAAAATGCGGCATGATAGGCGCCCCTCACCACAAAGGTTAAACTCTATCTCAACCCCCATAAGTTTACAGTGTTCACCCCGAAGTTTGTGAAGAGAGCTAATTCGAACGGGTTTACTCTGAACTTGTAAAGAGCTAAAATCAACAGATAGAAATTATCAACAATATAATAATCCATTGCAAAATAAAGCAATTTGACAACCTATAATATAAAACTATATAATACTACTTCGGTTTAACTTCTGCCTGCTCTCCGAAGCCTTGGCGAAGGAGAGCCCAGTTTCGTCGTAGTCCTGGATCTATCAAAAGGACTAAGACGGATCCTGTCCAATACATATACCCGAAATATCCTTAAAGAAATTTGAGGATAATTCCTGCCCCCCAAAAATTATGATCAGCATTATTGTTCCAACTTACAACGAACAGGAAAATATTAAAAAACTTCTCCTTTTGATCCACCATGCCTTTAACAAGAGAACCAAAGACTATGAGGTTATCGTTATCGATGACCATTCAACCGATAATACTTGGCATATCCTCAGACAAGAAGAATCAAATTTCCCCCTTCGAATCTTCCAAAAACAGGGCAAACGTGGCAAAAGTAACTCTCTTTTTGAGGGTTTTGAGAAGGCCAGCGGAAATATTTTGGCAATGATCGATGCCGACTTACAATATTCACCCTCAGTCATCCCTCAAATGGCCAGAGGTCTTAACGAAAATTGCGACGTGATTGTTGCCAATCGCAAAAAATATCACGCCTCACCAGTGCGCAAAGTCTTAAGCCGTGGTTTTCGACACGTCTTTGGAAAAATGCTTTTTGGTCTTGATTGCGATATACAATCCGGCCTTAAAGTCTTCAAAAGAGAAGTCTTAGAAACAGTTAAATTCAAACCACATTCCGCCTGGACATTCGATTTAGAATTTTTGCACCGCGCAAGACTTGCCGGTTTTCAAATAAAAAATATTGACATAACCTTCTATCCCAGAACAGGTGGCCGTTCCCATATAAATGTACTAAAAAATGGGTTTGAGCTTGCCACTAATGCTGCCTCGCTTAAGCTTAAAAGAATCCACCCCCAACACATCCCGCCAAAAGTTAACGGTTCAATGCTTGGGGCAGGTGTTGGTTTTTTGGCAAAAAAATACATCACTCACACAACTTTGCCTCACCAAATTTCGGCTCTTCGTGCCTTCCTTCTTTGGCAAAAGTTAACAATTATTGCTGTTTTAGCTTTGATCACACTAAGTTTTTATATGTTTACGCTAACTACTGCCATTGTTTTAGTTGCGATACTGTCAACGATTTATCTTATAGACGTTTTATTCAACCTCGCCTTGATTGCCAAAAGTTTATATAGCCCTCCGGAAATTAGCTTCGCGGACGATGAACTACAGCAGGTTGACGAAAAACAACTACCAACATATACAATCCTTTGCCCTCTTTATAAAGAAGCAGCAGTCCTGCCGCATTTTCTTGATGCTTTGGACAAGTTAGATTGGCCCAAAGATAAGCTCGACGTCCTCCTGCTTCTTGAAGAAGACGACCACGAGACTCAAGAAGCTTGCCAAAAACTATCGTTACCTACTTACGTCAGACCAATCATCGTTCCCCAGTCTTGGCCTAAGACAAAACCTAAAGCTTGCAACTTTGGTCTTGCTCATGCAAAAGGCGAATTTCTAGTTATTTACGATGCAGAAGATGTTCCAGAAGTCGACCAGCTTAAAAAAGCTTATCTGGCATTCCAAAAGACAAACCCAAATGTAGTTTGCCTGCAGGCTAAATTAAATTATTACAATCCGCATCAAAACTTATTAACCCGGCTTTTTACTGCCGAATACTCCCTTTGGTTCGACGTCACATTAACCGGTTTGCAATCCATAGGTACAACTATTCCTCTTGGCGGAACAAGTAACCATTTTAAAACGGCTGACCTGGTAAGACTCCAGGGTTGGGACCCTTTTAATGTCACAGAAGACGCCGACCTTGGAGCAAGGCTGTTTAGGGCAGGTTACAAAACCGCAATTATAGATTCCACAACCCTGGAGGAAGCAAACAGTAAATTGGGTAATTGGACAAGGCAAAGATCACGCTGGATCAAGGGTTACATGCAAACGTATTTAGTGCAGATGAGAAATCCGGTCTCATTTGTACGGCAAAAGGGAATTCATGCGCTTTTCTTCCAGCTGACGGTCGGCGGAAAAATCGCTTTTATGTTTATTAACCCATTTTTATGGGTAGCAACAATTTCTTATTTTGCCCTGAACCATCTAGTTGGCCCAACTATAGAATCCCTATACCCCGCGCCAATTTTCTATATGGCCGTAATCTCTCTGGTTTTTGGCAACTTTATGTTCATGTACTACTACATGATCGGTTGTGCCAAAAGAGGACACTGGTCTCTTGTCAAGTACGTTTTTTTGATTCCATTCTATTGGCTAGCTATCAGCTTTGCTGCAGCAGTTGCTGCTTACCAACTGATAGCAAAACCCCACTATTGGGAAAAGACCGTCCACGGATTCCACCTAGCCAGGGTTGCAAAAGACCAACTTAGGGTCGAAATCAAAGCCCAAGAAGCCCAGAGTCGCCAAAGAAAATTCGCTTCGGCCTACGCTCTTGCCAGGTCTGGAATAGCCACGGGCGGCGCCTTAATAGCCGCATCAATTTTTGCCAATTTCGCCAATTTTGCTTATAACGCTTATTTGGGAAGACGCATTTCCACCGAAGATTTCGGCCTAATCTCGCTTGTTGGCAGTTTCTTCTATCTTTCAACCGTTCCTATGGGTGCCCTTGGTAAAACCGTCACCCACCGTAGTGCCTTTTTACTCGGTAAATACGAAATACCTCTCAAGCAATTCTGGTCCCATGTTAGACTTCGCGCTATTATTGCAGGGACTATTACTACCCTCATTTGGCTTGCACTAACCCCCATCTTGGCAATTTTATTCAAATCGCCGTCTTACGGTCCATTTCTTCTTTTTGCCCCTGTTTGGTTTATCGGCGCAACTGCTGCCGTTGATAGCGGATTTTTAAGCGGTAATTTAAAATTTACAGTTTTGGCAATTCTGGTTGTTGTTGAATCCCTCGTTAAGTTTTTAGTTGCTTTTGCATTTGTGGAAAGCGGTAATTCCCAACTCGTTTATGCTGCAACTCCAATTGCCATGGCCATCGCTTTTTTGGTTGGATGGTTTTTCGTTAGCCAAATCAAGCAAGAAAACAAAATTATAGACCCGCAAGTCCTTAAATTTCCCAACAAGTTTTTTATCAACTCTGTTTTCACCAAATTCTCAACTATTGCCTTTTTGAGTTTTGATCTTATTTTGGCTAAACTCTTTTTGCCTCCTGCCGAAGCCGGTCTCTATGCGCTTCTTTCTTTAACCGGCAAAATGGTCTTTTTCTCAGGCTCACTTTTTAGCTCCTTCATCAACCCTTTGGTTTCAAAAGAAGAGGGTGCCGATCGCAAGAGCCGCCATGTTTTCTACAAACTATTTTTCGCATCAATGTTTTTGAGTTTTGCAGCGTACCTAGCAGTTGGTTTATTTGGCGCCTACACCGTTCCTTTACTGCTCGGGCAAAAAGCCGGCCCGATCCTTTATCTTTTGCCCACTTATGGCCTGGCTATGTTTTGTTTTAGCATCGCCAATAATCTCGTTACTTATTACCAGGTCCGACGCAAATATCTTTTGTCCCACGTCTCTCTCCTTTTGGCATTTGCCCAAATCCTGGCTATTTATTTCTATCACGGAAGTTTACAGGAAATTGTGTTGGTAATGACTGCAACAGGAATTGTCAGTCTTATAGTCACAGTTCTTTTATATCTAATCTACGAGCCACTATCTACTTTAGGAAGGAACCTGATAGATCTTCTTGGTCTTATCACTTTTTCAACTCCGAAGCCAAGTCAGACTTGGACAAAGACCGCTGCAGGGCCTGCAAATTTAAGAATTCTCATCTTTAACTGGCGCGATACCAAGCATGTATGGGCAGGCGGTGCCGAAGAATACGTTCACCAAATCGCCAAAGGGTTTATAAAAGAAGGGCACTTGGTTACCGTGTTTTGCGGCAACGATGGCAAAAGCGCGAGAACTGAAGTTGTCGACAATGTTCACATCGTTCGGCGCGGTGGTTTTTACACTGTCTATATCTGGGCATTCCTATATTATATTTTCAAATTCCGCAGGCACTTTGACCTCATCATTGACTGCGAAAACGGCATTCCGTTTTTTAGCCCTTTATACTCAGGTAAACCCATTATTGGTCTAATTCATCACATTCATCAAGAAATTCACAGGGAACATCTTTCCTTCCCTCTTTCTCAAATCGCTTTATTTTTAGAAGGTAAACTGATGCCGAGAGTTTACAAAAACATCAAAATGGTCACGATTTCAAAGTCTACAAAAGAGGCAATGGAAGCGTTAGGCTTTCGGTCAGTAATTGACATTATTCATCCGGGTGTGGATTTAGAAAAGTTTAAACCAAGTTTAAAAACTGCCAATCCGTCAATCTTTTATTTAGGTCGGCTCAAACCTTATAAATCGCTAGATAGGCTCATCACTGCTTTTTCCCAGGTTGTCAAAGATATACCAAACGCGACTTTAAATATTGCAGGTGAAGGGGAAAGCCGTTTGGAGCTAGAAGAAATGACTAATAAACTCGGACTTACCAACGCGGTTAAGTTTTTAGGCAGAGTCAGTGAAAAAGCTAAATCAGAGATACTTGCGAGGTCATGGGTGGTTGCCCAACCTTCAAAAATAGAAGGATGGGGAATTACCGTTATAGAAGCCAATGCTGCCGGAACTCCGGTTATTGCTTCAGATGTTCCCGGCCTTCGTGATTCGGTCAGGAACCCCCATACCGGCCTTTTGGTTACATGGGACAACCAGGAAAAATGGATAGATGCCATTAGCAAAGTAATCAAAGACGAAGACTTTAGAAAGTCGCTGGAAAACGAAGCGCAACTTTGGTCAAAGAATTTCAGCTGGGATATAAGCACAGAAAAGTTTACAAACATCATAGAAGGAGAATTAAAAGAAGTGGGTAACTAACATGATTAAAACAACTGTAAATACAATAAGACTTGCGAGGGCATTTACCATGAAAATGATAAAACCCAAAGAGAATTACTTTTTTGCAACAAAAAGCCTAAAGCCATTGAGTAGGAAATTTGGTTTTGACCGGGGAACCCCAATAGACAGGTATTGGATTGAAGACTTTTTAGGTAAAAACAGTAAAGACATTAAAGGTAGATGTCTGGAAATTGAGAGTAATTATTACACTGCTAAATTCGCTCAATCCAAAGTCACACAGAGTGACATTTTAGACTATAACAAGAACAATAAAACTGCTATCCACGGCAATCTAAAAAACCTAAAAAATGTAATTATGGATAACACCTACGACTGCATAATATTGACCCAAGTATTAGGTTCTATCGATGAACCAAAAGAAGCGATAAGTGAGTGCTTTCGGATCCTTAAAAAAAACGGGGTTCTTTTATTAACTTCAGCTGCTTTCAGCCCAACTTATGATCAAAAAAATAGTTTTTGGAGATTTACAACAGCGTCTGTAAATTACCTACTGAAGAAGAGTTTTAAAAACATTCTTGTAACATCATACGGCAACGTGCTAGCAGGCCAGTATTTCTGGACAGGGGTTGCCCAAGAAGAACTCACAAAAAAAGAACTAGATTACAACGATCCTAACTTTCCATGTCTTATCGCAGCAAGGGCTAGTAAAGGAGCTAAATGAAAAAATTTACTCTAACAATTGGTATTCCTGCGTATAACGAAGAAAAAAACATAGCTGGTTTAATTAATGATCTGTTAAAACAGCGTACAAATTTAGCAATTATTAACAAAATCATCATTGTTTCAGACGGAAGTATCGATAATACAGTTGCCATTATCAATAAGTTCAAAAATCACTATATCCTTCTTTGCGTAGGGGATAAACGTAAGGGAAAAGCAGCCAGGGAAAACGAAATTATCAAAATGTCAGCAAGTGACATTCTAGTTCTCTTAGATGCGGATATTGTAATTAAAGACACGAAGTTTCTTGATAAACTAATTGCACCAATAGTAGCAGGAAGGGCAGAAATGACATCATCCGCTATTTGGCCGCTTACTCCCGAAACATTTTTTGAAAAGATCTTTTTTGTAAGCACAAGATTAAAAGAAATACTCTATTTGCAATTCAAAAATGGTAATAACATTTATACCTGCTACGGTCCAGCACGGGCGTTTGCGCAAAAGTTTTACAAAAAGTTCAAATTCGAAACAAGTGAAGGGGAAGACATGTTTTCATATTTCTCTTGTTTGAATTTAGGATACACATTTAAAAATATACCTCAAGCCCTGACCTATTATCGACTGCCTACAACTTTTAGCGATCATTGCAAACAAAGCACTAGGTACCATCGTGCCAAGAAAGATATGAATAAATATTTTAGTCAAAAAATCGTTTTAGCAGAGCAAACAATTCCTGTATCTGATTATGCAAAAGCTTTTACTAAGGCCTTACCTATAATTTTAAAACAACCACTACATATCGCTTTGTATTTGTTAATACTAGGCTACACAAAAACAATATCCCAAACTAAGTATCAAAAAAATAACAACTGGAATGTCGCAACCACAAAGTATGTAAGGAGTCAAATATGAAAATTTTAATTATTACCCTGCGTAAATATATTTACATTACACTTTTTCTAGTCGACAGAATTCTTGGTAACAAAAACAAGTTAGTTGTATTCTCTTATCACAGTATTAGTAAAAACAAGAATTTTTACAGTGTCCCAGAGACAGATTTTAAGAAACAAATTAAACAAATTTTAAAAACTTACAAGCCGATAAGTTTAGTGGATTTAAACAACTATTTTACTAGAAAGAAAGAAATTGCCCAGCCTTCATTTATCCTTACTTTTGATGACGGTTATAGGGATGTTTTAAAAGTAAAAAGTTTTATTAATGCCTTTGGTATAAAGCCCTCAATTTTTGTTTTATCAGATTCAAAGAAGATAAGACGTGATGTATTAAAAAATAACAGTGAGTTGTTAACTATAAAGGATATAAAAGATCTCATCAGAACCGGATGGGAAATCGGCTCCCATAGCGCTACTCACACATTACTCACCGGATTAAAAGAATCCGAACTTAAAAAAGAAGTACTGGAATCAAAAAAAATATTGGAAAAATTATTATCAATAAAAGTTAAATACTTTGCATATCCTAAAGGCAAATATTCCAAGCAGGTTTTAAGTTCTGTCAAAAGGGCTGATTACAACTTAGCGCTTTCAATGGACGATGAATTAATTAACAAATATAGCGACAAATTCAAAATACCAAGAGTAGGTGTAAACGGAACACACTCCCTTTCGGAATTTAAAACACTTGCATCGCCCACTGTTATTAAATTTCGAAAACTGGCAAAACAAATGATAGGAGGAATATATGAACAAGCAACATAATAAATTGGTAGCAATCGTTAAATATTTTTACCCTGTTGCAGCTGGAATAGAAACAAACATGCTGGAAACTTACAGTGTTTTGGCAAAAAAGGGGTGGGATATAACAATTTTTACAACAAAAGACACACTCACAGAAAAAAATATCTTAAAAGATTTCGAAATAGTGCGTAACCTAAAAGTTAAAAGGTTGAGCTACATAAAATATGCACTGCTTCAATTTAACTGGAACAAGGCAGATTTAGTATGCCTTCATAATTTTGATTTAATCCCCCAAATGTTTATCTTGGGCAACTCACTGTTTAGAAAAACGCTAGGTAAAAAAGATTACAAGTTATTTATTACACCTCATGGTGGCTTTACACCAGAGTGGACGATATTTAACCCGGTTTCTGCCATTATTAAAAAGACTATACATTACACACTGGGAACGTTTCTTATTAATAAAGTTGTCGATGGTGTAAGGGCAGTCTCTTTGTGGGAAAAGAAGGAAGTTGTAGCTCGTGGTGTAAATGCCAACAAAGTTAGCGTAATTTCTAATGGTGTAGAGGATGAAGCCTATCTGGATGTGGAAAAGTTGGCAAGATGGGAAATAAAAGAAAAGGTTCGGGTATATGGGAAGTATTTAATCCAGATCGGAAGAATATACCCTATTAAAAATTACGAAACGACAATTCGTGCCCTCGCCCAGGTTCCAAACGATATTAACTTTGTAATTGCAGGCCCAGTTTCCGATAATGCTTACCTGGAAAAACTAAAAACTCTAATAAAAGAACTCAACCTCGAAAAAAGAGTATTTTTTGCAGGAGTAATAAGAGGAGTGGACAAATATTATTTGATAAAAAATGCCCAGATTATGGTTCATATGGCTATTTGGGAAAGTTTTTGCAACGTCGTGCACGAAGGAATGAGTCAGGGTCTTCCTTGCATTGTTGCAAACAATACGGCCTTACCGCTTCTTGTTAAAAACGGCAAAAACGGTTTCTGCGTTGGAACAAAAGATTACAAGGCTTTAGCCGAGAAGATAAACTTCATCTTAAAAAACAAAAACACACCAAAAGTTAAAAAGATTTCGCAAACAAACAGAAAATTTGGACTACAAGAATCCTGGCAAAACGTGGCATTGAAAATGGACAATTTATACCAACCACTAATATGAAAAAACAGCAACGGCAAACGTTAAAAATTAAATATAAAAAACAAGTTGAAAAAGTGCACTATCAAATGTCTGAGTATATTGACGAACAAAGGTGGTTATCATATTACTTTCAGATGGATTCAGTACGTCATGTTTCCCTGAAACTAAACAAAGAAAAGTTAAATGTTTTAGAAATTGGAGTTGGCAACGGTTTAGTAACTTCAGCATTAAAACTTTTAGGGCATAGGGTCGCTACTATGGATTTTGCAAAAGATCTTGATCCAGACATTTTCTGCGCTTTACCCAAGGTTCCAACTTCCAGAAAGTATGACTGTATTATTTGCTGTGAAGTTTTAGAGCATATGCAGTATCAAGATTCTCTATTAAGTCTAAAAAATATAGCTAGAATTGCTAAATATGTAATAGTATCAATTCCAGATAAAACTCCCTATATCTCATTTGTTATCAAAATACCCTTAGTTAAACCAAAAGGAATAATATTTTCTCTACCTTTCAAACACATGCCGCACAAATTTTTAGGAGAACATTATTGGGAGCTTGGAACCTTCGGAATAGGAAAAAATAAGTTTTTAAAATCAGTTGCTTACTCAAAGTTAACAAGCATAAAGGACTTTAGAATAAAAATATATCCTTGGCATCATTTTTTTATACTTAAAAGTTTAACATCATGAAAAATAAAGAAATAACTGTATCAATCGGCATACCTGCCTATAACGAAGAAGTAAATATTAAGAACTTGCTTTTGTCTCTTCTTGCTCAAAAACTAATTGGTTTCAAAATAAAAGAAATAATCATCTTATCAGATGGTAGCGATGATAAAACTATATCATCAGCAAAATCGGTTGATTCTAATTTAATAAAAATCATAGATAGGAAAATAAGAAGAGGAAAAATCATATGTCAAAATGAAATTTTGAAATTAATTAATAGTGATGTTTTAGTCTTATTAGACGCTGATGTCATACCTGCAAATGATATGTTATTGCAAAATCTAGTTAAGCCAATCCTGGAAGATAAAGCAGACTTAGTTAGCGGTAAGATTAAACCCCTACCATCATCTACTTGGATTGAGAATACTATTAATTTCAGTGCAAGAATAAAGAATGATATTTTTGAAAAAGTTGCAGACGTAAACAGCGTTTATCTTTGTCATGGCAGAGTTAGGGCTTTTTCAAGAGAATTGTACAAAAAATTAATCTGGCCAACAAATATAAAATCCGGAGAAGACGCTTATTCCTACTTTTTCTGCATTACAAGAGGTTTTATATTTTCCTATCAAAAGCGAGCAATAATTTTATATCGTTCACCTAATACATTAAATGATCACACGAAGCAAAGTGTTAGGTTTATTCAAAGTAAGAGGCAAATGAAAAATTATTTTAATAACGAAGATGTGAATAAAGCTTATCAAATAAATAAAGGTTTATTTTTAAGAAATATTCTATATAATTTCGTCTCTCACCCAATTTTACTTAGCTTATATTTAATGATTTACACACTATCCACTTTATTGTCTTTCGTAAAACAACAAAATAATCAACTATGGGAAATCTCAATCTCATCAAAAAAATTATGAAACAAATTGTTTATTTGTTATTCCCATTTTATCGCTTTATTTACCATACGATTTCATCTTTAAAAATTAGTTTGTACCACCGGTTGTTAAAATTGAAATTACGCTCTCTTGGAGACTATAGTCGAATCTATTATGCAAACATTGTTGAGCCTTACAACGTTTCCATTGGACATCATGTCTATATAAATAAAGATTGCGATATCATAACAACGGAAAGCGAAGTGAAAATCGGCAATTACGTTATGATCGGTCCTAATGTTACTTTTGTCGCTCAAGATCACGATGTATCCGACTGGAAAAGACCCATGATACTCGGTGATAAATATAAGCGTGCGAACATTGAGGTTTGCGATGATGTATGGATTGGGGCAAACGTTACGATTCTTTCTGGTGTTACGGTTAACCGTGGAGCAGTCGTTGCGGCAGGCGCGGTAGTTACCAAGGACGTTGAAGCATATACAGTTGTAGGCGGTGTACCAGCAAAAAAGATCAAAGAAAGAATCCCGAAAAGCCTTATTAACAAGGCAAGACAAGTAAATTTTAAATCCTTCGAAAACCAAAATATTAACTGGCGCAACTGGGGTGTCGGCAAAATCTCGTAATTCCCAAAAAATACATGATACCCCAAACAATATCTACCAGATATAAACTTCTCAAAACAGAAAAACCCGTTGGTCAGAGCACGGCCCAAAAAGGCATCTATTGGGATAAAGAAACAAAATCCAGGGTATTTGTAAAAATAGATAAAAATAAAAACAAACTACGCGGTGAATTTGTTAGACAAGAATTGTTTTACAAATACTCATTGCAACTTAAAGATAAAGACGTAATTATCCCAAAACCTTTAGAGATAGTGGAAATAAACGATTTTAGTGCATTTATTATGGAATATGTAGGTGCAAAATCATTAGAAAAAACAGATGTAAAAACCAGGGTGGATGTATATGAAAAAGTAACGAAGTTTTTAGAAGATATAAATACCCACACAAACATTGCAAAACAAAAAGAATTTAAAGTAAAATCTGCAACTCAACAATTGTTTACTCTTCCATACTTTTTAATAAAAAATCTTATTCTTTACCCAAAAGAAATCCTTATATTTCTAAACGCATATGTTCTTATTTTTAAAAATGCACCCTTTTGGGTAAAACTTAGGTTCGACTGGGTATGCCATGGCGATATTAATGTTACAAACTTACTTACTTATAAAAACAAAGTTGTTCTGGTCGATTTTGCGCTCTCCTGTAAAAGTCACCGCCTGTTCGATATATCAAGGCTTCTAAACTCAACTTGGTATAAAGCAGGGTTTCACGACGAGCTTTGGGATAACACAGTTGGAAAACTCGACATGAGCCCAAGTAAACACACCCTTATTAAATCTTTTGTAAGTTTCAACTTAATTCAGCGTTTAAGCCAACATTACCTCAAAAAAGGCCAAGAGCAATTTTATCTAGATAGATTGCAAAAAATGGCAAAAATCTCGATGACAAAAGATCACTTAAAACAGCTAAAGAGTCTGCTTGAAAAGTATGGTTACCCATACCACTCACAAGTAAAGATAGATAAATTTGACCGCTTTGGCGGAATACTAAAAGATTCTGGAGGGAAAAAGTATTTCGTAAAGGCTGCAATTGGCAAAGACAGCTATAAATATAAATCTCTCTACTTAGAGTCACAAGTTACACGTTATCTCTCAACACAAACCAAAAAGATAAACCTCAGTCACAATGGCTACAGATTATATGTACCAAGCGTGGCAAAAATAATTGATCAAGACGAAATTTTTTGTCTAATCACAAACTATGTTGATGGGAAAAAGCTTGTGAACGAAAACTCCAAAACTCAAGCAAATATTATTTTGACTACCTTAACCCTTGTTGCCAAATTGAGCGAAAAAACACGCATGTCTACTTTAAAACCGTATTTAAAAAACTACACACGAAAGGCGTTGCTTATTTTTCTTCCTTTGCGTTTTATCAAAGCGACTATTTTATCTCCTTTCGCTTTTCGCGGGCTACTAAACGCCTCTTGGAAATCACTGCCGCTTCTTTTGCCGCACAACTATAAGTGTGGATTAGTTCACCCGGATATTAATGTTAGTAATATAGTTTTTAATAAAAACGCTATCTATTTAACCGATTGGGAGGGGGCAGGGTGGGGAATAACCGCTTACAATACAATTACTCCTTTATGCGTTGACTGGAAGATCCAAACATTAAGAGATAAGCTGTTTGCAAAATTACAGGATAATGGGCAAAATAAAATAACGATCCCTCTTTTGGCTTACAGAACCTTAATGCTTTTTAACCAACATGCAAAAAGAGAAAATGAAAAGCGAAAAAGGGATTTAATGCTTCTAAAATTTTTAGAAACCGCGTAAAAATGAAAAAATTTATTCAAAACATCTTAATTAATTTATCCCTACTTTTTTTTGTTGGACTAATTCTGGCACTGGCAATACGTGGAATTTCGGGAAATCCAACAGAGCAAGATATAAACGATACAAAATGGAAAGACGATGGTCCTTTTGAATTATCGCCCGATAGGGGTCGTTTTGCCCTGATGTATTCACTTATGGAAAATAAATCTTTTCAGTTTTCCTTGCCGGTTGCACGTTTTGCAGTACCCGATGTTGCATATGCAAACGGTCAATATGTTTCATTATTTGCACCTGCCCTTTCATTTCTTATCGCACCGGGCTATTTAATTGGAAAGTATTTTGGTATCGGACAGGTGGGATCATTTGCAGTTATTTCACTTTTTTCTATCATAAATCTTGTTCTCATTCGAGCTATTGCTATTCGTTTGGGAGCGAACAAAATGGCAGCAACAATTGCTGGTTTTGTATTCTTATTTGCAACACCAGCTTTTTCATATGCGGTATCACTCTACCAGCACCATGTTTCAACTTTTTTAATACTTTTTTCAATTTATTTACTAATGAGATGGAAAGGATTATGGCCGGTTGCATTAGTTTGGTTGTTAACCGCTTTCTCTATAACAGTAGATAACCCTAACTTCGTTTTTATGGCACCCATTGCCATATTTTCTATTTCAAGAATAATTTTACTAAAAACTTCAGAAAAGATAATTAATTTTGAATTTAAAATATTAGGCGGTCCTCTTATCTTTTTTGCAGCAATCATTCCTATAACCTTTTTTCTTTGGTTTAATCAAATGTCAAACGGCGATCCACTTAAACTTTCTGGTACGTTACCCGCAGCAAAAGAAATTGATTATCAAGGAAAGCCTTTTGACCCAAGAGTACAGATAACAAAAGAACCCGTTCCCGAATCACAAAAAAAACAAAAGACAGCAAGCGGATTTTTTAAAACCAGAAATATATTAAATGGTTTTTACTTGCATTTAGCCAGTTCCGAGCGAGGTATGGTTTATTACACTCCGGTACTTTTCCTTGCACTTTTAGGAATTCCCGCAATTCGTAAGCAAAATCAAGATATGTTGGCAATCTTACTTGGTGTTGTGGGCGCCAATGTACTTTTATATTCGATGTGGGGAGACCCATGGGGAGGTTGGGCATTTGGTTCGAGATATCTTATACCAGCTTATGCAATCCTTTCAATTTTTCTCGCACTTGCTCTTTCCAGACATAGAAAAAACATTTTTGTAATTATTATCTTTTTTTTATTACTAACTTATTCACTATCTGTTAATACTTTAGGTGCACTAACAACAAGTCGCATACCTCCAAAGGGGGAAGCAAAAGCACTCGAACCAATTTCGGGTCGTCAGGAAAAATTTTCGTTTGATCGCGACATAGATTTTCTAATAAAAGAAGATAAATCGAAATCATTTATTTACCAGACTTACGTTTCCAAATACATTCCGGCTTGGAAGTATTATTTTTTGGTATTGATTCCCTTAATTTCTGCAGCTGCACTTTTAATAATTTTATTAAGATTCAAAAAAGGAGAAGAAAATGTTCAAGATTAATTTAAAGAGCGCAAGCGTAGAATTAAACGTAAAAAAGGACTTTTTTACATCAGTAACTCGCTTTTTTGAAATATATTCCCCTCTTCTAATTTGCGTTTTACTTGCTGTAATTTCTATCCTTTCTTTTACAAATTATTACCAAAATGGTCTTGGTCTTGCTTATAACGACGCAAGATCTCATTTGGACATCGGCAGGAGAGTGGTCGAAGGGCTTAAACCCGGCCTTGCCCAGCTCGGTTCTGTTTGGCTGCCACTACCGCACGCCTTGATGATTCCAACTATTTGGAATGATTTTATGTGGCATTCCGGACTTGCCGGTGCTTTAGTCTCTATGCTTTCTTTTGTGGGAACCGGAATCTTAATTTATAAATTTTTGGAAAAGTTAAATGTTGGGCTTTTAGGAAGGCTGTTTGGTGTTCTGGTTTTCGTTGCCAATATCAATATTTTATATTTGCAATCCACGGCCATGACCGAACTGCTTTTGATTTTCACCATGACTGCCGGAATTTATGAACTTGTAATGTGGCACAAGGATGAAAAGATTTTAAGTCTGGTAAAAGCTGCTTTTTGGATCATGATGGCAAGTCTTGTCCGCTACGACGGCTGGTTCTTATTATTTTTTGCAACGATACTGATCGTTATTCAAACGATAAAAACAAAAGGGGTAAAAGCCGCGGAAGGGGTATTTTTCTTTTTTTTGACACTCGGTGCTTTAGGTATTGCCTTGTGGCTCCTATGGAACCAGCTTATTTTTAAAGACGCCCTTTATTTTGCTTTTGGACCTTATTCCGCCCGTGTCCAACAGGAACAACTGGCCCAAGCCGGGGTCTTGGCAACAAAAGGCAATATCGCCCTTTCGGCCAAGGTCTATCTTTATGCTCTTCTTTACAACACAGGCGCTTTTACTGCCATTTTAGGAATATTGGGAATGATTGTTTTTTGGCTAAACAAAAAAATAAACTCAAGTGTGCGAATTGCCAGTACGGCCCTTTTGGCGCCTTTTGCATTTAACATCCTGGCTTTATATTTGGGCCATTCCGTCCTTTTTATCCAGGGAATTTCCGGCGACACGTGGTTTAACGTCCGCTATGGCGTGATGATGCTGCCTTCTATTGCCATCTTTGTTGGTTATTTAGTGCACAAGCTGGTTCCACTTCGGGCAACAATTATCGGGTTGTTTATTTTCGTTACATTTTTTGCTTTTGCAAATGTCGACGCGGTCACCATTGACGATGCTAGGGTTGGTTCCAGTCAAAAGAATGTCACCGAAGTTTCTGGCTGGCTTACTAAACACGCAAAAGACGAAGAAGGCTTTGTTCTTATTTCCGCAGCCTCCCATGATGCCATTATCTTTTCATCCGGCTTGCCGATGAAAAAGTTTATCCACGAAGGAACTGGCGCTTACTGGCAAAACGCAACGGCAAGCCCCGATCGTTGGGCACGCTGGATTGTTATGCGCACCAATGACCTTTCCGATTCAACCTTTAAACTAACCCAACAGTCCGGCCAGCTGGAAAAATACGATCTGGTCAATAGTTATCCGTTTGCGGACGTTTACCAAATTAAGGGCGAGTTCTCTGCAAATCTAAATACCGAACCGGTTTTGGGAAAGCAGAAATGACAAAAAAAGTTGCCATATTTTTAATAATAATCATTGGTATTTTCACCATCGCCGTAAGTTACCGACAAAAAAAGACCTCAACAGAATCGGCCAAAGAGCAAAAGAGAGTATGGCAGATAAAATCCATAGACACTATGAAATATTCTCGTGATTTGACAGGGGAAAAGTTAAATGATCCAACCTTTGACCGCACGATCGAGGGGCAGGTTAAAGCAATTGCTCAAACCGGTGCCACCCATGTAGCCTTAGGGACTCCCTACGACGAAAGGTTTATTCCCTTTTTAAACCGGTGGGTACAAGCAGCTAGAAAATACAATCTAAAAGTCTGGTTTCGCGGTAACTTTTCCGGCTGGGAAGGTTGGTTTGGTTACAAAAAAGACTTAACTCGCGAAGGACATTTAGCGCTTATGCGCCAGTTTATTAACCAAAACGGGGACCTTTTCCAAAACGGTGATCTTTTTACCCCCTGTCCGGAATGCGAAAATGGAGGCGCCGGTGACCCAAGACACAAAGGTGACGTGGAAGGATTTCGCGTTTTTATGGTCGAAGAATTTCAAAGTGCAAACACTGAATTTAGAATAATCGGCAAAAATGTCAGGACGGTTAGCTCAATGAATTATGATGTTGCAAATCTCGTGATGGACGAGCAAACCGCCAATGCCGTTGGAGATTTGGTTGTTATCGACCATTACGTCAAAGAACCTCAAAAATTGGCTAGTGATATAAGGAAATTAAGCCAAAAAACTCAATCAAAAATTATGCTTGGAGAATTTGGCGCTCCAATCCCGGACATTCATGGCAAGCTGACAGAAGAGGAGCAGGCCCGGTGGATAGACGAGTTATTAAATCTCATCCAAAGCCAAGAGGAAGTCATCGGGTTAAATTATTGGGTAGGATTTGGTGGCTCAACTGCTATTTTTAACAATGACTACAGCGCAAAACCCGCCGCTGAGATCGTCAAAAAATATTACATCCTCCCAGGGCTCCCAAACCCATAATACATTTATATAGCGTTTGAATAAGGGTGCGCGGTCTTAACTTGACAGACTCATAACAATATGCTATAACATATCCCTTCTGCCTAGATATTTTCTTGCCTAAACATAATGAACAAAAGAAAGCTTAAATTATTTTTGCCCGTTTTAACAGGTATTGTCCTGTCTATTTTTCTTGTACCAAGCATGAACATTCCGGTTTTTGCAAATGAAGCGTCCCCTTCGGCTGCGACATCTTTAGGGTCAATCACAGTTTGCAAGGTAGTTGTGGGTGGAGATGGCAATATAGTTGATGGTTCCGCTATTCCCGACACTACTTTTTCTATTTCCGGAATAGACCCGTCTCCTAATTCCGGTGGTGCACCAGCAGGCGTAATTGCAACTTCAGTATTTACATCGCCACTTATATTTAATAAAGATATATTTGCATCTTTTTTAGGAAATGACGCTCAGTGCACAACCTATTCCAACCTTGCCATTGGTGCTTATTATTATGGTGAGGAATCTATAGTTCCCGCAAGCGGTTGGGAAGAGCCCAAATACAACGATCAATTTACCACTCCGGTAGTGACACTTTCCGATTTTTTTACTTATGACAATAATTTATTTGACGGCAACACACTAAATGACGACTTGCGAAATCGAAACGCGGATGGCCACATAGTACTCAACGACCAGAGGCCAGACAGGACCCTGATTGTTTTAAATCAGTTTGAAGAAGGCGGCGGTAATACGAATGACCCAAGCCCATCACCATCACCGAGCCCAACACCTGGCCCAACAACCCAACCGTCGCCTACACCTACACCAAGTTCGTCAACAGGCGGAAGTAGCACCAATAGCAATAGTTCAGGCGGTGGCACAGTTTTGGCTACGTCAACAGGACCACAAGTTCTTGCGGATACCGGTTCAATTAAAACTGATATCATTTTTTACATGGGAGTTGGCTTTCTCGCACTAGGTCTCTGGCAAGCGAGAATCGCTCTCAAGCTATATCAATCCAATTAACTCAATTTGCTCTTTTTTTATCTCCTTTTTCATCCATAATCTGGTAAAAAACAAGAAGTAAAATATATTAAGAAAATTAGCTAAGAATTCTGGTATAATATACCCGTGAATCGTACTTGGTACTCTAAAAATATTAAGAAAAATTCACCGGATGCGATTCATCAGGTACTTGCTTTCGGTACCCTTGAGGATATTCGCTCTCTAAAGGCAACAACGGGCGAAGAAAAGATAAAAGAGCTTTTTATCAACTTTCCTAAAAAAGTATATACACCACCAAACCTTAATTTTATTAAGAATTTTATTTTGCATATCAATAGTGCGATAGATGAACAAAAATATCTTAAATATACCCAAAGACGTACTGGATAAAGAAAGAAAAGACCTTTTAGAAAAACTTCTTCCATACACAAAAGGCTTTGTTCTGGGTGGTGGTACTGCGCTTGCTCTCCAATTGAATCATCGCAAATCATTCGATTTTGATTTCTTTTCTTTGTCAAAAATACAAAAAAACCTCATTGAAAAACTATCGCAAACTATATCAATTGCCAATATTTCCATAGACACTGGGGATGAACTTACTTTTTTTACAATAGATGAGATTAAAGTAACATTTCTCAACTATCCTTTTAGGCACGCCTTTCCGCTTAAAATGTTGGAAAATAAACTCAAACTATTTTCAGTTAAAGATATTGCCATTCAAAAAGCCTATACCGTAGGAAGAAGAGGAGAATATCGTGATTATTTTGATTTATTCATAATACTTAAAAATAACTATATAAGCTTAAAAGAAATCATATCGGAAGCTAAAAAAATATACGGCAGTGTTTTTGAAGAAAAAATATTCTTACAACAATTAGTATATTTTGCAGACTTACTAAATTTTAATATCACACTGACGACAAAACAACAACTTAAGCCCGAAGAAGTAAAGCATTTTTTTGAAGAACAAGTCAAAGATTACATTTAAATAGAATTTAACTACCTGGCCAAGGGAAGATACCTTTGGAGAAATTTCCTTTGTAGTCTCCTTTATCTCCTTTTTCATCCATAATCCAGTAAAAAACAAGAAGTAAAATTTGCTATACTCAATCTATGAGGCACTTATTAATTCCAGTCTTGTTATTTCTTTTTCTGCTTACAACTTTTGCCTTAAGACGGGAAGTATACAGTGTTTATCAACATATTGGTTATTTAACAGGCTCCAATCCCAACGAAATAGCGACAGATTCGTATGTTGACTCGATAAAATCCCAAGATTCCACCTATCAGCCAAATGCAACAGCCGTATTTTTAAATAAAAATGTCACGAATACAGCATTTCCTTCGCAGTCAGCCAGTATTTTAGGGCAAAACAACACATCAGGTGAAGAAAAATATATAGAAGTCAGCCTCAAAGAGCAGAGGTTATATATGAAGCAGGGCGCAACCACCGTCAACAGTTTTTTAATTTCGTCCGGCAAGTGGTCACCGACCCCAAAAGGCGAGTGGAAGATTTGGACTAAGCTCAGGTACACCAGAATGAGGGGCGGATCCAAGAGTCTTGGAACTTATTATGACCTTCCGAACGTTCCCTATACAATGTATTATGATCGTGGATACGGAATTCATGGTGCCTACTGGCACAACAATTTTGGTCACCCAATGAGTCATGGCTGCATTAATATGAAGCCTTCAGAAGCAGGAGTTGTTTTTAACTGGGCAAGTGTTGGAACTCGCGTAGTTGTTCACGATTAGCCTATTTTATGAATTTGATACTGGCGATTTTGGCTGGAGCTCTTCAGGGTTTCACAGAATTTCTACCAATTTCCTCAACCGGTCACTTAATAATTTTTCAAAAAATATTTAGTCTCCCCGATGCACAGTTCGGCTTAGCATTTGATGCATCTCTGCACCTTGGAACACTGCTGGCAGTTCTAATATATTTTTTTAAGGATTATTTAAAAATATTAAATTTTAAAAATTATCTTTGGGCAAAACTTGCAGTCGGTACGGTTCCTGCAGTATTTTTTGGTATTCTATTTGAAAAACAAATAGATAGTTGTTTTCGCGAACTTTGGATTATCGGTGTCGCTCTAATTGTCTTTAGCCTGGTTATGATCTTGGCCGAAAAGTTGAGTGCAAAAAATCAACCGAATCAAAAAATTTCTATTATAAAATCGTTTGTAATCGGGTTGGGTCAAGCCCTGGCACTAATTCCCGGTATCTCCAGATCCAGCTCAACAATATCCACAGGTCTGTTTTTGGGATTAAATCGCCAAGATTCTGCCCGTTTTGCCTTTATGCTTTCTGGTCCCATTATAGCCGGAGCTGGTTCTAAGAAATTTCTTGAAGTTCTGACCTCACAAAGCTTGAGCTCTGACAGTTTAATGTTTTTTATTGTAGGAATTATCTCCTCATTTATTTTCGGTTATCTCACCATCAAATATTTTCTTAAATACCTGGCCACTAAAAATCTTTACCCCTTCATTATTTATAGAATCGCTCTTGGTTTAATATTAATTATTATTTCCCTCTCAAACATAATTTAATCAGTGTAAGGTTAAAGGCTTTGTTATAATTCACCTGTTATGGAAAATCAACAAAAACTTACGGATCTTGAAAGTCGTTTTGTAATAATCAAAAAAAGCATTAACCAGGACGCCAAACAAAAAGAACTGCGCGAGCTGGAGGCCCTGAGCCTGAAACCAGATTTTTGGCAGGATTCGCAGTCGGCTCAAAAAGTAATGAAAAAAATTGCGGCAATTCAAAAAGAAATCGAAACTTTTCAAAATCTTTCGGTCCAGTTGCAAGATCTCAAAGACATGATTTCTCTTCCGGATTCGGACGAATTAATGGCCAAAGAAATCTCTGTTGAACTTAATAAAATCGAAAAATTAATAGACGAAGTGGAAATTAAAATGTTCCTTTCCGGATCCTACGACCAAAGTGCCGCAATTCTTTCCATCCATGCCGGCCAAGGCGGAACCGAAGCTATGGATTGGGTAGATATGCTTTCTCGAATGTATCAAAAATTCTTTTTAAAACAAAAGTGGCCATGCGAGGTAGTTGACGAAATACCTGGAGAAGAAGCGGGATTTAAAACGGTAACTATGGTAGTTGGTGAAGATTATGCCTATGGACTCCTAAGGGGTGAGGCTGGAGTTCACCGACTAGTGCGCCAATCCCCTTTCAATGCGGATCAACTCAGACAAACCTCGTTTGCTCTAGTAGAGGTAATGCCCCAAATAGACGAAGACCAGGAGTCAGACATCCAAATAAAACCCGATGATATAGAATTCGAAGCTTATCGCGCCGGTGGTCATGGCGGTCAGAATGTTAATAAGGTTTCAACAGCGGTTCGTCTAAAACACAAACCAAGCGGAATAGTTGTTACTTGTCAGACACAAAGATATCAGGCACAGAATAAAGAAAATGCCTTAAAACTTCTCAGGGCGAAACTTTGGATCATTAAACAAGAAGAAGAAAAGCGCGAAAAAGAACAAATAAAAGGAGGCCATATAATGCCGGGTTGGGGAAATCAAATTCGCTCCTACGTTCTGCATCCCTATAAAATGGTAAAAGACCTAAGAACAAACTATGAAACTTCAGACGCGGAGTCGGTATTGGACGGCGACCTCTTGCAGTTTATAAAAGAAGAAATTTCATTGGGTGCCCGCTCAAGCGTCTTGCCCGAGGCAATTTAATGTTGTTATAATAACCAAGCAATTATGAATGACCCTCAGATAGAACAATCAACTAGTCAAGAAAAGCAAACCATACCCCTAAAACAAGCGCAAGCCAAGGGATCAATCAGTAAAATATTTCCGGCACTTTTAGTTTTAATAATTGTTGCCGCTGGAATATTTTCTGGTCTAGTATTTTCCTCAAGATCAAAAAGTGTCAAAACACAAGCGTCAACTCAAAGCGACCAACAAGAGGTTACAGAAGAAACAAAGAAATCCTTTTCACAAACTTTCAAAGATAAATCAGAAGGTACAATAGAAAAAAACGACGATCTAGATAAATACTCCCAAGGAACCCACAAACTTATAAGACCCGGTGGTGAATCACAAACTGCCTATCTCACCTCAACAGTTCTTGCTCTTGACGATTATGTTGGTAAAAAAGTCAAAGTTTACGGAGAAACATTCGGATCTTCCCAAGTGGGATGGTTAATGGATGTTGGCAAAGTTGAAGAGATCAAATAACTTTTTTCTGCCCCATGATTGAATTTATATCAGTAACAAAAAAATATCCGTCAGGTCAAGTCGCCTTAGACGACATCAATCTAAAAATAGATAGTAGCGAATTTGTTTTTTTAGTCGGAGAGTCTGGGGCCGGCAAATCAACACTTCTTAAATTAATAACCCGCGAAATCGTGCCTACTAGCGGAAGAATCCTTTTTAATAACGAAGATATTTTAAAGCTCCCAAAAAGCAAAATTCCAATATTGCGCCGACGAATTGGCACAATATTCCAGGATTTTAGGTTGCTTCTCACAAAAACCATTTTTGAAAACGTGGCGGTGCCCTTGGAAGTTATGTCTCATAAAGATGCCATGATTCTAAGAGAAGTAAATGCGGTTCTGGAAAAAGTTGGTCTTTTGGATAAAGCCAAAAGCTTTCCTGTTCAACTTTCAGGTGGTGAAATCCAAAGAACAGCAGTAGCCAGAGCAATAATTGGCAAACCGGAAATTCTTTTGGCAGACGAACCCACAGGCGATCTGGACCCGAAAAATTCTGAAGATGTTGTCAAACTTTTAGATAAGATTAACCAGGAAGATAAAACAACTATAATAATGGCAACCCACAACGTTCAAATTGTAAATCATTTTAAAAAAAGAGTTATTGTTCTGGAAAAAGGTAAAATTATAAAAGATCAAGCGGAAGGAAAGTATGAGACAAGCTAAAGAAGCCGCAAAAATAATAAGAAGAAGCCCCTATCAGGCACTAGCAGCCTCTCTTGCTATGTCTTTAACTTTTTTTGTAACATCAATTTTTGTAATTATGATCCTTGGTGGCCAGATAATATTAAATTATGTTGAGCAAAGACCCCAGGTTATAGCTTTTTTCAAAGACGACACAAAAGAAACCCAAATAACAGAGACAATCGAAAAAATCAAATCAACAAACCTTGCCAAGGACATTAAATATGTCACCAAAGAAGAGGCGTTGGCAATTTATAGGGAAAGGAATAAGGACGAACCATTACTATTAGAATCTGTCACTTCAGATTTTTTACCGGCATCAATAGATATTTCCGTTAAAAAAGTTCAAGACATAAACGAAATCACAAAAATTGCCAAAGAAAATCCCCAAATAGAAAGAGTAATTACCCCGGAAAATTTGGTTGAACAATTAGTCCGCTGGACCAAAATTATAAGAACCGGTGGTCTGGTTTTTGTTGCTACTCTTTTGGCAATATCCTTCCTTATTATAATCATGGTCATCGGAATGAGAATTTCTCTTCGTCGTGAAGAAATTTCTATTATGAATTTAGTTGGTGCAACAAGGTGGTATATCGCCAAACCGTTTTTTATAGAGGGAGCATTTTATGGCATACTGGGTGCCACTGTAGCTACTTTTTTGATCTATGTGTTGCTATTGTTTTATTCCCCCAATATCCAGGATTTTTTAGGACCCATCCAAATATTTCCAATTAGTCCGCTTTTCTTCATATATCTTTGGTTTGCCCAAATTACAGCAGCCGTTGTGGTTGGCATAATTGGTGCAGCCATTGCCCTTTATAGGTACCTGAAGATTAAATGAAGAAAATCTTATTTTTTTTGGTGCTGCCCGTATTTTTTCTGCTGCTGACCTACAAGACCCTTTTTGCCGTAAGTCTCGATGAGTGCGAAAAAAATCCATCTGTAAACATCAACGATTGTATTAACTTACTGTCCGGTAAAGTTACTGAGCTTTCCAATCAAAAAAAAACTCTAGCTTCACAAATTTCCCAGTTTGATACACAACTAAAAATAACTCAGCTAAAAATTTCCGACGCCCAAAGTACATTAACCAAGCTGGAAAAGGAAATAGGCATTTTAGGATTTCGAATCGGTTATGTTACAGATTCAATTAGTAAGCTGGAAAAGCAGGTAAAACAGCGAATTGTCGCCACTTACCAGCAAAGTTTTATTTCTAATTTAGAACTTGTAGTGGCTTCAAACGATTTTTCCGATTTACTCCTAAAGCTCCAATATTTAAAACAGGTTCAGGAAAATGACAAGAAGATTCTATCAAACCTTCAGCGAACAAAAGCAAATTATGCAAATCAAAAAGATGAAAGAGAGCAAAAACAAGCGGCAATAGAAGAGCAAAAAACAAAACTAGAAGAATTAAAAAGCAGCTTGGATCAACAAAAATTAGAAAAAAAGGTACTTCTTGAAGTAACAAAAAATGATGAAGTCAAGTTTCAAAAATTGCTTGCTGAAGCACAGGCAGAACAGGCAGTTGTTTTTGGTGGTGGTAAGACTGTTTTTATGAGAAACGTAAGTCAGGGTGATTCAATCGGTTCGATTGCTATATACAGCGCGAGTAAAGGCTGTTCAAGCGGGGCACATCTGCATTTTGAAGTACATAAAAATGGATCTATCCTAGACCCAAATAATTATTTAAAGTCAGCAACTGTTACATACAGCTATCCTGAATCTCAATATTCCATTTACGGTAAAGTTAACCCGAGTGGGAATTTACCTTGGCCGATAAATGATCCCATATGGATTAATCAAGGTTTTGGTGTACAAAAGAACTCTTTCATTTATGGCTCTGCAGGCCACATGGGAATAGATATGCAAACAGGTCCTGAAGATGCCGGTGGCGATACAGTTAAAGCAGTTAAAAGCGGTAAATTATATGGAGGTTCCTATCAATGTGGCGGTAGATATCCAGGTACTCTTAATTATGCCAAGGTAGAACACGATGACGGTCTTGTGACATGGTACTTGCACATGATTCCAAATTAATTTGACAAAATTCTTCCAAAAACATATGTTCTTGATGTATGAAAAAAGTTGTCTCTCTACTAATTATTTTTATTCCACTTTTATTACCCACAACTGTTTTTGCGGCAAACTCTAGCGATGTATTAATAAATGAATTTTCTCCCAAGTCAGATCCAGAATGGATAGAACTGTATAACCCGAAAAACCAACAAATATCAATTGCGGGTTGGAAGCTAAGGGATGCTGCTAACCACTCAGAGGATTTGGCTCCTGTTTGCATTCCTCCTCAAGGTTTTTATACATTTGAAAGGCCAAAAGGTTGGCTCAATGATAGCAACGGTGATAAGATCGACCTTTTAGACGAAAGTGGTGCGGTGAACATTATTGATAACGTAAGTTACGGCAATCCAAGCGATCATGTCCCTACAACGCCTGCATCAGATAAATCAGCCTCTAGAGTTCCAGACGGTAGTGACACTTGGCAGGTTGATGAACCCACAAGACAAGATACATCGATTCCCTGCCCATCAAATCAAGTTCCGTCCCCAACACCATCCTCAACACCCAAAGCAACACCAACCCCAACACCCAAATCAACAAGCTCAAGTAGCACCACCAGTACCAAAAAAAGCCCTAGCCCTTCACCTCAAATAAACAAAAACCAATCTAGTTCGCCCTCAAGCAGTCCCCAAGTTCTTGGACAAAAAGATTTGGCACAGGGGTTTGTAGATCTTGCCGCATCAGATATTTTAAACTCCCCATCACCAGAGCCATCAACTTACGACAACCCGTTCAATAAAAATGTTTCAAAAATTCTTATAGGTGCAGGAATATTATTTATAATAGTCTCATCTGGTGTTTATCTGTGGTATAAACGAAGTCTGGGTCAAGAGTCCACTTTAAACAAAGGCAATGAAAGATTCGAAGAAAAAGAAGAATAAATTAATCTTCCTAATATCACTTTGGCTGCCCGTTTTTTTATGGGCACTGGTAATATTCAGTTTTTCTTCGACATCCTCTCTAAAAGCTTCTAATTTTTTTATTTGGGATTTTATTTATAAAAAAATTGCCCATCTTTTTATATATGCTGTCCTTTTTTCGCTAATTTTACGCGCCACAAAACTAAATTGGGTGCTCAGTTTTCTACTTACCATGTCCTATGCAGTAAGTGACGAATTTCACCAACATTTTATTCCGGGCAGGAATGCATCGGTTTTAGACTTGGGTTTTGACGCCTCTGGTGCTAATATAGCAGCATATACCATATGGAAGTTAAGACAAATTCCCCACGGGAAACTCAAAAAGTAGCAGAAAAATTTGCCAAGGAAATAAGAGCAGGTGATGTTATCGCACTTTACGGTGATCTTGGAGCCGGTAAAACGGTTTTTACCCAGGGTTTAGCAAAGGGTTTAAACATAAAAAGAAAAATTGTTTCCCCAACCTTTGTTTTTATGCGTAGTTACCCTTTTAATATAGGTAAAACCCAACTCACCTTCTACCACATAGATCTATATCGCACAGAGAGGGAAAAAGATTTTGAAAACCTAGGTTTAGAAGAAGTTTTTTCACCGGATTCGGTCGTAGTTTTGGAATGGGCAGACAGAATTAAAAAAATGTTACCCAAAAAAAGAATCGAGGTACATTTCGAATCGCCAAATGAAAAAACTCGAAAAATCAAAATTAGAAGATTTAAATAAAGCAGTTGATATCATAAAAAAAGGCGGAGTTATTATCTTTCCGACAGATACGGTTTATGGTATTGGCTGCAAGTGGAATAATAGCGCAGCAATTGCCAGAATCAAAAACATTAAATCATCAAACCAAAATTTTCCGGTTCTCATAGAAAATATTAAACAAGCTCACGAGATCGGTAAAATCAGCCCCCAAGCTCTTCACCTTATGAATAGATACTGGCCTGGAGGCTTAACTATTTTGGTGAAAAGCAGGCATAGTGATGAAAAAATAGGTATCCGTATGCCCGCGTCTAAAACTGTCAAATATCTGGTTGAGATTCTCGGGTATCCTATTATAGGAACATCGGCAAACTTTCATGGAAAACCTGCACCAACATCATCAAAAGAATTAGATCCAAGGATTATAAATTTCGTAGACTTTGTTATAAAAGGTGAATGCGAGCAAGGTATAGAATCAACGGTTATAGATAGTACTGTGATGCCCGTAAAAATTATAAGAAGTGGAGCGGTTAAAATATTATGATTTTAACAATAGATACAAGTATAAGTAAGAATGTTAAAGTAGAACTATTAAGCAGTGATGCCAAAAAAAACATAACTCTGGTTTCAGAGCAAAAACTAGGTTCTCAGGTGCTGCTGCCGCTGATTGTTAAAATATTAAAAAAAGCAAAAATAGAATTTAAAGATTTATCAGCAGTAGAAGTCAATCCTGGCCCAGGTTCTTTTACCGGAACAAGGGTTGGTGTTGCAGTTGCCAATGCTTTGGGTTTTGCACTAAAAATACCGGTAAATGGCTCGCCTCGCGGCGTAGCGGGCAAAAAAGATACAATAGTAATTCCGATTTATGAAAAAAGTAAATTTGATTAATCACGACTATAAACCATGAACTACCAACCATGAACATTCTCGTAACCGGCGGTGCCGGATTTATCGGTTCTCACACATCCAGGCTTCTTCTGGAAAAAGGTCACAAAGTCACTATTCTAGATAATCTTTCTTTAGGTAACAAAAAATCTGTAGATCCTAGAGCAAAACTGGTAATAGCAGACATTAAAGACTCAAAAAAAGTCCAAGAAAGCCTAAAAGGCATAGATGCAGTGATTCATATGGCAGGCCTTATAGTTGTTTCAGATTCCGTTAAAGATCCTATTACCTATTGCCAAAATAATGTCATGGGAACAGTTAGTCTTTTGGAATCGATGAAACAGGTTGGCGTTAAAAAAATTGTTTTCTCCTCCTCCGCATGCGTTTATGGATCACCCAAAAAATTACCACTCACAGAAGATTCCCCTATTCACCCGGATAATCCATACGGCGCTTCTAAAGCTTCTATAGAAACCTTTTTACAATCATATAATGTAAATTTTGGATTCGATGCCATAATACTTCGATATTTTAATCCTTATGGTCCGGCAGAAATGCACGAGCCCGAAACTCACGCCATCCCAAATTTTATAAAATCAACACTTGCCAAAAAACCAATACCGCTGTACTGGAAAGGGGAGCAGATCCGCGACTTTATCTACATCGAAGATTTAGTTCAAGCCCACATAGACGTTTTAAATCTTACCGGTTATCAAATTTTTAATGTCGGTACCGAAAACGGTATAAAGGTCAAAGATGTTATCGACAAAATTTTCAAAATTGTAGGCTACACTGTTCCAATAAAAGATTTGGGAAAAAGAGCCGGCGATGTTAATGCTAATTATGCCTCAAGTAAAAAAATAGAAAAAGCTGTTGGCTGGAAAGCAAAAGTAAGCCTAGAAGAAGGCCTCAAAAAAACCATTGAGTTTTATAAAAGAATATAATATGAATTCTCTTACAAGATATGTCATTTGCGAAATTAAAGATAGTGATTTTGACCAAGCATATCCTGCGAAAAATATTGATTATAAATTAAGAAGAGCAGCAAGAGGTATTTTAACTTACAACAATAAAATTGCTCTGCTAAATGTTTCAAATAAAAACTATCATAAGTTGCCGGGCGGAGGTATTGAAAATGGAGAAAGTATAAAAGAAGCATTCAAAAGAGAAATATTGGAAGAAACAGGTTGTGATTGCAATATTAGAAAAGATGTTGGAGTTGCGATCGAGTATCGCGATCAGAGGGAATTAATGCAATTATCATACATTTTTTTTGCCTATGTGACAGGTGAACCAGGAAAAGTAAATTTTATGGATGACGAAATTGAAGATGGTTTCCAATTAGAATGGGTACCAATCACAAGCATTGATAAGGTATTAAATAACGACAGCCCGACAGATTATGAGGGAAAATTTATACATTCAAGAGATAAAAGAATAATCGAATTCTACAAAAATCTTTTATCGTAGTGTTTCCTAATAGTCTTCTGAAAACCTATTATTTTCTGTCATTCCGAACTTGTTTCGGAATCTGAGCAGAGATCCTGAATCAAGTTCAGGATGACAAGTGGTTGGTTTGTTGCAACAAGGTTTTTCTACTGGGTCAAGGCTAATAGGTTTTCAACAAGCTCATTTGCCACATTGACTAGACCTTCACAAAAGACTTAAATAAAACTGCAATAGATTTTTGGCCTGCCCATTTTGACTCTGCCCAGTCAGAAATCTAAATGCAAAATACTGCCTGGTCCGCCGAAGTTCTGTATTACAGAGTGAAGGAGACCCCAAAAAACAATAATTTAAAAGAATTAGGACAAACCGCTTTTTGCGGTTTTTTTATTGAGAATTTTACCAAATTTATAAGAGAAGAGGAGGTGAATATTAAATGATTTTAAATTCAAGAATAGCAATTTCTTTAGCGTCAATAGCAGCAGCAGGGGCGCTAGTAGTAGGCGGCACCTTCGCTTTCTTCAGTGACTCGAGTAGCAGTAACGGAAATTTATTCCGATCAGGTGTACTTGATCTCAACGTCGCAGATAATAGTGAAGGATTTGGAGACAATGTATCCGCCTCTTTTGTTACTCCGGAAAATTGGGCTCCCGGACAAACGCATATTGACTTTATTTGTTTCAAAAACAATGGTTCGGTAGATATCGAGCAAGTTTTATTTGCTCTAACAAGTACTAATGCAAGTGATCCAGGTATAACACTGGACGACTTTGTCTATGTTTCGAACATCGAACTCGGTCCTGTAGAAGCGGATGCTTGTGGTAGCGCTGGGATTTTTGGAGACGATGGTTTGTTAGATTTTAAGACACTTTTCGATAGTAGATTTGGTGTCAACGCACCACTAAGTAGTTTGTTGACGCAAATTGACGGTACAGACCAAGTCCAAGATGATCTTCTAGACGGGCCTGCATTATTAATCCCAGCTGACATTATGAAACTTAGAGTAGAGTGGACATTTGACACTCTTGCTACTAGTTCCGAAGCTGGTGAGACTGTAAATCTAAACATCGCTTTTAACGCTACACAAAACGAATTACCTTAAGGTAGATTTAAAAGTGATTTTGAGCTGATAAGAGAAAGGACAGGCTCTTTGAGAGCTTAATCTGGAAAATATCGCAGACTGGGCAGGGGCTCCTGTCCTAATTCGCTTCTGCCCTTTCTGCCCTAAGTTAAGAAAGTTAATCTAGTTAATTAAGATGAAGTCGATTTTGAAAGGACTAAATTATTTATTTGCGCTGCTTTTAATTTGTGTGGCCATATTTTTGGCATATATTGCCGTTCCCACCTTTGGCAATAAAGCCTTAATTGTTCGTTCCGGCTCTATGGAGCCGACCATAAAAACCGGCGATCTAATTGTCGTCAGAATAGCAAATGGAATAACTAGCCCCCTGCCAAATATGATCAGCAAATACAAAGTAGGGGACACAATCGCGTTTGGTGGCGACAAAAATCCAAATGTGCTAACAACCCACAAAATTGTGGCAAAGAAAATTGTAAGCGGTAAAACTTTATATCAAACACAAGGTGACGCTAACAAAACTGCAGATACCAAATTGATTGCCGAAGAGCAAATTGTCGGAAAATCTATCTTAACATTACCAAAAGTTGGAAAACTCTTTGCTTATGCCAAAACCAAGCAAGGGTTTGCACTTTTGGTACTTATTCCGGCACTGTTTGTAATTCTTATCGAATCAATAAATCTTATTAAAGAATTATTTAAAATAAACAGGGCCAGACGAATGCTTCAAGCAGATCCAAAACCAGATATGGAAAATGGAAACTTACTTGGTCCTGTGGGTTTGCGGGTTTTAATGCCCATTGTTATATCGATAATGTTTTTTCATAATTCTTACGCCTTTTTTTCGGACAGCGCCACAAGCCTAAATAATACCTTCACAGCCGCCAGCGTATTCCCAACCCCAACACCATCATCAAGCCCATCACCATTATCAACTCCATCCCCCACACCTACTCCAACGCCAAGCCCTTCACCAATCGGAATTGCAAACCATTTGGTTATAAGTGAAGTACAGATTAATGGCGGTCCTAGTCATGCTGATCAGGATTTTATTGAGCTTTACAACCCAACTAATTCTGCCATAGATTTAAATGGCCTCAGACTAGTAAAAAGAACCGGGAATTCCTCCGATGACGATTCAATAAAGTCATGGACATCTCCGACGCTTGTTCCTGATCATGGTTATTATCTTTGGGCAAACAGTTCGGAAACTACCTTTCCCTCCAGTATAGGTGCGGATGCTTTTACAAGTGTTGATTTAACTGCAAGTAGTACTGTCGCTTTAAGGAGCGGTTCTTTGAACACAGGAACACTAATTGATGTTCTCTCCTGGAACGATGGGTCAACACTAGTAGAAGGAAATGAGTTTGATCCGAACCCCGGGGCAGGGCAAAGCTTAGAAAGAAAAGCCTATTCTACATCTAATCTTACATCTATGACTTCCGGAGGAATAGATGAGTTCAAGGGTAACGGATTTGATCTTAATGATAACGCAACGGATTTTATTTTAAGGACATTATCAGAACCGCAAAATAGTTCAAGTCCAACAGAAACGCCATGATTAAATTAAAAAAGTTTAAAGCTAAATTATTATTACTCACAACCGCAATTACACTAGTAGCAATTAGTTTTTATTTTGCCTCCCCTGCATTAACAGAAAAATCAACCGCGTATGCAATCGGAGATCTAACAGTCAATTGGGGTGTGTTGGAAGGTAGTCCTATTTTTATCGTAAACAACATGGCTCCGGGCCAAACTCAAAACAGAGATGTAACAGTTAACAATGGAGCGCCATCTATTCGCCCTGTTGGTGTCCGTGGTATTCAGGTTTCAGAATCCGGCTCTCTCGGGTCAGTTTTACAAATCACAATCTCCGCCAGCGGTACCGACGTTTATGGTGGAACAACCGGCACAAAAACTATCGCGCAGTTTATAACAGACAGCTTAGGGCCAAACGGTATCTTTTTAACAAATTTAAACCCGTCACAGACCAAAACCATTAATTTCAAAGTTGACTTTCCCCAAAGTGCAGGCAACGATTTTCAGAACACAAGCATTGTTTTTGATCTTAAAATTGGTATTTCGATAGACCTACCCTTAGAGTGTGATCAAATCGATCTTCTCCCGACCCCAATCATAGGAACTTCAAAAGCCGAAACTCTAAACGGTACAGAAGGCAACGACCTGATAATGGGCTTGGAAGGAGCAGACCACATCAATGGCCACGGTGGTAATGATTGTATCTTAGGTGGAGCTGGCGCTGATAAAATTAACGGGAATGCAGGAGATGACGCAATCTTTGGCGGTGATGGTGCAGATAGTATCAATGGTAACGAGGGAAATGATGTGATTTTTGGAGAAGGCGGTGCAGATACAATTCACGGTAACAATGGCAATGACTTTATAGTTGGTGGTTTGGCTGCCGATACAATTTTTGGCGAAAACGGAGATGATCAATTATTTGGAAATGAAGCTGCAGATACGCTAAGGGGCGGAAACGGTGATGATCTTTTGGAGGGTGGAGATGCGCCGGACACGCTGCGGGGCGAAAATGGCAACGATATTCTAATTGGCGGAGCCGGTATAGACAACGCCAATGGTGGTCCAGATTCCGACTCATGTAGTGCAGAATCTAAAAGCAGTTGCGAAATCCTAATTTGATAAGTCTCGGGCTCCGGTTGAAACATTTAGCTTCCTTATACTATAATTTAGTAGAAATTACATGAGCAAAGCGAATATAATAAACTTATGAAAGGCGTTATTTTAGCAGGTGGTCTTGGCACTAGGCTTTATCCTCTGACACACGCCACAAATAAGCATCTCCTCCCGGTTTACGACAAACCGATGATCTATTACCCGATTCAAACTTTGGTGCAAGCAGGCATAGACGAAATCTTGATCGTAGTAGGTGGGCCACACGCAGGCGATTTTATTCGCGTATTACAAAATGGTAAGGATTTTGGAATCAAACACGTGGAATACGCTTATCAAACCTCTGGCGACGCCGGCATTGCAGATGCACTAAAACTGGCAGAGGCTTTTGCCGACGAAGGTCCAATTGCCGTTATTCTTGGTGACAATTGCACAGATGCAGACATATCAAATGAAGCAAAAAACTTCAAAAGTGGTGCGGTAATTTTCTTAAAAGAAGTAGAGGATCCCAAAAGATTTGGAATTGCCCAAATCGACACGGACGATAAAACAAAAGTTATTTCCATTGAAGAAAAACCAAATGACCCCAAAAGTAATTTAGCAGTAACAGGGGTCTATATTTTTGATAAAAATGTTTTTACTTACATTAACCAAATTAAACCATCACCAAGAGGACAATTAGAAATTACTGATGTCAATAATCTGTATATAAAAAACGGTAATTTAAAATGCGCTGATCTCTCCGGCTTTTGGTCAGACGCTGGTACATTCGAAAGTCTCTATAGGACAAATGTCTATTGGGCTAGACGTGCTTTGGGAGAAAAAGAAGAAAGGCTATTAACTACTTTTTAATATGCGTCTATTAGTTACCGGTGGAGCCGGATTTATCGGTTCCAATTTTATCCACTATTGGTTTAAAAAACACCAAAATGACGAAATAGTTAATATAGACAAATTAACTTATGCTGGAAATCTCCAAAATCTAATAGATATAGAAAAAAACCCAAATTATACTTTTATAAAAGGAGATATTTGTGACCCCGAAATTGTAAAAGGCGCAATGTTGGGTGTCGATACGGTTGTTCATTTTGCGGCCGAAAGTCATGTTGACCGTTCGATTTTGGATTCATCGGTTTTTATTAAAACAAATGTTTTGGGTACTCACATTCTCTTGGAGGCCGCTATCAATGCCAAAGTAAAAAGATTTCACCACATTTCAACCGACGAAGTGTTTGGAGCCTTAGAGCTAAACAGTCCTGAAAAATTTTCAGAAAACACAACTTATCATCCTCGTAGTCCCTATTCTGCGTCCAAAGCAGCCGCAGATCATTTAGTCCGCGCTTATAATATTACTTTCGGCCTGCCGGTAACGATTACTAATTGTGCAGACAATTTTGGGCCATATCAATACCCGGAAAAATTAGTTTCTCTGGCAATTACAAACTTCATGGAAGGTAAAAAAGTTCCGGTTTACGGAGATGGTCTTTATATTCGCGATTGGCTGTTTGTCCAGGATCATTGTAGTGCCATAGAAAAAGTATTAGAAAGAGGTAAAATTGGAGAAACTTATTTAATAGGAACAGATGAGCCGGAAATTTCAAACATTGAAGTAGTTAAAAAAATATTAAGACTTTTAGATAAGTCCGAAGATATGATGGAATATGTAAAAGATAGGCCAGGTCACGACCGCCGCTATGCAATAGATAGCACTAAAATCAAAAAAGAGCTCGAATGGAAACCAAAATATAATATAGACCAAGCACTGCAGTTAACCGTTGATTGGTATAGGCAAAATCAAAATTGGTGGAAAAAACTTAAAGATAAAAGTTACAATGAATATTACCGGAAACAATACAAAGCAATATGAAGCAACAATACCTAAATCTAAGTAAAATTGATAATTTAATAGGTGGTGTAATTATGCGCCAATTAACCATTCATCAAGATAAAACTGGAACACTCATTGAAACTTTAAGATCAGACTGGCTGGATGTATTTTCCGAAGATCTATCTTTTAAAATGCAATACATGTCTATAACACCATCTTTTGTTGCACGCGATGAAGATAAATGGCACGTTCACAAATATCAAAAAGACAGATTTATTTGCATATCAGGAAGAATAGTAACAGCTGTTTATGATGCAAGAGAAAACTCCAAAACTAAAGGTAGTCTTAACTTATTTACGATGGGGCCAAAAAATGAAAACGAAATGTATATGTTAGTTATTCCAGAGGGAACTTATCATGGTTTTATGGTCGTTTCCAAAGAACCTGGATATCTTCTTAATTTTCCAACTCAACTTTACAATCCCGATGACGAAGGAAGAGTCAACCATGGAAAAGAATTAATCTGGAAAGAGATAAGGGAAGACTTTGGAAATAAATAATAAAACCATCGCAGTAATCGGTTCAAACTCCATGGTTGGTTCACGTTTTTGTGAACTAACAAACTGTTCAAAACTCTTAAAAGTGGATATGAACAACGAAATTCCTGTCGATTTAACAAATCCTAAGTCAATAGAAAATTTATATAAGAACTACAACTTTAATACTGCGATACTTTTTTCTGCATTTACAGATGTAGATATGGCCGAAAAACAACGAAATAAAAAAGGAGAAAGTTGTTGGCAGGTAAATGTTGTCGGTTCGCGTCACGTTATTGAGGCTTCCAAAAAATATGCTAGAAAACTTATTTTCATATCAACGGACTATGTATTCGACGGCCAAAATGGTCCATATAGAGAGAATGATTCAACTAGGGGAATACTCAAAAAAGTATCCTGGTATGGCATGTCAAAAATTGTGGCGGAAGAAAATTGTGAAAACATTCTAAGAGATTATATAATTCTCAGAATATCATATCCATATAGAGGTAAATTTATCAATAAATTAGATTTTGCCAAACAGATTATTAAAAGATACGATGAAGGAACACTTTATCCAATGTTCACCGACCAAATAATCACCCCCACTTTTATAGATGACATTGCCCCAGCTATAGACTTACTTATAAATAATAATTCAACTGGCATTTATCATTTAGCAAGTCCACAAACAGTAACCCCTTACGAATTCGCAAGACACCTAGTCTCAACCTTTAAAAAAGATCCAGATCAAATTAAAAAAACGTCTATAAACGAATATCTAAAAAACTCCAATTCAACTCCAAGGCCACCAAAATCAGCACTTAATGTGGAAAAAATTTCAAAAGAAGGTTTTATTCCAACAAACTGGCAAAAAGGAATAGAAGAAATCTATAAGCAGTCAAACGGTGAATTGATTTAGACAATCTAATTTAGCTAAAATGAATCCACCCATTTATATTTAATAAATATGACAATTACAATAATCGGTGCAGGGTATGTTGGTTTAGTAACAGCAGCAATATTCTCAGAGTTTGGGAATGATGTTTTTTGCCTAGATATTTCAAAAGAAAGAATCGAAAATCTAAAAAAGGGAATAGTTCCTTTTTTTGAACCAAATCTTTCTGATTATATAAAGCGAAATATTAAGGAAAACAAACTCCATTTCACTACAAGTTATCATGACGCAGTAACAAAATCGGATGTTGTTTTTATTTGTGTTGGAACGCCTTCCGGAAAAAACGGAGATGCAGATCTTTCCTATCTTTTTGCCTCAGTTGAAGAAACGGCCAAAAACTTATCTGGTTATACCTTGATAGTCATAAAAAGCACCTGTCCGATTGGCTATGAGGATGATCTTGAAAATATTGTAAAAAAGTTTGCCAAACAAAATTTTGAATTTGCTTCTTGTCCGGAATTCCTAAAAGAAGGAACAGCAATAGAGGATTCACTGAATCCAGATAGAATTGTAATTGGCACAAAGAGCGTTAAAGCTCAAGAAATACTTTTAGAACTTCATGCACCTCTTTCAGGAGAAAGAATTATTTGCGATATGAGATCTGCACAAATTATTAAATATGCTTCTAATTCATTTCTCGCTTTAAAAATCTCTTACGCCAATGCACTTGCCATTATTTGTGAAAAAGTCGGCGCCAACGTAGTAAAAGTATTAGAGGGTGTTGGAGCCGATAAAAGAATTGGAACAGCTTTTTTAAAGCCAGGTGTAGGTTATGGTGGTTCATGTCTTCCAAAAGACGTCAATGCTTTTATTGCTCAAGCTGGGCGTTTTGATTACAACTTTGATCTATTAAGAAGTGTAGACAATATTAATACTGGCCAAATCGAGAAATTTATAACAAAAATTAGAATTGCTCTTAATGCCACAGAAGATAAAAAATCTAACCTTGATGGTTTTAAGTTAGCTATATTAGGACTTGCCTTTAAACCAAATACAGACGATATGAGAGATTCACCTGCTATAAAAATTATTAACGAACTTTTAAATTTAAAGTCAGAAATTACAGCATATGATCCGCAGGCAATTAGAACTGCACAGAAAATTTTTCCGAACATAAGTTATGCCAAAGATGTCTACGAAGCTGTAATAGGTAAGGATGCTGTGATTATCATCACAGATTGGCCTCAATTTAAGGAACTGGACCTGATTCGTATCAAAAAACTGCTAAAAAAACCAGTAATAATAGATGGTCGCAATATTTTTAATATTAACAAAATTAAAAAAATGGGCTTTAATTACACAGGAATAGGGCAATGAAAAAAGCACTCATAACAGGCGCTTCCGGTTTTGTAGGTAGTCATCTTGCAGAATATTTAGTAGCTCAGAATATAAGTGTGACAGGTTTTGCTCATCCCCACCATCCAATTGATAATTTAAAGGATGTTAAAAATAAAATTAATATCATAAAAATTGATATCTTAAATAAGTCATTACTAGAAAAATATCTAGAAAAAGAAAATTTTGATTTTATATTTCATCTTGCGGCATTTTCATCACCGTCTCAAAGTTTTAAAAACCCGAAAGAAACTCTAGAAAATAATATAATAGGCCAACTTTATCTTCTAGAAAGTCTTGCAAAAAATAAATCAAAATCAAAAGTACTAATTATCGGTTCAGCAGATGAATATGGAGAGGTTAAAGAGGAAAAACTACCGATAAACGAAGAAACTAATTTTGCCCCTGCCTCGCCTTACGCAGTTTCAAAAGTTGCTCAAGATATGTTGGGTCTGCAGTTTTTTTTACATCATAAATTACACATTGTTAGGGTAAGGTCATTCAATCATATTGGACCTCGTCAATCAAAAGCCTTTGTTGTTCCTGCGTTTGCCTCACAAATTGCTGAACTCGAAAAAACTAACGGAGGAAAAATAAAAGTTGGAAACCTGAATTCCTGGCGCGATTTTACAGACGTTCGAGACATAGTCAGGGCATATTTATTGGCTCTTCAAAAAGGTATACCTGGTGAGGTTTATAATATAGGTTCAGGAAAATTATTCAAAATTGAAGAAATATTAAAAATATTGTTATCATTTAGTAAAGCAAAAATAGAGGTCATAAAAGACAAATCTAGGATAAGGTTAACAGAGATACAAAAAAGCAGCTGTGATTTTACAAAGTTTAAAAAACAAACTGGTTGGGAACCAATAATTCCCATCGCAAAAACATTATCTGATACAATTGAATTCGAAAGAAATAAACTAATAATATAAAACTTATATGACACAAAAAAGAGCTCTAATAACAGGCATAACTGGACAAGATGGATCATACTTGGCCGAATTTTTACTTACAAAAAACTATAAAGTTTTCGGTCTTACCAGAAGAACATCAACACCAAATTACGAGAGAATCAAACACATACAAGACAAAGTAGAATTGATCCCGGGCGATCTATTAGATCAACAGTCTTTAACCTCTGCGGTTAGTTATTCAAATCCAGACGAAATTTATAATCTTGCAGCCCAAAGCTTTGTAGCAACTTCTTGGTCACAACCTGTTTTAACTGGCGAATTTACAGCTCTAGGTGTAACCAGAATACTAGAAGCAGTCAGACAAGTTAAACCTGGTGCAAAATTTTACCAAGCATCATCTTCGGAAATGTTTGGTGAAGTTCAAGAAACACCTCAAACAGAAACTACACCTTTTCACCCTAGAAGTCCTTATGGTGTTGCAAAAGTTTACGGGCATTGGATTACTATTAATTATCGAGAGTCATATAACCTTTTTGCTGTTTCTGGAATTCTTTTTAATCATGAATCACCAAAAAGGGGATTAGAATTTGTTACTAGAAAAGTTACCCATGGTGTTGCAAAAATAAAACTTGGCTTATCAGATCATATAGTTTTAGGCAATTTGGATGCCAAACGAGATTGGGGTTTCTCCGGCGATTATGTTGAGGCAATGTGGTTAATGTTACAACAGCCAAAACCTGACGATTATGTCATTGCAACAGGAGAAAACCATTCAGTAGAGGAATTCGTTAAAGTTGCTTTTGAAACAATAGGAGAAAATAATTGGAAAAAATATGTAAAAATATCCAAAGAATTTATGCGTCCAGCAGAAGTTGATTTTTTAATCGGTGATGCAGCAAAAGCCCGTAAAATTTTAAATTGGAAACCTAAAGTTTCTTTTAAACAACTTGTAAAAATGATGGTAAATCAAGACTTACAACTTCTTAAGAAAAATTCTAAATGAGACTTGTTGTTAATATTCCGACTTACAACGAAGAAGATAATATAGAAGAGGTAATAAAAAAGGTACTTGCCCAAAGCAAAAAAATTCCCGACGTAGATCTTCATGTGCTAGTTTCAGACAGTCATTCACCAGATGGAACAGGACAAATTGTAAAAAATATTTCAAAAACTAATCCTAAAGTACATTATTTGGATGTTAAAGAAAAAGGGCTTGGAATTGGAATTGTAAAAGGCCACAGGTTTGCTGTTGATCGTCTGAAAGCAGATTTATTAGCCCAACTCGATGGAGATATGTCACACGACCCAAATACTTTACCAGAAATGGTTGGCTATATTCAAAAAGGTTATGATCTTGTTATTGGTTCAAGGCTCATAAAAGGAGGCAAAAACCTTTTAGGTTGGCACAGGAGACTTTTTACCAGAGGATCAGCACTATTTTGCAAAATTAGTTGGGGCACTTTTGGTATTGATGAATATACAAATTCTTACAGGGTTTTTAATAAAAATATCTTTGAAAGAATTGATTTCAAAAAAATACCCTGGAAATCTAAAACATACATCATTCAGCCGGCCTTCCTTTATGGTGCCATCAGAGCAGGTGCAAAAATAAAAGAAATCCCCATTACTTTTCAAGACCGGAAAAAAGGTTATTCTAAAGCAAAAATTATATCCTATACAATAGATGTATTTAAATTTGGCATAAAAGTACGTTTAGAAAAATCTGCAATATTTATCAAATTTTTACTTGTTGGAACAATAAGCTATTTTATCAATGCAATAATGCTAGGTCTTTTGTCCGATGGACAAATCTACTCAACGAAGGTTCTATCGACACCTATTTTAAATTTTCTTCCTGCTGTTGGTTTAGGTCACAAATTCTTATTTGCCTATTTAGATAGACTATTTTTTGCTTCGGTTATTTCAAATGAGATTTCGATCATTATTAATTTTATTGCTCACGAAAACTGGACATTTAAAAATAGATCACATAAAGGCTTAGTACTCTTGCGATTTACAAAATTTAATTTAAGCTCGATTGCAAGTCCAATAATCTCAATTATTACAATCCAGATCTTTGTACATTATTTGAAACTCGATAAACAAATTGGCTTAGCAGTTGGAGTAATTCTTGGTTTATTTGTTAACTATGCCATAAATATTCTTTGGATCTGGAAAGAAAAACCGATCAAAGAAAATTAATAATACATTATTTACTTCATGCCCTTTTTTAAAAAACATTTAGAATTATTCATTCTTATTCTACTGATCCTATTCGCTATATTTTTTAGGTTTTGGCATATCAAAGATTACGTTGTATTTTTAGGTGATGAGGGCAGGGACATGTTGGTTTTAAGAGAAATTTTTACAAAAGGCAATATACCTTTCTTAGGACCTTCAGCATCTGTAGGAGGTTTTTACCTTGGACCAATTTATTATTGGATGGCTGCCCCATTCTTGTTTCTATGGCGTTTCGACCCAGTTGGTCCCTCATACATGGTTGCAATAATCGGATTAGCAACTGTAGTTTTACTTTATAAGTTTTTAAAAGAGGCAGTTGGTTTTTGGCCTGCTATTATTGCATCGACTCTTTATAGTTGTGCTCCTTTGGTAGTTAGATATTCCAGATCATCATGGAATCCAAACCCATTACCATTTTTTTCTTTGCTTTTAATTTATCTAATATACAAAGGTATAATCAAAAAAAAAGAAATCTATTTTTTAGGGGCAGGTGCTGCTTTAGGTATTGCGGCTCAACTTCATTATTTGGCTTTGATATTGGCACCTATTACCGTAATTTTAATACTCTTAAGTGGTGAATTTAAAAAAATACCCAAAATTGTCCCTTTTTCATTATTAGGTTTTTTAATAACATTTTCCCCGTTTTTATTTTTTGAAATAAAACATAATTTTCCAAACTTTAGAACAATATTAGAATTTATAACACGCGGTTCTACAGTTGGAATAAAAATTTCAAATATTATTTGGTCAACACCAAATTTAGGGAATATATTATTAGAACATATCTCATCATACACCGGAACAATTTATACTAGAATCGCTTTTTGGACACTTTTTTCAGGTGCCATAATCGGACTTATCTTAAACAGAAAAAATAAAGAAAAGTTTTATGTCTTTACTGTTGCTATCATTTGGTTAATAGGTGGTCTAGTTTTTCTTAATTCATATAAAGGAACGTTATTCGACTATTATTTTGAAGTATTATATCCTGCCCCTTTTCTACTAGCTGGACTTGTTTTATCCATAGGCTGGAGGAATTACAAATTTAAAATAGCTTCAATCGTAATTTGTATTACCATTGTCATATTTTTCATTAAACATGGATTTTACTTAACGCAACCTAATAGATTAATCTATCAAACTCAGAAAATTGCAAATCTTGTAATAGAAAAAACAGAAAATAAACCTTATAATTTTGCCCTAATCTCAGATGGTAATTCAGACCACGCCTATAGGTATTTTTTGGAAATAAAAAACCAAAAGCCAAAACCACTTGAGGAAATCATTACAGACCAACTTTTAGTAGTCTGTGAGTCAGAAAAGTGCGCACCGCTTGGTCACCCAATATGGGAAATTGCCGGATTCGGTAGGGCAGAAATAGAAAATGAATGGGATTTACCAGAATATAATTTTAAGGTATATAAACTTATCCATTGGTCAGGTGAACCATCCCCTGCTGGCAGACCAGCCGTAAAAGGAATATAATCTTCCATGATGAAATTAAGGCATATAATTTCTGCCAATCAATTCGATAAAAAAACCATCCAAAAAATATTTACTATTGCCGATAAAGTGCAATCAAAAAATTCCTATAGTAATTACCTAAAAGGGAAAATTATGTCGACCCTATTTTATGAACCCTCAACCAGAACTAGGTTATCCTTTGAGTCTTCTATGTTAAGACTTGGCGGTAATGTGATAACAACAGAAAGTGCAGCCGAATTTTCATCAGCAGCAAAAGGCGAAACATTAGAAGATACTATCAGAGTTATTAATTCTTTTGCGGACGTTATAGTACTTCGACATTTTAACGAAGGAGCATCAGAAATAGCTGCTAACTATTCTAAAGTTCCAATAATAAATGCTGGTGACGGAAAGGGTGAACATCCAAGTCAAGCTCTTTTAGATCTCTACACTATTTTTTCAATATTTAAAAATAAACAAAAAATATCAAAAGAAATAGATTTAGACTTAACCATCTCAATGGTTGGAGATCTTAAAAACGGCAGAACAATCCACTCACTAACTGTCTTACTATCGCTTTTCAAAAATGTGAAATTTATCTTTATTTCTCCAAAAGCCTTGGACATTCCCACATATATAAAAAAGGTTCTAGACGAGAAAAAAGTCTCATATCAGGAAATTTCCAATCTCAAACAAGCACTTAGTATATCTGATGTTATTTATCAAACCAGGGTGCAAAAGGAAAGATTCAAAAGCCTAAAAGAATATAAAAAATTTAAAAATCTATTAATAATAGACAAAAACAGCCTAACCCTAATGAAGAAGGACGCAATTATTATGCATCCACTTCCGCGAATTAACGAAATTACTCCCGAAGTAGATAATGACCCAAGAGCTATTTATTTTAAACAGGTGCAAAATGGTCTTTTTATTAGAATGGCCCTCCTTATATATCTCTTTGACAAAGAGAACTAAACGTCCCATAATTGATTATATAAACTAATATGTCCGACAAACCTTATCTAAGCGTAATTATTCCTGCATACAACGAAGAGCCCAATTTTATTAAGGGAACATTAGACGAGGTCCCAATATACCTCTCAAAACAAGACTATTCTTACGAAATATTAATAGTAGATGATGGTTCAGACGATAAAACAGCCGAACTTGCAGAAGAATTTGCAAAAAAACATAAAAACGTTAAAGTTATTAAAAATCCACACGAAGGTAAGGCCGAAACCGTAAAGACCGGTGTAGAAAAATCAGAAGGGGAAATAATTTTATTCACAGATTTTGATCAAGCTACACCTCTGCATGAGGTAGAAAAATTACTCCCATTTTTTCCTGATAACGATATAGTAATCGGCTCACGTCAATTACCGGGTGCAAAACGCGAAAAAGAACCGTTCCATAGGCATCTCATGGGCTTAGTTTTTAATATTATTGTACAAATTATAGCTGTAAGAGGTATCTGGGACACTCAAGCAGGCTTTAAAGCTTTCAAAGGGGATTTGGCAAGAACCCTGTTCACAAAACTAAAGGTTTATGGTCAAGGTAAAAAAGTTCAAGGGGCTCTGGTGACCGCCTTTGATGTTGAACTTTTGTTTATTGCAAAAAAACATGGATATAAAATAAAAGAAGTACCAATTATATGGCATCATGTTAGTACTTCAAGAGTAAGCCCCATCAAAGACTCACTCAGGATGTTAAGAGACGTTATCAAAATCCGCATCAATGACTTTAAAGGGATCTACAAGTAAATTTTCTTTAAGGTTTGTACTCAGTTTCTGCATAACATATCTTATTTATTTCACCTTAAGTTTTAACTAATGTAAAATAAAACTGTGTCAAAACTTGAAAAATTTCTTTTTGGTTCGAATATTATCCTCTATTTTTTATTAACCATATTTTCATATGCCTATATAGATTTAAATCTAACATTATCTCAAAATCCGCTTGTTTTACAATTTATAAGCAATATGCAGCAAATTGGTTATTTTAACAGACCTCAAGCATCTCTAATTTATATTTTATTTATTGTTTTTGCCTTCACATTATTTTTATGCAACCTTTGGCTTTTTTTTAGTAACAAAATTGGGTTGACCTATTTAAAATATTCTTCTATTAGTAATGTAATTATTTTAATATTCGCTTACCCCTTTTTGTCATCAGACATTTTTAATTATATTTTTGATGCAAAAATACTAGTTACTTATAATTTAAATCCATATACCCATAAAGCGTTAGATTTTCCGTCAGATGATTGGATAAGGTTTATGCGCTGGACTCATCGCTATTCGCCATATGGACCACTTTGGTTAATTTATAGTTTAGTACCGTTTACATTTGGATTTGGTAAATTTATTTTGACGTTATTTTCTTTTAAAATATTTATAGGTGTATTTCATTTAATAAATACTTATATAATTTACCAAATTTTAAAACAGTTAAATCCCAATAAAGTACATTTTGGAACAGCTTTTTATGCCTTAAATCCACTTTTTTTGATAGAGGGCGTTGTTAATGCCCATAACGATATAATACTGGCCACTTTTCTTTTACTGTCCATATATTTTATTGTAAATAAAAGTAAATTATTATCAATAATAACATTAGTTTTAGGATTTTTTATCAAATATGTGCCAATTTTAAATTTACCTTGGCTGGTGTATTTCTTTTCAAAAAAAGATAATAATTACAACCGTCTATTAATTTTGAATATAATGACTTTGGGCATATTTACATATATAATTTCTACTCTTAGGATAGAAATACCATTTATTTCCAAAGGATCGACACAAGTGCAATTTCAACCATGGTATCTGTTTTGGACTCTTCCTTATTTAGCCCTGATTCAAAAAAAAGAACTAGCGATTGTGGCAATAATACTTTCAGTTGGAGCATTGTTAAGATATATTCCGTTTTTGTACTATGGAGATTGGTCGCACCAGGGTACAACAATTTTTATGCAAATTATAACTATTGTGCCTGCCATGTTAATAGCCTTGATATTACTTCTAAAAAAAATGGTTAAATTTTGAAATGGTAAAAAAAATCTCACCCATATTAATAATATTTTTCGTATCTTGCCTTATATTTTTCAAAATATTCACAAAAGGATTATTTCCCATACCAGGGGACCTGCTTGTGTCTTTTTATTTTCCGTGGTACTCAGGAGGTTGGGAAGGGTATGACCGTTGGACAACCCATAAAGAGTTAATAAACGCAGACAGCATAAGACAAATTTACCTTTGGAAAGAATTTGCCATGGATCAGATATCAAAAGGCAAATTTCCTAATTGGAATCCCTACACCTTTTCCGGACAACCCCTCAGTGCCAATTTCCAAACTGGAACTTATTATCCATTAAATTCTATATATTTTCTGCTAAATGCAAAAGATTCATGGTTAATTCTTGTAACTCTTCAGCCGTTCCTAGCAGGAATATTCATGTACATTGCGCTTAGAAGTTTTCAGTTAAGTAGATCATCTTCAATTTTTGGAGGTGTTTCATTTATGTTCACTAGTTATCTTATTACTTGGATGGAAAACGTTAATGTAGGTCACAGTTATGTTTGGATCCCGCTTATATTTTATTCAATAAACAACTTAAATTTAGTGAAAAAATATAGATATTTTGTGATACTCACAATTGCTTTAACTATGACAATTTTAGCGGGGCACCCCCAAACAGCAATATATGCATTTTTAGCAGCCTTATTGTATGTAACTGTAAAGGCGTGGGAGCAAAAAAATATCATATATATACTTATTTTCATTTCTTCAATTACAATCACGCTTGGCCTTACTGCCATTCAAATCATACCAACCTTTGTTTTATACAAAGATTCTCCAATTTCTCAATCTTTTGCAACATCAGTTTACGATAAGGCCATATTACCCGTTACAAATCTAGTTACATTTTTTGCAAGTGATTTTTTTGGACATCCTGCAAACAATAATTTCTGGAACTTTAGCTACGGTGACTTCACACCATACATTGGAATAATCCCTTTGATATTTTTCATTCTTGGTATATTAAATCTAAAAAAAATTAAACAAATTAAAATATTTTATTTAATTTCTATTATTTTTATTATTGCAGCGGTAAATAGTCCAATTAGCTTTCTTATCAAACAACTCCATATTCCCCTGTTAGATTCAACAACAACATCAAGATTTATTTCTATTGCAATAATATTTATGATAATTATTGCTTCTTTTTCATTCGAAACTTTCTTTGCAAACCTAAACAACAAACGCTATCTAAAAAAAGTGTTAATGATCTTAACGGTATTAAATATATTTTACTTATTATTATGGGTTTTTACCCTGTATGGCGAGAAAACATTTAATCCTACAGAAGTATGGCAAATTAATTTTGCAGTTACCAGAAGAAATTTAATACTGCCTACTTTTCTATCTCTTTGTTTTTATTTTTCAATACTAATCATATATTTTCTTAATATTCCAAAATTTTATAGACACATTTCTGTCAAATCACTTATATATATTTTATTAATTATAGGAGGGGTATATTTTACAAATAAATATTTACCCATAGCTCCCAAGAAATTCATTTATCCCGAACATCCCATATTTTACTGGTTAACTCATCAGGCATCTATAAATAGATTTTATGGCAATTATACTGCTCATATAGATGCTAATATGCCGGCACATTATAAAGTGTACGGTGTAGAAGGTTACGACTCCTTAAGATTAAAGCGATATGCAGAGTTATTGGCCTCATCATCATCCGGTAAAGTGCCATCAGCATATTTAAGATCAGATGCTATGGTTCCGACAGAAGAAAATGGTTTTAGAAAAAGAATATTTGAACTATTGGGGGTAAAATATTTACTTCATAAAGAAGACGATCCAAAAACTGGTACCGATTGGCACATCGAAAAATTTAATAAAGATCCAGTCAAAGGTTTATGGCAATGGGATAAATTTCAAGTTTATGAAAGACAAGATGTACTCCCAAGGTATTTTTTAACAACAGATTACGAAGTAGTAAATAACGATGATGAAATAATTAACAAAATTTATGACTCTAACTACTCATTGAAAAAAGTGATTTTAGAAGAAACACCTAACTTCACACCACACAAATCAGAAATATCTATACCAACACTAGCGTATTATGAGGCAAACTCAATTGCTTTTAAAACAGTATCCAGTGAAACAAAATTATTGTTTCTCTCGGATAGCTATGCAAAAGGTTGGAAGGCTTATTTAGATGATAAACCAACCAAAATATTTCGTGCCCATTATGCACTTCGAGCTGTAGAAGTTCCACAGGGTGAACACACAATCATTTTTAAATACGCACCAGAATATTTTAATATTAGTATTTATTTAACTTTAATTTCAATATTTATTCTAACTTTTTCTATATTTTTCTTCATAAGAAAAAGAAAATTTTAATGAAAAAGTATTTATTTCTTATTATAATAATATCCTTGCTTGCTCTCTGGCCTTTTTTTAAAAAAGGTTATTTTACTAGCCACGACGGTGAATGGATGGTAATTAGGTTTACAGCTTTTCATCAAACTCTCAAAGCCGGCAATTTCCCTGTCAGATTCACAGATCGACTCAATGGCAACTATGGATATCCGGTACTCAATTTTTTATATCCCTTACCATTTTATTTATCCGAAATACCCAAATTATTTGGCCTTAATTTTGTAGATAGTATAAAAATAATATTTACCACATCAGCAATATTTTCCACCCTGGCAATGTTTTGGGCTCTTTCTCGTAAATTCAGCATAGAGGCAAGCCTAACTGGCGGAATTTTATATTTATTTATTCCCTACCGCTTTGTCGACCTTTATGTTCGAGGATCAATTGGGGAAAATCTTGCTTTTGCAATTATTCCACTAATACTAGGTTCAATATTTAAAATAGCCAACAATAAAAAAATATATTTTCCACTACTTTCATTTTTTACTGCACTATTAATTTTATCTCATAATGTAATCGCGGCTATATTTTTACCTATATTATTTGTTTTATCATACTTTATAAACAGAAATGATTTTAGGTATGTATCGATATCATTCTTGTTAGGAATATTGTCTAGTGCATTTTTTTGGCTTCCCGCCATTTATGACTTACAATACGTAAGACTCTCGCAAATCAGCGTTTCCAATATTTCAGATCATCTAGTTCCATTATCCAGGTTATTTATTCCCAGCTGGGGTTATGGCCCCACACCTTTTGGCCAAGGGGCATTTTCACCTCAAGTGGGAATAGTAGCTATGGCTGTTATTTTGGCAACTCTTTTTCTTAGATTTAGATCCAAAGATAAAAACATAATTAAAGACACTCTTATACTTATCTCTTTTATTTCTATCTTTTTAATGTCCAGATTGTCTTCCTCCTTTTGGAGCGCAGTTCCTTTTGTCAGTGTAATTCAGTTTCCATGGAGATTATTATCGGTTATTGTATTTACAGCTTCTTATCTTGTCGCGTTTGTAATAGATGAAAATAAATATAAATATAAATGGAGATTAGCATCAATCATTATTTTGGCATCAATAATATCCACTATTTTATACACAAAACCGGCAAGTTTTGTAGACAGACCAGATTCGTTTTATTCAACAAACGAAGATTCAACAACAGTCAAAGACGAATATCTACCACTTTGGGTGAAAGAAAAACCAGTAATCAGGGCAGACCAGAAAATTATAATAAATAGCAACAACGCAACAATAAATAACATAAATATAAAACCAAATAATTACAAATCTACCATTAACTCCTTTGAAGATATCGACATTTTTGTAAATACAATATATTTCCCGGGTTGGCAGGTTAAAGTAAATGGCCATAAAACAAACATAGATTACCAAAATCCTTTTGGTTTAATTACATTCAAATTGCCAAAGGGAAATAACGAAGTTATAATCCAATATACAAGAACGCCAGTGCACTTACTGTCAGAAGTAATTTCAACTTTGGCATTATTTTTGACGCTTGCGTGTTATATAAAATTAAAATGGAAAAAACAAAATTCTTAGTCACAGGCGGCGCCGGCTTCATAGGTTCAGAAATAGTAAAACAACTTCTCAACAACGATTACTATGTAAGGGTTGCAGACAACCTTTCCAAAAAAGATGTTCAAATAGACAGTAGAGCAGATTTTATTAAAGTTGATTTAACAGACTCCTCAAAGACAATACAAGTGTTCAAAGATATAGATATCTGTATTAACGCTGCTGCCAAAATTGGTGGAATTGGTTATTTTCATAAATTTCCTGCAACCATTCTTTCAGAAAACAATAAAATTTACTCTTCAACTTTCGAAGCAGCTGTAGAAAACAAATTAAAAAGAATGGTTTACATATCTTCATCTATGGTCTTTGAGTCGGCAACAACTTTTCCGTCAAATGAAAATGATTTAGAAAAAATTCCTCCTCCGGTTTCATCATATGGTTTTTCCAAGCTCACAGGTGAATGGTATTGTCATTCTTTTAATGATCAATATAATCTTCCATTTTCCATTTGCCGACCATTTAATGCATATGGCATAAACGAATTTCCAGAAAGAGAAATCGGCTATGCTCATGTAATTCCAGATCTTGTAAGAAAAATATTATCAGGCCAATACCCATTAGAACTTTTAGGAGACGGAAACCAAACAAGGTGCTTTACTCATGTAAAAGATGTAGCGTCCGGAATTATTGCTGTTGCCCAGCATCCAAAAGGTGAGAATCAAGACTTTAATATCGGTTCGGATCAAGAGATTAAAATGATAGACCTTGCAAAAAGAATTTGGCTACTAATAGAAAAAGATAAACCATTTAAAGTAAAGTATATTAAAGGATTTAAGTTTGACATAAAACGAAGAGTACCAAATGTTTCTAAAGTGAAGCGACAAATTAACTGGCAGCCGGAAGTGAAATTCGAAAAAGGATTAATGGAGGTAATTTTATGGTTAAAAAATCAAAAAGCTCAAAAAAAGTTTTAAGTAAATCTATTATTGCTGTTGTTGGTGTTGGTAGAGTTGGCCTTCCTCTCGCACTTTTTTTATCCGAAAAAAAATGTCAAGTGTACGGCTTAGATGTTGATGAGAAAAAAATAAACATTATTTCCTCTGGAAAAATGCCTTTCATGGAAGAAGGTGCAGAGGAACTTCTCAATAAGCATATCAATCGAAACTTTTTTGTTTCCAAAGACTTTTCAAATATTTCAAAAGCAAAAGTCATCATTCTTACCTTAGGAACCCCTGTAGACGAAAATATGAATCCTTCTCTTGTGCAGATAGACAGAGCTCTTGAGACTATAAAACCTTATTTAGTACAAAATCAATTACTAATATTACGATCAACTGTATCTCCGGGTACAACTAAATATGTAAAATCAAGCATTAATGATCTGGGTAAATTTAAAGTAGGACTAAATTTCTTTCTAGCTTTTTGCCCAGAGAGAATTGCAGAAGGAAAATCTATAAAAGAGCTGGCTCAAATCCCCCAAATCATAGGAGGTGTAGACAGAGCCAGTACTCAAAAAGCTTCTGATTTCTTCCTTAGCTTAGGGATTGATATAAATATAGCCGACGACGTCTCAGCCGAACTGGCTAAACTTTTTACCAATATGTATAGATATATTAACTTTGCAATGGCCAACGAATTTATGATCCTAGCAGGCAATCATAACCGAGATATTTATAAAATTGTAGACTTGGTAAACAATAACTACAAACGCGGAGGATTATCCCTACCGGGACTTACTGGCGGACCTTGTCTTTTTAAAGACGGATTTTTCTTAATAAACGATGTGCCATTTGCAGATTTAATTGTAACCAGCTGGAAAATAAACGAATCTATACCATTATTTTTAATCAATAAAGTAAGACAGCGCAGAAAACTGGAAGGTAAAAAAGCTGTAATTTTAGGCATGGCCTTTAAAGCAGATATCGATGACACAAGGGAATCTTTAGCTTTTAAAGTTAAAAAAGCACTCGAAAGAGAAAGAGCAAAAGTATTTTTACATGATCCCCATGTTTTAGAATATAAATCAGATTTACAAGAAACTTTAAAAGACGCAGACTTTATATTTATTGCCAGCAATCATTCTTATTACAAAAAAATGGATATTTCAAATATTAAAAAGTTAGTTTCTAAAAACTGTGTTATATGTGACGTTTGGAATATTTTCAAGACAAACAGAATTATTTTTACGATAAAATCATTAGATAGTCAGCAATCTAAGAAAAATAACAATTACATTGAGGACGAATTCAATACAGACTGGAAAAATATTTAAAGTCCTAAAATTCAACAATGAAATTATCAATTATAATGCCGGTTTACAACGAAGGCAGCGTGATTGAAAAAACTGTTTCTCGTGTAGAAAAAGCAGTAAATTATCCCCATGAACTATTAATAATTTACGATATGGAAGAAGACAACACAGTGTTGCCTGTAAAAAAATTACAAAACAAATTCAAAAACATCAAACTTATAAAAAATATTTATGGTAAAGGTGCCCTAAATGCGCTAAAAACCGGTCTTAAAAAGGCTAGCGGGGATGCTATGTGTGTAATGATGGCCGACCTTACCGACGATCCCAAAGTTGTAAATGAAATGATGAAAAAGTTTCAGCAAGGCTCAGATCTTGTTGCAGCATCAAGATACATGAAAGGGGGACATCAAATTGGAGGACCACTAGTAAAACAGCTGATGTCTCGTGGAGCAGGCCTTAGTTTGCATTATCTTGCAGGAATTCCAACTCATGATGCTACGAATTCTTTTAAAATATATTCAAAGAAATTTTTAAACAATACTAAAATAGAATCAAATGGCGGTTTCGAGCTTGGAATAGAACTTACAGTAAAAGCCCACTTTAACGGCTATAAAGTTTCAGAAGTTCCTACAACCTGGACATATCTTGCTAAAGAATCCCGTTTTTTTCTTAAAAAGTGGCTCCCAAAGTATTTAAAATGGTATTTTTGGGCCCTAAAAAAAATATTATTCAACAAAGTAAGTCTTAGTTTTATTAAAAGTTTGTTTTAAATAATAAATAATTTTAATTGTACTTAAAAAGGGCTACGCGGTCATTTATTATAATTGGCTTAAATTTACTCATAAATGTAGTATCTATTAAAATATTATAATTTCTTGCAGTTAAGTATAAATAAGATATGTTATTATTTTTCAAAAATTGTTCAACGTGTGAATCATCATCATTTATTACAGACAAAAGTTCATTATACCTTTGTTTGTAGTTTAAGTTTGTCAATTCGACTTGTACAGAATCTCCTAAAAATACCCTTCTTTCTGAAACTGCAGAGACATATGCAGGAGAGTTATCATTCTTTTCTGGCAGCATCAAGATTACAGAATCTGTACTCGTCATATGTTTTAAGTAGGTCAGGATTTTAAGCTCCTCTGTGGGGATTACAAATTTATCTGAATTGAAACCACCAACAAAATTCTTAAGATAACCCGGAATAGACATTAATACAAACAAAAATACTAACGACCAAAATATAAATTTGTTTTTCTTAAATAACGATCTATTAAATATATGTTCAACAGCAATTGCAGAAAATATACTAGTTACAATCAAAGCATAACTCCCAAATTGAATAATATTATAAGACGTACCTCCTTGACTAAAAAACACAGGAATCAATATACTCTCCAGAGTAAATATTAAAATAAACAAAAAACCTACCGACATTATTTTGAAATTGTTTAAAGAAAAAACTAGAAAAACAAACCCTAAAATACGAGTTCCTAGATTTCCAAAAAAATAAAACAAAAATTCTTTACAATAAATTTGGATAATTCTTAAGTAATTATTATTTTCAAAATATACTTGTTTCACTAATGAATCATTGGGAAGATAAAACCTATCTGGGTCAGAAACCATTCGATCTAATAACCATCCTGGTAAAAAATAAATACCATTTCTGGTATCGTTAATTAGTAAAATATATGAAGCTATAAATATAATAGAAGATGTAAAAAATACTCTAATTCCATTAAAGTCCTTCTTTATAATCCAAAGATATATTGAAACAAAAAAAAAGGAGCTCATCCCCAAAATTGAAACGTATGTTTTAAATGTAAAAGCAAAAGCAAAAATTAATCCTACCAAATACAGGTAATAGATATTTTTAACCTTATCGTATTTTAAAATAAATAGTATTCCAGAAAGAAATATTATAAACCCAAATATATTATGAGGATTGAGAGTAACACTGTAAGGTTGGTCTAACAAAAACGCACCATTGCTCCACGATGTACCTTTAACAAAAATTGGAATAAAATACGAAAACGAACCTGTAAAATAAGTTAAAAATACCGCTAAACATTTCACCCAGTATTTATTTGTTATTAGATTAGCAACAATATAGACAGACAGGCCAAAATATAAAGAAACAAAAAAAGGAATAATTCTAAAATATAGATTATTTATGTCTACATTTATCATTGAATCAACCCCTGCAATAACAAGGTCTGGAAAGTAGTGGTAATTTTTTAAGAATTCATTTGCAAATGTTGGGTGCTCTGGCGGAAAATGATGTTTTAGCTCTCCAATAACTGAAAGATGAAATGCCGGATCATGAAATGAAGAAAATACAATACCTTCACTAGTCATAATTCCTGAAAAATAGTTGGGCCATGATAACGATATTGTTCCCAAAAGTAAAATTACAATAAGAATTACATGACTAAAATAAAATTTATATGATATCCATTTATAGGATTTTATCCCTTTAACGTTCCAAAGTGCCAAAGGAATTATAAATAAATACATCGTGTAAAAAGGAAGCATTAAAAATCTCAATATCAAAGAAATTGCTGCAAAGAAAAATATTCCAATTACGGGGAGTATTACAATTCTTTCAAGAAAAGGTAAATTTATCTTAAATTTTTCAATTATTAATTTTCCAGGTAGGTAAAACGCTATAAAAGCAAATAATATGAACTCTATAAATTGCAGTATCAACATTATGGATTTAGTATTATTGTTTAATAGTAAAGATCTTTGACATAATAACTATATCATTCTAAAAATACAATAATGTTTAAAAATATTTTTCCGGTGCTGATTATAATTGTCATATCAGTTATATCGGCCTTGCCTCTTTTAAAACCTGGGTTGTATACCATGCATGATGACCAACAAGTAGCGAGGCTGTTTTTATTTGACGAGGCATTTAAATCTGGTCAATTTCCAGTTAGATGGGTTAGTAGTTTAGGCTTTGGTTTTGGATATCCCCTTTTTGTTTTTTACCCCCCCTTTGTTTATATGTTAGGGGAAACAATACATTTAATTGGCTTTGGCTTTATGGACAGCATTAAGATAGTATTTTTCTTAAGCATATTATTATCTGGTATTTCGATATATATATTTATAAAAGAACTTTGGGGAAAAGTAGCAGCTTTTACAAGCTCCATTTTCTATATACTAGTGCCATATCGTGCTCTGGACGTCTATGTTCGGGGAGCATTAGCTGAATCATTTTCTTTTGTTTGGCTACCTTTAATTTTATGGTCATATTATAAACTCTCAGCAACAAACAAAAATTTATATATATATCTTGCATCAATATTTCTCACACTCCTAATGATTACCCATAACTTAATTTTCTTGCCGTTCATGCTTATTATCTTTTTTTACTTATTGTTCTTACTTCTCACAAGTTCAAAAAAAAGAGATTTATTTATTAAAATTTGTCTAACTAGTGTACTCACTGCTGGATTATCAGCATTTTTTTTTCTTCCAGCACTTTTCGAGAAAAAATTCACAATTGTAGATGATTTACTTTTAACAAATCTCGCCGCTTATAATATTCATTTCGTTTATCCCCAACAACTCTGGAATTGGCAATGGGGTTTTGGAGGGTCAAGTGCCGGACTTACTGATGGAATCTCATTTAAGGTTGGTAAATTACATATTATTGTTTCGATTTTAAGCTTTCTTCTTTCAAGCATACTAATTATTAAATTGAAAAAGAAACCTACAATTTCAAGAAAATTTTATCTAATTACAGCAATTGTTACTCTATTTATCTTTTCTGCATTTATGACAACATATTATTCAAAGATTATTTGGGATTTGTTGCCGCCTTTAGGTTATCTTCAGTTTCCATGGAGATTTTTAACATTTACAGCCCTTTTTACATCAATATTAGCCGGCGCTTTTATATACATTGTAAAATTGCCTATTTTAAGAATATTAGCTCTAATCATCTTAAGCATTTTATTAGTTTATACCAATTTAAAACTTTTTAGACCGCAATTTTATAGAACAGATTTTACGGACAATAAAGCAACCTCGTCAGAAATTATTAATTGGAATGTCTCTCTATCTTCTTTTGAATACTTACCAAAAGGAGTGGCTCTTATAAAAAGCCCGCTTGGAACCAATATTGTCGACATAAATAAAAGAGATAAATCAGTAAGAAGAGCACAAGTTGAACAAGGCGAAGCTACAATTGATAATATACAATCAACGCCAACGAAAATCTCTTTTGAAGTTAATGCACAAACATCCTCTATAATTAAGGTCAATGTATTTGATTTTCCGGGTTGGGTTGTTAAGGTAAACAATCAACAAGTTCCAATATCTAGTGATAATAAGCTTAAATTAATAACATTTAATCTTAAAAATGGTGTATCGCAAGTTGATATCGAATTTAAAAATACACTATTAAGATCTTTGGCTGATCTAATTTCTGCAATATCAATTATTGGTTTAATAATCATATTTTTATGGTATCTAATTTTAATAAAAAAGGGTAATCTAAAAAGAACAAATATATGACATATACCCAAGAACAACTGGATTTGGCAATAATAAAGAGAAAAGCAGTTTCCGGAGTTGTTACATTTACTATCAGGACTTTTTTTATTCAAGCATTTACCTTTATAGCGACCTTTATCTTAACCGTACTTTTAGAGCCATCAATATTTGGTGTTTTTTTTGTAGTTTCAGCACTTTTAAATTTCTTTATATATTTTTCGGACATCGGACTTGCTGCTGCTCTTATTCAAAAAAAAGAAGAGCCCACCAAAAGCGACTTGGCAACAACTTTTACGATTCAGCAAACTATAATAGTAACTCTTGTTATACTCGGCATCCTTTTTTCATCCAAGATTGCACATTTTTACAATTTAGACCCAAAAGGCCTGATGCTTCTTAGGTTTCTCATATTTTCACTATTTTTATCATCACTCAAAACAATACCCTCCATTATTTTAGAAAGAAGACTAGATTTTACGCGACTTGTAATTCCACAAATTGCCGAAAATATAATCTTTTACACTATTGCAGTAACCTTGGCGTTCATGAAGTTTGGAATAGCTTCTTTTAGTTGGGCAGTTTTGGCAAGAGGAGTAGTGGGACTAATAATAGTATATTCCATTTGCCCATGGAAGCCGTCCTTAGCCTTTAATTTAAAAAGTGCAAAGAAACTCACCTCGTTTGGTTTACCCTTTCAATTAAACAGCATCCTCGCACTTTTAAAAGATGATCTTTTAACAATATTTCTTGGAAAAATACTACCTTTTTCACAAATCGGATACATTGGTTGGTCTCAAAAATGGGCATTTTTACCGCTTAGGTTTTTCATGGATAATGTTAATAAAGTAACCTTTCCGGCTTATTCACGCCTACAAGAACACAAAGATCACCTATCAAAAGCAATTGAAAAATCAATCTTCTTTGTAACGTTTTTAACATTCCCCTCCATTTTTGGGCTAATTGCTATCGCCCCATCAATTATGCTAATAATTCCTCATTATCAAAAATGGCAGCCAGCTGTCCCTCTTCTGTATATGTTTGCGATAAATAGTCTTTTTAGCTCTGTTTCAACAACATTTACCAATACATTATTTGCTTTAGGGAAACCAAAGATGGTCTTAAAATTTATGATATTTTGGACTATTGCCACATGGGTGCTAACAATACCCCTAGTTATTAAATTTGGGTTTATTGGAGTTGGTATTGCATCCGCTCTGGTCGCATCTACGTCTGTTGTCACCATTTATTTCGCAAAGAAGTCTGTTTCCGTAAATATTACTAAAAGTGTTATAGGGCCCCTGTTTATATCGATTATCATGTTTTTTTACATAAAAGGATTACTTATATTATTACCTTCTGGTATCACTTCACTCATCTTCAGCATTTTGTCGGGTGCTATAATTTATCTTGCAATTTCCTTGTTACTTTTTAAAAATATTTTGAAAGCAGATTTAATGGTCATCACAAAATCAATATTTTTTAAAAACTAATGAAAACTTTAACAGCAAAAAATAGAATAAGCGTAGTAATTTCAGCATTTAATGAGGAAGCCAAAATAGAAGATTGTCTAAAGTCTGCCAAATTAGTAGCGGACGAAATAATATTTGTCGATAATGGTTCTACAGATAAAACACCGGAAATCGCATTAAAATTTACTAATAAAATCTTTAATAAGGTTAACGACACTGTATTGATAGATACAAATAAAAATTATGGATTTTCTCAAGCAAAATGCGACTGGATTTTATCACTTGATGCTGACGAGAGAATATCAGATTCGCTTGCAAAGGAGATAAAAACCGCGATAAAAAACAAAATTATACAAGGTTATGAAATTCCAAGAAAAAACATTATTTTTGGAAAATGGATAGAAAATTCTATTTGGTGGCCCGATTATAATGTAAGGCTTTTTAAAAATGGATCAGGTAAGTTTCCTCTAAATAGGGTGCATGAAAAGATAACAATAAAAGGTACCGTGGCTAAGCTCAAAAACCCTATAACGCACTATAACTATAGCAGTATCTCTCAATATATAAGAAAGCTTGACTTATACACGGAATCGGAATCTCTAGATTATATAAGGTCAAAAAAAGATATTCAGTGGTTTTATGCACTGAGATGGCCTTTTGAAGATTTCTTGAAAACCTTCTTTTTTCAAAGAGGATATAAAGATGGTTTTCACGGTCTAATCCTTTCACTATTCCAAGCTTTTTATTCATTTATTGTGTTTGCAAAAGTTTGGGAAAAGAAAGATAACTTCAAAGATTTAACTCCAGACAACTTTTTACAAAACTTCATCCAGGAATTAAAAAACGCCTCTCGTGACTTAAAATATTGGATTTATACCACACTAATCGAAGAGTCAAAATCAAAAAATATTATATATAAAATTAGAAGAAAATTTAGGTAACCTATTCCACGATTACTGTTTTCATTGTTATTGGCTCAAGTGGTTTGTCTTTTTCACCTACTTGGGAATTTGCAATCAAATCAACCACATCCATTCCAGAAATAACCCGACCAAAAATTGTATAACTGTGAGGTAATTGATAATCTTGGTGCATAATAAAAAACTGGCTGCCATTTGTGTTTGGGCCAGCATTTGCCATAGCCACAGCGCCACGAATATATCCACTTTTAAACGACGCTGTCTCAGGATTAAGTTCGTCCTCAAAATTATAGCCTGGGCCCCCAGCGCCTGTACCATTTGGATCGCCACCTTGAATCATAAATCCTTTTATAACTCTATGAAAAATAACCCCATCATAAAACTTTTTATTTGTAAGATATATAAAATTAGATGAAGCAATTGGAGCGTCTGCCAAAAGCTCAAAAACTATTTCGCCCTTATTGGTCGTAATCTTCACCTTTTTACCCTCAATTTGATTTATTGCTAGAAGCGGAAAAGATAATTGCATTTTTTTAGCACCTTTAGTTAATTCACCAAGATTTAAGTCTACTAGGTTTGGGGTAGGTGTAGCAATACCAACAGGTGAAGGGATAATTGTATCATTTTCGTTTTTTTGCTTGGAAGAAAAAATAAATACAGCCAGAATAATAACTATTAGTGCACCAATTGCCCAAAATAAATTTTTCATATAATACTATGCTATTTTAGCCAAAAAAGTAACAGACATGCCAAAATGAGTTATTTTTTTTAATGTTATTTTAAATCCAGCTTCTTTTATTATATTTTCTAAAATATGCGTATTAAATTCGTGCAAATGTGCATTTTTCCAAACTTTACCTTTTGTTTTAATCCAACAGTACCAAACAAATCTAAATAATTGGCTTCCTGTGTCCATAGAAATAATCGATCTACCATCTTTTTTCAAAACTCGTTTTATTTCTAATAAAACTTTTTTTGGGTCTATTACATGTTCCAGTGTTTCCGTACAAATAACTATATCAAAGAAATTATTTTTAAAAGGTAAATCATGAGCATCACAAGAAAAAAATTTAATATTTGTATATTTACTCTTTGCAAAACCTATAACTTCACTATAACTATCAATACCATAAACATTACTTTTTGGAAAATATTGTGCCATTGCATTTGTAAGTAAACCACTTGAACATCCAACATCTAAAATCCTATATGTCTTACTAGAATTTTGTTTTGGTAATAAACTTTTAACATTAAAAATTTTATTCTCGTGCCAAAGTTTTTGTAGGAAATTTCCTTGTATCCCTTTATCGTAGTAATCAACAGGAACTTGACTCCAAATCTTCTTTAATTTTTTATCAGAATATTTTCTTGGCACTATTAACATCAAAAAATTCTAGCAAAATAATAATTTGCTTACAAGAACCTAAATTAATAATCTATATTCGGATCTTCAGAGTAATCATGGATATACAGTGACCGATGGATGGAATATGGTTAGAATCAAAAATGACACACAAAAATACTTGACACAGATATAGATTCAAATATTAAATTATTTGTAGTTTCTACATTAGACGGTGATACAAGAGTAAGGCCTTATTGATATCTTCGAGAAACTTATGGAAAAATTCCTCTTGATGTAGAACATTATTCACAGTCAAACATTTTATATACTATTTCACTAGATGAAGAAGAAATCATAAAAAGCTATACTGTTTAGGAGGTGTCCAGCCTTAAACCGTTTAGTATTTTAAAACTTGCCAAATTACAAAACGGTTTTAAAGTCTATAAACTAACAAAAGATGAATAAAATTGCAATTATTATTCTAAACTACAATAGTCACCAAAACACAGTTGAATGTATTAAATCGGTTAAAAAACTAAAAAAGACTAATTATCAGCTAGAAATAATTGTTATAGATAATAATTCCCAAGATAATTCAAAAGAAATACTCCAAAATATTAACGGAATAACATATATTGAAAGTGATAAAAATTTGGGTTATGCCGGAGGTAACAATCTCGGAATAAAACTTGCTCTGAAAAAGGAGTGTCAATATTTATTAATTATAAACAATGATACGATAGTAGATAAAAATTTATTAGTGTATTTACTTATTAATTCAATAAAGGCAGACATTATTGCTCCTAAAATATATTTTGCCCCCGGTAATGAATTTCATAAAGATAGATATATGCAAGAAAATTTAGGAAAAGTTATATGGTTTGCAGGAGGGAAAATAGATTGGAACAATATTATGGGTATCCACATTGGTGTTGACGAAGTAGATACTGGTCAATTTAACAAAAAGAGAGAGATAGATTTTGCAACAGGTGCCTGCATGTTTATATCAAGAAAAGTATTTGAAAAAATAGGACAATTTGATGAAAAATATTTTCTATATTTAGAAGATATGGATTTTAGCTATCGTGCCAAAAAAGCTGGATTTAAAATACTGTTTGAACCCAAGGCAGTTATATGGCATAAAAACGCTCAAAGTGCCGGAGGTTCTGGATCAAATCTTCAGGATTATTATATAACTCGCAATCGTTTGCTTTTTGCATTTAAGTTTGCCAAACTTAAAACAAAACTTGCGGTTCTAAAACAAGCGATTTTACAAATAAAAAATAAAACTAAACGTCAGGCGCTCTTTGATTTCTTAACAATGAAATTTTATGGAAGAAACAATTAATAGTATGGATATTTCTGCGTTAATATTGGCAAAAAACGAAGAAAACATGATAGGGGATTGTTTAAAACAACTTGATTTTGTAAAAGAAATAATCATTCTTGATCAAAATTCTAGAGACAAAACCATAGAAATAGCCAATAAATACAATGTAGAGATTTTAAACTCAAGTGAAGAAAACTTTTCAAAAAATCGCAATCTATTACTAAGTCATGCAAAAAGCAAATGGATTCTTTATATAGATTGTGATGAAAGATTAAGCAAAGATAGTATAGAAGAAATAAAAACAGTTTTATCAAATATTACTTACAGTGCCTATTATTTTCCTCGCAAAAATATAATATTAGGAAAATGGTTAAAACATGGTGGCTGGTGGCCCGATTATGTCCCCAAACTTTTTTTAAAGAAAAAACTAATAAAATGGCAAGGCAAAGTGCATGAAAGTCCTATTGTCGAAGGGAAATACGGCTATATGAAAGAACCATTAACTCATTACACGGCCAGAAGTATAGGATCTATGCTGGAAAAAACCATTAAATGGGCTAAAATCGAAGCGCAACTTTCTTATGAAGCTAATCAACCAAACGTTAATATTATAAAAATAGTAAAAGCAGTTATATTAGAATTTTCAAAACGATATATTATTAAATTAGGTATTTTAGACGGTACGATAGGATTAATTGAGGCTATTTTTCAATCCTTACACAAGGCTGCAACCTTGACATATTTATGGGAATTTCAAAATAAAAAATGAATAAATATCTACTTCCATATGATATTTTTGAAAGACATAATAAAATTGCAAGCTATATTAATTCTCACGATACAGTTGCTGATATCGGCGGAGAGCTAAACCACCTTTCACTATTTTGTAAACCTCAAAAAATTATTGTAGCTAATCTCAATACCGGAGATGTTTTAATATCTAAGAATAAACTTCCTTTTAAAAATAATTCCTTCGATATTGTCTGTTCAATAGATGTTTTAGAACATGTACCTAAAAACAAAAGGCAAGATTTCATAAATAAACTTTTTGATATTGCTAAAAAAAATGTATTATTATCATTTCCAATTGGTACTCCAAAACACAACATTTATGAAAAAAATATCGAAAAATGGTTGACAAAAAAAGGTGAAAATGTCACTTACCTTAAAGAACATATTCTCTATGGTCTTCCAGAGATTGAAGAGGTTAAAAAGTTAACTAAAAATTACAATACTATAATCAGTTTTTCTGGTAACATCAAAATTAATGAAATGCTTTTCAAAGTATTTATGTTTGATCCAAAAATAAAAATTCTTAGAAAAACTATATATTTTCTAAAACTATTTTTTAATATCCTTACCAACAACATTTTTTACCTACTTCTTATCAACCGGCAATTTTCGCAAAACATAAATAGGGTATATGTTGAAATTACCAAAAATATATGAAAATCGGCTTCTTTAGTCCATATTTAGATACATTTGGAGGTGGAGAAAGATACATTCTAACTTTAGCATCATACTTATCAAAAAAACACAATGTTGAAATATTTTGGGACGATCCTTCTATAAAAGCATCATTGTCAAGATTTTTAAAAATAGATTTAGGCAGTACTATATTTAAAAAGAACATTTTTCAACAAAACTCTATAAAAAAAGCTTTAACAACTAAAGGTTATGATCTAATATTTATTCTTTCAGACGGTAGTGTTCCATTTAGTCTGGCAAAAAGGAACATCTTGCACTTTCAAGTACCGTTTCATTTCCCAAAACCAACAATAAGCACAAAAAGTAAACTTAAATGTTATCAGCATATTGTCGCAAACTCATATTTTACAAAGAAATTTATAGACGAAAGTTTTAACGTTGATTCAAAAGTCATTTATCCGCCTGTTGATACCAGCTCAATTAATATAGGGCAAAAAGAGAACATTATATTATCTGTCGGCAGATTTAGCCCTAACCAGCTTCATCCAAAAAAACAGGAAATCTTAATAGAGGTGTTTAAAGAACTTTATAAAAAAGCATCCTCTTGGAAACTATATTTGGTAGGCCAAGCCAAAAAAGAAGACCAAAAATATATAAGACACCTTAAAATAACAGCCAGGGGACACGCGATAAAAATTATCGATAATTTACAGATAGATAATTTGAGAAATCTTTATTCAAAAGCAGCAATTTATTGGCATGCTACCGGATATGGACAAGACGAGGTAAAATTCCCTGAAAAAATGGAACACTTTGGTATTTCAACCGTTGAGGCGTCTGCTGCTGGTGCTGTACCTGTCGTAATTAATAAAGGCGGGCAAAGGGAAATAATTGAAGATGACAAAAACGGCCTACTTTGGACAACAAAGACTCAATTACTCGAAAAAACATTAAGCCTAATTGATAATCAGCAGCAAATGGAAAAGTTATCTAAAAATGCTATTAAAAACAGCAAGAGATTTAGCCAACAAAAATTTTTCGCTGAATATGAAAAAATTATTTACTAAATATCAAGCAAAATCCCTAATTGCTCCCTTAATAGTTTTAACTTTTTTTCTTCCAAATATTATAATGTTAAAAATACCAATTCCTGCAGATTCGTTATTGGGTCTATATCACCCGTGGCGGGATAATTCATATCAAAATTATAATCCATATAAGTATCCGGTAAAAAATCCATTAATAACAGATCCTGTCCTTCAAACCTTGCCTTGGAAAATGATTACCATCAAAAACTTAAAAAATCTAAATTTGCCACTTTGGAATCCATATAGTTTTTCAGGACAACCCTTACTTGCAAATATCCAGTCTGCCCCTTTTCAAATTTTTAATATATTTTACTTACTTATTAATTATAAAATAGCTTGGGCTATTCAAATTATTCTCCCTCCAATATTAACCAGTGTTTTTATGTATATTTTTCTAAAAAACAGGGGGTTGTCGTATATTGCTTCATCATTTGGAGCAATTGTTTTGCCATTTTCAGGTTTTTTTACAGCCTGGTTAACATGGGGAACAGTGATAACAACCGCTATGTGGCTACCACTATTACTTTTTACAATTGACAAACTTTCAAAAAAAATTACTCCTTTTTACTTTCTAATTATGACTTTTGCTCTTTTTCAAACTTTTGTTTCTGGACACACCCAAACTGCAATTTATGTATTATTCACAACAATCATATACTCAATATTTGTAATAATAAAAAATAAAAATACAAAACTGGCTGTTTTTACCATATCAAGCATAATACTCGCTATTTTTTTAGCCGCCCCTCAACTTTTGCCATCTATAGAATTTTCATCTTTATCAAATAGGCAGCTAGATCAAAGTTATTGGCCTGGCAGGCAAGACTGGTTTTTACCCATAAAACATCTGATCCAACTAGTAGCACCAGATTTTTTTGGAAACCCAACGACAAACAATTATTGGGGTGTTTGGAATTATGCAGAATTTGTAAGTTTTATCGGTCTAGTGCCTTTGTATTTAGCTACCATTGCCATCATAAAAACTAATAAAAATACCATATTTTTTTTAGCATTAGCGGTAATTTCATTAATATTGGCGCTAGAAAATCCCATATCAAAACTTCCATATACTTACTTAATTCCAGTTATTTCTTCCTTACAACCTTCAAGAATACTTTTTCTTTTTGCTTTTTCACTATCGGTCCTGGCGGCTTATGGATTTGAATATTTTATTGTGCAAAAGGTAAATAAAGAAAATATAACCATTTCGATATCATTAATGTTTACAATACTCCTTCTGATATCAGTATCTATATTTGGAAGCAAATATTTTATACAAGACCAATTTTTTAGTGTAATGCAAACTGCATTAAGAAATTTATTTATACCTTTTGTCTACTCCATCCTAATATTTTTAATAGTTATTTTAAAAAAAGTTGATATTTCACAAAAAAAAATAATTATTATTGTATTCTTATTAACACTGATCGAACTTTTTAGATTTTCATATAAATTCACACCTTTTGTTAACGCTTCATTAATTTACCCGCCAACAAAAATAACAAATTACCTGCAGACTCAACCAAAACCATTTAGAGTGGTAACAACAGATAGGCGAATTGCCAGCCCTAATAGCTTAACTGCTTACAATATCGAATCTATTTCCGGATATGATCCACTTTATTTAAAAGATTATGCGACTTTTATAAACAGCTGGCAAAATATTAAAGCAGAAAAGCCGTCCTCTTTTAATCGTATTGTCACACCAGAAACGTTTCAAAATCCCCTAACAGACTTATTAAATGTGAAATACATCATAACTTTTGACGAAATACAAAATGAAAATTACCAAAAGATATTCGAAGAGGGCATAACGAAACTATATATAAATAAAAAAGCTATACCCAGAGTATTTTTTCCATCGGAAATAATAAAGGTAGAAAATGATAAGAAATTATTGGAAAATTTAACTAGAAAAGATGCTGATTTTAACAAAACAGCATACTCTCTGGATTTAGAATCGAAAAATAATAATCTTATTACAACAGCTGAGATATTAAGTTATTCAGACCAGAGTTTACAGATCAAAACTAGTACAAATCAATCAGCCACTATTGTTATTTCTAATATAAATTATCCAGGTTGGAAGGCTTTTATAGACAAAAAAGAAGCAGATATTAAAAAGATTAATTATATATTCCAATCTGTTAATGTTCCAGACGGTATTCACTTTCTTGAATTAAAATATCAACCATCCTCATTTTTCGATGGTCTTTTTCTTTCAGCCTTAGGATTGTTTATAACAATTATAGTATCTTTATATATATGGCACAAAAAGTATCAATAGTAATACCCAATTACAATGGGCAAGAATTACTTATTAAGAATCTCCCAAATGTAATAAAATATTCAATCGATAATGAAATTATCGTAGTCGACGATGCTTCGACTGATAATTCAGTAAAAATTCTTCACAAAAAATTCAAAAAAGTTAAAGTAATAAGACTAAAAAATAATGTTGGTTTTTCAAAAGCTGTTAATATTGGTATAAATAGCGCAAGTCATGGTTTCGTTGTTCTTTTGAACTCAGATGTATCTCCCAGAGAAAATTATTTAAAAATTGCACTGAATCATTTTAAAAGAGATAAAAGTAAACAATTATTTGCAGTTGGTTTTTTGGATTATAGTCATGAAAATCAAAAGATCATTTTAAAAGGTAGGGGACAAGCATATTTTAAAAAAGGATTTATACTCCATTCAGCAGCAAAAATAGAAAGAGGTGAAACTTTTTGGGTATCAGGTGGATCCGGTCTTTTTGATAAAAAAAAGATACTGGAATTAGGAGGTTTTGATAATATGTTTGCCCCTTTTTACTGGGAAGACATAGATCTTTGTTTTCGTGCTTCAAGATTGGGTTACAATTGTATTTTTGAACCGTTAAGTATAGTAGATCATTATCACGACCTAGGTGCAATAAAAAAACAAAAATCAGAATTATTTATTAAAACTGTGGCATATAAAAATCAGTTTCTTTTCTTTTGGAAAAATATTTCAGACACTTACATGATAATATTACATATCGTTTGGTTACCAATTAATATTTTAATTGCAATAGCAAAATTCGATTTAGCTTTTATAATTGGATTTTTTTGGGCATGTTTAAAAATTCCGAATCTTATTATTTCTAGCTTTTTGCAAAAGCAAAATTATATAATCACAGAAAAAGATATTTTAAAAAAGTATGAAAGACAATAATATTCTTTGGGACCCTAAAATAAAGCCAAAAATAGTAGTTGTGATGCCCGCCTATAACGCGGAAAAAACAATTACAAAAACATTTAATGACCTGCCAAAAGATTTAATTGGTGAGGTAATATTAGTAGATGATGCTTCACACGACAACACGGTTAAAAAAGCAAAAAAATTAGGAATTACTGTCTATAAACACAATAAAAACAAAGGATACGGCGGAAACCAAAAAACTTGTTACGAAGAGGCATTAAAGAGAAATCCTGATGTTGTCGTAATGGTTCACCCTGATTATCAATATGACGCAAAATTAGTGGGCGTCTTATGCGAACCTATTGTAAATGGCAGAACAGATATAATGCTTGGCTCAAGGATTCAGACAAGGAGCCAGGTTTTAGCAGGAGGAATGCCATTGTATAAATATTTTGGGAACCGCTTTTTAACTTTAGTCGAAAATTTGGCTATGGGTTTAAATCTCTCAGAATACCATACAGGTTTTAGAGCATTTAGAGCAGACGTTTTAAGGAAAATACCATATCACGAATTCTCTGATGATTTTATATTCGATCAACAGATACTAATATCTGCCCTTTCCTCCGGTTTTAATATTTCGGAAATTCCGGTTCCGTGTAAATACTTCCCGGAAGCATCCTCCGTTAACTTTAAAAGGTCGAGTAAATACGGACTTTCAACACTCTGGTGTGTTTTCCTTTTTTTACTTCAACAACTAAAAATATACAAAAGCAACATTTTTAAAAAAGTTAAATGATGGATTACTATCAAAAACCAAAAGAAAAACTAATTTTTGACATAGAAACTATTCCTGCAGAGGAAAAATTTAAAAATATTGCTGTGGAACTCGCTTTTCAGAGAGAAAAATCAAAAGGAGTAAAAACCAAGAAAACGAAAAAATACCTAGATCAACTTTATCGACAAACTGCCATCTCAGGAGACTTTGGCAGAATATTTTGTATTGGTTATGCTTTAAATGATGAAAATATAGAGATAATTAAAGGTACGGAAATTGAAATACTAACTACCTGGTGGCAGATAGCCGAAAAGGCAGATTTGTTTATTGGGCACAATATTATGGATTTTGACTTACGGTTTATTTTTAAAAGATCTGTAGTAAACAACATTAAACCTAATGCCAAACACATAAATCTTTCTTTTGCCAGATATAAAAATTTTCCAATTTACGACACCATGAGAGAATGGGAAAAATGGAGCAACAGTTTTATTAAACTGGATACTTTAGCAAAAGCGCTAGGGCTGCAATCTTCAAAAGAAAGTGGAATAGACGGTTCTCAGGTTTATGATTTTTATCTCAACAAAAAATTCAATGAAATATACGAGTATTGCAAACGTGATGTCGAGCTTACCAGAAATGTTTACAAAAGAATGATATTTGATACAAGCCCCTAGGTAATCTTATGCTAGAATTTAAATCGATGTGAAAATCTTTTACAATTCTACTTTCTTAGCTCTATTAATTATATTTACACTTTCTCTTTTTGCGTTAAAAGACCTATTGAAATCGGGTTTTTATACAAGTCATGACGGTGAAACTCATACAGCTAGGATTGCGCAGTATTATATCGCCCTTAAAGATGGTCAAATCCCTCCAAGATTTGCTGGAAGTTTTTATAACGGATTAGGTAGCCCAATATTCGTTTACATTTACCCTCTACCATATATTCTAGGTTCAATATTACATTTTTCAGGATTTTCGTTTGTTAATTCTTTTAAAATGATTATGGCTTTAGGGTTTATATTTTCTGGAGTTTTTTCATATATATGGCTGAAAGAACTGTATAGAGATCAAAAAGCTGCTTTAATAGGCGCACTTTTTTACGAATGGTCACCATATAGACTTCAATTAATATATGTCAGAGGTTCAATTTCTGAACATTTAGCATATACTTTCCTACCTTTAGCTCTCTTTTCAATAACACGTTTAATCAACTTCTATTCGCGAAAGTGGCTTGCGATTTCTTCATTATTTATAGCATTTATTCTTCTTTCACAAAATCTTGTGGCGCTACTTTCCATACCAGTAATTATTTTCTATTCTATATTAATAAGCATCAGTAAAAATAATTTCAAACCTACCATACTAACACTTATTGCAATAACCTGGGGTTTAGTTATTTCTGCATTTACTTACATACCTGCTATTTTTGAAAGAAATTTAATTAGATTCGATGAAGCATTTAACCTTGTTTATAATTCTCATTTTATAACTTTAATGCAAATTATTAGGTCTCCATGGGGGTATGGATTTGATTTACCGGGTACTGTTAATGACATGATGTCTTTTCAAATGGGACTAGCACACCTATTAATTCTTTCTTTAACAATTATATTATTAATCTATTTATTCATAAAAAAAGGGAAGAAAATATTTTTATATAGTGAGGAATTTTCTAAAAATAATCTTGTAATAATTCTCGTTTTATTTGCTTTATCAGTCGCTATTTTTTTAACTATCGAAACAAATATTACGAAATTTGTTTGGAAAAATATAACATTGTTACATCTTATAGATATTCCTTGGAGATTTTTAGGGGTGATGCCAATTTTTGTTGCAGTAATAGCTGCATTTTTTATGAAAAAAACTAAATTCGGATTAATTTTTATATTCTTGATTTTCGCTTTAATTTTTGCAAACAGAAACCATATAAGGATTAACAAATCGCTATTTTATACAGATGAGCATTTTTTAACCTATACAGGTACAGCAACTCAGTTTTCGGAGTTTTCACCAACCAGCCGAAATTCTACTTCAATTCCATATTTTACAAATAAAGACCTTGCAGTAAATACAGCTTCAGGTTGGGTTGTATATACAAATATAAATTCAAATTCGAGAAAAATCACCTTTAATGCAGATGTCATTTCAGATGAAGCACAGATAAGAATAAATAAGTTTTTTTTCCCAAAGATAATAATCTTACAAGATAATCAAAAATTAGTGGAAGGTAAAGATTTTCGAAGTCATTCAGAAAAAAGTATTAGATTAGATTCTACAAAAGACACCAACGGTTTTATTTACGTTACACTCAAAAAAGGAAATCATTATTTAGAAATGAAATATGTTGACACATATATTAGAAAAGTTGCAAACATCACAAGCTTGTTTGCCTTATGTCTTGCACTTATAATTGTTTTTACAAAAAACAGGCGATGAAATTTAAAACTGTCTTTCTTATCTTTATTCTTGCCTTTATACTAAGATTTTATCAGTTGGGCAATAATCCACCATCTCTTTACTGGGACGAGGTGTCGCTTGGCTACAACGCCTACTCAATACTAAAAACTGCCCACGATGAACACGGAGTTTTTATGCCGCTTACGAATTTTGGTGCCTTTGGTGATTACAAACCCCCAGGGTATATTTACGCAACAGTCCCAAGTATCTATATGTTTGGTCTTAACGAATTTTCAGTCCGCTTCCCATCTGCATTGTTTGGGGTTTTTACCGTAATCTTGACCTATTTTTTAGCAAAAAAGATTTTTGAAAATGAAGCAGTAGCTTTAATGGCCAGCCTTTTTCTGGCAATTTCACCTTGGCACCTACAGTTTTCTCGAGCCGCATTTGAATCAAACATGGCTATTTTCTTTTCTGTTTTGGGAATATACTTATTCATAAAATTTGCTATAGATAAACCTATTTATCTTCTTTTATCAGGTGTTAGTTTTATCGTAGCTATGTACACTTTCACAGGCCAAAGACTTTTTGTGCCCTTTATTGTCATTGTTTTGGTTATTAATTTTAGAAAACAACTAATAAAAAATTATAAGATTGCATTATTATCAGCTTTAGTTTCAGCTATATTATTTTGGCCGCTTTTTCAATTTGCAACATTCACAATAGAAGGAAAGTTGCGCTTTAATGAAGTCACAATTTTTAAAAATTTAGAGCCTATCAATAAATCCATTGATTTTCGCCAAATCGATAATTTTTCTAAAGTTGCAAATTTTATTCACAATCGACGTTTCTTTTTTACCCGAGATTATTTAATTCACTATTTTGATGCATTTAATCCATCTTTTCTTTTTTCAAAAGGAGACGGTAATCCAAGATTGTCGATTCAGAGCGTTGGCGAGCTTTATTATTTTGATCTAATATTATTATTTTTGGGAGCATATTATTTATTTTCAAAAAAACATAAATATACTTTTTTAATAATCGGGTGGTTATTAGTTTCACCCCTAGGGCCTGCTACTGCCAGAGAAACACCTCACGCCCTGCGTATGGCCCATATTCTTCCTGTTTTTCAGCTAATCGCAAGCTTTGGATTGTATCAGCTTTTTATATTACTAAAATCAAAAAAAATACTGATAATTGGCTCTGTTCCAATACTGGCAATTTCCCTTTTCTATTACCTTCACATGTACTATTTCCACTTCCCAAAGGAATATTCTGGTCAGTGGCAATATGGCTACAAAGAGGCTATACAAACAATCAAACCTATTTATAATAATTATGATAAAGTAATTGTCACTTCATCTCTAGGCCGACCCTACATATATTTCCTTTTTTATCTAAAATATGATCCGGCAACGTATCAAAAAAACTCAAAGGTGATAAGGGATCAGTTTTTCTTCTATAATGTAGAAGAGTTCGACAAGTTTAACTTTCCCATGTCCGAATCGGATTTACAAACATCAACAAAAACCCTATTTCTTTTGGCACCAAATAATCGTCCAAAACAAGCGGATAGCATAAAAATTATTAAAGATTTAGCAAACAGCCCAGTATTAGAGATAAGTTCATTTTTAAAGTGAAAACAATACTAAAAACGTCAACCCTCATAAAAGATCTATTTGTATCGTTTCTATTAATATCAGCATATTTTATTACTAGACTAATAAATATAAAAATATTGCCTATTTTTACCGATGAGGCTATTTATAGTTTTTGGGCACAAGTTGCGCTTCATGATCCAGAAAACAGGTATATTTCCTTAGTAGACGGCAAACAACCGCTTTTTATCTGGTTTGCAGCAATTTCACAACATATTATTAAGGATCCTCTTGTAGCTACACGGTTGGTTTCAGTTTTTGCTGGTTTTGGTGCACTAATTGGCATATATATTTTGGCATTTAAACTTTTTAATAAAAAAACAGCCATAATTTCAGCTATTTTATATATCACAATTCCATTTACCCTATTTTATGATCGCCTCGCACTTTTCGACTCACTCTTAACAATGATAGGAATTTATGTTGTTTTATTATCCGTTAAAATGGCCAAAAATCCGAGTTTGGATATTGCTCTTCTCAATGGAATTTCAATAGGTCTTGGACAAATTACTAAATCTTCTGCAAACTTTTTTCTATACTTATTACCTTTCTCGCTGTTACTTTTCTCCTTAAAAGATGGCTATCAAAAGATTCGGATTTTAAAATGGTTTCTGCTTTCCGGAGTCACATTTATATTGTCTTTTTTAATTTACAATTCTCTAAGGCTTTCACCGCTTTTTTATATAATAGCTCAAAAAAACCTTGAATTTATTAGGCCCATATCTACAGTTATCAAAAATCCCTTTGAGTATTTTCAATCAAACTTTTATTCAATCATAAATTGGCTAGTAATTTATATTAGCATTCCACTTTTCCTATTATTTTTGCTTGGTGCAATATACGGTCTCCTCAAAAGAAACCTCAAAATACTTTATTTAATAATTCTTATATTAGGCCCATTTATGGCCGAAAACGTTTTTAATAAAGTTTTATATCCAAGATTTATACTTTTTTACTTTCCATACATCATTATAATCATTGCTTATACTGTTGCTATCGCCTTAGACAAATTTCCAAAATATAAATATTATCTAATTGCACTATTTATAATTATCTTACTAGTTCCTGCAAATAATTCTTTTTGGTTAATTACAAATCCACTTAAGGCAAAATTACCGGATGCGGAAGCCATTCAATATCGCGACGATTGGCCTGCAGGCTATGGGGTAGAAGAAGTAAAAAATATTATTATAAAAGAGTCTCAATCACAAGATGTATATATAGGTACAGAAGGTACATTCGGATTGTATCCATTTGCGCTAAATATTTACTTTTATGGTAACGAAAAGGTACATATATATAGCTATTGGCCCGTAAATGTAGAAAATCTACCACAACAAGTAATTGATTTTTCAAAAAATCATAAAACATACTTTATTTATAATTTTTCTCAAAAACCCATTATAGACAAGCACGCAAAACTTGTTGCGAAATTCCAAAAGGGCAATGGAAATAGTTACATGAGACTTTACGAAGTTATGCCATGAATATTATCTTCAATAAGAATTTCATTTTTATAACTATTATTATCATTTTATCGTTTTTTTTAAGATTTATAAATTTAAATACAATTCCAAATGGTTTAAGCGATGACGAAGCTGCTTTTGGCTATAATGCATTTTCCATTATAAAAACCAGGCATGACGAATGGGGAAAATATTTACCGATTACAACATTCAAGAGTTTTGGAGATTATAAACTACCCTTATATTTTTATTTAACTGCAGTACCTGTTTGGGTATTCGGACTCAATGAATTTGCGGTCAGATTCCCAACTGCCATTTTCGGGGTATTTTCAGTTGTGGCAACATATTTTTTGGTTAAAAAATTATTTGACGAAAAGACAGGCCTTCTCGCAGCATTTCTTTTAGCAATTTCACCTTTTCATATTTTTGTATCAAGACATGCCTTAGAGTCTGCCGTTCCTATATTTTTTATTATTACTGGAACAATCTTTTTCATAAAATCTTTTAAAGATAAACGGATGATTTATTTATCTCTGTTCTTTTTTGCTTTTAGCCTCTACATTTACAGATCGACTTGGATTTTTGTGCCGATATATTTGGCTGCATTAGTCATTCTTTTTAAACACGAACTAGCAAAGAATTTAAAAAATACTATTTTAGCAATAGCTATATTTGCAATATTGGCGACTCCAATTATCATAATTTCTATATCAACAAGCGGATCTTCAAGACTTAGACAGATCGGAATAACATCGGAATTTAACATGATTGGTCTTGTCAACGATATTAATTATCAAAGAGGCATTTGCCAAGAAAGGCTGCCCCAAATGCTTTGTAAGTCTATCTATAATAAATATTTTGCAGTTGGCACGAAATATATTTCTAATTACGTAAGTCATTATTCACCTCAATTGCTTTTTATTTCAGGCTCTTTCAATGGAGAGCAAATGATGTCTGGAAGGGGATTCCTATATTTCATTGAGCTTCCATTCATTATTATTGCTTTGTTGGTTTTGGGAAAAAATTATAAAAAGTTAGAATCCAAGATTTTACTACCCTGGCTTTTAATATATCCTTTAGCCTCAGCCAGTGCAGGTTTTGAAACTCCCGGTCGCCAAGCAATCTCAATGCCAATTTGGCAAATATTAGCAGCAGTCGGTTTTTTTATCTTTTACAATTATATAACTAAATTAAAATTAACTTTTCTTAAATCTGCTATCATTGCAATATTTTCTTTAATTTTAATATATCAATTTGGAAAATTTACCATCGATTATTTTATAATTTATCCCCAAAATTCTGGTAAAAATTTTAGATATGGTTATAAAAAACTTTTTACGTATTTAAAATCTCAAGAACAAAATTATGACAAAATCGTGATTTCAAATAAAATTGATCAATCTCATCAATATATTCTCCAACTCTTTTTTCAACAGGTGAATCCATCGGATTTCTTAAATCCTACATATGTAGATAGGTATTTTGATAATAAGGGTTGGGTAGTAGTTACCAGAATTGGAAAATATAACTATGTCTCCTCTGCGCCTGGACTTGAAAATTTATCGTTAAATACCTTAATAGTTGTAAATTATGGAGAAATTAATACTAACGTAAAGCCAATATATCAGATAAATTATCCTGACGGTGAAAAAGAATTTGATATATTTAAGGTAGATGATCTATAAAACCCATATAATATACTTTGATAAAAGCAAATAAAATCTTTTTTATTATCGTTCTCATTGCAATATTCTTAAGATTTTACAAATTAGGACAAATTCCTGCCGGTCTAAATTGGGATGAAAATAGCAATGCCTATAACGCTTATTCAATTTTAAAAACAGCTAGAGACGAATATGGTAATTTTCTTCCACTTTACAATCGCTCTTTTGACGATTATAAACCTCCAATTTATATGTATCTCAATGTTCCAACTATCGCAATTTTTAGTCTAACTCCACTTGCAGCAAGATTACCTTCAGCATTTTTAGGTGTTTTGACAGTTATTGCTATGTATTACTTTACAAAAAGAATTTTTCAAAATGAATCTGTGGCCCTAGGATCAATGTTTTTACTGGCAATTTCTCCCTGGCATCTTCAGTTTTCAAGAGTTGGTTTTGAAGCCAATGTAGGTTTATTTTTTGCAATAGCATCATTTACATTAATACTTTATTCTCTTATTTTCCAAAACGATAAACCAAGTAAGCGAAATTATTTATTACTTTTAATATCAGCAGTGTTTTTTGGACTAAGTTTTTATACTTATCACTCGGACAGAATTTTTATTCCAGCCATATTTATTGTTTTTTCCTTGATATTCAGAAAAGAACTTCTACGCTTTCCGAAAAAGATAATAATCACTTTTTTCATTCTCATTGCTATAATAGTAATGCCATATTTCATTCTTGCTCCCACAAAAGCCATTCTCAACAGACTTGAAAGCACATCTCTAGAGACAACTGTAAAAAATGTAGACGAGTCAGTGAAATTAATAAGTGAAGACAAAGAGGCTGGTCAAAACCTATCTAATATAATTCATAATAGAAGAATTTTAATTGCTCGATCGTATCTTGCAAATTATTTGACTCATTTTGATCTCAATTTTCTCTTTACCTCTGGTGATGACAACCTTAGACATCACACTGAAGGTATGGGTATGCTCTTTCTTTATCAGCTCCCCTTATTATTATTATCGATATATTTAATTATCCAAAAAAGAACAAAAGAAACATTATTTCTAGTTTCTTGGCTGCTACTCTCCCCACTCCCCGCAGTTCCAACCAATGCTGTTCCGCATGCCGTCAGAAGCTTTTCAATGGTAATAGCCCTACAAGCAATGTGTGCCTTAGCATTTGTCCATCTTCAAGAAAGAATCAAACAAAAACTAATCTTTTATCTAGTCACATTTCTAATTATTTCTATCACAACACTTACTTATCTTCATAATTATTATAAGCATTATCCAATTGATCATTCGGCCGCTTGGCAATATGGCTACAAAGAAGCAGCCCTTGCTTCAATAAAACTTAAAAATAATTACGATAAAGTGATTATTGACCCTTCCTTAGAACAAGCTTATATATTTTGGCTCTTCAACAGCAAATATGATCCAAAACTCTATCAAACACAAGGATCAAAAGAACATTTCGACAAATTTTATTTTAATGACAACACCGATCCAAATCCCAAAAACTTATATATTTATACACAAACAATGTTTCCAAATAAATTCAAAACAATAGAAACAATTTACGATCCACTAGGTAAAGAAATTATAAAATTAGGTTACACGCCCATAAATTAATATTTCAACAACCCTTATTTTCAATCGAAATATAAACAAATAAATAAACAGTTCAATTATTTAATAGATCAACAACATTTGTAAAAATAAATTTCCAAAAATTTCCTTCACCTTTAGTTATTGGTTCCGCTTTCCACCACTCAACAGTGCTTACATAAACCGTTTCAGTACTTTTGTTGTACCAAGATTTTTGTTCAACAGAAAAATTAAGTACTGAAATATCCTGCCAATCAATTTTACCCGCAAATTCACAGACACCTATCTTTCTCCCATTAAGACTATTTCTGTTTTCATAATACATCATCAAAGCGATAGGGTGACTGACTATTGAGGCATTTGAGCTGCAACCATAAATATCAAAAGTTTCATCGGGGAAATTATTGTAAATAACATTCTTAACCCCCTTTAATTTTGCAATATTTGTAGAATGAGGCAAATTGATTTCAATCAAGTCTTGTCGAATGGAAAAAAACGTAACTATAAATACAAAAACTATTCCTAAATATTTATTTCTGTTAATTAGTTGATTTGAAGTCCAAGCCGAAATTACTAAAACGCTCGGGTGGGCAAATAAAAAGTAATATTGATATCTTTCAACCCTAAAATATCTAAATAAAATATATTCAAGTATAAATGTTGTAAAAATAACATAGAACATTTTATTAATTTTATATTTTCGTACATTTAACAAAGAGAAAATAAATACAAGTGTAATCAGTAACCACACAACAAATAAATTTCCACCTATTATTTGTGCCCATGCATTTGGCCAATAATTAAATACATATATCTTCCAACTGTTTGGAAACCAAATGGCGTACTGATCAATCAACATATAAATTACAATGCTTTGAAAATTATGCCAATAATGCCGAAAATCAAAAAATATCATAGGAGAAATAGAAAAAATAAAACCTAATATAATAAATATCAAGTGCTTTAAATAAATTAACACTTTTCTTTTTAGGGCAAAAAAAGAAACTAGAAGAACTGTAAATGTAAGAATACTTTGGAAATGAATTGTCCAAGATAGACCAGCAACAAATCCAAGGAAAAATACTTTAACAAAATTAGTGTTTTTAAAAAAACTAATTAATATTAAGAGATTAACAATAACTAATATTGGTACAACAGTAGGGTTCCAAACGCTCAGTGATGAATCAATTTGAGCGGGAGAAACAGAGCCGTATAGCAAAGCAATAAGTCCCATCCACTTGCCACCAATTTCTGACCCCAATCTATATAATAAGTATAAAAATAATAAATATATACAACTTATTGCATACCAAGATGTCAAAAAACCAAATGGTAGAAAATTAATAACTTCAAGAAACCAATAATACCAAGGTCCATAAAAAAAAGGTCCCGCCGAAGAAAATTGTCCAATCTGGGGAATTTTTAAAAAATCTGCCGCATATTTTGCAACTTGCACATCTCTGGAATTGTCAGCTATCACGGATACTCTATTTTCATAATTGTAAAATCTTAAAAATAAAGCAATAAAAATTATTAATAATAACAGTAAGAAGAAGAAAGGCTCTTTTTTTACCTTAATAAGAAAAAAGCTAAATAGTTCCCTATTCATTTTCCTATAAGTATTTTTCTTTTTAATCACTGAAGTATAATACAATATATCATTAACCATATGAAACCAAAATTATCAATTGCCATTGCAACTTTCAACGAACAAAACAATATCGCAGACTGTCTTGAATCGGTTAAAGATTTAGCGGATGAGATTGTAGTTGTAGACGGAAATTCAAAAGACCTCACAGGGCAACTTGCAACAAAGCTAGGTGCGAAAGTAATCAAAACCGAAAACCGTGAAATGTTTCATATAAATAAAAATTTGGCTATAGACAACTGTCACAATAATTGGATACTTCTCTTGGATGCGGATGAAAGAATTTCTGTAAATTTAGCAAAAGAAATAATACATGTCATAAGTTCAAATCCAGAGGAAAATGGGTTTTGGATTAATAGAAAAAATTGGTTTCTTGGTGGCTTTTTAACAAAAGGCGGCGCTTATCCCGATCCGGTTATAAGACTTTTCAAAAAAGGAAAAGGGAAACTCCCTGAGATTAGTGTACATGAACAGATTAAAATTAATGGCAATGTAGGTCACTTGCAAAACGATATTATCCATTTTGCAGATCCGGACTTTTCAAGATACTTAAAAAGGGCTAATCGTTATACCGACCGAACAGCCGATACTTATAAATATAAAAAAGTAGACAAAAATGCTACAAATACCATTCATCATTTAATCATTAAGCCAATTGTTACATTCATAGATATATATATCAGACATGGGGGCTTTAAAGACGGGTTCAGGGGCTTTGTTTGGGCGATGTTTAGCGCATCGCATCATTTTTATGCCTTCTCAAAATATTTAACAAACAAATGATGTCTTTTTACTTGGCTGTATTCCAGATTTACTCATAAATTAAATTTAACTGATATAATTTTAATAATGAAGGTTGCAATTGACATTCGTCCTATCCATTCACTACATTCATCCAGGGGAATTGGTAGCTATACAAAGAATTTAAGAGATTATCTTCAAAAAATAAATATAGAGATTATACCTATTCAAAATTCCAAAGAAGAGGTGCATGCGGACATTTATCATATTCCATATTTTGATTTTTTCACTCGGACCCTAACACTTCATAAAAATGCAAAAAACATTGTTACTGTTCACGACACTATTCCACTTATATTTCCAAAACATTTCCCAAGAGGGGTTCGTGGAAATATAAACTTATTTTTACAAAAAAAAACTTTAAAAAGTGTTGATACAGTAATTTGCGATTCATACACATCTAAAAGAGACATAAATAAAACACTTAAAATTCCAAATAACAAAATTCATGTAATCTACTTAGCAGCCTCAGACAGTTTTAAGCAAATTAGGGACAATTACGCATTGCATCAAATAACCAAAAAATATCAACTGCCCGAAAAATTTATTCTATATGTAGGTGACGTTAACTGGAATAAAAATATCATTAACCTTCTTGAGGCAGTCAAAATTGCCAACGTAAATTTAGTTATGGTAGGTAAATCTCTAATCGACAAAAGCTTGCCTCAGGTTACAGAAATTGAAAAAACAATAAAAACATTAAATATAGAAACAAAAGTCAAAAGACTTGGTTTTATAAATATCGAGGATTTAGTAAGCGTTTATAATTTAGCAGAGCTTACGGTGGTACCGTCTTTTTATGAAGGCTTTGGTTTACCTGTTTTAGAAAGTATGGCATGCGGAACTCCAGTAGTGTGTTCTTTGAATTCTTCATTGGCAGAAATTGGTAAAGGTGCAGCAATATTTTGCGATTCTCAAGAACCAAAAGATATTGCTCAAAAAATAAAACAAACATGCAGTTTAAGTCTAAAAGAAAAAGATGATTTGTCAATAAAATTAATAGGTCATGCAAAAAATTATAATTGGCAAAAAGTTGCAAGCGAAACAAAACAAGTTTACGAATCTGCCTTAAAAACCTAGTTTAAATGTTTAAGTCTGATTATTTTAAAATAATTGCTCTCTTTTTAACTTGGAGAATATTTATCTTTGCTCTAGCATTCTTATCTCCACTTGTTATCCCAAAATTTGGTGCAACATTTCCTTATTACGAAGACAGATTAATAGGATCAGGCCTACCACATTTTTTATGGTCTTTTGGTAATTTTGATGGCGTGCATTATTTAGGCATTGCTAAAGTTGGATATGCCTATCAGTTTACTCAGGCATTTTTCCCACTGTATCCAATTATTATCAAACTTACAAGTTTTGCATTTTTTGGCAATTTATTATTATCAGCTCTCATTATTTCAAATACTTTATTTTTAGTTGGTTTGATTTTCTTTTTTAAACTAATTAAGGAAAACTTCAGCAGTAAAACGGCATACTGGTCGATAATATTTTTACTATCTTTTCCTACATCCTATTATTTTGGCTCTGTTTATACAGAAGGGTTATTTTTTGCTCTGATTACAATTTCGTTTTACCTTGCCCAAAATAATAAAACATTTTTAGCATCAATATTTGGCAGTTTTGCTTCAGGTACAAGGTTGATAGGTTTATTTTTAGCACCTGGGCTTTTTTTAATAAAAAATCTAAAGAACAAATATTTTCTATTATTAATTCCTCTAGGACTAGTTTTATATATGGTGTATCTTAAGTTACAATTTAATAATCCAATATATTTTTTAACCTCACAGGAAATATTTGGTCAAGCAAGATCAACAACCAAGGTAATCCTGTTGCCTCAAGTTTATTACAGATATTTTCAAATTATAATAACCACTTCGGGTTTACCTTTATATAATGCAATATTTGAACTAGTGTGTGCCACATTCGCTCTCGCTGTTCTTCTTTTTAATTATAAAAAAATAAAAAAAGAATGGTTGGTCTTTAGCTTGCTTTCCATTATTACACCGACGTTAACAGGAACTTTTGCTTCTATGCCCAGATATGTACTTCTCGCCTTTCCATTATTTATTTATTTGGCACAGCTTAAAAACAAGACTATAAAAATTATTATTCTTATGCTATTCATTAGCTCCTTATGCGTAGCCACAACTCTTTTTACTCAAGGTTATTGGGTAGCTTGAATCAAATACCTGTGTTATTATTTCATCATGGGTTTTTATCAACTTCTTGTAATAAGTGTTACATTAAATGTTACTGCCAACATTCTCCTTAAAAAAGGTGTTATTTCATTTGGCGGAGTCAGTGGGGAAAAAGCTAAAGTTCTGCTGGAATTATCAAAAGCAGCCTTAAACCCCCTGATACTAATAGGTCTTGTATTATATGGACTTTCTTTTATGATTTGGCTTCGAGTATTAACCTTCAATGATCTTTCTAAATCGTATCCAATATTTGCTACATGTGTGTTTTTACTAACAACCATTGGTTCTGTCAGTTTTCTAAATGAGCAGATTACCTTATTAAGAATGGCAGGAATCGCGGTTATGCTAATGGGAATATTTATTGTGTCTCGCTCCTGATTCTTCCTACTGCTATAATTACGGTGTCAAAATGGCACAAATAAGATCACAAATAAACAAAAAGATAAAACTATTTATAATTGTCCCGGCATTCAACGAGGAAAAAATTATTGGAAAAGTTCTTAATGGTTTAAAATTACAAAAATTACAAAATACTAAAAAAGAAATAATTGTTATTAACGATGGCTCAGCAGATAAAACTGAAGAAGTCGCAAAAAAATGCAAAGTAACAGTACTCTCACATCCAATAAATAGAGGCCTGGGTGGGGCGTTAGGAACTGGTTTAGAATATGCACGTGTCAAAAATGCAGATATTGTTATTACTTTTGATGCAGACGGTCAGCATGACCCAAAGGACCTGAAAAGATTAATAGAACCAATTCTTAATAATAAAGCGGATTTTGTAATTGGATCTAGATTATTAAATAATTCAAAAATGCCTATGGACAGGAAATTAATTAACTTAGTGGCAAATATTATTAATTATTTTCTATGGTCTATATGGATTACGGACTCTCAGTCCGGCCTTAGGGCACTTTCCAAAAATGCATTGAAAAAGATTGAAATAAAAATGAATAAAATGGAGGTAGCAAGCGAATTCTTCAAGGAAATTAAAAAAAATAATCTCAGAGTTGAAGAAATACCCATAAAAGCAATTTATACAAATTATTCAAAAGCAAAAGGCCAAAAAAATACAAACGCGGTGAATATTTTAGTAAAACTACTAATCTATAGATTTGCAATCCAAAAATGATTTATACACAACTATTATTTTCTATATTTATTATATTTGCGCTATCACGCGCTATTTTAAGATTTAAAGAGGGAAAAATTTCCTTTTTAGCGCTTATTGGTTGGGTTTTCCTCTGGCTTTGGGTAGGGATAATCATCTGGATACCCGGGGTGACCACTCACATCGCAAAAATTCTTGGTATCGGTAGGGGAGCAGATTTAATAATTTACGGCTCAATCGTTACTTTGTTTTATTTAATCTTTAGGATTTATGTAAAAATTGAAGATGTAGAAAGACAAATTACACAAATCGCAAGAAAAATCGCCTTACAAAAAGTCTCCACTGTCAAAAAATCAAAATCCAAAAAATGAAGATATTGATAATAAGTGAATATTTTCCGTCTGGAAAGGATCTTAAGTTTTCAGGTGGAGTCGAAGCAAGAAATTTATTTGTTGCAAAATATCTCTCAAAAAAACATAACGTTACAATAATTGCAAGTAACATGTATGGTCAAAAAGAGAAAGAAAAACTTTTTGGCATTAATATAATTAGGATCGGAACAAAAAGAGCTTATAATGCAACAACTGGTAATTTTATAGATAGAATAAATTTTATAATAAATGCCATAAGTACAGGAAAATTATTAGATATTGATCTCGTAGAAGGCACAAACTATATTACTCACTTTATTGCAAAAAGAATATCACAATCAAAAAAAATTCCGGTTGTTGCCTGGTACCCTGATGTTTGGGTAGGCAATTGGATAAAAAATGTAGGATATTATGGATTGATCGGTGAAATACTAGAAAGATTCAACTTAAATCAAAAATTTGATGCCTACATTGCAATTTCAAAACAAACTTCAGAAAAATTAGCGAAGTTTGTTAAAGGAAGAATATATATAGTAAATTGTGGAATCGAAAAAGAAAAATATTTAAAAAAATCAAAAAATAAACACTCCTCGACTATTATTTGTGTTTCGAGATTAACCAAATATAAAAATATTAAAACATTAATATTTGCTTTTGCAGACCTTTCCTTAAAAATTAAAAATTCATTATTAATAATAATCGGCTCTGGCCCTGAACTTAATAATTTGAAAAATTTGTGTAAGGAGTTAAATATAAGCAAGAAAGTTAATTTTTACTCAAACCTCTCAAGAGAAAAATTAATAAACTATTACGTATCTTCTCATATATTTTCTTTGCCAAGCACAGTTGAAGGGTTTGGTATAGCAACAATAGAAGCATCATCTTTTGGGCTTCCTTTTGTAAATGCAAACATTTCTGTTCAAAAGGAAATTACCAAAAATGGTCAAGGAGGATATCTTGTAAATTCAGATAGCCCTTTAGAATATTCAAAAAAATTTTATAAACTGTTTACCAACAAAATATTATATTCAAAAAAAAGTCGAGAAGCCAAAAATTTGTCTAAATACTATGATTGGGAAAAAATCGCAGCGCAAACCGAAAATGTTTATAAATCTTTAATATGAAAGTTGCAGTTATAATTGACACGTGGTTTCCTTTTATTGGTGGCGGTCAAATAAATGCTTGGGAGATATCAAAAAACTTATCGTCACGTGGAGTTAAAATAGATATTATTACCAGAAATAACGGTAGATATAAGGATATCAAAGTTAAAAATCTCAGGGTTATTAAATTGGGAAAAGAAACTTCTGCAGGAAATAGTGTGTCAAAAATATTGTTTACATTAAAGGCATTACTTTTCTTATATAAAAGTGACTATGATTTAGTGCATGCACATGCGTTTCTCCCAGGCATAATCGCAAGATTAGTTATGGTCCTTAAAGGAACCCCTGCAATCTTTACTGTACATGGAACATCTTTAAATTCAAATTTAAATGGCAAACTTTCTAAAATAATAGAAAAATTCATACTAACTCAAATTCTATATAGCGCTCAAATAACAGTATCTCGAGATTTTTTAGAAATAAAAAATATAAACAAAAAGATAGTATATATTCCAAATGCTGTCGATATTGGACACTTTAAAAAAATTAGTTCTTTAAAATATATTAAACCAACAATAATTTGCGTGGGTAGGCTTCATCCACAAAAAAACCTCGAGACACTAATAAAATCTGTCCTAAAAATTAAAAAAGAAATACAAAATATTAATTTACTAATAGTAGGCATAGGCATAGAAGAAATTAAATTAAGAAAAATAGTTAAAGATTTAGGCTTAAGCAAAAACATTGAATTCTTAGGACAAGTCACTGGTTATAATTTAATAAAATTATACAAATCATCAACCATTTTTTTGCAACCTTCTATATACGAAGGACAATCTTTATCTCTACTAGAAGCATGGGCTTCAAAATTACCTGTTATTGCATCAAAAGTAGGCGATAATGAGTTTTTAATAGAAAACGGCAAAAATGGTTATCTAATTAATGATCCATACAATGATAGTGAAATAGCAAAATTAATTATAAAAACGCTTAAATCCAACAGCCTAAGAAGTATGGGTGAAAATGGATATAACTTATTAATAAATAGTTTTTCTTGGGAGAAAACAGCAACAGCCACATTAAAAGTATATGAAAATGTCAGCAAATCCTAAAATTAGTGTTATTATGTCTGTTTTCAACGGCATGCCTTACTTAAAAGAAGCCGTAAAAAGTATTCTATGCCAATCGTATAAGAATTTTGAATTTATTATTGTAGACGATGCATCTTCGGATATGTCGTGGAGATATCTTAAGTCAATAAAGGATGATAGAGTGATATTGTTAAAAAATAAAAAGAATTTAGGCCTCTCCCTATCTCTTAATAAGGCGATTAAGCAATCTAAGGGGGCATACATTGCTAGAATGGATGCAGACGATATAAGTTATTCCCAAAGACTAGATATTCAGCTAAATTTTTTAAAGCAACATAAAAACATTGATTTATGCGGATCATGGGTTACTTTAATAAACAATAGTGGCAATATAATCGGGGTAAATAAAAAAAACCCTCTCGATAATGAGAGAATTAAAAAAAAGTTAGGTATTTACCCAACAATAATCCATCCTACATTTTTTGCTAAACGTAAATTCTTCATCAATTCTGGAGGTTATAAAGATGAGTTTGATGGTGCAGAAGAGTATGAACTACTCTGCAGAGTAAAAAACAAATTTTCATATGCGAACATTCCCGAGAAAACATTATACTGGCGTTTAAGAGACAATAGAAGGTCTATTCAAATAATGGATAAAATGCACGATCTAGACATGAAAATTAAGATAAATAATTTGAAAAAAGATGGTCCTAATTTTTATAATATATATGGATATTTGAAGATAATAACCCTTCATTATTTAATTCCGTTAGCCATAAAAAAGAAAATAGCCAGATTTCTAAAAACTGCATGATAAAAAAATAGTTGCTACAGGTTTAAAAAAAGCTGGTTTAATTTAATGAAAAAGACATATCAACGAAATTTCAAAAAAAAAGTATTAGTCACAGGGAGCTCCGGTTTTATAGGAAAACATTTAAAAACTAAATTGGAGAAACAAGGTGTTCATGTAGATATTTTTGATAGATTAAATGGACAAGATATAAACAACACAAGTCAATTAAAAAAAGTTGTAAAAAATAATTACGATGTTGTTTACCATCTTGCTGGATTTTCGGGAAGTAAGGAAAGCAACGAAAATAGGTTTAAATCTTTTCAAATAAATACTCTAGCAACAGTTAACCTTATGGAGCTTATCGTCAATTATTCCCCCGATACAAAAATTATTATTTCCAGCTCCAGACTTGAATACGGTAAGCCATTAAACATTCCTATAGACGAAAAACATAAAACTAAACCAACATCAGCTTATGGTCTCTCCAAACTTGCAGCTACTCAGATGGCCCAGATATTTGGAAATACTAGAAATCTCAAATACATTGTATTCAGAACTTCAAATGTATACGGACCACACGAAGAAAAAAAGTTTTCTGGTTACAATTTGGTTAACTACTTTATAGACCAGGCAAAAAGAGGAAATAACCTTATAATTTTTGGTAAAGGTGACCAATTACGGGACTACATTTACATCGATGATTTGACCCAGGCCTTTGTAATGGCTGCGGAAAGTGAAGTTCAACAACAAATTTATAATTTAGGATCAGGGAAAGGTATCAGTTTAAAACATATGGCACAAACTATAATTAATTCTATAGGCAAAGGTAAAATTAAATATATAAATTGGCCAAAAAAATACAAGGAAGTAGAAACAGGTAGTTATATAACAAATTTAAAAAAAATTAATAAAGAATTAGGTTTTTCACCAAAAGTTAGATTTGCCGATGGAATAAAAATGACAATTACCGCATCATGATAATTTGTTCCCCACAATTAGGCTTAAACCCGAATTCAGTGCTAGGCGGGGAGGTATTCGACAGAGAGATTCTTTTAGGACTGGCAAAAAAGGGGATCAAAATCGAAATAATCCTACCCAAAAACAAACCACACGACAAAAACATTAAAAATTGGAATATTACACTTCTTCCGATTTCACATTTCCCAGCTATTTTTGGAAATGTTTTATATTTACCTTATCTGTTTAAAATACACAAAAAAACAAAATTCAAAATTATCAGGATACATCAACCACAATATTTATGTTTAGTAGCCTTAATTTTTAAACTATTTCATAAAAATGTAAAATTAGTTGCCACTTATCATCAATTTCGAGAAACGAAATTTTTATTTTTTTCCAATATTATAAACAATTATTGGGACCATATAATTTGCGACAGTGAAAATGTTAAAAAGAAAATTATAGAAACTTACAATGTTAAAGCAGATAAGATCACAGTTGTTCATAATGGCGTGCCAAGTTATTTAATGCCACAAAAAAAAGATAAAAGACTTGTTAAAAAATTAGGGATAGAAAATAAGACAACTCTTCTTTTTATGGGGCTATTTATAGAAAGAAAAAACCCATCATTCCTAATTGAGGTAATTAAAAGACTAGTAGAAATAAACAAAAACATACTATTAATATTTTGGGGGGATGGTCCCCTTAAGCAGGAGATGATAAGAAAAATAAAAAAATATAACCTCGAAAAATATATTAAATTCCAAAAACCATTATTCGGTATAAAGAAAAATAAAATACATAATCTTGCAGATATATTTCTTCATCCAGCACTAGATGAAGGTTTTGCACTTGCCCCACTTGAAGCAATGGCTTGTGCAAAGCCAATATTTATGAATAATTCTCATTCAGCCATAGAAGCGATTGATAATGAAAAAAATGGTTATATATGTAAAAAAGATAACATTAATGATTGGGTTACAAAAATTTCTTTGCTAATACAAAACAAAAATACACTGGCAAGTATGTCCAGCTTATCATTTAAAAAGGCCCAGAGTGAATATCAATGGAAAAACGCTGTCGAAAAGCATATGGATGTACTCAAAAAACTATAATAGTGAAAAAATTTATTGTAAAAATATTTAAATCATTTGAAGTTGGAAGCGCAATTGCTGTTCGTTTAACCAAATATACTGGTAAATCCAAAACATTTATCCATCCGAAACATTTTTTATCAGAAACTCCCTGGTATACAAAATATCTGAATAAAAATGATACAGTTTTGGATTTGGGTTCTGGAAATGGTCAAACTGTGATTAAATGTGCAAAATTTGTAAAAAATGTAGTTGGTATTGAAATAGACAGAAAATTGTTGCAAGTATCCAAAGAATCCGTTCGAATTAATAAAATTAAAAACGCTTCATTTAAAAGTGCAAATTTAGAAGAAAAATTAAATTACAAAAAAAACTCTTTCGATAAAGTAATCTTACTAGACGTGCTGGAACATTTAATAAAAAGAGACCAAATCTTAAATGAAATTAAAAAAATATTAAAACCCAAAGGTTTATTTATTTTGGGAGTTCCGAACAGCGAAACTTCATGGAAAAAGCTCCAAAAAAGTGTAGGTATAAATTATTTTGCAGACCCTGATCACAAAATTGAATATAGCAAAAAAGAAATAAAGAAATTATTGATTATGCACAGATATAAAACAGTTAAAATTTCTTATGGACCAATTGATACACCAATGAGACCAATATATGACATGATTGGAGCCTTTTCTACATCTGTTTATAAAATAATTTCTGAGAAAAGACTTAAAAAAGCACAATTATTTCCAGAAAATGCTAGCGGGTTTGAAATAGTAGTGCAAAATATAAAATGAAAATAGCATTTATCATTGAATACTTTTTCCCCTTTGATAAAGGCGGCTCTGAATGGAGCACATATTATCTGGCAAAAGATTTAGTAAAAAAAGGTCACGAAGTAACAATTATCACACCCAACTACGGTGGCAAAAAAGAAGAAGTACTCGATGGAATAAAGCTAATCAGAACTCCATTCTACAAAAAACTTAAAAACTTCAGCATCGTACCTGGAAATTTCTTTTTCACAAATCCGCTCTTTATTATTTGGAATACAATTGTTTTATATTTTTACTTACAAAGAGAAAAACCTACAATTATTAACATTCATGGTAAATACTCTGTCCCATCAGTCAGGCTTGCAAACATATTCTTAAAGCTTCCATTGACGGCTACTATTCGTGACTACATCGTTATCTGTAACTATGGAATTTGCCTAATGAAAAGCAAAAAATCTTGCAATATAAAAGATTATTTTAAAAAAGATTTTTCGATTTATTGCAGCTTATACGTTGCCAATAAGAATAAACTGAACTACTTTAAAAATATTATATTTTCAATTTGGGGCCGTTTTTCCACAAATGTCCTCAAATATTCATTGAAAGGTGTTAACTTAACTGTACTTTCGCCAATACAGGAAGAAATCTTTAACACCAACGGCCTCAAAAATACACAACAAATATATAATTCTCTAAGATTCTCTCACCAGTATAATCAAACAAAAAAACAAGACATTTTTGTTTATGCAGGCAGACTAACACCAGGCAAAGGAGTAGGGGTATTAATAAACGCCTTACCAGATTTATTAAAATCTTATCCGAAATATCAGTTTATTTTTGCTGGAGATGGTATTTTAAAAACAAAGCTTCAAAAAATAGCTAGGAAAAATACAAATATTAAAATATTGGGCAATATTAACCATAAGGAATTATTAAAATTATTTGCAAAAGCAAAGATTTGCCTTGCACCGGCTATTTGGCCTGAGCCTTTTGGCAGAGTAATGTTAGAATCCATTTCCTGTGGAACCCCTGTAATAGTAGGTGAAAGAGCAGGTTTAGCAAAAATAATTGATGGAAAGTGGGGATTAGCAATTAATCCAAATAAGAAAAATATTATGAACGCAATAAAAACTATTATAAAAACCGACTTTTTCACCAGGAAAATAAAAAAAGATTACGATAAAATATCAAACACTTTTAGTGATTCAGTAACAGATAAGTACCTCACCCTTTATAACACCTTAGTTAAATGAATTTAGCCATTTTTCCAGCCCTTGGTGATAGTTTTAATAAGATGTCCAAAACTGGACAGGATGTCCAACTGCTTAATGAATACTTCTCGTCATTTTTAAAGAAATATTCAAAAATATATTTCTTCTCATACGAAAATGAAAGTTTCAAGACCTCACACGAGCACGTTATAGTCATGCCAAATAAATATAAATTAAATAGATACATATATGGAATTTTAATGCCATTTATTTATAGAAATAAACTACAAAGCTGTAATGTAATTCGTACTTATCATTTGTCTGGAACTGTGCCAGCCATAGTGGCAAAAGTCTTTTTCAACAAATCTTTCATTTTTAACTATGGCTACAACTATAAAAGGTTTGCAATAATTGAAAAAAAATATTTGCAATACGTTATGTTGTGGATAATACAGCCCTTAGCAATATTATTGGCAAAGAAGGTATTTGTTGCCAGTAAAAATAATTTAAAAATATCAAAAAAAAGTATTTATTTACCTAATGGTATCAACCTGAAACAATTTTATCCAAATAATAAATCCAACTTACAAAAACCGATAAAACTGTTATGCGTCGGGAGGCTTGAAAGTCAAAAAAACTACGGTATGTTGCTTGAATCAATTTCGGGTCTAAACGTAGAACTTACGATTGTAGGTACAGGACAGTTAAAGTTTCAATTGTTGCAGAAGGCTAAAAAAACAGGTATTCCGTTAAAAATTGTTGACATGATTCCGCATAATGAAATTTCTTCAATATATAAAAAGGCTGACATATTTGTAATGCCTTCTTTAACAGAAGGAAACCCGAAAGCACTTCTCGAAGCACTTGCATCAGGTTTACCTACAGTTGGAACCAAAGTTTCTGGAATAAACGAAATAATAGTAAACAGGGAAAATGGACTATTATCAAGCTTAAAAAGCAGTGAGATAAGAAAAAATATATTAGAGCTTATAAATGATAAGAAGCTTAGAGAAAAATTAGCTAAAAATGCTCGCGAATCGATGATTGCACACCATGATTTAAAAAAACTTTTGCAAACAGAAACTATCACTTTAATAAATAATTAATGAAAATCGCGTTTGCATTCCCTACAAACAGAAACATCGAGATAAAAGAAGTTAAAAAAGGTTTGATTCCCGACAACGCTCTATACGGTTTTAACTATATAGATAAAAAAGACTACGTTTTTGAGTGTGAAGTAAATATACACCTAGAAAGAACCCTCAATGTCATTCTTCATCCAGTGAACAAATTATTTATGGGTCAGATCGGGATAGACTTTAAACTCTCAAGAGCACTATTAATGGTTCTAAAATTAAACAAAGCAGATGTCATTGTAAGTAATATTGATGGGATGTCTTTGGCAATATGTTTTTTAAAAAAGATCGGATTGATAAAACCTCCGATTATATATTCTGTTGGTCTCTTCTATATACAAGGCAAAATGGTAGAAGTAGTTAACTCAAAAAATAATAGCTTATTTCTTAGATTTTACAAATGGATACTACAAGCTTCTGATCAATTACTTTACCACGCAGAAGTAGAAAAAGAAAAACTACGTAATTTAGAATTACTAGACCCTGCCAAAACAACCTTTATTACTATCGGTTCTGATGATAAATTTTTTAAGAACACACAAAATAAAGTAACTAAAAATGTTCAATCAGTCGTATCAATAGGTAAGGATAGAGCAAGAGATTATAAAACATTAATCGAAGCCGCAAAAGAATTACCAAATTTACAATTTTTGTTAATTTGTAGAAAGTCCAATATTCAAGGCTTAAAAATACCCAAAAATGTCAAATTATTATTCGATTTATCGTATAGAAAAGTAAGAGACCTTTACAAAAGTGCAATTATGGTTGTTATCCCTATTAAAGAAATGTATAGGTCAAGCGGTCAAATGACTTTAACAGACTGCATGCAAGCAGGAGTTCCCGTAATAATTTCAAAAGTTGTTGGTATCTCTCATTACCCGCTGATAACTAATCAAAATTGTATATTGGTTTCTCCTGGGAAAATAAGCAATTTAAAAAAGGCGATTATGTCCCTGGCTGATGACAAAAATCTTCGCCTTAAACTGACAACAAACATTAAAATAATCTCAAAACAATTTACAACAAAACGCTATTCGGATGAATTGATAAAAATAATCAATTGGTCGGTTGATGAAATCCAATTAGCACCAATAACAAAAAACGACCTTAGTTATCTAATGAAGATAAGAAATAAAAATAATCAATATTTTCTAACAACGAGTGAAATCACATACACACAGCAAAAAGAATGGTACGAATCATATTTTAAAAAGAATATCAAAGGATCAGAATATATGTACATTCTAAAAATAAATGACGAAAACTGTGGTGTTGGTGCGATATATGACATTGATTACCAAAATAATCAGGCAAAGATTGGAAGATTCATTATAGAGCAGGATTTGCGTGGCAGGGGATATGGAGATAATCTTTTAAAGAAAATCACCTATATTGCTTTTAAAAAGCTTAATTTGGAAAAAATAGGACTTGAGGTATTAGCGAGCAATAATCAAGCAATAAAATGCTACTTAAAAAACGGATTTAAATCTTACAAAAAACAAACTAAAAAAGGCAAACAAGTAATATTAATGTCCAAAGCTAAAAATAACTAGCACAATAATTCCTATTATATTACAATTCCATCATGCCTAATTACAGTAAAAGCCGAGTGAGGGTGCTTGAAGTACTTCCTGTTTTTAGACCGTCAATGGATCAAAGAGAAATTGACGCTGTTGCAGACGTTATTAAAAGCGGATGGATAGGCTTAGGGCCTAAAACAGAAGAATTTGAAAATAAGTTTGCAACTTATGTTAACGCAAAATTTGCCATTGGGCTATCTTCGGCAACTGCGGCTCTTCATTTAAGTCTTTTAGCTTTAGGAATTGGCAAAGGTGATGAGGTATTAGTTCCATCGATGACATTTGTTTCTTCTTCACATGCAGTTCTCTATACGGGGGCAAGACCTGTGTTTGTTGACATTGACAAAGAAACCTTATGCATGGACCCTAAAGATCTAGAAAAGAAAATAAACAAAAACTCTAAAGCTGTTATCCCTGTTCATTTTGGAGGTCATCCGGCAGATATGGACGAAATTCACAAAATATCCAAAAAACATGGTTTATACACCATTGAGGACGCAAGTCATGCCACTGGATCAAAGTATAAAGGAAAAATGATTGGAGGATTATCTGATTTGACATGTTTTTCATTCCATGCGGTTAAAAATCTATCAACTGGAGATGGTGGAATGGTTTCGACTAATAATTCCTCACTCGCAAAAAAAATTAAAATTTTGAGATGGGTTGGAATAAATAAAAATACTTGGGAAAGGGAAGAACTTGTTAACGAAAAGTCTTTTAGACAATATGGGTGGTATTACGACGTCACGGAACTTGGTTACAAATATCATATGAATGATATTACTGCAGCAATTGGAATTGTTCAGCTTGCGAAACTAAATAAAGCAAATAAAAAAAGACGCCAACTTGCAAACCGCTATACAAAATATATTAAAGGAGAGATCTGGCTCAAGACCCCCGTCGTCCGTAACGATGTCACTACTGCACAGCATAATTATGTAATCAGAACAAAAGAAAGAGACAAGTTAAATTTGTATTTAAAAACTAAAGGAATATCAACAGGTGTACATTATATGCCTGTTCATCACTTCAGCTTTTATAAAAATAATAACTTAGCAGCAAATGTTCCCATTACAGACTCTTTATGGGAAGAGTTACTTACACTTCCACTATACCCCACACTTTCTCTAAATCATCAATATAGAGTAATTAAAGCTATTCAAGAATTCGGAAAAATCAACAAACTATTACATTATGGTATATAAGTTATCACTGACTTGCAATTTTCTTGTATTAAAATAAAAACGATAAACGTGATAAAAAAATATATAACAACACATATAAAGCCTGTACGCTCGAATATTTGTAAACGTGCTAGGAGCAATTATAATTGCACATGGGAAAAAATAAACAATGAAGAACAAAAAAAGTAAGGTATTGGTTACAGGTAGTGCCGGATTTATGGGATCACATCTTATGGATTATTTGATAAATTTGGAACACGAAGTATGGGGAATTGATGATTTATCTGGCGGTTTCCTAAGAAATATTTCACCTAAAGCAAGACACACATTTATAAAGCTTGATCTTCGTAATAAACAAAAAACCTCCGAAATTATTAACAAAATAAAACCACAAATTATTTTCCATCTTGCGGCAATTGCAAGAGAAGGTTTGTCACAATTTTCTCCTATTTCTCACACAGAGAATAATTATAACGCCTATTTGAATTTACTGGTTCCTTCAATTGAATCAGGAATGAAAAGGATGATAGTTTGCTCATCAATGGCTGTTTACGGCAATCAAAAACCTCCTTTTTCAGAAAACATGAAAAGAGAACCATTCGATATTTACGGAGTAGCCAAAGCTGCAATGGAACAAGCCACAGAAATCCTCTCAGATGTCCACAATTTTGAATACGTAATTCTTCGACCCCATAATGTTTATGGTCCACGCCAAAACATGTCAGACCCTTATAGAAACGTGGTAGCTATTTTTATAAATAGCTTACTTAAAAATAAGCCATTCTACATATATGGAAATGGCGAGCAAAAACGCTCTTTTTCATATATAGAAGACATAATTCCATCAATCGCAAAATCCGGCTTTTCTAAAAAGGCAAATAAAAATATAATTAATATTGGACCAGAGAAAGAATACACTATAAATCAACTGGCAAGAATTATTTTAAAAACTTTTAACTCAAACATTAAACCAATTTATCTGGCAGATAGACCAAGAGAAGTAAAAGAAGCTTTTTGTTCAGCTCAAAAAGCAAAAACACTGCTTTCTTTTCAAGATAAAACTTCACTCTCTCAAGGAGTCGAAAAGATGATTAATTGGGCAAAAGACGTAGGTTACATGAAACCAAAATATCTCAAGAATCTTGAGCTTCAGAATGAAAGTACCCCCAAGACTTGGAGTAAGAAACTTATCTAATGTTCAGAGAGTCAACTCATGAATAAGCAACTTAGTAATTTTATAAAAAAGAAGATACTTATTCTAAGTGATGTTGATGTTATAGGTAATAATAGAACCTCAAGTATGGCTATTAGACAAAAATTTCTAGCCAATTTGTTATCAAAAAATTTTGATGTCTCTCTAGCTTCCACTTTTGGTAAACAAAAGGAAAAGAAGATAGGGAAAATAAATATTAAAAGTGGAGTAAGTAATTTAAACTTTATCAAAAATAATTATGATGTTGTTATTATCGGCCTAGCTTCTAATAATAATTCTGTATATTATAAATATTCCAAAAAGAACTTCAATATTCTAACTATTGTTGACCTTTACTATTCAATAATATTTGAAAAATTAATAACAATAGAAAACACAATAGAAGGAATAAATATATTTAAAAATAAGTTGAAAGTAGTATTACAAATACTCAAAAAAGGCAACCATTTTATTTGTGCAACACCCAAACAAAGAATTTATTTATTAGGTGTACTTTCAGCATTGGGACAAATCAACCCTTCCAACATTTTGAAATCTCACATCTTTATAATCCCAACACTTATTGACGTAAATAACAATAAGTACAAAATTAAAAATCTTCGAAAAACTATACTAAACAAGAACGACAAAATTATTCTATGGCTTGGTGGAATTTATCCTTGGTTCGATCCTTTGCCTTTAATTAACGCGATGCCAATGATAATAAAAAATATTCCTAATACGAAACTAATAATGCTCGGTGCAAAACATCCAACTACTCAATACGACGATTACTATAATGAAGCAGTTATTAAAGCAAAAAAAACAGGTTTGTATAAAAAAAGTATTATATTTATAAATTGGGTAAACGAAACACAAAGTTTGGAATATACATCGCAAGTGGATTTAAATATCATACTTTCTAAAAAAAGCTTAGAAGATGAATTTGCCTTTAGAACACGTATTCTCACACCAGTAATGTTAGGTATACCAACTATTACCAACGGGCAAGATTATATTTCGCAATTAATTATCAAAAACGGTGCAGGATTTGTAACAAATGGAAAGTCTAAGGAACTTGCAAAACAGATTACGGACATATTAAATAACGAAAAATTGATGCAACGCATGAAGAAAAATACAAAATATTTTAAGAGAGATTTGTTAAAAATTAGTGAAATTGATAGTTTGAATAAATTAGTTAGGGAAAACCCGTAAATCCGCATGTGTTATTTCCCACGAGCTAATATTAGTAGTAAATCATAAAACAAAATGAATATTGACAATGAAACGATATAAAAAACAAGTTCCTTTTTCTCATTATTTTAACTTGGAATATGACACAAAAGAACGTTGGATAAGCTATTGGTACCAGGTAAAAGAAGTTCTTATGACAAAACCTTTGACTGTTTTGGAAATTGGTGTGGGAAACAAATTAGTTTTTAATCAACTGAAAAAATTTGGTATTAAAGTAACAACATGTGATTTTGATAAAAGACTAAAACCAAATTACATAGCAGATGTACGCAAACTTCCTTTTAAAAATAATCAGTTTGATACAGTGTTATGTGCTGAAGTGTTAGAGCACCTTCCCTTTAGCGAATTTACAAAAGCATTAAAAGAAATAATAAGAGTTTCAAAAAAATATGTAATTTTAACTCTCCCGCATTTTAGCCTAACAAATGTGTATATCGGAGCAAAAATAATTCCATTCATTCCGAAAAAAGAATTTACAATAAAAATTGACTATCCATTTCAACATCAGTTTACTGGAGAACATTACTGGGAGATTGGCAAAAAAAAATATCCACTTAATAAAATAATAAAAGAAATAACAAACTCTGATGTTTCAATAGAAAAAAACTATTACCCAAAAGAAAATCCTTATCATCATTTTTTCATTTTAAAAAAGACAATAAAATGAGTCTTAAAAAGACCATTACACTAGTATTACTAAAAAAAGAAAAAATAAAGAGAGAAATTAGGCAATGGCGTATCTTTAATAAAGATAAAACAAACTTAATTTTTATATTAATTCTCGTTCTTGCGGTTGTTGTTGTTATGTTGCCGTTTAGAGAGCAAACCGCAGGTGATGACTATACGTATGCATTATCGGTAAAACATTCAGTTGAATCTGGACAATTTCAACTATCTGACGCCACTGCAGCTGCATTGGTATTTTTAGTTATTTGGGGTAGTTTATTTGCAAAAATTTTGGGATTCTCTCTTATAACTCTTCATATATCGGTCGTCGTATTTCTACCTATCCTTACAATTGCTGTATATCTTCTTTTAAGGGAATTCAAATTAGAGAAAACTAAATCTTTCATCTTTACAATACTTTTTATTTCCATTCCTTTCGTATTTCAATATGCATATACTTTTTTAACCGACATGCCATTTCTAACATTAGAAGTTGTATCAATTGTGTTTTACTTAAAAGCGTTTAGGAAAAATAATCTCCCTAATTTCTTTTTGGGTTCCCTATTTTCGTCCCTCGCCTTCTTAACGCGCCAAATTGGAATATTTCTCTGGGTCTCAGCTTTGTTAACATTTTTATTTTATTTAAAAAGTCACGACTCAAAACTATCACTCACCAATAATATTAAATATCTTCTGTCAATCTGCTTCCCTGCAATAATCACAATTATATTATATTTAATATTTTTTAATAAACCTACGATTGGTCAAGCTAGCTTCTTCCAAAACGTAGTCCTCCTAAATCTATCATACCTATTTTTTATACACTCCACACCCACCTTAACGATTACTGCATGGTTAGGACTATTTTATCGAGCGATTGAATGGTTTTGGCTGGCGATAGGTTTGTTCTCTCCGCTTGCGATAATATTTCTGGCATCAAATCTAAAAGAGTATTTGCACGCAAAACTGATCAAAAAAGCAATTTTATCTCTTGTAATATTTGCTATTTTGATTATCATAGAATCAATTTTATTTCCGGGAAAGGTTTATCTTGGGTTTCCGCTAATTTTATATAGATATGAGAGCCTATTTCCGATTCCGTGGCCTCATGTTTGGAAATATTTGGTCTTGACAAATTTTTTGTTCATGGGGACTTGCGTTACGATAGACACAAAAACCATAGAAAAAACTTATAGACAGATAAAAATTAACAAAATATTTTTCTTCCTATTATTGTCATATTTATTAATACTTGTATCAACCACTTTAGCCGCGCTGTATTACAACAAATACGTTATATCTATGCTGCCCTTTTACCTGCTTTTATTTGCGGGTGTTTCACGGAAGATAAAAATTAAAATTCCTATAGCAATTTTTGTTACAGCCTTTATTTTTATTGATTCGCTACAAATGGCTAAACTAAGATATGATGAAAATGGCCTGGCACAGACTAAAGCTATTGAAATAAAAGACCAGGGAATAGCCACAGAAAGAATATTACCCAATTTAGAATATACCTGGTCTTTGTGGTTTGACACGGATACTAAATTAGCCGAAGAATTTAAAAAGGTTGATGGGGATAAAAGAAGGGTAAAAATACCTGTAACACCATCAAATCAAGATTATATAATAATTTCAAAAGAGCATTTAAAGTATTACAAACTACCCGAAAAATACGTACTTCTTGAGACAATACCCGTGCGAAGCCTTTTTGTCTCTTCGTACATGATTGTTTTAAAGAAGATTTAAAAATAAGCTGTGAGTTAGATGAAAGAGCTTTTCGAACAGAAATCCAGATATAAAGTTACAGCAAATATACTAGGCGACGAAAAGTTTCGGCTAACTTTTCGTCCCAAAACCGATAATCCAAGCCCCAATTACAGCAGCCAAAGGCGTCACTCCCAACATTTTATCAAAGAGATTGTAAATAGAAAGCAATGGTCTAGTTCGTTCATTTTCGACATAATTAACAGAAATTCCGGAAATAATTTTTGTTTTAACCTTAAATCCGACATTCCCAAAAACCCGCTTTATCTCACCCGAAGTCAACAGTCTTTCATTTTCGGTTATACCAACTCTAGTGGAAAATGGAGAATTTGGACTTCTATATAACCAAAAAGGTGGGTTATAATAGTTTGGGTCATAAGAAAAAATATGCCCACCTGGTTTCAAGAGTCGATAGCCTTCTTTGGCAACTTTTGAAAAATCTGGAAAATGATGAAGTATTCCGGTGTAACAAATTAAATCAATTGAGTTTGGTTTATATTTTGTCTTTTCTATATCTCCGACCTCAAACTTAATATTAGGATAACTTTTTTTGGCCCTTTTTATAATTCCTCCAGATATATCAATCCCAGTAATATCACTATTAGGAAAAGCAGCAGAAAGTCTTGCGGTAAAAGCTCCACTCCCGCAACCCAAATCCAAAACCTTCTTTGGTTTGGAGGATTTAAGATTTCCTTTGAGAATAGAAACTATCTTTATGTATCCAGCATCTTCGAAAACATCATAACCACCTTCAACGTCAAACTTATCAAAAAATTTAACCTCAGCTTTTTTATTTTGGATTTTCAATTTACTTAACATTTAAAGTATAAAAATGGATTCTGTTGATTATATGAAATAAACTGATATCATTACAACTATTAATTATATAGGTGGAAATATTTAAGCAGTTCACATTTATTTATAAATCTCTGTTCCATAAACTCTCTCAAAATAGGAAATTATTGAATAAGATAAAAATTGATAAAAATATTTACCTACTACTAGGAATATTTTTTCTGATCATAATTTTAATGTTGCCCTTTCAAGATCAATTATTTTCTGACGATTTTGCCTACGCTCAGAGTGTGAGACATTTATTGCAAACTCAACAGATAAAAGTCTCCGAGTGGGTTGCACCGACATCAATTACTCACATTCTTTGGGGGGCCATATTTGCGTGGTTTATCGGATTTTCGTTGAGTAGTCTTCATTTGTCTCAAGTTATACTAATTCCAATTTTGATAATATCTTTTTATAAATTAATCACTCTAAATGAAAAATTAAAATCAAAAGCACTCCCGATTTCCATATTTTTCTTATCTATTCCATGGATCATTTATTTTGCGTACACTTTTATGACAACAATTTCATTTCTCACGCTCGAAGTGCTCGCTTTATTGTTTTATTTAAAAGGTTTGTTAAAAAGAAATACTGTATTTTTACTCCTAGCAGGTATTTTCTCTTCGGCTGCATTTTTAACCAGACAACTTGGGATAATTATTCCGCTTGCCGCTGCGTTTTCATTATTGCTTTACAAAGATAAGTCAAAGCCAGAAAAATTTCTCCTGATAGCTGCATCTGTAATTATTCCATTTATTACCGTAATTATTTACGTTTATTGGTTATCAATTCCAGGGAATAAAACATCAGAGCAATACTTTTATCAAAAACAAACTTTAGAAAGCCTCTCTAACTTTTTACCATTTTCCTCAATAAGCCTGGATTTGAGAATCACTAATTTTACCATATATTTTCATCGGATATTAAATTACTTAAGTCTGGTAATGGGAATGTTTTTTCCAATAACGGCGACCTTAGTCGTGTTTAATATAAAAATAATTATTAAGCATCTTAAAAATAATGATTTACTTGTTATTATTTCCGCGTCAATATTTGTCTTAGCGTATTTTATAGACGTTATTCTCTTTAGAGATACGTACACAGCAGGTTTTAATCTTGATATTTACCAATACGAAACACTTTTTAAAATACCATGGGCTTACATATGGAAATACGAAGTAATTTTAAGTATCCCTTTTTGGTCGGTGTTAATCGTCAAATCCTTTAGGCTGCCAAAGAGATTAACAACACAGGAAAATTTTTTACTTTTTTGCTTCTTTGGTTTATCTTTTTTAATTCTGATAACCGCAAATAGTTGGAGCGATTATATTCTCCCACTCCTTCCAATAATATTTATCTGGTTTTTTAATGCAACTAGTAACTTTATCATGCCAAAAAAATTTACCTTTATATTAATTTCTCTACTATTAATTGACTCCATACAAATCACTAAACTTAGATATGATGAAGGAGGATTTATCTGGCGAAAATCAATGAAACTAGTAAACGCGGGCGTTTCTCCTTTACAAATAGACCAGAATCAGAATTTTGCCTGGCTTTATTGGTTTTACTATGAACAAAGAGTGAATGAAGCTATAGAAAATGCGAATGGTGATAAATCCAAAATGTTAAACCATTTTTCATTTCCCAACGCTAAGCCTAAATACTTTATATATACAAATAGAATGATAGGTTACAGTAATTTGGATCTAACAAAGTATAAATATAAAATAATTCCAATACAAAGTTTATTTGTACGGTCCAATATATACCTCATGGAGTTAAATGAGCGATAGTAAAAATATATCAAAAATACTTATAGTATGTGCAGTAATATTTACGGCTATGTTGCCGTTAAGAAACGCTGTATATAGTGATGACGTCGCCTTTGGACAAAGTGTTAGACATTTTGTTCAAACTGGAGACTTGAAAGTTTCTGAATATACTGCTGCTAGCTCAATATTTCATATTTTGTGGGGATCATTATTTGCGAAAATACTAGGTTTTTCGTTTTCCTCATTGAATATTTCTGTAATTATTCTCTTACCAGTCCTGCTAATTGGATTTTACAAAATTTTAAGGAAACAAGATATTCCGTCAGATAAAAGCTTAATATTTACCCTGTTTTTTTTATCAATACCATGGATACCGTTTCTCACATATACATTTATGAGTGATATACCTTTTTTGACTTTAGAAATACTTTCTATATTATTTTATTTAAAATATGGAAAAGAAAAAAAGATTAATCACCTGACATTATGCCTTGTCTTCGCTAGTTTTGCATTTTTAATAAGGCAATTAGGGTTAGCACTATTAGTCGCTGGAATTATTAGTAGCTTAATAGACAAAAATATTTCCTTAAAAGAATTAAAAAAATTCATTTTGCCAGTACTTATCCCTCTTTTCTTATTAGTTATTTATCAAGTTTGGTTATCAATACCCGGCAATAAGACGATCCCTCAATACTTCTATGAAAACCAAAGCAAAGAGGCAATAAAAAATTTCTTGCCACTTACAGACATTCCTTTGAGTACGCGAATACTTAATTATTCTCAATATATTCACAGGGTTATTAATTATACTAACCAAGCGATGGGATTACTGTTCCCATTGTTAATTGTTTTGATCTTGTCGAATACAAGAAAATCAAAAAATTTTATAAAGAGGAATTATAAAAGTATATTGTTCTCAACTGCAACTATAGGATTGATATACTTTCTGGATGTAATTAGATTTAGAAAAGAATACACCGCCGGTTTTCCGCTTAACGAATACGAATATGAATCTTTATTTCCTATTCCATGGGCTAATTTATGGAAATATTTAGTAATTATTTCAATACCTTTTTGGTCAGCACTTTTGGCAAAAACATTAACAAATAAAATAATACAGAAAGCGGCAAAAGAGAGTTATCTTGTCATTACTTTTTTGGGCATATTATTTATGACCGTGATTACTTTTCAAAGTTGGGACCGATACCTACTGCCAATATTACCATTTATATATATTTATTTAGCAAAAACTACAAGCTCTTTTAAATTTAATAAAATAATATGGATTCCAATCCTAGCATTAATATTGCTCGACTCAGTCCAAATGACCAAGTTGAGGTACGATGAAGCAGGTCTACTTTATAATATCGGCAGCCAAATGGTAGCAAATGGAGTGGAGCCTTCCACGATCGATTTAAATAGGGACCAGGGATGGGACATATGGTTTTACTACGAGAATGGGATTCAAAAACAAATAGCAGAAGTCGGTGGAGATAAAACGAAGATTAATTTTCAAAAACATCCTCTGCCTAAAAAAAATATTAAATATGGTATATACACGGACAGAATGATTAAATACAAAAAATTTAATATTGACAAAAAAAGCGCGCTAATTATTCCCTTTAAGAGCTTGTTTGTCTCTTCAAAATTGACTTTTATAAATTACTAATGAAATCAATAAAAACTAATATTTTCATCATTACTATCACAATATGTTTATTTGTTACTCTTAGTCTTCCGCATATTTTCCGTTATCTTGCACTTGGTTCAAAATATACGACTTTAATCATAAATGGGTCTGCTGCAACTCAGACAAGTTGGGAAGAAACTTACACATATGCGACCGAGGCAAATAGGATTAAAAACAACCAACCGATCAATGATCCCTATATTTACGAATATAGATCCAAACCCTCACCACTGATTTCGGAGTTTGTACCGTCGTTACTACTAGGAATTCCTTCAAAGTTTTTATCGATCCCATACATGTTTATCTTAATAAAAATAATTCTAATTCCGGCTGTCGTTCTGATTTGGTATTTAATCGCTCGGGAAATAGGCTACTCAAAAATAATTAGTGTCGCATCAGCTTTAATGGGCGTTATTTTACAAAAAACTTTTGCCTATTTACCTTATATAAATCAGCTCTATAGTTATCAATTTAGTAACTATCTAGAAATTCAGCGTACATATTTCCCTCTTATATCTTCATTTTCGATTTCGATATCAATACTGCTTGTTATAAAGCTGCTAAAGTCCGACTATGAACCTTTTAAGAAAATATTAGCAGGAATAATATTTGGCTCATTGTTTTACACTTATTTTTTTGCCTGGACGATTTTTTGGATGTCTTTTGTAATATTAGCCGTAACCCTCGTACTTAAAAAACAGTTTAAAATCCTAAAAAGGATAGTAATTCCGGTTGTAACGGCAACTGTAATTGCAGCCCCCTATTTTGTAAATTTATTATTATTCTCACACAACCCCGGTCGAGAAGATTTTATATTGAGGACTATTGGCTTCCCTGTTACGGATTGGAATTTGATAGTAATAATTAGATTCATAGTCCTAATATATATGTTAATAGTTTTAAATCACAGCTGGTTAAAAGTTCCCGCGAAGTTTTATTTATTAATATTTCTATCTTCCGCCTTATTTTTGTCCCCATTGTCTAAGTTAATTTTGGGAGCCGATTACCAATCCGACCATTGGTATGAAAGATTTCTTTACCCAATATCAACTTTCCTTTTTACTCTACTTGTTTTCGATGTTTTATCCAAGTTCAAACCTAAAGCAAACTCATTTTTAGCGCTTATTTTAATACTCATTTGCTTATCAAAAATTGTATTTATTACCGTCGGTGAAATAGGAAGACCAAAAGCAAACTTTAGAATCGGAGCCGGGAGAGAAGATTTGTATGCATGGATGTTAAAAAATATGCCAAAAAATAGTGTTGTTGCAACACTCAGTTTTACTGAAAGTGTATACTTAACCGCCTATACTCCCTATTATTCTTATTTACCCCAAGCTTATAAAACGATTGCGCCAAAGCAGGAGATACTTGACCGTTATATAAATCTTGCCCAGTTTTATGGCGTGAGCAACAACTTTGTGACTCAACCTTTCATAATGCCGAACGAACCCTACCAAAACCCTAATTCAATAGTTGCAAAAGACGGTAATGCTTATATGATGCTTACAGGTATTCTCGGGCATTTCGACGCTTACCCGTTTCCGTTTCATAAAGAAATTAGAAGTCAAATTTTAACCAAACTATCTCAAACAGTGCCCTGGCAGGGGAGAGTAGATTACGCACTTTTCGGTCCTTTAGAGCAAGAAAACTCAACCAACTTTTCTCAAAGGAAATGTCGATCATTATATAGTAACGGAGAATATCAACTATTTGATTTTAAAACCTGCAAATCTAATTCTTAAACAAAAATTGTATTAGTTTTGTGTTAAAATTAGCCATCTTTCTGCCAAATCTGAGATTAATAGACTATTACCTATATGATTCCGCTTATAGACCTTACAATAAGAAAAGACCTTACTAAAACCATAAAAGAAAACGTCTTAAAAGTTATCGATTCCCAATCTTACATTTTAGGGGATCAGCTGTCTGCTTTTGAGAAGAGTTTTGCTAAGGTAAATAAAGTAAAGGAAGCAATCGGTGTTGGCAACGGAACAGATGCTCTTCGTCTTTCACTTAGAAGTCTTGGAATCACAAAAGGAGATAAAGTGATAACAGTTTCCCTGACTTCACCTTTTACTGCCATAGCCATTGTGGAAGAAGGAGCCATACCAATATTTTGTGATGTAGATCCAAAAACTTGGACGTTGGACCCCGATTACCTGGAAAGACATATTGATAAAAAAACCAAAGCAATAATCCCCGTTCACCTTTTTGGTAACCCGGCTGAAATGAGAGCGATAAAAAAGATTGCTAAAGGCTATAACCTTAAAATAATTGAAGATGCCTGTCAGGCTCATTTGGCGCAAATAGATGAAATTCCTGTAGGCAACTGGTCAGATGCAGCGGCTTTTAGTTTCTATCCTACCAAAAATTTGGGTGCAATGGGCGACGCCGGTGCTATAGTTACCAATAATAAAGAATTAGCCAAGCATATTAAAATACTTCGGCATGGAGGGCAAACAAAAAGATTCTGGCACGTTTATAAAGGATTAAACAGCAGGCTGGACGAAATTCAAGCAGCAATTTTGAACATAAAACTCAAATTTCTCAAAAGCAATAATCGAAAAAGGGCAATCATTGCCCAAAGATATAAAAAAGAGTTAGATAATCTCCCACTTTCATTTCAAGGCAGTATTAAAGGAGGTAAGTCAGTAAACCATTTGTTTGTTGTAAGAACAGATAAACGTGATAATTTACACACATTTTTATTTAAAAAGGGAATTCAAACTGGAGTTTATTATCCACATCCGACCCAACTTCAGCCTGCATTTAAGAAATTCACAAAAATCCCTTTACCAATTACCGAAAAGCTTACGAAAGAACTTTTAGGCTTACCTCTTTACCCAACTCTCTCAGAAAACGACCAATATACGGTAATAAAGGAAATAAAAAGATTTTTTAAATCATAAAATGAAAATAATTGTAACTGGCGCCTGTGGTTTTATCGGAAGCCATCTTGCAAAAAAACTGATTTCCAAGGGAAACAAGGTGATTGGTATAGACGATTTATCTAAGGGCAACATGGAAAATATTAAAGGCATTTCTGCTAACAAAAACTTTACGTTTAAAAAAGCGGATATAACAAAAAAACATTCACTTGATTTTGCTAAATCGGCAGATGTGATCGTTCATCTGGCAGCGGCAAAAATTCCACGTTACGGAGATCGCCTTTTAACTTTATCCGTAAACACAAAAGGCACTGAAAATGTTCTCGAATTGGCTCGAGAGTGTAAAGCAAAAGTTATTTTTTCATCTACCTCAGACGTTTATGGCAAAAATCCCAAATTGCCATTTAGTGAAGAAAGCGATTTGGTTCTTGGGTCACCAGAGGTTGCTCGCTGGGCTTACGCTGTTTCAAAAATTTTTGACGAACATCTCTGCTTTGCTTATTGGGAGAAATATCAAATACCTTTTGTAATCTTAAGACTTTTTGGTGTTTATGGACCTCAACAACACAGAAGTTGGTGGGGTGGACCGCAGTCACTTTTTATCGATAAATTATTAAAGGGTGAGTCTGTAGAAATTCATGGTGATGGCAAACAAACAAGAACATTTGTTTACATAGACGATGTCATAGACGCTGTTTTAAAATCAATCAACTCCAAAAAAGCTAATAATCAAATAATTAACATTGGAACAAAGGATGAAATTTCTATATTAGAACTTGCAAAACTCATTTCTAAACTCACGACTAAGCCGCTTAAAATTAAAAACCTTCCTTATAAATCATTTACAGGTAAAAAATATGAAGACGTCAAAAGAAGAATACCGGATATCAAAAAGGCAAAAATAAAACTAGGTTGGCAACCTAAATTTTCTCTTGAAGATGGGCTTAAAAAAACGATAGAGTGGCAATTTGAAGATCAATGATTTACTTTTTATCACCATTTTATAATGAAGAAGAATTCCTGGATAAATTTATCAAAGATCTTGGTCGGGCAGCAGAAAAGATATCGCCCAAAAACTACAAAATAATTTTGGTAAATGACGGTAGTCAAGACAAAAGTTTAAATATTATCCAGTCTTTAAAAAAATATTACCCAATAACTGTCATTTCTTACAAGAAAAACAAGGGAGTTGATGTTGCATTTAAAGATGGTTTTAAGAAAATTTTTAAAACGATTAAACAACAGGATATTATTGTAACTTTGGAATCAGATAATACAAGCGACCTTTCAATATTAAGCGAATTAATTAAAAAGATACGAGGCGGCACAGACATTGCTCTTGCATCCTGTTACGCAAAAGGTGGGGGGGTATACGGAACGGGAATTTATAGACAAGTCGGCTCAAAAATATTTAATTATATTCTTTATCTAATTTTTCCTATAAAAGGAGTTAAAACTTACAGCTCTTTTTACAGGGTCTACAATGCAATTAGCCTTAAAAAAGCCTGGTTGGCTTACAAGGGAAAACTAATTAATATAGAAGGATTCGCTTGTATGGTGGAAATGCTAATTAAGCTGTCAAAACTACCTCTAAGTATTGAAGAATTCCCAATGGCACTTCGATGGGAGAAGCGGCGGGGTAAAAGTAAGATGAAAATTAGAAAAACTTTATTTGGATACGGGGTAATTATTTACCAACTTTTTTTAAAAGAGAAATTTGAACATTCGGGGGCTATCATAAGAGCTCAAAAGAAATTTGAGGCGATAAAATGAAAAAGATAATTTCAATAGTAGGTGCAAGGCCAAATTTTATTAAATTAGCCGCAATTCACAAAGTCCTTATTAAAGAATATGAGCACATAATCATACACACTGGTCAACATTATGATTATTCGATGGATCAAAGTTTTTTTCAAGAATTTAAACTTCCAAAACCGAATTTTAATCTCAGAGCTGGTGCAAATAGTTTTGCCAAACAGTTTTCAAAAATGCTAATCGGATGCGAGAAGTACCTTTCAAAGATTAACCCAAAACTTGTAATTGTTTATGGAGATACTAACTCAACATTAGCGGGGGCCCTTTCCGCAGCCAAGTTAAAAATCCCAATAGCCCATTTTGAAGCCGGTGCCAGATGTTACGACAAGACCGTACCGGAAGAACAAAATAGAATAATCGTGGATCATATTTCAGAGTTATTATTTCCGCATTCCTCCAAATTTGTTGAAAATTTGAAAAGGGAAGGAATCGAAAAAAACGTTATCCTAATGTCCGATCCAATGCTGGAAATACTAAAAGTAACAAAAGCCAATAACAGGATACTGAATAATTTAAAAATCTCCAAAAAAGATTATTATCTGTTGACCATTCACAGAGAAGAAAATACAGTAGATCAACAAAAATTTGCCCAGATATTGAGTGCAGTGAACAAACTGAATACTACCGTTATTTTCCCGGTTCATCCGCGTTCTATTAAACTACTGAAAAATATTAAATTTAAAATTAACAACTTAAAAATAATTAAACCGGTTAAATTCGATGAAATGTTCACACTTGCCCAAAATGCTCTCGGGGTTATTACAGACTCTGGGGGCTTGCAAAAAGAAGCCTATTGGCTAAAAACTCCATGTTTTACTTTACGTGAATCTACGGAATGGCAGGAGACTGTTGAATCAGGGTGGAACGTTCTAATCGGTAGTGATACAAAAAATATTGCCAACATTGTAAATAGGTATAAAATACCCAAAGTCCATCAAAATTTTTATTCTCATGGAGTGCCTATAAAAAAACTAAATGAAATTTTGAGAAACTATTTATCATGATTCATAAAAGCGCAGAAATCTCAGATAAAACGAAAATTGGAAAAAATGTAAGCATATGGCACTTAACCAGAATAAGAGAAGGTGTGAAAATTGGTAACGATTGCATTATCGGCGCGAACGTTTATATTGATCATAATGTCAAAATTGGTTCAAGAGTGAAAATTCAGAATAATGTCCTGATATATTGGGGGACAGAAATAGAAGACGAAGTATTTATTGGTCCAAATGTTTGTATTACAAACGATAGATATCCGCGTGCCGTAACGCCAACTGGAAAATTAAAGAACAAGTCTGATTGGAAAGTTGGACACGTGATTATAAAAAAAGGTGCATCTCTCGGTGCCGGCTCAATTGTTGTTTGTCCAAACAAAATAGGAAGTTACGCGATGATAGGTGCAGGTAGTGTTGTAACAAAACCTGTGCAAGATTATGCTCTAGTTTTAGGAAATCCAGCAAAACTTTATGGGTTTGTTTGCGAATCGGCTCATCACTTAGAGAAAACAACAAAAGACAAGTATTATTGTAAAACTTGCAAAAAACATTATTTAATAAAAAATGAAAAATAGTCGGATAAATATAGCTGTTTTAGGTTTAGGTTATATGGGGCAAAATCATGCAAGAATTCTTGCATCAATGCCGGGTGTTAAATTAGTTGCAGTTTGCGATTTAGATAGGTCCAAAAGCCGAGAATTAGGGGATAAATATAAAGCGAAACATTATCAGGATTTTTTACATCTGATAGATCATGAACTATTAAACGCTATATTTATTTGTTTACCCACCACGCTGCATTATAAGGCCTCAAAACATGCTTTAAAAAAGAAAATCGCGGTTTTTATAGAAAAACCAATAAGCGACTCTATTAACCAGGCAAAAGATTTAATTCAAATATCTGTAAAAAATAACATTCAGATTATGATAGGTCACATTGAAAGGTTTAATCCGGTTGTTCAAGAAATAAAAAAAAGAATTGATTCTGGGGAACTTGGCAAAATATTTTACATTCATACCCAAAGATTCTCTCCACCCCCTGCAAGAATCCAGGATGTTTCAGTAATTGTCGACCTTGCAACCCATGATGTAGACATTATTAATTATCTTCTAGGGGAAGAACCTACTCGTATTTATGCTGAATCGAGAAAAACTTTTCATAAGTATGAAGATTTAACATCTGCAATATTAAGGTTTAAAAGTGGACTAATGGGATTAGTAGAAGTAAGTTGGTTGCATCCAACAAAGATAAGAAGCATATCCATTACGGGGGAAAATGGTATGTATCAAGCAAATTATATTACTCAAGAACTTTTCTTTTATAAACAAAAAGAGAAAATCCTAAAAAGAGGATCTGTCCCCTTGCCGGAACAAAACTGGGCAGAAGTCATCAAAATTGCTTTCGAATCTAAGGAGCCTTTGCAAATAGAACTTGAAGCATTTATCAATTCATTAAAAACTAAATCACAGATGCCCGTAAGTGCAAGAGAAGGACTAAATGCTCTAGTGCTAACGCAAAAGATTTCTAAGTCTGGAGAAACACATAAAATACTTAAATGAAAATAGCTGTGATCGGTTTGGGTTATGTAGGTTTACCGCTCTTGCTAAAGCTTAGTCAGCTAAATTTTGACGTTCTTGGAATAGATATTAATAATGAAAAAATTCAAAAACTTCAAAAAGGGATACTCCCATTTGCCAAAGAAGAGCCATTCCTGCTTGATTATTTCAAAAAAGAACACAAAAAAGGAAAAATATCATTTGCATCAGACTTTAAAGGGCTAAGTGTAAGAGACTTAATATTTGTCTGTGTAGACACTCCGATTGTTGGAAAATTACCAAATTACCAGTCACTCACCAGCGCATTAAAAAGTATAGCTCCTAATCTAAAAATAGGCTCAATAGTTATTATCGAATCGACGATTGCGCCAAAAACCTCAACAAATCTTGTGATTCCAATTTTAGAAAAACATTCAAAACTTAAAATTAACCGAGATTTTTTTGTAGCAGCAGTTCCGGAAAGAATTAGGCCTAACCATATATTTGAGCAATTAACTACTCTCCCAAGAGTAATAGGAGTCTCTGATAAAAAAATAAGTAATGTACTCAAAAAGATATACAGCAAAATAACATCAGGAAAAATTAATATTACTGATTTAACTACAACAGAAACTGTTAAAACTGTAGAAAACAGTTTTAGAGATGTAAATATAGCCTTTGCCAATGAGGTTGCCATTGCCTGCGAAGAACTGGGTGTTAACGTCTGGGAAGTTAAAGACCTTGTCAATAAATCTCCATTTCATCACATGCATGAACCAGGTGCGGGCGTTGGCGGCCATTGCATTCCAAAAGACCCATGGCTTTTGGCTTCCGCTGTAAAAAAGCACCAGCTTGAGCTTATCGAAACAGCCAGAAAAATAAACGACAATATGCCATATCACGTTTTTACATTAATCAAAAAAACATTTGAAGAAAAAAATATTAAAGTTAAAAATGCAAATATAGCCATACTTGGTTACTCGTATGTCGGTAATTCAGACGATACAAGAAATTCTCCAACTGAAGTCTTAACAAAGATTTTAGAAGAGAAGAAAATTAAATATAAAATTTATGATCCTCTTGTGAAAGAGTATTCAAATAAATCTCTTTATGATATTGCAAAGGATGCAGACGCTTTAGTATTAATGGTAGGGCATGATGTTTTTAAAAATATAAATTATAAAAAACTTTACAAAATTATGAGAAATAAAATCATCGTTGACGGCCGGAATTTTATTTCGGCAAATATGGTTAATAAACTTGGATTTGTCTACAAATGCATCGGCAATACTTCTCGATGAAAAAATATTTTCTATTGGGTCTGATTATAAAATCTCTTTTTATTGTTTTTACTTTTCACTTGGATACCTTATTTATTTGGGAAAGACCGGCACATTTTATTCAAAATCTGAATACAATTGGTGCTTATTACGGCCCATTAACGTACATCACTTTCGGTATACTTTCCCCGATTTATTTTTTAAGCCAACATATAGGTTATTGGATATTAAAAACGCCTTACTTATTTGTGGATTTTTATATACTTCATTTATTGTTGAAAATGTCTCCAAAATCACTTCATAAAAAAGTCCTGATCTTTTGGTGGTTGAACCCGATCATAATCTTCTCAACATATGCCATGGGGCAAGTAGACATATTTTTATCTTTATGTGTGGTAATTTCCGTGTACGTTGCCAAGAGAAGACGTACCTTTTCAAGCTTATCTCTTGGAGCGGGTGTTGCATATAAAACAATGACTCTGCCGCTGCTCATCCCAACAGCATTAATCTTAGAAAAGAATTTAGTTGAAAGAATTAAAATAATAGCAATCGGGATATCTGTACCACTCATCATTGGATTACTATTTTGGTTACCTTCGCATCCAAATATTTCAAATACATTTTTCCCAACAGGAATCATTTTCTACCCTAAATTGTCAATGACTCCAGATTCAATTTGGGAATATTTGAGTTTACTCGCTGGAGTAATTGGCTTTTTCGCAGTTCAATACTTACTAATTAAAAACAAAACCCACATTTCTAATTTGGCACAAGGATTATTTGCCTCTCTTGCTTTCGTGATGATCGCCTTGCCAATCTACTCGATTTTTAGATATACGATATTGATGCCTCTTTTGGTTCTCGTTTCATTAAAAATGAGAAAAGCTTTATCGCTAGCACTTATTCTGATTTTGCTGCCCTTTGGTTATCTGTACATTTGGTCCCTTGAATGGGGTTTAATTGCACACATTTATCCTCAGGCTAAAAATCTACTGGCATTGCGAGAATGGGTTGCACCCTTAATCAATTATGAAAATGTTGCTTTTTTCTTTAGGATAATTGCTGATTCACTGATCTTTTACCTTGCAATATTGTCATTTAAAAGCATGTTCCATATAAAAAAATGACCAGGTTATTAAAATACCAACTAATACTTTTTATCTTGCTCTTATTATTATGGAATATATTTATGCCGATTTTTGAAGGAGCTGATGAAGAGGGGCATTTCTGTTCAATTGATTATATTGCCCACGAAAAAAGAATTCCAAATGTTCTAATAAATGACGGCTGTTTTATATGGCACCCACCACTTTATTATGCTCTTCTATCACCTTTTGCAATATCATTTAATTTACCCCGGTTTGATACTGCGACAGTCAAGGAAAATCCAAAAGGAAATTTGTTAAGAAAAGGAGAGTTTGCGCAATTTATACACACAAAAGATGAATTATTATTTAAATGGAATCGTATACAATACGAGGTCCATTTTCTCAGACTTTTAACTTCTATTTATGCAATTTTGATTTTCTTAGTAACATGGAAAATTTCCGGCATTGTCTTTTCGAATAAAGAACCCAGATATTTATCTCTACTTTTGTTTTTTAACCCAATGTTTCTTCACATATTCACGACTTTAACTAATGTAACCTTAATTAGTCTGATTGCAACACTGATAATAGCAATTGATATCAAATACAAAAGAAACAAAGGCTACATGCCAATATTTTTTCAGGGACTGCTTTTAGGTTTAGCATTCATTACAAAAATTACTGCCGTCCTATTAATACCTGCTTGGCTTGTTATCACTCTTATAGATTATAGGAAAAATACATATTCATTTACAAAAGTAATTGCTCAAACAACAACACTACTCCTCGGATTTTTTATAACAGCTGGTTGGTATATATTAAGAAATATATTTTTATATGGAGAAATAATTGAAGCAAACGCACTTGCAAAAAAATTTGGTCAAAGCTACCACGAATTACTTCTCGAACAAGTTGGATTATTTAACTATATTAACAGCATATTATTAACATTATTTAAAACCTTCTGGTCAGGTTATGGGGCATTAACACTAAAGCTACCAGAAGTTATTAATTTATTGCTACTCATTTTAACGCTACTGATTATTTACACATTATTTGTAAAAAGAAAGCACTTTAATTACGGTTTGAGAATCTCTGCAATATACGCAATAAGCATCATTGGCGGTTTATTTTTAATGAATTTTAGGCTAGCCTCAATGCACGCAAAAGATTTATTCCCGGCTTATATGCCGCTTGCACTGCTTTTTGGTTATGGACTTTACAACTTAAAAAACACATTAGGAGTTAAGATTTCAAAAATATTTATAACTTTCACATTGGTTCTTAGTATTTATATGTTCGCTCAAAACTCCATTATTAAGGTTTTGAAGGGCCTTTTTGAATCAACATTTCAAATGAACAAATCAATACAGGAAACGATATTTAAAACCATAGTTGTGTTTGGGGCAATATTGCTTGTAATCCTTGTCTTTAAAAGAGTCAAATTTAATGATTCAAAAATTTACTTCACAACAAATATATTGGCAATTATTGATTTGACTATCTTGTTTATAGGGGCTTATCTTCTATATAAAAATTTCATTTAATATTTACAATATTATTATATCGTTCAATAAGTACTGGATCTGCGCTGCTAAAATCGCTCTTTGAAATTTTGTTAATTGAAGGAATTATCAAAGCAAAGAATAAAAGGAATCCGATTAGTAAAGAAAAAACCCATTTATTAATGGAATTATTTAAACTGACTGAATTGACCAGTGTAACGATACCTGCGCCTGCAAAGGCCGCCAAAGGCGGTATAAGAGGCAAACTATAGTATTCATGTGTCGAAACATGCCTATTGAAAACAGCTACATATAAAAGGGAAATAAATAGCCATCTTTTCCAAATTCCCATTCTCTTTTCGCCCCACGTCTTAAATAAACCAACTACAAAAAATAGAAGACCTAGAGTAGTAAGAACGTTAATGTGAAATATGTTAAAAGTTGAAACATAATAATTATAATCTATAAAAAACAAAGGATTAAACCAATTGAATAAAGAATATCCGTTCCCATTTCCGGCATTTTTCATAATTTGAGAAGCCCTTATGCCCCATAAAAGTATTGGTACTAAAAAGGCCAAATATTTTATCAATCCAACATTAAGGTTTTTAACTTTAATAACATTAATTACGCCGAATAAATAAAAAGGAAATTTAATTAACCCCGACAACGTTAATAAAAATAAAGATGAAAAGTATACGGAAATCATCAAAAATGCAAAAGCCATTTCATCCGGCTGAAAAGATCTGCTAATCAAAACATGAAGAGGTGAAAAAACGAAAATTATAAGAGAAGCAACAACTTCCATTTCAGATGCATATTTACGAATTATTTTAATAAAAAATATAGAAGAAATTAAAAAAAAGAATAAAGAAAGCAGCCTGCCAAAAATAATTGACGGCCAAAATATTTTGTATAGATAAGCTACAGTTAAATTATAAATTGGAAATTCGTATACTTGTGGAGTAGGATACCCTTTTTCGTACCTAACTTTTGGAATCCAGAAATCATTCCAACTATTTATAAAAATATTTCTGGTTATTTCAGCCGTCTGTGTCTGCCTTTCAGGAAAAAATTCAAACGGAGGTTGGCCAATATTGTACAATCTTAGAATTAATCCAAATAAAATTATTAAGGCAACAAAAGTGTATTTTTTAAAAATATTTTTAAGCATTTTGACTATAAACAAAGATTACTTTGACAATTAACACATATCGAAGTGTATATTACACCAATAAAACATTACAAGTATATTTTAATTGAATTAATTACATATAATATAAGAAATGAAAAGGACTATAAAAATTAGCATTGTCTTGCCCGTTTTCAATGAGGGTGAAAACATAGCAAAGCAAATTGAGGAACTTGAAAAAACTATAAAAACATCCCATGAAATATTAGTTATTTATGATTTTGACGAAGACAATACCGTTCCTGTAGTCAAAGGTTTAAAAAATAAATATAGTAATATATTATTGATAAAAAATACATATGGAAAAGGACTCATAAATGCTGTTAAAACTGGTTTTAAAATATCAAGGGGAGAAGTAATTGTAGTTATGCCAGCCGATTTGGCAGACAATCCGAATACAATTAATAAAATGTATAGAAAAATAAGAGAAGGATACGATGTTGTGGGGGCAACAAGATACGCAAAAGGCGGCAAAAAAATTGGCGGTGGTTATTTTAAATCATTACTTTCTAGGGCAGCTGGAATGCTTACCCCGGTGTTATTGAATATCCCAATAACTGATATCTCTAATGGATTTAAGATGTATAAAGCATCACTTTTAAAAAATATGATAATTGAGTCAAGTGGAGGTTGGGAATTTTCCATGGAGATTGTTATTAAAGCAAATAATCTTGGTTATAAAATCACGGAAGTCCCCACAATTTGGAAAAATAGAACAAGCGGTGTTTCTAAATTTAAACTCTTAAAATGGTTACCTAAGTATTTAAAATGGTATGCAAGCGGTTTTTTGATGAGATTAAATATCAATAGGTGAACTCTCAAGCATGCTAATTTGTTTTTTGAATTCATTTAAACTTTTACTTGTTGTTTTTAAAATATTTTCACCGAATTTTTTGCGGAATTTGGCAGTATCGAGTGCAGAGTATTTTGATCTTGGTGCTTTTTTATTGGAAAAAAACTTATCAAATGTAGTTTTTTTTATCAAACGCTTATCAAATCCAAATGCCTCTGAAATCTTAACCACGAATTGATAATTTGTAAGATGGTCAATTGATGCAACGTGATAAATTCCTTTGGCATTATTTTCAATCAAAACCGAAATAGCATTGACAATATCATCTACATATGTAGGATTGACCTCTTGATCAATAATACCGGCAAATGGCATTCCGTTACTCAAAGACTCATAGGCTGCTCGGGCAAAATCTTTTCGATGAGTAAAATTTGCCGAATAAATCATTACAGTTCTTGCAACGCAGTTTAAACCAGAAGCATCTAAAACTACTCTTTCTCCCATAAGCTTACTTTTTCCATATATCGAAATGGGTTCTGTTGAGTCAATTTCCTTAAAAGATTTATTAGTAGTTTTTCCATCAAAAACTGCATCTGTTGAAATATAATACACTGGAATATTTAATTTAGCACAAGATTTAGCGATAAAATCTACAACTAAAGCATTCATTTTAAAAGCTTCCTTTGGATTCTGCTGGGCATAATCTATCTTGGTCACACCCGCGGTATATATAACTTTATTGGGCATAACGTCTTTCAAATGTCTCAAAACATCTTTTTTATTGGTTAAGTCTAAGTGTGAATGTGGCGGCCCCACAATTTTAAATTTATCTCTTAAAAGTTCCCGTATTCTGGATCCCAGCAAACCAGTTGAACCATACAAAATTAACTTTTGAGTTTTCTCTATACCATTTATAATTGACATATGGGCTAGAATATACATTAAAAATATTAGTTTAGCAAAAGATGAAAAAATATTTAATAACCGGAGGCACAGGATTTATTGGAAGAAATTTAACAAAACATCTTGTGGAGTCGGGTTTTAAAGTGAGAGTATTGGACGACAACTCTAGGGGAAACATTGAAAGTTTAAAAGATATAAAAAAAGACTTTGAATTTTTAAAAGGAGATATTAGAGACCCCACGGTTGTAAAAAATGCTTGTAAAAACATAGATACTGTTATTCATCTTGCAGCAGTTAATGGTACAAGATATTTTTATACAATACCGGAGGTTGTTTTAGATGTTTCCATAAGGGGAACAATAAACATTATAGATGCTTGCCTGTGGCACGGTGTAGAAGAGATTTTCTATGCATCAAGTTCAGAAGTTTATCAATCACCCAAAATTATTCCAACACCTGAAGAAATAGAATTAGTAGTTCCGGATAGTTTAAATCCAAGATATTCTTACGGAGGCGGAAAAATTATGGGAGAACTAATGACCTTAAATTATGGTCGGAAATTTTTCAAAAGGGCAATAATATTCAGACCCCACAATGTTTATGGTCCCGCGATGGGATGGGAACATGTCATCCCTCAATTTTTTTTACGAATGAAAGAATTGGCAACGAGCTTAAACAAAACTATTAAATTTCCTATACAAGGAACAGGAAAAGAAACAAGAAGTTTTATTTTTATAGACGATTTTACTTTAGGTTTAAAGAAAGTATTAGAAAAGGGGATACATTTACAAACTTACAATATCGGACAGGACGAAGAAATCAGTGTTGCCAAAGTCGCGCAAAAAATAGCCAAATATTTTGGCAAAAAGGCTATTATCATCCCCGGCAAAAAACAACCAGGAGGAACATTGAGACGGCTTCCGGATATATCAAAATTACGCCAACTTGGCTTCAAACCAAAATTCAACTTTGACAAAGGTTTACAAGAAACAATCTTTTGGTATAATGAAAACGTCCACAAAAAACCTTCTGCCCTAAATATATAATATAAATAATGTCAAAATACCCAAAATCTTCTTTTGGTACAAAAAGCAGTGTGATTGTCGAAAGCTGCCAAATTTGTCGAAGCAAAAAGCTGTCACCGATCCTTTTTTTAGGTTACTTGCCACCTGTTAACACAATGCCAAAAATTGGAGAAAGTCCGACGGAACAACCGAGCTATCCCGCTCAATGGTTATATTGTTCTAAATGTAATTTAGTCCAGCTTGGAACTATTGTAGATCCAAAAATATTATTTCCGCCGGAATATCCATACACCAGCAGTACAACCAAAGTCCTAAGAGAAAATTTTGCCGAACTGTATGTTGAATCCAGTAAATTATTAGGTTTAAAAAAAGACGATTTAATTGTCGACATCGGGTCAAACGATGGAAACTTATTAAGCAATTTTAAAAACAATCATAAAGTGCAAGGAATTACACCTGAAGAAATTGGAAGGATTGCAATCAAAAACGGTATAGATACTTATATATCATATTTTGATTCTAAGACCGTTGAAAAAGTCATCAAACAAAAGGGGAAGGCAGTGGTAATAACTGCTACCAATGTTTTTGCCCACATGGAAAACATCCACGATGTTATTAAAAATATATTAAAACTTCTAAAACCCGATGGAGTTTTTATTTCAGAATCACACTATCTTTACTCCCTTATAAAAACTCTTCAATATGACACCATATACCATGAGCATATGCGTTATTATTCATTGCACAGCCTTAAATATCTTCTCAAAATGCATGGCTTGGAGGTTTTCCATGCTAAAAAGATACTTTCTCACGGAGGCTCCATACGCGTCTATGCGGCTCGAAAAGGAAAGTGGCCAGTCAAAGCTACAGTCAAAGAAATACTTAGCATGGAAAAAGAAACTGTTACGAAGAAAAATAATTTACTTAAATTTAAGGATAAAGTAGTTTTAACAAAACTAGAACTTTACAAGCTACTTTTTGATATTAAGAAAAAAGGGAAAACTATTTACGGAATTGGTGCTCCATCCAGAGCAAGTACGTTAATTAATTATGTTAAATTAGATGACGGTATTTTGGATTGTGTGTTAGAAATTAAAGGCTCGCAAAAAATAGGCAAATATATACCGGGAACAGTTATTCCTGTACAAGATGAAGAAAAATTATATAAGGACCAACCGGACTATGCTCTGCTATTATCTTGGCACATTGCAGACGAACTAATGCCAAAAATCCGTCAAAAAGGTTTTAAAGGTAAATTCATTATTCCTCTTCCAACGCCACGAATTGTTGGTAATTGACTATTTTAAAATTCATACCAAACTTTGTTAAAATCAAAAAGCACTCGTTATACCTTTTAGTTTTACAAATCGTTTATCAATGATTGTTTCCACAAACCTTTCAATTTCTATAGTTGAGCCCCTTCCAGTTTTATAGAGTGCTTGTTTGACGAACCGTTTTTGAGCTTTTCTCTGTTTGCGTATTTTATCTTTATCATTTATAAAGTTGATTACGTAACTATAAAGATTGTCAAGTGAATTCTCGGGAATATTTAAGGCGCTGCCACTTCTTACATATGGATTACCAAGCTTTTTGTTTAACCACGAATTATCAAAAAAAAGCAATGGTTTTCTCTTAATGATTGCAAACAGACCTGCCGTTGTTGCTTGCGTTATGATCACATCGTGCTTGTCAAGCGCAGATTCTATTGATGCTCGATCATGAATTTTAATATTTTTTGGGATTTTTAATCCACGTAAATCTTCGAAAAGTACGTAAGCAGGATGTGTCCTTATAGTGATTTTCCAGCTTTGCGGGAAACCTGAAAAAGCTTTGATTAATTTAGAAAAAGTGTCGTTTGCCAGTTCCGACTTATATAATGAAGCAGAACCAAGAACCGGACACCAGAGAAACAAAATCCGCTTGTTTTTGCCGATACGTTTTTGGCTCAGGTGACTTTTGAACCTGATCTTCGAAAATGGAAGACCGACTATGTGCTGTTGTGGTACAGTTTTTCTGCTGATCCGCCTAGACCCCTCCCCCCATGTTAAAAAAAAGTCAGAATTACAAAATTCCCACTCGAAGTCCCATACTTTAAAAAAACCATGTTGAAATTCGGCAACTTTTATTTTTTGAGCCAAAGCTGCGAGCGAAAAAGAAGCGCCAAATGTGTCATTACTGGTGGTTGTAATAACAATGGCTGGCCGGGCAGTAGATAAGATTTTAAATGCCAATTTGTATAATGCAACTATTTCTGGAAATAACATTAACTTCAAATACAAAAGTCTGCTCTTCCACTCACCACTCTTGAATATATTGCAAATTTTCTTATTTCCTATGGAGGATTGAGGTCCCCAGCGTGTGAGCAAAAATTTAAAGACAATTTTTATTCTATCCAGTCTTCTAAAAAATTTTATGCCACTCGGAACATCTAAAAAATCCACCTCACCTTTATCGAATTTAAGCTTTGTTTCTGCATCTATTTTACCAATAACCAAAACCTTGAAACGCTTACTAAGTTTAATAATGGACTCGGATATTTCATTTAAATGTCTTCTGCTACCAACAAATACAACTTCATATTTCTTATCTTGAAACTTGTTTACAAACCGAGAACCGAAAAGCATAGCTATAAAATCCACTGTTCTAAATAAAACAAGCTTAAAAGTTTGTAGAAAATTTTTATACCACGATTTGTTAGAATACTTTTCTAAAGTAGGGTAATGGTGCCATGTATTTGGTATTTTGTATTCAATTTGATATTTTTTTCTTATAATTTCAGATTCAACCATACATGAAAAGAAATAGAATTGAGAAAAAGATTGAATTCTTTCAATCGGTAAATGCGACAAACCAAAGTCGCTTTTGCAATAATATTTTGAGATCCAGCACCTTGATAACTTTGAAGCTAATTCATACGATAGACGTGCTTTGTTATACGAATCGTAAAAATTCATCTATCAAGAAAATAAATGTTTGACTTTTGGGTTATCACGACTTAGTTATCTAACAGATAAACGCTTACCACCAACTGAATTATTATATAAAATTTTGTTAGGAAGAATAACATAAAACAAGTTTTTTGCGACCATGAACTGTTGTTCTTCATCTGTAAATAATCGTTCATGAATTTTTTCTTTTTCCCTTGCTCCAGTTATTTTTATCTGAATTCTCTTGTTATTGCCGTACTGGGAAATTGTTTTTTTAGCCAACTCAAAAATATTTTCCTTTGCCATTTTAAGAACAAAAATCTCTTGCCCTTTCACAAACCTTGTAGCTAAAAAAATTAGATCCACGGCTTCATTAACACTCATAAAAAAACGCGTCATATTCTTATCAGTAACAGTCACCGGACCACCTTTTTTTATTTGTTCAACCCAAGTCGGAATCACTGATCCTCTTGAGTTTATTACATTACCAAATCTCACGACAGCAAATTTAGTTCTTGCGTTTCCTAAGTAACTATGTGCATCAATAACCATTCTTTCCGCCAGCAATTTTGTTATACCCATGATTGTGTTTGGATAGACGGCTTTATCTGTTGATACAGCAACAACCTTATCAACGTTATGTTTTAAAGCAACGTCAATTACATTTTGTGTGCCGTTCACGTTTGTTTTAATAGCTTCAAAAGGATTATATTCACAATAAGGAACATGCTTTAGTGCAGCAGCATGGAAAACGATATCGACTTGAAAAAAAGCTTTATCAAGTCTTTCCTTGTCTCTAATATCACCTATCAAATATCTTATGTCGGTCTTACCACAAATATCATCCAACTCTTGTTGTAAAAAATAATGCTTTGACTCATCTCTTGAAAATACCCTGATCTGTTTTGGCTTGTAAGGAAGTAATTTTCTAACGATTTGACTTCCAATAGATCCTGTACCGCCAGTAACAAGAATTATTTTTCCACCGAAGACTCGGTTAAGACTATTAGTATTATATGTTTTTGATTTCATCGCAAACGTATTTTATATCTTTTGAACTCAAACCAACAAATATTGGCAAAGCAAGAGCCTCTGATGATATTTTTTCGCAAATAGGGTAGTCGCCTTTTTTGAATCCAAACAATTTTTTCATAAAAGGCTGTAAATGAATGGCAGGCAAATAATTTCTTGTCTGAATACCTTTATTGGCGAGTTTGTTTATAACAAGATTTCTCTTACCATTGGTTACCCTTATAACATACACGAACCATGTATGTGTTCTGTCAGAACCTATTTGTGGCGTCAAAATCCACTGACAGCCAGAAAGTTCCCTGCCATATGAACTAGCGACTGTTCTTCTCTGACCAATCATAAAATTAATTTTTTTAAGTTGTGAAATGCCAAGTGCACAGCTCATTTCATTCAATCGGTAGTTATATCCTAAAACTTTGCTTTCGAGCCATTTGTTCGACTCATCGCGTCCCTGGTTCCTTAAGCTCTTAACAACTGACAAGAGTTTTTTTGAATTTGAAACAATCATTCCTCCTTCACCTGTAGTCATTTGTTTATTAGGATAAAAGGCAAAGACACCTATATCACCAAATGACCCTGCCATTTTTCCCTTGAAAGTAGCGCCTAAACTTTCACAAGAGTCTTCGATGATTTTAAGGTTATATTTTTTTGCAACCTTCATAATTTTATCCATCTGAGCAGTTTGACCAAAAATGTGAACTACTAAAATAGCCTTTGTTCTCTTTGTAATCGCCGATTCAATTTTTTTAGATTCCATATTAAAAGTCGTTTCATCAATATCGATAAAAACTGGTTTTGCCCCTTCATATAAAAGACAATTAGAAGATGCAATAAAAGAAAAAGGAGAAGTTATAACTTCGTCGCCTTTGCCGATACCGAGAGCCTTTACAGCAAGATGAAGCCCAGCAGTTCCGCTTGATACGGCACACGATCCCTGGACTCCTATATATTTTGCAAAATTATTCTCAAACTCAACCAACTTTGGGCCAAGAGACAAGGTGTCTGTCCTTAGCACTGCATCTACAGCCTTTCTATCACTATTATCAATATATGGCTTGGATAAAGGAATTATTACAGCACTCATAATTATTTTTGAATTTTACCAACCACCTTAGCAGGAACTCCTAGTGCGATTGAATTTTCTGGTATATCTTCTTTTACGAAGCTATGAGCACCTATGACGCTGTTTTTACCAATTATCACTCCTGGCATGATCGTCGAATGGCTTCCAATCTTTGCTCCTTTGCATATCGTCACTGATCCACTTTTATTATCAATTGTCGATTCCGAATAGATTGCGCAATGTGAACCAATTTGCACATCCTCTTCAATTTTTACGCCATTTTTTGCATTAATATATGAAAACGCGCCAATGTCTGTGTTTTTCCCGAGCTCCAATCTTTTACTGTGCTGGCACGTCCATTGCCATTTTGTAAGACCATATTTATTAAATCTTGGCTTCTTCCAGTTTTTAAATCGTGCTTTCATAAATTGCTCTCTAGTATTGATGAAATTTTTTCTCCCGTATGGCCATCACCATATAAAGGTTTGACTTTAAGACATCTTTTTTTAAAATCTGTCCCCAGTACTTTCTGAATGCTCTTTTTGATTATTGCGCTATTATAACCACAATCAAAAACATTCGACGACTTCTCGCGACCACTCTGCCTGTCCCCAATATTTACAACTGGTAATTGAAAATATGTAGACTCAATAATTCCAGCGCTGGAATTTCCAACAAGAACATCAACTACAGAAAGAAACGTTATGAAATCTTCCCTAAGTAAATTATTATAAAGTTTAACTTCTTTTTTTTGGACAAAACCATTTATCGCTTTGATAAAAATTTCACTGCCGGTATCTGAGTTAGGGTAAATCCATATTATTTCGTAAGTGTTGTCGTTGAAAGCACCACAAAGGGGTGTAATTTGTTCCAGAAAAGTTATGTTTTTTGAAAGGGGAGTGGGATGCATAATAATAAGAACCCATTTTTTATTTTGGTCAAGATTAAATTTCCTAGCGACATACTTTCTTGTTTTAGGTTTTATTTTTTTTATAAAATCCACACTGGGCGCACCGACCACATAAATATTTATATCGCTTTGTATCATTTTAGAAATTCTCTCTGCGCTTTTTTTGGTAGCTGCAAAATGAAGTGATGCAAATTGTGTGATTGCGTTTCTATTTTTAGAATCTACAACGCTTTCCCCAGATAAATCACCACCGTGAACATGTCCAATTGGAATTCCTAGGTGTGCCCCCACAATTGCTCCTGCGAGCATTTCGTCACGGTCACCAAGAACTAAAATAAAGTCTATCGTATTCGTAGAGCAAAAATTATATATTCCTTCTATTTCTTCTTGTAGCCATGAAAGCATATTACCATTTTCAGAAACTGGTACAATCTTCGAAATTTTATAACCTCTCGATTTAATTCCATCGGCTGTATAGCCATATTTCTTAAGCGTATGCATTCCCGTAAGGAGGAGTAATGTATCAATCTTAGTGCTTTTTTTTAGTGATAAAATTATTGGCTCTAAAAGGCCAAAATCTGCCCTGGTACCAGAAATTATTAGAACTTTTTTTTTCATGCAATATCCTCAATTTTGAATTCGTCACCTTTATTCAAATTATGAACAAGTTTTTTAGAAATAAACCTGTCAAAATCCATTGGGGAAAGTGCACCCATAGGTCTTCTTGCAGAAAGCATATCAAAAGTTATCATATTTCCGGCTTTTAAATTCCTAGAAGCAACAATAGACTTCCTTGTCATTTGCATAGTGCTAACTTCGGATGGCATTATCCTTTTATTTCCATCACCTAATGCAACCTGAATCTTATCGCTCTCCAAAATAGTTTTATATGACGCAGAATTTCTTTCCAGTTTTCTGATTTTTGAAACCAAATTTTTAAACTCAGTAGGATTAAGTGAAATTTTATGATCAGGACCATGCATGTTTCTATCTAATGTGATATTGGTCTCTATAGAAACAGACCCCAAACATAAAGATACTTTCAGGATATCGACATCACCAGTGTTGTCTGAAAAACCAACAGACAAATTAGGAAATATTTCTTTAAAAGTTGTAATTACGTTTAAGTTTTGATCATATAATGGGGCAGGGTATGCACTTATACAATGATAAATAAGAATCGGACCGATAAAACCGTTTTGTCTTAAAAAATCCACAGACCTTTTTATCTCTTCTAAAGTACTTGCTCCTGTTGAAAGGAAAAGAGGCTTGATCCTTAGTTTTGGATTATCGCATAGTTTTTTGAAAATCAATCCGTTATTTAAATCAGGTGAAGCAACCTTAATAATCGGTAAGTCCAGCCTCTTAATAATATCGACACTTACAAGATCATGGGGGGTAGCAAAAAATATTATTCCAACTTTTTGTGCATAATTTTTAAGCTCTAAAAATTCTTCCTCAGTGAGAGCCAGTTTTTTTAGCATTTTATATTGAGATCCTTCACCGGTTGTCACCTTCTGGTAATCAGCTTTAGCAGCATCCTTTGAAACAACTTCCTCAGGAATAAAAATCTGAAACTTTACAGCGTCTGCTCCTGAAGTCTTTGCTGTGTCTACAAGCTGCTTGGCAGTAACTAAGCTGCCATTATGATTAACTCCTGCTTCGGCTACGATAAAGCAGGGTTGACCTTCACCAATCAACTTATCACCAACAATTATTGCTTGTCTTTTGAACATTATTGAATTTAAAGAGAAAATCCTCCATCAACAACTATGTTCTGTCCTGTAATATAACAAGACGCTTCGCTAAGCAGGAACACAAGAACTCCAGAAATATCATCAGTGTTTGCCATTCTCCCTCCAAGTTTTACAAAACTGGAATATTTTCTCACAAATTTTTTTGGTTGATTATCTAGTACCCCCCCTGGTGAAATTGCATTGACTCTAATATTATATTTAGCTAAATACGAAGCAAGATACTTTGTAAAATTATTCACTCCTGCCTTAATAATGGAATATTCCACAGGCATCGTCAATTTAGTCCCACTATAAATTTCAAATCTTGGTGCGGCTGAACCGTATATCGAACTTATATTTATAATGTTTCCAGACTTTTGTTTCATCATTTGCAAGGAAATCTCCTTAGATACCAGGAAATATCCGCCCAAATTTGTATCCAAATTCTCACAAAAATCTGCGTAAGTTACGTTTTCAAAATTACGGCCGTAATTTTTATTTCTCGGATAAGCATTGTTTACGAGAGCATCAACTTTACCGAATTTAGAAATCGTAAACTTTACTAAATTTTTTACATCCCTCTCTTTGTTGATATCGCATTTAAAGAAGTTCACATCCGTACCCAAGCTATTTTTTAGTCTTTTTATAATTACCTCTGACTTACTTTTATTTATATCTGCAATCACAACTTTAGCTCCATACAAGGAACAAACTTCAACAAATTTCTCGCCAATTAGTCCGGCTCCCCCGGTAATGATGCAAACATTATCTTTTAAACTGAATATATCTTTTTGCATTTTTGAATTATACTGCTTCATCTTTTATTCTTCATTAAAATTTCAACAAGTTTGAAATCAACTGGACTGTCAATATCAACTGACCTTTCCCTAGGCATTTCGTATATTCTTGTTTGATTGGTAAAAATTGTCTTATCTTTTAGCAAAACACTTTTCCAGATTACATAAATACTTGCATTCATTTCATATACCCTCGGCGCGTCCTGCCTCCTTAAAATTGGCCTTGTAGGTTTTTTCGAAAGCCGGATATAACCGTTTTCGTTTTCTTCCACCATGTTAAAATAGGGATTTTTATAAGCCTCGCAGACCGAAAATACAGATTTTACATCATATTCATCTGTTAAAACTTTAACAGCTGACTCAATATCATCCAAATTTCTCAAAGGGCTGGTCGGATCAAGGTCCAAAACGATATCATAATTTTCAGACCAATGTCTTTCTGCTGTTTCGACCGCATGAATAATTGCCGGAATCTTACCAGCACTATCAGTAGCAAGTTCTGCAGGTCTGAAAAACGGCACATCTAACCCTAAATCTTCCGCGACTTTCTTTATTTTTTCATCATCTGTCGAAACTACAATCCGATTGACCCAGTCAAGAGTCTTAGCCTGCTCGATCGTGTATCCAATTAAAGGTTTACCTAAAACAGGTTTTATATTTTTACCGGGAACACCTTTTGATCCACCCCGAGCGCAAATTGTTAAAATTATAGATTTACCCTTGTACATGCTTCCTGGCCTCCACCGCCAATTTTAAACTATCTAGCCCTAGGCTTCTGTCGGATAGATCAAACTCTTTTTCACTTTCGATCTTACCTAAAAAATTTTCGAGTTCAGCCTCATAAGTTTTTTTAATATCAAACAAGACTCCATCAGTTAATGTTTCTTCCCAGCCCCCCTTAGATCTATAAGTAAAATTTTTGCCAAAAACATCGCATTCGATTGCGCCCTTGCTACCAACTATCAGGTAGCGGCGGGTTTTAATAATATTTAGATAGTCAAGAGTAACTCTTATATATGGACTGGACACTGTTACAAACTGCACAAAATCTTCGGTGTCAATTTCCAAATCACTCAATTTTATGCTCTTTATTAATTTTAAGTCCGCCTTGCCTAACCACATTTGTGCCAAGTCAATCTCGTGGATTAAATCAAGCGCTACTCCGCCTCCCGCTTTAAATGAGGCGCTATAGGTTTTACGATAATCTTTATCTGTTCTCCAAGCCGGTAAATACTGGCCAACATAGAAATCGGCATGCAAAATTTCACCCAGTACACCTCTTTTTAGAAGATCACTTATTCTTACAACAATCGGTAAATATCTTAGATTAAAACCGGTCTGGATCTTCGAGTTATTTTTTCGGGCGAGTTCAATTACTTTTTTCGTTGTTATCTCAAGATTATCCGCCAGCGGTTTTTCAACAAGCGTTGGTACATTATTTTCAACCAATTTCTTCAGGTATTTAAGATGCGTTGCAGTTGGGGAAGCGATAATCGCTGCATAATAACTATCCAAATGACTCAAGTTTATTACGGGTGAAAATGGGGAAGTGTCGAGATCTTTTTTGTGTTTATAAACGTGAACTTCAAAATTTTTCGCCCTTAAAATCTCAGCAAATCGCTTGCCTGCATTTCCATAACCGAAAATAAGAATTGCAACATTATTTTTCATTACTATTTAATCATCTAACCCGCTGCCGGCCACATTGTGCCTTAGCTTCCATTTTCCATTAACTTTTTTCCAAATATGCGGTGCTCGGTAGCGATCAACAATCTTCCAAAAATCCCCCTCGTTTATTTCAAGATAATCCAAAAACTCTTCAAAGTATTTTTGAGGAAACTCACCGTCATATCTCTTTACAAGGGCCACCCCCTCATCTCTTGTTATATGTCCGTCACGAATTTCATGGGCAGCATCCGAAGTCGCTCTTCCGATTCCAAACTTAATGTATGCTAGATAGAAATGAAATCCGTCTGTTTTATCATCCAAGCTTGCATATTTTGAGTATGTACCCTCACTACGACCCTCGTCATTAACGATAAAACCTGTATGTTTTTGTGCATAATAAAAGTTTTCCTGAGGTACCCATTTTTTATAATAAGAGAACCAATGAAGTTGGACATTTAGTTTTGCTAATTCGTCAAGTGGAGGTTGTTTATAAAATTCATAAGTTTTATTTTCCACTTCACTCTTTTTCAAAATCCCAATTTCAATTCCGGCGCGAACTAACTTATCAACACCGGCCCCCTTGAAATGAATTTTCTCCCAGTCTTCTAGAGTTTCGTATGGTTTATCCGCATCTTTTGAAGAACCGCCATATTCAACTTCGCCATTTTCCCCATAAAAAACTAGAGGAATATTGAACTTAATAGCCATGTGCATTGCAAAAGCCTTTTGTCCGTAGGTAAAAGGTTGCCAAGCATCGCCTAAAAGATCAAACGCAACTCTAGCGAGTTTACGGTGCAGTTTACCATTTGGATAAGCCGAAATTACATCAAAGCCAATGTTTATAAAGTTTTGAAAATTTTTCCAGCCAATATCTGTATAAATATAGGGCGCCCATGTCACACAAAGTGGATGCATACCGTAAACATATTTAAGTTGATGAGAAACATAACTGCTATCTTTTCCACCACTTCCCGGTACAATTACATCAAAACTACCATCTTTTGAACGGTGTTTATCAAGAAGCTCCAATAGCTTCTTTTCGCGCTTTTGCCAATCGACGACATGATGTTTGTGGTAAGCATATTTACAGGCACTACAGACACCTTCTTCATCAAAGGTGATTCTTGGTCTCTGGTTTGAGACTACGCACCGTTTACAGAAAAACACTTCTTTTAGTTGTGTTTTCAATTGTTGATCCAAAATTTTAGCCATTTTTTAACCTTTTAACGATTTTGGCAGGGTTTCCTGCTGCGACTACTCTTGCAGGGACATTTTTTGTCACAACACTTCCTGCGCCAACCACTGCATTTTCACCAATTGTAACACCTTGGAGAATAATCACATTTGCACTCACCCAAGCACCGCTTTTAATAGTTACTGCTCTAGGTTTAGTATCACCTTGGTACATAATAGGTTTTGAGCTACCAGCAAATTTGTGGTTGGACGGGTATATATGTACGCCCGGCGAAAGCAGCACGTCGCTTTCAATTACAATACTTGGTTTTCCACTAGTATGTGCTGGTGTTTCTCCGGCAATATAAGACAATGGGCGAACAACCACCTTCTTGCCGAGGGAAATAGTCTCAATATTTAAAAGATAAGAACCAGGCCTAATTTCTGCATTGTTTGCAAAATAATGAAATTTACTTTTATAAACCAAATGGGTAAACCATTTGAAGTACAGGATCCAGTGGGTAAGTAACATGTCCGGACCAATTCTGTTAAAAGAAAGATAAAATTTTAATCGTTCAAACATCTAAATTTTCTATTTATAAACTAAATCGATAAAATTATTAATAATTACCAGTCCCGTCTCGCCGCTTTTTTCGGGATGGAACTGACAACCGTAAATATTGCCATTTGCAACAACGCTAGCAAAAGTCAATCCTCCATAAATCGTATTTGCCAATATATCCTTTTTATTTTTAGGCTCCATTTTATAAGAATGAATAAAGTAAACTAATGATGCCGGTTTTACCCCGGTAAGTATTGTATTGTCCCAGCTTTTACCCGTTGGCTGAATTAAATTGTTCCAACCGATATGGGGGATTTTTTCTCCACTGTTTGGGAATTTTAAAACACGTCCGGGAATTAAATTAAGTCCTTTGTAATTCCCAAACTCAAAACCCGCAGACATAAGTATTTGAGCTCCTAAACATATTCCTAGAACCGGCCTTTTGGAAACAGCAACATCTTTCACAGCTCTCGTTAAGTCCCTAGACTTAAGACCGTCAACGCCCGCTTTAAAAGCCCCATCACCGGGAAGAACGATAGCGGCAGATTTCGCCAGTTCATTTGGATCCTCGGAAATCGTAACATCAGCTCCAAAATGCTCGAATGCGCGAATTAAACTCCGCAAGTTTCCCACACCGTAATCTACAATAGTGATTGTTCCAGACCTTCTAGTCATAATCTCACCCCAACATCCTTTTTATCTAGAAATTTTTTAACATCGCTGATTTTATAATCGTTATATTGGAAAATTGATGACGCACTTACAGCGTCAGTATAAGCTTTATTCACAACTTCATAAATTGAGTCAAGTTTACCCCCTCCGCCATGGGCAATTACAGGGATCGGTGCAAACGAAGTTATACTATTGATAAGTTCTAAATCATAACCTTTTCTCGTTCCTTCTCGATCTACTGATGCAACCAACACTTCACCGACACCCATTCTTATTGCCTCCTTCACCCAAGAAACAACTTCACGGCCGGATTTTTCTCTACCACCGTCAGTGTATGCCTCGTACTTACCATTTGCTTGCTTTTTAGCATCAACTGACAAAACAATACACTGAGCACCGAATGTTTCAACCGCCTCTCGAAAAAATTTAGGATGGGTAGTTGCGTAGGTGTTAATGGCCACCTTATCTGCACCTGCCCTCAACACATTATTAATGTCTCCGATAGTTCTGATGCCACCTCCGACAGTAAAAGGTATAAAAATATTTTCCGAAACTTCTCTTAAAAGATCTAAGTTTATATTTCTACCATATAGACTCGCCACAATATCCATATAAATTATTTCGTCCGCCCCTTGTTTGTAATATTTAAAAGCAAGTTCTTTCGGGTTACCAACCACCCTCAAAGCCTCGGTTTGTACAGGTTTAACTACGTTTCGTCCTTTAATATCCAGTCTCGGGATAATTCGAATATTTTTTCTGTAACTGGTCTTGTAATTCATAAGAGTCATTCTAAATTATTAAATCCCTCCATTCAAATATCTTCATTATATAAATTAACTTACTTTAAAGACATCAATATATGGGCCAGCTCTTTCTAACCGAAAAAGTGGCATGAAATATGGGGCATCGAAAAGGGCTTCAGGAATTTTACTTTTATTTATAACATTTCCCGTGGGTGAAAAATGATTAACCAATTTTAATTTTGGATCCTTTTCTAATGGAAGCCTACCATCCAAATACATATAGGAAGTAACGACGTATTTAACTGATTGTGTGTTTATCATATATTCAATGTTTTCAACCTGATGATTTCTATCTATAGCCTCTATATAAATAACATCTCGGACATTTGAAGGATATGAATCACCTAAAATATTGGAAGATCGTTGGTAGAAACCAGGAACAAATTTTCTAACAACTTCTGCTGATTTTTTTGAAGGCACGAAACCAAAATTTCTTCTTTGACTGATAACAATCATTTCCTGTGGACTTACTTTCTGATTTACCCATGCCTCCAATAATTCAAAAGTGGTTTTTTTAGAAATAATAATATTCCAATAAATTGAATTGAATGATGTGATAAATAGAATTGCCAAGACTAATAGCGTACTAGGATTTTTCTTTAATAATTGGCTAAAAACATATCCAGCAAAAATCGGCAAAAACGAGAACCCAACCAAAAAATAACGGACAAATGGAGGGAATATAAAGCTAATCAACAAAAAATTAAATGCTATATACATCCAAATTGCCATATTAATTTTCAAGTGAAACTTTTTTGTAAACGAAAATAATAGTGCAAGTAATACTAAAACTCCGTCGGTTAAAAGAAGATCTATAATTACTTTCCCAATATTTACTCTTTTACCGAAAAACTCTAACCACTCATTAAGGTTTAGGGGCTCATTTGGAATTAATGTTAATCCTGTTGAAGTAGAATCACCGATGGTTAGAACAGTCCAAAAATTACCCTGTAAGCTTAAGTAATTAAAAAGAATGATTAAAAATAGCCAAATAATAAAACCAATCCCAATAAACCTTAATTTAACAGTTTTAAGATGAAGTATAAAAATTAACATAACTAACAGAACTACAAGTCCACTCAGCTGATGAAATCCGAAACTTAACGCAGCACTTACAAAAGAAAAAATAATTAAATTACTTTTACCTTTTTTAACTGATTTTATGCAAAATAATAATGCCAATAGCGAAAAAAATACTGCCGGTGACCAGGCGCGGGCTAAGTGAGAAACATGTACTAAATTAAATGAAACTGCAGCAAAAAATGCAGACCACATTGCGGCTTTTGTATCATTAAACAGTTCTTTGGAAATTTTATAAATAACTATCACATCTAAACAACCAAATAAAACCGAAATAACACGTGGAATAAAAAGTAAATAGCCCTCCTGGGTTAAAAGTAGCAGTTCCATGTCTTTTACACTTTGTATTGTGTGAGTTAGTAGCATTGTCAAAAATGCCAGCAAGATAAATGGCAATTGAACGTAAGCACCCAAAGGGCCGTAGTTTCCAAGTGTAAATGGGGTTTTATTAGCCAGCATATTCAAAGCGCTTTGGTGATATATAGCTTCATCATTTGAAAGAAAAAGACCCGGAAAACCAATATCGATTCTATTCACTCTAAGAAGAAAAGCAATAAATATTATTAAAAGTAGCCAATATTTAAATTGAATATTTCTGACAAATCTTTTCAAAATTTGATCTAGCATATTGAATCATTTTGGCAGTAAATCAAGGCGTAAGCCTGTCCACGTATATTTTAGGCCTATTCCCAGACATCTTTCAATATAAGCGTTAGATTTGTCGTAGGAAATTAATCAATACTTGTGTTAGCATATTTTTCAAGGTAAAGATTAAGAATCTTTTTTGACTTACCATCGGCCACGATTTTTCCCTGATCCATTATGATGACTCTTGAACAAATGCTTTTTATAGCATCCAAATTATGAGAAACAAAAACAATTGTCTTGTCACTTTTTGAAAAATTATTCATTTTTTCCAAGCACTTATCTTGAAAATGTTTATCACCAACTGCAAGTACCTCGTCTATAAGAAAAATATCAGGGTTCATAAAAGCGACAACGGAGAATCCCAGCCTTGCATACATCCCAGAAGAATATCTCTTAATTGGTGTATCGAGAAACTTCTCTAATTCTGAAAACTTAACAATATCCCTAAATCTCTCATTAACTTCTTTGTTTTTCATTCCTAAAATTGCTCCGTATAGATATATGTTTTCTCTGCCTGAAAGTTCTGGATGTAGACCTGCCCCAAGTTCGATAAAAGCACCGACGCGACCTGAGGTAGTAATTACCCCATGATCCGGATAAGTGATTTTGGAAATTAATTTAAGAATAGTACTTTTACCTGCACCATTTTTACCAATTACCCCAATAGTTTCTCCAGTTTTGACATTAAAGCTAATATTATTTATTGCCAGAAACTTTTCCGACTGAATAGTTCTTTTTTTACGAGCAGCTAATCTTTGAAAAATACTTGAAAGGTCATCAGATAGTCTTTTATATTTATATCTACTAATTGAGTAAGACTTTGTTACCTTTTTGAAACTTATTTGAATCTTTTTCATGGGAAATAGAAATTAAATTATATCCGAAAATCTTCTTTCAAAATATTTTAAGATTCTATAACTTAAAATCATCATGAAAACCGAAACTAGAAAAGATATAAACAAATCTTGCCAATTTGGGCTTTTTCCAAAAACAGTTACTTTTCTAAAATTTTCAATAATAACAACCATTGGATCCAATTTATAAATAAGCTGATAATTAGAAGGAACTTTTTCAAGTGGATAAATAATTGGTACCGCAAACATCCAAAGCTGAGTAATAAGTGGAACGACAAACTTTAAATCCCTCCATACAACTATTAAAGAAGACGTAAAAAATATTATTGAAGAGGTAAATACAATTTGTATAAAAATTATAGGTAAAAGAAATATTACATTTAATGTTACAGGAACATGGTAATAGAACATCATGACAATAAATATTAAACATCCGACAATAAAATCTAAGAAAGCTGCAAAAAGAGAGGATAGTGGAAGTACCTCTCTTGGAAAGTATATTTTTGTGATTAAATTACCATTATTTACTATCGAAAGTGAGCCAAAAGTAAAACTAGTAGAAAAAAATAGCCAGGGAAGCAGTGCCGAAAAATAAAATAACGGGTATGGAACATCACTAGTTTTTACTTTTAAGAATATTCCAAAAATCAAAGTGAAAGTGATCATTAAAGAAAGTGGCTGAGCGACCGCCCATAATACTCCAAGAGCAGTTTGTTTATATCGAACCTTAACTTCGCGCTTTGTAAGAGCTAACAATAATTCCCGATATTGATATAAATTGATAAAATCTTTAAACATTTAAATCTTTCCTAAAAGTCTTCTTATTATTCAATCTAAGTTCCCATTCGATATCTTCGTTGTATACATTATTCACAAAAATTTAAAATCAAAATTGTTAAAAATAAGTTTTATTATTTTATTTTGCCCTCAAATGCATTACCACAAATTCTTCAAATTTAGAAACCACATGCTTTAGTTTTTCAGCCGAATTACCGGGATATACCCCAATCCAGAAACCATTTTCCATTATCAAATCACTGTTTTTAAGCCCTCCGACCACTCTGTGTTTTATTCCACTATAAGCCGGGTGCTTAAGAAGGTTTCCTGCAAAAAGGCTTCTGGTTTCTATTTTGTTTTCCTGTAAATAATTTACTATGTCGAGTCTTGTGAAAGGACAATTTTCTCGCAGAACAAGCATAAAACCAAACCAACATGGCTCCGTTTGTTTCAACCACTCTGGAAAAATAAAATATTCTTCGTATTTTTTAAGATTCTTATAGAGAAATTCAAAATTCTTTCTCCTTAACTTAATAAAACTTGGTAGTTTTTCAAGTTGAGCCAAGCCAATAGCAGCCTGTAAATCCGTTGCCTTTAGGTTATAGCCGATATGAGAGTAAGTGTATTTATGGTCATACCCATAAGGAAGATTACCGAGCTTGAATTTGAATCTCCTTCCGCACCTATTGTCCTGGCCGGTTCTACACCAACAATCACGGCCCCATTCACAGAATGAATTAACTAAAACATACAAATCCGGATTGTTTGTTACAACTGCTCCACCTTCACCCATCGTAATCTGGTGCGCCGGATAAAAAGAGAAAGTTGCCAAATCGCCAAATGTCGAAACATATTTTCCACCAAATTTAGAGCCAAGTGCGTCACAGCAATCTTCGATAAGCCACAGGTTATATTTTTTGGCAATTTTAGCTACTTTATCCACGTCAAAGGGATTACCTAAAGTGTGCGCCAAGATAATCGCTTTTGTCTTTTTAGTAATCGCTTTTTCAATTAAATCTACTTTTGCGTTTCTAGTTTCCAAATCAACATCAATAAAAACCGGCACTACCCCATTTTGAATAATTGGGTTAACCGTTGTTGGAAACGAACATGCAACCGTAATTACTTCGTCACCTTTTTTAATTCTTCTTACTCCAAGTTTTGGTGAAGTGAGTGCAGAAATTGCAGCCAAATTTGCGCTAGAACCCGAATTTACAATCGAAACAAATTTTACACCGAGAAAATTCGCAAATTTTTTAGCAAATTCTTCTGCAAAATGCCCTTCTGTCAGCCAAAACTCAAGTGATGCGCTAACAGCATTTTCTATTTCGTGCTCGTCAAATACTCTCCCGGCTACTTTAACTGGGGTCACACCAGGAATAAACGATTCGCGCTTATGATTTTTTAAGTAATAATTTTTGATTAAATTTTTGAATTTTACATCCATCGGAACACATATATTAGCATATTACCATCTGATCTTAAAACGAACATTTCTTGATTGTTTTGATTTTATATGATATTCAATAGTAGTGAAAAAACCTATCAAACGAAAAAATAAACTAATCAGCATTGTAATTCCGTTTTATAATGAAGAGGATAACATTAATGAACTTTACAAAAGATTGTCAAATTTATTTGTAACAGAAAAAAAATATAATTTTGAAATAATAGCAGTTGAACATGGATCTAGTGATTTGACGCTTTCCAAACTTCTTGCAATAAACAAAAAAGACAAAAGATTAAAAATTGTTGAGCTTTCCCGAAACTTTGGTAGTGCAGACCCGGGCATTTTGGCAGGGATAAGTTTTGCAAAAGGGGATGCCCTTGTCATCACTATGGCAGATCTTCAGGAGCCGATAAATCTTATTTCCAAATTTTTAAGAAAATGGGAAGAAGGTTTTGAAATTGTAAATGGAATTGTAGAAAAAAGACCGGATGCCTCATTTGCTCGTCGTGTCCTATCTATTTTGTTCTATAAAATATTAAATTTAATGACAGGGAATATATTCCCGGAAAACGTTTCCGATTTTCGCTTGGTAGATAAAAAAGTTTATGAAGTTGTAAAAAGAATGCCGGAAAGAAATAAATATTTGCGAGGAGTTATAGCTTGGACAGGTTTTAGGCAAATAGGTATACCATTTGAAAGAAAAGCCCGTTTTGCGGGTCAATCAAAGGCTGATTTTATAACGGTACTCACCGTAGCCGCAAATGGTATATTTTCCTTTTCTTATGTACCCTTGAGAATTGCAATATTTATTGGGTTTTTCCTTTCCATAATTTCATTTTTGGTGATTCTTTTGCAATTGTCCCTTTTTACAATTTATGGCAGGGGAGCGCCTGGCATTTCGACTATCGTAATATTAACAAGTTTTCTTTTTGGTATGCTTTTTTTAATATTAGGCATAATTGGTGAATATCTTGCTAGAATTTACGATGAAGTTAAGGGACGACCAAGCTTTATAGTTAAGAATCTAATAGGTTTTTAATTGAAGTAATCAGTAAGGAGCACCTTTTTTGAAAGCTTGGGTTTTTCATTTCTGTACCAATCGTAAAGCCATTCAAGATCATCGTCTAATTCGCTAAATTTAAAATTGCCAATTTCCGAAAGCAACCTTTCGTTGTTACAGGTATATGCGTTTGCAAGTCCAGGATGTTTGACTATGATTTTATGTCGACTTCCGGCAAGTACCTTAACCTTTTTGGCAATTGTTAATAAATCTATTGGTTTTCCATTTCCAATATTGTAATTATTATATTTAACATCTTTTTTTATAAAATAATCTAGAATTCTTACGAAATCATCTATATAGAGGTAGTCGTAATAAACATTTTGGTTTATAGTTATTGGTAAGTCGAAAATGGTTTTACAGATTGCGTTTGAAATAAATCTTATTGAATAATCTTCGTATTTGCCCCAAACACCGAACAACCTTAAATTTAATATTCTTGCAGAATTATTTGCATATTTTGCGCAAATATATTTATAAAAACCAAAATTATCTTGCGGAATTCTTGTGTCAAAAAAATCTTCTCCAGCAAATTTAATTGGTTTCTCTTTCCCAAATTCTATACCTGAGCCCAAATAAATCATCTTGCTCCAATAACTGTCGCACCTGGCAATATTGAAAAACATTCTTAAGTTAATATTCAATATGTCGGTGCCATTTGGGACTTTCCTGTTACCACCAAATACGGCAGTATGAATTACTAAATCAAAACCATTATGGTTTCGAAAGTATTTTTCCACATCAACAGAATTAACAAGGTCTAAGTCTTTATGGGTCGGAGAAGTAAATTCGTACTTATCACCTAACTGTTCTATGATATTACGACCAATAAATCCGCTTCCGCCGGTTACTAATATCCTTTTTTTAGCCATTAGTCCTGATCTGAAGATCCAATATTAATATTACTAGCAAGTTCTTTTGGGCTTAAAAAAGGAAACAAATCTTCGTAAGGTTTGGACAACATACTGCCATCCGCTTGTTTTTCCGAGGCAATTCTAGGAATTATTTGTTGCCACTCAGGTGAGGAGACGTTGCAAATGGCTGGACCGGGGAAATTAAGAACTTCTTTAATTTTTGCCCCAATTCCACGAAGTGAATCGATATTAAAGCCTTTAATTTCATAAGCTTTGGCAATTTTTAAAGGGTCTGGGCACCATAGACCGGTTTTGGGACTTTCCCCAAGCAGTCTTCCACCAAGATGTGTTTTTTGAGTGTGACGAATCAAAAGATAGCCGTTATTGTTTAAAACAAAAACCTTAATCGGCAACTTATTTTGCTTAATTGTGGCAAATTCCTGTATATTCATTTGCAAACTTCCATCACCAGTAATCACAATTGTCCTTTTTTTACCACTCGCCATACAGGCTCCTATTGCTGCAACCCAATATCCCATTGTAGAAATCCCTCCAGTCGTAATAAGTCGCTGGCCCTTTTTAATTTTCCAGGTTTGACAGGAAACATGAAAGCACGAACTTGTATCAATGACGATAACATCCAAAGGCGAACTTACTTTTGATAATTCTTCCGTGAATAGATATGAATTGACAGGCGCCTCTTTTTTATAAGATTCCAAAACCATCGGATATCTTGTTTTCCAGTTATGGCATCTTTTAACCCAACTATCAAACTTTGGTAAACCTTTTTTTTCAATTACAGCATTTAATTTCGTTAAAAATTCTTTTGCATCAGCATTAATTTTTTTATAAATTTTAACACCAGGTTTATTTAGTTCTTTTTCGTCTATATCGACAACAATAATTTTGGCATTCCTCCCCCAATCTTTTGCGTCATAGCCAACGATTCCAGTGTCTAACCTGGCGCCAACGCATAAAATTAAATCAGCATTTTGGACAGCAAAATTTCCAGCCCTGTCGCCATAAATACCCGGACGGCCAACAAATAACTTGTTGTCACTTTCTAGAAGATCAATCCCAAGTCTTGTGGTTATAACTGGTATGTTTACTTTTCCAAGAAATTTTATAAATTCTTCTTCGCCACCAGAAAGCCTTATACCTTGACCAGCTAAAATGAGTGGCCTTTTGCTTTTGGCAATCAAAGAAATAACATCCGAAATATCCTTTTTATAATTCCAAACATTATTCTTCTTGGTTTCCGGTATAAATTTTTCCAGGATCTTTATTGGTACTTTCATTCTTTGGATGTCCAGAGGAATTTCTAGCCAAACTGGTCCTTTTCTACCTGTTGTAGCCAAAAAATAAGCTTTTTCGAGGCAGTAGAGAATTTTGGCAGGGTCGTCGACCGTTTTAAAATACTTTGTAACACTTTTTACTAGTGGCTCTGTAAATATTCCCTGCAGTCCTAGCTGCCTAATTTTGCTCTCCTGCATATATGTGACATTAGAAAGAGCTGATTGGCCGGAAATAACGATCATCGGTGCCGAATCAGTCCATGCGCCTACGACACCATTAAGAGCATTGATAGCTCCTGGCCCAGCTGTAACCATCGCAACGCCAATATCACCCTTAACCCTTCCATAAGCTTCTGCTGACATACTTGCTGCCTGTTCGTGATGGGTAAAAATTGGAGTGATTTTTTTGCTTCTGTAAACGGCATCATTTAAAAACATAGCCTGACCACCGGCAACCATAAAAATTGTACTGACACCTTTACCTGTCAAAAAATTAACAATAAAGTCTGCTACATTCATTTAGATTAAAGCCTCAATAGGATTTTGGCTGTATTTCCCTTTCTTTTTTTGTCGCAAATTCGCCGCCACATCTACTATTATATCCTCCTGGCCTGCAACAACCTTTCTCCTGCCAAGCTCTATTAATATATCCCGTGTATCAACATTAAATTGCTTTGCAGCCCTCTTTGCGTGTGGTGCAAAACCGGAAAATACGCCGGCCAATCCGCTTGTTAAGCTGGTGCCGTTTATTTCTTGGGGTATTTTCATAATATTTGCCACAATATTATCAGAATTGTCCATAAGTTGGTATAAATCAAGATTCGTCACAACACCCATTTTTTCTAGTACTGATACCAATACTTCAAGTTGACAATTTCCCGCTCCAGCTCCAAGCCCCCTGGAAGTTGCGTCAAGAATCGTTGCCCCAGCCCCAACAGCAGTAATCGAGTTGGCAATTGCCAGTCCTAAATTATTGTGGGCATGAAATCCAACTTCTATTTTAAGTCTGCCAACTAGCGTTTTGATTTTTATGGCGACATCTCTTGGTAAATAAGCTCCTGCGGAATCCATCAAAAGTACACCGCGAGCCCCGTATTCTTCCATCATTTTAGCTTGTTTTAATAATTCTTTCTCATTTACCATATGTGACATCATCAAAACCCCATACACATCAATACCTCTTCGTATTACATACCCAATATGTTCTCTAGTTATATTGGCTTCCGTGCAGTGGCAAGCCACCATGACAGTTTCAACGCCTGCGTCAATAGCCGGCCCTAGATCATTTTTAATAGTTCCAAAACCTGGAATCAAAAAAGCACCAAGTTTTGTTTTTTTAAGCTGTTTTTTGGCAGTCTTTAGCATCTCCAAATCCGAAAGTAACGATTGGCCAAGCTGTAGAGAGGATGCCCCAAGTCCATTGCCGTGACCAACAACAAGAAGCGGTATGTTTGCTTTTTCAGCTCCTTTTGCATAGCTACTTATATTTTCACGGGTAAGCTGATGCCCAATAGCATGAGATCCATCTCTAAGTGTTGAATCAACTATTAAAATGTTTTTCATATTTTTAATATTTTTCGTTTTGCATATGCTTCTGCAACCTCAATTGCCGCGCAGTTAATGATATCAAGATTTCCAGCATATGACGGTAAAAAATCTCCTTTGCCCTCAACTTCATTCATAACGGTTAGTCTACCATTCTCAAAAATAGGTCCAAGAGTTAACCTGTATCCAGGGACATACTTTCTTATCGTCCGGCAGGTTATATTTAATTCTTTTTTTAAAATATCAATCTTTGGATTTTTAATCTTTGCATAGATTGTGTTATGCATCATAATAGGTGGTTCTGCTGGGTTTAAAATAATAATTGCTTTGGCTTTTTGAACTTTAGCAAAAATTCTGATACCTTCTGCAGTTGCCTGGGTATACTCGTCAATATTATTTCTAGTGCCAATTCCGGCAGACTTGGAAGCGATACTGGCCACAATTTCTACATACTCAATTTCTGGGTGAACTTGCATTATCGTATATATTAGAGGTGCGGTTGCCTGCCCTCCGCAAGTAACCATGTTTACATTATCAACTCCCATACACTCATCAAGATTTAAAAAAGGAATACACATTCTACCAACCCTTGAAGGTGTCATATCAATAGTAAATTTGCCGAGCTTTTTTAAAATAGGCGCGTGTTTTATATGCGCTTCGGCCGATGTTGCATCAAAAACAATTTCACACAAAAAAGGATCACTTAAAATTGCTTCTATTGAATCAACGGAAACAGGGACACCCATACTTTTTGCACGCTTTATTCCTTCAGAGTTTTTACTTTGACCGGAAAATATTGTGCAGTCTAAATACCTCGATCTTTTAATTTTAATTAACAGATCTGTTCCAATGTTTCCGGTACCAATAATTCCAACAGGAACTTTTTTTAACACCATATTTATTTTGAAAAATAATTTTTATACCAAGCTAAAATTTCTGGTATTGTTTTTTCAAAATTATTCACTGGTTTCCATCCCAACATGCTTTTAATCTTATAAAAATTCACAGATTGTTTTGGAATTTCGTTAATAGCATTTGATAAGATTTTGTACTTTATTTTTTCTCCGAGCATTTTTTCAACTTTTTCGACTACCTCAATGACCGACAAATTTTCATATGAAGAAACATTAAAAGCCTCACCCTGAACCTTTTTTATGTTTTTGGTTAGAGTTAAACTAGCATCTATAACATCTTCGACATACACATAATCTCTGACGTATTTACCATCACTTCTTATCTCAAAAAGTTTCTTATGAATAAAAGCGTCCATTATCCCCGGAATAATCCTTGAAAAGTTTAGATCGCCTTCGCCATATACATTACCAAACCTAGTGACAACAACAGGTAATTTATATGTTTTGTAGTATGACCTGGCAATTAAATCAGCTGATGTTTTTGACACCTCGTATGGGTGATCCCCTGAAAGCGGATTTTTTTCGCTAACTCTTGGCAGTTTTCCGTAAGCTTTATCTGTTGAGGTGACCAGTATGCTCTCGACTTTCCCATAAAGCCGACACGCTTCCAAAACATTTGCAGTTCCAATAACATTGGAGTTAATAGTTCCCAGGGGATCATGGTACGCAGTGTCTATAATGGCTTGTGCAGCAATATGAAAAACAACATTAATATTGTGCTTTGCGATTACAGATCGAATATGATCAAAATCACCAATATCACATCGCTCATACGTGACACGCTTATCAAGTTCTTGTTCTAAATAATATGAACGTGGCTCTATAAATAGATCAGTAACTACAACCTTTAAAGCTTTATTTTCAAGACACCTTTTTGCCAAATGGCTTCCAATAAAGCCACACCCACCTGTAATTAAAATATTTTTATCGGTGAATGTATGAGAAATCTTGCTCATTTCCACACTTTCCAGGCAGGATCAGCGTTCCACATTAAATTAAGGTCGTTCATGTCCTGATAAGTATCCATAGCATGAAAAAATCCTGCGTGTTCATAAATAGATAACTGTTTTTTTGGTATTAAATCCTCAAACACATCTTCGATCATAGATCCAGGTTTAATATGTTTAATTACTTCCTTTTTAAAAACCATAAAACCACCATTTATTAAATGTCTTATTTTTGCCTTCTTTTCAAAACCTGCAGCTAAATTACCTTTTCCGAGATCAAAACCTCCAAATTTTAACATTGGGTAAACACCAGAAACTGTAGCAATCGTCTTTTGTATTTTGTGAAATTTTAATAAATTTAAAATATTAATATCCGAAAGACCATCACCATAAGTAACCATAAAATCTTTAGTATCGATATACTGTTTAACCCTTCGAACTCTTTCACCAGTTAATGATTCAAGGCCTGTATCAACCAGGGTGATATTAAAATTTTCAACACCCCTTCCCTTATGGGAAGTGATTTTATGTTTTGCAATTTCTAGGGTAAAATCATTATCATAAAATTTTTTATTAACAAAATAATCTTTAATAATATTACCCTTATAGCCAAGAGCAATAATAAAATCACGAAAGCCATAATTGGCATAAATTTTCATAATATGCCACAAAATAGGCTTTCCACCAACTTCAACCATCGGTTTTGGCTTAAACTCTGTCTCTTCCTTAAGTCTGTAACCGGATCCGCCACACAATATTACAGTTTTCATATCAATCGGAGAGATTGTATCTTAATTATTTACTACCATCAACAATAAGTTTCTTAGTAATTGCAAATTATCTTTATGAAATAATCTTGCTTTTTCAAACAATCATAATTTGAAGCAGTGCAATCTATTATTTTTAATTAAACTTAATGCTTATTTTAGCCATTCAATATATTGTTTCAATCCAGAAGTAATGTATATTTTTGGAGCCCAACCTAAGACTCTTTTTGCTTTTGCCACATCTGCCCAGGTCTTTTCAACATCACCGGCTTGCTTAGGCATTATTTTAACTTTTGCGGCTTTACCGATTACAACTTCAACTTCTTTAATAAAATCAGTTAATGTTATTGAATTACTATTACCCAAGTTTATTGTCTCAAGATTGGTTGAGCAATTAAGAGCCTTAACAATGCCCTCAACAATATCTGTTACGTATGTATAATCACGACTAGTTAAACCATCTCCAAACCGTAATATTTCTTTATCGTCTAAAATTGCTTGTACGAATAAAGATGGAGCCATATCAACTCTGCCTCTTGGACCATAAACAGTAAAAAACCGCAGAATAACACTGCATAAGCCATAACTACGATAAAAGCTCTCAACCCAAAACTCTGCCTTTCTTTTACTGGAACCATATGGGGAAATTATATTCAAACATAAGTCGTCTTCTGAAAATGGAATATTTGGCGAATTTCCATATACCGACGAAGAAGATCCAAAAATAAATCTTTTAACTTTAAATTCAACTGAAAGCTTTAAAAGATTAACTGTTCCCAAAACGTTAACCTCAGCATATAATTTTGGATTTACTATAGAAGGCCGAACGCCGGCTCTAGCTGCCAAATGAACTACATACTGTGGTTTTTCTTTTTTAAAAATACTCGAAATATTATTAAAATCTAAAATATCAGATCGATATAACTTAAACGACTTAAATGTTTGAGCATATATTAAATTGTTCTCCTTTATTTTTGGGTTGTAATAATCGTTAAAATTATCAACGCCGATAACGTCAAATCCTAAATCAAGAAGCGCGTCACAGAGGTTGCTTCCTATGAAACCAGCACATCCCGTTACTAATATTTTCATTAAAGATTATCCCTGAAGTAACTAATAGTTCTTAAAAGTCCTTTTTCAAGACTTATTTTTGGTTGCCACCTTAAACTATTTTTAGCTTTTGTAGTATCAGGTTTTCTTTGTTTAGGATCATCTATAGGTAGATTTTCTGAAAAGACAATTTCACTTTTTGTTTTTGTAAGCATTTTAATAAGCTTGGCAAAATCCAATATTGTTCGCTCATCAGGGTTACCGATGTTGAAAATTTCTCCCTTTGTATTTTCTTTTTCCATCGCTAAAATCTGTCCTGATACTTGGTCATCTATAAAACAAAATGACCTGGTTTGTGTTCCATCACCATAAATTATCATTGGTTTTCCCAAAATTGATTGTTTTACAAAATTCACAACAGCCCTTCCTTCGTAAATGTTCATTTTTGGGCCATAAGTATTGAAAATTCTAGTAATTCTTGCATTCAAATTTTTTTCGCGGATAAATGCACTGACTATTGTTTCACCAAACCTTTTTGCTTCATCGTAAACAGATCTTGGTCCAGTTGTGGAAACATTACCCCGATACTGTTCACTTTGAGGTGAAACCTGTGGATCTCCATAGATTTCCGACGTAGATGCAAAGGAAAACTTTGCATTATGTTTTAATGCAAGCTCACACATATTCCAAGTGCCTATTGTATTCACCTTCATAGTCTCAAAAGGATGGTTCATATAAGAAAATTTTGAATGAATATTCGGATCCGCCGGTGATGCAAGATGATAAATCTCATCTATTTTAAAACGTCTATCGGTAAATTTGTCGCAAACATCTTGATTAATAAAATGGAAATTAACATTTGAAAGGAGATGAGCTATATTTTTTTGGCTTCCGGTTAGCAAATTATCTAGACATAAAACATTATTATTTTGCCCCAGAAGTCTTTCACAAAGATTACTTCCAATAAATCCCGCACCACCGGTTATTAAAATAGTTTTTTTCATTTTCATATAACTTTAGCACAAGCTGCGGCTATAAAATCAAGTTCGGATTTTTTAAGTTTAGGATGCATTGGAAGTCTAATTAAAGTTGATGCTACCTCCTCTGAAACTGGCAAGTCTCCAACCCTATAACCCAACTTCTTACCCATAACAGAAGCATGCAGTGGCAAATAATGAAAAGATGCCTCTACCCCATAAGACCTCAACTCACCAATTACTTTGTCTCGAACAATCCTGGGAACCCTAATTGCGAATATATGCCAATTTGGTTGAGTCGCCTCAGGTATAATAGGTAAAATTATTTTTGAAGAAAGCCCCCCCATTTTCTTGAGTAAATATTCGGCATTTTTTCGGCGCAGTGAGGTAATTTTATCAAGCTTTTTAATCTGCTCCAGAGCAATTGCCGAAAGGATATCCGAAAGTATTAAACTTCTGCCAACATTCACCCACGAATATTTCCTTCGCTCACCTCTCATAAAAGAAGACCTGTTTGTTCCTTTCTCGCGTAATATTTCTGCCTTTTTCATAATGTCCTTATCATTTGTTACAAACGTTCCACCTTCACCGCTGGCAGCATTTTTTGTTCCGTGAAAGGAAAAACAGCCGACTCTGCCTATTGTACCAAGCGAAATGCCTTTATATTTCGCTCCTAGCGCGTGTGCCGCATCTTCTATGATGCTTAATTTATGTCTTTTGGCGATATCAACTATTTCATCCATTTCACACGCCATTCCTGCATAATGTACAACCATAATAGCTTTTGTCTTTTTTGTAATCCTTTTTTTAATATCACTAACATCAATATTATATGTATTAATATTAACGTCACAAAAAACAGGCTTTGCACCTGCAAGAATTACCGCATTTGCGCATGATGAAAAAGTAAAACTTGGTATCAGCACTTCATCTCCTTTTTCTAAAATACTTGCACAGGCAAGCTCGAGTGATGCAGTACCCGACCCTGTTGGTAAGACATATTTTATATTCAAAACCCTCTTTATTTTTTTCGATAACTCTTCGCTGTAAAAAAGATCACCAACACCGGTTCCGCCCCGCATTGCAGAAATTGCAGCTCTTTCTTCTTCTTTTCCCCAAAATGGTTTGTGAAGCGGAATTAAAAATGGATTACTGTCGCCTTTACCCATTTTAAAATTTTGACATTTGCTTTCTAAATTTATACAAATTTACCGCATAGTCTATGCTGTCGCTAAATAGTTTAACGGTCGATTTTTTTTCAGTTCTTCTTATAAACAAGACAGGTATTTGCGAAACACGAAAGCCTTTATAGTAGGATCTAGCACAGATTTCGGTATCCCAAAACCAACCAGAACTTTTTATCTCTGGCAACAGCTTAGTTATTGTTTTTCTGTTAAAAAATTTATAACCAGCTTCTGTATCATCAATAGGAATGTTTAATAATGTTTTGACAATTAACGCATAGGCAATAGAGGCAATTACCCTTTGTAAAGATTTTATGCCTTTTTCGTAATATCTTTTTCCAACCACTAAATCATAACCATCTCTAACCTCTTTGATAAAAAGTGGAATATAGCTGGGGGATATTTCGCAGTCAACATCTATATACCCACAAATCTTTCCCTGGCTTGCCATTATCCCGTCCGACACAGATCTTCCTCTGCCCATATTTTTATTGTGATAAATCACTTTTGAGTTTTGAATATTCTTTACGATTTCTGACAAAGTGCTTTTAGTATTATCGGTACTTTTATCCTCAACAAAAATTATTTCGTAGTTAATTTTTAATTTTTTTAATTGAGCAACAATTTTGTTAACACTCGCCTTAAAAGTTGGACCCTCGTTATAACAGGCCAAAATTAATGAAAAATCTAGAGAACTCATATAAATAATTTTAATTACCTATTTTAAGGCTTCGTCTCGCAGATCTCAAATTCAACAAAGCATGTTTTGTAATTTTTTTGTGCAAACCAGAAATCTATTGCTTTACCTGTGCCTAAAGAAACATAAGCTTCATAGGAAGATGAGATTACATTGTCATTAAAAACTATTGTAGAGTCGCTGGGCAAATTAGATTTTTCAATTGATTCAATATATTGCTTAGAAATTTTACTTCTAGAAATTACCCAATTGTTATTGTAAGTTTTGTCAACACTAATAAAAGACAACAATATAAAGATTGATACAAAATATATAACAGCTTTCGTTTTAAGAGAATTAACAGCTAAAGCAACCAATAAACAAAAACCAAATATCGATATATTCATATAATGACTAGATAGATGATTCGGAAGTAAAATAAAAGGAAGCAAACCAGAAAACAATATTGATAAAAAAAATATAAATTTAAAATAATTCTTACTTCTTATTAAGAATATTGCCAGTAATACAATCCATACAAAAATTGCAGAAGAAAATAATAATCCATGAGAAATATTTGTATAGCTTAAAATTTGTAATAGATAGAATTTGACGGAACTAAATATTTTATAGTTAAACTCAATACTATAAGTTTCGGCTGAAGTCTTAGGAGTTAAGAATAAATATCTAAATATTAAAAATAAAGCTGTAATTGCAAGATATATTAACCATTGGACATCATTTTTACCTTTAGATTTATATAAATAACGGTAAAAAATAAAGATAAATACTCCAGCAACCATAGCCTCAGAGGCAAGAAGCGATAAAAAATATGCTATTATAGAAATTTTTTGTTTACCTAATAAATGAAGATAAAAAGATAAGATAAAAAAGAAAAAACCAATTACTGTTGCGCCTCCGGAAATCCAAAAGAAAGAGATAAAAAAAGCAGGATGAATCGCATAAATTATCCCAGCGGAAATCGACGCAAATTTATTATTAATAAATCTTAAAGCAATTTTATATATAAAAAACGCAGAGGAAATATGGAGTAAAAAAGTTAAAATATGATATGCAAAATAATTTTTATTAAATATATTTCCTGCTATAAAATAGTAAAGATTATCAATCGGTCTCCAGTGCGAGATTTGAGGAGGTCCAAAAACATTTAACAGATCTGTTAGTACTTTATTGTGAGAAAATTGCATAATCATTACAAAGTCATCCTGTGCAAAAAAAACAAAGAATGATTTTCGAAAAACAATGACAGACAAAATGACTAAAATTAAAATTATTAATAAATCTTTTTTCATTCAACTAATTTTATCATTGAAAATGCAAAGCATGTACTGATAATATACTCAGCATATATTAAATGCTAAAAATTTTACTTATTACCGCTTTTTTAAACGGGCTGGTTTGGATCATATTAACGCCAATATGGCAGTATCCCGACGAACAATCACACTTTGCACAAGTTCAAAACATAGCGGAGAAATCTATTATTATTGGTTATTCTCGCAACACATCATATGAAATAGCGCTTTCAGAAGATATTATGGAAACTTCCAGGGATAGTTTGGGTAATAATCAATTTACCTATCACCCAGAATTCAAAATAAATTATTCACAAACTACAAAAGGATTAAGAGAAAATGAAATAATATCACTCCCTAAATTGTCTAGGGTAGAGTTTGTAAAAACCGAAGCAACTTCCAATCCTCCTCTTTACTATATTCTTTCAGCATATTTTTATAAATCGTTTAATAATGCAAGTCTTTTTTCAAGAATTTTCGCTGTCCGACTTTTTTCCTTATTAATTTTTATAGGTACAATATTAATAAGTTTTCAAATTGGAAAATTAGTTTTTCAAAAGAATAATATTTTAACTCTTACTCTCACTAGCCTTATCGCTTTTAAACCTATGCTTATATATACCTCAACCGGTATTTTACCTGATACGCTGACAAATTTTTTATTTTCTGCTGTTATCTTTTATTCATTCAAAATACTAAATGAAAAATTTGAAAAGAAAGACTTTCTAATACTCATCGCCGTTCTTTTTGCAGGCTTTATTACTAGACAGCAGTTTTATATTTCAACCATTATTATTATATTTCCCATTTTAGTATTAATCTTAACAAGAAAAAATACAATAAAACCATTCATATTTCTAATGATTTCTATAGCATCTTTTTTATATATTGCTTACCCGTTGCTAAATTCAATTTCCCTACTTAAATATTTTAGAATTGCTGATTTTTATATTTTCTTAGACACTAAAATTTCATTTAACTCATTCGTAAATTTTGCCATATTGAGTTGTAAACGCACTTTTTCTGAAGCAACGCCATGGTTTTGGGGAATATATAAATGGCTTTCTCTATCTTTACCACCAATATATTATCAAATAATAAACAGGATAGTATTTATAGCTATTTTTGGTTTTTTATTAAAATCATTTATTGTTGTCAAAGAAAAAGATTATAAACAACTGAAGACATTATTATTTCTAGTTTGGGTACCAGTTATCTACTTCATAACTCTCATGGTATGGAATTTTTTCTTCTTTTCAAAGAATGGTTTTTCGTTTGGTATTCAAGGAAGATATTATTTTCCGGTAATCGTGCCAATTATTACAATTTTATTAATAGGGCTTAACAATCTGGGTAAAATAATATTAAGGTCTAATTCTAAATATGTATTATTATTACTGGTCTGCATGATGTTAGTTTTTAATATAGCAACACTTATCCATGTTTCATCTTTTTACTATGATATTTCATCACTGCAAACATTTATCACTCAAGCAAGTCAATATAAACCTATTTTGTTCAAAGGAAATATTATAATTATACTTATCATACTTGGGCTATCTTCTCAGTTAGTGTTCGTATTAAAATTATTTAAATTTATTATAAAAAACAATGAAAATATTTAACGAAGTTAGATTGAAAAAAATATTTAAATTTGTTTTGTATAGCTTTGTACAAATGTTTTATGGAATTCTATTCTTGCCACCTCTTAGAACTATTTTTTTAAATATTTTGGGAGCAAATATAAATACAAAATCAGTACTAATGAATGTTAAATTTTTTAACTGGCACATAAATGGTCCTAAAAGTTTAACAATTGGAAAAGATTGTTTCATCGGAGACGAAACCTTTATAGACCTATATGGGGAAGTTATTTTAGAAGACCAGGTTACTCTTGCTCAGAGGGTTCTGATTCTAACCCATATTAACGTTGGATTTAAAGATCATCCATTACAAAAGTATTTCCCCAAAACATCCTTCAGTGTAATCTTCAAAAAAGGTTCTGTAGTAGGTGCAGGTTCCACAATTTTGCCGGGAGTAATAGTGGGTGAAAAATCTTTTGTTGCTGCTGGTTCTGTTGTCACAAGAAATGTCCCTCCGAAAGTACTCGTCGGTGGCGTTCCGGCAAAAATAATTAGAAAAATTGCATGAATTTCCAGTTAAAGCATTCAACAATAATCTTTCTAACTTTAACATTTCTTATTTTGTATTCATCATTTCAATTTTTATTAATACTCAGGCACAAGTCTCCATATTTATCCGATAGCTACTTTTACAAACATATGTACTACCAATATCAAGGAAGTAATTTTAAAGATGCATACCAAAAAATTAAATTTCAGCAAATATATACAAATCTTGATAATATTTCACTGAAAATATTTTTTAACGAAAAAGCTTACAGGAATTCTTACAGCTTTTTTACGAAAAGGCCGATGTATCCATACTTAGCTTTCGTATTAAATAAAATTTTTAATAACGAATATCTTTCTTTCACCTTACCAGTATTTCTTTCTTATATTGGTGTGGTAATAATGACTTTCATATTTTTTAATAAAGGACTAAATATATTTTTTGCTACACTGGGAACATTTGTATTTGTGTCTTTTTACCCTTTTCTGGACTGGTCAACGTATTTTTTAACTGATACGATTGGCGCTTTTTTCTGGATGGTACAACTATTCTTTATTTATAAATACTTAACTGAAGCCAGAACAAAATGGTTATACTATTTCGCCATTTCTTTAATAATCTCATTATTAAACAGAGAACAAAGTTTGTTAATTATAATTTCATTACTTATTTCTCAGGTATTATTTTTCAAGTATCAAAAAAGTAATTTGTTAAGCAGAAACATAAAGATAATATTAATATCTACAATAATAACAGCATCTTATATAATTTCTGCTTTCATTTTGCACCAAAAAAATATACTGGATACTATTATTATCACTATGAATAACTACGGTTATGATAATAATACGTTTACCACCCAGGAAATAATTAAATATTTGGTTACAAATTATAAAAGTGCGCATGCATTCCTTATTAAGGACTTGATATCTCATCATTTGTGGTTTACATTTTCCCTATTTTCAATTATTGGTTTGATTTTGTCATTAAAAACAAAAAGGAATATTGATATTTTAATTGCAAGCTCTGCATTAGCATCTTATTTTGCAATATTTCTGTATCCAGTTTTAAGTTATCGGTATTTTTTTCCTGTTGTAATTGCTATTAGCTATTTTTCAGCAATATTTCTTTCAAAATTGTTTAGTACAATTGCAAAACTAGAACATTCAAGAAATGTTAAATAAGATCCATATAGCTTTACGGCTATTAATCCTCCCGCTGAAAGAAATTGATAGAGCAATTCCTAAAAAAGGATTAATTATTGATCTTGGCTGTGGCGAAGGAGTAGTCGCACTTTATCTTTCTAAGAAGCTTAACCGCCAGGTAATTGGAATTGATGTAAATAAAAAAAGATTACCAAAATCAACTCAAAAAAATCTCATATTTAGAAATGCAGATATCACAAAAATGTCATTCGAAAAAATTAGTGGGGCAGTTCTGTCTGATGTACTTCATCATCTTATACTAAAAGATCAACACAAATTGCTTAAAAAAATATTTAAAAATCTGAATAAAAATGGAGTTTTAATAATTAAAGAAATAGACACAAGTGAATTTATTCGAAGTAAACTCTCAAGAGTATGGGATTATATACTTTATCCCCAAGACAAAATCACTTTTACAAACTATAAATATTTAAAACAAATTTTAACCAAAACAGGCTTCACAGTAAAAATTACTAGACCATGTAGATATTTTCCCGGTTCAACTACCCTTTATGTATGTACAAAAAAATAATAAAATTTTGGCCACTTATTCTGCTTTTAACACTAACCTTCTTACTTAGAATTTATCACTTAGAGAAACTTTTTTACTTTACTTATGATGAAGAAATTCCGGCTTTTGTCGGCAGACGACTTATCCTTTGGCACCACATACCGCTTATTGGAGGAGCAACCCCGTTCGGTTTTCATTTGGCACCATATTTTTATTGGTTTTATTCTGCACTACTATTAATAGGAAAACTCAATCCACTTATTTGGGGTATGGCTTCTGCCGCGATTTCTGTTTTTACCACATTATTAATATACAAAGTCGGCGTCTTAATAAGTAGCAAAAAAGTTGGCATATCTGCAGCTATTTTTTGGACTTTCTCTCTTCTTGCCAATATCTTTGACCGCCATCTTTGGGCACTATTTTGGGGCCCGCTTGTTTCACTCTTGGTTATATATTTTCTAATCAAAATTATTTTTGGCAGTGCCCGGGCTATATATCTTCTTGCAATAATCATTGCCGTCTCAATCCACGCTGATCCTTCAAATTTAATATTTTTTGTTTTAACAGTTTTAATAATACTTTGCCAAAAAATGGATATAAAAAAGAACTTATCTATTCTTGCCCTCGCAGTTGTTGTTTTTACTCTACCACTTATTGCTTTTGATCTTCGCCATAATTTTTCTAACACCCGCCCGAGTTTCAATTTGATAAAAACTGGTCGAAATGCACCGGTAATTCGATCACAAAAATTTATCAATAATTCTCTATTATTTCCTCAAACTGCGACCAGACTTATTTATAAATTTGGGGATAACCAAGTGGCAAAGGATTATTCTTATTGTGCCAACTTTATTAACGAAAAATTTGCATCTATTCCTCCAATATTATTGGCCTTTACGTCAATTGCGCTCATATTTTTTATTGTTTGGTCATTTAATAGTCAACAAAAAACATGGAGACTAATTTCTGCCATCCTGCTGCTTTATTACACAGGAATACAGGTATATAGCATTATTCTAAGTGGCGATATATTCGAACATTATTTAACAGGCATTTTCCCGAGCATTCTATTAATCGTCGCCTTTTTTGTAAGTCGACTTCCCAAAAAACTTTGGCTAGCAGTTATTGGTTTGTTTGTTGCTGTCAATTTGTACAAGTTGGCAATTTTAGATAACAGTCAAGGTTTAACGGAAAAGAGAAAAGCCATAGAATTTACGATAACTAAAGTTGGAAACCAACCATTTTCACTAGAATCACTCTCAACTTGTTGGCGTTTGAATGGCTATAGGTACTTATTTACTGTCTTTGGAAAAGAACCAGTTAAAAGTTACGTAGACCCTAACTTCGCCTACCTTTATGGAACTACACAAGTTTGGGACCACCATCCTCCAATTGTTGCTGCATTCGTTGTTCATGATTTTGCTCCGGAAACACCGTTATTTTATAAGCGTTATGCAGATTTTAAATCACATGAAACAACCTCTTCAATTTTTGGCTCAATAGAAGTAATTATTATGGAAAATTCCAACAACTGGATTGATTAAAGTTTTCTTGCAAGGGCAATCAAGCTTGTGCCAAAATGTATCGAAAATTTCAACAATAGCATTCTTTCAAAATCGCAAAGTAATACCATCATTTTATTAATTATTGGGTGTGTTAGTCTGAAATCAGAAGAATAGACTTTGCTGGTTCCCAACTTTGTTATAAATCTTCGTATAGATACTTTTCCATGAATGTTTTATATTGTATTTTACAAATTGTTCAAAGGAATATTTTTAGTAAAAATGATTAGCGAATTCATCTATAAACTATTTTCAAATAGAATTCATAAAGATTCTAGCATAGTGCTCGCGGGGACTGCTTTAAACATCACAGCAGGAGGCGCATTTTTTATCTTTGTTCCCAGATTTCTAGGACCGGTAAATTACGGTTTATTTTCTACAGTTATTGCAACCGGACTTTTTGCAACATCCATTGCAAACTTTGGAATAGATACCGGAATATTAAAATTTACATCTGACAAATCCAAAGATTCCGCTAAATTTCTTTCCCTTGCTCTTAAACTTTATATAGCATCTGGCCTAATAACTTCAATTATAGGAATAATATTATCTGGCTTTATCGCCAATTTATTGAATCAACCACAGATTTCATTTCTACTCGTAATTGCTTTTTCATCAACAATATTTCTTCTTTTGACAAATTTTTATGTTGCAGCACTTCAGGCAAAAAAAGAATTTGTAAAGGCCGCCCTCGTTAGCCTTTCTTCAAATGTAGTTAGAATACTTATATTACTGACATTAAGCTTAATCTTAACCCTGAGTTTAAACATCATCACAATATTATTTTTCTTTGTAACGATATTATCGGTTATAACAGGAAAAATATTTCTACCAATAAAATTAGAAAATACACAAAAAAAAGATTTATCAGCTTTTTTTAAATTCAATGTGTTTATTGCAGCATCTCTCATAATTTCATCTATCCCATTTGATAATTTTATTCTATTAAAACTCGCCGGACCGCTTTACACTGGTTTATATGCCGCACCTCTTAAATTTTTAACATTTTCATATCAATTCGGAGGTAATTTTTCAAAAGTAATAGCAACAGACTTATTTAAAGTAAAAAACAATCAAGATTTGTTAAAATCTGTAAAAAACAGCACACCAGTAATCATCTTATTTATTACAGGACTTATTGTAATATTTATCTGTTCTCCAATCGTAAATAAACTATTTTTTGGACAAGAATTTATTGGTTCTGAGATAGTTATGAGAATACTGCTAATAGGTTTTGCGTTCTTCTTTTTAAGTATTATTCCGTCCTCCATTATTCTTTATTACTTTGGAAAATCACAGATTTTGTTTTATATAACATTGGTCAAATATACTGTTTACATATTTTTTCTTTTTTTATTGATACCAAACTTGAAATCATTCGGTGCCGCTTGGGCATTTTCTATTAGCGAAATTGTAGCGTTTATACTAATGTCCGTATATATTTTAAAAAAGTTGTATTTTAACAATGTCGCTTAAGCTTTCAGTTCTTATTCCTTGCTACATCGAATTGGATTAATAAAATTACGCTTAAATGATATTTCAAAAATGTATAAATAAATATTTAAGAATCGCATTTATTCCACTAATAATTATTCATATCATTGTCTTAGAAAATATTCGCTTTACTCTTTGGCCGGAAATGGTTGTATATCCATACCTGATAAATAACGGGTTTTCTTTATACAAAGATTTAATAAATCCCTATCCTCCAACCTTAATATTATTGCTATCTGCTCTAACAAATATTGTTGGATATCAACCACAAATATTCCAATTATTTACTTGGATATTAATAATAATTACAGATATTATTTTGTATCAAGTATTATTAAAGATTTTTAAAACACATTATTTATCATTATTTTCCTTAATCATATTTATGATTATTTCAATATCTTTTGGTATAAACGGATTATGGTTTGATCTTGTTCAAACTCCATTTATTATTTTATCTTTATATTATTTTATTAAATTCAAGGAAGAAAAAAGCATAGGTAATTTAAACTTATCATTAATTTTAGTTATCACTGCCATCTTTATTAAACAACAAGCAGTGTGGATTGTATTAGCTTACATTGTGATCCTATTTTTCTACAATCGAAAAAATGCATTTCAACTCTTATTCAAACTATATCCAGCATTAATATTTTTTATTGTATTAAGCATAGAATTAATATTTTGTTTTTATAAAACAAACACACTTTTTGAATTTATAAATTGGGCATTATATTTTCCATTTATCAAAGCCTCAAAAATATCCGGATATTTAAGCTTACCAACCATAAAACAATTATTGCCAATTATAGTAATTCTGATTTTGTCATCGCCTTCAATCTTTTATTCAAGAACTAAAAGATTCTATTTATTACCTATAATGCTCTCTTTGTTATTTTTTGCTTATCCAAGATTTGATTATTTTCACTTGATTCCAGCACTTGCTTTTATTTCGATACTGATAGGTCTAAGTATAAATATAATATTAAAAGCTAGTTTAGCTGAAAGATTAACTTACTTTTTATTAATGATAATGATTTTTATCTATGTGGCTCGTTTTATAACTCGAAATATTTCTACAGAAATTAGATTTTTTGAACCAGAAATACAAATTGCTGCAAATTTTATTTCTATTACCACAAATAAAAATGAACCTCTATACATCTTAAATGGTCCAGATCAAATATTTCCTCTTTCATCAAGATTACCAATAAAACCTTGGGCCGATGAATTTCCTTGGTACCTGGAAAATGGAAATTTACAGCAAAATATTGTTCTTTCTTTAATAAGTAAAAACCCAAGATTTATTGTTTCTAAACCCTACTCTGAAGGAGACAAGTTTGATTTAGGCTCATACAGGCCTCAGGTAATTGCGGACTACTTAGATAATAATTATCAAAATTACTACCAAATTACAAAAACTTTATGGCTAAAGAAAAAAGTATAAAAACTAAAAATTTACTATTACTGTTAATCATATTTTGTTTTATGTATCTCTTTACATATTTCCTAAATCCGAATATTTTAATTCAAAAAGACAATGATTTAGGTCGTAACTCTATCCCATTCTATCTTTTAATGAAAAATTCAATTCGGGAAAACCATAGCCTCCCTCTCTGGCGATCAGATCAAATGATAGGGGAGTCAATAATTGCAAATCCTGCCTCAACCCTCACATATCCTTTCAACATTTTGTTAATCATTTTTCCGCTAAGTCTTTTTTTATTAACATATTATTTATTTCATTTAACATTAAGTGCCGTATCAACTTATTTTCTTGCTCGTTCATTTTCTATATCTAAGTATTCTGCTTTTATATGTGCAATCTTTTATACATTTTCCACTAAGAGCTTACTCCACTTTTCAGCAGGACATATCACTATGGTTGCTGCCATGAGTTTCTTCCCTTTGGCATTTTTGGCAACTCGAAATATTTTATATGGGAAAAAAGACATTTGGATATTGATATTGGCAATTTCTCTAAGTTTTATTCTAAATCTATTTGCCACAGTTTTTTATTATGCAATATTATTTCTTGTAATTTATGTTTTTTATTTTCTATTTCTCAAATCGCCATTTAAAGTAAATTTGCCAACAAAAATAAAATTACTTTATGTTTTTCTATCTACAATATTATTATGTTTATGTTTTTCTGCTATTTTTCTTTTACCTCAGTTGGAATTTGGATCTTTATCTTCTAGATCGCAGCTCACATTAAATGACGTGGCTTTGCCTCTTTGGAATTTAAAAAAGTTAATATCCAGTTTATCTATGCCATATTTAATCTTTAAAGATTTAGATCACGAATCATTTCTCTATTTAGGAATAGCACCAATTGTTCTTATGTTTATTGGCTATCTTCATATTTCAAGGCAAAAAAAAATTATCATCGCTTTCTTTGCTGTTATTGCAATATTGTTTGCCGCAGGTCTTTCTACACCATTATTTAAAGTTGCATATGATTACTTACCATTTTTGAAATACTCACGTGTTACTACTAGGTTTTGGTTCGTAATAGCACTAGTAGCAGCGCTGTTATCTGGGGTTGCTCTAGATAAAATAAAAAACATGAAACTGACAATATTGTTAGTTTCTTTCTTTATTCTCGAAACAAGTTTTATAAGTTATCTAAAAACTTTTATAATACCTAACTTGAATTTTAACAATCTTAAGATTTATCAGTACATTGCCAGCGACAAGGATACGTTTCGGGTATATTGCACGACTTACTGTTTTAATCCTCAACTCGCATCAAAATATAATTTACAAATGTTAAATGGCGAAAATCCGATACAAAATTCAAGTTACATTAACTTTCTACAAAAAGCTGGAAATTTTCAATTCAATAAATTCGCGGTAATTTTCCCCCCTTATCAAGTTTGGCAGGTCAATTTACCTCCACAACCTAATAGTGAATTACTTGGTGAGGCAAACGTTAAATATGTTGCATCTACATATATGCTGAATAATCAGGATTTTATATTTATCGAAAAATACAATGAAATTTATCTTTACAAAAATACCAAATTCAAAAAAAGAGTCTATTTTAAAGATTCAGACGAAACCATTAATATTGAAAAATATAACCCTAATAACCTCATATTAACTTACTCTAAGCTTGAATCACCAAAAGAGCTTATTGTTTCCGATCTGTATTATCCAGGATGGCAAGCTTATTCAGATGGAAAAAAATTAAAAGTTGAAAAAGATGATCAAATATTTAGAAAAATTCTAGTTCCCAAATTGTCAAATAGAGTAGAATTGAAATTTGAACCGACAAGTTTTCTTGTAGGAAAAGCAATAACAATGTCTACAATCCTTTTTATACTTATTTACATCTGGTATAAAAAGAGACAATAAACCAATGGCCAATATTGCAATCTTAAGCATATATTCTGGAACAGTCGAAAGGGGAGTCGAAACATTTGTTTACGAGCTATCCAAAAGACTTTCAAAAAAGCACAAAATTACCATTTTTCAGGCAGGAACTGTAATTAAAAATCCCGAGGTCAGAACATACAATATCAAATCATATTCACAAAAACCAAAAACAGCCAAGAATTTATTTTCCAAACTCTATCTGGATATACAATCTCTGAAAATTTTACTTTTCACATTAAAAGTAATGGTGAAACTTTTCAAAGGAAAATACGATCTTATAATTCCAGTCAATGGCGGCTGGCAGGCAGTAATTATTAGAGTTATATCAAAATTTATAGGCGCAAAGGTTTTAATATCCGGCCACGCGGGTATCGGTGCGGATGATGCTTGGAATATTTTCACAAGATCAGATGTTTTTGTGGCTCTTACAACAGCAGAGAAAGTATGGGCAAAAAAAATTGCACCAGAGATGAGAATTGAAATGATTCCAAATGGTGTTGATCTTTCAATTTTTAACCCTCAGGTAAAGCCAAAAAATGTCCCACTTCAAAAACCAATAGTTATATGCGCTTCAGCTCTTGATCCATATAAAAGAGTAGATTTAACAATAAGAGCAGTTGCAAAATCTAAAAACTTAAGCCTACTCCTGCTAGGAGACGGTGAGCTTGCAGGCCAACTCGACGCTTTAGGGAAAAGGCTTTTAGGTAAGCGATATTTAAGACTAAACATGCAATATAACCAAATGGCATCTTATTACCGAGTAGGCCAAATATTTACTTTAGCCTCCCAAACAGAAGCTTTTGGCATATCATACTTAGAAGCTATGGCTTGCAATTTACCAATAGTTACAACCGGCGATAGTTCCAGGGAAGAAATAATAGGCAATGCTGGAATACTGACCAGCCCGCAAAACATAGATCAATATGCAAAAGATTTACAGCTTGCTGCTAATACTAACTATCGTAATTTGCCATATAATCAAGCACTAAACTTCTCTTGGAATAAAATTTCTCAACAATATATAAAACTTATAAATAATTTAATCATAAAATGACATCGAAACTTTCAATAATAATCCCCGTATATAACGAAGAGTTGTGTATAGAAAATTGCTTAATAAGTCTTGATAAGCAAACATATAATAATCGAGAAATTATTGTCATTGACGACGGATCTACAGACAAAACCTTGGATATTTTAAAAAAATATCAAGTTTTGATTCTTCATCAAAAACATAAAGGTCCAGGTTCTGCAAGAAACTTAGGAGCTTCAAAAGCAAAAGGAGAAATTCTAGTGTTTGTAGATGCAGACATGACTTTTGAAAAAAACTTTTTGGATGAACTGACTATACCTATCAGAGAGGGTAAAACAATTGGTACTTTTTCTAAAAATGAAATGAACGCAAACCAAAATAATATTTGGTCCCGATGTTGGAACATAAACAGAAACTGGCCGGTCGAAAAATTGATCCCTCCAAGTTATCCAAATGAAGCACCTGTCTATCGGGCAATATTAAAAAAAGAGTTTGAAAAAGTTGGGGGATTCGAATCAACAGGTGAATATACTGACGATTGGAGCCTATCACGAAAGCTGGGTATTTTATCAACTGTCGCTCCAGGGGCAACCTACCACCACGAAAACCCCGCAAACTTAATGGAAGTTTATAAACAGGCCAGATGGATAGGAAAAAGTGAGTTTATATCTGGAAGTAACTTGAGAAAGTTTCGTTCAATTATTCTTTTCAATCCTATTACATCGTTTACAATTGCTCTTTTAAAATCATTTCTAAACTTAAATCCCAATTTCTTTGTTTTTAAAATTGTATATGATGCGGCGGTTTTTAAATCTGTTATTAGTTCTTTTTGGGAAAGTTCAAAAGCCAAATGATGATAATCTTAATAGTTTTAATAGCGTTTGTTTTTAGATTGATTTCAATAGGTCAAAGTTTTTGGCTTGATGAGGGTATAAATGTAGTTTTTGCGAACAGCCTTTCTTATAAAAATCTAATACTTAACTATTCTTTGGGAGACTTTCATCCACCTCTTTATCACATTATTTTAAAATTATTTTTACAACTATTTTCGGCAACAGAATTGTCTGCAAGAATGCCGTCGGTTATTTTTGGAATCTTAACAGTTTATGTAATTTATCTAATTGGCAAAAAATTATACGATGAAAAAACCGGATTGATTGCCGCAACACTTATGGCAACAGCGCCTTTACATATTTACTACTCACAGGAAGCAAGAATGTATGCAATGGCAGCCTTTTTTACGAGTCTTTCTGCATATTTCTTTATTTCAATAATCAGTAAAGACAAAATAATATTTTGGATAGGTTTTGTTGTTTCCACCACCTTAATGCTTTACACGGACTACGTGCCATATTTCATGCTACCAACCTATATAATTTATTTGTTTTTATTCAGAAAAAATATTTCAAAATCCACCCTATATTCTTTTGCTCCTGCATTTTTATTAGTATTAATTTTAATTAGTCCTTGGCTGTACTTTATGCCTAAGCAGTTTCATGTTGGTCTTGCCGCAAGTGCCCTGTCCCCAGCTTGGGCAAGTGTCGTAGGGTCATCGGACCTAAAAGCCTTAATAATTACCTTTATTAAATTCACAATCGGGCGAATCTCTGTAGACAACAATTTAATATATTTTATTACATTTATTCCAATCGCAATTTTTACAGTGGCACTTTTTATATTACATGCCTTACGTTTATCTCCAAAGAGGAGTTTTCTGCTGATTTGGTTATTTACCCCAATCCTCGCTGCATTCTTGATGAGTTTTTTTATTCCAGTTTTTTCATACTTTAGACTTATTTTTACTCTTGGAGCATTTTATCTAATTTGGGCCTCGGCCATAAACACCATTAATTTGGCAATACCAATTCGGGTTTTAATAACTATCGCACTTATTATCAATGTGACATCTTCTACAATTTACTTTTTAAATTCTAAATTTCAAAGAGAGGATTGGCGTGCAGCTACAAATTACGTTCTATCAAACTCAAACGCAAATACCGTAGTACTTTTTGAAACAACTGATTCTATCGCTCCATTTGATTTTTACAATAAATCTAGAATAAAAACTTTTGGTGCCTTAGATAGTTGGAGTCCGACAATAGAACAGGTATCAAATAAGCTTAAAATTTTTGTTAACGGCAAAGAGAAAATATTTCTTTTTCAGTATCTGTCTCCAATTACCGATCCTCAAGGTTTAGTTTTTACCCAGTTAACAAAAGAAGGTTTTTCAAATACAAGCACAAAAGATTTTTATGGTGTAGGATTTGTTTATGAATTTAAAAAATTCTAATATTATACAAAAATTTTTTAATACTTATTATTGGAGGCAGCATCCAGAAGCAGCGCTGCGTTATTTTCCTGTTGTTTCAGAAATTAAAAAAGCCAAACTCACAAATTCTAAAATATTAGAGATAGGTCCAGGCTCGTTGGGCATAGTTCCATATTTAAAAAAACCAATAGACGGTATTGATGTTGATTTTGCAGGTCCTAAAGCAAATCTTCTGAATAAGATTAAAGGTTCCGCATGGGATCTCCCTTTTAGAAATAATATTTACGATGTTTCAATATCAGTCGATGTTATAGAACATATCGAACCAGGACTCCGAGAACGTGCAGTTTTTGAAATGCTCAGAGTTACTAAACAACTTACAATAATTGTTGTTCCGTGTAGTGAGGAATCAGAGCAGCAAGACAAAGAATTACAAACTCTTTGGAATAAAACTTTTGTTAAAAATAATCAGTTTTTAGATGAGCATGTAAAGTATGGACTGCCAAAATCAGATGAAATCCTCGTATACATCGATAGATCACTTCGAAAACAAGATAAGAAGGCTAAAATAAAATCATATTCAAATCTTAATTTAGGAATAAGAAAAATATTAATGCATACTTGGATCACAAAAAATAAATATTTGTATTATTTATATTTAAAAGGTTATTTATTGTTATTGCCTTTATTAAAATTATGTAATTTCCAAAAAACCTATAGACGTGTTTTTGTGATAAAATTTTCCCAGTGAAAATAGCATTTGATATCTCACAAATTGTTTATGGTACCGGTGCTTCTCGCTATATTCGCCAACTAGTTGAGCATCTTGTAAAAATTGATAATAAAAATCAGTACATTTTATTTGGAGCATCACTTAGACAAACCTCAAAATTTAAAAAATTTGAAAAGGACTTAGAAAAATATCCAAATGTTCAATTCAAAATTGTAAAACTTCCGCCGTCTTTATTAGAAATTCTCTGGAATAGGTTGCATATTTTTCCAATCGAAATATTTATCGGGGAGGTTGATATATTTCATTCCTCCGACTGGCTAGAACCACCAGTTAAATCACCAAGTACCAAAAAAGTAACAATTATACACGACATGATTGTTTACCTTTTTCCTTCAGCATTACCAAAAAAAATTGTAACCAATCAAAAGAACAAACTAAAGTGGGTCAAAAAAGAATCAGATCTAATATTTACAAATTCCGAAACTTCAAGGCAGGACGTTATCAAATTTCTTGGAATTTCACCAGAAAAAGTGAAAGTAATTTCTTGTGCAGCAGCCCCCTGCTTTAGCCCTCAATCGGAAGAAGTAATAAATAAAGTATTAGAAAAATATAATATCAAAAAACCATACATTTTATCCGTTGGAACTCAAGAACCTAGGAAAAATATATCATTACTTCTGGAAGTATTTGAAAAAATTTTTCAAGATAGACCCAAAGCTAGCTTAGTTTTGACAGGCAAATATGGTTGGGGCAAACAGATAAATACGGGAGCCAAAGTTATTTCAACAGGTTTTGTTTCCGAAGTTGAATTGGCAGCACTTTATAGTGGTAGCCACGTATTTGTTTATCCATCTTTATATGAAGGATTTGGCTTACCAATATTGGAGGCAATGGCTTGCGGAGTGCCGGTAGTTACCTCTAACAATTCATCAATGCAAGAAATAGCCAAAGATGCAGCAATTTTAGTTGACCCAAGGAACAAAGTTCAGCTAGAAAAAGCTCTAAAATTCGTCTTAGACTTAAACCTGGACAATTATCAAAAAATGGTCAGAGCAAGCTTAGATCGCGCCCGTAAATATTCTTGGTCAAAAACAGCAAAAGAAACACTGCAGGTGTTTAGGGAAATTACAAAGAGTAACCCCGAAATGGAATAATAATAAATATAAAACTTATTTCTATGAATATAGGACTAGACGGAAACGAAGCAAATGTTGGGGCTCGTGTTGGTTCAGGTCAATATGCAGCCTCTATGCTCGGCGAATTTGCAAAAGTTAAAAATCACAACTTTATTGTATATTTAAAAGAAAAACCTCAAACAGATTTACCAAAAGAAACAGCTAACTTTAAATATAAAGTATTTGGGCCAAAAAAACTTTGGACTCAGCTTGCCCTGCCACTAAAGCTAACATTTGGTCAAAAATTGGACGTGTTTTTTACGCTTGGTCACTACGGCCCCCGTTTTTCCAAGATTCCATATGTAGTCACAATCTTCGATCTGTCCTATATACATTATCCAAATCTTTTTAATAAAAACGATCTATATCAACTTGTTAATTGGTCTAAATATTCAATACAAAAATCCAAACATATTTTCGCAATTTCAAAGTCAACAAAAGAAGACATCGTCAAAAACTTCAAAATAGATCCATCGAAAATTTCCGTCACTTACATGGGTTACGACCAAAAAACATTTATGCCTCAATCAAAATCTGTCGTTGATAAAGTAAAAGCAAAGTACAAAATAATAGGGGATTACATTATCTTTGTTGGCACTCTCCAACCACGAAAAAATATTGAGCGCTTAGTCGAAGCATTTAATCAAGTAATTCAAAATCCGCAATCTAAAATCCATAATCTAAAACTTGTGATCGTGGGCAAAAAAGGTTGGCTTTATGACCCAATATTTCAAAAGGTAAAAGATCTTAACCTAGTATCCAGTGTAATTATTACGGATTATGTTCCAGATGAAAACTTACCAGCGTTAATCGCAGGATCAAAACTCTACGTCTTGCCATCGCTGTACGAAGGTTTTGGTATTCCGGTAATTGAGGCGCAAGCATGTGGTGTTCCTGTCGTTGTGTCTAGTACATCATCATTACCGGAAATAGTAGGGGGCAGTGGGATTCTCATTGACCCAGAAAGTGTAGATTCAATTGCAAATGGCATTAAAAAAATTTTATCAAACGAAAAGTTATCTAAAGAATTAGTTACGAAAGGCTTTACAAATATTAAACGTTTTTCCTGGCAAAAATGCGCAAACGAAACATTTAAAGTATTAGTAGACCTATAGCAAACCATAAATTTGCCCAAAATATCAACCCATAGTATAATTAGTAGCAAATATAGCTTTAAAAGTTTATATTATAATTACAAGAATGAAAGATCGAATGGGAAAAGAATTATCAAATACTGAAATTATGGGTAAGGCCGCAAATCGCATTAAGTGGATTTGGCTAGACCTTGTACTTTTTAAGTTAAACATTATCTCGGCTCTGATCCCTTTTCACTCAATCCGTAATTTTTTCTACCGTATTTGTGGCGTTAAAATCGGCAAAAACTCTTATATCCATATGGGCGCCCGTTTTTACTTCCCCGCCGGTGTAAAAATTGGAAGTGGTTCTATAATTGGAGACCATTCTTTTTTAGATGGACGCGCACCTCTTATTATCGGCAATAACGTAGATATAGCCTCACAAGTACTTATCTATAACTCCCAGCACGACATCCATTCCGAAGGCTTCACGCCTACGAGTGGAGCTGTAGAAATTAACGATTATGCATTCATAGGCCCCAGGGCAATTATTTTACCTGGGGTTAAAATCGGTAGGGGAGCCGTAGTGGCTGCCGGCGCTGTGGTCACAAGCGATGTAAAAGAATTCGAAATAGTTGGTGGTGTTCCTGCAAAACCAATCGGAGAACGCAAAAACCAGGATCCTCATTACAAACTTGGCCGCGCCAGGCTCTTCCAATAATATATGGACCTTTCCGTCATTATTGTTAACTGGAACACAAAAAAACTTTTAGAAGACTGCCTTGTATCGATTATTAAATTTACAAAATATCTTGATTTCGAAGTGATTGTTGTAGATAACGGTTCAAACGACGGAAGTCAGAGAATGGTTCAAAACAAGTTTCCGAAAGTAAAATTAATCCAAAACAAAGATAATCTTGGTTTTGCCAAGGCAAACAACATTGGAATTAAATCAGCAACCGGAAAGTATATTCTGCTCTTAAACTCAGATACTTATTTAATCGAGAATTCGCTTCAAAAGCTAGTAGAATTTGCAAAAAAACAAAATAATCTTGGCGTATTAGTCCCCCAATTATTAAACTCTGACAAGTCAATTCAGCAGTCAATCGGTTTTTTCCCGAATTTACCCCAAATATTCTTTTGGATGACTTTTATTGACGATCTGCCGTTTGGCCAAATTTTAAAACCATACCATGTCGACCATGACGTTTTCTATCAATCAGAGCAAAAAATTGATTGGGCAACCGGCGCAGCTATGTTCGTTCCCAAAAATGTCATCCAAAAAGCAGGATTTTTGGATGAACAAATATTTATGTACGGAGAAGATGTTGAATGGTGCTATCGGATAAAAAAAGCAGGTTTTCAAATCATTTATACTCCTATCTCCAAAATAGTTCATATTGGCCGTGGTTCTTCCGGTAAAATATCAACCAAAGCATTTATTGGGGAATTTGAAGGGCTAAAATATTTTTATGGTAAACATAAATCAAATTTTTCTTTGCAAATCTTGAGGAACTTACTTAAAATGGGAGCACTGGCCAGAATTCTCCTTTTTGGATTACTAGGCAGAAAGGAAACAGCTCGCGCTTATGTTGAAGTTTTTAAAGTGGCTTGATAATCATATACTTGAATATTTATCATTGCTACTTTTGATAATTATTCCACTTTACCCAAAAATTCCACTCACGGATCTTTTACCTGGCTATATAGTTAGATTAAGACTTGATGACCTAGCAATAGGATTTACTTTTGTTGTCTGGATAATTTGGTTGATAAGGAAAAAAGTTACATTAAAAGGTAATCCCCTTTTTATCCCTATTCTTATCTACCTTATTATTGGTTTTATTTCTTCTCTTTCCGCAATTTTTATAACCAAAACCGTACCCGTTCAAACTCTGCACATCGAAAAAATCTTTTTGCACTGGGCAAGAAGAATAGAGTATTTTTCTGTCTTTTTTATCTTTTATTCATCGATCAAATCGCTTTCTCAAATTAAAAAATATTTATATCTGTCCGCCATTGTTTTATTGACGGTTTCAATTTATGGATTTGGTCAAAAATATTTATATTGGCCAGCTTTTTCAACTATGAATAGAGAATTTTCCAAAGGTATAAAGCTTTATTTAACAGAAAATGCTCGCGTACTCTCAACATTTGGTGGTCACTATGACTTGGCAGCATACTTAATGATGATCTTAACAGTTTTCATTCCGCTGGCAATTGTTATAAAAAAATGGTATCTAAAATTTTTATTTTCACTTTTTTCTGTTTGTGGATTTTGGCTTTTAATATTAACAGTTTCCAGAACTTCTTTTGTGGCATATATTGTCTCAATCACCGTTGTTTTTGGACTATTAATTTTTAAAAAAGGTTGGATTTGGTCTTTATCAAGGTGGTTTCTTATTATCGTTCTTTCTCTGGGAATAATGTTTTCTCTAGGTGATCTTTCCGATAGGTTTGCACACGTATTAAAAATTGATAATTTTAAAAATCTAGTTCTTAAACCTATAAAAAAAGAACCACCAAAAGGGTCTGGCGTTGCACTTTTAGATGTTGGGTCAAAATCCGATACTCCACCCTCATCACAAAAACCTTCAAATGTCCAACCTACAAAACCTTCAGACGTAACAACAGATATGCCTGAATTCGGCGACTCGGAAGGTCTTCCTGCAACTATGGCTGCCAAGCCGAGGGTATATTCACAAAATGCTGTTAATTATGACCTATCAACTGGTATTCGCCTGGACTATACCTGGCCAAAGGCAATAGAGGGTTTTACAAAAAATCCTCTTTTAGGATCCGGATACTCAACTCTCACTAAAAAAAATATTGACGATTTCACAGATGCAGAATCAACAGACAATGATTTTCTTCGAGCCCTTGGAGAAACAGGCTTACTGGGATTTTTATCTTTCTATGGCATAGTAGCCTTGGTTCTTTGGCAGGTGATTAAAAATTTTGGGAAAATCAACGATATATTTTACGCTACTATTGTTGCATCTATTTTTGCAGCAGTGATTGGACTTTTGATAAATGCTTTCTATATCGATGTTTTTGTTTCTTCCAAAGTTGCCTATATATTTTGGATTCTTGTGGCTATATTGCTTTCAACAATTAAGTATTCAACAAATAAAACTAAAGAGTGAAAAAATTAGAATTTTTGATTCTATCTTTAATAATACTTTTAGCCCTAGTACTGCGTCTTTATAAAATCGATAGACCGCTTGCCGATTGGCACTCTTGGCGTCAAGCAGACACGGCTGCAGTCTCTAGAAATTTTATCAAAGAAGGTTTTAACCCTTTTATTCCAAAATTTGACGACATGTCCAGTCAAACAAACGGCTTAGATAATCCAAACAGGTATCGTTTTGTTGAGTTTCCGGTTTATAACATTCTGATTTATCTTGTTTGGAGCTTTACAGGAGTAAGTGTTACAGTGGCAAGACTAACAACAGTTGCAATAACTCTTGTGACAACAGTTTTTATTTATCTTGTGGTTCGTCGTTTTTCCGCTTGGCAAACTGCAGCTATAGCCTCATTTCTCTTTGCAACAATCCCATATAACATATTTTATTCGTCCACAATTTTACCTGGGCCGTTTATGGTTATGTGTCTTTTTATGCTCTACTATTTTTTTATCAGGTTTATAGAGAACGATAAAAGTTGGTTTTTTCTTTCACTTTCTATTATTTTTGCAAATCTAGCTATTCTTTCATGGCCAATTGCCACTTTTTTTTGTCTGCCTGTTGTCTATCTTGCCCTAGATAAATATAGACTTGGAACTATTAAAAATATTAAAATCTGGCTTTTTGCAATTTTGTCTATAATGCCATTTATTGCTTGGCGTGCTTGGATGCTTCAATTTCCGCAAGGAATCCCCAATTTTCAGTTTTTATTAAATGAAGACAATATTCGCTTCAAAGGAGCTTTTTTCCGCTGGCTGATTGCAGAAAGACTTGGAAAACTTATCCTTTCTGCCTGCGGTTTTGCATTATTTATTATTGGACTCGTTATAAAGCCAGCAAAAGAAAAACTTTTTTACATTTCACTCTTAATTTCCTGTCTTGTTTATTTTGTAGTTTTTGCTTCTGGTAATGTCAGGCACGATTATTATCAGGTCCCAATTATTCCCACACTCGCAATATTTATGGCAATTGGAACCAGAATGCTCTTTGAAATAAAAACTCCGGTTTTCAATAAATATTTGGGCCCACTTGTTGCAATATTTCTTATTTTATTTACATTTGCATTCGGTTTTTATGAAATTCAAGGTTTTTATTGGATAAATAAGCCTCAAATTGTAAAAGCCGGTCAGGCAGTCGACAGGCTCCTGCCAAAAGACGCAACAGTTATTGCGCCCTACAACGGTGACGTAGCCTTCTTGTATCAAACCAACAGACGTGGCTATCCGATAACAGACAGACCCCTTGAAGAGTTTATTGCCTCTGGCACAAAATATTTAGTTTCTGTTGATATGGGTGACGCCGGTATCCAAAATCTTGCTGCTAATTGCAAAGTTATAGAAAAAACAAGTGAATACCTTATTATTGAAATGTTTAAAGAATGCATTGGTAAGTAAATGAAAATCCTAATGATTACCCCTTACTTGCCATACCCGTTGGTATCTGGTGGTCAAATTAGGACATACAATTTATTAAAAAATTTATCCCAAAAACATAAGATCACTCTCGTGTCCTTTATAAGGGAACCTCGCGAAAAACGGTTTTTAAAAGACTTAAAGCCATACTGCGAAGATATTTTAGTTTATCAACGCAGAAAAGCCTGGTCACCCCTAAATATATTGCTGGCTGCAATAACTCCTTACCCATTCTTAGTATCAATATATTTAAGCCTATCCTTAAGACGCGACATTAAAAGTCTTCTTGCAAAAGAGAATTTCGATTTGATTCACGCAGAAACTTTTTACGTCATGCCCAATATTCCTCAGACAAATGTTCCAATATTTTTAGTGGAACAAGTCATAGAGTATCTTGTCTATCAAAGGTATGTTGAAGGTTTGCCTACTTGGTTGTTATTTCTTAAACCATTTTTAAAATTCGATGTAGCCAAAATTAAACGCTGGGAAAAACTGTATTGGACAAAAGCAAAAAGGCTGGCAGCAATGTCTCAGGACGACAAAGATTTTATAGAAAAGATTAATCCAAATTTAAAAGTAGATGTTGTCGCAAATGGTGTAGACATAGAATATTTTGCAAATATCAAAAAAAGAAAAACCAAACAGCCGACTATTTTATTTGTAGGCAATTTTAAATGGTTACCGAACCGTGATGCTGCGCAATTTCTCGTAAAAGACATTTGGCCCCTAATAAAATCTCAAATTAAAGATGCAAAACTTTGGATTGTTGGAAGGAATCCAACCCAGGATTTAAAGAAATATCAATCGCAAGACATAAATATTGACGAGAGAGTTGATGATATAAGATTTGCCTACAGTAATAGTGATGTACTGGTTGCACCTATTAGAAATGGTCGTGGAACCAAATATAAAATATTAGAAGCAATGGCCACAAAAACACCCATAGTAGGTACCCCTCTTGCGACGGAAGGAATAAATATTGAGGCGGGCAGACAAGCCTTCGTGGCATCTTCTGCTAAAAATTTAGCAAAAAAAACTGTTCTTCTGTTGGCAAACCCAAAAAAAAGCAAAGAGTTGGCGGAAAATGCATACTTGCTGGTATCACAAGATTACAACTGGAAAAAAATTTCTGATCGGTTAGATGAAGTGTATATGGAAGTAGGGAAAAATTAAATGGATGTTTCAATAATAATTGTTTCATATAACACAAAAGAGCTCCTAAGTGACTGTCTCGATTCGATATCAAATTACTCAAAAAGCATAAAGTCTGAAACTTTCGTGGTCGATAATGATTCTCAAGACAAGACAGTCGATTTTGTTAGAAAAAATTATTCTTGGGTCAAATTAATCGCAAGTAGTAGTAACCTTGGTTTTTCAAAAGCCAACAATCTTGCAATAAAAAAAACTTCAGGAAAATATATTTTGATTCTTAATCCAGACACAAAACTAATGCCGCAAACACTTTCCAATATGAAAGATTTTATGGACAAATCTACAAATGATATTGCAGTCGCCACTTGTCGCGTAGAGCTTGCAAACGGTCAAATGGATAAAGATTGCAGACGGCTTTTTCCAACTCCAATAAGAGCACTTGCTCATTTTTCAGGTCTCTCAAAACTATTTAAAAAATCAGTATTATTTAGTGGTTATTATTGTGGCCACTTATCCGAAGATAAAGAGCATGAAATCGATGCCTGCGTCGGAGCTTTCATGTTTATAAAAAAAGGCCTACTTGATAAAGTTGGATACTTTGATGAGGATTATTTTTTTTACGGTGAAGATTTGGATTTGTGCTACCGTTTTAAAAAAGCGGGTTATAAAATTATCTACACACCAACAACCAAAATTATTCATTACAAGGGCGCTTCATCCGGCATAAAATCGCACAGCCAGCACTTATCAAAAGCGTCTCTTGATTCTAAAATTAAAGCCTTAACAGAATCAACACGTGCCATGACACTTTTTTACAAAAAACATTATATGGATTCGTATCCAAAATTTATTAATTACACTGTTTTGACTGCAATTAATCTTGTTGGCAAAATAAGGTTATTAAAACTTTAAATATGAAATTAAGCAAAGCTTTTTTGCGAATTGGAATTGATGCTAGATTTATTGGTCCCGAAGGCACAGGGCTTGGTAAATATACCGAAAAACTTATTGAAAATTTACAAATAATTGACAGCAATAATTCATATTGTATTTTTTTAAGAAAAAGTAACTGGGATTTTTTAAAATTACAAAACAGTAACTTCAAAAAAGTCCTTGCAGATATTAACTGGTATTCTTTTGAAGAACAAATCAAGATGGCAGGAATATTCAGCTCACAAAATCTTGACCTACTCCATATTCCTCACTTTAATGCGCCAATTTTTTATAGGAAAAAATTTATAGTGACAATACACGATTTAATTCACCATAATTTTACACAGGAATCGACAACTACAAAAAACCCTTTAATCTATAAAATAAAAAGAGGTGCCTATAAAATCACGATTGGTAATGCCATAAAAAAATCTGTAAAAATAATAACACCTTCAAAACATATTAGAGAAGAATTGGTAGAAACCTTTAGAATTAATAAATCAAAAATCTCAGTTATTTATGAAGCCGCAGAAGAAGAATATCAAAAAACACCTTCAATAAAGCCAGAAAATATATTAAAAAAATACACGATTTCTAAACCGTATTTAATATATATTGGCAACGCTTATCCACACAAAAACCTAGAAACCCTTTTTGAAGCAATAAAAATAATCAATAAAAAAACAAAGTTAAATTTAGTCATTGTCACTGCAAGAAACGTATTTTCAAAAAGGCTAGAGGCGCAAATTGCCAAAAACAATTTAGAGCAGAGTATTACTGTTACTTCTTATATCAAGTCCAATGAGCTCAACACAATTATCAGAAGCGCAGATGCTTATATTTTTCCATCCCTTTCCGAAGGATTTGGAATACCGGGACTTAATGCAATGGCAGCGGGTGTACCGGTTTTAGCGTCCAACATCCCAACGCTTCAGGAAATTTATCAAAACGCAGCTGTTTATTTCGATCCAAACAGTCCGCAAGATATTGCCGACAAAGTTAACAATTTGCTCAAAAATTCAAAAATCAAAGAAGATTTGATAAGAAGGGGCCAGATTCAAGTTAAAAAGTACTCCTGGCAAAAAATGGCTAAAGAAACCTTCAAGGTCTACGAAAGTGCCGCCTAGACTCTACGGTTTTGCAGATTGGGTTGACTCTACAACCACTATTGGGTTAAAAATCTGAACTTCGGCTATATCGGTGACCTTTAGGATATTCGCCGTTTTATTAAATAATCCCGTCACCAATATTTGTTTGTTGGCATATTTAGAAAGATTAATTGTCGCTGGAACCTCCAGAACTATATTATCTCCGCTTTTCAAAGAAAGCAGATAACTGGTTGTCGTTGCACTCTTCGCTATTTTAAGTATTCCTGTTCGACTGATTGCAATTGGAACTGGTGGAGTAGGGCTGGAATAAACAACAGGCGCACGATTAAGTGGATTTAAGCTCGCCACCCCTAGCCCGCTAACACGGTCGACAGAAAATGCCGCGGCAATAATCACCGGAATAACAATTAGTGGTATTGAAAGTTTAAAAGCAAGGGTCGTTGTCTGATGGCGACGGATTTGGTCCAGCCAATACATAATTTTACGCAGCGGGTTATTAATAGAAAGGGAAACAACTGGCTTTTCAAACTCCGGATTAACCCCAACATCAGCTGGAGTTGAAACTTTAAAGTCAGATTTAACCCCGACTTTCCCAATAAAATGACCTTTAGCGTCACGCTTCAGGCGGCTAAAATCATACGAAAACGAACCTACTTCGCATTACAATAATGGTGCGACGTAGGTTTCAAAATCACAAATTATATTTGCTTCTTGAGATCTATTTTGTTAAAATTTTCGTCTTATGCCACCATATTCAGGACCATCTAAGGAAAGAAGTACGTACGGTGCTAGGTTTATCAGAGTTGAAGACCGTTTGTATACAGGTGAACCAGGCGATGAAAGTGTTACTCATAAAGAACTTGCAAAACAAGATGGTCTGCTTGACTCAATCCAACGCTTAAAAGTAGAAAGTCCTAAAGAAGTAGATGCAGGAAGATATCTTGTCTCAGAAAACGGCATTGTTGTCATTGGCGATTCTTTAACCCTAGGCATTCCAGACGAATTTGTTGAAACAGAAGCAAGAAACAAGACCGTAGCACTTTTTGAAGTCCAAAGTCCAGGTTACAACATAATTAAATCCCGTTGGTAAATTTTTTATTATGACTGAGAGATTAGGTAGAAAAGAGCCTGAACTAAAATACCCTGAGCATCTGGTGCAACGATATGGGGCAAAAGCTGGAATTTTGCTTTATGTTGCACAGAGACTTCCAGATATTCCCCAGGCGAAAATGGTTGTAAATGAAAAAGGTGAAAGTACCGAAGAGTTTTTAGAGAGGGCAGATAATACGCAAATAGACTGGCCCAGGATCTTTAGATCAAGTGCGGCGGCAGAGCTTACAGGTTATGAAGGTGTCTTCTCAACTTTTGCAGTTGAGCCTTTCGAGATTGGCCATGATCGGGTCAAATGGAATGACCAAAATTACAGCATTTTTAGAAATGAGGAGTATTTTGCGAGAGGCATAAGAGAAACTGTGGAAAAGGTAAAAAACTCTCCACAAAATCTCAAAAAGATGGGTAAAGGCCTGGAATTACCGGATCAAATTAATGTAATTATCGCAGAAAAAGCACCAAGTGTTTTAGTCGGAACCTATATTAAACACCCAAACAAAGAAGGTGCTTATGTAATTACAATGACAACACAATCGACCATGAGTGTTTATGGTGAAGCCGCAAATCCAGAAAGGGTTTCATTTTTATACGATAAGAATAACGGTTTTATAAGAACAGGTGGAGGAGCAGAGTACTTGGAACAAGACTTAAACGAGCTAGAAGAAGCAATTTCTTGGCACGATAAAATTTCTTCTCTTCCAGACATGGATCCAAGTTGGGCTTATCAAGTAGAATTTGGAATAAATCCTTCTTTTCTGTTTCAAGTAAGACCCTTCAAACCCTACAAAAAACCAACCTTCGAACTGAAACCAACCAAATATTCAGAGATTCATGACCCGATTGTAGTTTTTGGTACAACCCCAAGCAAAGGACTTGTACTGAGAGTTGTGAATTCCGATTCTCCAATAATAGATGAACCTTGCGTTTACGTGGACGACATGAGAACGGCTTGGAAAGGTGACGATTATCCTAACTTACAAGCAAATCTTCTTACAAGAGCACCATATGGTTTTCTGCAACATGGTGATGTAAGAGCAGTCAGGAGGACAGAGGTCACAGGTTTTTACGCCACATCTGCTTCTCGTATTAAACCAGGAAAATACATAAGAATAAAAAGTGACGGAGAAAGAATTAAGGTCACTAAAGTCAAGCGAAAAACCGCAGAAGTGCCACCCCCTCAGCCGGACTTTGAAAACATAGTTGATCATCTTAAAGTTATATATGCCCACAACCCTGTTCTCTTGGGAAAGCTCGAAAATTATGCCGAAGAGTACGCATCTGTCCAAGGCCCAGAGATAACAATATGGGAAAGAAAAGGTAAATTAACAGCAGTTGAAGCAGAGATAGAAGGCAAACACGACTTGCACTTCACTTCATGGAAAAGTGGTGAATGGAATTGTGACTGCGATATGTTTCATGGAAGAGGAAAGTTTGAAGATATGTATGGGGAGTGCAGCCACACGATGACCGTCAGAATTTTAGCCGCAAAAAGAGGATATCAGGTACTTCTTCCGAGCGAACAAGAGCAACGCTAAAAAAAGCTCAACTGGCAAAACCTTTTCAAAATACGTGACTATCTTGCGACAAGTTTTTAGAGCAGCTGAGCTAGCTGATATTCGAGTTCCAGCTGAATTTATAATATCACAACAGCATTTTTGATATAATTCGCCCCCATGCAAGAACGACCAGAAGATCAAAAACCGGAAGTATTAGCTGCTCATTCTAGGGATTTAATTCCACTTAGTGGTATAGGTAACAATCCTGTACTTAGAATGATGGACTTGACTTCACGTTTTCCTCAACAACTGATGGAGTTAAACCATGTCATGGCTAGTATTAGAGAGACCTCTGGACCTGCTTCAATTGATCTCACAATTTTTCCAGATGTGGAGAATCCGATTATGGAACAACGTGTTAATCCAATGGGTGGTATGCACCTGAAAGTTAATCTCGAGCCAACATCAAAGAAAGTTAAAATTCGTGTTGGCTGGCAAAGATCAGATTCGGATGATTTCCAGTCAGAGGGGTTTGTGGGAGATAAAAGGGCTACAGGTTATTGGTTTAGACTTGAGGATCTTAAGAAATTCGCGGGAGAAGTTTACCCTGATAAGACTATTCTAGTAGAAGGTAAATCGTTAACATTTGCAAAACATTCTGTGTCAGATCAGTGGAATTTATCCGATGTAGAAGTGTCGCACTTTGAAGAATTCTTTTGGAGGTGTGCATCAGACAATATTTTAAGTACTTATGGTGAAGAGGTTAGGATGCAGATGCCTTGGGTGGTATCGCATGCAGAGTGGAGAGCACAAGCTGAAGAAACTAGAAAACCATTATTTGTTTTTGAGTTAATTCGGCCACATACATTGCAGGGCTTGCAGACTTTCCTTGCCGTTCCACACATTTTCTGGGAAGGAAAAAGTGAAGAGGCAGAAAAAACTATGGATTCATTCAAACAATTAATTGATAATTGCTGGACTTATGAAAAAAACGCAGAATAAAACTTTTTATTAAAACGTTTTTTGCCAAACTACTGTATCGAACCCTTTACCGTAGAAGTCTTTAATTCTGCCTACCCTGCTAAATCCTGGTTGCCTATCATAAAAAGGATAGCCGGTGTGAGTATTTCTGGGACCACTTTCTAAAAGAATTTCTTTTTTGCCCTTAGACCTTGCCAAATCTTGTGCGGCATTAATTAAAGCTGTGCCTACACCTTTACCTTTTCTGTAATTCGGGTGAACATAGGCAACTATTAACTCACTGGGATTGTCTGTTTTAGCAAATTTTAGCAACTCTTGCTTGGGTTGTAATTTTAAACCCATCATGCCAATTACTTCTCCTTCTTGTGTGTGTGCAACAAACATTTTTTTGCCGCTTGCCTCATCCAAACTAGCCCGAAGTGTTGCCATATCCTCTTCTACTTCATCGTGCGCAATTACACCATTAGTTCTTAACCAATATTCGGAAATTCCTTTTAAAGCAGGAATGTCGTTTTCCTGTAGTGGGCGCACAAGAACCTCACCATTTTTTGTTTCTTTAGAGGTCCAATTCTTTTCGACCACATCATTGGTAACCACATCGCCTAGAAAACCTTCGAGATGCTCCAAAACAGTTTTATGTTGTTCTGGCTTGTCGGATCCAACGCTCTCACTTGGAACGACAACAAAGTAGTCTCTATTGAAAGCTTCTTGGACAGTTGCGTATACGCAAGTCTCAGTTACGACACCAGTTATCACGAGGGTCTGTACTCCTTTGGTTTTTAGAATTTCATCTAAATTTTTTCCATCTTTGTCTCTACCGTCAAAAGCTGACCATTTATGCTTTTCCAGCACTACATCTTCTGGCTGGGGTTGGACTTGATAAAATTCCCAACCAAAAGTGTCTCTTTCAGAATTAACGCTTCCATCGCCGTCTGCCTCCTCCCACTTTATAGCTCTTCTAAACCCTGGTCCTGACCTAAATTTCACATCTTCAGAACCCTTGGTAAATATTACTGGTACACCGTTAGTGTGAGCCACATCTATAAGACGCTGAACGTGAGGAACAATGGCTTGCATTTGGGATATATCACTCTTTAAATTTTGCGCGAAGAAGCCTTTTGGGTCACAAAAATCGTTTTGAACGTCTACCACTACTAGGGCACACTTTTTAGGCTTCAAAATTTCCTCCAAAGAGTAATCTTCTGGGTTAAATGACAATTGTTCTGGTGTTGTTTTTGATTCTTTGTTGGGTGTTGACATAACCTTATTTTACAATAATAACCTTTCAAGGTCACATTATAACCTATGAGCTCTAAACGTTGACAGAATTTTAGCCACAAAAAGAGGATATCAGGTACTTCTTCCGAGCGAACAAGAGCAACGCTAAAAAAAGCTCAACATTCATGAGTCTACAGGCTAACAACGACCCTCTTCTAATAATTTTTACAAAAAGTTATACTTATTAAAATTTACTATGATTCTTAATTTATTTTCCAGATCTTTTTATTTTATAAACGATTTTAAACTTTACATCCTCTTGGATACCGTCACAGTTATTTTATGTTTTTTCCTTTTGATAAGAATTTTCAAGTCCAATCTACCTGAAATTAACAAAAAAATATTTTCTGCCCTATTTTTTAGTCTAGTTTTAACAATTTTAACTTTTACTTCTTTTGAAGTATATTTCCGATATATTTATGATGATTCTGACGGACTTGGATTTTTAAAAGTTAACAAAAAATGGTTGGAAAGACACGTGGTATACAATGCCTATTTTTACAGAGATAGGGATTTTACTACAGAAAAAAAAGAAGGATTAACAAGGATAGGAGTTCTTGGTGACTCGCTTACATTCGGAGCTGGAGTAAAAAATGTAAATAACCGTTTTTCAAATCTCTTGGAACAAAAACTTCAAGTTGCTGGCAAAAATGTAGAAGTTTATAATCTAGGCGTTCCGGGTATAGATACCCAAGCAGAAATACAACAATACGAAAAAGTCAAAAACCTTAATTTCGACATAATTGTCTGGGAATATTATCTTAATGATATACAACCTTCCAGGGGCAGCACAGGAACTGCTATCATCAATAACAATAGTCAAGTGACGAAAATCACCAAATCAATTTCAGATTCTTCCTACTTTTTTGATTTTATGTATTGGAGATTAACTCCAAGGTATCGGTTGACTACCGAACAGTTAAAAAACGCTGATCTTAAACAATATACAAACGAAGAAATATTAACCGAACATAAAGAGGATATTAATAATTTTATAAGCAGCCTTAGTTCGGAAAATAAAAAAGTTGTTGTGATAATTTTTCCATTACTTAACTTTTTAGGTCCAAATTATCCGGCAAAAGATATTCACAAAATGATGTCCGACCATTTTTCCCAGAGTGGCGCACAAGTTATCGATCTATTGGGTGATTTGAAAGACAAAAATCCAAAAGATTTGGTAGCCAGCCAATTTGATTCCCATCCTAACGATAAGGTGCATGCACTAGCCGCAGAAAAACTATATAATGAGCTGTTAAATTTGATAAATTGAACACCAACGTATTAATGACTATCAAAACTATTTTGAAAAATGCTTGGAAAAAATGGTTAACTTTTTCCAAAGTAATTGGAAATTTTAATTTGCAGGTCATAATGACTTTCTTTTATCTTATTATCATAATGCCTCTGGGTATATTTTTTAGATTTTTCTCCGACCCATTAAACATAAAGATTAAAAAGTCGAAGAAAAGTAATTTTTCAAATTGGTCTCACCCAAACGAAAATTTGGAAGAAGCCAGACGCCAATATTGATATGTATATCCTTGGAATATCTTGTTTTTATCATGAATCTGCAGCTTGTCTTGTAAAAGATGGCAATGTTATTGCCGCTTCAGCAGAAGAGAGGTTTTCCAGAAAAAAACACGATAGCGATTTCCCAAAATTGGCAGTAGAATTTTGCTTGGAAGAAGCCGGAATAAAAATGAAAGATGTCGACCACATTGTCTTTTATGAAAAACCTTTTTGGAAATTTCACCGGATATTATTTACAACTTTTGCAGCGTATCCGCAGGCTCTAAGACTTTTCCCAAAAGCCATGGCCAACTGGCTTCTGGATAAACTTTGGGTTAGGTCGATAATTGTCGACGAAACCCAAATAGACCCAAAAAAAATTCTTTTTGTTCCACATCACATATCTCATGCAGCATCTGCTTTTTACCCTTCTGGATTTGATAAAGCTGCAGTCATAACTTTCGACGGGGTTGGTGAGTGGACAACCACTACATATGGCATTGGCAATAAAAATGAACTAAATATTAAAAAAGAAATAAAATTTCCCCACAGTATCGGTCTTTTATATTCTGTCTTTACGGCCTTTTTGGGCTTTGTTGTAAACGATGGGGAATATAAGGTCATGGGTATGGCACCATACGGTAAACCAATATATCTGGATAAAGTAAAAAAACTTGTAAATGTTTATTCGGATGGATCGTTTGCACTAAAAATGGAGTATTTCTCTTTCCACAAGTCTGCGACCAGGTCATATGGTCAGAATTTTAAAAAATTATTTGGAAAACCTAGACCTCATGATCTATACTTTTTCACAAAATCTTCTGGATACCCATCTTACTTTGGGAAAAAACCGAAAGAATACGAAAAGCTTTGTCAAGAAAACCAAAGATACGCAGACTTGGCTGCGTCGATTCAGGCATTTACCGAAGAAGTAATCTTGAATCTTGTCAGGCAAGTTCATAATGAAACAGGACTGGACAATTTGTGCATCGCTGGTGGTGTAGGATTAAACAGCGTTGCAAATGGTGTCCTTTTGAAAAAAAGTCCTTTTAAGAGAATTTTTGTCCAGCCTGCAGCTGGCGATGACGGAGGCTCACTTGGCGCAGCGCTTTTTGCATACCATTCAATACTCGGAAATAAAAAAAGAACTTTTATTCAAGATAATTGTTACTTTGGTAAAAGTTTTACAGAAGCTGAGATTGAGAAGTTTTTAATAAGTAAAAAAGTAAAATATACAAAAATGCAAACTGAAGAAAAATTAACAGATTATTTATCTTCAGAAATATCAAATGGTAAAGTTGTCGGTTTTTATCACGGAAGAGCAGAATGGGGACCAAGGGCACTTGGAGCAAGATCTATAATTGCCGACCCAAGACGAGAAGAAATGAAAGAAGTTGTCAACACTAAAATAAAATTTCGAGAACCATATAGACCATTTGCACCGGTTGTTCTTAGGGAAAAGGCCAAAGATTATTTTGAAATTGACGGGCTTGAGCACGAGCATTTGACAAAATTTATGCTTGCGGTATTTCCGGTAAAACCAAAAATGAAAAAGGTAATTCCGGCAACAACTCACGTTGACGGAACGGGACGACTTCAAGTAATAAGCGAAAAACAAAACAGTAGATATTACAATATAATAAAAAAATTCGGTGAAAAAACTGGAGTTTATGTTCTAATGAATACATCCTTTAACTTAAAAGGGGAGCCGATTGTTAATTCCCCGCAAGACGCCATGAAAACCTTTAAAGCTTCAGGTCTAGACTTATTGGCCCTGGAAAGATATATTATAAAAAAAGAAGACGTTGAAAATATTTAAAAGTATATTTATGAGAAGCGAAGAAGCTGGCGAGCTAATAACTTTTTTGTGGAAAGCCAAGCTTTGGTTTCTGATTCCGTTTGTATTGGTTCTTTTAATATTCGGACTACTCTTTATCTTTGCCCATTCAACCGGCGTCGCCCCGTTTATCTACACATTAATATAAGTACAGCACAGGTTTGCGAACTGATAAATATCTAATATTTATATAGTAAACATCAACAATATTAAAGTGATTGAAAGGAACAAACCATATTACATCAGTTACTAAATCATAAATTGGCTATTGAGTTTGAATGTCCATAAGATATAATCTCCTAAATTGTAAACAAATTAGTGCATAGATTCTTCGTTAAAAATAAAACAAACGTTGCTGTTTTAATATCTTATTTTCTCATAAACTTAGTGTTTTTTTATCCGTTATTACTGGGTAAAATAAACATAAATGGACATCTTCTGGTTTCCTATTTTGAATTATTTGGAGAAAACATATCTTATAAAAATATCGGTTGGGATCAAATAAGACAACTTTACCCATACATTTCTTTTAACTTAGACTCAATAAAAAACTTTTCGGTACCATATTGGAATCCATATATATTTTCTGGGACACCGCATCTGGCAAACCTTCAGACAAGTTTTTTTTACCCATTAAGTTTTTTAGGTTTTTTCTTAAATACTCTAACTCAATGGAATCTTATGAGATTTTCACCGTATTTTTTGGGAGCGTATTTCACTTATATATATTTGCGCGAGATTAAATTAAAAACTCTTGCTTCATATTTCGGCGGTTTAACTTTTGGATTTAGTTTACTAATGATTACATGGGGAGAAGAAGTTGTTTATTTTCCGCATTCAATAATCTGGCTTCCTCTCATTCTCTACTTTATTGAAAAATATTATGAAAAAAAAGATAAAAAATTCCTTGGTTTTTTGATTCTTGTTACTTCAACCTCCATTTTTGCAGGTTTTATCCAGGCAACAATTTATACATTTATTTTTATAATATTTTATCTATTTTTTAGATTTGGTTATAAATATCTTATATTAACTAAAGTTGGTACAAATTACTTTGTTGCTTTTTCAATTTCAATTTTAATTTGTGCAATACAACTGGGACCATCTCTAGAGCTCTATTTTAATTCTGCCAGGGAAGTTTACAATCCAATGCTAATATCAGCTTTCCTTAATCCTCCTCAAGCACTTTTGTCTTTATTTGCTCCAGATATTTTTGGAAACCCATCAACTTGGAACTTTTCTCACCCAGGAAATTCAGCTTATTACGAAAGCATCTATTTTATAGGTATTAGCGCTTTATTATTTGCTTTAGTAGCGATATCTAATAAAAGCAAAAATAATTTAATAAAATTTTTTAAGATTACATTTATAATAAGTGTTATCTTATCTCTAAACTTTGTAATTTCAAAACTACAGATATATTTAAAAATACCATTTTTCTCCAGCGCTATCCCAAATAGAATTTTATTCATAGCAACATTTTCTCTTTCTGTGCTTTCAGCTTACGGAGCTAACATGTATTTAGTAAAAAAAGAAAACAATATTTTAAAAATATTAGTCATTATTATCCTAATTTACACATTTCTCGTAATAGATCTAATAATCATCTATTTTTATAAATGGAATACCTTCAATGGCAATTTTCAATTTGCATATACTTCTCTAAAAAATTTAATTCTACCTATTATTATCTTTTCTTTAAGTTCTCTATTACTTTTTGCGGGAAATAAAATAATAAAAATAAAGAACTTTGTTTTAATAGTGATTATTTTATTTGCCTTACTTAACAATTTTTATTTAGCCCAAAAGTTTTTTTCTTTTTCAGAAAAAAAATTTGTATATCCTCAAAAAGACATTATTAAATTTTTACAACAACACCAAGGAGAATATCGAACTTTAAATATGACAAACAATAGACTATTAAACAATATTTTAATGCAATATAAAATTTATTCCCCAGAGGGTTATGACACATCAAACATTAAATCTTACTTAGAGTTCATTAGCCTAATGAACGGAAATAAAATTGGTGATTATTCAAGAACTGTAGCTGAGTTAAAAATTTCGAAAAATCCAGAAGATTTTATTTTTGATACCACACAAAGAAAACTTATAAACTTGCTGGGAGTTAAATATTTGATCGTGGAAAAAGAGAAGGTTCCCGTTTTAGAGAAAGGTAATTATATAAAAGTATTTTCCGAAGAAAGCGAAAAGGGGTTTGCAGTATTGGAAAATCCAGAAGTATCAAAAAGAGCATTTTTAGTTTCAGAATTCGAAATTTACCAAACCAAAAATACTAAAAATATGGTAAATAATTACACTCAAGATTCTTTGAATATTAGTTCCAAAATCTTATCACCAGGTTTTGACTACAAAAATAAAATTATAATTGAAGAAAGTAAACCGATCTCTAGTTTCAAACCATCCGTGGGAACTGCAGACATTACTACCTACCGACCGAATGAAGTTACTATTAATACAAGATCAGATACTCCCAAATTCCTTTTTTTGTCGGATAATTATTATTCAGGCTGGAAAGCGACAATAGATGGTCAACAAACAGATATTATAAAAGCAAATTATACTTTTAGGGCCGTACACTTAAGTGAAGGTACGCATATCGTGCGTTTTTATTATGATAACGATATATACAAAATTAGCAAATATATCTCACTTGCAAGTTTACTTGCTGTTATTTTCATTTATTTTATAAACTTCAAGAAAATAAGAGCAAGATTAAACTGATTCACGATGATTTTTATCCAGATCGAGAAACTAGATAGTTATTAGTTCAAATTTCTAAAACTTGTTCGGCGTCGCCCCATTCATTTACACATTAATTTAAGCTTTACGCAGGTTTTTGTTTGGGCTATGGAGATTAAATAATTAGCTCTGCTCAACATTCACTTTTTAGCGTCAATGTCTCAAAAATAATTTAAAAAAACACTGTTAAAATTAACTCGTGGATACAAAATGGAAGATCGATTATTACAAAACAGAACAAGGAAAGTTGTTGCAATATTACAATATTGTGATATGATAAACCCAATAAGATGGATTGGGATACGCACAGAAAAATATTACTCAAAGATCCTGCCGTCAGGAAAGCCCTTAAAGAAACAGAGCTTGAATATCAGGTTGCAAGAGCAGTTATCAAGGCACGCATAGAAAAAGGACTTACCCAAAAACAGTTGGCAGATAAATTAAATACGAAGCAATCGGTAATCTCTCGCGTAGAAAGTGCAAATACCACGCCTTCCTTGTCGCTTCTAAAAAGATTGGCTCATGCACTCAACGCTACTCTCCAAGTACAATTTAAATAAAGTCGTGTCTAATTGTTATTTTTGCAAAGGTAAAACTGAAATAAGAAATGTAAACGTAGACTTCAGATGGAAGGACAAACTTTTTGTGTTCAAAAGTGTTCCCTTAGAAGTTTGTATTCAATGTGGAGAAAGATATTACAGTGCAGAAATTCCAAAAAACTCGATGATTTTGTAAAAAAACAGCCTGAAGCAAAAATCAGTCCACAAAATACAATTCAAGTCCCCGTCTTCAATTGGCAATAATTTTGTTATATCTTCCAAAACTTTTCTGTCAATAATCCAAAAAAGTCTACCAATCTCAGCTTAAGTAATACCCGTTTACAAATGTTTACACGCCGGCGTGCCATTCTAAGTTAGTTGAGATAACCAACCATTTCTTTCAAGTTTTTGGTAAAGTCGCCTATCTCTTCCGGGAAAAGTACAAAAGAGTTTCTAATTCTGTCTTTACCCTCTTCGACAAACCTGGATTCCGTGATCTTTAAATATCTCTTGTCGTTTGAGGCAACACTTACGTCAAAGAAAAATGTTTTTTTGCCAATTCTAAAAGTGGAAGATTTAACCGTTTCCTTCTTTTTGTTCTGCTGATCCATGTCTACTTATTCACCCCCTCCCTAAATACTCATTTCCTAAGTCTAATGAAGTTTTCCAAGGATACAAAAATATATATACCCGAACTTTACCCGAATGTCAAGTGGTCATTTTGGGCATAGTATTTACAACTTTTCTGTTAATATAGAAAATAATGAATACTCTAATAATAGCCAGACATTGTGAATCTACTTGGCACGTTGCTGGTAGGTTAGCTGGTCAGAAGGATGAAGCTGTGCTAACAGCGAGAGGCAAAAAACATGCGTTAGAATTTGCTAAAAAACTAAGAAAGTATCACATTGACGCAATTTATTCCTCAAGTTTAAAAAGATCCACACAGACGGCAGAAGTTATTGGCAGATGTTTAGATAAAAGTGTTACAAAAATATCTGGTTTTAACGAAAGATCTTATGGAAAACTAGAAGGAAGATTAAATTCCGAGATTTGCCAAGAATTAGAAGGATTAACTTTTATTCCACCGAATGGTGAATCATTTCCAGTTTTTGTAGAAAGAATAACAAAGACCCTAGTGAAGATTTTAGAACTACAAAATAATAGTACGATTTTGATAGTTACTCATGGCGGGGTCAAAAAGGCATTTGAAATATTATTCAAAACGCTAAAGCCGGACAATTTAAATGACCTGGCAATAATTGTCACAGGTCTTGATGCAAATGTCATTAAAAGATTACAAAAATCATATAATTAACATATGCCCGACAGTATGTTGCCAGAAAAACACTTCCCGTTACAAAATTTAGAACTAGAACGAACGGACTTCTATACTTTTGTGGGCGACAAAACAAAGCCACTGCTTTTGTTTGGTCTTAGAGGCCCAGGGGGAATGAACTGTTTATGGCCTGTTGTCGAGCTTTTAAGAGACGAGGGCTACCCGACTGCCCTACTCATTGACAGTGCTGCCAAGAGAATTTTAGAAACCAAAAATCATCAATTCACTAAGGAGCCATCCGAATCCCCGTTAAAAAGAATAATGGAGACCAAACCAGCCGTGGCAATTTCTGAGTTTTCCGCAGACGCAGGAACTGCTCTAACAGTAACGTGGAGTGAGGAATCTTATGGAGTGCCGGTGGTCTGGATCGAAGACTATCCAGATGTTTTGGGAAGTTATACAAAATTACATGACTCTTCAATGAGAATAAACCCTGACTATCTATGCGTAATGAGCGAGGCAACGAGAGATTTGGCAACAAAAAGAAGACCATTTATGGACACTTCAAGAATTATAGTCACAGGTCATCCAGATTATGACAAGTATGCAAACGTGGACAGAAAAGAAATTAAAAAAGAAACAAGGAAAAAATTGGGCGTTGGCGAAGAAGATTTCCTGATCGTATATTCCGGCCTACTTCCACCGCAAACACCAGAGGTTCTTGAACATCTTGTTGAAAATTTGAACCAATTTGGATCCCAGAAAAACTTAGTCTTATTACTTTCAAGACATCCAAGAGACACACATTCCGAACAAGAATATGATAAGGTTCTGGCAAACCTTAAAGGAAGAGTACTGAAACAAGGAGACATTAACTCTGATGATATTGGCTTCGCCTGTGACCTTTTGATTGCCCCAGGGCCTTCTACAGAAGCACTAAAGTCTGCTTATCGCAGAGTTCCGTCTATGCTCATCTTTACTGAATTTGACGCATCACAATTAACAAATGATAGTTTGCCAATCACACTTAGAGTTGGAGCGAGTGAAGGTATTTTTGACTATCAAGATATAAAAAATGGTTTGGAGAAGCTAATTAACGACAATGCCTACAGAGAACAAATCATTGGGAAAATGAAGCAGTATTTCAATTCTGACGGACACTCTACTCAAAGGGTGGCGGAAGTCATAAAAAAAGCTGAAAAATGAAAATAGCTTTAGTGCATGATGACTTCAATCTACTAGTATTTTTGTTTAGGCTGTGAGGATAGGACAATTCACACTCTACACGAACCAACTTTTTAAGTCAATTATCAAAGTTGTCTAGTCTCTTGACAAGGCTGGAAAGGAGACCCTATAATTGCGACCTATGATGGACAGATTCAGAGGATCTCCTGCTCCGGCGAAAGAATCTCCCAGCCCAACACCTAAAGGTGGAAACGAACTCCTCACGCTCGAAGGAGTAAATACCGCTCGCATACACGAGACTATCCAAAATTCACCCGGAGAGTTAATTTTTTATACAGTACCCCACGCAAGTTTAGAAGTTGGAGTTCTTGGGGAGTCAAATGGCCTAAAAGAAGTTCAAGACGACAGACCATATTCAGGCTGGAAAAACGCAGAGGTACCCGTAGAAAGAGGGCTTATTTATGGTTTTGTGGTTGTTGATACAGGAAGGCACGTAGAATACGCAAGCCAGACGAGTGAGATGGATGGTGTTATGAGAACTCACATACCCGACGATAGAGGAAGCGTTTCACATTATACTCACGATCGCGGATTGACAGTGGTCACGAATGGAGATTTAGGTCAAGCAAGAAGAAGAATTGAAAAATGGGACTGGATTTTAGCAATAGGAAATGATGCTGTCGTCTCTTCTGCATTAGCCTTAACCGAAAAAGAGTTAGAAGATAGGCCTGACTACATTGGTTTCCAGGACAGTCACGGACTATTGCTTTTGTCAGCAATAAAGGAACTAGGACTAAATTGGCGTTCGCCTAAAGGTAAGAATAGACAACAAGACAGGTTTATGGAAAAAATGGAAGATAAGGTAATTGATCTAGGTGTTGTGCCTGTTGTTGCACAAAAACTTGGTTGGGACAGGACAAAAGATGGTAGCAGGCAATACTGGCAACTAGAAGAAGAAAGAATTGCTAGGCGCCTTGGGGTTTTCGACCTACCATTCGATAAAGTTCGAGCAAGAGTTATGGCCACGCTACCTGAAATAGCAGGAGCATCCGAAAGAAAAGAGCAGCAGGAATATAATGCTTCACTTGCAAGTGGAAATTACCAAGAGTTTGTAAATACTTCTATAGATAATATCCTCACAAATTACTTGGGCGTCAAAAGAGAGTCACTTCAAGTTTAGTTCACCCTAAAGTCATCCAAATTCTTTGCTAAAATATAAGGGACTTTTGGTGTTTCCGGTGCTTCATTTGCTCCGGGCAGTCTGCTTATTGGGTGTTCATCAACAAGTATCTGCAAATCCTTGGATACCAGTTTAACGTACCTCAAATGTGTTGCAAAATTGGTATGCCCGGCAAATTTCATTATCATTGTTGTGTTCATATTCGACCTCACCGCTTCGGTGATCCAGTACCTCCGGAATGTGTGTAAAGTAAAAGCCTCATTTATTCCCAGGGTGGCCATTCGTTTTTTCAACTCATCGGAAAACACCGCCGCTCCACAACGAGTGCCATTGCGGCTCTGAAAAATCCACTCGTCTCTTTTTGCTTTGCGCTCACCAAACCACCCACGAAGATCGTCTCTCAAGACTTGGGGTAAAGGTAACGCCCGAACGAAAGAACCTTTTCCAATAATTCGAACTTCATTGTTATTGAAGTCAATATCACCAACTTTCAGATTTAATGCTTCAAAACGTCTTAAGGCAAGTGAAGCGAGCATTTTAAAGAACAAGTCATACTTTTTTGTGTCCAACCATTTAAGATATTTATTTACCAGCCTCTGGCAATTTATTACATCGAGAACCTGTCTCGTTGTTGGGATAAAGGGGTTAAAAGGCTCTCTCCTCATTGCACGTAAGTAATAGTGAAGTTCTTCCTTAATCAATTTCTCGTCACGAAGGAAAACACAAAAGTCTTTCAAAGTGCAGATTGCCGAGTTCACTGTGTTCGGTCTGTGCTTTTTCTGGTAGTAGGTAATAAATTGGTTCAAATTCTCGCGGTTTACGTGTTTACTTCTAAGCCAACGCTTAAAGTAAGTAATGTTTTGACCGTGCCTCTCTATTGTGGCAGGCGCCAAACCTCTCCTTCGAAGGCTTTCGGAATACTTGGCAGTATGTCTAACGTATAACTTCATAATAAAAACCCTCGCCTCGGGGACAGCCAAAACGAGAGTTTTTATTTGTCCCCGATTTTTGCCTTTAAAAAAAGGACGGTAATTTGTCTAGGCCAGAACAAAAAGTTCTGATTGTCTAGGCAAGTTACCGTCCTATCGAAAGGGTTTGGAGTTGCTAGGTTATCTAATTATTATGTTAAGGGCTGAAATTGTCTCAAGTCAAATTTTTGTAAATCTTCCTACATAAACAATAGTTTTTGCTATTGGTGAGATGCGGTGAACTTAGAAATTTTTTTCTCTATTCCGTCAAGCCTCTTGGTAATATCGGAGGCGTCATAAGAATCTAGCCAACACCTGCTTAGAAATCCCATCGAACTACCGACTTGAACGGGTATGCCACCTGCCCATACACCATTTATCACTTTTCCTAAAAAGACTTTCACATCCTCCGGTGATTCTATTTTTACATTCTTGCCGTATATACCTCTAAGACGCCTGTTCTCCCCGCCCTTTTGAGAGGCAAATAGGGCATTGTCGGCTTGATTTGGATCGTGCCGGAAGCAATAATCCTTGCCTTTTTGTGCAAAGGCTCTGCATTTTTGGTTATCACCGAGTAACTTTTGACATTTCATTATTCAGTTTCAAGTTTAGGTTCCGGTACGCAAAATACTATTGCTGAAAAGCCTGGCTGGTCAATACCTTTTGGCTCTGCCACTTCAATTCTGCTACCGTCTTTTCCTAAATAGAATTTGCCATTTTCTTTGATATAAAAAGGCACTGGTTTAAAAGATGTTTGTTCAGTGGCTATCAACTTATCAATTTTCTTATTAAGTTGTTTAATTTGTGTGGCTCTCATACTACTTAGTTGTTGTGGGGTACTGTTTATTTTTACGCCCACCTAAAATTATCAAGGCTGATTTTATCTCTTGTCAAATTTTCGAGGAAATTATTTGAAAAGGTCTCGAAGAGGGACTTTGAGCGTCTTTGAAATTCTTTCTAAAGTTTCCGTAGAAGGATTTCTTTCTCCACGCTCAATGTATCCAATATAAGCCCGATTTAGACCTGCTTCTCCGGCAAGATCTTCTTGCGTGACACTCTTCTCTTCCCGGATCTTCCGGATTCTTTTACCTATTTTTTTAGAAACTGCGGATACTCTCACTATAACAACAGTTTCGTAGAATCTTTACTGACAGTCGACTTACTGGTAGTATAGATTTGTTTAAGCAAACGATGAAGAAGTTTTATCCACATTTTGATAAAAAAATACATATCTATTTTGAGTTTTTGAAAGGTGTACTTGTTGGAGGATTCCTGGTATCTACAATTTTTCTACTACAAGACTTTACTTGCCTAACTACTGGCGTTTGTATTGAAAAAGGGAGTATAGGTGAAAGCCCTCAATGTGAAACTGATAACTTTGGCCGCTTTGGAGAAAAAATTAGGGATTGTAGTACCGGCTATGACACCTGGATAATTTCACGAGGAGAATACATCGCAAGTAACATTAAGTTTGGTTTCGTAGTTGGCTCTCTGGGGCTCGGAATAATTCTTGGGGGAATTTTAGCAGAAAGAAAAAGAAGAAAAATGTTTTATGAGTAGTCAAACAAATTTTGAGCAATTTGTTAAAGACTTGTCCGAAGTTAGCCAAAAATCAGAATGGGAAATTCTACACTTGCAAGCGCAAACTGCCGCCAAAATGTACCGATTTGCAACAAAAGACTTAGAGGCGCTTGATATAGCGATACGCAGGAATGGCCAGATAAAAATATACAAAACAGATAAACGGGTTAAAATCACAAAAAAAGTAAGGCAACTTATTGTCTGGGCAGTATATAGAACAATGCAAAATACAATTTTTCCAAACCCTAAAGTAAACTAGAAGAGTATGAAAAAACTTTACCTTGATATTGACGGAGTAATCCTAAATAAAGACCTCTCACCGGCAAAACATCTCAAGGAGTTTCTTCAAAGCATACTTTTAAAATATGATGTATATTTTTTGACTACCCATTGCAAGGGAGATGCTCAATATACGCGTGACTACCTATCTCGGTTTTTAGATCAGGAGATAATAGACCTCCTCAAGAGCGTAAAACCAACCACATTCGACAGGTTGAAGACAGAAGCGATAGATTTTAATTCGGAATTCGTTTGGTTAGATGATTATCTGTTCGATTCTGAGATTAAGGAACTAAACGAACACCGCACTAACAATAGTTGGATAAAAGTTGATTTAAAAAATGACCCCAATTTCTTAAAGAACGTTCAACTTTAACAGCGCCTCAACAGAAAGTGCTAAAATTGCCGTGAAAAGCCTATAAATGATTAACAAAATTGTCATACACAATTACAAAATCTTCGACGACTTCAATCTTGAACTAAATCAGGATCTAAATATTATTGTTGGAGATAACGAGACTGGAAAGTCTACGCTTCTTGAGGCGACGCACCTAGCGCTTACAAAAAGACTCAATGGCAGGTTTATTGAGAGTGAGTTTTCTCCTTATCTTTTTAATAACAAGTCGGTTAGTCAATTCTTAGACGCTCTTAAAAGTGATCACAAACCAGCCCCGCCAGAAATATTTATTGAATTATATTTCGATGATAATCCCGATCTTGCATCATTTAGGGGTAGTAATAATTCTCTTCGCGAAGATCAAATTGGGATAAGGTTAGAAATAGTTTTTGACGAAGACTTTAAGGAAGATTACGAGAAACTTTTAGTAGATCCTGCGGATATAAATCTGATTCCGATTGAATACTATAAAGTTAACTGGCGTACATTCGCCGATAACCCAATAAACTCACCGAGAGGAATACCTATTAACCCTTCATTTGTAGATGCGACAACGATCCGATTACAAAGTGGTACTGATTATTATTTGCAGAATATTATCAATAACGAATTAGAAGTAAATGAAAGAGTCGCATTAAATGTTGCTTATAGAAAATTGAAAGAAGAGTTTGCGAAGGAAAATTCAATTTCGGCAATCAATAAAAGGCTTACCGAGAGCAAGGGGTTAGTCACTGACAAACAACTTTCAGTGGCAATAGACTTGTCACAAAAGGCAAGTTGGGAGTCAAATATAGTGCCACACCTCGATGACCTACCTTTCCAATTTGCGGGTAAAGGGGAACAAAGTTCTCTTAAGATTATGCTAGCGCTAGATAAAAAAGTAGATGATACGAATATTGTGCTTATTGAAGAGCCGGAAAATCACCTTTCATACACAAGAATGAACGTTTTGATAAATAAAATAAAAGAAAAATGTGCAGACAAACAGATAATAATTGCAACGCACAGTTCGTTTGTATTAAACAAACTAGGCTTAAATAAACTCATTCTAGTCAGGAATGGTCGAGAGTCACGATTTAAAAATTTGCCGGATGATACGCAACAATATTTTAAAAAACTTTCAGGTTATGACACCCTTAGGCTGATCCTCACAAAAAAAGCACTTTTAGTTGAAGGCCCGTCTGACGAACTTATTGTGCAAAAAGCGTATCTTAACAAGCACAAAAAGTTGCCGATTGAAGATGGAATTGATGTTATCAATGTTAGAGGTTTATCCTTCCTAAGATTTTTAGAGATAGCAAAAGAACTTGAGATAGAAGTTGCGGTTGTAACTGACAATGACGGGAACCACGCTCATAAAGTTGAAGAGAAATACAAAAACTATGTTAGTTTGCCCAAAATCGGCATTTTTTACGACAAAGATGATTCTGCTAAAACACTAGAAACACAAATCGTGAAGTGTAACGAAATAAATATACTAAACAAAATATTAGGACAATCCTATAAGGACAAGGCACAGTTGTCGGAGTATATGCAGGAAAATAAAACCGAATGCGCACTTAAGTTGTTCGACACTCAAGAAAAGTTTGAAATTCCTAAATATATCCAAAATGCCGTCGAGTAAAAATAGAGTCGTAATTGCTTCTGCTGGAGGAAGAAAAACCACTTATATTATTGAGGAAGCATTAAAAAAAACTGAAGAGAAAATTCTTATTACAACATACACATTAGAAAATTTAGATCAGATTAACTCTTATTTAATTGAGCAAAACGGGCACGTACCAAAAAATATTACCGCTTTGTCTTGGTTCACTTTTTTATTAAGAGATGGGGTTAGGCCATATCAAAACTATATGTTAGCAAATAAAAAAGTTCGGTCAGTCGACTTTCAATCTAGGCCAAGCATTTATATAAAAAAGAGTGAGCAGGCTTATTTTATAAATTCAGCAAGTAACATATACAGAGATAGAGTTTCGGACTTTGTTTGTGAAGGGAATAAGGTCACAACAGGTTTAATAATAAAGCGATTGGAAAAGGTTTTTGACTATATTTACGTTGACGAAATACAGGACTTGGCAGGCTGGGATCAAGAATTTGTTGAGTTGCTTCTTCTTTCATCAATAAAAATTACTCTTGTTGGTGACCCGCGCCAAGCAACATATACAACTAATAATGCCAACAAGAATAAGGCGACAAAAGGCAAACATATGAAACAGTGGGTAGATGAACTTAGCAAGAAGGGTATTTTGGATATTGAAGAACGCGTCGAATGTTTTAGATCTAACCAAGATATATGTAATTTTGCCGATCGTTTATTCCCGCAACTGCCAAAATCAGTATCAAAAAACGATGCAAGGACAGGCCACGATGGGATTTTCTTTATTAAACCCAAAGAGTTGCCTTCATACTTTGCTAAATACAAGCCCAAAATACTTAGATGGGACAGGAGAAGTGATACACTTGATTTTCCAGCAATGAACATCGGACTATCAAAAGGCAGAACCTTTGAAAGGGTAGTTATATTTCCCACAAACCCAATGAAGGAATATTTAAGGACAAAAGATATAGAAAAAGCCGGAGATATTTCCAAGTTATACGTAGCAATTACAAGAGCAAAACATAGCGTCGCTTTTGTTATAGGATAACCAAATTTTTATGCAAACTGCTGGTAATAAAGCACACAAAGCCAAAATGCCTCAGCAACGAAAACCGACAGAGCAGGAAATTAAAAACTTCACCGAATTTATCGACCTTTTACGGGAAGAGACGGAAAGGCAAAAGCATATGTCCGAAAAGGAAAAAAAGGACAATGCAATTAAGATGGGGGATATTTATTATTAAGACTCTCGAAGATGAAGGGTCTTTTGTGCTGGCTCTTTGTCTACTGGCGCAGGTTTTAAGTTTAACGGGTGGGATTCAATAACATTTTTTAAATCATCAACAACAAGGTGCGTATATTTAAGAGTTGTATTCAGGCTTGCGTGGCCTACAATTCTAGCAACTTTTAGTGCCGGGGCTTCAGCCTTTATCAACTCCGTAATGAAACAATGGCGAAGCAAGTGCAAGTGGACTCGCTTTTTAATGCCAAGGATCTTTGCTCTAGTTTTCATCTCATTGATAAAAGTGTGAGCCTCGATCCTCCTGCCGTCTTTATGAAAGGACTTAAAAAGAGGCTCTTCTGGTTTTGCATTGCGGTTTTCGATCCAATCCTGCAATCTGATACCGAGTTCAACTGGCATTGGGATGATTCTCGGCTTGTTAAACTTCGCCTCTCTAATCCTTATCACCATTTCATCAAAATCTAAGTCACCAGTGTTTAAATAAACGGTTTCTGACCGCCTCATACCCGTGCAGGCGACAAGTTCAAAGAAAAAGTCGTAATATCGCCTGTCTAGGTAGTTGTGCCATCTGTCATACTCTCTTGGGCAGTCGATAATTGCTCTGATTTCCGCAATTGTTAGCAAATCGGGAAAAAAGGCCGGTAATCTCATAGACTTTATGCAGTGCGAAATGTCGTCGTCTAAAAACCCTTCCTCAAGCCATAGCCACTTTAAAAACTGTTTCATCGAAGAGATAATGGAGTTCACTGAGGCTGTGGCTAAACCTTTAGGATTTCCCAGCCCGTTTGTAGATCTTGAGTCTAAGTTCTTACAGTGGAGGATGTAATCTCGAACGGTATCTTTGTTTATATGCTTACAGTCAATAAAATCCGGAAAGTAGCGCAAATTGTACCAATTTCGCTGAATTGTTTTGTCGCTCATACCCCGATAGCGGTAAAAATCGAAGAATCTAACCAAAAATCTATCGATTTGTGACTTTTTCGCTATTCTGCCCCTTTTTCTGCCCGATAACATATAATAAATTGACTAAAATGATCACTTTTGCAACCATCTTTAACTAAATTATGCTATCCAAACAACCCAAAGTAGCGTTAGTTCACGATGATTTTTGCCAACTAGGTGGGGCGGAAAGATTATTTGCAGAAATCGCCAAAATTTATCCCGAGGCGCCAATTTATACCTCCTTAGTCAATTGGTCGAAAATCCCAACATCAATCAATCCAGACAGAATCCACACCTCCTTTATCCAGCAAATCCCCTTTGCTACAAAATTCTACAAACTGCTTTTACCGCTCTATCCTTTTGCCTTTGAAAGTTTTGATCTTTCAGAATTTGACTTAGTAATTTCATCAACCACCCGTTTTGCCAAAGCTATGATCACAAAACCAAACACCGTTCATATTTCTTATGTAAATAGTATTCCTCGATTTCTTTACAATCAGGACCAAGCAGGCGAGTACCTGCCACACCTTCTAAAGTTTATGCTCAAGCCTTACTTCAAGTGGTTAAAACGGTGGGATAAGGCAGCTTCATCTCGACCAGACCTTTATATAGTTAACTCCCAGAACGTCGCAAGGCAAATAAAGAAAGTTTACGGGCGGGAATCGGAAGTTATCTATCCAGCAGTTGACACAAACTGGTTTAAAGTTAAAAGTTCACAGTTAACAGCAAAAGAGAAAACTGTGAACCGTCAACCGTTAACCAATTACTATCTCGTTGTTTCACGGCTTGTTAAATGGAAAAAGATTGATATTGCCATTCAAGCTACTCAAGAGCTGGGAGTCAGCCTCAAAATTGTTGGCATTGGGCCGGATGAACAAAGGCTCAGAGAATTATTTTCACCCAAAAGTCATCCTGAATTTAATTCAGGATCTGAAAAAAAGATTCTGAAACGAGTTCCCTTCAAAAAATTTCAGGGTAAACAGAATGACAAAAAAGGAATAGTTGAATTTGTCGGATCGGTAGATCGCAAAAAATTAAGAGATCTTTATCAAAATGCCAAAGCTCTGATCGTTACCCAGGAGGAAGATTTTGGTATAGCCATAATTGAGGCACAATCTTGTGGTATTCCGGTAATCGCTTACAAGGCCGGAGGAGCCCTCGAGATTATAAAAGAAGGCAAAACAGGCATCTTTTTCAAAAACCAAAGCCCAGAAGCCGTAAAAGATGCAATTTCTATCCAATCTAAGTTAAAATGGGATATTAGTGCTTGCCGAGAGAATGCTCTAAGGTTTTCAAAGGCAGTATTTGTAAACAGTTTTAAAAAATCGATTAACGATTATGCCGCAAAAAACCACTGAATTAAAAATTGCTTTGTTTTGCGGAGGTTCGGGTTCACGAATGTGGCCAATGAGTAGAAAAGCCTTACCTAAACAGTTTCAACCTCTTATTAAAAACGAGTCGACTTTTGAAATGATGATCAAAAGGCTGACTAAAAAATTCCCTTTCCGCGATATTTTTCCGGTCACAACCCGCGATAACGTGCAGTGGATAGTAAAACTGGCTCCTGAAGTTCCATTGGAAAACATCATAATAGAACCCCAAATGCGCGACACGGCAGCAGCAGTTGGACTAGCTGCCGCAGTTTTGTCTAAAAAATTTGGTAACCCTAACGTTCTTGCCCTTTGGAGCGACCATGTAGTCAGGAATGTAGATCAGTTTATAAATTGTATTGAACTTGCAAATGAAACGGCAGCTCAAAGCGGCAAATTTGTAGAAATTGGTGTGCGGCCCACATTCCCAAGTGTTGCCCTAGGGTATCTGAAAGTAGGAAAAATGTTGCAACGAACCAACGGATTGGGCGTCTTTGAATTTGTTTCTCAAATAGAAAAGCCTGCCTTTGAAGATGCCAAAATATTTGTTGAAAGCTGGGAATATTTATGGCACATTGGCTATACGCTTTGGTCGGGAGAAAAAATGCTTTCGATGTATGAAAAGCATTTCAAAGAAGGCTATATCCCTATTTTGAAAATACAAAAAGCCTGGGGAACTCCTAATCAGGAAAAAGTACTAAAAGAGGAATATGAAAAAATACCCAAAACATCAATTGATTTTGCAGTCAACTCACATCTTCAGTCAGAGGATCAGGTTGTAATTTCTGCAGATCTTGGTTGGCGGGATGTGGGTACATGGAACGAGTTAAAAGATGAAATGTCCATAAAACCCCAGGACAATATTTTACAAGGTGATATTGTCCATCTTGATCTTAAAGATTGTCTTGTTTATAGCTCGCATAAGGAAAAGATCATTGCTGCAATAGGTGTCGAAGGTTTAATTATTGTAGATACCGAAGATGCTTTACTAGTGGTCCCAAAAGACAGGACTCAGGATGTTAAAAAAATAATTGAACAGTTAAAAGCAAAAAACAAGGAAAATTTTCTTTAAATTTCATTGAATGTTTTACGATTTTACAAAACGCCTAATTGATATTATTGGCAGCTCTATAGCTCTTATAATCATCTCACCCATAATTATTATTTTTATCATTCTACTTAAACTAACATCAAAAGGGCCTATTTTTTATACTCCGCAAAGAGTCGGGAAAGGTGGAAAGCAATTTAAAATGCTCAAATTCAGGAGTATGTTTATGTACCAAATTAATGGTAGATGGGTTCACGCTTTAAAGTATTTAGAAATACATCCAAAATTAAAAAAGGAATATCAACTTAACAGTTTTAAATTACAAAATGATCCAAGAATTACAGAAATCGGGAAAATAATTCGCAGGTATTCCATAGATGAACTTCCGCAACTGATAAATGTTTTAAAAGGAGATATGTCTCTCGTTGGCCCGCGTGCTTATCAGGCTGACGAACTAACACATCAACAGAAAGTCTTTCCAGAAACCAAAAAACACGTTAAAATTATACTAATGGCTAGGCCTGGGGCATCTGGTCCCTGGCAGGTCTCTGGTAGATCATTTATTAACTTTGATCAACGAGTTGGCATGGATGCGCAGTATGTACAAAGGAGATCAATACTTTATGATATCTGGATTATTTTAAAAACTCCTATATCTATGCTTATAGGAATAGGTGCAGTATAAAAAATTATGAAACGTAAAATACTATTTATCGTAGTTTTAATTATTATATTTTTTGGTTTTTTTGCTATTTCGGCAGGTTTGTCTGCTAAAGCCGGTATAACATTTGCCAAAAAAGCTGCTCAAGCGGTAAAACAGCAAGATCTGGAATCAGCAAAAACAAACTTACAAAACACCAAAAAACAACTAAAGAACTCTCAAAAATCTTTAATAGTTTTAACTCCTCTTAGGATTATTCCGCTTGCCGGTTGGTATATAGCAGATGCCCAGCGGGGTATAAGTGCTGCTGTATCCGGGGTAAGTGCCGCCCAAACATTAACAGAGGCAATTACCCCATACGCTGATGTGCTTGGACTCAAAGGTGAAGGAGCTTTTTTGGGTGGCACTGCACAGGAAAGGCTAGCGGTAGCTATAGAAACTTTATCTAAGGTCACCCCACAACTTGAGCAAGTAGGGAAGGACCTAAAGTTAGTTCGAGGCGAAATTGATCAAGTACAATCATGGCGTTATCCAAATTTTCTTCCCGGCAAACCTGGTGAAAAAATTAAACTGGCCAAAGATTCAATCGACCAAATAGAAAGTTTTATTGTTGACGCAAAACCCCTAATAGAAGTCCTACCGGATATTATGGGACAAAATAAGGAAAGAAAATATTTAGTCCTCCTGCAAAACGACAAAGAACTCAGGCCTACTGGCGGATTTATAACAGCATATGCAATTTTTCGGGTGAATAAAGGCGATATTCAGTCCGAAGGATCTGAAGATATTTATCGTTTGGACGCATCACTCACAAAAAAACTTCCCGCCCCAGCCCCCATAAAAAAATATTTGCCAAGCGAAAAATACTTAAATCTACGCGACTCCAATTTGTCACCAGATTATTTAGCCTCAATGCAGCAGTTTGAACAGCTTTATAATTTTACTTCTGGCAAAAAAGATATTGATGGCATAATTACTTTAAACACCCAATTTGTTCTAAATATGATGAAAGCTTTGGGTCCGATTGAAGCATTAGGGACAAAATTTACCACGGACGAGGTGAGTGCATGCGGTTGTCCGCAAATAATCTATGAACTGGAAAAATATGCAGACGAACCGGTTGCATTTGAAAAAGGTGACAGAAAAGGCATAATCGGCGTTTTGATGCAGCAAATGATGGCAAAAACCTTTGCGGCTCCAAAGTCGGCATGGCCTAACGTATTTGGTACAGTAATTTCTTCCCTACAGCAAAAAGATATCCTCCTTTATCTAAAAGATCAAAAATCTCAATCAGCAGTTGAAAAAATCAATTTTGCAGGTCGCATATATGATTACGATGGTGATTATATCCATATTAATGAGGCTAATTTTGGCGGAGCCAAATCAAATATGTACATAGAAAGCAAAGTTAAACAGGTTGTAACAAAAGGTAAAGACGGAAAAATTAATGAAAAATTAACAATTGATTATAAATATCCCAGGGCAGGTGACAATTGCAGTCTTGAGCGAAAAGGTGGCTTGTGTCTTGCAGGAATTTATAAAAGTTGGATTAGGATATATGTTCCTAAAGGTTCGACACTTATAAAAGCTTCGGGTACAGAGGTACCAATAACTGCAAGTGAAGACTTAACCAAAACTGTTTTTGAGGGCTTTTTTACATTGCGCCCTCAAGGTACCGGCAAAATAGAAATTGAATATTCTGTTCCACTTAAGCTTGATAAAACATATAAACTCCTTATTCAAAAACAACCGGGTGTTGCCAAGCAAACCTACGAAATCGACGCCTTCGGCAAAAAACAAAAAGCTTTTCCGTTTACAGTCGATAAGCAGTTCGAAGTCAAACTTTAACATGTATCTTTCTACCCAATGTGTCGTTTTAGCCCGAAGAAATTTTGGTGAAGCAGATAGGTTATTAACAATCTACACAAAGGATTTTGGCAAGCTTACTGCTCTGGCAAAAGGTGTTAGACGTCCAACTTCCAGAAAGTCCGGGCACTTAGAACCAGGATCTTGGTGCAAAATTTTTTTAGCCAAAGGTAAAAATATAGATATTTTGACAGAGGTCGAAGTTCAAAAAGCTTACGGAATTGAAAACTTTTCCCAGGAAAAAGCGGTCAAAATTTATCACCTCTTAGAACTTGTTGATCATCTTACTGTTCAAAATCAGAAAAATTCGCAGGTTTTTAATCTTCTTATCAATTTTTTACGTTTGGTAGAAATCAATGATAATTTTAATTTAATCTCTAGCGTTTTTAAAATTAAACTTCTTAAAATCCTCGGTTTCTTTTCAGCCACAAACCTAAAAAGCTCCAAAGCTAAAGACCTTTTAAATATTTTAGAAATGCAAGATTTTAACAAGATCAGCACAGAAACTAATTTATCTAGTCAAAGTTATTTGAAACTTTTGACGTTTCTTGATAGCATGATTGAAAGTGTTACAGAAAGAAAATTAAAAACAACCAGATTTTTAAATGGACAATTCTAAAAAAAATATTTATATCATTGCCGCAATCGCCCTAGCCATAATTATTGCGGTCGTTTATTTTCTTTTTATTCATCAAAACAAACCTAAAATCACTAAAACCGAAGATGAACAAGCCGAACAAAAGCCAATTAGCGATATTGAAATTGCAAAAAGACCATTTGTCGCTCTCTCTCCGGACACTTCCGGCTCGACAATACAAGTTTCAATCCAAAATATGAATTATTTCGATACAATCGAGTATGAAATTACCTATCTTGCCGATAATCCCCAAATCCCAGGTGAAAAGATACAGAGGGGTGCCACTGGTTCGGAAATAAATACAAAAGACGAAAAAAATATCAAGTCTGCCCCATTAGGAACAGGGTCTAAGGGAGTTTTTAGCGCAGATAAAGGTATTTCTGAAGGAAAATTGACACTGCACTTAATAAAAAATGGCGTCGAATACTTATCCGAAACCAACTGGGATCTTTACAAAGTCGGCTCAAAGGCGAGCGAACTTAAAGACAGGTCAGGCAATTTTAGCCTAAAATTACCGTCTCTTGGCAAAGATTACTGGATCATAGTATCAGACACCGTTGGAGTTCCACCTGGTTATAACTTTGACCTCAACAGCGTAAACTTGCCCGTCTATGGGGTGTTTTCACTTGACGTTAAATATCCAAAACCAGCAACCCTCAACTACAAAATTACAGAAGGCCAAACACCTGACCTCTATAAATACAATAGAGTAGATTCAAGTTGGAATAAGATTGATAGTAATTTCGACGTGTCCACAAAAACCGTCAATGCCTCAGTTGATTCTTTCGCCACATTTGTGGTGGTTTCTTCAAAATGATTAGCCTTGAAAAACTAGTTTCTCTCGCAAAACGCAGAGCCGTTTTATTTAATAAAACGAGCCTCGCCTTTTTAATAAATATATGACAGATAAAAACCAAACAGTATCAATGGATAAAATTGTCTCATTGGCAAAAAGGCGGGGTTTTATCTTTCCAGGCTCAGAAATTTACGGCGGTCTTGCCGGTACTTGGGATTATGGTCCACTTGGAGCTCAGTTAAAACAAAATATTAAAAAAGAATATTGGCTTTCTATGACAAGACACAGAGATGATGTTGTGGGCCTTGACGCAGCTATTTTAATGAATCCAAAAGTTTGGGAAGCATCTGGCCATGTGCAGGCTTTTACAGATCCTCTTGTCGAGTGCAAAATTTGTCACTCAAGATTAAGATCAGATCAGGAAGAGGAAATCACCAGTCATGAAAAAAATCACAAGGGAAAAAAAGTTGAATGGACACAGCCTCGCAAATTTAATTTACTCGTTGAGGCAAAACTTGGCATAGTCGAAGACGACAAAACAAAAGTATATCTTCGGGGTGAAATAACACAAGGAGTTCATGTGAATTTCAAAAACATTCTCTCTTCAACCCGCCTTAAAATACCCTTTGGTGTGGCACAAATTGGCAAGGCTTTTAGAAACGAAATCAATCCGGGCTATTTTACTTTTCGCTCTCGTGAATTTGAACAAATGGAACTGCAATATTACATCAAACCGGATGATTCTCAGTCTAAAAAATGGTACGAATATTGGAAAAAAGAACGTTTGGATTGGTATTTGTCACTTGGAATGAAAAAGGAAAATTTAAGGTTTCGCCAACACGAAGAAGATGAAAAAGCCCATTATGCGAAGGACGCCTGGGATATAGAATATAATTCGCCCTTTGGTTGGAAAGAATTCGAGGGAATACACCATCGGGGTGATTGGGATTTGCGTCGACATCAGGAATATTCTGGCCAAGATATGACTTATTTTGATCAAGAGTCGAATGAAAAATATTTGCCTTACATTATTGAAACCTCCGGAGGAGTAGATCGGGCAGCACTATTTTTTCTTTTGGACGCCTATTGTGAAGAAGGAGATAGGATAATTTTAAAACTGCATCCTAAGCTGGCACCTAATAAAGCTGCTGTTTTCCCTCTTCTTGCCAATAAACCAGACTTAGTTAAAAAGGCAAAAAGTATCCTCGACGATTTAAAAAAAGATATACAGGTAGATTGGGACGACCGTGGTAATATCGGCAAGCGTTATTTTGCCCAGGACGAAATCGGAACCCCATATTGTATTACCGTCGATTTTCAAACTTTAGAAGATGATACGGTGACAATACGGGATCGCGATAGCGCCAAACAAAAAAGAATTAAAACTACCGAAGTTAAAAAAGAGTTATTAGCCAAACTTTAATTTCCAGAAGTAATTGTTGTGTGTCTTGCACCAAAAAAATAATCAGAATCTTCTGAAACTGGTCCACCCTCAATAACCATATTGGCTGTTTCCGGTTTTAAATAACCTTCTTGTATGCTGCACTGGTCATTATTTACTCGTTCACCTTTTTTAGTATCAAGATGCTTATTACTTACACATACTTTTATAAAACCCTTTACCGCAGGGTCTTGTTCAACTACTGTTCCGTCAGGCAAAGTAATTTTTACAGGTTCAAGCAGTTTAGCGTCAACAAGAGTACCTGTAACTTTTTCCTGAACATCTCCGCGAACTTCAGTCACTAAAAATCTTTCTGAGGCTAATGCTGCTGTTGCTCCTACTCCAGCAATAATAAGAGGAGTTTTGGTTCTTTTCCATGTATTTTTTGCGACATCTCTGCCCCTACGTAAACCGCTAGCGGCAAATGATTTAATTGAACTGGTTTTTCCTTCTTGCTCAAGATTCATCGCCAAAATATATCATATTGTCATGGATTTGTCAACTATAGGTCTTAACAAAGTAAACAATTGAATATTTTACGAAGGGAGATCGTCTTGTACCGATTTAACAAAATCAAGTAGTTCTTGCGCTCGATCTGTATTTAACGGTTCAAGGATAGGCTCAAAATGAAAAGATGATGTCTGTTGAAGATTTCTATAAGAATAACCACTAAATTGGTTTCCGTATGAATTCTTTCGAATCATGTATCTATCTTCAGAACCTTCAAAAGAAACATTGACACTTTTGACTTTTTTCAAATTTCTACCGGATCCGATATACACCCCAATAGGTGTTTCGCCTGAAGTTAATGTGTGCCTAACTACTCTTCGTCTTCTTATGGGAACGAACGCCCATTCTTTTTTACCATTTTTCTCTAAAAGGTCAACACAGGATTTGAATATTTCACCACTAATCTCACTCACTTGTGTCTGCTCAGCTATATATTGACGTGCCTGCTCAACTAATGCCATGCCGCGGATTATAATACAAGTCTTTTTAAATGTCAAATTACTATAGGTATTATTTTAAGTCAATTTTAGATAAGATTGAAATATTTAAAATAAACGATAGATTTCTATAATTCAGTTTTATTTATAGCTTGAAGAGCATGCGTGTGGACAAGGCCGTTCGATGCAATGATATCTTTAGAATCTACACTAATCAAGTTGCCGGCAAAATCACTAACCTTTCCTCCCGCTTCTTGAATTATTATAATTCCAGCTGCATAATCCCAATAGTTGAATCTTGTTTTATAATAGAAATCTAGTTTTCCCTCCGCCAGTTTTGCTAAATGTAATGCAGCACTGCCAAAAATTCTAATATGACGAACCTGAGAGCAGATTTTATATAGTATCTTAAAATTTTCAGCACGAGTTTCTAATTTTGACGAATTATCAGTTGCAGCCAAACAATTTATTAAATCGCTCTCAGTAGAAACCGATAATTTTTCTCCATTTAAAAACGAACCCCTTGATTTTTCGGCTACATACAATTTATTGAGAATAGGTTGATATATTAAACCTAAAACGAGGACACCTTTATGGCTCAAAGCAATAGAAATACAAAACTCTTCTATTTTTCTTGAAAAATTTATTGTGCCGTCGATTGGGTCAATAATCCACAAATATTCTGATTTACGTAATTCTTCTCCCATCTCTTCCGACAGAAAACTATGGTCTGGAAAATGCTGTTTTATTATGTTTAAAATGATTTTTTCAGACTGCAGGTCTCCCTCTGCTTGAATATCTACCGTATTTTTCATTTGAAACTTAATATCTTTTTCTAAGAGTTTAAGAAGTACTTTGCCAGATTCTTGAGCTGCCTCAATAGCAACTTCTCTTGGAGTTTTCATTTTAATCAATTATAACAAGTTCTAAAATCGTACGAAGGGCTCAGCACAAGTGTACTTTAATAGCACTTTTTTTATATACTCTAACCATTATAAAAGTATTCTTTTAAGCTATGCCAAATATTGAAACCGCAAGACTAGCCAATAATATTCTCACTAAAGAGAAGCTAGGCCACTCTTGGTCGGAATTTATGCCTGCTTCCGAGTTGTTTGATGGTATACATGGAACAGTCCATTATATTGGCTGCGGAAACGATTATTCAACCTTGTTTTTATTCGAAAACGCCTCAAAATATGTTCATCAAGACCGACACTTTGGAAATTTGCAACAAGGTCTTAAACGAATGGACAAAGACGGAATTATTTCAGATTTTACACTAGTTGAAATGCAAGAAAACAAAACAGTTTCACAATTTAAACATAACGGGAAAGCGAAAACCTTTATAGAAATATATGGACCACCACTACCAGGTATGCCCCCACAATATCATCTCCCACCATCTAAGGAAGAATCAGAAGCTTTAAAAACCCACGTCAAAAATATAGAGGCTAGTCTTATAATCCCAAATCCTGGTGATGTCGCGTTTACTACACCCGATGAGATAAAAAATTCTTTGGACGCAATTTATTTTTTCGGCATGCCATACCCTAATTCCATTAAAATCATGCAAATTAACATTTTGCCTTATTTAAAAATGGAAGGTTTATTTATTGGCCCATGCTTTAAAAGTAAAACGGAAGAATTGGGCTTAGAATTTTCCTCAGATAGTGTATACAAAAAGGTCAAGCAATTCGGTTCGGAAGAAATACAATCTATTATAAATTTTACAATAGATCAGTATAGAAATATTTTAGAAGAGGAATTAGATTCATAATATATATCCGAATGTAATCTTGAATTAAATTCAATAAACTGACCTTGACTTTATGCTAATAAAAAGTAATTATTAAAGTAAATTTTTTAATGTCCTCCAATTTTAACTTCGACTCAGACGATAAACCCCACGATCATTGTGGCCTTGCAGGAGCAGTTGTACAAAAAGGAGTAAATTCCACGAACATAGTTATAGAAATGGGCAAAGCCCTACAACATAGGGGCCAAAATGGTGGAGGAGTGGCCGTAAAAGCAAAAGGAAAACTTCTAAAAATTTACAAAAAAGCCAAACCCTTCAATGAGATTTTCAACTCAATTAGTGTAGTAGAAGACAGAGCTTTGCGTGGTGAAATAGCCATAGCACACCTACGTTACCCAACAGAGGGTTCTTCTAGGCAAAATTGTGACGCACAGCCTTTTTATGCTGCTTACGGAGGCTGGGAGCTGGCACTTGGGCACAATGGAAGCATTGTCGACCTTAAACATCACAGAAGAAAACTTAACAAATACGGAATTAAAACAGATTCAGATTCCGATTCTGAAATTCTAGCCTGGCTTATCGTCACTGCTTCAGGCGCAACCTGGAAACAAAAAATTTCCTCCGCACTTTCCGATGTTAAAGGCGCCTATTCACTGGTAATGGTCACCAACGACGATAAACTTCTTGCGCTTCGTGACCCTTGGGGGGTAAGGCCATTGGTTTGGACCCAAGACAATGGACATATTTTTGTTGCTTCCGAAACATGTGCCTTAGACAGGATTAATATTAGACACAGCAAAAAACTTGGTGCAGGTCAACTTTTAGTTGCAGACAAAGACGGAATTTCCATATCAGATTATACTCATCCTCAAAAACAAAGCTTTTGTGTTTTCGAAAAACTATATTTTTCCCATGAAACTTCAAGTTGGGATGGGGTTATCGGTGAAAATAGAGAATCCTTAGGCAAGGAGTTAGCCAAAGAAGAAATAATACGAATAAAATCAGGAGATATCAATAGACAAACATTAGAAAACATAGATTACGTTGTGGCCGTTCCGGACACAGCTCGTCCAGGCGCTCTTGCCTTTGCCGAAACATTAAAAAAAGGGCTTAAAATACCAAACATCAAATTCCATTATTTTCGCGGGCTTGTCAAGGAAAGATACGATTATGCCAAACGAAGCTTCATAGAAGACGATCCTTATTTGCGTACAAAACATATCGAAAAAAAGTTTTTTATTTCTCCCTCTATCATAGGTAAATCAATATATCTTGTGGATGATACCGCTGTCAGACTTAACACATATAAAATTCTCGTTGAACACTTGCTCAGAATTGGCGTAACCGAAGTCCATTGCCGCTTTCTTGCACCAAAATTTATAAATCCCTGTTTTTTGGGTGTCAATATTGGGTCTCGAAGCGAACTGGGAGCAGTTAAAAAAGCAGAGGACGGTACTTACAAGGTACTGACAAGCGATGAAATAAAAAAGAAGCTCAATGTATCATCCGTGCATTATCTATCTATGCACGGTCTTGCCTCGGCCCTTGATATGACACTAGAACAACTGGAAACGACTCATTGTACAGGATGCCTGGACTACAATAACCCTTTTGACATGCAGGAATACGACAAAGAATTCAATAAAACCCCTTATGCAAAAACAAAAATAACCAAAGATTTATCTAAAAGTTACATTCAAACCCAAGCTCAGATTTAAACTCATCCAAAATATTTGAATAAATAGTAAATAATGCCAACTTGGGTCTTGACACAGATTATAAAATGGTGAAAAATGGATATAGATGGTGATAAATGGTGAATTTATCATCCACTAATTACTCCAAATGCTAAAGCTGCCTGGAGTATAAAAATCCCGAAAGGGTGAGGTTGTAAGGGGCAAAATGTATCTGGGCAGCTATGTACCTTCATTTGATCTAAAAACACGAAGGATCGCTTTACCAAAAAAAATACGTGATTATCTTGCGACAAGCGAAATCGTTTTATCTTTCGGCTTCGAAAAATGCCTTTTTGGGTTTGATATCCAAACTTGGCAAATTGAGGCAACTAGGCAACTGGCAACACCTCTTACCGAGAAACGCCCACGAGATCTACGTCGCTTCATTTTCGCAAGCGCAACCAATATCAACTTCGATGATCAAGGCCGGTTTGTTATTCCTGCTTCTTACCTTAAATACGCGGGAATAAAAAAACCAGTAGTAATTGGTGCTGGTGATCATTTTGAAATTTGGAACGAGCTAAATTGGCTCAAGGAGCTGTCAAAAATTAAAAGAAGTTCAAGATGAATCAATACCACCAAAGTGTACTAAAAGACGAGGCAATAGATTATTTAGGCGTCAAATCGGGCAAATTATATATAGACGCAACTGCCGGCGGAGGTGGGCTTACAGAGGAAATTATAAATCAAGGCGGAAAAGTTCTGGCAATTGACCAAGACTTTGAGGCAATTGAATATTTAAAAACAAAAAAGTTAGAAAACCTAACTTTAGTAAACGATAATTTTTCGCACATTTACAAAATTGCAAGCGATAACGGTTTTTTAAAAGTAGCAGGAATACTTTTTGATTTAGGTGTTTCTTCGCATCAGCTGGAAAACACAAATAGAGGTTTTAGTTTTCAAAATGAAGGCCCTCTGGACATGCGCATGGACCCTAATGTAAATATTACCGCTTTCGATTTTGTAAATAATTTTGATAAAAGGAGGTTAAATGAAATCTTTCAAAGCTATGGTCAGGAAAAGTTTAGTTTGGCAATTACTGACGCTATTATCAGCGCCCGTCAAATAGAACCTATCCGAACGACTAGTCAGCTTTCAGAAATAGTAAGCGAGGTGTATAGGAAAAAAGGAATTAAAACCAAATTGAATCCGGCTACGCAGGTTTTTCAGGCACTACGAATAGTAGTAAATAGTGAACTTTTAAATTTAAAAGAAACTTTACCGCAGACTTTAGAGTTATTGGAAACAGGTGGCCGATTGGTAGTTATAAGCTTTCATTCGCTTGAAGATGGAATAGTCAAACGATTTTTCAAGCAAACAGAAAGTTTGAAAGTTTTAACAAAAAAACCAGTCGGCCCAAGTAGTTTTGAGATTGAGAGTAATCCAAGATCCAGGAGTGCAAAACTCCGCGCTGCCGAAAAGATAGTGATAAGTAATAAGTGATAAGTGATAACAGCTGAGTTTTAGAAATTAAAAATTAGAAATTAAAAATTTAATTCGTATGCTGCCCATATCTAACTACATATATAAAAAAGAAAATAATAAAAACTTAAAACAAGGATCAATAAAAGTAAAAATAATTTTTATTTTTGTATTTTTACTAACCGGTCTTGTTTTTACTCAGCTGGTCTTCGCCAACAATTTGGCCACAGACGGTCAAAAACTTTCCCAGTATCAAGATGAAATTAGACAACTTGAAAATGAGAATATCACTCTCAGGGCAGAAATTGCCCAAAAATCTTCACTGGTTAACCTTTCTAAAAAAGCAGTTGAGTTGGGCTTTAAGAAACCTTCAAAATTAACTATACTTTAGCTATTGCTAAACAGGCATATGGATAGAGTAAAGATTTTCCAAGTTATCATAATAACAATAGTTATTGCAATCGTTGTAAGGTTGGCTTATTGGCAATTTGTTTCAGATATAGCATCAGAAAACAGAGGCATTTCTCGCGAAATTACACTTCCTTCAACAAGAGGTGAAATTTATGCCTCAGATAATTTTCCCCTTGCAACAAATCAAGAAGCATATATTTTGTATGCCAGACCCAGGGATATCAAAGAAGATTCAGTAAATATAGCCAAAAAGATTGCCCCATATTTTATTTCCGAAAAATTTGCAACCTTAGAAGGCCAAATTTCCCAGGAAGACGAAAAACTAAAAAAAATAGAAATAGAAAATGAAGAAAAACGAATATCCGAACAGTTAAGAAGCGTAAAATTATCCTGGGTTCAAATTGCCAGAAAAGTCACCAAGAATACCAAAATTCAAATACAAAAATTAAATGTATCTGGATTGGGTTTTGAAAGAGATTCAAAACGTTATTATCCGGAAGCATCTATGTCAGCACATGTTTTAGGATTTGTTGGTCTGGACAAATACGGTGAGGATACAGGATACTTTGGACTAGAGGGTAATTACAATACACTACTGAAAGGTAAACCGGGGAGAATTGGTCAGGAACAAGATCCTAATGGATTTCCTATTTTGGTTGGCAAATATAGGCCAGTGGAACCCAAAAAAGGCAATTCAATAGTAACATCCATAGACAGAACCATACAATTTATTGTAGAAAAAAAACTCCAGGAGTCCGTTGAAAAATATGGGGCAAAACAGGGTACAGTCATAGTTTCTGAACCAACAACCGGTAAAATTCTAGCCATGGCAACTTACCCTTCATATAACCCAAATAATTTTAGTGACTTTTCCGAAGCTTTGTATAAAAATCCGGCAGTTGCAGACACTTATGAACCAGGATCCACTTTTAAGCTTATTACAATGTCAGCAGCCATTGATTTATCACTTGTAAGTCCTAGTAGCCAATGCAGCGTATGCTCAGGCCCCAGGCAAATTGGCGGGTTCGAGATATCAACCTGGAATAAGAAATATTATCCAAATTCTACAATGACAGAAGTAATTCAGCATTCCGACAATATAGGTATGACTTTTGTCTCAGATAAATTAGGTATTGATAAATTTAAAAATTATATAGAAAAATTTGGTCTTGGGAAAGCAACAGGGATAGACCTACAAGAAGAATCCCCAGGAGTAATTAGGCAAAGTTCAGACTGGCGCCCCATAGACCTGGCGACCGCATCTTTCGGACAAGGATTAGCTGTGACACCAATACAAATGGTTCAAGCTGTACAGGCAATCGCAAACGGAGGCAAAATGAACAGCCCAACAATTGCCCAAAAAATAATAAATGAAAACGGCGATGAAAAGATCATCGCGTCGCGACAACAGCAAGTCATAGCTCCAAAAACAGCTGCTCAAATAACCGAAATGATGGTCAATGCTGTAGAAAAAGGAGAGGCAAAAGCTTTTGCCCCAAAAGGTTATAGAATTGCAGGCAAAACTGGAACAGCCCAAATCCCTGTTGCCGGCCATTATGACCCCAACAAAACAATCGCAAGTTTTATAGGATTTGCGCCCGCTAATGAACCAAAATTTGTCATGTTGGTACGTTTTACTGAACCTACATCATCCATTTTTGGTTCAGAAACCGCTGCCCCTACATTTTTTAGTATTGCTAAAGAAATATTTAGCTACAAAGCCATATCGCCAAACGAAAAATAAAATGTTAGTATATCTCCATGGATAGTGTTTTGATTAATCTATTTATTAATCCGGAAATTGCCCAAAATCCCCTTTTGTATGCAATATTTACAATAGTTGTGATCTTATCAATCATCATCAAAGGGTTTGCCCTCTATCACTCGGCGCGACATGAAGAAAAATTATGGTTTATCGCTCTATTATTTATTAACACGCTTGGCATATTGGAAATAGCTTATTTATTCTTCCTATCCAAAGAAAAAATGACCATTCAAGAAGTTAATGTTAACTTCAAAAAATTAACAACAAGCCTTAAACAAAAAAATCCATTATCAAAAAGTAAAAACAAGAATTGAATATTCATTTAGCACTTACTTGATCTGAGTGATAAGAAGTCATAAATGAAATTTATGCCTATATAGAGGGCTTTTCGACCAAATTTATTGCGTTCTTTTCTTCATGAACATAGGTTTCAGCAAGACTGCGCGCACGCACAGCAAGGTGCAAGAAAAGGTTTTTATCTGACCTGAGATCAAAATATTTTAAAAGTACCCTCACAGCTTCTTTATCACTATGTGCCCCAGCCGTGCAATCCACCAACTCTCTTGCCAAGCGATTTCTTAAAAAAACTTGTTCCTCTGCATTTAATTTACTCACAAAACAATCAACACTCATAAATTGATTAACCAGTGAATGATATCCGCCCTCAAGATATACCTTTTGCGCTCCTTGATCCAATTCAGCAATAGGTGTGTCATAAATCACTTCCCTAGAATCAGGAAAAAGTTTAGGACCACTGTATCTATTTTCTTCTTTAGACATTTACGGAATTATATCAGAAAATTCAACCAAAAGCAGCCTATAGGAATTGACTTAGTCCAGAAAATATGTTATTCTTAACCAGCCGTCAATCAAGGCGGTTTTATTTATGGAAAGAAATCATAGATACTTTTCGGCCGCAAGTGGAATTGCATTATCATTTGCAGCTGTCGCATCAGCTTGCGGTAGTGAAGCCAAGCCAAAAAATACAGAACCCACTCCCAATTCAACGTCAGCTAGTTGTCTTGAACAGCACTTAGCAACAAGACAAGCAGGAAACATAGAATCAAAAACCATCACAGAAAAGAGGCTAGAAGAGACAATTGAATTTATGAAGTGTTCGTCAATTGAACCTCTAGAATTATTTGCGGAGAAGCTCATGCAATTGAACTCTGGTGGCTATTTAGTGCTCGACAACTTCAGTCGCCCAGATGGTGTAGCCACAGGCGAAATCGCCAGTATAACTTTTTACGGTGGGTTTCCCACACCTAACGACTCATCATATAGAATGACAATTGACCTCAATGAAAATGGTATGTCATATGCCGATTACGCAATATTTCTGTACAAAGAAACGCTTGTTATGACAACATTAAATGAACAAATAAGAAGGGCACCCAATGCAGCCACAAAAATTGCATCTTCCGAAGATAGAACATCGATCGAATGTCTTGCCTGGATAAATACAATAAAAAATGTTGGGATTCCATTAAAAGGGAAAGTTGAAATACAAATAATTAAAGATTCAATAGCAGCATACGAACGCCACGATCCTGAAGGCATAATTGATTGTATAGCTTCGGCTGATCTAAATTAAGCTTTTCTGCTAAAATTAACTTGTTTACCCTTAATGTTTCAAAAGATTAAAAACATTTACCATTATATCCAGGCTTTCATTTCTACACTTTATTTTAATTTTCCCTCAAAACAAATAATTGTAATCGGTGTCACAGGCACAGATGGTAAAACCACAACCGTCAATATGATCTATCACATTTTAAAATGTGCAGGTAAAAAAGTTTCAATGGTTTCATCTCTGGGCGCAACCATTGGTAATATAACAACAGACACAGGTTACCATGTTTCTACCCCCACCCCCTTTCAGATACAGAAACTCTTGAAAGATGCAGTAAACGCCGGATCAGATTATTTTGTATTAGAGGCAACATCCCACGGATTAGATCAAAATCGTCTGGCATTTGTAAAAATTAATGTCGCGGTTGTTACAAATATAACTAACGAACATTTGGATTATCATAAAACCTGGACAAATTATGTCCAAGCCAAGGCAAAATTATTTATAAACGTCGAATATTCAGTTCTTAATAAAGATGACAAATCATACGAATTTCTAAGAAAAAAGGTAAACGGTAATATTAAAACATATGCAATCAATCAGGCAGCCGATATCACTCCAAAAAATTTCTCGATTAAGCTCAAATTAAAAGGTCAATTCAACATGTATAATGCACTTGCAGCCTCAGCAGCAACCATATGTCTGGAAATTCCAAGAGAAATAATACTAAATTCATTTAATTTATTTTCAGGCATAAAAGGCAGGTTGCAAGAAATCAAGATAGGTCAGCAGTTTAGAGCTGTAATAGACTTTGCACATACTCCAAATGGACTTGAGCAAGCTTTAAAAACATTGAATTCAAGCAAATTTAAAGGGTCAAGATTAATTTCGGTGTTTGGATCGGCGGGAGAGCGGGATAAACAAAAAAGGCAAACCATGGGCGAAATTGCCTCTAAATACTCAGATTTATCGATAATTACCTCAGAAGATCCAAGAACGGAAAATCCACTTCAGATATCAAAGGAAATCGCATTAGGATTTAAGGTAAACAAGAAAAAAGAAGGTCAAGACTACTTTATTATCCCAGACCGTACTGAAGCAATTAACTTCGCGATAAAAATAGCAAAAATCAGTGATATTGTGGCATTTTTAGGCAAAGGACACGAAAGTTCTATGTGTATTGGTGATACCGAATATCCTTGGAGTGAAGAAGAAGTCGTTAAAAAGGCAATAAAAGCGCTAAAAAAATGAAAAAAACAAAAAAAGCAAATTTTGCGGCCATAGTTCTTGCTGCTGGTGTTGGCAAAAGAATGCAGTCGAAAAAATCAAAAGTGCTCCATAAAATAAATGGCCAGCCAATGATTCGAAAAACCGTACAAACATTATTGAATGTTTGCCCAAAAGAAATAATTATTGTTGCAAATAACAACAATCTCAAAGATCTCAAAAGTATTCTTGGGAAAAGTGTCAGCTATACCGTCCAATTTAAGCCTTTAGGAACGGCAAATGCTACCCATATAGGCAATGAAGCATTAAAATCAGATTCTCAAAATGTGGCTATTCTTTATGGTGATGACACTGCGTTTTACACGCCGCAAACTTTAAAAAAAGTATTTGATAAACACATTAAATCAAAAGCAAAAATTACTTTTGTTACAGTTTTGAAAAAAGACCCTAAAGGTTTAGGTAGAATTTTGAGAAAAGACGGTCAATTGATTGCAATTATGGAAGAAAAAGATGCAACTCAGGCACAAAAAAAGATTATTGAAGTCAATGATGGATTGTATTTCTTCAATAAAGATTATTTAAATAAGAATCTTAAACGTATCGAACCGTCAAAAGCGACTCAGGAATTATATTTAACAGATCTAATAGCAATTGCACTAAAAGACAAAGCTAAAGTAGAAACTTTCACAATTAGTGACGAAGGAGAATGGCACGGAATAAATACTCAGCTGGAACTGGCAAAAGCTAATTTAAGGCTAAATAATAAGATCCACTTTATGGGTATTGCAGGCTCAGGAGCTTCAGCTGTTGCCTCAATTGCCCAGGCATACGGTTTTGAGGTTACCGGTTGTGATATTCATCCGCATTCACCTTATATGGAAAAAAGCACAATCAAAGTTGAAAATTATCACAGTAATGATCATTTGAAAGATATTGCTTGCCTCATTGTTTCACCGGCGATTACCAAATTTGATCCTCAGAATAGTGAGATATCAGCGGCTAAAAATGAAGGAATACCAACTATCACATGGCAGGAGTTTCAGGGTGCAGTTTTACAAAAAGAGAAATTTACGATTTGTATAGCTGGCGGGTACGGTAAATCAACCACTACAGCAATGATTTCAAAAATACTTATCGATGCCAATATGGATCCAACTTGCGAACTTGGAGCCAAAGTTTTGGATTGGGGAACAAATTATAAGGTGGGAAAATCAAAATATTACATTTGCGAAGCCGACGAGTATTACGATAATTTTTTAAGTTATTCGCCAAATATTGCCATTGTTTTAAACATTGCTTGGGATCATCCTGATTTTTTCCCGGACAAAGAGTCTGTAATTCACTCATACCTAAACTTTATAAATAATTTAGATGACGAAGGAACTCTAATTATTAAGAGTCAAGTATTTGAGCAAATTAAAAATAAAATTAGAAAAGATATCAAAATTAGGCTTATTAAAGATTTTTCAAACGTTAATCTTTCTCTTATTGGAGATTTTAGAGCTGAAAATGCCAATGCTGCGTTAACACTCGCACAGGAATTGAAAATAAACACAAATAAAGCAATCAGTACGCTTGAAACATTCAAAGGGCTAGGTAGAAGGCTAGAATACAAAGGAGAGATTCAAGGTGTTAAGTTTTATGATGACTATGCGGTACAACCATATACTATTTTAAAGACTACAAATGCCCTATGTGACGAATTTACCAAATCGAAAATTACTTTGGTGCTGGAGCCACACACTTTCAGTAGAGTAAAGAAGTTCTTCAAAGAATATGTTGAGGCTATAATGAACACAAAAGTAGAACGAGTAATAATAAGTAACACATTTCCGGCAAGAGAATTTGGTAATTCTGAAAAAGTTTCCAAACAACTAGCTGAAAGCGTTGGCGATAAAAGTATATTTACAGGTACAATTGAACAAACGGCAAAATATATCAAAGCAAATTTAAAGTCGTTTGATATTGTCTGCTCAATGGGTGCGGGTAATGCCTACAAGTTATTTGATCTAATAAAAAATGGATAAAAATAAGGTTGAAGAAATTAAAAATATTATTGGACCGCTAAGAGTTTACGAAAATGAGCTCCTATCAAAACACACTTATTTTAAAATTGGTGGTCCGGCAACACTTTTTTTTGAGGCCAAAAATACAGAAGATTTTATACTTGCTCTAGAAACAGTTTGCGAACTTAAAATACCCTTTATTGTCTTAGGCGGTGGAGCAAATGTTTTGGTTTCGGACAAAGGTTTTGAAGGACTTGTTATTAAAAATCGAACCGATGGAGTAAAACTTGTCGGCATCAAAGGCACAATTGGAAAAAGTGGCACGGGTATTAAAAATGCACTTGTTTGGGCAGCTTCCGGAACGCTTATGAATAGAATCGCACGTTTCACTATTGATCAGGGGCTTAGCGGGTTGGAGTTTTTATTATCAGTTCCCGGTACGGTCGGTGGCGGACTAAAAATAAACTCACACTATGAAGTTGAAAAAGGTGAATTTATTGGAAATTGTCTTGTGAACGCTACACTTTTTGACCCTAATACCGGAAAAATTAATAAAGTCGATCATGATTATTTCGAATTTGGTTACGACCAATCAAAGATCCAGCAAACAGGGGAAATTGTCATAGATGCAACATTTAAAGTTGAAGCATCCCTCACCAAAGAAGCTCTCTGGGAAAAAGCAACATCAGACGTTAAACGAAGGAATGAGCAGCAGCCGCTCGGAGATGCTTGTTCGGGTTGCATTTTTAGAAATATTTCACCGGATGACGCAAAGAGACTGGAAACACCCAATTTGACTACATCAGCCGGTTACATTATAGATAAACTTGGGCTAAAAGGAACAAGAGTGGGTGGGGTTCGAGTTTCTGAACGTCATGCAAACTATATACTCAACATAAATGCTGCCTCAGCATCAGATGTTATAAATTTGATAAACTTAATTAAGGAAAAGGCAAAAAAAACATACGATCTTGATCTTAAAGAAGAAATATTTCTAATAGGAGAATTTTAATCAATGGCAAAATTTATCATTAAAGGCCCTTCAAGTCTTTCAGGCAACATTAAAGTTGCCGGAAATAAAAATTCTGTTTTGCCAATTATGGCCGCATCACTTCTAGCCAAGGATATTTCAACTATAGAAAATGTCCCAATGATTTCAGACGTTGAGGTAATGACGGACCTCTTAAGGCTTTGTGGAGCCAAAGTTACCAAAAAAAATAATTCAAAAATCACAATAGATGCCACCAACATCAAAAAGACCGAATTTCCTGCCAACCTCACCGAAAAACTAAGGGCTTCTGTCATGTTCCTTGGTCCACTAGTAGCACGCGTCGGTTACATTAAAATGGGTTACCCTGGCGGTGACATCATAGGAAGAAGACCGCTCGATACTCATTTTCAAGTTTTGGAAGCACTTGGCGCTAAGATAATAAAGGAAAACGGTTTTTTTGAAGTTAGTGCAGATGGTCTAAAAGGAGCCGAAATATTTCTACAGGAAGCTTCTGTTACCGCAACCGAAAATGCTCTGATCGCCGCTTGTGCTGCTCAAGGAGAAACAATTATAAAAAGGGCAGCCTCAGAACCACATGTTATTGATCTTTGTCATTTTTTAATAAAAATGGGTGCCGAGATTGAGGGAGTAGGAAGTAATATCTTAAAAATCAAAGGCTCCGAAAATCTTTATGGTGCTTCCCATAGTGTACGGCCGGATCATATAGAAATAGGCACATTTGCAATTATGGCCGCAGTCACTAAAAGCAAATTAGAAATTAGTCCGGTCATAAAAGAGGACCTTGACATGATTTTATTAACGCTCAAAAAATTCGGTGTTGAATACGAAATAAAAAAAGACACATTAAAAATTACCGGAGCAAATCTTTCAGCAGTCGAAAAAGTAGTAACAGATGTTTGGCCGGGATTTCCAACAGATCTGATGGCGCCCATGATAGTTCTGGCAACTCAAGCCGAAGGCGTCACGATTCTGCATGACTGGATGTACGAATCAAGGATGTTTTTTGTAGATAAATTACTTTCAATGGGTGCAAAAGTAGAAATTGCCGATCCTCATAGAGTTTTTGTCTATGGACCAACAAAGCTTTATGCCCAGCGCCTGGACACTCCGGACATTAGAGCCGGAATAGCACTAGTTATAGCTGCCCTTACAGCAAAAGGCACCAGCGAAATAGATAAAGTACAACTAATAGAAAGAGGTTATGAAAATATCTCCGAAAGACTTTCCGCCCTTGGCGCAAAAATAAAGAGGGTTTCCTAACCCCATAGTTTGAAAAAATATCATATTTAATATACAATTAGAGCCTAATAAGATGAACTTAAATGTTTATAGAGAGGTTAAGTCTTGGAAAAAACCTCTTCATTTTACGCAAACGAATCTTGCAAAAACTTATTTGAAATTAATTCCAAAAATTCAAGTTATTGCAATTGCCGGTAGTGTTGGAAAAACCTTGACGCAAAATGCAATCTCATCAGTTCTTTCACAAAAGTACTCCGCGGTTGTTGGAGAAGAAAATTTAGATCCAACCTTCAGAATTCCACAAACAATATTAAAAGCAAAGCCTTGGGATAAATATTTAATACTCGAGTACGGCGTAGAGCATCCTCACGATATGGACCACTATTTAAAAATTGCAAAACCCAAAATCGGAGTCATGACCGTTTTATCTGCGGAGCACACAAAATATTTTGGCGATATGGATGGAGTTATTAAAGAGGAATCAAAATTAGTATATGCTCTTCCAAAATCCGGTTATGCTATTCTCAACGCAGATGATCCCTTTAGCAGTATATTGGCCTCAAAAACTAAAGCAACAATTGTTTGGTATGGCCAAAAAGCAAAAAAAGGCATAAAAATTTCACACTACAAACAAAATATGTTCGGAGCAAAATTTAGAATGCATTACGGCGGACAAATAGCCTCAGTACATTGGAAAATTATTGGTAAGCACCAATTGCTTTCGGTCTATGCGGCATCCACAGTTGGAATAATTTGCGGTCTCACACTAAAACAAATTGCCAAAGGCCTTTCACAAGTCAAAGTACCATCACATAGATTAAGTGCCAAAACCACCGATCATATAAATATTTTAGACGACACATATAATTCTTCACCCAAAGCTGCAATTGAATCTATAGCAACATTAAATGAACTTGGTAAGGGTAAAAAAAAGATCGCTGTTCTTGGAGAAATGAAAGACCTTGGAGATCTGAGCGAGACGTCGCATCAGGAAGTTGGCGAAAAACTCGCCAAAAGTAAAATAAATTTTCTTATTACGCTAGGAAGCGTAGCTGGAATTATTTCTAAAAGTGCAAAAAAAGCAGGATTTAAAGGTGAAATATTAAATATAAAATCTACGAAAGAAGCAATCCGGAAGCTAAAAACTATATCTAATAAAAAAACACTGGTACTCATTAAAGGTTCTCGTCATGCTCACATGGAAAGAATTGTTTATGGACTTTTGCATAAATCTACAGAAGTTAACTGTTATCACTGCGGTAAGTTAAAATAAGATATATAATCTAGAAAATGGTTCAAATTTTAGGACTGGTGTTATTATCATTTTTTGTTGTAAGTATACTTTTAGTACCTTTTATCAATCTCCTTTATAAAATTAAGTTTCAAAGGCAAGTTCAAAAAACTAAAGATATTTTTGAAGTTAGAACTCCGATTTTCGACAAGCTCCACGCCCATAAAGTTGGGACACCTCTAGGTGGAGGAGCGTTGATAATTGCAGTTGTTACAGTGCTTTACCTTTTATTCATCAATCTGGCGCCAATATTAGGGATTGAAAGAACAGCCATTTATCCTTACCAAAAAGAGGTTCAAATTCTTATGTTTACCTTTATTTCGTATGGAGTATTAGGATTGTACGATGATGCCATAAAAACCTTTGGAGTCAAGCGAAAAAGATTTTGGGGATTAAGATTTCGCTACAAATTTATAATTCAGTGGATTCTCGCCTTAATAATTTCAAGCATGCTTTATTTTAATCTTGGTATTGATATCATAAACATTCGTTTTTTTGATGTTTTCAATATTGGTCTACTATTTATACCATTTGCCGCATTTACTATCGTTTCATTCGCAAATGCTGTTAATATCGCAGACGGCCTAGATGGTCTTGCAACCGGTCTGCTACTAATCTCAATTACTGCATTTTTAATTATGTCCAGTTCGATATTAGACACCACGATTTCTTCATTTATAGGTTTATGGATAGGTGCGCTAATTGCATTTTTATATTTTAATACTTGGCCAGCAAGAATTTGGCTTGGTGACGTAGGAGTCCTCTCCTTTGGGGCAACATTTGCGGTGATAGGACTACTGCTTGGTAAACAAGTAGCACTTGTTGTTATTGGTGGAGTCTTTATTGTGGAAGTGTCTTCATCACTTATACAACTAGCCTCAAAAAAATTACGCCACAAAAAGTTTTTTGAAGTTGCCCCTCTACACCTTTGGTTTCAGCATAAAGGTTGGGAGGAGCCCAAAATAGTCTTTCGTTTTTGGCTTGCCCAAATTATTCTGGCAGTATTTGGACTTTGGCTCTCATACTTCTAAGATGTTAAATTTAATAAATTTTAAAGGAGATAAGTTTTCGTATCTCAGAGGAAAATATCCAAAATTTACTTACGAAAAATTTGATTACAAAATCAAAAAAAATTCTCTTTCGATTACTTTTAATTTCAAAATATCCCACATCCAATTCAAACCATCAGTAAATATCGAAGGTATTAATGTATCCAGTTTCAAGAACATAGAGCGAACTGTTTTAGAAAATTTCATTTTCAATTTAGGACTCGTTGAAATGATAAGTTACTGGAAAGCAACTTGTTCACCTCTAATTAAGATTACAGCAGGCTCTCTTGACCAACAACAAAAGAATTGGTGGAAAAATTTATTAATCAAAGGATTAGGGGAATTTTTTTATCAAAATAGAATAAATTTTAAACAAGAAAAATTCATAAAAATCGAAAGCAAAGGCTCCGACAACTTATTAAAAGACATGTCTGAACATCAAGCACAATATCTTGTTCTAAATGGCGGCGGCAGAGATTCTGCAGTTACCCTTGAAATACTTCAAGAATTAAAAAAAGTAGGCACTATTCTAATGCTAAATCCTACACTTTCCTCGCAAGAACTGGCGAGTTTATCTCCAATTGGAAACAACATAACTGTAACAAGGGAAATAGATCATAGATTGCTAGAACTAAATTCAAAAGGTTATTTGAACGGGCACACACCTTTTTCTGCGTATCTTGCATTTTTATCATTGCTTTGTGCCCTAATTTTAGATCACAATTTTATTATAATTTCGAACGAAAGGAGTGCAAATGAAGAAAACATTGAGTTTTTAGGTGAGAAGATAAATCACCAATATTCAAAAAGTTTTGAATTTGAAAAAGAATTTCGGGAATATGTAAGCGCAAATCTTTCAGAAAATATTAAATACTTAAGCCTACTAAGGCCTCTTTACGAATTTCAAATATCAAAGATATTTTCAAACTACCCAAAGTATTTTGGTGCCTTTAAAAGTTGCAACAGAGCACAGAAAGATAATGCTTGGTGCGGAAAATGTCCGAAATGTCTTTCAACATACATAACACTTTATCCTTTTATCAATTCAGAACTACTCATAAAAATTTTTCAAAAAGATCTTTACAATTCGAAAGAATTAGCAGATCTTCTATTACATATAACAGGAGTAAAACAACCAAAGTCATTTGAATGTGTAGGGACGTATGAAGAATTGCAAGAAGGTTTAATATTAAGCATTAAGAAATTTGAAAGAAACAATCAACCGTTACCATTTCTTCTCAGGTATGCCATGGAAAAAGTTTTGAATAAAAACTACACACAAAGCAAAATACTAACGTCTTGGGACGAAAATAACTTTTTGCCACATGACCTTGCACAAGCACTAAAAGCAAAAATAGCAAATGAAAATTGAAGACTTAGCAGACAAAAAAATACTTATTTTAGGTTTAGGGGCGGAAGGAACATCAACCTTAAAATATATTAGGGCAAAGTACCCCAAAAAATTAATTAGCATTGCAGATCAGAAAAAGCTTAATGAGTTGGATAAAGAGATACGGAATTTAATAACAAAAGACAAAAAACTCGAACTTTATTTGGGCAGTAATTATCAAAAGGATTTAAATAAATTCGATGTGATTTTCAAATCGCCAGGTTTTCAGATTACTAAACCCACTACTGTAAAAGTTATATCACAAACACAAGTGTTTTTTGATTTGTTCAGAACCAATATTATAGGGGTGACAGGAACAAAAGGAAAAACAACTACATCATCACTTATTTATAAAATTCTAAAAGATGCCAACCTTAAGGTACATCTAGTTGGAAATGTCGGCTATCCGCCATTCGATTTTATGAAAAAAATTACAAAAAAAGACATTTTTGTTTACGAACTCTCAAGTTTCCAACTTCAGGACTTAAAAATTAGCCCCTATATCGCCGTTTTCTTAAATTTATATGAAGAACATTTGAATTATCATGGTGGATTTAAAAATTATATAAAGGCAAAATCGAACATTGCCAAATATCAAAGTACAAAAGACATGGTAATTTTTAACGCCGACTCTGAAATAGTTAATAGAGTTGTTAACAGATATAAAGCAAATAAAGTCGCCTTTAGCCTTAAAGGGAAGTTGAAAGCCAATACCTATGTGAATGGCGAATGGTTATTTTCTGGTGGTGAAAAAGTTTTAAAAATAAATGAAACAAAGCTTAGGGGCAAATTTAACTTAAACAACATATTAGCTGCAGTTTCCTGCGCGAAGTTATTTTATATTCCAAACCGCTCAATTGCGCATTCGGTCAAGGTCTTTGAGCCGCTAGAACATCGGCTCCAATATGTCGGGAATTTCGGCGGAATTAATTTTTATGACGATTCAATTGCAACAATACCAGAAGCTACTATAGCAGCGCTTGAAACATTGAAGCCAAATGTCGCGACCTTAATGGTAGGAGGTTACGACAGAGGAATAAATTTCAGTCATCTTTCAAAAAAAATTATCAAGGAAAAAGTTCAAAATATAATACTTTTTCCTCAAACAGGCAAAAAAATATTAGATGAAATTAAAAAACAAAGAGATTATGTGCCAAAACATTTCTTTGTAAAGAACATGAAAGATGCGGTACAAATAGCTGCAAAAAACACTGAAAAAGGGAAAATTTGTCTCTTGTCACCCGCATCATCAAGTTTCAATTTATTTAAAAACTATAAAGATCGTGGCGAACAATTTAAAAAGGAGGTAAAAAAAATTGCGGGATATTAATGCAAATATAAATCTTCGTTCCCAAAAATCATCGTTCGATATTTGGCTGCTATTATCAACACTTTTACTTATTTTTGTCGGTTTGGTTGCAATTTATGATGCTTCTGTTGTTTCTGCATTTCGGGATTTTGGCGACAAATTCTATTTCATTAAAAATCAACTATTATGGGCGCTGCTTGGACTTTTTTCCTTAGTTGTTTTTAGTTTTTTCAATTACAGAAAGCTAATTAAAAACAGCAATTATTTTCTCGGCCTTTGCACATTTCTATTAATACTTTTATTTATTCCGCATATCGGGCGCGAAATTCTTGGTGCCAGAAGATGGATATCTATTGGAGGACTTACATTCCAACCTTCTGAATTTGCAAAACTCGCAGTTATTTTTTATTCAACTTTTATAATTTCAAAATTCGAAAAATTTAAAATGCGTTTTTCTGATACATTTCTAGTCTATTTTTTACCGATCGGTATTGTCACCGGGCTTGTGATTTTGCAGCCAGACCTAGGCACAGCCCTTGTATTTTTTGCAGTCACAATCATCATTTACTTTATAGGCAATGCTCCTATTTGGCATTTTTTTATTGCTGTTCCCGTAATTATTTTAACAGCAATAGTCTCACTCATAACTCACCCTTACAGGTTAGAGCGTATTAAAGCATTTATGGATCCTAAGTACGATCCTCAAGGTGCCTCTTATCAAATAAATCAAATAATTATTGCTCTTGTTTCTGGTGGTTTATTTGGAGTCGGGCTTGGTGCTTCACGAAGTAAATTTGAATTTATACCAGAAGTTCACAACGATGCCATATTTGCTGTTATCGTGGAAGAAACGGGCTTTATAGGTGCATTACTTCTATTACTATTATTTATATTTTTAATAAACCGCTGCCTTAGTATAATTAAGTCCGCCCCGGACTTTTCCGGTAAAATTTTGGCTACAGGCCTTACAGGTTTAATAGCTAGCCAAACTTTATTAAATTTGGCAGCAATTGTCGCTCTAGTTCCACTAACAGGCATTCCTCTGCCGTTTATTTCCTACGGTGGATCTTCACTATTTGTTAATTTAACAGCAATTGGTATTCTTTTAAACATAAAAAGACAATCATGAAAAAAATTTTAATCTGTGGTGGTCATCTATCTCCCGCTATTGCATTAATCGAAGAGTTTGAAATAGAAAAAGACATTGTCATAAATTTCATCGGCAGAAAATACTCAACTGAAGGGTCAAGTAGCGTGTCACAAGAATTTAAAATTGTCACAGAGAAAAAGATCAAATTCTACCGCCTAACAACAGGCAGGTTTCAAAGAAAATTTACAAGATTTACCATACCTTCACTTTTAAAAATTCCAATCGGTTTTTTACAATCATTTATATATTTATTAAGCAGTAGGCCCAATATTGTGGTTTCCTTTGGAGGATATATATCCTGCCCGGTAATTATGTCTGCGTGGCTTCTTGGAATAAAATCCATAACTCACGAACAAAGCATTGTGCCCGGCCTTGCGAATAAAATCAATTCCATATTTGTTGAAAAAATATATCTCTCATGGCAAGATTCAGAAAAATATTTTGATAAAAATAAAACCAAAACAATTGGCAATCTCATAAGAAAAGACATCTTTGCTTCAAAAGCTGATAATAACAAAATCTTAAAAATTTTAAAAAATTCCAATAAATTAATTTACGTTACAGGAGGCAATCAAGGCTCTCATATTTTAAACTCCTTAATTTTTAGTTCTATAAACATATTTAAAAACTTCAATATAATTCACCAGGTCGGTGCCACAAATTTTCAGGGGGATCTGGAGAAAGCAAATAAATTAAAATCACAAAACTATTTACCAATAGATTTTACTAGTTCCCAAAACATTGGGGCGATTTTAAAAAAAGCAGAATTTGTAATTTCGAGATCTGGTGCCAATACAGTCTGGGAACTTGCAGCACTTGCAAAACCGGCAATTTTTATACCCCTAGAAATTGCAGCTGGTAACGAACAATATCAAAACGCAAAAATCCTTGAAAGGACAGGCTCTGCAGCCATCATCAAGGAGAAGAACTTAAGCTCTTCTAACTTTAAAAAAGTATTAGACGATTTTGTAGAAAACTTAAATGCTCATAAAAATGCTGCTGAAAAATTTCAAAAAACTATACCTAGAGATGCTTCCACAAAACTTAAACAAGAAATTCTAAGGTATACTTAATACATGCGTAAAATTCTGCCTGCAGTTATTTTTGTTCTTATAACTTCTTTTGTGTACTTTTCGCCATTTCTTAAAATTAATAATGTTAAATTTAAAGATGAAAATAATTGCTTAACTTCTCAAAGTACGGATAAAGATTTGAATATTATCGGAAATAATATTATCACACTCAACTCGAACGCTCTTGTAAAAAATATTAAGGAAAAATATAGCTGCACGGATCAGGCAAAAATTAAAAAAAGTTATCCAAATACTATCGAGATTGAGATCCTAACAAAAGAACCTGTAGCAAAGATAGAAGGAACTAAATTCACAATCAGAGATGATGGCTATGTAGGTGAGCAGTACAACAAAAAAGACCTGCCAAAAATATTCCTGCCAGAAACAATAAAAGCGCAATTTGGCACAAAAATAACCGATTCACTTGTTTCTTTCGCCCTAAAAACAACCAGTGAACTACAAAAATCAGATTTCACACCAACAAGCATAAGAATATTAAATCCCCCGGATATTGCTATTTACGATTCTAAAGGCACTATTATTCTTTTCACCCAAAACAAAGAAGCAGAAATTCAGGTTGACTCTTTACAGTCAGTCTTTGCAAAAGCTAAAATAGACCCGACCAAAATCGCAAAAATAGACTTGCGCTTTGAAAAACCGGTCATAACCACCAAGTAGTAAAAATGACAAATGATAAAGTTGTAGTTGGTATAGATGTTGGATCTACCAAGATCACCACTCTCATTGCGACTATTCAGGAAGACTCACAAATAAATGTTATTGGCGTGTCCTCAGTGCCCTCAAAAGGTCTTAGAAAAGGTCAGGTTGTAGATATCGACGAAGCAGTTGTCAGTATCACCCAGTCCCTGGAATCAGCAGAAAGGATGGCCGGATATTCAGTAGGAAACGCATTTATTTCTGTAGACGGGGTTCACATCGAATCCCAAAACAGCAAAGGTGTAGTTGCAGTTTCTAATCCGGAAGGAGAAATTAACGCAGACGACATCACAAGAGTTGTCGAAGCCGCCCGTGCTATTTCCCTCCCTTCCTCCAGGGAAATTATTCATGTTATTCCGCGTTATTTTATCGTAGATTCTCAAAGCGGTATCAAAGATCCACTAGGTATGAATGGTGTTCGACTTGAGGTGGAAACACATATTGTTACCGGTGCAGCAACATCGCTTCGCAATATCGCAAAGTGTATAGGCCAGGTTGGTGTAGATGTTGAAGGTATGGTTTTTTCAGGCCTTGCATCTTCATATTCCGTGCTTTCTGAAACCGAAAAAGAATTAGGAGTTATTTTGGTAGATTTTGGTGGAGGAACGACAGATATATCTATTTTTATAGAAGGCGCCCCCGCGCATTGCGCTGTGCTTCCAGTTGGAGCAAGAAATGTTACAAATGATCTGGCAATCGGTCTTCGCATATCTCAGGAAAGTGCCGAAAAAATTAAATTAGCTTTATCTAAACCGCCCAAAATTGCCGTCGAACCGGACGAAAACGGTAAACCGTCAGACAAAAAAGAAACTGACCGTTTGGACGTCTCGAGTCTTTCAATAGAAGAAGATTTAAGTAATGTTTCCAAAAAAACCTTAACTGATGGCATTATGAAACCCAGACTTCGTGAAATTTTAAATATGGTTAAGTTGGAAATACATAAATCCGGTTATGCCGGCCTTACACCTTCTGGTGTTGTGCTGACAGGCGGTGGAGCAGCAACAGCGGGGCTTGTTGACATTGCCAAACAAGAACTTGGAATGCCAGTTCGCTTAGGTTTGCCTCAAGGTGCCACTGGCCTGATCGACGAAATTTCCTCACCGGCCTATGCGGCAAGTTTAGGTTTAGTCACCTACGGAGCAAGTGTTCAAAGAGAAAACATCAGACTTCCACTGCTGGGCAGAATCGAAGTTAAAGGACACATCACCAAAGTTATAAATTTCCTCAAATCCTTAAAACCTTAGCTTCCCGCCGGCCTTGCAAAAAAAAACACACTGTGCTAAATTGTGACAGCTTTTGAAAAACTCTTCAGGGTTTTGAGTTTATTATGCTAATAAAACCGGACGTCAACAGATTTGCCAAAATAAAAGTACTAGGCATAGGTGGCGGTGGAACAAACGCTCTTAACTCCATGATTACCCAGGCGCAAATTCAAGGTGTGGATTTTGTGGCTGTAAATACCGACCAGCAGCATCTATTAGCCTCACCGGCCACAACTAAAGTTCAAATTGGAGACGGTCTTACTAAAGGTTTAGGTGCAGGGGCCAATCCCGAAATCGGTAAAAAAGCAGCCGAAGAATCACTGGAAAGAATCAAAGACACCATAATCGGAGCCGATATGGTTTTTATAACCTATGGTGCTGGTGGGGGAACCGGAACCGGTGCAGGTCCTATCATTGCCGAAATGGCCAAAAAACTTGGAATATTAACTGTTGCAGTTATCACCAAACCTTTTAATTTTGAAGGCACCCGTCGAATGGTAATTGCAGAAGAGGGAATCGACAGCTTACGAGATAAAGTCGATACTTTAATAGTAATTCCTAACCAAAAACTTCTAGAAGTTGTTGACAAAAGTGTTTCGCTCCTGGAAGCATTTAAACTTGCAGACTCTATCCTTTCACAAGGGGTACAAGGAATTTCCGATATCATAGTTATGCCGGGCTTAATAAACGTTGACTTTGCCGATGTTAAAGCAATCATGACCAATGCCGGCTCAACACTTATGGGTGTTGGAACAGCAACCGGCGAAAACAGAGCTGCAACCGCGGCCAGAATGGCAATAGCCTCTCCGCTTCTAGACTCTTCCATAGATGGCGCAAGAGGACTTCTTTTCAACATTACTGGTGGTTCAGATATGACAATGAGTGAAGTTGACGAAGCTGCCAAAGTCATCACCAACCAGGCAGATCCGGACGCCCAAATAATTTTTGGTGCAGCAATCGATGAAAAGCTTGTAGACCAGGTAAAGGTCACTGTTGTTGCCACAGGTTTTGACGAAACTCGCAGAAGATTTGTTCAAATCACCCAACCAGTAGATTTAACATTCGACTCAAAACCTCAAGTCGATGGAGAAGACGCGCCCACCCCAAATGGCCAGACCGAAGACGACGAATTCGATATTCCCACTTTTTTACGTCAAATTCGCTAAAATAGCCTCAATTACTTGACATATTGTACTGAATTAAGTAAGATAAACTTACCATGACGCAAACACTTTCCATTACCAAGGCCAGAGAGGATTTAGCAGACTTAGTCGAAAATGCCAAAAAGCGTTTAGACGAGTATGTCATTACAGTCAATGGCTCACCCGCCGCAGTAATAATTTCGGCAGCAGAATATGAATCCTGGAAAGAAACAGAAGAAATACTCTCTGACAAACAGTTAATAAAAGCCATAAAGCAAGGTGAGAAAGATATAGAAGATGGAAATGTTTATGACTGGGATGAAGTCAAAAAAGAGTTAAAGCTTGATGTACAAAGTTAAGCTTACTGCAAAAGCGAAAAAAGAATTAAAACAAATCTCCAGGAGACATCAATTCGCATTGGGCCAAATCTTCGATGAACTGAAAGAATACCCTTTTCTCGGGAAATCACTTGGCAGGGAATTAACAGGCAAATTTTCCTACAGAATCAGTGTCTACCGAATTGTTTATAAAATTGACGAAAAAGACAAAATTGTATATATCACAACCGTGGGTCACCGTTCAACAGCTTACGGAAAGCGAAAGTAACGCCCCACATCACTTATTGTGCGACGTAGTTTATAAAAATCATGACAGGTTGGCAAATGCTATAATTTAGTAGAAATTACATGAACGAAAGGAATATAATTAAAACATGAGTAAAGATTTAGAGGACATCAAAAAGAAAGCAGTGCCTATCCTAAAAGAAGCGGGAGTGACTCGTTCTTCGATTTTTGGGTCTTATGTGCGTGGAGAGGCTAAGGAAGACAGCGATATTGATATTTTGGTTGATCTCCCAAGAGGCAAAGGACTTTTCGAGTTTATTGGTTTGCAGCAAAAGCTTGAGGAAGCTCTCGGTAAAAAAGTAGATCTTGGAGAGTACAGTACTCTTAAACCTCGCATCAAAGACAGCGTCCTTTCCCAGCAGGTTAGAATCATATAAACAATCAACCCATGCAAAGAGATATCGGTTTGTACCTCGACGACATATTAGAAAGTATCGAAAAGATAGAAGAGTACACCAAAGATTTAAGTGAAGAAGAATTCTCCAGAAATACCGAGACCCAAGACGCTGTTCTACGAAGACTAGCAATTATTGGAGAAGCTGTTAAGCACCTGCCAGAAGACTTAAAAGAAAAACACAAACAAATCCCTTGGAAGCAAATAGCAGGTGCAAGAGACATATTTGTGCACGAGTATTTTGGGATCGGAATAGAAAGGGTTTGGGGAACAATCCACGAGGACTTACAGGAGTTAAAATCATTGATTGAGGCACTTCTTAACAAAGAATCTGAAAAGCACAGTTAATAGCGCCTCTCATAAATTAACTGCGGGGCTTAATCCAAATTTCTTACATCCTGAAGTTCTTGTACTTTTAAAGATTCCGCTAGCGCAAATTGTATTATCTTTGTAGTAGCGACTGCGCCTTCTCGAGACATTTCAGTTTCTCCAAATTGATCAAAGTTGCGTGGGTCTTTTAAATCTAACTTGTTAGGGTGTCCCTTTAGGGGTTTTACAAATCTTAACTGACTGACATAATCAGTATGTGGAACTCCTGCTACTCCGTCAGGCCAATAATCGCTGGTAACTAACAACTCCACGCCCCTATTGCCTACCCAAAGAGAAAGATGATTCACCGTATGTTTATCTAGATACTCCCTTGGCGGCATGTTAGTAACGTGCGCCCCTATTTGAATCGAAGTCTCCGTAGACTTAGAATGATGAAGAAATTTTTTAACAGACTCGGGTAGGTCAACTTTCTTCCAGTCAACATCAACAGTATATCCATGTCTAAGCCAGGAAGGGTGAATTGGTAAATCACCTTCGATGCCAACGTCCTTCATTGCGTCCTTAATTACTGGGTTCTGTTGAGCGTTTCTTAAAATTGCAGCGAAAGCATCGTTAACTGGCATTTCGGGACATTGATCATACAAAACCTGAATACAATCTTCCCAATGTTCCATAATCGCATAAACACCTTGCCAGGTAACTGTATCAAGAACTTTTAGACTGCGACCTATACCGTCAACTGCAGACTCAAGCGGTTTTTGCTTAGGCTGTTCAGGTGGAGCCTCTTTTGGTCTTCTCGTAAAAGGTCTTTTAAGTGCTTCTAGTACCATAATAGGCGATCACTATATGTGAAAAAGTATAAATTTGTCAACTTCTTGCATTTTGTCCCCACGTTAAGTATTCTTTATATACCTTTTGATGACTCAAGGATGGTAAATCCATTCTTCGGGAGTATTTGTTAATTTGAACCTAAAAGAGATATACGACTTAGGAATTCCCACTTTTTTACGTCAGATACGTTAAAAAAGCGAGGCTCGCCAAAGGCGGCCCACGTTTCTCCGGCAAATTAGATAAGCCTGTTATACTTTTTGTTTCTATAAATAAATCTGAATTTCGCCGTGTCCATTTCTATCCAATTTTGCCCTCTTTGCGTATCGTATTCTGATTTCCCCACGTAGCAATGACCAAGAAATTTAGGCCCTCTCTTGGTTTTATTAAAATATATTTCGGCCAAACGACCATTTATTTGCGCAAAGCTCCAAGCCATTCTGAATATTGAGTTTAATTTAAATGTAAAAATTAGGCAAAATAAGCAAATTCTCGAACATGCATGATTTCATGTTTGGCTACCGGTCTGACGTCACTATTTTTCAGCGTCAACACTGCTATGGTTCTGCCTTCAGCTGTTAAAAACTCAGCTTCGATAGCTCGTTTATCGCGATAAACGTGGACAATATTTCCAACATCACCTTTTTTTAGGTTGTATTCCTTCATATCCCTTGCAAGTACAATTATGGCTAGTTCCTCGTACATATATTTAGAGCCATTATACTGGATATGCAGTTACAAAGCGAGGGTTCTTTAACCCCTTATCTATTATCCATACCGTGCAGATTTTTATTGTTTTTCCAATAGGAGATTTAGTGTTCCCAATTAAAACATACTTTTCTCCGTGCGGTGAAGAAACCTTACTTGAGACATCTGACTGTTTAGCAATATTTTCTAAAGCGTTACTTAAAGTTTGGACATTTGACTGTCTAAACCCAAGTCTTAAGAAAAATCTTGCTTTCGATTTGCCATGTGGATGAGTTTCAGAAAGCAAGTATTTGAGCAATTTATCTTTAGGAATAACAACCTTATCTCGATTCGGAAGTTTCACTAAGTTGATTGTAGCATTAAGAAATGCCTGAACCTAATTTTCAAAAAGACAATTATTTGCGACATTTATTACTGTGCCTAATTGAAGCAAAGCAGCTCACGTCGCGTTCTATACATCGTGTGACGTTACACAATTTCTTTTCAAATAGGTGAGCGATCTTATATAATCACACTCCTATGACCCCAGAGAAGTACAACCCTGAACATATAAAGGCTTTATTAAAGTTAGCATTAGTTGAAACTGATGACGATTTGTACAGCTTAGAGCTTGTTCGCAAAACGCTGGAGACTCTTGTTTCTATAGATCCTGACACAATTGAAGGAATGTTTGAAATTAAAATTGTTGAACTTGTAAATACAAGGCCGGAAAATGAGGATTGTTTTCAATACTTAATTGGTTTTGACACTAACGATCTTGAAGCTCAAAGGATTTTAGACGAAATTTCTAAAACTTTTAAACAAAGTGACGAGTCAGTACCTGGAGCTTATGCTCTTTATTTTGACAAAGATTTTAACCATACTCATATAGGAAAAGTTACTGAAAGAAGGACAGTTATATCAAAGTGGGGACAAGCCGCACACGTATACGAGCATCTTCCATTTCTAGTTCCATATTCTTATGGACCACACATTTATTACTATTCAAAACCCGAATAATAAGTTTCTACAAGTCAACTAGTGCCAGCCCGGCTGATACTTGTTGAGACAGTTATTAGCATCTATAAATCGCATAAGTTGGTTCTCCGGGTAATATTTCTCTAAATCCCGCCTTAATATTTTTATCTGGTAGGTTTATCCATGGGTCCACCCATTGATTGTTATATCTAGTAAGAAAGTGACCATGGGGATACTTGTGTGATCTCTTGATAAAAACTATTGAATAGTCTTTGTATATTTCTTGAGCTGGTCTTTTCTGAAGTTTTTACCAGGTATATTTCAATCCGTTACTATGTAAAATCTCAACTATCTCAGGACAGTAAAAGTTTGCCTCCTCTTTTACTCTTCTTTTACCATCAGAAAATAACATTAGTGACTCTTTGTAAGATTTTTTTAGAACGAATGCGACACAAGCTACCGCACACCCGAAATTATCCTCTTGTCTTAGTGGCTTCATATAACCAGATTTTAGATTTTATATATTTATTAACAAGAGGTAAAGTAGGTTCTGATATTTGCCTCGTAGAAGAAGAAATAATAATTTCTGTCTAAAAACTTTGCTTGACATTCATATACATTAAACATATATTTACACAAAATGGAAAGATTTGATCCATCACCTCATTTAGGTTCATATATTACAACCACTCACCACGAAGATTTACAGCCGGCAATCAGTGAGGATCCAAGAGTAGTGGCTGCTGAGTTAGTTATAGTAAAAAATATGCAAATTGTTTGGGACTACACAAAAGAACCCAGTTTTCTAGAGACAGATTTTGTAGGTGACTATATGACCTTTTCCACAAGTCGTATGTATCCTAGCCTCACCAGTAATGACTCATGGGAAGAAATAGCTGCAACGCTTCCAAGCGGAGTTGTTGGGATTCGGGAAACCGCGCAAGCACAAGGGAATATTACTTTAGATGGCAAAAAACTAAAAGTGAGAAGTGGGTATGTATATGATGGAATGCGATATATTGATGCACAAGTTTACACCGTCCAAGACGCTAAAAAATTAGATGGTATTGACCAGGGTAGAATAGATGTGTTGCAGATGATCGGTGAAGCAGACAAGGTTGTACGCACAAGGACTGGAAAGTGGTATGTATTTCACGATGAAGATTCTGTAATACAACTTGAAAAAGCTTTAGCACAATAACCACTAAAAAAACTCAACCGACAAAACTTGTGCAAAAATGCGCGATTATCTTAACATAATCCAAACTTAACCTCGCATAAGCCGAAGAAAGATTTAAAACCCATAATCCCAATCTTTTTTCTGATGGAGAAAGAAAACAATTTTTTTGATATCGGGTTCCATCCTATAAAGAATTCTCACTCTGCCTCTCTTTTTCTTTTTAAACATAACCCCATTTGCTTCTTTACGCATTGCAAGCCATTCTGTTTCCTCAGGAATAGTAACTAACCAATCAAAAGTTCTAATTACGCTAGCAATTTTAATAGAACACGAAATACCGTTTCTCTTTACGTATTCTTCAAGTGCTTGCTCTCTTTCTTCAAGTGATTCGCCGCCCACAATATCCAAATGATTTTCTAAAAGAGTTCTGTTGTTGGAATATATCAGCTGCCAACCGGCGAGGTTACCCTTGGATATGTTGGCAGATTCTTCAGCAATTGCCTCGGTTTCTATTTTTAAAGCTTTTTCTTCAAATAAATTGTCATTGTCAGAATCAGGAGTATTTGGGTCGTCATCAAAAAGCGAACATGCAAAGGCATTAAATAAATCCACGTGATCTCTAATTAATATTTTTTTTGTATACTCCCTCATCCTTCTGATTACAGATTCCGACTCTTTCGTCGGATTTTGTCCAAAATCTGCGGCATGATAACTTATCACCTCGGCAGCCTCCAATATTATTTGGCCAACGTTTCTTTCTCCAAATTCAGAGATTATTTCTTTTAAATAATCTATTTCATTCGGGGTTAAATGAATAAGAAGTGGCGCTATATCTTTTATGAGCGAATAATAAAGTCTTTTATTAGTTCCGAGAGTTTGTTTAAATTCCAAAGAAGCCTGACTATCTCCACTGATAGAATCCACAAGGTCCACGGTCGTTTTCTGGAAATCTGGCGAAACAACTTTCAGATCATCTGAAACGGATTTACTCTTTATAAGAGTGTCTTCAATCCACATTGCAACAATTTCTTTGCATAACACTCTGCTTTCTTCCGCTAAAAATGCATCGATTGTCCTCTCTAAGAGTTTCGCTGGTTTTATATATTCAAACGGTCTTCTTCCGGCCACAAACTCTTCCTGAGCGTTTGCTTTTAATAGAAAACCACCCGTATGGCAATTAGCCAAAGAGATCAATAGCAATGGAAAATTGTCTATGGACAATTCTAATTTGTTTTTTGTTCTCTCTACCATGTTCGCGTATCCAAAAGTTTTTTTCATTTCTTCCCTTATGGTGTATTCGCGACTTTTAAATAAACTTTTTAAACCGGCATATAAACTTTTGGCACTTTCTGTGTCTTCCAATATTTCCTTTTCGACTGCTTCTCTAGTGGGTAATGCACCAGCATCAAGCTCATCAAACCAATCAGGAACGCCATACTTGTAAGTATCACCGTTTATGCGAAGACCCTCAGGAGTTAATGAATTCGAATCCTTACCTTGAAAATGAAAGAAAAATATAGAATGTTTAATTAAAAATTCTCTCCACTGGGCTTTGGATCCCTTAAACCATGGCTGTTGTACCGCTCCATATTCATCTAAAACCTTGTTAACAATTTTTGGCTGTTCCTGGCGAACGTTTTCAATTTTGATCCTTTCAATACCCCTTTCTCTGTGAATGTCGTGGAATAACTTTGTAGACACTTTTGTGTTAATTTTCGTGCAGAGTTTAAACATGTCAATAAAATCACGGTCGGAAATTCCTAGTGTTTGTGCCTCATTCCGCAAAATTAAAAACATTCTGCCTACAGTAACAGAACTTCTTTGCAAATCTAACTCTTCGCTCATTTCAATTGAAGTTTCCGACAGTCTTTCAAATCTCTCGCTTGTTTTAACCAGATAATTTTGCATTGTATTATTAGCATTCACGCAAATTGTTAAGGCGTGTTCAGTTTCTAGAATTCTAAGTTTAAGTTCATCTTTTTTTGCAGCAGGATAAAAAAAGAGATCAGGGTAGCTCCCAGAAGTGGGATCCTCTAGAAGTGGCTGTTGTGATTCGATAGTCATCTTATATATCTAAATGTAGTGGGAATTATATCAAAGCTGCAGTAATGTTTCTAAAAATCTTCAAATTGTCACGTCAAAACACCATATTGCATTTATAAATTTCACGATATAAACTCTAAGGTTTATGAAAAACCATCCTTCGTTACATCCTTCGCAAAAGCTACGGATGTCAAGAAAACTACGGATGGCGAGGGGAGGTGAAAAATAAATGATCAAATCATTAGACGGAATTCTGCTCTCGTCCGAAGATTCGACAAAACTTGCAGATTTTTATGAAGAAAAAGTCGGCCTAAAATGCACCATGGAATTTGAAATGGGCGATAAAGGCGAAAAAGGCTTTTATTTTGAAGACGTAAAACTTTATATCAACCAACATTCCGAGGTCCACGGCAAAACTAAAGAACCGGAGCGTTTTATTCTAAACCTGGAAACAGCCGATATAGAAGAAGAGGTGACAAGACTAGACAAAGCCGGTGTCAAAAAGATAAAAGACACTTATCATGTTGAAGGTTATGGCTTAATTGCAACTTACGAGGATGTCGATGGAAATTATTTCCAGATTGTCCAGGTAAAAGCTGCTTGATCTTTAGAAACTAAAAGAAGTAAAGTTAAATCACCTAGGATTGGAGGTGATTTAAATGGACAAAAAATTCAAAGAATGCATGAAACCGCACTTTCTTGTGCATAATCTAGCAGGTATTGGAATCGGTCTTATTTTGGTAAATTTTATCCCAGCGCTGGTGGGCAATGCTTTAATGTTAGGTCTTGTGGTGCTTGTTGTAGCTATTGTCGGTGATTTCATGGTCAACAAGGCCTAAGTTTAACTTTAATCATTAAATCCTCAAACACAATTTACTATTGTGAGTTCGCATCTGGTAAAATATTACACTATGAGTTGCGAAAAATTACAAGAACAAATTAAATGGCAAATTGGCGATCTTGATCCAAATTTACTTGAGCACACTTTGACTTTTGCAGAGTGGGAAAATCTTTCAAAAGAATGTCAATCTCTTCCTTCCTCAAATAGGGCAACAGTACTTAGAGCTTTTGCCTCAAGGGGATCATCAGTCGAAAAATTAACTAAATTGGATTTAGAATTACACCAAAAGGCAATCGATCAAGCGACCTCATATTTACAAAGATCTCACTGAACAAAAAATTTGCCTTGAAGGTAAAACCTCAATCTGCCATAATTAGGCCTGCAATGAGCAAAAAATTTAAAACAGTTGACCCAAAGCGGGATTTTATAAAAATGGAGCATGAGATCCTGGATTTTTGGCAAAAGGAAAAGATCGTTAAAAAATATCTGAAAAAAAACGAGAAATCAGGCAAAAAATTTTCTTTTCTAGATGGCCCAATTACTGCCAATAACCCTATGGGTGTCCATCATGCCTGGGGCAGGACGTATAAGGATCTTTATCAGCGGTTTCATAATATGAAAGGAGAGGCCGGCCGGTTCCAAAACGGTTTCGATGAGCAAGGTTTATGGGTTGAGGTAGAAGTCGAAAAAGAGCTTGGTTTTAAAAACAAAAAAGATATCGAAAAATACGGCATCGATAAATTTGTTCAAAAATGCAAAGAGCGTGTCCAAAAATATGCAAAAGTCCAAACTGAACAAAGTAAACGGCTTGGTTATTTTATGGATTGGGACAATTCCTACCACACATCATCCGATACAAATAACTATGCTATCTGGAACTACCTAAAAGTTTGCAACCAAAAAGGTTATCTTTATAAAGGAAGAGACTCTGTCCCATGGTGTCCGCGCTGCGGAACAGCCATCTCTCAGCACGAAATTCTAACTGAGGAATATAAGGAGATAATTCATAAAGCAGTATTTGTTAAATACGCCCTTAAAACATCAACAATAAACGATCAACGATCAACTTTTTTATTAGTCTGGACAACCACTCCCTGGACGCTTCCTTCTAACGTTGCTATTGCTGTTAATCCGGATTTTGATTATGGCGTCTGGACAATAGATGGCCAAAAAATCATTCTGGCCACAAAACTTGCAAAAGGGGTAGGAATAACAGAAAAACCATCAAAGACATTCAAAGGGAAAACCTTAATAGGTGCCAAATACCTTGGAAATTTCGACACCCTGCCGGCTTTAAAAAATGTTGAACATCGGGTAATTGCGGCACCAGACCTTGTCACCGAAGAAGAGGGGACAGGTCTTGTCCATATTGCACCCGGAGCTGGAGAAGAAGATTTTAAACTCGCCAAAGAGCAAAATTTAGCGGTTGTTGAATCTATAGACGAATCAGCAGTTTATATCGAAGGCTTTGGTGATCTAACAGGCCAAAACGCAAAACAAAATCCGGATTTAATAATTAAAAAACTAGAAGAAAAAAATGTTCTTTTTAAAACCGAAGATTATAAGCACAGATATCCAACATGCTGGCGTTGTAAAACAGAACTGGTTTGGCGCGTTGTAGACGAGTGGTATATCGCTATGGATAAAAAACCCGCAGACAAATCGTCTACCAAAACCTTACGTGAACAAATGGTCGATGTAGCGCGCGAAATTAAATGGCTTCCCAAATTTGGACTGGACAGGGAATTGGACTGGCTAACAAATATGCATGATTGGTTGATTTCCAAAAAACGCTATTGGGGTTTGGCACTGCCGATTTGGGAATGCGCAAAATGCGGCAATTTTGAAGTATTCGGATCACGCAAGGAATTAAAAGAAGAAGCAATTGAGGGGTGGGAAAAATTTGACGGCAATAGTCCGCACCGTCCTTGGGTTGATGCAGTTAAAATAAAATGCTCGAAATGTCAGTCAACAGCTTCAAGAATTCTGGATGTCGGTAGTCCCTGGCTTGATGCAGGCATTGTGCCATTTTCAACACTGCCAGAAGATTGGTTCCCGGCAGATTTTATTACTGAATCTTTTCCCGGTCAATTTAAAAATTGGTTCTATGCGATGATTGCCGAGGCGACTCTTCTTAAAAATACTAACCCTTTTAAAACAGTTTTAGGTTTTGCTACACTCCTGGACGAAAAGGGTCAGGAAATGCATAAAAGCAAAGGTAATGCCATCGAATTTAATATTGGTGCAGACAAAATTGGAGTTGATGTTATGCGCTGGATGTACACATCACAAAACCCAGCAAACAATCTTCTTTTTGGATACCAAAAAGCCGATGAAGTCCGCCGCCGTTTTTATTTGATACTTTGGAATTCTTATAAATTCTTTACAGATTACGCCAATCTTGCAGATTGGACATGCGAGAAAACACTCGAAGATATTACGTCCAAATTAACAACATTAGATAAATGGATTCTGGCAAGCCTTACAAATCTTGTTTTAACCGTCAACACCAGTCTTGGAAAATATGATGCTCAAACGGCGTCTCGTGCAATCGAAGAATTTGTAGTGGGCAATCTTTCAACTTGGTACATTCGTCGTTCCAGGGACCGCGTTGGTCCGCAAGCCGACAAAGGCGATCAAGCAATTTTTTTGTCTACTCTTTATGGAGTTTTAGTAACACTCTCCAAAATTACAGCTCCCTTTATGCCGTTTATCGCGGAGGAAATTTATCAAAACTTAACAGGTGAAGAATCCGTACATCTTTCAGCTTTTCCTCAAGGTGACAAGAATTTACTAAACGAAAAATTGATTACCGAAATGATTTTTGCTCGCGAGTTGGCAGAAAAAACCCACTCAATCAGAAAATCAGAAGGTATAAAAGTTCGTCAACCGCTATCAAAATTAGAATATGGGGGAGAACAATTATCCAAAGAGGTTGAAGCTATAATTGCAGACGAAGTAAACGTCAAACAAATAATATTCAAAAAGGGTTTAAGCGTTAATCTTGATATAAAAATCACAGAAAAACTAAAGAAAGAAGGGGACTCGCGTGATATTATTCGCCAAATACAGGGTGCCAGAAAAGAAGCCGGCTGTGATCTTGCAGAAATTGTGTCGGTAAAATTACCAAATTGGCCTAAAGAATTCGAACAAGAGATTAAAAAGCAAACTTTATCATCAAGCCTTATAAAATCAGACATTCTCGAAATTATAAGGCAATAAATGAGAAAAACCTGGGATTGGCTTCTCTTTTCCCAAATAATTGCTTCAGGTTTAATATCCCTTCTTATCCTCTATTCCATGAGCAAGGGTCTTGCTACAAACCAATTAATTTATTGGATCATTGGCCTATGTATTTTTTATATAGTGGCTCATTTGGATTATCATATTTGGCAAAGCTTATCGAAAATTTTTTATATAGTTTCTATTCTGCTTCTTTTAATCCTTTTTTTTACCGGCGATCCCATTAGAGGTTCTGTTCGCTGGATAGATTTAGGTTTTTTTAAGATTCAACCTTCGGAACTTGCAAAAGCTTCTACAATTTTAGCCTTAGCATCTTTTTTCAGGGAGAGGTCAGCCAAAGAAATAAATAACGTACTGCTTAGTCTTTTGTTGATACTGCCGCCATTCATACTAGTATTTATTCAGCCAGACATTGGTTCATCATTAACGTTTTTAGCTATATGGTTGGGGATTGTGTTAGTCAGTGGTTTCAAACTAAAGCATATTATTTTATTGATTCTTGCATCCGCTATATTTATTGCCTCATTTTATGAGGTTCTGGCTCCATATCAAAAGCAAAGAATTTCAACATTTATAAGTCCCCAAAGGGATCCTTTAGGCACTGGTTATAATATTATACAATCTAAAATCGCCATTGGATCCGGTAATCTTTTAGGGAAAGGTTTCGGTAAAGGTTCCCAATCCCAACTGCAATTTTTACCGGAAGCAGAAAGTGATTTTATGTTCGCTTCCATTTCCGAACAGCTTGGGCTTATTGGTGCAGGATTTTTAGTAATAATTTTCACCTGGCTTATCTCAAGAATTATCACAATTACGCGTGACAAAAAGCGTTACGAACAACTGCTCATTATCGGTATCGCCACACTTCTTATTGCGCAATTTACTATCAATGTAGGTATGAACTTAGCATTATTACCCGTAACCGGGATTCCCTTCCCGCTTATTTCATATGGAGGATCATCGCTTATAACCACGCTATTTTTACTTGGTTTAGTTTTTGCTATAAACCGCGACAGAAGTTAGCAATTGATCTAGGCGTCTGGTAAATGGTAAAATTCCCGAGCTATGAATACATGGGCAGTTTTAAGAACTGGTGGAAAACAATATAAGGTTACAGAAGGGCAAATTTTTGCCGTCGAAAAACTGGAAAGTAGCGCCAATAATACGGTTACGTTTGACGATATTCTTCTTGTTAGTAAAGAAGGAACTCTGATAGTTGGAAAACCAAAAATAGAAAAAGCCAAAATAAAGGCAAAACTCTTAGGAGATTTTAGGGATAAAAAAATAAGGGTTGTTAAATATAAATCCAAATCCCGCTATACTCGTACTACCGGACACAGACAAACAAAGACCAAAATCCAGATCGAAACAATCGAAAGCTAAATGGAAAGAGAAGTCATCATTGGAAATATATCCAGACTACTAACAAGACTCCGTACGACAAATTCAGCAGAAACTCCCGCAGCCAAACCCAAAGTTATCAGATCGGTTGATGAGATTCAAAGGGAGGATTACAACGATCGCTGGAGAATCCCAGTAATGCATGGCGGTGAACCAAAACATTTTAAGTTCAAACGATAATGTACTTGCAGTAGACTACATCAATCCATAACTTACTAGTCGATTGACACATCGTGAAAATCAAGGTAAAATCCAATGAGAATTGACCTAATTACCAATTGAACTAATTAATTAAAAATTAGAAATTAAAAATTTAAAATTCTCAAGATATGGCTCACAAAAAAGGCGGAGGAGCAACAGCAAAAAATAGGGATTCTGCAGGAAAGCGCTTGGGCGTTAAGATTTTTGGCGGGCAAACTGTTATGCCTGGTAATATTATTGTCAGGCAAAAAGGTACCAAATTTTACGCAGGAAATGGCGCAGAGCAAGGTAAAGACTTCACTATTTTTGCAGTAAAAGAAGGTATCGTTAAATTCAGACAGAAATTAGGTCGAAAATTAATAGATATTATCTAGTTTAGCCTAATGTTAAAAATTTTAAAATTAATACATTAAAAATTGATTTAAAATTAAGAACTTAAAATTAAAAATTAAGTAATTCGTGGAACAAAATCAAGTGTTTGAAATAGAAATAGAAATGCTCCAGCCAAATCCGCTTCAACCGCGGGGGCTTATAACCGCAGATTCTCTAACAGAGCTGGTAGATTCAATTCGGGAACATGGAGTACTGGAGCCCTTGGTAGTTGCTAAAACTCCGGCAGGTTATCAAATAATTGCCGGTGAACGCAGATGGCGGGCATCCAAAATTGCCGGCCTAATAAAAGTTCCTGTCATCATCAAAGAAACCACTCCCCAGGGCATGTTAGAAATGGCAATCATCGAAAATGTTCAAAGAATCGACCTTAATCCACTTGAACGCGCTCAGGCATTTAAAAGGTTGATAGATGAATTTGGTCTTTCAACCGGAGAAATAGCCGTAAAAGTCGGCAAAAGTGCTCCATATGTTTCAAATACCCTAAGACTTCTAATAGTCCCAGATGTGTTAAAGGACGCTTTGGCTTCAGGTGCTACATCCGAAGGTCATGTTAGGGCATTGGCATCTCTCGAGGACCCACATTTGGTACTGGAAGCATATAAAGAAGTGCTTTCGAAAAATCTTTCTGTAAGAGGAGCAGAAGAATTAGCACGCAAATTTAAGGCAAGAGAAAACATTATACCAAGACAGCAAAAACCGACATTACGTTTAATGAGTGATGAATTAGACAAGTATGAAGCAGAACTTTCCGAAAAACTTTCTTCAGAAAAGACCAAAGTTACGGTCAAAATCAGTCAATCGAGAGTAGAATCTAAATTACATATTGTTGCCAAAGGCAAACTAGACGACACTTCCGGTATCGTAAAAAGGCTTCGCGATTCAATAATTAATTCCACTTATTAGTCTTAAGCCCCGATATACAGCAGTTTTAATTATTGGCCAGTAAACGAACCAAACTCTGCCACGAATAACACTTTTTTTAATGGGCCCAAAAACACGCGAATCAGAAGATGCCCCCCTATTATCGCCTAAAACAAAATATTCATCTGTTTCTAACTTTTTTATCTCTTCACCTTGTGTTTCAATTTTTATATACTTCTCATTCAGTTTGACATCATTAATCAAAACCTCACCATTTTTAATTGCAACTGTGTCTCCCGGCGTTCCGATTATTCTTTTTATAAAATCAACCTTATTACCAACCGGCGCTTCAAAAACAATCACATCTCCCCGCTGAGGTTTTCCAAACCTATAAGAAACTTTTTCGGTCAGAAGCAATTCTCCATCTTCGAAATTTGGCGCCATCGATTCACCTTTTACCCTGTGAGGTTGAACCAAAAAAATATAAACAAATAAAAAGATTGCCAGAGATATTAAAGCCGTTTGAAATATTTCCTTAAATGTAGAAATAACACCTTCGTTTACACTCATATTTCATAATTTTATGCTAAAATTGCCTGAAGATACAATAGTAGAATGTACTATAAGAGCCCATAGCTCAGCGGTAGAGCGCTCGTATCACACACGAGAGGCCGATGGTTCAAATCCATCTGGGCTCACAACATTTTTTATAGAATCTAGCTTCAGTTTTTTCTTCAATTTAGCCACACCCCAATGGGATTCGAACTTTAGCTTCATAATTTTATCAATTTCGGTGTTGACAATGCGTGTCCTATTCTCTACTATTTGAATAGTCGTTCAAATACTATGCGTAAATACCAACTGATTAAGAAAGAATTAAGAAGCAAACAAGAACTTTTAGAGTGTGCGAGGCAGTTAGGTGTGGTCGGTGATGCAACTAGGCTAAAAATTTGTTACCTTCTTTGTCATTATCCTGAATTAAATGTTTCCGAAATGGCAGGGATTTTAGATGTTTCTGTCTCGGTAGTCTCCCATAGTATCAAAAAACTATTCGATCTCCAGTTAGTGCAGAGAAGAAAAGAGGCTCAGACAGTCCATTATTCCCTCGCTGATAATAATTTTACTAAAACACTAAGAGATTTCATTACATAACCTTATGCAAGACAAGAAGTTTTTAATACTAGGTGTAATTCTGCTAGTAGGACTGGCATTTTTTTTCGGTAGCAAGATAAGCTCTGTGTCCACGAGCAAACAGGAAACTTCGGCTGCATTAGTAGATACTTCCCCTAACGGTTCTTCTACCTCAACACTTATTGGTAAACAAGCTCCAGATTTCAGTCTCACTACTCTTGACGGACAACCATTTAAGTTAAGCGATAAAAAAGGCAAGACTATAATTCTGTTTGGTATGGCTGGGTGGTGTGGAACCTGTATTCCAGAAGGAAGGGCATTAACGCAAATACGGAAAGAATATGCTGATAAAGGAGTTGAGGTTATTGGAGTTGCCTTTACCAAGGGAGATAACGAAGTTTTCTTAAAAGAGTTTAGAGAGCTTGGAACAATTGATATTCCTTTGGCTCTAGACACAGACAATCTAGCTTCTAAATATCAACTTGTCAGGCTAGAGACGACCTACATTATCAATAAGCAGGGCATAATTACCTATAAAGACGAGCAATTTACCCCTTACGAAGATTATAAAAAAGAGTTAGATAAAATCTAATGAAAACGAAAAAGGAACACGTTACAGGCATCCCAGCTATTTTAGCTGTTGTATTAGGGGTATTATGTCCACTTTGTTTTATTGCTCCATTACTTTTTGCAGCAGGATTTGGATCAATATTGATTACAATAATCCCGTGGTTAAAACCCTTATTGGTTGTAGTCATTATTACCGCATTGATAGGGTTTAGCCTGTCGTTTAGGATTCACAAAAACTTCCTGCCTATCGTTTTAACGCTTATTGCAAGTGGATCAATGTATTACGGGAACTATATTAGTTATAATCCCAACTTAACTTACTTTGGGGGATTTCTTTTGATAAGCGCACTAAGTTTAGACTGGTGGTTCAGGAAAAAAGCCCACATTGACTGTCTGGAATGTAAGGTTAATCTTCAACACCACGATAAAGGAACTGAATATGGAAAAGTATGACCTGATTATTATAGGTGGCGGAGCCGGAGCTTTTTCCGCAGCTATTAAAGCGAATGAATTGAAAGCAAAAACTGCAATGGTTAATGCCGGACTTCCTTTGGGTGGCACTTGTGTTAATGTGGGTTGTGTTCCTTCTAAAACACTCCTTTGGGCAGGAGAGGTAATGCAACTTGCAAAAAGTCATAATATCCCTGGAATTGACTTAGAAGTTAAAAATTTTGATTTTGCCACGATTGTCCAACACGAGCTTGATCTTGTAGCCAAATTAAGAGCTGAAAAGTATGAAAAAGTACTGAGCGGTTTAGACAATGTTACTCACATAGAAGGAAAAGCTGCATTTGTGTCTCCAAACGAGATAGAAGTTGGTGGACAAAAGTTTAGAGCTAAGAAATTTATCATAGCAGCAGGTTCAACAGCCACAGTACCATTGATAGAGGACATTAGAGAGGTAGGTTACCTAACTCATATTGAAGCCCTACAAATTAAAAATCAACCTAAAGAGCTTATTGTAATTGGTGCAGGCCCATTAGGTTTAGAGTTCGCCCAAATGTATGCCAGGTTTGGCACTAAAGTGACTATCCTACAAAGAAATGTCTCTATTTTTCCTCCGGCAGAAAGAGAACTAACTGATCGTCTCGCTGAAATACTTACCAAAGAAGGTATAACTATTAAAACCAATGTTCAAATTAAAAAAGCATATAAAGAAGGGGATAAAAAGGTTTTAGTATATAAAGAAGCGGACCTGTCCGCCGAAACTTTAGTGAAGGCGGATGAGATTTTGCTTGCAACAGGTAAAACTCCCAATACTCAAGGATTAGGTCTTAATAATGTGGGTGTTGAGCTTAATGAGAAACAAGCCATTAAAGTTAACCCACAGTTTCAAACAACTCAACCACACATTTTTGCAGTAGGTGATGTAATAAATCTACCCATAAGACAAGAACCAACAGCAGGCAGAGAAGGCACGCTAGCAGCAGAAAATGCCTTAAATAACGACAAAAATAGCATTGACTATACAACTGTTCCTTGGACTATCTTTACTGACCCGCAGCTTGCGGGTGTTGGCTTTACAGAAGACGAGCAGATGAAAAAATTAGGAGTATGTGCTTGTAGAACTGTGTCTTTTACAGATATTCCTAAAGCACTAATCATCAACCGCACAGAAGGACTTATTAAAATGGCCATTCACCCAGAAAGTTCACAAATTATGGGTGTCCATATTCTTGCTCCTAATGCAGGAGAACTAATTGCCCAAGCAATGTGGCTAGTTAAAAACAAGAACACCACAGATGATGTAATAAATTCTCTACCAATGTTTCCTACACTATCTGAAGCAATTAAAATCGCTGCATTATCATTTACAAAAGATATAAGCAAATTAAGCTGCTGTATTTAATAATAAGCTCAAAACCCCAATTCTTCTTTGACCAGAATCAAGGTAATCCTCTCTGGTACTACTTCTTTATTTATTATCAATATTTTGCTCACGCCACTATGCACCCCGTAAGCCTTTTGAGCACGTTTATCTTCTAAGGGGAATGTGTGTGCATATATACGCTCCATACCTTCATCAGTATCTTTAACAATTTTTTGCGTCCCGGCAACAAAAACCACCTTTCCTCCCCCGTAGGCTTCTGCTGATAACTGACTGCCTGAGTTGGAAGCAATAAGTAAATGTCCATCTCGAGTTACAGCGTGGACACTGGAAACTACCCAGTCGGGTGCCGCACCAAGTTTGGCCATTTCTCTACTCTGAGTGTTTCTATCCATAGTAAAGAGCTTAGGCCGAACAGCGTTGTATTTTTTAGATTCATTAATCTCTTTATCCAAACCAATAGATTCTAGTGTCATGGATGTCATAGTAAATACTTCAGCATTTTCCGGAAGCATTTCAATTACCTTTTCCTTCGCCTGTTTGCCGTTTTCTACAACAATTGTTTTGATACCATTAGCCTCAAGAGCTTTTAAGGTTCTTTTAATTTCTTTATCTGTTGCAAGTTTTGTCCACTTAGACATAATTTCACCTCCTTAATTTTTTAGTTTTGTCAAATCAATTCCCAACAAGTTAAGCTTTTGAGTATTGACCATGTAGTAATAGCGAACTCCATCTTTACGAGCTGAAAGAACTCCACTATCAAAAAGTAGCCTAAAGTGATGCGACATTGTGGGCTGCGAAAGAGGAAATTTTTTGAGCAAACTCTGACACGAAGTTTCTTTTTCGGTGAGTATTAGTTTTACAATATCAAGACGAACCTTATTGCCAAGTGCTTGGAATATCTTTTCAACTTCTTCTGCCATATTTGATTGATTTATTGAAATATTTCGATAAATATATCAAAGATAAACCATTTAGTCAATATTTTGTGATTCAGCTGTCACAAGCTAATAAATTATTTCTATAATAAGTTCCAACATAATCAACCAGTGTCAGCATAATTGAAACTTAGTGGGTATTGTTGGAATATGATCTTCCAATCCTTGAGAGTCTGTATAAATTCTTCTATAATTGAGTTCGTGAGAACGTGATCGTGGCTCACTAAAATGCGGCTTTCAAAATTACTTCTAATAACAACTATAGTCTCGATCCTTTCAGGTCAATTAATCAGATTAAATTTTGCATCAAGCGTACTAACCTTAACAGACATATTTATGGCTACAACTATAGTGGTGTTTATTGCCCAATCTCTGCTAACCAAAAAATCCTTAAAAATTCCTAAAAGTATATTTACACCAACTGTTTTATTTATTTTATCAGCTCTAGCCTCATCTATTCTTGCTATTAACTATTTCACAACTAGCCAGATTATAATTGCCCTTTCATTTTTATTAAGATTCTCTGCATATTTTATTCTGTCAGTTATAACTTATAACCTAGTAAAACGAGAGCAAATATTTAGTTATTTGAATTTTCTTCTTTGGCTTGGCTTTATATTTTCTGCACTGGGAATAATTCAATTAATATTTTACCCAGACCTTTCGCCTTTGCAGATTTTTGGCTGGGACCCGCATCAAAAGCGACTCGTCGCAACAATCTTAGATCCAAATTACACTGGCGGTATACTTGCTATTTTTGTTTCTATTGCCACGTCTCTCTACCTTTTTAAAAACAAAATTATTTATCTTTTAATAACTATATTTTTCATCTTCGTGCTTTTTTTGACGTTTTCAAGAAGTGCATATCTTGCCTTACTTATATCTATGTTTGTAGTTGGTTTAATAAAATCACCAAAAGTTATTCTTGTCATCATTTCAGTTTTTATTTTAGCCTTTTTTTCAATAACACAGGTTAAAGATAGAATAATGGGGGCGTTTGCCGTGGACGATACTGCTAGCGCCAGAATAGAAAGTTGGCAAAAAGCTATAGTAATCGCCAAAGACAATCCATTTTTCGGGGTCGGTTTTAATACTTATAGATTTGCACAGGTAAAATACAACTTTTTCACACAAGAAGATCCTTTGGGTGGTCATTCCGGCGCAGGATCAGATTCTAGTTTTTTATTCGTTGCCGCAACTACTGGTATTTTTGGTTTGCTTTTTTTCGTAATTTTCAATTTAGCAATTTTTAAAAATTTTGCCCAAGGCTCTCGTGAAAACTGTCTCAAACTTGCTTCTTTTGCATCATTCGCAGGACTTATTTTGCACACTCAATTCGTCAACTCATTTTTCTTTCCTCAAACAATGTTACTGCTTTGGTTTATAGTCGGTTTGAATTTAGTTTATGATAATTAAAATATTCCTATTCTGGCGCATTGGGTTGTTTGTAATAACCTTCTTAGGAAGCAAAATCTTTCCACTTATGGCAAATGGAGGAATTGGAGCTATAGGGGCAGGCAAAAGCTTTGACTTTTTAGCCTCATGGGCTCAGTGGGACGGGGGACATTATTACCACATTGCACAATCAGGCTATTTTGGCCCAAACGAATACGCATTCTTTCCCCTTTACCCTGCGCTTATCAAAACAGCAAGTTTATTCACCTTTGGTGACACTCTTTTTGCAGGACTACTGATTTCAAATATATTTTTTGCAGTTTTCCTTTATGTTTTTTACAACTTGACCTCAGAATTACACAACAAAAAAACAGCTTATACAGCAACCATTACATTAATGTTGTTTCCAACAACCTATTTTGCAGTTGCCCTTTATTCAGAAGGATTATTTTTACTAATTATTGCTCTCTTCTTCACACAACTTCTGAAGAAAAAATATCTAAATGCAGCCCTTTTTATAGGTGCCGCATCCATGACACGTCTTGTTGGAATTACACTTTCTCTATCACTCGCACTGGAACTTTTAAAAGAAACCAGTTTGAACTTGAAAAAGATCGCAGGCAAGTTATTAATCATTCTTATCTCTCTTGTACCCTTATTAACTTACTGCGCATATCTTTGGAGCAAGTTCAAAGATCCTTTCTACTTTATAACCGTAGAGTCAACTTGGCACAGGCAGCTCACAAATCCCATAAAAACCATATATGAATATGCTTCAACATTTCAAAATAATAAACCATTCAATGACAATTTTGATGTTTTCCTAACACTTTTTTTCTTAGTTGTGCTCATACTCGGCCGCAAAAAAATATCCGCACCGATCTGGATTTTTAGCGCTTTAGCAATACTAATACCAGCTTCAACAGGCACCCTAACTAGTATGCCTAGGTACCTGCTCGCTTCTATTGGAACCTTTATAATTTTAGGTAGTTATCTTGAGGCAAAAAAGATAAAATACATAGTCTGGTTTATCTCGCTATTATCGCAAATTGCACTAGCGATAATGTTTATAAATGGCCACTGGACGGCTTAAGCATGACTATTTTCTAAATACAACTTTCACTGTTACAATTTTTGTGTTGCCAGCCTCGTCAACAGCTTTAATCTCTAAGTTGTTTTCACCTTCCGCCAAGGGGATTGTCACATCAAATTTACCCTCGACAGAAACATTTGCCAAAAATCCGTTAGCAAAAACTTGTGCGTCCTTCTGTGATGTCCCTTCGACTTTGATTCTGTTATTCCCAGAAAATTCTTGACTATCAAATGGAGCAGTAATTTCTAATTTTGGTTCTTTGCTGCTAAAAACAATCTTCATGGCCTCGGAAAAATCACTTTCCCCACCAATAGTATTAAATGCTTTGGCACTAATATTATTTTCTCCCTCTAATAGTTTTAAACTTTCGTATTTAAAACGACCCGAATCTACGTTTGTTTCACCAGTTTTTTGACCGTCAATAAAAATTTCAACGCGCACGGAGTTACTAGAAAAACCGGTGACAGTAATTGTGGAACTATTGGTAAATTTTGGTAAAGTATCAATTATCGGTATCTGAGGAACAATTGTAGATGAATTTACATCTTGTTTATTATTCCCAAACACAGAATCCATCAAATCCGCAAATTTACCTAAAAAGGGGATACCTGTTGTGAAAAATAAAACTATAATCAGCAAACTGATAACAGATAGCACAAAGATTCTTTTGATTACATCCTTCTCTTCCCTTCCAGCAAGCCTTTGGATTCTGTTTATTTTACGCATAACTTACATCCTTAATTTTATCACTTTTACATTTTTTCTGAGCCGCCTCTCGGAATTGAACCGAGGACCTACTGTTTACGAAACAGTTGCTCTACCCCTGAGCTAAGGCGGCGCATCAACACATTTTAATCTTTTAAGAAATCAGATACAAATAAATGTAAATAATGAGCGGGAGACGGTATTCGGGACGCCCATAATTTTTATAGGCGAGCCTCGATTTTTAAAAAAGAGCGAATTGGACTCGCTCGTTGGTTCAACGACAACAATGAGGAGGCTAAATTACTAGCGTTTCAACTAAAAGCATTAAATAACCATCTAAACGTTGTATAATCTCTCCCTATGACTTGTGAAAGTAGTCCGGAGAAAGGACTGGTTACTGACGTTTTAGTAAAAGTTTCGGGAGATTTAGTTAAATCAGAACAATTCTACAGTTGGTTGTCTTCAGTGAGCACACCTCAAACTAGATTATTTATTCTTTGTGGAGGAGGTACGGTAATAACTGCAAAACTTAATGAAAAAAGCATCGGTTTTCGATTTACTGAAGCAGGTAGAGAGATAGAAACAGAATAAGGCAGCATTTTAGCTCGACGAGTGTTAGAGGATCAGAAAAAGTTTGTCGAAACAAGACTGCAAGAAAAGGGCGTTGAAGCCACTGTCTTCATACCAGCAATGGTGATAATTGGTAAGGTTTGTCATATGAATGGGGATCTCTTAGTTAAGGCGTTGCATCCCAATTTTGACAAAATATACATAATTACTTTACAGCGACGAACAAAAACATTTCCTGAAATATTTAATAAAATAGAGGTTGTTAATTTAGAGAATAATCAATTTCCAAATTAAGCCTGAGCGGGATACCAGAATCGGACTGGCGCCTCAACCTTGGGAAGGTCGTGTACTGCCACTATACTAATCCCGCAATATTTTGCGGTTTTAGTTTACCATTTTTTGATCTTACTTATCGGGGTATCGATAATTTATTCCCCACAAATATCAACGGATTACCGTTTGCTAGTCTTCCAACTTTATTGGCTTTGTCCAAAACAGGCCATTTGGATCCATTGCCATAAACCTGCTGGGCAATTTTAAATAAAGTATCACCCTCAACGACTATATATTCTGTCTTGGTCAAATTTTCTTTCAATTTAGCAACCTCCAGTTTTGCTGGAAGTTTTAAAACCGTATCAACAAAAATTATATTTGGATTAGCTATATTGTTTGCAGACGCAATTACTGGCCAAAGTGTCAAATCGCCATAAACTTTTTCTGCTATTTTAGAAAGAGAATCGTCTTTTTCGACTTTATATTCGCTAGTTGAAGTTTTTTCTTCCGCTAACTTTTTTTGTTCCTCAAGAGCTTGTTGGGTTTGTTCACCTTCACCAATATCCTGTTTTTTTTGCGAAATAAAATTTGCAACCAAAAGTCCAAGGATTACAACAATTATTGCTCCAAGAATAAAGCTTGCATAATTTTCTTGCCAGCTCTTTTTAATAGTTTTCTTTTTTGTAGCCATTTACCATTCCTCCTCTCTAGGCAGAAATCAGGGCAGGTAAACAATGCGTGACCGAGGGGACTTCCTTCTCCCGCAATGCGGGATCAGGATAAACTTCTCGTCCACACATATAATACATTGTTGTGTCGCACTTTACACTGAGAAAGTGAAACGCATCGAAATGCGGGACCGAGGGGACTCGAACCCCCGACCTCTTCCGTGACAGGGAAGCGCTCTAACCAGACTGAGCTACGATCCCACGACTAATCGCTTTCGAAGTTTACACCTAAAACCAAACTTGTGTCAATCAAAATTGTATATAATATCTAGAGAAATATGAAATATTTTTCAAATCACGAGATTTCAAAAATCCTGCGCGAAATTGCAGCAGCATATTCGGTTAAAAACGAGCCAATTTTCAAAATACGTGCTTACGAAAACGCTGCAGACAGTATAGAAAATGCATCAGTAGAAATTAGGGATCTTTGGGAGACGGACGATCTCGCCTCTATTCCCGGTGTTGGTAAGACTTTAGAGGGGCATTTAAATGAACTTTTCAAAACAGGCAAAGTCAAACATTTTAATGAAGTTAAAAAAAGTATGCCCGAAGGTATGTTCGAATTGTTAAATATTAATGGATTAGGCCCCAAAAGTGCTTTTAAATTAGCCTCATCACTTGGTATAAAATCCATAAAAGAACTCGAAGAAGTTGCCAAAACCGGAATAATTAAAAAAATACCCACTTTTGGAGAAAAATCAGAACAGGAAATATTATCAGCCATAGAAGAATATAAAGGTAAAAGTAATAGATATCTTCTGCCTTTCATTTTCACGGTTTCTCAGAGGATTATTTCATACATGAAACAAATAAAAGAATGTGAAGAGGTAGAACCCCTAGGTTCACTTCGCAGAATGGTTGCAACCGTGGGTGATATTGATATCGGTGTTGCTTCCTCAAATCCTAAAGAAGTTATCAGCCATTTTACAAAATTCCCCGAAATTTCAAGGATATTAGCTGCAGGCTCAACTGCAGCCTCTGCAATTTTAAACAATGGTGTTCAGGTAGACATTAAGGTTCAGCCAAAAGAAGCTTTTGGGGCGCTCCTACAGCATTTTACAGGTTCCAAAAACCACAATATTAAACTCAGGGAGCTTGCTCTATCCCAAGGAATGTCGCTTTCGGAATACGGAATCAAAGAAAATAGCAAATTATTAAAATTTTCAAGCGAGACAGATTTTTATAAATATATTGGACTTGAATATATCGAACCGGAACTCAGGGAAAATTCCGGAGAGATAGAAGCAGCCCTTCGTTCTGCTCAAGGTAAACCCAATGGTTTGCCTAAGTTAGTAAAGCTCGAAGAATTAAAAGGCGATCTTCACTTGCACTCTAGCTATCCAATAGAACCGAGTCATGATTTGGGTGTAAACGATTTTTCCGAAATTATCAAAAAGGCAAAAGAATTAAATTATGAATATATAGGATTTTCAGATCATTCACCTGGTTTTTCAACTCATACAAAAAAGAATATTATAGAATTAATCAAAAAAAGGAAAAGTGTAATTGAACAAATAAAAGACTCAGATAAGTCAATAAGAATACTAAATTTACTCGAAATAGACATTTTATCAAATGGAGAACTTTCCGTTCCACTAGAGGGTCTTAAATTACTAGACGGTGCGATAGCTGGTATCCATTCAAGCCATAAGCAAAACAAAAAAGAGATTACTAAACGACTATTAACTGCATGTAATTCTAAATATGTAAAAATTATTTCACATCCAACAGGAAGACTTCTTGAAAAAAGAGAATCATATGAAGCAGATTGGAATGTAGTTTTTAAGGAATGTCTGAAAACTGGCACAATTTTAGAAATTAACGCCTGGCCTACCAGGCTGGATTTACCAGATACACTTGTAAGAAAGGCGGTTGATCTCGGAATAAAATTAATTATAAATTCTGATGCCCATGAAATTTCACAAATGGATCATATGAAATTTGGTGTTGCAGTGGCAAGAAGAGGTTGGGCGACAAGAAAAGATATTGTAAACACAATGCCCTGGCTTGAATTTTCCAGATACATTGGAGTATCATGATAACAACATGGGTATGTCAACATATATAATCCTTGGGTTGTTAGCAGTTTTGATTATTTTTATCTGGTCTCTTTACAACGGTTTGATTACCGCAAGACTAAGGGTTAAAGAGGCATGGTCTGGTATAGACGTTCAACTCAAAAGAAGATCTTCTCTGATCCCAAATTTGCTAGAGTCTGTAAAAGGTTACGCAAAACACGAAAAAGAGGTTTTTGAAAATGTTACTAAAGCAAGATCTGCCTTAATAGGTGCAAAAACCCCAAACGAAGCTGCCAAAGCAGATAACATGTTAAGCGGAGCTTTAAAAACTTTATTTGCTGTTGCCGAAGCATACCCGCAACTCAGGGCCTCAGAAAATTTTAAAACGCTTCAGGAAGAACTTTCCGACACGGAAACAAAAGTTGCAGCCAGTAGGCAGTTTTATAACGCGAATGTGCTGGATTACAACACCAAAATAAAAGTTTTCCCAAATGTTTTAATAGCAAATGCCTTGGGTTTTAGAGACGAATTATTTTTTGAGGCCGAAGCATCATCAAGAGAGGATGTAAAAGTCAAATTTTAAGATTTGATGAACTCTCCAAAAATTTTTGCAGGGTCTTCCAATAAACCACTTGCCACTGTAATCTCCAAAAAAACAAAAATTCCATTAGGTAAAATTGAACTAGGAACGTTTTCAGATGGCGAACTGGATGTATGGGTAGAAGAGGATGTAAACAATTCCAGCGTTTTTATATTGCAATCAAATTCATTTCCTGTTAACGAAAATATTATCGAGCTTGCATTAATTTCTGATGCTTTGAGACGATCCGGCGCATACAAAATTACGGCAATAATTCCATATTTTGGCTATTCCAGAAAAGAAAAACAAAACCGTCGAGGTGAGCCGATATCTGCTAAAGTTATTGCTGATTTAATAGTCTCTGCCGGAATTAATAAAATTATTTGTTTGGATTTACATGCAGATGCAATTGTTGGTTTTTTTGACGTTCCTGTAATATATCTGTCTGCCCTAAATGTTTTGGCTTCACGACTAAAGCGCGAAAAACTTCATAACCCTGTTGTTGTTGCCCCGGATGTAGGAGGAGTAAAAAGGGCAAGAAATTTTGCCACAATTCTAAAAACACCCTTAGCTGTTATAGAAAAACATAGACAAATTTCCACCAGAGATAAAATTGAGGTACTTTCAATTTCCGGAGAAATAGCCGGAGACACGGCCATAATAATAGACGACGTAATCTCAACTGGAAGAACCATCATAGAAAGCGCAAATGCCCTAAAAAGTAAGGGAGTTAAAAAAATCTTTGTTTGCGCAACTCATTTAGTTTTCGGGAAAGATACTGTGGAAAATCTAGAAAAAAGCTCAATAGATAAAATCTTTGTGACAGACAGTATAGCTCAAAATAAAATAACCAATAAAACAAGCAAAAAAATAATAACAGTTTCAGTGGGAAAATTATTTGCCGATTGTCTAAGACAAGAACTATAGTCATTTCAGTTTAAAACACTTTATGGACGAAAGAACAAGACATCATACTTTTTTACACGTACAAAGATTAAGACATTCTCAAGATTATTTAGAATTTGAATCTGTTGTATCAGATAGTAATATTGAAATAGCAGCAGAACTTCTCGCCGTTGGATCCTTTTCTTACTATCAAGACAAACCTTTTGAACTTGATTCTGGTGTTCTAAGCCCATTTTATATTGACAATCGTTTAATTCTTTCTAATCTTCATTCTCGGCACAAAATAGTCGAACACTTAACGGAAGAGTTAAAAGAAATTGGACTTCCAGACGTTATCGCAGGCATTGCTACCGGAGGGATTCCGTATGCTGCAATCCTCGCCGAAAAATTAGATCTTCCTATGATATACGTTCGTCCACAACCAAAAACACATGGGATGCAAAATCAGATCGAGGGACAAATAAAGCGTGAGCAAAAAGTAGTTGTTATTGAAGATCAAATTTCCACTGCCGGATCATCAATTAGAGTTATTGAAGTATTAAGGAATCAAGGTGCAGTCGTAAATGACGAAATAGCAATTATTACCCGCGGCACGAAAATGTCAAAGGAAAACCTAAAAAAAGCCGAAATAAAACTTCACTCACTAACAGATCTCGACAGTCTCATAAAAGTTGCACAGCAAACAGGTCATCTGAATAAAAATCAAGTAATGGTTATAGAAGAGTGGTTAAAAGATCCGGAAAATTGGGGAAAATAATAAGTTATAATCGAAATATTTTTTCAGCAGGGCAAATCCAAACCTGAATCGTTCTCTGCCTAATTGGGTTTTTACCCTTCCCGTCCCTTCCATCAAACTCAAATGCCGCAATTTGTTGATACTTACCAAGTTCTAACTTGCCGCCTAAAATCGGCACTACCACATTAGAGTGGGAAAATGTCAGTGCCCTAATGTGTGCTGCGGCATTATAATCCTCATCAACTTCATTACAGTAAGGGTTATCCTGGCATCGGTGCTTATAATCAGTTGTTGGATGTTTGTAATCTGAAGAAACTTTAGTAGACCGTCTGTCTTCGGGAATCGAATGGAGAGTATGATGTAAAATATCCTGGAGCAAGTTTGGTTCTGCAATCTCATTAACAACTATTCCCAGAGTCGTATGTTTTGTATTAACAAACACAAAGCCTTGTTTCGTGCCCGACTTTTTTATAGCTTTTTTGATATCATCAGTGATGTCACGAAAATAAGTAGGCTCGGTCGATTCGAATTTTAACTCTTTTAAAAAAGCTTTCATTAAGAATTTAGAAGTAACGACATTCTATCACAGCAAAGTTTAATTCTAAAATTAATTTTATGTTAGATGACACTTTATACCTGGCTGAGATATAATCTCTTTACCATGACAGCTTACACACAAGTTTCTGCAAACAAATTCAAAACGTGGTTAATTATGTTCCTCTTTGCCACATTTTTAACAGCTGTTATTTTTATATTTGCTTTCGCGTGGGGTTTTGATTACCCTTCCGCTCTAAGCTTTTCAGGATTTGCACTAATTATCGCCGGCATTATGAACTTTTTTAGTTACTACAACAGCGACAAAATTGTTATGGCAATCTCAGGTGCCAAACAAATTCAAAAAAAAGATGACCAAACGTTGTTTAGAACAATAGAAAACTTAAGTATTGCGTCCGGTCTACCGATGCCTAAAGTTTACATAATAGATGATAGTGCGCCTAACGCATTTGCAACGGGCAGGGATCCACAGCACGCAGCAATTGCATTTACAACCGGAATTCTCTCAAAGCTCAGCAAATTAGAACTTGAAGGTGTTGCAGCACACGAACTCTCGCACGTTGGCAATTACGACACACGCCTTATGACAATAGTCGCAATCCTTGTTGGGACAATAGCCCTTGCTGCCGATTTCTTTCTAAGAATGTCTTTCTTTTCAAGGGGGGACAGGGACGAAGACAATGGGGGCAACGCAATTTTTATGGTTCTGGGGCTGGTAATGGCAATTCTGGCGCCAATCGTGGCAACGCTAATTCAACTATCTATCTCCCGCAAAAGAGAATTCCTGGCAGACGCATCGAGTGCACTTTTAACAAGGGACCCCGACTCTCTTGCCAGCGCCCTGCTAAAAATTTCAGCAGACAAAGAACCGCTGGAAGTTGCCAACAAAGCAACAGCGCACCTTTATATAAGTAATCCTATTAAAAACCAAAAGGGCGCAATAACATTGTTTGCCAACCTCTTTAATACTCACCCACCAATCGCCGATAGAGTAAAAGCCCTAAGGGCAATGCAGTAGTTAGGTGTTAGAGATTAGGCGCTAGAGGCTAGAAGATTGAAAAATGAAAGAAAATACAAAAATAAATAGAAAATTAAAGTTTGCAGTCATTTCCTGTGGTGGCACGATCGCTATGGAGAAAGGATCCAGGGGGGTTCTTGAGCCAAAAAAAAACTTGGACGAGGTTTTGTCTGCAGCAAATCTTAGTGCCCTTGAGGGGAAAATGGTGATACCGAATGAAAACAAAGAAGAGCTTTTCAAACTGGATAGTGTGAATTTAAATCCAGAACACTGGAGACAAATTAATTCTGCAGTAGAGAAACTGCAAAATCAAAGTGACGGAATCGTGATCATTCATGGGACTGACACCATGGCCTATTCAGCAACCGCAGTTGGCTTGGCGCTTGCAGATAAAATTAAAGTGCCAGTGATTTTTACTGGCGCCCAATCACCTGTACATGAAACTGGAAGTGATGCAAAAGCAAACTTGGAAAGAACATTTCTTGTTCTTGATCAAGCAGCAAGAGACGGAGTTACTGAGTGCATGATATTTTTCGGAGATGAAGCATATAGAGGAGTGAGTTCTCGCAAAAGAAGTGAAGCTGATTTTAAGGGTTTTGAGTCCCCCAGTGTGCGGCCACTCTATATTACGGATGGATTTGGTGTCAAGGAAACCTGGCAATCTAGAAAACACTCAGATATATTGAAAACCAAAAAAAACATTGGCATCGAAATTAAAAATGACTTCGCAAAAGGTGTTGTAATACTTTCTGCTGTTCCAGGTCTAGAGTCAGAAGTCTTAATGGCTATTGCCAGTAAAGACACAACGAGGGCAATAATATTAAATTCACTAGGTGCCGGGAACATCCCATCACTTGCAGGTGATTACAACTTAGTACCAGCTATTGAAAGAATAACTCACGAGCTAGGTAAACCTGTAATCATTTCGTCTCCATTTATCGGCGGAGACACTAATTTGGATGTCTACCTAACTGGAACATTAGCAAAAGAATCGGGAGCTATTGATGCAGGCAAAATGACAGCGGAAGCAACCTTAGTAAAAACAAGACTGCTTCTAGCTCAGCCAGAGTTCGCTTCGCAAGATGCATTTAAAAAAGCTTTATCAATTGACTTCGCAGGGGAAACAGGTAGGTTTTGAAATATGAAGATTGATGTTAAAGATGTTGCAAAACTTGCAAATCTGCCTTTATCTACTGAGGAAGAAAAAACTTACGATAAACAATTAACCGCTATTTTAGAATATGTAGAGCATGTTGAGTCTGTTGACACTAAAAACATAGAATCGACCTTTAATGTGACAACGAACAAAAATATTACCCGCAAAGACATTGCGAGTATATCTCTTACTCAAGAGGACGCAATCTCAAATTCTACAGTCAAGAAAGACGGCTATATAGTTAGCAAAGGAGTTTTTGAGAATGAATGATCTAACATCATTGTCTCTTACCGAAACGATTCGCGCTCTTAAAGAAAAAAAAACATCAACTAAAGAAATCCACACACAGTATTTAGACCGCATTGAAAAACTGAACCCAAAAATCAACGCATTTTTATCTTTAAACGAAAAATCCGACAAAATTCCTGCAGCAATTAAAGATCTTATATCCGTAAAAGGTTTACCTATGACCTGCGGGTCTAAAATCCTCGAAGGTTACATTCCTCCTTACAACGCTACTGTCATCGAACGGCTAATGGCCAATGGCGTCTCGGTAATTGGCAAAACGAACTTAGACGAATTTGCCATGGGATCATCAGGTGAGAATTCTGCCTACGGTCCCACGAAAAATCCCTGGAATTTAAAAAAAGTTCCAGGTGGTTCATCATCTGGCTCCGCAGCAGCTGTTGCTGCTGACTTCTGCGCTTTTGCGCTTGGAACAGACTCGGGGGGTTCCATCCGTCAACCCGCATCGTTTTGCGGAGTCGTTGGCTTAAAACCAAGCTACGGAAAGGTTCCCAGATATGGTGCCCAGTCAATGGCGTCGTCGCTTGACCAGATTGGGCCAATCACAAAGACAGTTGAAGATGCAAGACTTGTGTTTAGCTGGATACAAGGGGCAGACGGAAAAGATAACAATGCAGTCACCAATGGCAAATGGCAAATGGCAAATGGCAAATCTATAAAAGGCATTAAAGTTGGTGTCCCAATCGAATACTTTACAAAAGGGCTGGATCGAGACGTCGAAAAAGTTGTCAATGCTGCCCTAAACAAATTAAAAGAACTCGGCGCAGAAACCGTAGAAGTTTCCCTTCCACACACCCAGTATGCTGTTGCCACTTATTACTTAATTATGGCCTCAGAAGTATCGTCTAATTTAGCAAGATACGACGGCATTCGTTTTGGAGGTGACAGGAGCAAATTTGGACCGGAGGCAAAAAGAAGAATAATCTTAGGAACTTTTGCATTGTCTGCAGGTTACTTTGAAGATTATTTTATAAAAGCTGCCAAAGTTAGGACGCTTATAAAACAGGATTTTGAAAAGGCATTTGAAAAGTGTGACATTATAGCCGGTCCTGTTTCGCCGACTGTTGCCTGGAATCTAGGCGAAAAAATTAGCGATCCATTAACAATGTATCTCTCCGACATCTACACGCTCTCAGCGTCCCTTGCCGGCATCCCGGGTCTCTCTGTCCCATGCGGTTTCTCGGCAGGTCTGCCTGTCGGTCTCCAGCTTCTTGGCAAATATATGGACGACGAAACGATATTATCAGTCGGCGAAATCTATCAATCGGCAACTAATTGGCACACAAAAAAGCCAAATTTGAGTTGAGAATTATAAATAAAAAACACCATGAACGATAAACGATTAACGATTAACAATTCCTGGGAAACCGTCATCGGCGTTGAAATCCACATTGAGACAAACACCAAAACCAAAATGTTTTGTGGTTGCTCTGCCGATTATTTTGGCGCAAAACCAAATACGCACACTTGTCCTGTCTGCTTAGGCTTACCCGGAGCCCTGCCCTTTATAAACCAGGAAGCGATAGAAAAATGTATAAAAATTGGTCTGGCCCTAGGATGCAGTATAAGTGAACACTCACTCTTTGAACGTAAAAACTATTTTTATCCTGATTTGCCAAAAGGATATCAGATTTCCCAATATCGCTGGCCGCTTTGTATTAATGGATCAATCGAAATAGACGGGGAATATGGTAAAAAAACTATCCGGATTAATCGTGCGCACCAGGAAGAAGACACCGGAAAATTAACCCACATTGGAAAAGAGACATTTATAGATTTTAACAGGTCAGGTTTGCCACTAGTCGAAGTAGTAACGGAAGCAGATTTTAGAAGCTCAGCCGAAGTGCGCGATTACGCAAAGAAACTTCAACAAATAATCAAGTCCATAGGGATATCGGAAGCTAATATGGAAAGAGGTGATATGCGTCTTGAAGCCAACGTTTCCGTTAGGCCCCAAGGTCAAAAGGAGTTGGCTCCTTACAGGGTAGAGCTGAAAAATATTAACAGTTTTAAGTTTATTGGAGACGCTGTCGATTACGAAGTAGAAAGACAAATAAAACTCCTTGAAAAAGGCAATAAGATTTCCCTGCAAACAAGGGGATATAACGAGAATAAAAAAGAAACATTTCTGCAAAGGGTCAAAGAAGAGGCAAACGACTACCGTTATTTTCCCGAGCCGGACTTGCCTGCACTTTCAATAAATCCAGCCGACGTTGCAAGGATCAAAGAAAGCCTCGGTGAGTTACCAGCACAAAAAGAAAATAAATACCTTGCGTTTGGATTATCTCAAAATACTGCCCAGACAATAGCAAATTCACAGGCGCGTTCACAGTTGTTTGAAAAAGCCATCAAAAAAATAGATCAAAAAGATATTGCAAATCTTGCTAACTTTTATGTCAATAAAGGATCTATTGCAAAAAACAGTGATGACCTCTTAGGTCTATTTAATGCAAGTCAACTTAACAAATCACAAACGATCACAAACAAAGATGAACTCACTCCTATCCTAGAAGGGGTTATAAACGAAAATCAACAAAGTGTCGCCTCTTATAAAGCGGGAAAATTAAACGCAATCCAGGCCCTTATCGGAGCTGTTATGAAAAAGACTCAAGGCAAAGCGGATGCGCAAAAAGTAAAAATTATTTTAGAACAGTTACTTAAATAAGTTTCACCTAAGTTTGTTAAAATACCAATAAGCTGTTATGCCAAAATTTGTTCACTTACACGTTCACACGGAATTTTCGCTTCTAGATGGTCTTTCAAAAATTCATAAACTTGTTTCACAAGCAAAAATTTATGGTATGCATCATCTGGCAATAACCGATCATGGTTCGATGTATGGAGCAGTAAAATTCTACAAAGAATGTAAGGCCGAAGGTATAAATCCTATTATAGGTTGCGAGATGTATATAGCAAAACGAACTTTAGATCAAAAAGATGTAAGTCAAGATAAGGAATATTCACATCTTACTGTGTTGGCATCTGACGAAGAAGGTTATAAAAATTTAATGAGGCTGGTATCGATATCTCACTTAGAAGGTTTTTATTATCGACCAAGAATAGATAAAGAACGTTTGGCAAAATATTCTAAAGGACTGTTAGCCCTTTCCGGTTGTAATTCTTCAGAAATTTCTAAATCGCTAATTACAGGTGACTATAAGAAATCAAAAGAAATTGCCCGAACTTATAGTCAGATTTTTGGAGCTGATAATTTTTATTTAGAAGTGCAAAGACACCATTTTGATAAATTCCAAAAAGCCCATCAGCAAGGTTCTGAAATATACAATGATCTTGGCAAAATGGCCCAAGATGAAAAAAAGATAATTTTTGGAGCCAAAAAATTATCAAAAGATTTAGGCCTTAAATTAGCAGCAACCAATGATATTCATTACGTTCTTGCACAGGACGCTTTGGCCCAAGATGCAATCGTTTGTATTCAAACCGGTAAAAATCTCTCAGATATTAAAAGATTAAGAATGATAGATTCTCCGACATTTTTTCTTAAATCATCCCAAGAAATGGAAGAATTATTTAGTGATATGCCTGAGGCAATCACAAGTACACAAGAAATTGCCAATAAGATAAATATAAAACTTGCCTTTGGAAAAGTGGCCTTTCCGAACTTTAAAGTTCCCAATAATCAATCAGTTGACGAATTCTTAAAAAAACTGTGTTACGAAAGAATTAAATTAAAAGTCGAAAAAGTAACTAAAATAATAGAAGAAAGGTTAGAATACGAACTTTCAGTTATTTCCAAAAAAGGTTACTCAACTTATTTTTTAGTTGTCGCCGATTTTGTAAACTGGTCGAGGGAAAAAGGTATTATTTCAACTACCCGCGGTTCCGCGTCTGGTAGTCTGGTTTCTTACGCACTTGGTATTACGGCCATTGACCCTCTTTATTTCAAGTTACCATTTGAAAGATTTTTAAATTTATGGAGGCCCAGCTTGCCTGATATTGATGTGGACTTTGAAGACACAAGACGCGATGAAGTTATTGCATATGTAAGGGATAAATATGGAAGTGAAAAAGTTGCCCAAATAGGCACATTTGGAACCATGATGGCCAAAGGTGCTGTCCGAGATGTTGCCAGAGTGTTAGGTTGGCCGTATTCCAAGGCAGACAGAATTTCTAAAATGATACCAATTGGCGCGCAAGGTTTTCAAATAACCTTGGATATTGCCAAACGACAAAATAAGGAACTGGGAAATCTATACAATCAAGATCCGGAAGTAAAACAACTTTTAGATTTAGCGGAAAAGGTCGAAGGAAACGCCCGACACGTTTCTATCCACGCAGCTGGCGTCGTTATTGCGCCTCAAGATCTCACAAATTTTACTCCACTGCAAAAAGAAAATACTGGTGAAAAAATAATTACACAATATGAAATGCATGATATTGAAGAAGTGGGTCTTGTTAAGATGGATTTTTTGGGGATTCGTAATCTCTCTATTTTGGGTGCAGCAGTCAAAATTGTCAAAAATACCAAAAATATAGATATCGATCTTTCAAAAATACCACTAGTTAATAAAAAATCCTTTGAACTTCTGGCAAAAGGAGAAACCATGGGCTTATTTCAACTCGGTGGTTCAGGAATGACCAGGTATTTAAAAGAACTTCGTCCAACAACAATTTTTGACATTATGGCCATGATTTCTCTTTTTCGGCCTGGTCCTATGAATTCTATTCCAGATTTTATTGAGAGGAAAAACAACGCAAAAAAAATCCAATATTTTGATCCTCGCATGTCGCAATATTTAGATCAATCTTATGGGGTAATTGTTTATCAAGACGACGTGTTATTAACAGCCATCAATATCGCAGGTTACAGCTGGGAGGAAGCAGACAATTTTAGAAAAGCCATGGGTAAAAAGATTCCTTCGGAAATGGCCAAGCAAAAAGAAAAATTTATTTCCGGTTCAATTACAAATGGAATGGCTCCCAAAAAAGCCGATGAACTTTTTAAACTTATTGAACCATTTGCAGCCTATGGATTTAACAAAGCCCACGCGGCATCTTATGCCATAATCGCCTACCAAACAGCCTACATGAAAGCAAACTTTCCTGTAGAATTTATGGCGGCAGTAATGACCGCAGAAACAGATGATCCGGACAAAATTGCAGCAGCAATAGACGAATGCGGCAAAATAGGAATACTCGTGCTCCATCCGAACATAAATGCTTCAGATACAGGTTTTATTATCGAAAAATTCAATGAAAAAGATATACCTCAAAATTCAACCATCAAATATTTACACAAAGAAAGTGCCGTCCGCTTTGGTCTTTCTGCAATTAAAAATGTTGGCAAGGCCGCAATAGAAGCAATTCTCTCCGAGAGAATTGAAAATGGTTTGTTCAAATCGCTAGATGATTTTGCCAAAAGAGTCAACTTGCGGACTGTTAACAGAAAGACAATGGAAAGTCTGATAAAGGCTGGTGCTATGGATGAATTTGGAAAAAGAAATGCCATGCTCAAAGTGCTCGACGAAATCAAGGCAAGCGGTGTTTCCCTTTCGAAGACAATCTCCGAAGGGCAAGGAAGTCTCTTTGCCGAAAACGAGATTGAAGAAACAAATATGGCATCATCTGCTGTCGACCTGATACTAAATAATACCGAAGAGGCACCTCGTGAAGAAATACTTTCGTGGGAAAGAGAACTTTTGGGTTTTTATCTAACAGAACATCCACTTGCCAAAGTGGCAGATAAAATTGATAAATTAACAAGTCTTAAAATTGGTGAGATTGATCCACTCATCCATAGAGGGAAAATTTTAAAACTTGGAGGAATAATCGCCCATCTGCGAAAAACCGTCACAAAGGTCAAAAAAGAAGAGATGTGCTTTATCAAGCTGCAGGACACCACTGGATCAATAGAAGTAATTGTATTTCCAAGAACTTTCGAAAGGGCAAAAGATATAATTTCAGCAGACCAGATTGTTATAATAAGCGGTAAACTTGAAGCAGACGAAGATTCACCAACATTAATTGCAGAAAATGTTTCCCTTTTGGCCAACGAAACATATTTGGAAAGTAACATTGAAGACGAATCTATAAACATAACCCTTCCAATGGATACCGACAGGATTCTGCTCTCAAAAATATATGAAATATTAAGAAATAGCCCTGGACAAACAGCAACTTATCTGATTCTTCCGGGAGCCGATAAAGCAAATCGAAAAATCCCAGTACCTTTTATGGTGTCACGCAGTTTCGAGTTAGAAAATGATCTTGTAAGTCTTGGATGCCAAATTCTTGATTGATTTTACAAATGTTAATAATTTAGATATACTTTACGCTCATGGATAAGCTCAATTTCAAAGTAGGCGACGTTATCAAAGTGTTAACCAAAGACACTCAAGAAAAAAAAGTTCATGCATCTTCTTTCGAAGGTGTGGTTATTTCAATCCGTGGTCAAAAAGATACCCAAACTTTTACCGTTCGCAAAAAATGTACAGACAATGTTTTTGTTGAGAGAATATTCCCAACAAACGCTCCAGTCATCGAAAAAATTATATCAGTAAAGCAAAACTCTCCAAGAAGAGCAAAACTCTACTACCTTAGAAAAAAAGCTAAATAATTCAACAGTCATTCAGATGATCCTGCCGGATTTATCTTACGAAACAAGACTTAGGAAAAAGGGATTCAAAAACATTATTGGTATAGACGAAGTGGGACGTGGTTCATGGGCTGGTCCATTAGTTGCCGCAGGTGTGATATTACCAAAAAGTTTTAAAATTCCACAAGGCTTAAGAGACTGCAAATTAGTTACAAAACAAAAAAGAATAGAACTTGCAATAATAATTAGAACATCATGCCTGTCATACTTTATTGCCGAAATACCCACTAGTGTTATTAATAAGGTTGGTATAAGTCAATCTACCCAAATAGCTTTTCTTAAAATTGTAAATAAAATAAATGTAAAGCCAGACTATATTCTGTCAGATGCTCTTAAAATAAAAGATTTACCTAGAGAAAAACAAAACGCCATAATTCACGGTGACCAAATATCGGCTTCTATCGCAGCAGCTTCGATTATTGCCAAAGTATATCGGGATAATCTAATGAAATTATTCGCTAAAAAATTTCCCAATTATCAATTTGAAAAAAATATGGGATATGGAACAAAAGATCACCAAAATGCCATTCAAAAGTTTGGCTTTTGTGATATACACAGAACAGGCTACAACTTAAACTATCTATTTACATGAACAACTTAACTATTGGTAAATACGGTGAAGATCTCGCCTGTGAATACTTACAGAAGGAGAATTATCAAATTATTGAGCGAAATTTCAGAATAAGGGGAGGGGAGATAGATATAATTGCTCGGGACGGAAAAACATTAGTATATGTAGAAGTTAAAACTAGATCTAGCCATAAGTTTGGACTTCCAGAAGAATCAGTAAATTATCATAAAATAAAATTCCTGGAACGTGCCGCAAAGTTTTACAGGCTACAAAGAAAGAATCTTCCAGATCTGGAAAGAATAGATGTTGTATCAATTAACCTATCCTCATCTGAGCCTAAAATTAATCTCATAAAAAACGCGGGAATGTTTTAAAAATGGTCTGCAAATACAATAAATAAATAAAACATTTAGTATGTTTTTATCAATCCCAACGGTTCTTTTCCACTAAAAACATCAATAATATTTTGCGCAGCAATCCGGCTCATTTGTTCGCGCGTCTCAAAGGTACCGGATGCGGTATGAGGGGTCAGAATCACTTTTTTTGATTGTATTAATTCTTTATTAATTTCTGGTTCGTTTTCGTATACGTCCAACCCCGCCCCGGCTATTTCTCCTTCATTAAGTGCCCAGACAAGTGCCTCCTCATCCACAATAGGTCCTCTAGCAGTGTTTATCAAAATAGCAGTATTTTTCATCATTTTAAATTCCTTACTTCCTATTAAATGCTTTGTATTTTCCGTCAGCGGAATATGAAGAGAAACTATATCTGCTTCTTTTAAAATTTCTTCCACCGAAAGATATCTGGCTCCCGTTAATAATTCAAAGTCCTCAGCTTTTTTAGGATCAAAATAAAGAATTTTCATTCTAAAACCTTGACATGCAACCTGGCTTACAAAAGTGCCTATTCTGCCAAGACCGATAATTCCAATTGTCTGGCCCCAAATTTGATGAGATAAAAACAAAGAAGGATTCCATCGTTTGTATTTCCCGTCACGCACAAACTTATCCTGATCAAGGAGCTTTTTATTAAGTGCAAGAATCAGAGCAAATGTGTGCTCAGCAACCGACTCCGAAGCTACCCCTGGTGTATTACAGGCAACAATTCCTTTTGCCTTAATTTCTAAAACATCTAAATTGTCAAAACCAACCGTAAAATTAGATATAATCTTCAGTTTTTTAGAGGCAAAACTAATAATTTCTTTATCTATTTTATTTGTTAAAAATGTCAGGACAGCGTCATACTCACTGACTATCTTCTTTAATCCGTCGCGTGTTAAGTCTTTACCAGAACTATTAATATCTACCACAAAACTATTATGTTTTAGAAGTAAAACTCCATTTTCCGGAATTGGGTCACATATATAAACTCTGGGCATTACACTCATTATAGAGTATTTAAAATCTTGCAGCTAACATGTCATAAACACTTTTTCTGTATCTTTCCAGGTCTTGTCGATTCATAAGTCCTGCCTGTGGGCCAACATGTCCGATTACTTTTGAAGAATTAATCGCACCCCAAACCATTGCCTCCTCAACAGATAAATCGTGAATAAGTGCACTCAAAAAAGCAGCAGTGTAGGCGTCCCCTGCACCGGTTTTTTCAACAATCTGAACCGGAAATACTCCAACTTTTAATATTTTATCTCCATCACTAAAATATGAACCTTCCTCACCGTCTGTTATTAAAATCATTTTGGGTCCCAGTAACAATAATTTGGCCAGAAGTTCGTGGACATCCACTCTTTCCAAAATATCTATTTCCAAGATTTTTTTTGCTTCCTCAAGATTACATATTAATAATTGACAGCGATCCAACGTTTTTGGATACCTTTTAATATTTGCCTTAATTTGAAATGTTCCCGGTCCAAAAGCAAGTTTAGCTCCAGATCTGTCTACATAATGAGCAATTTCATCTACAATATTAGAATCGATAAATGATTCAGAAACAGACGTAAAGTATATCCATTTAGCATTTTTAATATTTGGAAGTTTATAAAACCAAGGTTGATGATAAACAAAAGCTGTCCTTTCACCTTGAAAATTAATTATTACCGAAGAATTGGAATTTTGACCAGGAATGGTTTCAATATAATCACCAGCAACACCACCTTTTTCCAGTACCTGTTTGATATGAATACCTTCATTATCGCTGCCCAAATTAGTATAAATTGCAGTATTAAGACCAAGTTTTGCAGCACCAACAGAAACATTTGCAGCATTGCCTGCAACAGATCTGGAAATTGAATCAACCGGTATTTTGTCTCCATATCTAACACAAAGCTTGCATTCCTCATGATTAATATCACACTGCAGAGAGGCGTCATGCACTTTTATAAAAGTGTCAATTGTCGAATCTCCGACCGTTATTAGATCAAAATCGTCTTTTATCATATTTCAAAAACCGGATTTATATGATTATGATCATTTTTATTATCAAGAACACCTTTTTTAAACTCATCTATTGCGTCGATTGCCTGTTTGGGTGTGTTAATAATTTTAAAAACTTGTCTTTCTTCGGAGCGGATATACATGCCTTTTGTAAAAGCAAATATAATCTCCTGCCAAAAATCACCATACAGTATTAATGGTTTATGGTGTCCAAAATATAAACGAGCAAGTCCCCAAGCCATACCGAATTCGGAAATTGTTCCTGTACCGCCATTAAAAATAATAAAAATCTGGCCAACTTCAAGAAGCTTTAAAGTTCTTTCTAAATAATTTTTTTCGACAATGAGCTCATCAACATTATTAGATTCGTCTCTTCCTTCAAATAGAGGAATATCGTGCGGATAAAAAGTAATTCCTATTGCCCGTCCGCCGACGCTGTGCGCGCCAAGCGTTGCCGCTTTCATGATACCTGGACCTGCGCCGTTTACAACTGTATAACCTTCTTTGGCACAAAGTGCTGCTACTTCAAATGCAGCCTTAAAAGGATCATCTGCAGCTTTAGCGTCAGCATAACCCAAAAACGTAACTTTATCGATTTTGGGAGTATTTATAAATAAGCTTTCTCTGGTAGTTTTCATTTCTTGACTTATTAATTATCTTGCACTTTAGCTAAGGCCGCAAGCCTTCTGTAGGCAATATGAAAGTCGCGAGCCTCAAAAAGGCTCGAAGACGCAACCAAAAAATCTACACCGCTACTTGCAAGTTTTGTGGCGTTTTCAAAATTTACGCCAATATCTATCTCAAGCGCAATATTAGGCATTAGGAATTTAACCCGTTTAATTCTTTCATAGGTGTTTATTCCAAGCTGCTGGCCTGAAAAGCCAGGTTTTCCAGTCAATAGTAGTAAAAGGTTTATATTGTCAGCAAACGGTAAAGCATCGACAATGTCAGTTTCCATATTAAGTGAAAGGCCAACATCTTTATTGCCTCTTTTTACACGGTAAATCAGATCAAAAATATCCATCTCAATTTCCAATGGAAATATAATACGAGATACGAAATTAAGATCAACTAATTTATCGATATAATTTAATGGCGAAACAACCATCAGCTGGATTTCAAGCAGAGCAGAAGAAGGGTTGTTGCGAATAACATCGACTCCAATTGTTTTGTTTTTAGCAAATAATCCATCCACCACATCTATTTGTATAAGATCTGTTGTGTGTTCTGCCACTTCAAGTTTATAACGATAATCTTGCTCGCTGTTCGTTAAAATTCCGGGTATTATCTTTGACACATTAAACTAATTCGTAATTTTCTCCCTGTTGGGGAATCACAGCTTCGATCTTTAGTTGTTTATCAATCTCAGCTGCTAAAACACTTGATTGATCGGTTTCCCCGTGAACCAAAAATACTTTTTTGACGTCTTTTGTTTTAGATATCCAATTTACTAGTTGAGGCATGTCCGCATGAGCGCTGTACGAGCCGATTGATTTAATTTGCGCAGATACTGTAATTTCTTTACCAAAAATCTTGACAACCCGATCACCTTCAAATAATCGCCTCCCAAGTGTGCCCTTAGCTTGATAACCGACTATAAGAAGCATATTTTTTGCATTACCCAAGTATTTGATAGCATGATGCAATATTCGCCCACCATTCATCATTCCCGACCCAGCAATAATAATTTTTGGGTTCGGAGCCTCTTCTATCTGCTTTGACTCAATGACAGTTGAAGTTACACGAAGCCTAGAGAGTCCAAAAAAGTCATTATCTTTATGCTCGCTTCGTAAATTTTCATTAAAATAATCTGGAAATTGACCAAATACATCTGTCACTTTTTCAGCCAGTGGACTATCCAGATAGAAAGTTGGTTTTTCACATCCGGAGATAGCGCAAAAATCATCAATATCGTGAAGAAGCTCTTGCGTCCTTTCAATGGCAAAGGATGGAATCATCAGTACGGCGTTTTGCGAAATTGTCGAATTTATAACCTCAGCCAATTTTTCTTTTCGCCTGTTAATGTTTTCATGGACTCGACCTCCATATGTGCTTTCGCAAATAACATAATCAGCGTCATTTATAGTCTCCGGTGGATTTAAAAGTAAGGATAGGTGATTACCCAAATCACTTGTATAAACAAGCTTTTTTCCTTCTGATTCCAACAAACATATTGCAGAACCTAAAATATGACCGGCATTTTTTAAAGTTATATGAATACCAGGTTCAGCTTCCAGATTTTGGTCATAATCAATCTTCTGAAAAAGCTCCATAACCCCGTTGACATGTTCTTTTGTGTAAAGGACAGGACCATCGTCCCTTTCAGCTTCTTCCCTCATAAGCTTTTCAGTGTCATCTAAAACCAAATTTGCAAGTGCAATAGTGGGCTCTGTTGCAAAAATTTTACCCCTAAAGCCTTCTTTATAAAGTTTTGGTAACCTCCCAACGTGATCAAGATGAGCATGACACAACACCACAAAATTAATTTCAGATGCTATATAGGGAAAAGGGGCATAATTGCGTTCCTCTGCAGTTTTAAAACCTTGAAAAAAACCGCAATCAAACAATATTTTTTTACCAACCACCTCCACTAAAATATTAGAACCGGTCACCTCACGACAGGCACCATAAAAATATATCCTCACAATAATAGTATCGGATATCTAGCTTTATGTAGCAAGTGTCAGAAGCAAAATTCGATAACTATACCTTATTAGCCAAAGCAAGCTCTTCGTCTAGTCTTGGTTTATCGTATCCTAAAATCTTAACTTCTTCACCATTTTCTTTTGTTATAACAGTAAAGGGAACACCAAGCTGTCCGGACATACTTATCATCTTTTGAGCGGCATCAGGATTTTGGTCAACCAATATTTCACTATACTTAATATTTTTGGAAATCAAATATTCCTTTTCCATCTTGCAAAATGGACAAGTTGTTGTTGTGTAAACTGTAATATCTAACATAATTCTATTATAGAATTTACGCTATATAAACTTCAATGAGCATATCTCTTCTGTTATATAATAAATAAAATGTATATAATATTTGCACTGCTTAGTGCTGTCGCAGCCGCCCTTGTTGCTGTCTTTGGGAAGATTGGACTTGGCAAGGTAGATACGACCCTGGCAACCGCAATACGCGCGGTTGTTATGGCAGTCCTTTTAGTTTTGGCTAGCTTAATTCTTAAAAAGTGGGATCTTTCACAAATTTCAAATAAAGCTTACTTGTTCACTTTTTTAGCAGGCCTTGCCGGTGCTGCTTCCTGGTTGTTTTATTTTTTGGCGCTCAAACTTGGTCCGGCCACATCGGTTGCAGCACTAGACAGACTTAGCGTAGTGTTTGTAATTTTATTTGCTGCACTATTTTTGGGAGAATCACTAAGTGTTAAATCTGTCCTCGGTGGCTTATTAATCGTTTCCGGAGCCCTACTATTAGTCAAATAAATTGATTAAAATTATTTATGCTGATTTTCAGGGTTTGGCTTTTTTGGGTTTCTTAACTCTTCCAGTATTTCAATATTACTTTTATGTTGATGCCTTAAATCACTTAACCTAGCTTCAAGGTGATAAACTTCTCTTTCTTTCCTGCTCATTACTCCTCCATGCGCCTGGACACTTCCACGCCACGCCCTTACTACTCTTAGTTCACGTTTTAACTCAACAGTTAATCCATCGATCCAAGAAATATTTTTTTCCACCATTTCTACCGGACTAAGATGTTCCTCAACTCGTTCTTCTCGTTCTGGCATAAGTTGGAATTATAGTAAAAATTGAGTAAAATAGCAACTATAGGGTACTATATTATTAGTCGTTTTGCTTTATTTGTTAAATTAACAATATATTTGGTTTTTGCACTTGTATATTTTTCTCGGTCATTGGGATATTGTTTCTCTAAGTCCAATTTCAACTTTTCATATAACCTTGCTTCTTTTTTATTTTTTCTTAAATAATCCCTAAAATAAATTCTATCCCACAAACTAGATTTTGCCTCGACCATATGTATATGATGTGTTCTAACACCAGCAGAATCACGCTTGATAAACCAGGCGTACATTGGAGGCTTGTCTACTACCGGGCGCCAAAAATAGTCATAACCTAAAGACTTCAAATCCGGAACAATAATTTTCTTTGTTTCTTTTAAGCTGCTGACTTCAACTAACATATCAACTATTGGTTTTGCCCGCATTCCTGGTACTGCCGTGCTTCCAAAATGTTCGATTCGTTTTATTATTTTTGGGAATTTTCTCTTTAAAAAATCTGCCTCATTTTTAAATGACTTTGGCCAAGAAAGGTCGTAAGGTATGATTTCTATCCTTTCACCTATAGCTTTATTGATACGTTTTTCAAGCGTTTTGCTTATTTTCATTTGTATTTAAGGAGAAAATTAATTAAAATCGGAACTTACAGTTTACGAGATCAAGAAGCTGGTTAGGGTTTTTTATAAGGTTAACTTCAATCCAGGACTCAAATTTTTTATGCTTATTCAAAGTCTTTTTTTCAGTATCAAAAAGATCATCATCAAGCCAAAAAAAGTTAGAATTAAAATCAATTGCCTCCGTTTTATCCAGAGCAAAATTAGTTGGCTTAACTTTTTTTAAAAGAGAAAGTGTTTCTGTTTGCAAAAATTTAGAAAGATATTCAATTGTATATTTGGTGTCACCGCTGCATCTTGAAGTAAGCCACATTACAGTAAAGTTTCTAAGAACGTATTTTAGAAATTCATCCAAATGCAAAGCCGGCATACCGCCTTTAGTTAAAATTACTCCATCTATATCTATATATAAATTTTTAGTCATTAGTATTTATTTGGGTAGCAAAAAAAACAGCACGCTAAGTATACCACCTTATGATCAAAAGTATATTTAATTACGCAGGGTTTTCACTACCAATTCGGAAATTGAACGAACTATATAAATTCCAAAAGTAGGTTATAATTATAAACATGAATAAAGACAACAACTTTGCTTTCATAGACAGCAATAACCTCTATTTGGCAATAAAGGATTTAGGTTGGAGTTTGGACTACGAGCATTTTAGAAAATATTTGAAAGAAAAATATCAAGTCACAAAAGCCTACATGTTCATCGGCTTCGTAGAAAAACACAAGGATTTATACAAAAGTTTGCAGGAAAAAGGTTATATTCTAATTTTTAAACCTACCCTTATTTACAAAGATGGTTCCACTAAAGGTAATTGTGATGCCGAATTGGTCTTGCAGGCTATGATTGATTTTAAAGATTACGACAAAGCTGTACTGGTAACAGGGGATGGTGACTTTTTTTGCTTAGTTGATTACTTAATAAAACAAAAGAAATTTAAGAAATTACTTGTACCGAATCAAAAAAAATATTCTGCTCTTTTAAAATCTGTACACTCAGAATATTTAGCCTTCGTATCAGAACTGAAGAATAAAATTGCCTACGAAAAGAAAAAAACCTCATAAAGACGGAACTTTATAAGGCGTTTTTCGTGATAATTCTGCCTTGAGTATACAAAATTTTCCGAAGAGTGTCAATGTGCTTAGAACCAAGTTCGATACCTAAAGTGTAGGCCGAGCATTTTTAGTTTCAATGGGGGAGTTTTCTTGTCAAAATATCATCCGAGGTAGGAGGCGGGGCGATAGTATCTACTTTCTGCCAAAATTCATCCCTCTTTTCTTCAGGGTCAACTTCTATATAAGCCATATTTTCAGGGACTCGATTATCTTTATGATATTTTTCTCCCGCATCCTGCTTCTTTTTATAAGTAGTAATGCCCATTTCTGCAACGACAGCTTCGATTGCCACCACGCGATATAAAGCATACAGGGCAGTTACTTTTGTCGGTGGTTTAAACTCAACTTTTTCCATTTTAGTTAATTAAGTTTTGTGGTCATACAGTCTCTAAGATGGAACTCCTTATATAAATGTTTAGTTAATGTTTATGATACTCTAAACGAATTTAATATTCAGGTTCCTTATTATCTATAGTGATTGGAGCTATTTTTGAAAAGTTGATGTATAATATTTCTATGAAAACATACATAACATCTAGACCTGAAGTAATGTCAGGTGCGCCTGTTATTGTCGGCACGCGTGTTCCTGTCGCCCGAATTGTTTACCTTTTGAAAGATGGTTTTACTATGGAGCAAATAAGTAAACAATTTCCGCATGTAGGTTTAAAAAGACTGCGGGGTGCAGTGAATGATTTGGCTAAAAAAGTAGAAACTATTCCCTATGGTACGCAAATTTCACAAGCACAAACTATTGCTTGATGAGGGATTTCCTGTCCGCTCGTATTTCCCTCTCCTAAACAGTCGTTTTGATGTTAAGCACATTACCCAAGATTTTAAACAAGTAAGTCTGTCGGACAAGCAAGTACACAAATTTGCGGCAGAACACGACAGGATTGTCGTAACATTGAACATTAAAGACTTTAAACCGCTTTCCCCAACAAACAAAAATACGGGAGTAATCGGTGTTTCAGCTGGATTACAGTTTAAACAAGTTGATAGAAAACTTACTGCGCTTTTGAACAAATCTACCAAGAAACAACTTTTGGGAAAGCTTACTAATATAAGTGGCGAATCACTTAAGTAAGTTTTGACAAGCTCAACCCCTTTATTTCTGGAAAGACTGTTAAACCCTAATTGGGGCTTGCGTCACGTATGCCGAGTGATACTTCGACAACGACCTCTGTGGCTCAACGATTTTGGCAATGTTTACCCTGAATATTTGAAGGGGAACCAAGTCTTTTCTGAATTCAAATCATTATACACAAGCCTAGGGGCGAATAAAAAAGCAGAGATATTTGTTTGACATTTTACGGTTTGAAGAATATATTACACAATCTAAGGTATTAGATCATGTAAGACTGCTTAGTCCTGAACAAATGCAAGAACAAACCCCAGAATTTTATGAGGCATACTTCGATCACTTATTGAGCGTGGATGTGCCCACAGCGGCTCAATCTATAGCTTTGGAGATTAACAATGTTACTAACCTTACAGAAACGATACCAGGCATAAATCTAGAAGACACCGCATCAATAAGATTAACTGAGAAAGTTATACTAAGTAGGCAGCCAGGCTCAAAAGGTGTTTGGTATAGCCCATACGTTCAGGAGCCAGATGCACCAAGAGATACTCCAAAGCCAGGTACAAGAAAAGGTGTTTTTGGAATCATTTATGGACCAAAAATTAGAGAAGTAGCCAAGTCTCTTGGAGTAGAAACAGATGCCGCATATTGTGACAGTTCTGTTTCTGTGGAATCTGCTGACAGTTGGAAAGTCACCATCAATCATCAGTTTTTCGATGAGCAAGGCAGCTTTGCCGCGGTGCAAGCAGTTGGCAACCAAGATATTTTTATAGCAATTACTCAACCACCGTTGGATATTGCAGAGTCTTTTGGGATGGAAAAACCAGAAATAAAGGAGGTGTGGAAGTCAATTGGAAAGTTAATGGACGAACTTAATACATTGGCATAGCAAAGCCAACAACCCTGATCTTGGCTATCTCCCACTTGGGGTTGAACAGCAGTCATTGACATAAATAATGCTAAAGTATTAAAATCCCATGCTATGAGTGAGAGGTGTCCAACTTGTGAACATGAACTGCTTTTCTACACCGACTATCCTACTATAACAGTCCAGGCTCTTGAAATCGTTCCGATAAAAGAGAAGCAGGTAAAAGTATTTCCTGATTCTTTGAATAAAGACCTGTACGATGCTTCAAATTCAGCGGCCGTAAGAGAATATTTACAAAGCATTCAGGATCGAATCGGATCAGACATCAAACCCTCAGACTTAAATCCACCCCTTGAAGAAGAGACAGAGCATCCATCTTTTTTCCGAATAGACTTGGGAGTCAGAAGACATGTTTGGATTAAACCTAATGCGTCTACTACACCAGGTGAAGTAATGATTCGTTTAGGATATATATACACCCCTTTCCAAGGCGAACATGCGACAATAGAAGGCACGACAATTGCAAGAATTAGGTTCGAAGGAAAATTAAACTTACCTCAGTAGTTGTTCTAGTAGCCCCAAATGATAGTCGAACTTTTTTAACTTCAAAAATTCCTAAGCTAGATGAAAAGTTTGAAATTTGAGGCTGCTGCGGCCACACGGAGAGCCACTTCATTGCATTCAGTATAAACGAACCCCGCTTTGAACCGTGTCCGCACAAAGATGGTCTACTTTGGTGGAAAAGGGTCAATTTAGGGGAATTAATACTAATCAGCATTTTAAATTTAATGGGAAAACCTGCTTGTGGCTCCACGGGGAATCGAACCCCGCTTTGGACCTTGAAAGGGTCCCGTCCTAACCGATAGACGATGGAGCCTTCCATTAAATTTAAATTTCAATTTTCTTAAATAACTCTTCTCTTTTATTCCCGCTTTCGCAGAAAAGGGTTCCGTCCTAACTTTACCCCGTTTAGCGGGGCAGGGACGATAGGGCCAAAATAGCTCATGAATTTTACCACACACAAACCTCAAACCCTAATGGAATGCTTGTGTTTAACCAACGTCTTCTACTGCCTGAACTTCTTGGCGACAGAATCCAAAACTTCCTTAGCAGTTTCCTTACCACCAAGCCCAAAAGCCAAACCTCCGGCAATGGTAAGCATCGCAACAATACCCGCAAAAAGTATGCGTAACAGTTCTTGGGCAACTCCAAGTTGGTGCAGTACTAAAAACCCAACAAAAATCAAAATTGACCACTGGGCAACTAAACCAACAGTGTGTGAAAGATGCTTACCTAGATTTTTAGACATACTGCTGGCGATCTTGTAGCTTAGTCTTGCAAAAACCATCCCAACCATTGCCAGCACTACTGCGACAATAACATTTGGAATATAAAGAATAACTCGGTTCAAAACCGTATTAACAGCACTTAGTTTCCAAGCATCTAAAGTTGGAACCAAAAAAACAATAATAATACTCCAACGTGCAATTTCTGCAATTATTTCGCTCCATTCAACATCATGACCTTCCAGCTCAACAACGCCATAGCGTGCCAGAATCTTTTCTAGCTGGACCATTTTTAGGATGCCGATAATTACCCTATAAACTACGGCAGCTATCACCAGGCCGAGAATAAATATAATTAAACCGCCAATCAAAAGTGGAATAAAGTTAACAAACGTTGCTATTGCATTTAAAACTACAGAAGAAACTGCTGTTGATAAATCTTCTACAATCATTTTCACCTCCTTTCATTCTAAATAGTATTAGGACAAATTGTGTCACTAACTCTATTTAAAGTAAAAAAAAATAATAAATCAAATTTATTGAATAAAAGACCTGCATTTTATATAATAAACACCCATAGTTTTGTGAAGCGGGTCTGTAGCTCAATGGTAGAGCAGTTGCCTTTTAAGCAATTGGTTGAGGGTTCGAATCCCTCCGGACCCACATTATATTTTTGCACATTTGTAAAGATATAATGTGTAGGTGGAGATCGAACCCTTGTTCGGTTTTTCGAAGCACTATTAAAAAATCAATTTCAATAGTTGTGTAGAAAAATGCGGATTCCGCAAAGCGGGATCGCAAATCCCTCCGGACCCACATTTCTACGGATTTCTATGGTTTTCTAGGGATTTTAGATAAGGCGTTTACGGATAATTTAGCTTCAATTTGATATAATTCTCCGTATGTCATTTTTTCTAGAAAAAGGTCGTAAATTTGTATCTGGTAAAAAAGATGGTTTATTAACAGTTCTGACTGATTCAGCTGTCTCTAGAGCTCTAAGCCTTCCAGATGAAAAAAGACGTAAGGCAGTGCCTCTTTTAATTAAAAGCCTTGAAATGAATATGAGAGGTAGTCCAACTTTGGCATATAAATGGCATGCACAACTTGGCCATTGCTATCAAGGTGTGGGTCAATATGCAGATGCAATAAGTCATTTTGATCATGCTGTCGCCTTGCACCCTGAACCAAACCCTGAAAGTGATTTTCAAAGTTATGTAGAGAGTTATTTGCGCTCTTTAACTACAATCAAACAAATGCACAAGGAAGACCAAAAAGATGCGCATCTGAAGGCAGTGGACAGGCTTGGCGAGTTAGCTCCACTTTTGCCAAATTATGAATACAGAGTTCGTGGTTTCTTAGGAGTATCATATCAAGAGTTGGGCAAAATGCGACCAGCACTGGATAATCTGGAAAAGTCGCTCCTTACTTTCCCAGATCCAAGATCAGAAGGTTCAGATTTTCCTACATTTTCGCAAAATTATCTTAACTGTGTAAGGTTGATATCCCAAAAAGCAATCGGCACTTTAAACGGAAAAGGCCGGCAGCAATCTGTTTTAGACTTAGTAAATGTGGTTAATTCGACAGGTAGAGTAGGCTTACAATTTCGGGGCTCTACGGAGATACATCATGAACATCGCGCTGCTTTTGGATGGTTACAGAAAGTAGGCGGAGGTAGAAACGCGATTAAAGTAAATTTAAACTAGGAATCTTTGGCTTTCCTAATAAACTAGCCAAGGTATTTAACATCAACGATTCCCAGCCATTTTACTCAAATTGGGGCTAGCAGTTTCAAGTTGTTAAAAGTGTTATAAACTCGAATCATATAAGCTTCTAGGGTGTTCCATTCTGAGGACACCTTGCCCACACAATTTTCCACATAAGTCTATCTTTCGTCTATAATTTAAAATATGAATTGGGTTGATTTGGTAATTATTCTTTTGATCGTTATTTTTGCGCTTGACGGCCTAAGGCGTGGATTCCTTATCCAGGTGTTTAATATAATCGGTTTTTTAACAGCACTTCTGTTGGCGTTAAGCTTTTATTCACCCGTTGCGGATTTACTCACTAAAAATTTCAACCTGCCAAAACTCGCCGCAAACCCCATAGGTTTTCTAATTGTATGGATAGTAACCGAAATAATATTCTTTGGCGTACTAAACCGTTTTTATGACAAGTTTATAGGCAAATACCATCGTATAAAAATAAATAAATACCTGGGGATTGTTCCCGCAGCCATAAACGCAATTCTCTTTTTGGCTTTTATTCTTTTATTTGTTGTTTCCCTGCCTGTTAGGCCAAGCGCTAAGCAAGCCATTTTTGACTCTTATCTTGGTGCTCCCCTTGTGGGTAGCGCAATACGTTTGGAAAAGCCATTTAACGATATTTTTGGGCCAATCACCAAACAAACCTTAACTTTCTTAACCGTAAAACCCGAATACAAGGGAACCGTAGACCTTAAATTTACTCAAAAAAATACCACGGCAGATCCGGCAAGCGAAAAACAAATATTCGAGCTTGTTAACCTGGAAAGGGCAAAAGTTGACGCAAAACCGCTTGTTTGGCGGGAAAATTTGGCCAAGGTCGCCAGACTTTACTCCGCCGATATGTTTTCGCGTGGCTATTTTTCGCACTTTTCGCCCGAAGGAAAAGACGTTGGGGACAGGCTGGAAGCGGTTGGTATTTCCTATACATACGCGGGGGAAAACTTAGCACTTGCACCAACCCTTGCACGGGCCCATTCAGGCTTAATGAATAGTGAAGGCCACAGGAGAAACATTTTAGATCCCGCTTTTGGCAAAATAGGCATTGGTGTGGTTGATGGCGGTATTTACGGAAAGATGTTCACGCAAGTTTTTAGCCAGTAGCATGAAGGAAATTCAGACTTCAAAATCCAACAAAATCCTCAACTTATTAATAATCATAATTCTTTTTCTGGCCTTTAAACTTCTTTCGATTGATATTAATAAACCATTTTGGGGCCATCATGATTGGAACAGTGTTGTCTATAGCAACATTGCCAGAAATTACATAAGGTATGGTTATATAAAAACAAAATTTGGCCAAGTCACAAACCATGACAGTCAATCAAACAATAAATTTGGCTACATTACACATTACCCACCTCTCCTGCCTATCATCATAAGTATTTCGTTTAAGCTGGCAGGACAGTCAGAAACATCAGCAAGATTGCCAATTGTGCTTTTTTCACTTCTAATGATTTATTGTATTTACCAAATTGGTAAGGAAATTCATTCAAAACTATTAGGATTTTTTGCTGCATCATCTGCAATGTTTCTTTCAATATTTTTATATTTTGGAAAACTTCCTGTTCATGACACAATTATTCCTCCAATCTCGGTTTTTGGTTTCTGGATTTATATAAAATTAATAAAAGAAAATAAAGTTAAGTATTTTTATCTTCTAGTTACAAGCTTAATAATTGGTGGATTAATTAATTGGAGTGCATTTTACCTAACGGTTGCCCTTATTTGTCATCAATTTATTTACAAAACTTCAAAAGATATTAAATACAAGATATATACTCTTTTGCCAATTTCGGTCACACTCTTCTTGCTCCACATAGTTCATATCAAAATTCTCGGGCAAAAATCGACAAATGCGTTTAGTAATCTAATGGAAAGAATTAATCCTTTTTTAACTGCTGATTTGTATGGCTATACGCCGGTAAAGTATGTAGTTCAAGAATTGCGTTTTACCAAAATCTATTACACCTTGCCGGTTCTATTGGGCGCAATAATCTTTATATTTTTATTTGCTTATTATTTTAAAAAAAATAGGATTGACCTTGCTAAAAGTATTATTATCGTGCTTTTTTTATATGGAATTATACAGCTTGTAGTTTTTCAACAGCTCTCATTTATTCACGATTATATGATTTATTATATGTTGCCATTTATGGTTCTTAGTTTCGCCTATTCTGTATTTTTTATCATCAATAGCCTTAAAAAAAAGCTAATATTCCCATTGATATTAATCTTATTATTGGCACTTATATTATTTAGCCAATTTAAATATACACAAACCCTTCTTGCAACAAACATAAACAAAAGAGGTTATGACGTTGCTAGGGTTATAAATACAAATACCACATCCGGACAAGTTAGTTTTATTGCCTCAAATTCATACAAAGAATTTCAGGAGGTGTTTATTGGGTATTACTCCGATAGAAATGTTTCTTACGGTGATGAACTGCCATCAAATTTTGATAAAACTATTACTTTAATAGTTAGGCCAAAAGATCATGATCCCCTACCTATAGAATCAAAAAAACTTTTGGATGATATTTACCCAAAATATGAAAATGACAAATTTATTTGGTATAAAATCAAATAATAATTACAAATGCTCCATTTTCGAAAGCTGGTACTTTCGGTCTCCAAAATATCCTGTTACTTCCGGCATCACAATCGGCATGCTTAAAAGTTGTGCCGGAAAAACCGTGTAGTCGCCATATTTTTGGTTCGCCAAATCCATACTTTTCACGAGTCTTTCATTTCTGCGATCATCAGCAAACAGGGGAATGGGTTGGTATTTTTTCGGCGCCAGCATCGCCAGTGTTACGCCGCAAAAAATTGCATCACGAACTAGCCAATCAGCCGATATTTTCCTGCACAAATCAAAAAATACTTTGCCCGAATCTATATAGTCATAGAGGGTTAAATGTCCCCAGTAACTTTGTCCACCACGGCCTTCGCGCAGACAAACGGAAACGTAACGCCCAACTAGACCCATTTGCCGTGCTTTCCCCGCTGCTTCCTCGCAAAGATTGCGCATAACTTTTTCCATTTCATCTCGGCGGGTCAAAAGTCGGTGCGTTGTGTAGGTACGCCCGACACTTTTAGCATCAGCGATATCGTTAATCGGTATAACTGGCAAGTTGTCTATACCACGGCAGATATTGTAAAGATGCAGAGACCAATGTGGCCCAAAATGCTTATACAAAAATTCTGCAGAACAAGCTCTGAGTTTCAGAGATGAATCAATCCCCAGTTTTTCCAAATGTCTAAACAATCCAAAACCCAAGCCACATACATCCATTAATTTTGATCTGTCTAAAATCGAAATAGCGTTATCATCCGTTATCCAAAAAAGCCCATCTGGTTTTATTTGGTTCGAAGCTAACTTGGCTAAAAATTTGTTATGAGAAATCCCAACAGAACAAGTCATATAATCACCAATTTCACGGCTTAATCTTTGTTTAAGATCAAACGCAATATTAAAAACATTACCAAACAAATGTTCTGTTTCCGTGACATCCAAAAAACACTCGTCTATGGAAAAAACTTCGCAGGCAGGGGAGTAAGAGGCACAAATTTTGATAAATCGTCGGCTTATGTACTCGTATTTTGTAAAATCAGCAGGGATCAAAATTATTTCTGGGCAAAGCCTCTTGGCATCACTTACTCTCGCACCGGTCATGACACCTCGTCTTTTTGCCTCGATTGATGCGGCAATAATACAGGTTCGTCCTCTACCCTTAACCACACCAACAGGTTTGTCTCGCAAAGCCGGATTTGCCTGTTGCTCGGCAGTTGCAAAAAAACTGTTTAAATCGGCATGAATAATAATACGTTGATTGTCATTATTAATAGAAGACATAAAACTCTTATCCTCGTCCACGAACCTGCCTGCCGGCAGGCAGGCTATCAACTACAAACCATCAACTATTCCAACCCTATTATTTTTTTGACCCTCCAGCAGTAGTTGTTGCTATCAAATTCCAATTGAAAATTAGCAGCATCCGAAGCACAAACCAAATCAACGAAACGACAGTCTCCGACTTTTCTAGCAGAAGAAAAGATTACCCTTTCAAATTTTACAAGGCGTCTGCGCCAGTTCATGGCAATAGGGGAGATATCACCATCGAAAAACGCCCAGACACTAACTTTTTCATCAACTTCTGTTTCCATCTCTATATATTACCCAAATAAAACCCGAATGTCAATATCACATTCGTGTTTTGCGCAAGACCTAAAAACCCGAAGTGTCAAGTCACTTGTTTAGTATGTTTGTCAAATAGAACGGGTTTAGCTTAGAATGGAAAGAGACTGCCAAAATGCAAGCTGTTTCATATAAGGATTACCTGGAAGTTTTTTCAAGGTATCATCAAAAAAATATAGCCTTTTCTAAGATATTCTTTATGCTTGTTGTCGCCGTTTTTTTTACCGTTGTCGCCTCCTTTGGAATTTCCGATCTCCAAAACAAGCAGCAGGTACCGGCTCGTGCTCAGACAAACTATTTCGAAACGGCAAACTCCAGCTTCATCAAAGCACAGCAATCGCTGGATGATCTTTTTTCTTCTTTCCAAATAGCCGGAGCTAAAATCGAAAAAATTAATGACAGCAAAGAATCAACTCCAAGTCCGGGATTTTTTATAGCCCTATCAGAAACCCAAAAAACCATTTCTAAAATAGAACAGTCTCAGGAAAATCTTGCCTACCAAGCAGAAACTCTAAAGAAACTGGAAGTACCGTCGATTTACTCAGACCTAAACACTCAAATTTCCGAATATTTCAACGAAGCCGACAGTGTACTTTTGGGTCTTAAGAAAATGCAAATAGGTCTTAAAGATTTACTAGTGGTAACGGGCCCTAGCTTTTATTTTCCGATTCTTTCGGACGAAACCGTCTGGCAATCACAGGACATTGAAAAAATTAAAACCTACTACGAAAATAAAAAACTTGAGACGCAAAAATCGCTTGAAAATTTTGAAAAAATTCCAACAAGTCAGGAATTGAAACCCTACAAAGAAACTCAGCTAACTTTCTATCATTTACTATTAAACGTTTCCGACAATATTGTGATTGTTCTAAAAAAAGCGGACAGTAAAAATCCGGACAACTCCCTTGTGACAGAAGAGGCATATCAAGTTCTTACGGGCGCAAAAAGAGAAAATGAATATATTGCGGCCAGACTTCTTGAAGAAAAAATTAAATTTACTTCTTCCGAAGAATACTTTACCAACGTCAACAAGCTAAATAACAGAAAAAGAGTAATAGAAAGTGGTTTCCAAAGCGCTAAAGTTGAAGAAATTAAGCCAATTTCAGGAGATTCACAAATTATAAACTTATCAAAAATTAAAACGCTTATAAAATTTTAGAGTCTTTACAAATAGCAGACATAATTTGGTAAAATGCAGTAAAGGAGGCAAAAAATATGGATCCTAATCAAAATAGCGATCAAGCAAGTCAAATTCCAGGCATGCCACAGGACGACAGCAGCGCCGTTCCGCAGTCAACTCCGGTTCCAGAACCAACAATGGTTCCTGAACCATTGTCTGTGCCAGAACCAGCTCCGGCTCCAGAACCAGGCATTGTGCCTGAAGTTCCGTCTGAAACAGTGGAAGAAATATCCCCACCACCACCGGCAGTGGAAGAACAAAAAGAGGCAGGTCAGGCTGTTGGTTCCCAAGCACTTGGTTCAGATACGAATCAAGCAGTTTAAATCGACTAACGACAAAATGGGCAGCTTAAGTTCCTTAATAATTTAATAAAGGAATGATAATTTGACGCTGACAAAATTTAAATACAACATAAAGGTTGTAGGGTTATTATTTTTTATCCTCATATATACAGGTATTATTTTTTATGTGGGAAGAAACTCTAATAAAACTTTATTGACTGCTGCAGACACGGATTGGCAAGAGCAGACTCAAAGCGTCCAAAGCAAAATAGAAAATCCACAGGGACAAGAAAATGCTGTTCAATCTTCGCAAGTTTTAGCTTCTTATATAAAACTTTGCTCCAATACTGCTTTAGGTTTTGAGCTTGCATATCCCAAAGATTGGTTTACTTCTTACAACGACAGTAAAGATCAGTGCATGTATTTTGCCCCCTTTTCATTTGTTCTGCCTCAGGTATTGGATCAAGAAATTACGCCAGTTAGCATAAAAATTGTGAAAACCGATGAATGGGATGACACAGTTAAGCTTTTTCAGAATCCTAATGAATTTTATAACGTAAACGTATCTAATAACTTAGAAATAAATGGACGTCCGGCAACGCAAATCAAATCAAAAACAACCGGTTCAGGCATTCTACAAAGAGGACTCACAAGAACAGTCTATTTAATTTTTGATAGCAAAACACCGATAATTATTTCATACAGCCAATTGGAAGAAAAAGACGATACTGATCAGTACGAAAAGATTTTGGAAGAAATGGTAAACAGTCTTAAATTCTTTTAAGAAAAAGAAAAGGCTTCCCTTGCGAGAAGCCCCTTCAGGTTGCCTATCTTGCGATAAGCAAAAAACTTTATACACCCCATCAAAAAGTTTGTCAATATCCCAAAATAAGGCAAAATCGCAAATGTTATACTCTTATCTTGCGCAATGAAAATCATCAAAGATCGAAAAATTTATTCTGTTTCCGAAATAAATTATTTTGCCAAACAAACTCTCGAACAAATGATTATTTGGGTTGAAGGTGAAGTCTCCTCATTTAAAAAAAATCCTAATTGGAGTTTTTATTATCTTGATCTCAAAGACAACAAAGCCAGCATTTCATGTATCGCCAGTGGTTCGGTCATAGATATTCTAGGGGAAGATATTTTAAATCAGACGGTAATAGTCTATGGCAATCTAACCCTGTATGAAGCGGCAGGAAAATATCAACTCAGAATTCAACATATCGAACTCTCAGGAGGCGGACAACTATATAAGAAACTGGAAGAACTTATAAAAAAATTACGAGACGAAGGACTGTTTGATGCGCGTCATAAAAAACAAATCTCCACATATCCAAAAAAGGTTTGCATTGTTTCGTCGATTGGCTCCGACGGTTGGAACGATTTTAAAACTCACTCAGCAGATAAATTTCCAATTATTGAGCTATTTAGTGCAGATATTCGTGTCCAAGGTCCGCAGTCAATCCCGGATCTATTAAAGATATTGCCAAAAGTAGACAAACTGGGTTATGACGCAGTCGTGATAACGCGGGGTGGGGGTTCAATTGAGGATTTAGCAGCTTACAACGACGAAAATGTGGCTAGAGCCATCTTTAATATGAAAACACCCACAGTCGTTGCAATCGGCCACGAAGCCAATGAATCTTTAGCAGAATGGACTGCAGATATCCGTGCTTCGACCCCAACTGATGCTGCCAGTATAATCACGCAAGGCTGGCAAAATATTTTGGATAAACTCAGCTACATTGACCAAAAATTACAAGCGAAATATGCTCAAATCAACGATACAAACCTACAAAAACTCGATAGCCTGTTTTTTAGATTAATCCAAGAAAAGGTTAGGATACGTGAATTTCCGCATCGCCTATCGGGCATATGGCAATCATTAAAGCGTCATGAAAACACAATCATCACAAATAATCTGAATCTACAAAATCAACTTTTGTATCAAATACAAAAAAATACCCAAACAATTATTAAAAATAAAGAAGCATATCTTAAAGAAGTCCAGCGCTCACTAACTCTACTTTCGCCCAAAAACACATTAATGCGCGGATATTCAATAACAACTGACCAAAAAGGAAATGTAATCAGATCTACTACTGATATTGTTATTGGACAATTAATAGATGTAAAATTAGCAGACGGCAATCTACGTTCCCAGGTTAAATCAAAAAACAAATTATGAAAAAAAATACAGAGGAAGTTAGTTTTTCAAAGGCACTTTTAAGACTTGAAGAAATTGTAGCAAAACTAGAACAACCCGATTTGGATCTCGACGAAGGTCTAAAGCTTCTCGAAGAAGGGGTAAAGCTTCATAAAAATTGCAAGCAAAAATTAACAGAAGCCAGTGTTAAAATCTCAACAATATTAAAGGATGATAATATCCCAAGATAAGGAATGATCTATTTTATTCACGGTTCAGATATCCAAACTTCATACCTTAGACTTCAGGAATTAATTACATCGTTCAAAGATTATCGCAAGGTCTCTATTTTTAAAGAAAATATAGACATGCTCTATCAAACACTATTTTCCCAGGATTTATTTGAAACAAACAAACTTGTTGTCGTCGAAAATCTGTTATCCGATAAAAAAATTAATACCAAAGATTTAAAGTCTCTTTCTCCAAAGATTATGGTTATCTTCTGGGAAGACCAGGAAATTTCTGCTTCTCGGCTTAAGGATTTTCTAAACATTGCAAAAATAGAAAATTTTAAACTACCCCAAACACTATTTTACTTTTTAGACTCAATTTCACCCAATTCAAAAAATACACTTATTAATATGACCAAACTAGAAAAAGACCAGAAAGGTTTATCTTGGCATCTAGAAAATCGCCTCTTTCAGCTGATTTTGGCAAAACTCAATTTGACACAGACAGAGGCTTCGCAAATCCTAGGTAAAACTATAGCTCCATGGCAATGGCAAAAAATTACTAGTCAAGCCAGAATATTTGAATTAGAAAAATTAAAAACATTATTTTCGGCAGTTTTAAAAATTGAAACTTTAGTAAAAACCGGAGTTAGCAGCTTAACGGAATCTACGCTTATTTCTCTTATGTTTGTAAAATATTTGAACTAGTCATATTTTACGACACTACCGACCAGATAATATTTTTGCTACAATCAATTATAGTATCTACTCTGCCCATCCCCACAAACAAAAAGGACAGGCAAAATTAAAATAAAATGCAGGATATTGTTTGGTTTTCCGAAGTAGACAAGAGCGATGTTGACTATGTTGGGGGAAAAGGTGCCAATCTTGGAGAAATGCATAAAATTGGAGCCCCTATTCCTGACGGCTTTATCGTAACTTCGCAGGCTTATTTCAAAAGTATTAAAGAATCTGGTTCACTAGATAGGATCCGAGGAATTTTATATAACCTGGATGTAGAAAACCCAACTCTTCTAGAGGACAAAGCAAAAGCCTGCCAAGAGGAAATAAAAAAGATTTCTATCAGTAGTGAACTTGAAAAAGATCTTTATAAATACTATAAAAAACTTTCAGGCAGCAATCAGGCTCACGTTGCTGTAAGGTCCTCAGCGACTGCAGAGGATTTGCCGGATGCCTCTTTTGCGGGGCAACAAGCAACTTTTTTAAATGTTCGTGGCGAAAAAGACCTAAAAGAGGCACTTCTTGCGTGTTGGGCTTCCCTTTTTGAGGCAAGAGCAATCTTTTACCGTGTTCAAAAAAACTTTGATCATTTTAAGGTTGGTATTGCCGTCCCTATTCAAAAGATGGTCGAATCTCAAACTTCCGGCATTATGTTCACCATAGATCCGGTGACAAATAATAAAAATACAATTATCATAGAAGCCATTTTTGGTCTTGGTGAACTGATAGTCGGTGGCAGAGAAACCCCTGACCATTATGAAGTGAATAAAAAAGATTTTTCCATCATAAAAAAGAGTATGTCAGCGCAGGATAAACAAATGGTCAGAAGCGGTAATGGAAATAAACTTCTGACGGTTGCACCTGCATTTAAAAAAGAACAAAAACTGGAAGATAAATTTATCGTCGAATTGGCCAAAATCGGCAATACTTTGGAAAAACACTACTTTTTTCCCCAAGACATAGAATGGGCTTACGCTAATAATAAGTTATTTATTGTGCAGACAAGACCGATAACGACCATCAAATCTACAGATTTACAAAAAGATCTTATGAAAAAAGAAGTTGTCAGACAGCAGGACATTATTTTGCAGGGCGCTCCAGCTTCTCCGATAATGGGGACTGGTAGGGTAGTTATTGTAAAAGACGCAAAGGAACTTAGTAAGGTACAAAAAGGCGACGTCTTAGTTACAGAAATGACTAATCCGGATTTTGTGCCCGCTATGAAAAGAGCAATTGCCATTGTCACAGACAGAGGCGGAAGGACTTCACATGCCGCGATAGTATCTCGTGAGCTTGGCATAGCTTGCGTTGTTGGCACAGAATTTGCAACTAAAAAACTCAAAGATGGAATGATTGTCACAGTCGATGGATCAAGAGGTATAGTTTATAAAGGACAAAATCAAATCGCTAAAAAAATACTCGAAGCCGCAAGCAAAAAAGAACCAAAACATTTCAAAACCGCAACCCATGTTTATACTAACCTTGCAGAGCCGGAACTCGCTGCCCAGATAGCCTCAAAAAACGTGGACGGTGTCGGACTGCTGCGGGCAGAATTTTTACTGGCCCAAATAGGTAAACATCCCAAAGAATTTATAAAAGAGGGCAAAGAAGAGGATTATATCAATCAACTTGTAAATGGCCTTTCATTGTTTACTAATGCATTCGGTCCCCGCCCGGTAATTTACAGGGCTACAGATTTTAAGTCCAACGAATATAAAGATCTTAAGGGTGGAGAAAAATATGAACCTATCGAATCAAACCCAATGTTGGGTTATCGAGGAGCATTCCGATATATCAAAGATCCGGATGTTTTTAAGCTTGAACTAGAAGCAATAAAAAGGGTTCGTCAAAAACACGAAAATCTTCATCTTATGATTCCATTCGTTCGCTCACCAAAAGAACTATTGTCCGCAAGAGACATTGTTGCAGAGTGTGGGCTGTTCAAGGATCCAAAATTTAAGTTTTACATGATGGTCGAAATACCTACCAATGTTATCCGGTTAGAGGAATTCATTAAAGTTGGTATCGATGGAATTTCGATCGGTTCCAATGATTTAACTATGCTTATTTTAGGTACAGACCGAGACAACGAGGAGGTTGCCACCGAATTCAATGAACTTGACCCGTCCGTACTTTGGGCTCTCAAAAAGATAATTGAGACTGCTAATAAGTTTAATATTACTTCATCAATTTGCGGCCAAGCACCCTCAATTTATCCGGAACTTACGCAGATGCTAGTAGAATGGGGAATTACGTCCGTATCCGTCAACCCTGATGTTATAGATTCAACCCGAGAAATTATTCATGAAGCGGAATACAAGTTGCTAAAAACAACTAAAAAGAGTTAAAAAAATATATAGATGGCAAAAATAAGAAAAATTATCGGTAGAGAAATATTAGATAGCCGCGGATATCCAACGGTGGAAGCGATAGTTCAATTGGATGACGGTTCCGTAGGCAATTTTGCTGCGCCGTCAGGAATTTCTATCGGCAAACACGAGGCTGTGGAATTAAGAGACGGAGACCCAAAAAGATATGCAGGTCGGGGAGTATTGAAATGTCTTGAAAATATTTTGCACATACTGGCGCCAGCTGTAATTGGCATAGATGCGGCTGGTCAGGCAGGCATAGATGAAATATTAATCAAAGCTGACGGAACCGAAAATAAATCCAAAATTGGAGCAAATACTATACTGGCAATTTCCGGCGCCGTAGCTAAGGCCCAAAGTGCTTCCGAACGGGTTACGCTTTATAAATATATTTCTAAGTTATTAACAGGGACAGATGTTCAAAAATTTCAAATTCCTACTCCCATGTTTAACATCTTAAACGGAGGAAAACATGGTGGAGGCAATATTGATTTTCAGGAATTTATGATTGTTCCACCTGCAGCTACTTCTTATTCAGCCAATTTACGCGTAGGAACAGAAATTTATTACGCGCTAAAGGATGTTATTACTAACCATAGCGGTGTCACCCTGGTTGGAGATGAGGGTGGTTATGCGCCTGTGCTTTTTACTAATGCAGATGCCTTAAAACTCTTAGAAGAGGCGGTTTCCAAAGCAGGCTATTCACTTGGCTTAGACGTCTTTTTTAGTCTGGATGTTGCAGCTTCATATTTTAAAAATGGCAACGAATATAAAATAAAAGATAAGCCAGTTTCACTTTCAACTAGGGATTTTATAGACTTTTTTGAAATATTAAGTTCACAATTCCATATTTTACTTCTTGAGGATCCCCTATCCGAAGATGATTGGGACGGTTGGGTGGAGCTTACAACTAGGCTTGGCTCAAAAGCAATAATAATAGGTGATGATTTAATAACGACCAATCTTGAAAGGTTGAAAAAAGCTATTGATAAAAAAGCCTGTAATGCAGTTCTCATTAAACCAAATCAAGTAGGTACGATTACAGAAACTCTCGAAGTTGTAAAAGTGGCTCGTGCTGCCAACTTTAAGGTAGTTGTTTCACACCGTTCCGGGGAAACCAACGAAGATTTCATAGCTGATTTTGCCGTGGGAGTTAATGCGGATTATGCCAAATTTGGAGCTCCGGCACGTGGCGAGCGGGTAGCAAAATATAATAGACTCTTAGAAATTGAGTATGAACTTTCCTAAATGCTTATAGTCACCCAAAAACCCAAACCGGTCGTTCTTTGTATTTTGGATGGTTGGGGTTTCGCGCAGGCTGGCCCAGGCAATGCTATAACGCTTGCTAATCCTTCAAATTTTAATGATCTTTGGTTTTCATTTCCCCACAGCCTCCTGGTTGCTTCCGGTCAGGCTGTAGGTTTACCCGACGGAATTTTTGGCAATTCCGAAGTTGGTCATATTAATTTAGGCGCCGGCCGGGTAGTTTTTCAGGACCTACTTCGTCTCAACAACGCCATCGCCGATGGTTCTTTCTATCAAAACGAGGCTTTTTTGGGGGCTCTTTTGCATATCAACAAAAATAATTCAAACATTCATTTAATGGGTCTTATTGGTTTAGGTGCAGTTCACAGTGAAATTAGCCATCTTTATTCACTTCTCACATTTTTACAAAGGAACAAGATTCCGGGTTCTCGAGTAAAAATTCATTTATTTACCGACGGACGAGATAGTCCACCCACATCTTCAAAAACGGTTTTGACCGAACTCGCAAATAAACTCAAAAATGACAACCTTGGAGAAATAGCCTCAATTTCCGGCAGGTATTTTGCAATGGACAGGGATAATCGTTGGGAAAGAACAGAAAAGGCATACAACGCGATAATCGGAAAAAGTGACAAAAAAACTACCAGTGCGATATCCGCTGTTGACGAGTCTTATGCCCAGGGGAAAACCGATGAATTCATTGAACCTTGCACGATAGTAGATGAATCGAATATCCCTCTCGGTCCGGTTCGCGAGAACGATGCAATAATATTTTTTAATTACAGGCCGGATAGAGCAAGACAAATTACAAAAGCGTTTGTCTTGGACGATCTCACTAATTTAAAAACATCCTCAGATGATCCCGTAAAAGCTTTTAATCGTGGCAAGAAGCCGAAAAATATATTTTTTGTAACATTTACTAAATATGAAAGAAATTTGCCGGTTGCAAGTGTAGCTTTTGGCCCAGAAGAGGTACCCATGCCAATTTCCCGTATATTTTCTGAAAGGTCTATGCAGCAACTGCATATTGCCGAGACCGAAAAATATGCTCACGTCACATATTTTTTCAACGGCGGCATAGAATTGCCATTTCCTGGTGAAGACAGATTGCTTATTAACTCTCCAAAGGTAGCTACTTACATACAGGCACCGGAAATGTCTGCCTCTCAAATAACTGCCAAAATTTTGGAAAAATTAGATGCAAAAATTTACGATTTTATTATTGTTAACTATGCTAACGCAGATATGGTAAGCCATACGGGAGACATTAAAGCCACTATCAAAGGAGTTCAGTCTATTGATCACAATTTAGGAATATTATCAAAAGCGGTTCTAGCAGCAGGTGGTGGAATGATAATTACCTCAGATCACGGTAATGCAGAGGTTATGATCAATCTAGGATCAGGTGAAGCAGACACAGAGCATAATATTAGTCCGGTTCCTGCACTTTTTGTATTCGACCAACTGCGTGGTCAAAACCAACAGCTTCCCCAGGGACTTTTAGCAGACATTGCCCCAACAATACTTGGCGTTTTACAAATCCCCAAACCTTCTCAAATGACCGGCCGCAGCCTACTTTAAAACAAAATAACAAATTCGCCTTTTGGTTTTATTTTTGCAGAAATTTCACTGATTTTTCCTCGAATTGTCTCTTCATGCATTTTGGTCAGTTCTCTGGCAACTACAACGTCAACATCCCCAAAAACATTTTTTATCTGAGCAAGCGTTTTTAATACCCTAAAAGGGGATTCGTAAATAATTACAGTAGATTTAACTTTAGAAACAGCCTCTTTAGTATCAGTAAGCAGCTTTTCCCGTTTACCATCTTTTTTAGGCAAAAAACCTAAAAACAAAAATTTATCAGTTGGAAGTCCTGAAATTGCAAGCGCGGCAATTACTCCACTTGCCCCTGGAATCACCTCAATCTTGATATTTTTAGAAATAGCTTCTCTCACCAACTTATATCCCGGGTCAGATACAAGTGGAGTACCGGCGTCAGATACAAGCGCAATTCTCAAACCCTTTTCCAGTTCCCCTACCACAGTGTTAATCATCCTCTCTTCGTTGAAATCGTTAAATATCACCATTTTTTTACTGATCTGATATTCATTGAGTAGATGGCCAGTTTTGCGTGTATCCTCACACAAGATATAATCAACATCTTTAAGTGTTTCAATTGCTCTCAAGGTTATGTCCTTTATATTTCCAATCGGTGTGGATACAATAAATAATGTGCCGTACATACGATGAGTGTACCGCGCACTGGTTAAAGGGTCAAACAAATGTCGGAAATATTAGTAAACTTTGCAATTAACTTTATATCAACTTTAGGCTACTTCGGAGTTTTTTTCCTCATGGCCATAGAATCACTTCTTATCCCATTTCCTTCAGAAATCACCATGACTTTCTCCGGCTTCCTAACAACCATTGGAAAGTTTAACTTTGCACTAGTCGTCATCATTGGAACACTTGGTAATCTTGTCGGGGCAACAATTGGTTTTTATATTGGTCACCACTTTAAAAAAATTGTTTTAGAAAAGTTTATAAAAAAATACGGAAAATTCCTTTTTATTACGGCAGATGAATTTACAAAAGCCGAAATCCTTTTTAAAAAACACGGCATATGGATAATTACTATTTCCCGGTTTTTGCCGGGTGTTAGGGCAATTATCTCACTGCCTGCAGGTGCATCAAAAATTCCCTACACTTCATTCATTATCGCAACCGCCATCGGTTCATTTATTTGGTCATTTACTTTAACTTACGCTGGGGTAATTCTTGGAACAAACTGGCAGTATGTGAGACTCATTCTCCAAAAATTTGACATATTCATAATAGTTATCACTATAATCTTAATAATGGCTTATTTTTATAAAAAACTCCGAAAAACCTAAGTGCTCAAAAAACTTAAAAGATTTATTTCAAAACTTGGGCCTGGTTTTATTACAGGGGCGTCTGATGACGACCCTTCGGGAATAGCAACATATTCACAAACTGGTGCACAGTTTGGATATAGCCAGCTTTGGACTGCACCTTTTTCATTCCCATTTATGGCCACGATTCAAGAAATGTGCGGTAGGATCGGTATGGTTACGGGTAGAGGCCTCTCTGGGGTCATCAGCAAGCACTATTCCAAACAAATTCTCTATTTCGCAGTTACTCTCTTGCTTCTTGCAAATACGGTTAATATTGGTGCCGATTTGGGTGCAATGGCGTCATCTGGTCAGCTTTTACTTCCACAAGTTCCATTTATAGTTTGGCTATTGGCAATCACAGTCTTAAATTTAATATTGGAGGTTTTTGTGTCTTATAAAATATATGCACGATATTTAAAATACCTTACATTTTCCCTGTTTGCCTATATTATTGTGGTTTTTATTGTTAAACAGGATTGGACAAGAGTAGCTTTCGCCACCTTTATCCCAAACTTTACTCTCAGCAAAGAATATTTCCTCAATATTGTGGCAATCTTAGGTACAACTATTTCACCATATCTCTTCTTTTGGCAGGCAGACGAAGAAGTCGAAGAAGAGGTTGAATTTCATAAAATTCGAGGTATGGGCAAAGGTGTGCCCAAAATCACTAAAATCGATATCAGAGCAATGAGGATAGATACAATAATCGGCATGTTTTTTTCTAATTTGGTTATGTTTTTTATCATTGTCACAGCCGCGTCTACCTTATCTGTTGGGGGAATTACAAATATTAACACGGCAGCCGATGCGGCCCAAGCCTTAAGGCCTATCGCCGGAGAATTTACTTTTCTGCTTTTTGCCGCAGGCGTAATTGGTACCGGCTTACTGGCGGTACCGGTCCTTTCCGGATCTGCTTCTTATGCAATCGCTGAAAGTTTAGGTTGGCGGGCTGGTCTTTATAGAAAACTAAAACAAGCCCATGGTTTTTATGGCGTAATAACCATTGCAACCTTAATAGGCTTAATGGTTAATTTTACGGGTATTCAACCTTTTAAATTACTTTATTACACCGCGGTTTTGAACGGCTTAATTGCACCACCATTAATGGTCCTAATACTTTTAATCTCTAATAATAAAAATATTATGGGTAAGCATACTAATAGTCCGATTTCTAATATTATGGGATGGTTAATTACCGTGGTTATGGCACTTTCCGCCTTGGCCCTAATCGCTACATATTTTATTAAATAACATTTGTCTCCAGCAAAAACTTAAAAAGAAAAACTAACTTATTTTAAGAACTGCGAATTTTCAATTCTGATATCGTCTGATTACTCCGACACACCTACCCTGAATTGTCACACTTTTTGCGTAAATTGGCTGCATTGCAGCATTGGCCGGCATCAAACGAACCCTGTCCTTTTCCTTGAAAAAGCGTTTTAAAGTAACTACACCGTTATCCATCATAGCAACAACGATTTCTCCGTTTCTTGCCTGGTTAGCCTCCTCTATAACCACAAAATCTCCGTCCAATATGCCGTCCTCCACCATCGATTCACCCTTAACCTGTAAAACGTAAGATTTTTTGTTGGCAGATATCATGTTCTGCGCAACGGCAAATGTAGCAGTTGGGTCAGTGTAAGGTTCTATTGGTGCTCCAGCTGCAATAAATCCAGCAAGTGGCAGTTCGATACCTCGCACAATTTCGCCAAGCTTTTTATCAATGAGCTCAATGCTGCGCGACAAACCTCCGGATTTCTTAATCAACCCTTTTTTTTCAAGAGTAGCTAAATGCTCATGGACAGTAGCCAAAGATTTAACACCCAAATGTTTTGCAATCTCAGTTAAAGTTGGCGCGTTTCCGAACTCGTCTATATATTTATTAAGAAATTCTAAAATTTGTTTCTGGCGTTTATATAAAACAACTGTCATATCGCATTGAATATACCAAACAAAACCCGAAGTTGTCAATAACTAAACTCGCAAATTGAGTTATAATATCTATTCTATGAAATTCCAACTCAATTCAACCTATAAACCTACAGGAGATCAACCGGCAGCAATCGAAAAGCTAGTCAAAGGTCTGGGAAAAGGTTACAAAAATCAAACACTTCTTGGCGTTACAGGCTCGGGTAAAACTTTTACTATTGCCAACGTCATAAATCAGGTACAAAAATCAACGCTTATTATCAGCCACAACAAAACCTTAGCAGCCCAACTTTATCAGGAATTTCGCGAATCTTTTCCAGATAATGCAGTTTGCTATTTTGTTTCTTATTACGACTACTATCAACCCGAAGCCTATATGCCCGCAACCGATACGTTTATAGAAAAAGAAACAGAAATTAATGAAGAAATCGACAGGCTACGCTTGGCAGCAACCACCGCGCTTTCCACAAGAAACGACGTCATTGTTATTGCCTCCGTCTCTGCAATTTATAATCTAGGTTCACCCATTGAATACAAAGAGTCCCGCTACGACCTCAAAGTCGGTGATTCTTACAAACGCACGGATATTCTGGAAGCATTCTCACGCCTTCAATACAGTCGAAACGAAACCGATTTTAGCAGGGGAACATACAGGGTGCGTGGAGAAAATATCGAAATCTTACCTGCCTACGAAAATAACGGGTTAAGGCTCACTTTCTTAGGCGACAAACTAACATCAATCGATATTATTCATCCCATTACCGGAAACATCATCAAAAAACTGGACCACACCGCAATTTACCCCGCCAAACATTATGTGGTTGTGGCCGATGGGCTTAAAAAAGCTATGGAGTCAATTAGGGTAGAGCTTAAAGACAGGTTAATGGAGCTCAGAGACAAGAAAAAAGATTTAGAGGCACATCGCCTGGAGCAGCGCACGAATTATGATTTGGAAATGATCAAAAACTTTGGTTACTGCAAAGGCATCGAAAATTATTCACGTCATTTCGACGGCAGGAAACCGGGTGATCCACCCTTTTCGCTACTCGAGCATTTCCCCAAAGATTATTTGATGGTTATCGACGAATCGCACATGACAGTCCCACAAATAAACGGCATGTATAACGGTGACCGGGCCAGAAAACAAATGCTTGTTGACTATGGATTCCGTCTGCCTTCTGCCTTTGATAACCGGCCGTTAAAGTTTGAAGAATTTTCCCGAAGGGTCAATCAAGTTATTTATACCTCTGCAACCCCAGCCCAATACGAAATTAACTTGTCCGACCAAGTTGTCGAGCAATTAATCAGACCAACCGGTCTCATTGACCCCGAAATTTCTATTCGTCCGTCAAAAGGCCAGATTGATGATCTTCTTTCCGAAATAGAAATAAGGGTAAAAAAGCATCAAAGGGTTTTGGTGACAACTTTAACCAAAAGAATGTCGGAAGAGTTAACAAAATATTTGGAAGAAAAGGGCGTCAAAGTCCAATATCTGCATAGTGAAGTCGAAACATTGGACAGGGGAGATATTTTGGACGATTTAAGACTGGGCAATTACGATGTTTTGGTCGGAATCAACTTGCTGCGGGAAGGTTTAGATCTGCCGGAAGTTACCTTAGTCGCTATTTTAGACGCCGATAAAGAAGGCTTTTTGAGGTCCGAAACGGCACTGGTTCAGACAATGGGCCGGGCAGCCCGTCACGTCGAAGGTTCGGTGATTCTGTACGCCGACAATATTACCGGTTCCATGCAAAGAGCCATAAAAGAAGTAGAAAGAAGAAGAAAAATCCAAAGGGATTACAACAAAAAACACAACATAACTCCAGTATCAATTACAAAACCTATAAGGGATAAATTAGTCGAAAGGGAAAAGGAAGTAGATAAAAATCAAGCCTACAAAGACGTAGTAATCGCCAAAGCCATGGAGCGGGCAAAGGAAGGTTCGATTCTACCCGAAGACAAAACCAGAATGATTAAACTTTTAAACAGGGAAATGAAAGACGCTGCCAGAAACTTGGATTTTGAAAAAGCCGCCTATTTCCGCGACCAAATAATCATCCTAAAATCCGCATCTTGAAATAAAAATTTAATAAAAGTATATTGTCACCATGCTGTCAAAATCCGACATTAAAAATTTGCGTGACGTCTTTGCAACAAAAGATGAACTTCACATTGAAATTAGTAAGGTGAGGGAAGAAATGGCAACAGGTCAAGACAAAGTATTGAGTAAACTCGATAAAGTCCTAGGTGAAGTCAAAGACATTCGTCAGGAACAGCAGGCACACTACTCTCAACACGACCGAATTGACACCAGGATAGATTCACTCGATGCAAGAGTGACTACTTTAGAACAACCAGCTTAAAAATATTTCTCAGAAAATACTCTGTCTACTTCCGCGATCAGATAATCAAACTGAAATTCTGATAAAACAATGTTTATCTTGGGCTATGGACACAATAATTGCGAGCGTTTGTTCCAGAAGCCCAAGCACGTAGTGAAGGAAGCGTTCTAGAATCCGTGCAAATACTATCACTTGTCGACGTTGCTATATCAGGATCATTAGAATTTTCTAGTCTTGCCCAGAGTGTATATTTTTGACATTTACCATTAGTAGTGGCATTACACCAATCCGCACCAACAACAGCATTCTCATAAACTTCATAAATATAAGCAGGACCTGTTGTATCACTAGGGAGTTGTTGCATATATGTTTTTGGGCTGCAAGTAAAAGCAATGCCCCAATTCAAACCACTAACAGGAGAGCCCGTAGTGACACAAGAAATGATGAAAAAATCAACCCCTAACACATTTACGGTAAATTGATCCGGATATGCACCATTGTCTGCATAAAATACTTCCAATGCTTGTTGGATAGCAGCGAGGTCAGACTTTCTTTTTCCGTCCCGGCTTTTCTGCTGCACATTTGTATAAGAAACTGTGGCAACAGCTGTCAAGATCGCCATAATCGATATCACCACCAAAAGTTCAATCAGTGTAAAACCGCCAACAAAATTTTTACGGAAAAATCGCATCTACCTTATTTATACAACGTGCGCTTCCTTACAGCAAATTACTTTTCTATACATCTTGCCCCGAGATTGCCAAAGGTGGTAAAATTCCTAGTTCTTCTAATGTCATTCTGAACTCGATTCAGAATCTAGATCCTGAAGTAAATTCAGGATGACGAATGCAACAAAAATGGACAAACTGATAATCAAAGGTGCTCGAGAGCATAATTTAAAAAATATAAGCGTCGAAATTCCAAAAAACAAACTTATTGTCTTTACGGGTCTATCAGGTAGTGGCAAATCATCGCTGGCCTTTGACACCATTTACGCTGAAGGACAGCGTCGCTATGTTGAATCTCTGGCATCATACGCCCGTCAGTTTTTGGGGGTTATGGATAAACCGGATGTAGATTCTATCGAAGGTTTGTCTCCCGCAATCTCCATCGACCAAAAATCCACCTCACACAATCCGCGCTCAACTGTAGGTACCGTCACTGAAATATATGATTACATGCGACTTCTGTTTGCAAGAATCGGCCACCCGCATTGTCCAGTCTGCGGTAGGGAAATTTCCCATCAATCCCAGGCCCAAATAGTTGAAGAAATACAGAAGCTAGGGTCTAGCGTCAAGGGTAAAGGGTTTAGGATTCTTTTGCTTTCTCCTGTTGTCAGGGATCGAAAAGGAGAATTTAGAGACCTTTTCGCCGACCTTATTAAAAAAGGTTACAGACAAGCGCGGATAGATGGCCAAATTAAAGATATAGACGAAGACTTTGCGCTAATCAAAACCAACAAACACACAATAGACGTAGTAATTGATCGCTTGGTAATCCCTGCCGAAAAATCACGACTTTCGCAATCTACAGAACATGCCTTAAAACTTTCGGAGGGTTCGGTTATTGTTGCCGAAATACTGGACAAAGCATTTGATATTCCTGCTTATCCAAAAGATTTAAAAGACCATTTGTACAGCGAAAAATTTACATGTCCTGTTGACAATATTTCGCTTCCTGAAATCGAGCCCCGTACTTTTTCTTTCAATTCCCCTCACGGTGCCTGTCCAAAATGTACGGGACTCGGAACACTTAGAAAAGTCGACCCGACAATAGTTATCAACGAAAATTTATCAATTGCCGAAGGTGCGATTTTGCCTTGGGCCAGAATTCTTGGAACAGATTCCTGGTCCTGGCGAGTTTTAGAAACTGTCTGCCGCGAGGAAAATATCGATCTAAACGCAGATTTCGAAAAGCTTTCTCAAGATCAACGGCAGCTGATTTTGTACGGCGGAGAAAATGTTTACAAAATAAAAGGCCCAAACCGTTTTGGCAAAATTGTTACTTGGGATACCAAATTTGAAGGAGTAATTTCGTCTATTGAAAAAAAGTTTAATTCTACAGAATCAGACTTTATAAGACGTGAAGTCGAAAAATTTATGCTTGTTGATATTTGTGATACTTGTCTTGGGTCACGTCTTAAGCCGGAGACAATGTCAGTTACTATCGAGGGCAGTGCTATTTCTGACGTTTCCGGACTCAGTATCGAAAAATTATGCAAATGGCTGGCTTCGATAGATCAAGAAGGCGTAAATAAACTGTCGGACCGGGAAAAGATAATTGCCAAACCAATCTTAAAAGAATTAACTGCACGTGTTCAGTTTCTGCTTGACGTTGGCCTGGAATACTTAACAGTCTCAAGAAGTGCCACAACTTTGGCAGGCGGTGAAGCACAAAGAATCAGGCTGGCTTCTCAAATCGGCTCCGGCCTTTCCGGCGTTCTTTACGTTTTAGACGAACCGTCGATTGGTCTTCATGCACGAGATAATAAAAGATTAATAAACACCCTTGTTAAACTAAAAAATTTACAAAATACAGTCATAGTTGTCGAACACGACGCTGAAATGATGCTATCGTCCGACGAGCTGTTGGATTTTGGCCCAGGAGCAGGGGAGCATGGCGGTAAAATTGTTGCCCAGGGCACACCACAACAGGTTATGAATAACCCTCATTCACTAACAGGTAAATATCTTTCCGGTAAGAAAAAAATAAAAATAAAAATGCCCTTCGGTTATATTCTAGAACCGGCAAAACCCGAAGAGGGCTCAATTGTCAGTGATTTAACTATTTATGGTGCCCGCGAACATAATTTAAAAAATATCGATGTTACATTCCCCCTAAAAAAGTTTATTTGTATAACAGGCGTTTCCGGTTCCGGCAAATCAACGCTTGTTCACGATATTCTTTACAGGGCGCTTTCCCACGAAATATACGATTACAAAGGCAAGCCTGGCGTCCATACCAGGATCGGCGGCGCCGAAAATGTGGACAAAGTAATCCTCATAGACCAATCACCAATTGGCAGAACTCCAAGATCCAACCCAGCTACTTACACAGGCGCTTTTACTCATATTCGCGAATTATTTTCCAAAACATTAGATGCCAGAGTCCGCGGATACTCCCCTGGGCGCTTTTCATTTAACGTAAAAGGAGGAAGATGTGAGGCTTGTGAAGGAGACGGTCAGGTTAAGATCGAAATGCAATTTTTGCCGGACGTTTACGTAGATTGCGAAGTCTGTTTTGGTAAGCGTTATAACGAAGAGGCACTTGAGGTTCACTACAAAGGAAAAAATATTGCAGATGTACTGGATATGACAGTAGAGTATGCTTCAAAGTTTTTTGAAAATATCCCACAAATTAAGGTCAAATTCGAAACCATAAATGATGTAGGCTTGGGTTATATTAAACTTGGGCAACCGGCGCCAACCCTGTCCGGCGGGGAAGCGCAAAGGGTAAAGCTGGCAACGGAACTTGCCAAAAGATCGACTGGCAAAACCGTATACATTTTAGACGAACCGACAACAGGTCTTCATTTTGCCGACATCGAAAGACTTCTTGTCATCCTAAAAAGATTAGTCGCCGCCGGGAATACTGTCATTATCATCGAACATAATTTAGACGTAATCGCCAACGGGGATTGGATAATAGATTTAGGCCCGGAAGGCGGAGATGGAGGAGGTAAAATTGTAGCCGAAGGGACACCTTCGCAGATTACCAGACACCCTACTTCTTATACCGGCAAATTTCTCAAAAAATATCTCATAACCTGATGATACCCGATACTCTTTTCGATCCATCGAAAATATGTAATCATATTACTAATGCGTTTTCTATCCCGCCTTTTCTTTTTATCGTTACTTATTACCTGTTTCTTGTTACTTGCTACGCATTCCGCATACGCCGAAGGTGAATTTAAAACAGATTATAAGGTTGCCTACGTTATCGATAAAAATGGCCTTGCTTCAATCTCCCAGGACATTACCATGGAAAACAAAACCCCAAATTTTTATGCAGATAAATTTGAATTAAAAATCGGTTCCACCAAAGTAACGGATGTCAAAGCAAGAGACGAAACCGGCGATTTGGAAACCGATGTAAAATTTGAAAATAATATAACAGTTATAAGTGTCAAGTTTAAGCAGAGAGTAATTGGTGCCGGCAAAAAACTTTCCTGGCATCTTTCTTACACATCCACGGAACTGGCCAGTAAATCCGGTCAAATTTGGGAAATATCAATTCCAAAAGTTGCCAAATCCCAAGATACCAATTCTTACGAGGCAAAAGTAACAGTTCCCAAAACTTTTGGCCCGGTTGCATTTGCAATTCCCAAACCATTAACATTTGAACAAAATACCAAAGGCCAGGAATTCAACTTTAATAAAGAACAGCTGTTTACTTCCGGTATCTCCATGTCTTTTGGTGACAAACAGGTATTTTCTTTTAAATTGAATTACTTTTTACAAAACCCAAGCCTAACCAGCCAAATATCAGAAATCAGCATCCCCCCGGATAATAATTATCAAAAAATTGTTCTAGGAAGTATTGAACCAAAGCCGATGGATGTCTACGTAGATGAGGACGGTAATTTTTTAGCTAAATATAAGCTAAGCCCAAAACAAAAAATAAATATATCTGTAGAAGGGAAAGTTGAGGTATTTTCAAAACCATTTCGCAAAATTATTCAAAAATTAGATAGTGCCCAGCGGGAAAAATACACCCAGCCACAGCAGTATTGGGAAACAGATGATCCAATTATTGGCGAAAAAGCAAACGAACTAAAAACAGCGGATAAAATTTATGAATTTGTCGCAAACTATCTAAGCTATAACACCGAAAGATTAAAAACGACTAAAGTTGAAAGAAAAGGGGCGGTGTCTGCATATAATAAACCCAAAGACGCAGTCTGCATGGAATTTACAGATTTGTTTATTGCCATAGCTCGTGCCGCCAAGATTCCCGCTCGCGAAATTCAAGGTTATGCTTACACCCAAAATGAAAGGCTAAGACCGTTATCTTTGAATCTTTACAACAACGATGTTTTGCACGCTTGGCCGGAATATTGGGACGAGAATCTTGGCTGGGTACAGATAGATCCAACTTGGGGCTCTACTTCCGGAGGATTAGATTATTTTAATAAACTGGATTTTAATCACATCACATTCATCCAAAGAGGTCTATTTTCAAAACAGCCTTATCCTGCGGGAGCATATAAAGAGGAAGGTAAACAAAACGAAAAAACAGTTTATGTTTCTTTTTCGAGTGACCTGCCCAAACCGATTAACAGTTCCGAACTTAAAGTCGATCTTTCTGATACTGCCTATGCTCTCTTCCCGATAAAAATGAAAGTAAATTTATTAAATACAGGTTCAACCTCAATAATTGGCGAGAAGATGACATTTTCTGGAAATGGCAGATTAAAGAATAACTCACAAAATCCCATAGAAATTCCAATTCTTCCGCCATATGCCAGCAAAAAATATGTTTACAATCTGGAAACTAATAACATGCTTTCACAATTTACGGAACCGCTGATTGTTTCGTACGCATCCTCACAAATCTCCAAAACTGTTAAAGTCGAACCTTTCTACAAGGTTGTTCTGGAGCCAACATTTCTTCTCGCATTATTCATTTCCGGAATAATTATTACATTTGGACTTTTTCTGCATAAAAAAACACAAAAAAAAATTCATATCCATAAGCATCATTAATATACCAACAAATATAACAAACTGGTGTAAAATCACCGCGTGAATAAATTAAAAGAGATTATTAATAATTTACCGCAGGCTCCGGGTGTTTATCAATTTTTTGACATAAACAAAAATCTACTTTATGTCGGAAAATCTGTTTCCATTAAAAATAGAGTTTCATCATATTTTTCAAATAAAAATCTTGGGCCAAAAACGAATGAGTTAGTTAACAATATAAACGATATTAAATATATAAAAGTTTTTAGCGAGTTTGAAGCCTTACTATTAGAATCAGATCTAATTCGACGCAATAAACCTTTTTACAATATTATTTCCAGGGACGACAAAAGTCCTATATATATAAAAATATCCACGTCAAAAGTTCCAATTATAGAAATAACCAGAAAACCCGAAAATTATAAAATGGATTTTGTCAAAGGTCCTTTTCCTTCTGCTAAAACAACCAAAGAAATATTAAGGTTAATAAGGAAAATATTCCCATATTGCCAGCATAAAAATCCCAAAAAACCATGCCTTTATGTGCATCTGGGACTTTGTCCCTATCCATATGAATCGGAAAAAACAAGATTAAAGTACCAAAAAGATATCACCAAAATAAAAAAACTGTTAACGGGAAAAAGTAACATGTTAATACGCAACCTACAAAAAGAAATGAACCTGTATTCAAAAAGCATGCAATATGAAGAGGCTCAAAATATTAAAATTCAAATCCAAAAACTTAAAAATCTCAAAAATACTTATTATCCTCCAAAAGATTTTTTAGCAACGCCAGCTTTAGTAGATGATCTAATACTTGCCCGTCTGGTTGATTTAAAAAAAGTACTTGGTCTAAATAAAATTCCAAGGCGATTGGAATGTTACGATATTTCCAACATTCAAGGTAAATATGCCACAGGATCTATGGTGGTATTTATAAATGGCGCAAGTGCCAAAGACCAATATAGACGTTTTAAAATTAAATTTCTAAAAACTCCGAATGATTTTGAAATGTTAAAAGAAATACTAGCTCGTCGATTTAAAAACGATTGGCCAGCTGCCGATTTAATAATTATCGACGGCGGCAAAGGTCAGTTATCTTCTGCCAGTGCAATTGTGCAAAAATACAAAATAAAAATACCCATAATATCTCTTGCTAAAAGATATGAAGAAATTCACACAAATCAATCAAATATACCAATTAAGCTCAAACATAACAGTCCGGCACGACAACTGGTCCAGGCAATCCGCGATGAAGCGCATAGGTTTGCAATAACTTATCATCGTCTGTTAAGGTCGAAAGACTTTATTAAATAGTTGAAAATAATTTCATAAAATGCCAAAATCTAACCACTGCCATGCGCCACTATATTAAATCTTTTTTAATCACTATTGCTTCTTTCTATATAACCATAACAGCCATTCCGGCACTAGCGCTTGGCAATGATATAAAAAATGTCTTTCTTTTTATATGCGGTTTATGGATTATTTCACAGATCATAAAACCTATATTTTCACTTGTTCTCTTACCTATCAACATTCTCACATTTGGCCTTGTTTCGCTTCTTATAAACATTGCTTTCGTATTTGCACTTTTAAACTTTTTACCAGGTTTCTCAATTTCTGCTTATCATTTCCCTGGCGCGACAATTCAAGGTATTATTTTTCCACCTATATCATTTAACCAAATTTATACTGTTCTTTTAATAGCTGTCTCAATAACAATTCTTCAAAAAATCTTACATATCATTTTTGAATAGACCAAAACTCGACATGACCCTAATATTTAGGTAATATACGCAAGACGCAATGATAACGTCATTTATCAGACACTACTTAGAATTACCGCAAAAGAACCAAAAAGTGGTTTGTCTTGGCGGAGGCGTCGGCACATCACAGGTTCTAGCCGGTCTCCGGCATCATGAATCTGGTCTAACAGCAATCGTTTCTATGGCTGACGATGGCGGATCTGCCGGTAGGCTCAGGCGAGCATTCCAAGTTCCCCCGCCCGGCGATCTCATTAATTGTTTGGCTGCCCTGTCTACTGAAGAATCCATCATTAAAGATTTGTTTCTCTATCGTTTTGCGGGTAAAAGATACGGTAAAGACACAGATCTTGGGGGGCACAAACTCGGAAATCTGATTTTCGTTGCTCTAACTGATATTTGTAAGGGCGACACCAATAAAGCACTGGAGGAGCTTTCTAAAATTCTATCTTCAACCGGACGTGTGTTACCAGCAACGTTGGGTGATGTTAATATCTGGGCTAAAACGAAAAACGGTAAAAAAATTATTGGTGAAAAAAATATAGATTTAGGAAGATACAACGGGGGCAGAACTCTCGAAGAGGTACACTTGGATCCTGAAGATATTAAAGCTTATAAACCCTCACTAGATGCAATTAAGGAAGCTGATTTGATAGTGGTAGGCCCTGGAGATCTTTTTAGTACAGTTTTACCAGTCCTTATCGTTCCCCAAATTAAAAATGCTTTGAAAATTTCAAAAGCTAAAAAGGTTTTTATTGTCAATATTGCCAACAAGCCTTTTGAAACAGCTGGTTTTTCTGTTTCCGATTATTTAATTATATTAGATTCTCACCTAAATGGAAACATTTTTGATACAATACTGGTAAACGTTAATCAAAAACCTAAGATACCATCAAACTTGAATTACAAATACGTGCACTACGACAAGAACAAACTAGAAAAATATCATGACAAAATTGTCGAAGGAAATTTTGTTAATATTACTTTCCCCTTGTATCATGACAGTACAAGAATTGCAGAGTCTATACTTAACATTTTAAAATGAAAGAATTTTTACTGGTAATACAAATAATTATATCCGTATCACTGATTGTGGTGATACTTTTGCAAGCCAAAGGTACAGGCCTAGGTTCTTCATTTGGCGGCGCCTCGCAGGTTTACAGGTCCAGAAGAGGAATGGAAAAAATGATTCTATACATAACCATTGCATTAGTTATTTTGTTTTTTATAGTATCCGTACTTCAGGTTATACTTTAAATACATGCCATTTGCGCCCACGAAAGTAAGAAGGCTTAAATTTTGGTGGAACTTAACTTTCGCCTATATAAAAAGATATCGCTTGAGAATCGTAATTATTTTTATTGTTTTATTCACTTTTTCTTTTGGACTTTTTAAAATCATACCAACTTTATTTAGGAATAATATAGTAAGCATTGGCTATATAGGAACATATTCTTTGGATTCTTTGCCAGCTCAAGTTTTATCACTCGCAACGCAACCTCTCGTTTCTTCGGACGAGTCGGGTCAAAATATTCCCTCACTTGCCTCTAATTGGACAATTTCAGAAGACGGTAAAACATATATAATTTTTCTAAAAGATAATTTGTATTGGCATGATTCCTCCCTTGTTTCGGCAAGTGATATTTCGATTGCTATCTCAAACGTCGAAATTAACGCCCTAAACAACAAGGCAATTCAATTTAAACTCCCAAATCCCGCGTCCTCATTCCTTCAAGCGCTAAATACTCCGGTTTTTAAACGTAAATCTTTTTACGGAACAGGCGATTTCAGAATTACCAATATTATACAAGTCGAAGGGGCAGTCAAGAGAATTGCTCTTGCGCCCAAAGACAATAAACTACCAAGGGTTGAAATTAAATTTTATACAACAGAAAATCAGGCGATAAACGCCTTCAAGATAGGAGAAATAAAAGTTTTATCTGTCGGTAATGCCAAAAGCTTGGAAAAGTGGCCAAATCTTAGCGTTAAAAAAGAACTAGATAAACATGAAATTGTTACTATTTTCTATGATACCCAAGACCCGACACTTTCCTCAAAAGATTTAAGACAGGCCTTAAGTTATGCCATCAATAGAACTAGCTTTGACGGTGTAGAGGCTTATAGCCCCATTAGCCCTGCAAGTTGGGCTTATAACTCGAGTGTCAAAAAATACGAGTACAATTTAGGCAAATCAAAAGAACTGATCTCCAAATCAGAATTAAAAAATCCAAAAATTACACTTTCATTTATCCCTGGATTCGAGGATGTAGCCAATCAAATTAAAGATGATTGGAAAGCGATTGGTATAAATGTTGAAATTAAGGAAGAAAAGGGGATACCTAAAAATTTTCAGGCTCTTTTAGCTCTGGACAAATTACCGATTGATCCCGATCAATATACACTTTGGCATTCCACACAAAAAGACACAAACATTACAAAATTATCAAACGTAAAAATAGACAAACTCTTAGAAGATGCAAGGGCAACTATCAACGAAAATGAGCGCAAAGACTTATACCTTGATTTTCAAAAGTATCTAGTAGATGAAGCCCCGGCAACCTTTCTTTACAGTCCTTATAAATACACCTTGAGTTATAAAAATATAGCAAAAGCGTTGGATAAATTACACATTATCAAATAGACAACAAGTACAATTTTATGTAATATAAATACATGTCTTATCAAGATGTTCCTATAGGCGAAGATTCTCCCCAAATTGTAAACGCAATAATCGAAATACCCAAGGGTTCGCATAATAAATATGAATTCGACGAAAAATTAAATGTTATTCGCCTTGATCGCGTTTTACATTCAACCGTCTTCTACCCAACAGATTATGGCTTTATTCCTCAAACAAGGTCTGGAGACGGAGACCATCTAGACATACTTCTCTTAATCACCGACCCGGTTTTCCCAGGCTGTGTTGTCAGCGCTCGTCCTGTAGGCGTTTTATACATGGAAGATCAAAAAGAAAAAGATGAAAAAATAATTGCAGTAGCTGTTGGCGACCCAGTACTAGACCACATCAAAGATATTAAGGACGTAGATGACTTTTTCAAAAAAGAAATTCATAATTTTTTCGAAACATACAAAAAACTGGAAAATAAAAAAGTCGAAGTCCACAATTGGCGAGGGGCGGAATCAGCAAAAAACCTCATTCTAACAGCTCAGAAAACTTTCCAAGAAGAAAACAAATAATTTTACTTCGTTAAAATTTGTTAAGATTAAAGTATGACAGGCAGAACGCACGATTTGGCCGCTTTTACTGAACTATCCTATATAGTTTTTACAAACCCGCTTCCTCACATTACATTGGCAACTGCCCTTTTTGCATTTAGTGCTAACATGATTGGCGGTCTGGCGCCCAACAGTATTGTCATGGGTTGCTGAAGGGCGCACAATTGAACCAATTCTTATTGATTTAGGCAGACTTTACATCACATTTCATCTTACTTTTGCCCAAACATGAACTAAATTGTCAAACTCTTGACACTAATGAATTTGTAAATGATAATGATGGCTCATGGACAAGAAAACTTTAAAGGAATTAGAGTCAATTTTAGATAAGAAATTTGACCAAAAACTGAAACCTATAAATAGTAAACTCGACACTCTAACTTTAGATATGGCTGAAGTTCAGAGTAAACTTGAACCTATAAACAGCAAGTTGGATGCTCTGACTTTAGACATGATCGAAGTTCAAAGAAAAACTGATGCGATTAGAGATATCCACGCTTTGGTTAAGGATACAAGGGAAACTGTTAAAGATCATGAGCAAAGGCTAGAAATTCTAGAAAACACTGTTTAGCTTACATTAAACCTAAAGTCCCAAATCGATTAGTGCCCCACAACATATTTACCCACAATATAAATCTGCATATTGACCCTGAATATAATGAATGGCTTGCTGATAAGTTCCTAGAATCAGTCATCCAACAAATAACCTTACTACAAAGGACTTTTTCACCCAACATATCAACAAAGTAAACTTGGTATAATCTCAATATGAAAGAAATAGATCCCTTAGTAATGACTGGCAAGGAATCATTCACTGCAACATTTCTTGTTGGAGCATTACCAACAATTTTTTTAAGAAATGCTACAAATGAGACTGCTCTCCAACGACTTTATGACATGTACAGAAGATTGCCGGCAAAGGCAGATAAGCTGGCAGATCGAAACCTCAGAACTCAAGTAAGAGAAATAAAACCATACGACTTTTGCAATGTCTCTCTAAAGATGATATCCGCATATAGTGGACAGGCAATAACTCACAGGACAGAAACCCGTGAGTTTGAACGTTTTGATCGTTTAGCCTTCGACTGGACAAGAAGACGATCTTTAAGTGCAGATTTAGTGCTTTATCTTGAAAATAATTCTTTCAAATTAGACCACACGATTATTCAGCTTCATGAACAAATTCCAAAATAAAGAAAATATCAATTCCGAATAATCCAACCCATGTTAAATTTAGCCTAAAAATAAATCTGGGTATTTACACTGATCCCGCTTAGCGGGAGAAGGACTTGCCGATGAGTTTCTAAATTTATCTATTTAGCAGGTGTTAAACCTAAATGGTCTTCGATTACTATAACTCGCTCATCTAAATCCTCAGATTTCTCATTGTTAATCACATACATATCTCTGTAACTTTTAAGAGTGTCCTCAATTGTCACTAAAGATTCCGTATGGATGTCCAATTTAGAAGAATGTTCATCCAACTTAGCTGTGTGTAGATCTAACTTAGCAGTATGGTCATCCAACTTTTCGTTCATAACCGATACTTGATCTTTAACCCTACTTACTTGAGACGACATAATGGTTTGACTCATATCGATTTGCTTAACTTTATGGCTAGTTATCTCTAGAAGTTCTTTGAGGGGCTTAATTTCGTCCTTAAGAAGAATTCTTAGCTTTTTTAAATCATCATTTGTCATGGATATTCATGATATACAGATATACTTTCAAAAACAAGATTGGAAAAATGTACCCAAAATAGTTCAATCGTTCTATTCAATTTAGCCTCAAAATAAGGCTGGGTGTTTACACTGATCCCGCATAGCGGGAGATGTGGCTGAGGGGCGCACAATTGAACCGTTTCTTTTAGATTTAAGCAGACTTTACACTACTTTTCATCCACATTTGTTATAACTCAATCATAGACAAGATTGGAATAGCCACAAATACCTTATTGCATAGATTTGCATAGATTTGATAGAATATGCATAGATTACCTAATCCATATATGCAAAACAAGCTGATTTCAATAGGAGATGCTGCAAAATTACTAGGTGTTTCAATCGATACACTCAGAAGATGGGACTCGAGAGGACGTTTACAGTCGATACGCAGCGGTCCGCGTGGTCATAGATATTATCGACAGTCAGATATTGAGCAGTACTTACAAGATGTTCACTCAATTGCCCGGCATTGGGTAGAAGCATCTCAGGCAGCTGAACCGAACTCAGATATGTATTGTCAAACACGTGATGTGTTTCAGGGTCGACTTGAACAGTTCCAATCACAACTTACCAGAATTGCACCGCTAACTACAGTGTCACTTGTTACGGCTGCCGCTGGTGAAATCGGAAATAACTCATTTGACCATAACCTGGGCAACTGGCCCGATGTTACCGGTATTCTTTTCTCCTGGGATATCCAAAATAAAAATGTTATATTAGCCGATCGTGGCCAAGGTGTCCTGGCGACCCTCAAGCGGGTGCGACCAGAGTTAACCAGCGCAGATGAGGCATTGAAAGTAGCATTTACAGAAACGATATCTGGTCGGTTTCCCGAGGCACGGGGAAATGGATTAAAATTTGTCAGGTCAATTATAGTCGACAATCCATTTACGCTCTATTTTCAAACAGGTGATTCGTACCTATATTTAAAACAGCACGACAAAGACATTGCTGTACGACACGCAAAGACATCAATCAGAGGCTGTTTTGTTACAATAGGGTTTAAGGGTTTATTATGACAATACAATTGAAAAAATTCGGCACTACATTGGTATCACGTCCTTCAGGAAAAGAGGCATGGTTGGCATTCCAACCAGTACTAAATGAAATTTCAGGGAATGAAGTAATTAATGTTGATTTTGCAGACGTAGTAGTGCTCACGCCATCATGGGCAGATGAGTTTTTAACTCCACTTAAGGAGCGATTTAATAATCGAGTAAAACTGGATAATACCGATAACCCCTCTGTCGCTGCAACGCTGGCAATTCTTGCAAAAAATAGGTTTGCCTCCTAGTTGCAGAGATCACGTTGTTTAGGCAAAACTATCGATTGTTTTGGTTCAATATTTACATCAGGAATGATGCTTCCAAAAAAGGTTTAGTGAACTAGTTGTTTAGCCCATTAAATTAGGCTATACAGGCAAATTTTAAACCCAATGTCCCCATATGGGTGGCTGAGGGGCGCACAATTGAACCGATTCTACAGCAAATAACTTTGCTGCAAAGCGCCTTTACAGTTGCTGGAAATTTTTAGATAGTTTGCTCACTTGCAACTACAGCAAGGACATCTGGTGTGTGGCGAACAACTCGAAGACCATTTGGGTGTCCATCAACTAAATATTGCCAAGAATCGTAATATTGGCTTCTTCTAATATCTAAACGCAGACCCTCAAGCATAAAATTAGGTACCCTTATTATTTCGTTTTTTGGTTCTTCTTGCGATTGCTGTAATTGTTCAAGTGTAAGATCGCCGTTTAACCAAAAGCCTTTAGCGACATGGTCTTCAACTTGTAAAGCTTCAAGAGACATTTGTCCATCATCTTCACGTTCAGAATTAACCTCAATCATCCTGTGAACAAATCCGATGGTTAATCTTTGAAATTCTTCCTTTGTCCATTCATGTAAGGGACGACCAGGACTACCAAAAAGCACAAGCTTACCATCGCTCGTTACTTTCCATAAACCATTTTCGCCTTTTGCGATCAAGTTTTCTCGTTCACCTCCACCAAAAAAACGTTTTATTTCCATATAATTTACCTTTTATGAATTTCATCAAGTTGTTCGCCAAAAAGAACCCTATCACTAATCTTAACGTCTGTTGCCTCAAAATATGCACGGCCAATAATAAACAAACCAGCTTCAAAATCTCCTTGGCCGAGAGTTCTTACATCGTCCTTACTGTATCCGCCCTTAAGTGTATCCATAGACACTTCAACAAAATCACCTTGATCTGTAATAGATAGTAAAGACCCGTCAGGTCTACGTACAGGTTCAACTAAAAATGCTCGTTCGGCTGACATAATGGAACAGTCTAGCAAATTGGGAAGATTAAATCAACACTATAGGGTTTAATGGGAGGCCGAGGGGAATCGAACCCCCAACCATTCGCTCCACAAGCGAATGCTCTACCATTGAGCTACGACCTCCAAATAAATTTTTCTGCGCTTACTTTACCCCGCTCAGCGGGACAAGTTGGGCTACAGCCACTTCGTTACAATCGGTGTAAACACCAAATCTAGTCAACAGTCAATAGTGAATAGTTAAAAATTTCTGACTTATTCGCAGAAAAGCTCTGCTTATTCGCAGAAAAGCTCTGCTTATCACTTTTCACTCTTCACTTGTGACTTTTCCTGGTGCGCCTGGAGGGAATCGAACCCCCAACCAATCGCTTAGAACGCGACTGCTCTATCCGTTGAGCTACAGGCGCAATATCAATTGCGATTGAAGCCAACGATTATCAGGAAGCTCACTTGATTCCTATCAAGTAGAGCAGGGCTGATATCCGTTGAGCTACAGGCGCAAAAACACAGCTACCGCAGTATATTTTACCAAATTGCCAGATTTTAAGTGTTACTAGACAAGAATACACTCAAATTTGCTATTATTAAAGAAGGCATGGATAATCAGATAGAATTAATCAGAGAGAAAGCCATATACGAAGCAATGCTTTCCAGTGTAGGTGACGGCTTGATTGCAACAGACAGTCTGGAGAAAATTTTGTTTATCAATAAGGCAGCCCAACGTATGCTGCTTTTACAATCTAATGATGTTATTGGTACAGATTTTACCACCACAGTTCCGGCAGCCGACGAAAACTCCAACCTCATACCAAGCGAAAAAAGACCTATCAAAGTAGTAATTAAATCCGGCATGGTTTTTACTAACCATGCGGCAAACTTTTACATAAGACGAGATGGCACTAAATTCCCAGCAGCCATCACAACTTCTCCGATAGTTTTTGATAGCCAAATAATTGGGGCAATAATAACCTTTAGGGACAACACAAGGGAAAAGGAAATCGATGCCATGAAATCGGATTTTCTTTCTGTTGCAGCTCACCAGCTCAGGACCCCGCTGGGAAGTATAAGGTGGAATTTAGAAATGATTATCGATAATGATTACGGCCCAATAGAGCCAAAACTGATGCAAACAATGCATGATATTTATACTTCCAACTCCAGAATGATCACGCTTGTAAACGATTTGCTAGACGTTGCCAGGATAGATGAATTAAGAGTTCAGGATAAACCAGAGGAAATAAGCTTAGAAGAAGTTATTCAATCGCTTCTGGACGAAAAGAAGTTTGATTTAGAAAAAAAGAACATCAAGGTTAATTATGTTTCAACAAACGATACTAAATTTAGAATAATGATCGATCCTAAAACTTTTCGACAGTCAATAGACAATATCATCTCAAACGCAATAAAATACAACATAAACAACGGCGGTATATCTATTTTTGTCGAATATCTATATCCGGACATTAAGCTCACTTTTATCGATTCCGGTATAGGTATTCCTAAAGATGATTTAAGAAAAATCACAAATAAGTTTTTTAGAGCCTCAAACGCAGTCAGCAGTGAAACAGAGGGTTCCGGTTTAGGACTATTTGTGGTAAAGTCATATGTAGAGGGTTGGGGTGGTAAAATAGAAATATTAAGTAAAGAAGGAACCGGAACAACTGTTATAATATATATACCGACCCAACCAAAAGTTCATGTATTAGATAAACATTTGGTTTTTAATAAATAATATGGTTAGTACTCTAACTGATCAATCAGTAAAACCGGCAATAGAAAACACAGATAAGAAATTGATTCTTGTTGCCGAAGACGATATTTTTTATGCTAAAATTTATCAATCTAAATTAACCGCAGAGGGTTTTGACGTGGATGTTGTACCTAATGGTGATGAGGCCTTAAAACACATAAACGAGAAAATACCGGATTTATTACTTCTTGACCTTATTATGCCCATAAAAGACGGCTTCCAAGTATTAGAAAGCTTAAGAAATAACGATAAATATAAAGATTTAAAAGTTATTGTTCTTTCAAACCTTGGTCAAGAAGAAGACATAAAAAAAGCTAAAACTTATGGTGTGACAGATTATTTAGTAAAAGCAGACATTTCTATTCAGGATTTGATCAAAAAAGTAAACGATATACTTAATCAGCAAACCATTGCAACACTCCCATCAGCACCATAATCCAACAACCTCACGCTAATGGTGAACCTGTCAAAATCATGAACGCCTTAATGAACGACGTTCGAACCTATTGTACCAACTTAGAAGCTAGTGAACTAGAGATGTTTAAGACGTTGTTTTAGCCCCTACCGTCTATCAAAGGTATTGGAGAAATTTCATCAACTCTACGCCAAATTTGTTCAGGTCTGAAATCACCAGTATCGTACATTACGTAAGTTGCACCTTTGGGCACTACACCATCTCCATCAGGAAAACGTGCACCGCTATGAGCAACTACCTGAAAAGGAAGACGTAGTTCTCCTAAAACATGCTCTAGTGCTAAAGCTCTAGAAACACTATGGAGTTCAACGTGTGGCAAAATTTCGGGTCTTTTAGCATCAAATACTTCGCGCATTTCGGAAGAATAATATCAAAAACTTTCCAGTTTGTCAACTATAGGTCAAAGTGAGCGGGTGAAGGGAGTCGAACCCTCGTATCCAGTTTGGAAAACTGGTGTTCTACCGTTTAACTACACCCGCAAGTGCCCATATATTTTACCAAAAACGGTAATCTTATACTAATTGAAAAAACCAGCTATACTTGGTATCTTTATCACTTAATGTCAGTTGAAAGCCCCTTTATTAGTACACATCACCCGTCCCGCCTAGCAGAAAAATCAGAAAAAGAACTTTTTCGTGATGTTATAGAAGCAGAATATAACGGCGTTAAACTAGATATGGTTCCATATCTAGACGCTTTTATTAGAGTAGGAGGATTCACCCTAAAAACAGAAAAAGGAGATCTTCCGGATCCAAACAAATTACTTATCATAGCCGTCAATCATCATTCTAGACAACGGTTTTTTACTACAAAAGAATCTCTTCGAGTTGTCGGCATCGCAACAGTTAGCACACGAAACGAAGGTATCAGCGAAAAAGACATCGCCTGGATGGTCCGCCATCTTCCAATTCCACTTGTCGGTATAGGCAAAATGGCACGGCAGGTTCAAAATGCAACCGGACCGGTTTTTGATTCCATACCGGCAAGAACAGTAAAAAAACTATCAATAAAAGGCTTTGTCCCAAGGTATAGAGAAACAATGACCAATGAGGATACTATTTCTCTGATTAAAAGAGTTACCCATAGAGTTCAAAACAATTTCGCATTAGGAGTCTTACCAGAACAGGAACCAAGTTTCGAACTAAAACCTTATCATAGGAATTTTGCAAGAACCCTTGATAATCTCAAGTTACTTTCTTCGGATTATCAAATCGCAACTATAGCTTCATTTTATGAGAGAAATTTAGCTTTTGCAGTATACGGCCCGGTAATTGGTATCCAAAAGGAAACTGATATACACGAAGCAGCAACTAAAGTAATGAAGGGAATAGCCCAAGGTTTACCCAGAAAACTCAAAGGCCACTACGCTTAAATCTCAACTTCAGCTATAACAGGCAAGTGGTCCGAAACCGTAATTTTGGGAACAGTTAATTTTTTTAGTTTAATATCTCTTGATGCAAAAATAAAATCAATCAAATAGCCTCTTGGTGCAATTTTATGCACTTTTGGGTTAGTTGTCTCCAATATCCCTGAATTCAAAAGAAAATTATTAGAAACCTCATTTATCAATCCAATAGTTTTGCTCTGAATCACATTATTAAAATCTCCACCTAATAGAAATGGCTCATTTGTATTTTTAAGATGGGCACTAATTATCCTAGACTGTCTTAAAGTTTCATCTGTATCTGCGGGTGGCGCAGTCCAGGCTCCATGAACAGACATAGCATGTATATTTAATCCATCAACTATATAAGTACAATCCAAAAGATGTCTTGGACCATTTGGCCAAAAATTCTGATCTTTGCTGGTTTTAAGATCAATCTGAACATAAGACTTTAAAGGGATAACCTTAGTATCGATAAGTTTATGTTTAGATAGTACGGCATTGCCCATAAAACCTTGCGAATCAGTGAGATCATAGTCATGCTTTTCCGACCCAAATAACAAGAGGTGTCCTTTTAAATGCTCGAATAAACTTAAACTTTTGTCTTCACACAAATTATCTGCACCACCAGAAACTTCCTGCAGCGAGATAAAATCTGGATCCTGCTCTTTTAAAAATTTTAAAAGATCATTTAGGTACTTTCCCTTATATATGTTTATTTGAATAAATTTATATACCATAAACTTAATTCAACAATAATTACAACATATTTGCTACAATGAAAAAATGCGCACTTCAAGAAGATTGAGTGTAAACAAAGGTTTTATCGGAACATTAATATTGCTTATATTGATAGCAGCAGCCGCCGGATCTATTTACTTTATGTATACCAATTATGCTAAAACCCCCAACGAAAAAACAACAAAAGTTGCAGCTGCCATTTATAAATATCCCAATGCCACAAGCTGGGAAATAAAAGAGTACAAAAATTTTTGCCTTACAGTCGGAGGCTGCAATCAGCCAATCCGGATTTTATTCGAATCACAAAACGAATGGGGGACGATATATTCTTATTACAAAACATATATGACACAATCCGGCTGGACAAGCAATAGTTTTGTGTTAACATCCATACCATCATCTGCTGTTTTCACCAGAGCCGACAAATGCCAAATATCCATGGAAAACCACAACGAACTAAAATACTCCTTTACTGTCTCCTGTCCCGAAAACTGAATTTGACTTATAGTTGGCTTTTCTGTATCTTTATGCTCAAAAGTGGCAGAAAGATTACAAAAACCGATAAATTCTGAAAGCCTGCGCATAACATTATTTTCTCCTTATCCCATGGAAAGACATGGCGGAGTACAGGAAAATGTAAGGCATTTAGCAAAAAACTACAAAGAACTAGGACACACAGCAACCATTATAGCTCCCTATAGCCAGACAAATGAAATAGAAAATGGGTTGGTGCACTTAGGTTTATCGCACAGCTTTAAAATTAAGGGCACATCAGTAGAAACTGCCATTTTACCGGATTCAAATACTCTTGCGGTATTAAAACAGATTCCGACAGATATAATGGCGCATAATGAAGCAGAAATTTATGGAGTATCGCATGTAGCCCATTGGATGAGCGGCGTTTATCATTTTGATACTTTTCATTCCTACAATGAGCCTCATTGGAAATATACACCATAGCAGTTTGTAGCCAAGCTTTACGCATCAAGAATAACCGGAAGAATTCTAGTATCAAGCGTAAATCTTCCTTTTGCACAGAAATACTTTCCTGGCGAATACGAAATAATACAAAACAGTGTAGACACACAAAGGTTTAATCCCAAAAATAAACCAATCGAAAAATTTATGGACGGTAAGAAAAATATTCTATTTGTAGGAAGATTGGAAGACCGAAAAGGTCTAAATCATCTTCTGGAAGCACTACCAATGACTGCCTCCGAAATACCAAGCATTAGATTAATAGTGGTTGGGGATGGCCCAAACAAACATGCATACAAACAGCAAGCAGAAGCTATCGTAAAAGCAACTGGGGCAGAAATTTGCTTTGAGGGCGCAGTTTCGGCAGAGAAATTGCCGTCATACTACAAAACAGCAGATGTTTTTTCATCTCCTGCGCCTTATGGTGAAAGTCAGGGAATTGTTAACCTTGAAGCCCAAGCATCAGGTGTTCCTCCTGTTTCCGGTGATAATCCTGGGTACCGAACATCAGTAAAATCAGGAGTCGACGGAATTTTAGTTAATCCCAAAGATACACAAAATTATAGCAACTGGCTCAAAATTGTCTTAACTAGTGAAAGTCTCCGGAGTACATTAATTGAAAATGGGCTTATGACCGCAAAAGAACACGATTGGCAGATCATTTCAAAAAAAACAATTGAGTATTACCTCAGAAAAATTACTCAAAAACAAGCAAATCTAAAAGATCGTTGATTTTTACTTGTTTAAGGTTTATTGTTAACTCAACATATAAAAAGGGGGTGATTAAATTATGAGTGATAAAAAATTATCAAATCAACTTGAATCTTCATTGGAAGATGTTTTCAAAAAGCTTCCGCCTTTACCGGCAAACGCCACAGAAACACTTTTTAAAATTACTCCCTGGATAGCTCTGATTTTTGGAGTCCTTGGAGTATTGCTATCAATTTCCGCACTTAGTGCACTATCGTTTCTTGCGCCTATTGCGGCTGTGGGTGGGGTAGCACAAAACATTGGATTAGGTATGATTGCCACAGTTGGCTGGCTGATCTCTAGTGCCATCATGATTATGGCTTATCCTGGCCTTAAAGCTGGCAAAATGAGTGGTTGGACTCTGCTTTTTTGGGCAGAAGTTGTCAGTGCCGCAACATCTATTATTGGTATTAACATAGGTAGTGTAATTGGTGCAGCAATTGGTTTTTACCTGATATTCCAAATAAAGTCCAAGTATAAATAATATTTACTTCTAGGTAAAAGCCTATTAAAGCAAATAATAATTTGTTTGTTCTTATGTTGGAAAATAATCTTCAGTTTGAAAAATCATTAGTTAAGTTAAGTATTGACAATTTAAATTAGCTTTAATAAAATTAACACCAGCTGCAGGCATCTTGCAGCTTTTTGTATGGCAAACCGCAGAGAAGCTAGACAATCAGAAATTGAACTTTCACAAGAGCTACACGAATTAGCGTCAAGAGAGAAAGTAACCAGCCCTAGTTTAGAAGCAACACAAGATCGTGGATATATTAAATCTTTAATTGCTGAAATCTTGACAGAAGAGCTAGAGGTAGATCCAGAAGTTCATGCTATCTTCCAGGAAGCTCAAGCTCACGTGCTAGTAAATAGAAGTGCAATAACAGGAAGTAATATTTCTTACCAACTTTTAGATGACGGTTTTGCCCCAAAAAATCCACTTTGTCACCGAGAAGCATTTGAAGAGGACTACTCCGAAGAATCTCTTCCATAATAGCCTCACGTGCCAGTTGACTCACAAAATTCATGAGAGTAGAATCTCCAAATGGCTATAGAATCAAAGCATACTTTCGTAGCGCCCAGTACAAAGCAATATCTGGATGAAGTGTCAGCTTACGATACAACTTTGCCCAAAGAATCAACATATGGAACCTTCTATTACGGCGTTTCATTAGTAAACAATAAACAAGCAATGGGTGGCCTCGTTTCCTTTGCAAAACAGCTAGAGGAAGTGTGGACGTTCACAAGAACATTAAAGTCCGTGAATCTGCAACCCAACCAAAGGTCCATATATTATTCTAAGGAAGTGGTTGGAATTATTTTAAAAGGCGTATGGGTTCCAATATCCCACAGATTACCTGTAAACATAGATGGGACTGAAAATAGAACATATTTAGCTGTTGATAAAGTTATTACTAAACCAATCGTGGATATAACTAAAACTGATCTAGGAAAAATTGGCCTAACAGACGCAGATTATGCAGCCTTCTTGGTAGATAGAAATACTGGAAAATTATCAAGTCCTTGGTTTCCATGCACACTAATCGATCTCAAGAAAATGATTTCCCAACCTTACATTTCCCAAAAACACATCGCTCCCAAACAATAATCCCATAAACCCTCCGAAAACTTGTCTACGAGAGAGGACTCGGATCTCCGACCTCTGCTTCCAAAAAACAGCGCTTCTAACGGGAAGGAACCAGAAACTTAATGTCTTTCATCGGAAAATGCCGAACGTTTAGTGAAATTAGGGTTAAATTATTTACATTCGCAGTTGCCGCTATCATACAATCTGTTAAGCTCAAGTTTTTCAACCTTTTGATATATTCTTGCCAATATAAGCCCGATTGTTTTGCAATTGCTGATGTCACGTCCCAAGTTTGCAACTCATTTAATACTGTTTCGGTTTTAACAATTTCTGAAGGGAAAACGTTTTTATAAACTTCGGCAATGGTTATTGTGGAAATAGAAAGAGAACCTTTATCTTTTAGATCCTGTAAAAACTCCTCATATTTTGTATCACCTCGCAAGACCCATATAATAATGTCAGTGTCTATCAGGAACATCATTAAAAACTACGATCTGCGGCTTTTCTCCCATGTTCTACCCATTTAATAACGTCGTTTTTTGTCCGCCACTCGGGATGGTTCTTCGAAGTAAATACACCTGCTGCGGATTTTAGAGCTTTTCCAAATGCTTCAGGATCAAACATTTTTCTTCCCACAATCTGGACCAATTGTTGACCTTTTTTTTCATCAACCAATACAATAGTGTGCCCTGCTTTAGCTTTAGCAATATATTCTGCAACATTCTGGCGAAATTGCCCAACTGATACATTCATAGTCATAAATTCATATTAGTACAATGTGTACATTTAGTCAAGAGTCAGGTCTGTGGAACGATCTTCGAACCTCTGCTGCACAAGCTATAATAAACGTCAAAGATTTGAATTTTCTTGATACGAAAATAAGGATGCTATACAATCTTGACAAATCTAGCTTTACCCTCTAATATTCCTGCCTATAAATGACACAGGAAACAGAACTTTCAGGAATTCAATTAGTAGAGAAACAAATTCGAGCTTCTTACGTCACAACTTCTTTTGAAGTTGAACAAATGCTGACAGAAGTTGATATTAATCCAGAAAGAAGAAGAGTAATATACGAGGAATGGCTGAAGAAATTTAAGGCGAGAAAGATGGCTGACCCTTGGATTTATGAACCAGCAATTCTTGACAATTATGGAGTTTTCGATGACTTCGCCTATGACGTTTATTCAAGACACAATTATGTAGGCGTACAGAACATCGTGGCTCATATGGAAAATCCAACTGTAGTAGGTGAAATTGTTGCGGATCCGAAAAAAGGAACAATGCTACATTGGCCTGGATTTGGTGAATATTCATGGGTTGCAGACTGTAAAGATTGGCATGATTTCATGGCAAAGTCTGTCGAAATTAACGAACATGGAATTCAAATTCTTAAAAAAAGTGAGGGAGTACCTAGCAGATTATGGCTATCGGTAGCAACTTGTTGGGCAGACTATTACAATCCCGCTATCAATCCTCGGTTTGATGAACAGTTCCCAGAATGGCGTGAGGCTTCAGTGGAACTGCACGCCATGTTATACGATAGAAATGAGAAAATTACACCTGATAGGCTAAGCAAGAGAGCATATTACCTTGATATGATAATCCCTACAATGAAAAACCCAGAGAAGAAAGCTGAAGCTGAACAAATAGTAATGTATCACCCAGAAATCGTTAAGCAAAGACTTTCGGCTTAGATTGTTCGAAGTCCTATAGACATATGTCCAGTCGGGGAGAGAGGACTCGAACCTCCGGCCTCTGCTTCCCAAAAGCAGCGCTCTAGCCAACTGAGCTACTCCCCGCTGGGTAATTATAACTTATTTTATGATAGAATCTAGTTTCTTTAAAAAAGGAGGTGAATTTAATGAAAACAATGACTTGCAGACAAATGGGAGGGCCATGTGATGAACAAATTTCAGGCAATACTCCAGAAGAAATGATGAATAATGGCAAGGATCATGTGCATAGTATGGACGACGAGGATCATAAGAACGTAGTAGTTATGATGGAGGAAATGCAAAAAGATCCTGCGGCAGCAAAAGAATGGAACGTTAAATTTACAAGTGACTTTGAAGCACTTGCGGATAATTAATAATTACACAAATAAAAAATCAGTTTACTTTAAAAAAAGTAGCTGGTTTTTTTGTGCCGAGGGAGGGACTCCCTATGTCGTTTCACTCCTCAAGGAAAACTTCTCGTCCCTAACCTGTGTCTACACTAATCCCGCAAGGCGGGAGAAGTGCTGTTATTATACACTTTGCGCGAACTTTTTTCGAGAAGAATTAGAATGGACTCGGCAGGGCGAAACAATTTTCTGGGGGATATGGATTCGTCCTGCCTCGGCTGATTTCCCGCCCGCAGGAGGGGTCTGGAAAGAAATGGGGCGGGTTTCGGACTGGGGGTTTTCGGAAAATTCGCCGCTAATAAAATAGCTACTTCAAAAAATCAGCAATAACATCCTTGGCAGCAACTCTTGTTTTTTCAATCCGCAACCAAGTCTTAAGCTCGTCAATTTTCACCAAGTCGGCTACTTCATTTTTAGATAAGTTTCTTTCTTGCGTTATCCTCTCAATCTCTACTGCAAGGGTATCATATGTTCCTACCTTTTTGTCCCATCTCGCTTTGCTCACCAACTTCCCAAGGTCTTCATCGGAAAAACCAAGAGCATATAATTGTTTTATTCTTATAGCTGCACTCTCAAAGCAGCGCGCATCTTCTTCTGTCGAAATAAGCCCATAGGAATCGCTACTTAATTCTCTACGAAGTTCGCTGATATCTATTCGCTTACCATTTCCTTTTCGATCCGCACCAATGAGAGCATGAACTTCTTTTAAAAGAATATTTTTATCCCCAAAAATATTTAACGCTTCCAAAAGTTTATCTTTACCTGTTCGTGTCTTTCTGACTTGGTGAGAATGAATAAACTCGTGATGTAGATCGTTGGCCGCTCCACTCGACCCTTTCGCTGCTAGTAACGCAATAAGGATATCGGGATTAGTGATCATTCTCGTAGCTTCTGGTCCCATATATATTTTTTGTGTTCCAGTATCAAAATATGGACGACCTGAATCCTCGCCATAACCGTGGTTCCTTTCTGTAGTTAGAATCTTTACTGCTCTTTCAAGTACTTCAAAACTACCGCGATCACTTGCTGTTGCGTTTATTCTTTCTAGGATTTGCCCAAATAATTCAGTCTTTCTTTCACGCAGATGTTTCAATAGATCGTCTTCTGAAACCTTTCCCGCTTCCAAGAGTAATTTTTTATTTATTTGGTCAAATAAAGCAGGGATTTCTGCATCAGATATCTTTTCTTGTGCACGTAACTTCTCAAGTTCCTTACTTAATTGCTCAATAGAAGTATTGCCAAGATTCTGCTCTCGTTCAGGTTGTGTTTGTTGTGGTGGGCCTTCATCAGGTTTCATAATTTTATAAAATTAGTTTATCAACGCTCACGCCAAAGGCTTTCGCAACCTTTTTGAGCGTGCCTAATCTCGGATTCTGGTTTTCACCAGATTCCATTTTAATAAGCGTGTTATTGGCAATATCCGCCAATCTCGCCAACTTCTCTTGCGAAAGCCCCTTGGCTTCCGCAAGATCTCTCCATATTCTTAATTCCGAACAAGTTACTACTGGTGCCGAGGGAGGGACTCGAACCCTCACGACTTTACAGTCATCAGATTTTAAGTCTGACGTGTATACCATTTCACCACCTCGGCGCGTAAATGTATTTTAGCTTAAACACGCGTCTTGTTTCAATGAATGTTTATTTGTAAAATGTATTAATGAACGACGATAATGACGACAAAATAAAAAACAAGGACGGTACTGGTGATAACGATGATAATCATAAGATTCCTTATGCTGGAGAAGTCAAAGAAGGGTATGATGACGAAAACCAATTCGAAGAACCCATAGCATCTCCAAATGTTGCCGGTGAAGAAAGTATTGGTGGAAGCGCTCCAATTGGCGAGCCGCAGGACATTGACAAGGCTCTTTCCGATTTAGGTCTAGAAAACGATGAAGACGGCCCAAAACCACTTTCCTCCGACGATATCGACCGCTAATTATCTTTATTTAGACTTTCCATGATAAAATTGTAGGGTTATAAGCGCCTGTAGCTCAATGGATAGAGCACTGGTCTTCGGAACCAGGGGTTGGGGGTTCGACTCCCTTCAGGCGCACACATAAAGGCAATTATGACTTGGTATGTATATATAGTTAAAGCAAAAGACGATAGTTATTACACAGGAATAACAACAAATCTGAAAAAAAGGTTAGAAAAACATAATAATCGGAAAGGCTCAAAATCTTTATTTGGTAAAATACCTGTCCAGCTTGTCTATCAAGAACAAGCAAAAAACAGATCTGAAGCATCTAAGAGAGAAGCAGAAATAAAAGGTTGGGAAAGAGAAAAGAAAATCAAACTAATTGCGGCTCAGTAGCTCAGTGCCCCGCAAACGAGGTAAAGTAGAGCAGTTGCCTTTCGGTCAAATAATTATGCGCCGTTAGCTCAGTGGTAGAGCAGTTGCCTCTTAAGCAATTGGTCACAGGTTCAAATCCTGTACGGCGCACATAATATTTGACATTTTTGCTTTGCAAAAAGAAGCAATTGGTCGTGAGTCCGGTTTTTCGAAACACTATTAAAATAAGGATTTCAATAGTTGTGTAGAAAAATGCGGATTTACTTGCAAATCGCAAATCTCACCTGGGTCACTAGTTAACAGTTGTTAAAAATAGATTAAAGAAGTTAACAGAAGCTAATGAAAGAAAAATTTGTTAAGCCTAGCGACCAAATTCTGGTACGAAAAGCCGAAGAGGTTAAGCCAGATGAAATAAAATCATCTGAAATCGAGGCGATAATCGAAAGAGTGCTTAATGCTGCTTATGGTGAGCAGGTAGACAGGAATAAACCTCTCCTAGTGGGTCTAGCAGCGCCTCAAATAGGGATTTCTAAAAGGATTATCTTGGTAGATATTGCTGCTAGGGGAAAAGGTAATGTTGGTGATTTAAGGGTTTATATTAACCCAGAAATTGTTTGGAGGTCTGATGATGAAGTTGAGTGGTATGAAGGTTGCTATTCTACTGATAGAGTTTGTGGAATTGTGTCAAGGCCTAATTCTATTAAACTTAAGGCTCTAACTAAAGAAGGTGAACCTGTTGAGGAAGGTTATGAAGGTTACACCGCCAGAATATTTCAACACGAAATCGATCATTTAGATGGAACTGAATTTGTTTCTCATATTTCAGATGATGACAAGCTCCATTGGGTGGAAGAAGACGAGTTTCCAGAATATAGAAACAACGAAGGATGGAGGAACTGGCCTAAAAAATGTTCTCGCGAAAGGTGGGAAAAAATAAAAGGAATCAGCGAGTAGAAAATGTTTCTCTTTAAATTTCATCCTAAATTTTTATATAATACCTTTGCCGAATGATCCTTGTGCCGTCTAAAGACTAGCCTCGCCTTTTGGGCGGGGTAAAAGTACCTTACTGTTAGGGAGCGAATGTTGACGCCAGATTAGATGATTAATCTTGGCCACAAGGATCGAAACTTTATTCCCTCCGATTCAATTCGAGTCGGAGGTTTCTTTATGATAATATTACGTAGATGGCCTGGCAAGTTTTATTCTTTCAAACAGCTCGCGGTGATTCTCCTGTTGAAGATTTTATTAAAGAGCAAGACGAAGCTACATATGCTAAAGTTTTGCAATCCATGAGACTTCTTGCTAACAATGGGCCCTTTTTGAAACCTCCCTATATCAAGAAGTTGCAAAATAAGTTGTACGAACTAAGAATATCCGGAAAAGTAGCAATAAGAATATTTTATACAATGTCCAATAACGAATACTATTTACTCCATGCATTCAAAAAGAAAAGTCAAAAAACGCCCTCGAAAGAACTCAAATTAGCCCTTGACAGATTAAAAGAAATAGTATAGCATATATGCTATATGATCAAACCTGAAGATAGAAAACACAGAGACTTTAATGATTTTCTAAAGGAGTCTCTTAAGAATCCTAAAATAAAGGCTGAATATGATAAACTTCAACCTGAATTTGCTATGATTCAAGCAGTCATAGATGCGAGAGTTAAAAAGGGAGTAACCCAGAAAGAGCTGGCTCAAAAGATCGGGACTAAACAATCAGTAATCTCGAGACTTGAATCCGGCAGAGCTAACCCATCAGTTGCTTTTCTTAAAAAATTAGCCCAAGCTTTAAATTCTCATCTAGAAATTAGATTTACCAATTTTAAATAATCCTATTGTACTTTGCTATGTATCTCACAGCACAAACACATATGAGAATTCTGAGTTTAGACCGCCAGATAGGAATAATTTAAAGAACTCCTGCAGTCTGTTTAAGGTACTAGCGGGATCACAATCACAAAATTTCTTAACTGCTTCTGGATCATTCAATCCTTCTTTCATTTTTTCCATCACCTTTATATGGTCCTGATCACCTTTGGCGGCCATTGCCATTCCATGTTTTTGACTATTTACAATCATTTCTTCAGAAGTTTCACCATGGATAAGCTCATCACATGGTCCGTGTAACTCTTTACATGTCATTGTCTTCATAAAATCACCTCCATTCCAAAACCCCAAATTATAGCATAAAAAAAATCAAGGGTTAAAGTAATGGATGGTCTATAGTGATACCATATTTTTCAAAACCAAAATCTAATAACTCTTTCATTTCTGCCCTTCGGTTTTGACTACCCAAAATCACTCCTATTAATTTCTTACCATTATTTTCAGCATATGTGACCAGGCAGTAACCAGCTTCCCAAGTAAAACCAGGTTTTATGCCACGAACACCAGGATAAGAAGTAAGCAAATTTGTTTGGTTATACAAATCATAAGCTTTATGTGTGTCAGTCGCCTCTAAATAAATATGATCGGTAGCTGAAATTCTGCGAAAAGCTGTATATTTTTGCCAAATATAGTGAGAAAGAACCGCCAAATCGCGAGCAGTGGTATATTGACTATCACCATCAACGTCTAGCCCGGTAGCATTTATAAATTTTGTATCGGCAAGCCCAAGTAACTTAGCTTTTTCATTCATATGAGCCACAAACGCATCCTCGGATCCAGCAACATTTTCGGCAATGGCAACCGCCGCATCATTACCGGAAGGAAGCATTAATCCATAAAGCAAATCCTCAAAAGTTAACTTTTCACCGAAAGACAAGCCCATCGTGTCCTCGCCAACAGTTGCCGCATTTTTTGAAATAGTGAAAACTTCATCAAGTTTTTTTAAATCAAGAGCAACCAAAGCAGTCATTATTTTAATTGTAGAACCTGCAGGTAGTCTTTCGCCACCTTCTTTTTCAAAAATAACCTCAGCATTATCAAAATTAACAAGAAGTGCTGATTTTGCGCTTTGAGCAAGACTTGTATTAAGATTGCTCCCGAATCGCTCATTTTTAACGAACCAATCGTTAATTAGTTTTAGTTCTGTTTTTTTTCCGAAAATTCTAGGAATAGGGGATTTAAGATCAAAATTTGAAGAACCTAATAAATATACGACACCAGAACCCACAAAAAGCAAAAGAAATAATAGTAACAATACCTTACGCATTTGAAATTGTTACCCCTTATCTTAATAAAAATTAATTTACTTGGCAATCTTAAGTATTTTGTAGGAAACTTTACCGTCCGGAACCATAATTTCAACATTATTTCCAACTTTTTTACCAATTAGTGCTGAACCGATAGGGGAACTGTCGGACATTTTACCTTGCATTGGGTCGGCCTCCAAACCACTTACAATTATAAAGTTTCGTGTCGACTCACCGTCATCGACTGTAACTGTGCACCCAAAAGTAACAAATTCAGAACTAGTAGCCTCAACAACGTCTGCAGAACGAATCAAAAGTTTAAGAGTGCGCAGTCTGGAATCTACATAACCAAGTTCCTCTCTTGCGGCGTGATAACCTGCGTTTTCACTGAGATCTCCCTGCTCACGTGCTGTAGTTAATCTTTTAACTACACCAGGTCTTTTTTCCGTCAGCATTCTTTGCTCTTCTTTGAGTTTTTCAAAACCAGCCGTTGTCAATTTTATATCAATAACTTTTTTCATTGCATGATTATACTAATAATTGAATCTTAAATGTTAGTTTTCTGGGAATTCTAGTTTTTTAAAGTTTCAGAAATTTCATGGTGTAACACTTTTTTCAAATCTACAGCAGCTTGAGTAATCTTTTCTCCGATTTTGTCAGCTTTCTGATTTAAATGTTTCCAAATAATTTCTTGCGACTCATAATTTAAATTAGCTAAAAATATTTTCTTATCTCTTTCTGTTAACTCATTTAAAATAACATCGATAATTGTACTATGTAATTGTTCATGGGCAAGTTGTTCTAGTTTATCCTTTTCTTCTTGCGAAATATCCATTTCACCAATTGCGAAAATTAGTGAATCAAGATTAATTATATGACTATAAAAATATCGACGCATATTAATTTGCCGCCTTAACAGGTCCTAGTGGAATTGTATCACCAGGATCATCTATAAAAAAATACAAAACTGCTCCTTTTCTTGGTCCTGTATGATAACCTAGAGCCTGCATAACTTCTGGTGAACCTCCCAAATGTTTTCCAGTCCATTGTGCCGGTCCGGCATCACCAATATCTGTTACAACCGATTGTCCTGTTTTGGGATTTACAAGAAGCATTTTTCTAAATTTGAACCAATCACGATAATGTGAAAGTCTTGTTGCATAGTCTGGTGCCAAAAAAGTTTGAACAGCAATGTACCACTTTTCTTGCTCTTTTGCTTGCTTGCCAAAGTCAGCTTTAGTCTTTGCAAAATAACCCCATGCGCCGCGTCCAGGAGCCATACCTGAAGAATACACAAAATTATTAGCAACAACATTGTTATCTAAATGTCCAGCCATTGTGTCACCGGGATAGCGAACCAAATGTTGTTCCGCACCAATTAAACCATAACTTCTATTTAGTCGCCTGTCATCGATCTCGGCACTCACAGTCATACCCAGATTAGAAGATAAAATATGACCAATTATTTCTTCCTCGCCAGGAGTAAGTGCTCTCATCTCCTTGGGCAGTATTAAAGCCAACTGCCCCCTCATTTGATCCGTTTTATCTACTTTTTGAACAGTTTCAGCCTTAGTTTGAATAATCCCTATATTTGGGGTCGTAACTATGCTAGGCAACGAATTTGAAAGCATCAAAGCACCAACTGCCCCTGAAGCCAACTTTTCTTTGGCAGGTAAGGCGTCACTTATCCAATTAATTGCATCTTGATGTTTTGATTCAATCTCACGCTTCAACTTTTTATGACGTTTAAGCCACTTAGAATGAAGTTTTAGATAATGTGGAGACTTATTGGGCATCAAAACTATTATAAACGAAAATTAAACATTATTGGAGATCAAACAAATTTATTTTCACTCCACAATAATACACAATGCTTATATGACATTTATTCTATTATTTGATCAAATCCAACAGTAAAACTTACCAACGCTTGTTAGATCTAGAAAAATCGTTTCTGCCTCTATTGCTGTTATTAAAATTTCCACCACCACCGCCTGCGGGTCGATCTTCTTTAGGTCGAGCAACATTAACCACGATTGTTCTTCCGTCTAAGCTATAATTGTTAAACATTTTTATAGCATTATCAGCTTCTTCATCTGTAGTCATTTCTACAAATGCAAAGCCTTTACCTTGTCCGGAAATTCTGTCAGTGATTACACTAACATTAGAAACTTTACCAGCCTGACTAAACAGCTCTTCCAGCTGTGCATTAGTACAACTATATGGAAGACTGCCTATAAATAATCTTTTTGCCATGTTTTTCCTCCTTTCGAAAATTCTTAAATGGAGATTGAAATGTTCTTACCGATACGAAGACTAAATTATCTTAGTAGCTGACCAACCAACTAACCTATTTAAGTAAGTACAATATATCACAGATTAGTGTGCTAGTCAATAAACTATGAGTTGTTTTTATAGCTAAAATGAAAATTTAAGAATATGAGGAGAAAATAAGAATATACCAATTACAGTAACAAAAATAGAAATTAAAAGAACAAAGCTTGCAGAAAGGTCCTTGGCTATTTTAACCTTAGGATGAAACTCTTCCGTTTTAAAGTCCATAAAAGATTCAAAAACAGTATTGATTAGTTCTCCTGCAAGAACCAGACATATACAAAGCAGTAGAATTAAAAATTCAATGCGACTAAAACCTAAAATATAAGCAAGAAATAGACTCAACAAGCCTAAACCAAGCTGTATTCTAAAATTTCTTTGAGACAAAAAAGCATAAGACAATCCCTCCATGGCATACCCAATACTTTTAACTAGGTTTCTAAATGCACCTTTATCGTTCATAATAATATATTAGCAGAAATACTTGTTTTTTAAATGACCAGTAAAATTAACAGAATAAGACAGCTCATAAATTTAATATTTACAAAAGAACAATTAAGATCATTTTTATTTTTGGAAATAATAGCCGGAATTCTTTACAGTATCGCTTCTTTAATATTTTTTGTTTATATAACCACAGCGGTGTTACAAAGCCAAACAATTATAATAGATAATTTAATATCTAACTTTATATTGACTCTCAGAAATCCATATCTAACCAAAGTAATGCTTTCTCTAAGCTTTTTAGGCAGTCAGGCAATAATGGCAGGAACAATCTTGATAGCAATTTTTTTAACGTTAAAAAAACACAGAAAAGAAACATATATATTTTCTGTGTTACTTCTTATGGGTGCTCTGGCCAGCTTTTTCTTAAAATACCTTTTTAAGGTACCAAGACCAATCATTTCGGCATTGTTCAACGAAAATTCATATAGTTATCCCTCCGGTCATGCCCTAAATTCATTATTATTTTATGCAACGATAACCTATTTTATTTACCATTTCACCAAAAATAAAAAAGTGAGTTTTTTGGTGGGCATTATCTGTGCCATTTTAATATTTCTCATAGGTTTTAGCCGAATTTACCTTGGAGTTCACCACCCTAGTGATGTTATAGCCGGTTATCTGTTTGGTTTTTTGCTGTTTGTTGTCACTATTTTAGTCGACAAAACAATTACATTCTTTAGATTAATTAGGGAAACTTCCGCTACTTTAGAATAAAAAAACAGGGCTTAACCTAAATTATAAATTAAACCCTGTTATTTTTTTATTCGTCTGCTATCAGCTATACCCATTGCTATCTCATTAATATCCTCGTCTTTATTTATTGCCATTCTTCCTTTTCCAAGTCTAGATAAAAACAGTCCAATAGGTGCAGCACTAAACATACCTGCTAAGCCCAAAACCCCAGCACCAGTTTCTGGCGATTTTGTAGGAATTGTTTTTACCCCAGCCACAGTACCTGTATTTATGGTTACAGTTTGAGTATTGTTTTGAGTTTGTTCCTGGTGTTGTTCATTACCCCCAGTTATAGGTGTCGGTGTCGGAGACGCAACAGGTGTTGGTGTAGGAGTTGGACTAGGAGTAGGTGACGGTTCCGGATTACAGTTGTAGTTTAGGTTTTTTGCTAAATAATGATAATTACCTAAATTCCATTGAGATCCATTTACCGAATACCAACCTTCTAATACTCCCTCTGTTCTCCACCAATTTGTTTGAATACAAACGTCTTTTAGTGGCGGAACAAAACATTGTAAAAAATTGCCATTCGAAAGTGTATAGACATCATCTTTTCCTTCCAATAATCCATTTCCAACTATTTGGTGAAAACCGCTAGTGTAATGTGCCTTATCACCGGTGCCACTTTGATCTATACATCTAGGAAACGATGGGGGAGTCAATAACTCCGGAATCGGTGTTGGCGAAGCACTTGGTGATGGCGTCGGCGTAGGAGTGGCTGATGTATCACCAGTTGCTCCTGCAGCACTTAAGTTTAAAAATAAACCACCAGATACCAAAACTATTGCAACAATTGTTGCAAATAACATTTTCCATGTATATCTTACTAAATTAATTTGATCTTTCATCTTTCTTAATTTCACCTCCTTTTTATGACTTCGATTCTATTTTTTTCTTTTTCTTCTTACCCTCATCGCCTTCAGTTACCCAGGTTTCTAAACCCCTTTTAAACATCCCTAATCCTATAAGACCCAAAGCAGATGCCTCAGCCGCAAAATTAATCCATGGTGCAACAACAAAATCTTTTGATAGTGGTCCGCTTCCGGATTTTGGCATAACTACTGCAGGCGGTGGTGTTTCAACAGCTTTTTCTGTTGGCATTGCAGTTGGAGTTTCAGTAGGAGGCACAGGTGTGCTTGTTGGAGGTACATGTGTTCTTGTTGAAGGCACAGATGTACTAGTACTTACCTCGGTGCTAGGTGGAGTTGATGTAAACGTAAATGCTGGTGATGCAGTAGCAGTCAGTGAAGCTGTTGCGGTTGCTGTCGCTGTTGCTGTTTTCGGATTACAATTTTCCTCGTCAACAAAAAGCAAAAAATCGTCGTCTATGTATCTCGGTTCAAACTTAATTTCACCATCACGCGTTAAATCAACCTGAACCGTACAGAATTTATTTTGAGGAATAGAGACCTCAATTGGCACATCTACTGTATTTTCAGGAACAATTATTGGTTGAGTTAATATGTGATTTCCTTTTTGGGATTCAATATTTAAGCCGATATTTTGCCCGGTTCCGGTTGGTTTCTCCATCGAACCATACATATGGACATAAATATCGTCAGAACAGGTTGGATTTGTTGCAATATTGCTTACTTTTCCATTAACAGTCCTTCCGGTGAGATGGTTTGAGTCTTCTAGGTCATTCAGTTCACCCTTTACATCGGTTGCAATACAATCCGCCTCGGGTGTTTTAGTAGCGCTTGGTTCAGGTGTGGATGTAGAAGTAATTGTAGGTGTTGCAGTATTAGTTGGTGTAACTGTAGGCCTTACCTGACATGTCACCGGATCCATGTCGGGATTAGAATATAAAGCGTAATTTATCATGTTTACTCCCGAATATACCTTAGGATCTAAGCTGTCAGTCCTTACAGCCTCTATCTGAAACCAACAATACTTTGTCTCTGTCACATTAATATCAACGTTAAGGTCATTTGTATTATTGGGTACTGTGACCATTCCTTCTGCTGTGCTTGTTAATGTTGTTGTTCCATCACTGTTGTGAATGGTTATTTGCGATGTGATGGGAGTTTGATTTTCCAGCCATCCGGCACTATAAGGATTCTGAGTTGACCCGAATGAGCGAATCCAAACATTGTCGTTACAGTGCTGCCTGTCGGGAGGTTGAACGTTTTCAAGGTGTAGCCTGCTTGGATTGCCAACAATATTTTTGTCAGCATCGGTAAATTCGAAATGTCCTTTTAAGTCTGTTGCAATACAATCAGTAGACGTCGCCTCCGAATTTGGAACTGATGCAGATGATTCACTAGCAACTCTCAATTGGCTCAAAGATTCCGATTGGATATTTCCTCCTGTTACCTGACCGTTATTGTCTGCAGGCAAATCAAAAATATCCCCTACATAAACCAAATCATTTTCACTAAGTCCATCTTTTTGCAATCTGGCATATGCTTGATCATTTGATTCTCCAAACGTTTTCGCCGTTGCTTCTGTTAAAGTTTCACCTTTTTGGGTAATTTCTACCTTTACTGTGGTTTGTTTATGTTTATTATTGGAAAGAGCCTCCATCTGCTTAGCGATGGAAACATAATCCGGACTTTGAGCGTGAATTGAATTTAGATCTACGTTTGAAACTTTGAGAGTATTATTAGTTCCTGTGTCAGCGCTATGAGATTCGCTGTGTCCTGCAAATCCGGATCCTAACGCAGCGGTACCTAACACAACACCGGCAGCGATAAGTCTACCTGAAGTAAATCTTTTTGGTTGTGTTTCAATCCTTGACATGTATATTTTTTGTGGATCTGTATTACTACAGGTCGTGTCTAAGTTCCGAACTATAGCACCTATCAAATCTTTTGTCAAATACTATAAGTCTAAATACTAAGATATAAACAAACTTTGGGCAAAAACTCTAGGGGCAGACCACAACAGCATCAAATAGATACAATTAATATCTATTACGTGCATAATTTACTCTCTGAAGAATTATTTGTCAAATTAAATATTTTTTGTAAAAAATCGGTTTGACATTTTAGCTTTATTATGTTTAAATACACGCTTGGCAATAGGCCTATAGGAAATAATATGTTTGGATTAAAAAACAAGACAATTCAAAAAATTCAACCCAGCACCAATCAATCTATGCAGGGCGCAGGGATTACTTACAATGGTCAACAGTTTATTACACACACCACACTAAGCGCAGAAAAAACAGCTTTTTTCAACGTGACTCTTGGTCAAAAAATGTTCATTGCCTCACTTATTCTTATTTTTCTGTACCGCATAACTTCTGATACTTTAGGAACAATCATTGGATCATTAGCAGTTTTATCAGCAATATATTTTTTTGACGTAGTTTTTCATCTTTTTATGATTGTGCAAAGTTTAGGAACCGAATCAGACATAAAATTTGAAGATGCAGACATAAGCGATCTAGAAGAAGATCAATTACCGATTTATACAATTCTCTGTCCACTATATAAGGAAGCAAAAGTGCTTCCTAGATTCTTAAGTGCCATCGAAAAGTTAAATTGGCCTAAAGATAAACTGGATGTACTAATTCTGCTTGAAGCAGACGACCTGGAAACCCAAGCTGCAATAAATAACCAGAGGCTACCAAACTACATACGGCCAGTAATCGTACCTCCATCATTGCCCAAAACAAAACCAAAGGCTTGCAATTTTGGCTTATCACTTGCTCGAGGAGAATATTTGGTTATATATGATGCAGAGGACGAGCCAGAACCGTTACAGCTTAAAAAGGCTTTTGTCGGTTTTGAAAATGTTTCAGATGACGTTATATGCCTACAGGCAAAATTAAATTATTACAATTCTCACCAAAACTTATTGACCAGATTATTTACTGCAGAATATTCACTCTGGTTCGATGTTATTTTGACTGGCTTACAAATAATGGAAACCGCAATACCCCTAGGAGGAACAAGTAATCATTTTAAAATTAGTGCCTTAAAAGATCTAGAGGGTTGGGATGCATTTAATGTGACTGAAGACGCAGATTTAGGGGTAAGATTATTTAAAGCCGGATATAAAACTGCAATCATAGATTCAACCACATATGAGGAAGCAAATAGTCAGCTAGGCAACTGGATCAGACAAAGGTCACGCTGGATTAAAGGTTATATCCAAACATATTTTGTAAATATGAGAAATCCGATCGCGTTTTTCAGACAACATGGCATACATGCTTGGATTTTTCAATTATTAATTGGAGGCAAAATAGCATTTTGTTTAATAAACCCAATTCTTTGGATTATGACAATTTCCTATTTCGTACTGTATTCCTTAGTCGGACCTTCCATAGAAGCACTGTATCCTCCCCATATATTTTATCTGGCTTTAGTATCGTTGGTTTTTGGAAATTTTATGTTTTTCTACGTTTACATGATAGGTTGCGCCAAAAGATTACAATGGGATATTCTTAAATATTTATTTATATTACCCTTTTACTGGTTACTCATAAGTGTTGCCACTACTGTTGCGATTTATCAATTTATCACTAAACCTCACTTTTGGGAGAAAACAGTTCACGGTTTGGATATAAAAAATTCAAAAATAAATAAACCGGCATGGAGGTTAAATTGATAACAAATAACTATACAAAAACTGAAGCACTGGCAATTCCGTCAGGAGACATATTTGAAGAAGTCATTACGCTGATAAAAGAAAACGAATTCAAAATTATATTCGTTCTTCTATCGATAGTCTCGGCACTATCATTTTTATTATTTTATTTTAACGGACTTGGACTTGCTTACAACGATGCTCGTTCACATTTAGATATCGGAAGAAGAGTTGTAGAAAATCTCAAACCCGGTCTTGCACAAATCGGTTCCGTCTGGTTGCCCCTGCCGCATTTTTTAATGCTTTTTACAGTTTGGAATAACTTTATGTGGCACTCAGGTTTGTCCGGAGCCTTAGTGTCGATGGTTTCGTACATAGGCTCAGGTTTATTCATCTGGCTTATATTAAAAAAATTAAACTTAAATCTAATAGGCAGACTTGCAGGCGTTTTTGCTTTCGGGGCAAATGCTAACATACTCTACCTACAATCAACAGCCATGACCGAACTTTTATTCATTTTAACTTTCACAGCCACATTTTATGAATTACTTTGCTGGTACAAAACTGACAAAGTCTGGTATTTAGTTAAAGCCGCATTCTGGATTATGCTTTCCACTCTTACTCGCTATGATGCATGGTTTTTATTCATGGTCATAACAGCACTTGTAACATTGACATCATTTTTCAAACGCGGCTTCAAATCTGCCGAGGGAACATTTTTACTATTTACAACACTTGGCGGTTTTGGAATATTACTTTGGTTAATTTGGAATTTTTTGATATTTGGTGATCCATTATTTTCTTTTTTCGGACCTTATTCTGCTTATGCCCAACAAAAACAAATTTATGATGCAGGTGAGCTTATCACAAAGTGGAATATCGGAAATTCAATAAAGATTTATGGACTCACCCTTTATTACACAATCGGACTTTTTAATTTGCTGATGGCAACAGCCGGAATGCTTTTGCTGTTTGTTGATCGTAAAATAAACAACACTGTAAAATTAGCAATTACTACAATCCTATTGAGTCCGTTAATTTATAATATTTTAGCTTTATTTTTTGGTCATTCTATAATTTCTATCGTTAATGTATTTGGAGATAACTGGTTCAATGTCCGCTATGGTGTTGTCATGCTTCCAACAGTCGCAATTTTAATTGGATATTTTATACAAAAAGTAAATAACCCAATGAGGTATTTATTGATCCCTTCATTACTATTTGCCTATTTTACTTCATATTTTACAGTTATTCCGGTTACAATTCAGGATGCTCTTTGGGGAGCAAGTTCTAAAAATGTCAGTCAGGTATCCGGCTGGTTGAAGAAAAATGCTGCTTCAAATCAGGATAAAATATATATCGCTGCCGGTTCTCATGACGCAATTATATTTACATCAGGTTATCAAATGGAACGATTTATACATGAAGGCACTGGGCAGTATTTTAAAAATGCCGCCGCAGACCCAACTCACTGGGTCAGATATATCGTAACCAGAACTTACGATATGCAGGACGCCACTTATTATGCTCTAAAAGATAATCCGGATTTTGCAAAATATAACTTAGTATTAAAAGGTGAATTCGCCGATATTTATGAAATTAAAAGCGAGTATAGTTCTAATTTACCAAGCTATGAATCATTTCAAACAACAGACTTAAACGATAAAACTGGCAAAAATAAATATATACCAGATCAAACATCACAGTCTAACAATTCTGCTAAAATTAGCACATTAGGGCTCACTTCGATGTTCGGTGTTGTTTCAACTGCATTATTTATGACCAGATTCAAAGGTCCATTAAAAAAAGGAGCAAAGAAAAAAGAAAAAGAATACGGTGAAATAAATGGGGAATTGGGTTACAACCTAATGATAATGAAAAATATCAAAAGTACAGGTTTAACAGATTTCTAAATTAGACAGAAACTTGCTTTTCAACAAAATCTTTTAAACCCTTAAGAACCATTTTCCCGTGTTGTCATAATTTCTATTCTGTTTTATGTGTCTCCAGTTCCCCTAATTTACTGACCAATTCGCTGATTTCGTAATTTGATGTATCTATGTCGTTATTCAAAAATATTCTCAAACCCTCAATAATCATTTTTACCCTTTCAGCCTTTCCTTTATGTAGATAATTCATTTTAATATCATTCTGAACAAATGTGCGGGATACTATTTGCAAAGTAGCGAAAAACAAAGATGATTCTATGAATACATTAGAGATGTCTTTTATATCAACACTGTGAGACTGGGAAGCCATAAACTGACGAGTAATAAAGGTGACCCTTCCTTCTTCTACCTCAATTGTATTGGGGAAAATATTCCAAGGAAATAATGAAGAAACACTAATAATGCACCTATTCGATTTTTTGACTAAATCATTCATCATTTTTCTATCGACCTCTTTTTTCTCAGCCTGATTTTTTATATTTTCGCCCTTACCCTCCTTTTGTAAATGTTTTGTAAATTTTTCATCAAATGGAATTTTCTCAACCTTAGGAGACCCATTAACATACGGTTCAGAAACAGACTTAAATGAAATTGTATTATTTTGGGATTTCATGTTACTCAGAGACTTGTTTTGAGTGTTTAAGCTCTTTAATTTCCTCTTTTAAAACTTTCTTTTCTTCCTCTGACTTATTAACTTTCTCCAAAAGTTTTTCCGACGATTTATATGATTTTCTAAGATCACTATTTTTTCCCATAATTGTTAACTTTGATGTGATTAAGTTTACAATCGTAGTTACACTAGCAAGAAGTGCACCGATAATAAGCGATGCAAAAACAACAAAGACAAGCGGTATGTCAGAAAGTAATGAATCACCAAATCTCAGCGTCACAGTACTTGCATCTAGAGTCACCAAGAAAGAAATTAAAAGCGACAAAATAATTACCAATATAATAGATAACATAAATATCTTAAATTAAACAGCACACTAAAACCTTATTTGTTATTCACAGATTGGTCCACTTCTTGTTCTGTTGTAGGTTTTATAAGCTGAAATAACCTAACCAAACCAAAGGCAACAACAGCGTAAACTACCATTGCTATAATTGTTGACCATTCAATCGTGGATTCTAAACTTGTTGTCACCCCTAGTACTCCTTTAAAAGGAGACGCCAGCGGGGCACTTATGGAATATATAAAGCTAGTAAATCCACTATTTAAATTAGCACCTATTAGCTTCAATAAAATACGGGAAACTAAAAGGACCTCAACTACACCCAAAATATACCAAATTACTTGATAAAGCCTAAAAATAGCTTTTTTTGTTCCGTATGCACTTTGAGCTGATCCAACATTTACTGCAGGTTCATTAGACGAAACGGTTTTTACTGTTTGGGTATCTGTTGCTTGTTGTGTCTGCATAATTTTTCACCTCCATTCGAAAATTTTCTTATTTATTATTTCCAAAAAAAATATAGAAAGCAAAGCCCACTATAATTGCAATTACTAGAATATTAGAAAGTCCTGCAATCGCCAGAATTCCAATCACCGAGAGTACCCAAAATAGCAGCAATACCGAAGCAATTTCCCGAAAAGGTCTTGGCAAAATACTTATTACCCAACCAATGACAAGTAAAATGAGTATATTCCAAAGAGTTATTTGATGATTACCAATAGAGAACAAGACAATATTCGGAACATAGATAGTCCCAAGTGGAACATATCCAAAAAACCAAAGAACAATCAGAATTATGAGTATTGCAAACAACATAATTTAACCAAAGCTTTCGACCTTCTTAATAATCGTTTCATTAGGCAAATATTTAATTAATGCCTTTTCTACTAAATCTGTTAAGGTTATTTCTTCAACGACTGCTTGTGCCCTGGCATGCTTAGCAATTGCAGGATTTACAAAAATTGTAACTCTCTGTCTGTCATCAGATGTCATACTTGTTATACTACAACTAGTTGTAATGCTTGTCAATTAACAATTCTAGTTTCTTGAATGAGTATAATACTAAAATGACAAACAGGTCTGAACGTATTTTGGAACTAGATATTCTTCGCGGCATATCAATTATTGGAGTAATTTTAATTCATATTATTGGTTTATCATTTCATTTCTGGCAAGAGGGCTCAGCAGTTTGGAAGGTTTTTATGTCACTAGACCAATTTTTCCGATTCTCCGTACCACTTTTTGTTTTTATTTCAGGCTACACACTATATTCAAAGTACAGCAGCAATTTCAAAATCTGGAAATTTTACTCAAGGAGAATAACAAGAGTTTTACCATGGTATTTTTTTTGGAGCTTAATTATTTATATATATATTAATTTTACAGTTTTACCAGGCTTTATAAATTACCCTACCTGGAAATTAATTTTGCTAGGCAAAGTAGACTACCATTTATATTTTGTCTCTATGATATTTCAACTTTACTTACTGTTTCCGGTAATACTGTGGCTTTACAAAATATTTAAATCTAATTTTATTATTATTCTATTCGCACTGGAAGCTATTCTATATATCATTTTCAGTCTTGATGGCCTCAAAATTATACATTTACCTTGGCGTTTTTATGAGCAGCAACAGTATTTATTTTTTGGAACATGGGTATTTTACTTTGTACTTGGATTCATTCTTTCTGACAAAGAAACGGAAGTAGCAAAATTAAATTCTAAAAAACATACTTTCACATCGATCAAAATAATTTTCCCTATTCTTGCTTTTTTCAGTCTCGCTTATTCTATTTTCGACAGTCTGCATTTGGTATCGCTAACTGCAGACACAAATATTGCTACAAGATCAACACGATTACCGATTCTTTTATACACGACGAGTTTTGCAATCTCAGCCCTAGTTTATTCAGATTTGTTTTTGAAATTAAAGAAAATTTTAATAAAAACATTGTTATATTTTGCCAACATCTCTTTCCTTGTCTACCTCATACACACTCTCACTATCAGAATCCTCGGTAATTTCATTTTACCCAATTCGCCTTTAAATCTAATTATTTTTACAGCACTAGTTTTTACTTTTTCTATAATCACCGCTCAACTTTCGATGTCAGCAGCAAACCGGATCCCATTGCACAAATTAAAAAACTTACGCAACTATATTTCCAAAAAGACAAAATATTAAATTCATTTGTGTATGATATATGTATATGATGCCCAAATTAATTTTTATAGGTGCAATAATTATTACTTTTGCCGCCATCGTACTTTTTATTCCCAAACATAAAACCATAACAAACACTTCAGGCCCTATCGTTTTTTTTGGAAATAGTATCACGGTAGGTCAGGGAGCAAAGGTTGGAGAGGATTTTCCAACTTTAATAGGCAAGGCGTTAAATGTACCTATTATTAATGCCGGAGTAAGTGGAAACACAACATACGATGCACTTCTTAGAATAGACAAGGATGTCTTAAGCCACAATCCTTCCATGGTTGTTGTTGAGCTTGGCGGAAATGATTTACTGCTCAACGAAAAAAGTGAGGTAACTAAGAAAAATTTGGATTTAATTGTTTCAAAAATAAAGCCATCCGGAGCCAAAATAGTTATTCTTGGAATAAAGTTTTTTCTTTTTAATGAAAATTACGAGACCGATTTGCAAAATATTGCAAAAAAATACAATACAACATATGTGCCTGATATTTTGGAGGGTATTATAACAAACCAAAATTTAAAATATGACGATATCCACCCTAACGCCAAGGGATATCAAAAAATTGCCGACAAACTTATCCCAATACTTGCTCCGCTTATCAAAAAACCAAATTAAAATAAGATAAAATTTCATATTGGTAATATTCGATTGTCGTAAATGTAGTTTGCTATTTCGTGTCCGATAAAATCAACTCCCACAAATGAAGGATGTATGCTGTCAGTAGGGTTAATATATTTAAGATCCCCGTTACCCTGAGTATTAAGCGATTTATTGTAGATATCAATTATGGGTAAGTTGTGAGATTTGGCATATTCGATATGATTTTTAATATAAGTCATTCTTTCTTCCGCCTGTTTAATTCTGTCTGCAACAGTTATATTAAGAACAATTTTTTTTGCATATGTCTCTTTGTTGGGCGCAATAGTTGCAACAAAGACAATAGCGGATTGAGGATGTGTTGTGATTATTGTCTTCATCAACTCATCAAGCGCCTGATTTTGTCTTTTAATACCTTCTTCAATACCAAAAGAAGATAGGGGATTGTACCCAAAAGATTCAATAAGTATAAGATCAAAGTCACGTGATAATAATGGTTCAAGGGTCGAATCCCAATAAGTTGTTTTCTTCGTTAATTCATAATTCACAGATAATATATTCGTTGAACCTACAGCGTAATTATCTACTAAAATTCCTATATTATCTTTCTTATATAGATCATTGATAAACTGATAGAAAGTTCCGCCATGCGGTCCCAGAGCGTGAGTCATCGAATCACCTATCATGAAAATTGTATATTTATTTTTTCTTTCTATTTTAGGAGGAGTATATGTTCGAAACACAAATGGTGTAGGTGTTGGGGTTGATAAAGCTTGTCGATTGGCCGGTGTTGACGATTTAATTTTAGGTTTTACTAAAGAATAATCCCCCACGCCGACAATAATGACTAGCAAGAGACCTGCAATGATCGTTATATTCAGAAAACCTTTTTTCATTACTATATAAATATAGCATCGAGACCAATTGTGGCGCTAATTCTAAAATGCAGTGGGTGGTATAATAACTATGATAAAATCTAAATATGCCAGAAACAGAACCTCAACATGGTAAAAATAATTTAGTCAGAAGAATTGGTGAAAGAATAGGAATAATAGAAACCTCCAAACAAATAGAAGATAAAAGTCAAGCCTTTACAGAAAAATTATAAGCAAGATTTCTTGAAGAATATTATAACCTTGACTAATATAGGTGAAGTTAACTATTAGGTATCTGAATTTCAGATAAACGAATTATTATATGTTTTTTTGTCACTCCTCTTGATTTCCCCGAAATACGTTTATCATACTTTCCGGTTATTGTTAATTCTTTGCCTTTTATCACAAACTCTCTTGCAATATCTGCAATCTCCGCACCGTAACCTCGAACTTCTCTTTTTTTCATTTGCCCGCCTTCCTCAAATGCAAACATAAACCTTATCGAGGGAATATTTTCGCGATTTGTAAATCTCACTGCGTAACTTAAAGCGCGGCCGCGGAAAGTCTGTTCAGGAAATATATCTACTTCTCTTGAGACGTTGTGGCTTTGTTCATAACGATCTTGCATTTGGAAAATATAATCGATATATTGTGTCAAGTCAACTCAAGGTTAAATTAAGCTTGCACTGGTTGTTTACATTGAGTAATCGAAATGACTATGTCGGAACTTATTATGCCCAACCATGTAATTTAAATTGATTTATCCGATATATTTCCCAAAGTAAAAATCTACCTTCAGATCTTAACCTTTTTTGATTAGGAACGATATCGTAATCGGATTTAGCGGATGACCAGTACAAAGTGTAATTATCGGGCATACATTTTTTAAATGTTGCTCTGACTCTACGGGCATGAATAGCTTGGGCAACTATTAATATTCTTGTAGCTTCCATTCGTTTTATTATCTTTAGGGAATTTTTAACGTTTATGTAGGTATTTTTAGAATCTGTTTCTAAAATTATGTCTTTTGCCAAACCTCCTTCTTTTATGGCAACTTTTTGCATTGCTTCTGCCTCAGTCACACCATTTTGACTAAATCCACCAGTAAACAAGATTTTCGGTGCAAATCCTTGTTTGTATAATTCTGTTGCTTTCATTGCTACCGCTTTGGACAAACTGCTTGCCTCACCGTTTTTTCTGACACCAATTCCGAAACCAACAATGACGTCAGCACGACCAATATTATCTTTTATTTGCCATAAAGAACTTAGAAAAATCACGTGATGAGTATACCAAAAGTTCTAACATCGTACATTTGGACTACCTCAAAAAGCTGCGGGACTAGGATTATAAATAATCCTTACGGATTTGCGGTCCGATTTTCATCGAACCCGCATTTTTCTTCGCAACTACTGAAATCGGTTGTTTCAGTAGTTCTCCGAAAAATCGAACCTAGATAAGTTGAACCAACAATCCCAGCAAACAATTCAGGTTATTACAATAACCAAATCGTTTGCTGCGGGACTAGGATTCGGACCTAGATAAGCAGCTCCAAAGGCTGCTGTCCTACCATTAGACGATCCCGCAAATGTTTAAGTATTTAACAATTCTTTAAATTTGTTTCCACCTTTATAACCCTTTAACTCTATCTCTCTAACCCTCGCGCTTTCATAACCCGAAAACTTTTCTGTATACACCAATACAAATGGTCTTCTTCTTTTAGTTGAATTCACTTGACCCTTGTTATGTTTAGCTAAGCGTTTTTTAAGATCTTTTGTAATACCAATATAATAGCCTTTATCTTTGCTGCTCTTTATTATATAAACATAAATCATTCCAAAGGCTGCTGTCCTACTTTACCCCGCTTAGCGGGGCAAGGACGATCCCGCAATACTTAATCAAATAGTTTCTTCAACACCAATTTTCTACCTGATGCTGATTTTAAATACTTTTCTCTTTGCTTTGCGCTTTGAGCATCATTATATTCTTCTGTATACCTTATTTCCCAAGGAATATACCTTTTGGTAAAGTAATTCTTACCTAAATTGTGTTCCTTAAATCTTCTATCAAGATCATTTGTATAACCAACATATGTTTTATTTGCACTTTTGCTACACAGAACATAAACAAAATAATTAATATAAACGACCAGCCTCGACTAGACGTCGAGTCTAGGCGGGTCCCGCATAGTAAATCAGGTCTAAATATTATCAAAAATTGACAATCTATTCCAATCTTCACATATTCTCACTAAACTTGTACAATATACGATAACTTATGAATAAGTATTTAAAGTTATTATCCAAATATGCCATCTATATAGCTTTTTTACAGGCATGGGCAGCAACACTGGGAAGCCTATATTTTTCGGAAGTTAGAGGGCTAGTACCTTGCATTCTTTGTTGGTACCAAAGAATCCTTATGTACCCATTGGCTATTATGTTCGCTGTTGCTCTCTTTAGGCACAAAGATAAAAATGTTGCGTATTACGCTCTGCCTCTTTCTATAATTGGCGCCATTATAGCCCTTTATCAGTACCTCCTACAGTGGACAATCCTAAAAGACCTTACTCCAATTACTTGTAATGCCTATGCCCCATGTAGTGATAAACAGGTTGTATATCTAGGTTTTATTACGATACCTTTTCTTTCACTGATGGCATTTTTGCTCATTACAATTTTATGTATTATTTTGATAAAATACAAAAAACATGACAAGTGAAAATAAATTTTTAATCGGAATTGGCGCAGTTACTGTAATTATCATCATCATTGGTGTCTTCTTTTTGGGCAAGCAAAATAAACAACCACAGGCCGATGCAAATTTCGATTCAGCAAAACTCATAGAAGGTGCTGTCAACACAAAAGGAAAACCAAATTCTCCCGTTGTCATTGTTGAATTCGGTGACATTCAATGTCCAGCTTGTCGTGCCGCACAGCCTATTGCAAATAAAATTGTCGAAAAAAATAAAGATAATGTTTACTTTGTTTTCCGTCATTTTCCCCTTTCTATACACAAAAATTCAAAATTGGCTGCCCAAGCGGTAGAAGCAGCAGGAGCTCAAGGAAAATTTTTCGAAATTTTAGATATTATGTACGATAAACAAATTGAATGGTCAGAAAAAGCCAACCCTAGAGATTTATACAGAAAGTATGCTCAGGATTTAGGTCTTGATATGGATAAGTTCAATAAAGACATGGAAAATCTAAAGTCCGGCATCGAGAAAGACTATGCTCTTGGAAACAAAGCCGGAGTAGAATCAACCCCAACATTTTTTATTAACGGCAAAAAATACCCTGGTGTAATGCAAGAAGCACAGTTTCAGCAATATATAGATAGCAATCTTACTAGCGTTCCAGAGAGCTCGAGTAGCGCAACACCACCCGGCCAATAATTTGCTCTTTTGAAATCGGTTCGACTTTGGAACTTAACTTTTTGTTGTCTCCAGAAACAAAAACTTTATCGTCAATAACTTTATCAACCCTTTTTACATAAATAGTCTTTTTATACTTAAAAACAATAACGCTACCTCGTTTAATTCCACCAAAATTATATGTGACCACTCTGTCTCCATCATAAAGCGCCGGTTCCATACTCTTGTCTTTTACAATAAAATATGAAAAAGGAAATTTAATTTTATTTTTTTGAAGCAGATTTAACTTTACTAAACATCTGGGCAATCACATCAACAGCAGCAACAAGATCACCCGCAGCCTTTAAATCTACAACTTGCTTATTCTTTGAGCAAAGTTTAGCAGCATTCCAAAAAGTTTTATGAAGCCCAGGAAACATTTCCAAATGTTCAGGTTTGAAAAAATCAGTCCACAAAATCAACAGTTCTCTTTTACAAATTTCTGCCTGCTCTTCTTTTTCAATGACGTACCTGGTCATAGCATTGTGATAGTTAAGACGGGACTCAATACTTTTCTCGTCTAATTCTGGCGGGTTGATAATTTTATCAACCATCTTGGCAACTGTTTGTGCTGCAATCCGCGCTGCTTTCGGGTCATAAATCCCACAAGGAACATCACAATGCGCATATGCAAATCCAGGTTTAATCATTTTCTCCAATAGTCTAAAAAGCATTATTTAGTAAATATATATTTTTTTTCTGTTAATATTCCAGGCTCAATCAGTTTTTTTCTTTTCAAATAGATAACCGCATTATTCATCAAAATAAAGCTTGCACAAATTCCCAGAGCCATTAAAGATCGTTCTAGAGCAACAACCGGAATCAAACCCTTCCATACTGCAGCTGGTAAATTAAAGGCCCAAATCCAAATTGCTCCCCCAGCCGAATGAGCAATAAATGTAGAAGCTAAACTTCTGGCAACAAGCGATTTTTTTACAATCGGATAAACCAAAAAGGGGATTGTCCAAAAAAGAGAGTAATACCAAACACTTCTACCTATCGGGTTCAGGTTAAAAGAAATTATCGCAAGAGCCGGAATAATCAAAAAGTTTGAACTACGTTTTGAAAAAAACCAAACTCCAAATAAAATTGGAAATAGCCTAATCAAAGTCCCTTTATCAAAATTGGCAAATCCATGAAAAAACAAATTAGCAATTTGCATTAATAAAACTGCCAATATCCCAAACCATGACCCCAGAAATGCCCCGGAAACAGGCGCAAAAAGATCAAAAAAAGTAAACTTTGCACCGGATCCAGCCAAATTGTTTATAGGCAGTTGCAACGTAATATAACCTAAAAGAACAAAAATCGCCAATGCAACCAGTTTTTCGGCTTTGATACCTTTAAAACCCTTGATACTTTTGATACTTTTCATTTTCATTCCACCTTTGCCATACCCGGCACAAAACCTCCGGCAACTTCAATGTTGGCTCCATTTATATAATAGGCTTCTTTACTAGTCAAGAAGGCAAGCGCCGATATCACATCATTATAATTTGCTGCACGACCCATGGGAAATTCTTTCGCCTCAAAAATATCAGTAACCATAGAAGCCGGCGATATCATATTAATATGAATACCGCACTCAGCTTCTTCCCAAGCCATAGTCTTTGTTAAAACATAGATTCCCGTTTTTCCCAAAAAATAAGGCATAGAGTTTTCTCGTATTATCAACCTCTCTGCTCCTACCGCTCCAATATTAATAATATGACCACTCTTCTGTTTTCTCATCAGTTTCAATGCTTCACGCGAACAATACAATGTTGTCATTAAATTAGATTCAACCAAATCTCTGAACTCACCGTTTGTAGTTTTTGCAAATGGTTTAAAAAGAAAGTTACCAACGTTATTTACCAACAAATCAATTCGTCCAAATTCACCCTCCACTTTCTCAAACATTTTTCTTACTTCCACCTCTTGAGCAAGATCCGCACTTACAATAATAGATTTAGGAGAAATTGTACTTATTTCGTCAAGTACTTTCTGGGCTAAATCTCGGCTTTTATTAAAATGAACAACAACGGTGTATCCCTCTTTTGCCAAATGTCTAGCAACTTCTGCACCTAACCCTTTTGCAGCACCGGTAATTAAGGCTACTTTCATGTATTAATTCTACCAGTTATTTTACTATTTGAAAAACTGTGTCAAGCCAGCTACTATCACCTATGCTTTTTCGATAAAGCCAAAAAGAAGAACCCCAAAATCCAATTGACTTTATCCTGCTTTGTTTAATATATATATCAGCTTTTATAATATCCTCGGCTTTAAAATAAAAGCTTGTTTTTTTAGCATCTTCAAGCGTCCGTATATAAGGGTCCGATTGCATTTCCAGTATCCATAAATCATTACCTTGCGATTCTAATTGTTTTCTCAAGTTATCAAAATTTGGAGAAAGAAAATACCATGATTGTACAGGCCATACAAAACCTTTTGGCCAAGGAATACTATATTCATGCCCAAAAAGCTTAAAGGCCAGTAAGTTTACTCCTTGAGTTTTAAAATATGCATTTACCCCTAAAATATCACCTGGTTTTAAAATTGGTAAAAGCATCTTCCAATTATTATCAAATTCCGAAGGACCCACGTGAGACAAAATTATTGGACGCTTCATCGGGTCAGTTTTTCTTATTAAATCAACTTCAGCTGCTATTAAGTTTGGATTAATTTTTATATTATTGATATTAGCAAGCAGTGGTTCGTTTTCCACCTGCCAATAGGCTATATTGTCATATCGGCTAAGCTCCAAAACTAACTTTTGATCTAACTTTAAAAGTTCCTGGGCAGCCGGATAATTGATGTCAATTGTTTGTCCAAATTTTAATTGATCTGAAATTCGCTTTGGTAAATGATACTCCGGATAATAAGGTGTTTTAAGTCCTAAGGCAATGACAACTTTAATATTTCTTTTTTTTGCCTCAGTTATCGCAAATTTTAAATCCTCAATTATCAACTCTCCATCTTCGTTTACCATATTATCCCAATAAAATGGCAACCTTACCCAACTAAATTTGCAACAATCATAAAGTTCAATTAAACTTTTTTTCGGATCCAACCCATACCAGGCAGTATTTTCAAAGCTGTAAGAAAAACCATATTGAGGCTTTGGACCGTTAGGTACATTTTTCTTTGGAAAAGGAAACAAAAAAGCATTTAAAATATACAAAATTAATAAAATGAAAATTAAAATTAAAGTCTTATTTATCATGAACTAAATTATAGCAAACAAAATGAGGTATAATATTACTTATATGGAGCACACAATTAGTTGGAGATCAATTTTTCGAATAATATTAACTGGCTTGTTTATTTTGCTTTGCATAAAACTTGTAGGAGTTGTTCTCATAATTGTGGTTTCAATGATGGTAGCCGCAGCCTTTTCTCCAATTGTAAACAAATTAAAAACTAAAATGCCTATTGCCTTGGCTTCCGTTCTAGTGATGCTTGCCCTTCTTTCTCCAATTGTTATCGTGTCAATCAGTATCATTCCGAACCTAATTCAGCAATTTCCCGATATCTTGCACACAATCAATTCAACACTGGGCAAAATGACTATTCTTCCGTCATCTATTAGAGAACTTGACCTGACTCAGTACACAAGTAATATCGCAAGTTATATATTGCAATCTACATCCAAAATTACTAGTTTTATTACCACTTTTATCACCGTCGTATTTTTAACTCTTTATTTTTTAATTGATTCAGAAAAACTTTTATCTCTTATTTACTCATTTGTACCGGAAAACTATAACGAAAAAGCCAAGCAACTGGTTGCAGAAGTAAGCAGGGTTAACGGTCAATACATTAGGGGCAATCTATTAATTTCTGTAATTTGCGGAATTGTTATTTTTATTGGTTTAAGTATTTTAAAAGTTCCTTACGCGGGCTCACTTGCACTTTTTGCCGCAATTGTAGATTTGTTACCACTTGTGGGAGCTTTCCTCGGAGCGGTGCCGGCTGTAATTTTAGCATTCTCAATCTCACCGCTTATTGGAATTCTTACAATTGCCTTATTTTTAATTTATCAACAGGTAGAAAATAACCTCCTCGCACCAAATATTTACACAAGGGCACTAGATCTTTCGCCCGCCTTAAGTTTTATTTCGGTTATAATTGGAGCCTCACTTTTTGGCATGTTTGGGGCTTTTATTGCTCTACCTGTTGCCGCAAGTCTTCCCACAATTATAAATTTCATAAAGGGCAACCACTTCAAAGCCTAGTCTAAATCCTCATACTAATTTTAAATAAACATTGCTATTATGTAAGTAAGCAATGAAAAAAGTAGTGATTTTAGGTGGTGGTTTTGCTGGTATTACTGTAGGACTTACTCTTAGTAAAAACTTAAACAAGCATGAAGCAGATATTACTCTAATAGACGAAAATACTTATCACACTTTCACTCCTTCACTTTACGAAGTTGCAACATCAGAAGAATCCAAAAAAAATATTTCGATACCATTTCAAAGTATTTTTTCAAATAAAATAAATTTAATTCAGGCCAAAATTACAAAAATTGATGTTAAAATTCAAAAAGTAATACTTGCCGAAAATCAAACTGTCTCCTGGGATTATCTTATAATTTGCCTTGGCTCCGAGATCAATTATTTTTCTATTCCAGGCTTAAAAGAACATTCTTTCCCCTTAAACACACTCGAAGACGCGGTCAAAATTAAAATTGCACTCAACAAAATCATTCCCAAAAAAAAACAAGACGCACAACTCGTAAAAATCATCATCGGAGGAGGTGGCTTTTCGGGATCAGAACTTGCAGCCGAAATTGCAAATTTCAGAAGTAACATAACAACAAAGGATCAGCAGGTCAGTAAATTAATAACTGTAACAATTCTTGAAGCAAATAGTAGACTTTTAAGCGGACTAGATCCAAAAATTTCCGATCTTGCGCAAAAACGGCTCAAATCTTTTAACGTAAACATATTTACTGATTGTTTTATTAAAGAAGTTAAAAGCGACCAACTCGAAACTGCAGACGGTCAAACTCACCACTTCGATATTTTCATTTGGACAGGAGGAATAAAGGGTAATAATGTTATTGAAAAAAGCAATCTTTCAACAGAAAAATCTGCAAGAATACCGATTAACAGTTTTTTACAAATGCAAGGGTTTAATCAAATATATGCAGCAGGAGACTGTACCCTGTTTATTGATCCTACCACACAAAAACCTATCCCTCAAACAGGACAAATAGCCAAAGACCAAGGAAAAATAGTCGCAAAAAATATTGCAGCCGACATACTAGGAGACAAACCAGTAGAATTTAAAATGAAAAACTATAGTTATATTATTCCCTTAAAAGGACGCTATGTAATAGCAGATCTGCATTTTTTTAAATTGACCGGTTTTCTGGGATGGGTGCTTCAACAACTGGTATTTTTACGTTACCTTCTTATGATTTTGCCTCTTTCAAAAGCCCTAAAAAAATGGAACAAATTCGAACAGGAACTAAATCAGGAATAATCCTACTCTAAAAACTTATATTTTAAAACGACATTGGTCTGAGACCACCATTTACCCAAGCCAATTATCTGTCCGACATTACTTTTGGTAATAACCAATAACACAATCAGATATATAATATGGTCGTCTAGAAACGGATGGTTTTTGGGCGGCAACAATGCTGACCACATCAAAAGCATCATCAAAGCTCCGCTATAACCCGCAATTCTAACTCCAATTCCCGCAATAAGTGAAAAACCAATTCCCAGAAGTCCTATCATGAATAACCAATCAACAAACACATTACCAGCCAAACCTTTATAAAAAGGTGCTAAAGGTCCAGTTGTACCAAACTTTAAGAATCCAATTGTTGGTGATACACCGTCAAGCCACGACTTACCGGCTGTTGTAGCAAATCCTAGCCCAAAAACTTTGTCAAAAAAAGCCCAAAGAAATATTAGTCCTAAACTAATTCGAACATACGCCAACAAATACTCAAAATTAAAATATTTCATATATAAATTCTCATCTATCACCATTATCAATACTTTAACAATTGATTGTCAAACTTAAAACAAATTGCACAGAATACTTATATTGTGTTAAGTTTAAATCATAAGCGAATTCTCTTATTAACAAAGCAGATAATGAAGTCAGAAACGATTAAAAAAAACTTGTCCTCGTTTCAGGTTAAACCTAATTTATTAGACTATAATGAGGTTAATAAATCTTTCTCAAGCAACATTTCCAATAGTGAAGTAGAATTTAAACATGGCAGACTTAATGCTGCCTACAATGCTATCGAAAGAAACGCCCACAACTGGCGTAAAAACAAAATTGCCTTATATTGGATAGGCGAGGACTTTTCAAAAAAACAATACACTTTTAGAGAAATAGACGATTTAGCAAATCAATTTGCCAATCTTTTGCACACTTTTCATATCGACATAGGCGACAGAGTATTTTTCTTCTTAACTCGAATTCCAGAATTGTATTTTGGTTTTTTAGGAACCTTAAAAAGGGGAGCTATTGCAGGCACAATGTTTGCAGCATTTGGTCCCGAAGCAATCAAAGACCGCTTGGAAAACAGTCAGACAAAAATATTAATTACTGAACCTTCCTTATTCGATAGGGTTGCCAAGGCCGCTAAAGAACTTCCGGATCTCCATACAGTTTTAGTAACCGGAGATCCTAAAGAAGTAGCCAAACTTAAAATTCCAGGTAAAAAAGTTGTAAGTTTCGAAAGTATTTTATTAGACCAACTTAAAACCTATGGAACCCGCTTTTTTGACCCCAATGATCCTGCATTCATGCTTTACACATCTGGTACCACCGGAAAACCTAAAGGGGTAGTTCATGCCCATAGAGCAATAATTCACGAACATATCAGTGCAAAGTATGTATTAGATCTTAAAGAAGACGATGTCTATTGGTGCACTGCCGATCCTGGCTGGGTAACAGGTATTGCATATGAAATATTGGGTTCCTGGAGCAATGGAGCCTCAACAGTGGTCTATAATGGTCGATTTGAACCGGAACTTTGGTACAAGATAATTGCAGATTATAAAATAACAGTCTGGTATACAGCCCCAACCGCCATTAGAATGCTCCAAGCTGCCGGAGATGCAGTGGTCAAAAAATACGATCTTTCATCACTAAGACACCTTGCTAGTGTTGGTGAACCCCTAAATCCGGAACCAATCAGATGGGGTTACAAAGTATTTGGCTTAGTTTTTCATGATACATGGTGGCAAACAGAAACAGGTGGCATTATGATTGCCAACTACCCTTCAATGGATGTAAAAATTGGCTCAATGGGTAAACCTCTTCCGGGAATCAGCGCTTCTATAGTCGACGATAAGGGCAATGAAGTTGGAATTGGCAAAGAAGGCAACTTAGCAATTAAAGCTCCCTGGCCTTCTATGATGAAAACAATCTGGCGACGTCCGATTAAATATAAAACATATTTTGTTAAAGGTTGGTATATTTCCGGCGACCACGCCTATAAAGATAAAGACGGTTATTTTTGGTTTATTGGCCGTGCAGACGACGTTATAAAAACTTCAGGTGAACGTGTAGGGCCCTTTGAAGTCGAATCCGCACTAATAGAGCATCCCTCCGTAATAGAAGCTGGTGTTATTGGCAAACCGGACCCGATGCGCGGAGAAATCATCAAAGCCTTTGTTAAGTTAAAAGAAGGAGTGAAACCAACTGAAAAATTAAAAGAAGAAATTCAAACTTTTATAAAAAAACACTTAGCATTTCATGCATATCCCCGAGAAATAGAATTTATCGACAAACTCCCCAAAACCCGTTCTGGAAAAATCATGAGACGCTACCTTAAGGCCAAAGAGCTTGGCTTACCTCTTGGTGATACATCTACCTTAGAAGAATATTAAATTTAATCCGCTTACCTGAATTTATCAAACAAATTCTTTGTTGAAAAATTCTTAACTTCATCTACCAATTCTGTTTTCACCTTAATTCGGTTTGCCTGTCTTTCCATAAATGGCACAGACTTAGGATTTTTATAAATAATACCAATCGCAATTTGTTTTTCTAAATCACTTGCTGTATCAATCGCTTTTGACAAATCACTAGAATCATAACTCTTAATCAATTTTATATCTTTTACCCTCTTTTGATACCATTCATGGGGTGTCATATGGTTATAACTGGGACAACTTTGTAAAACCTCAATAAAACTAAACCCCTTATGTTTTAATCCTGCTTGAAATATATCTGTCATGTGCCTAACATCACCAGAAAATGTTCTAGCAGCAAAACTTGGATTTAGGGATAAAACAAATTTCATAGAATGAATCGGGTCAGCGGTAACACCATCAGGAGACGCGTTCATCTTGATTCCAATTTTGGTAGTAGCTGAGGCTTGCCCTTGAGTAAGTCCATAATTAAGGTTGTTATGAAAAACAAACATAACATTATAATTGCTGCGAATACCCATGATTAAATGGCCAATACCTTCACCAAGTGTTCCTCCATCACCGCCGAACGCAACAACCTTTATTTTGCTGTTGGCAACAGAAGCTCCGCAAGCAAAAGCAATAACCCTTCCATGTAAGCCATGAAATCTGTACCCCCCAATTTTATCGGAACCATTACCGTGACAACCGATATCAAAACACAGAAGTGTTTGACAAGGTTTTATATTTTCCGCAACCAGTGCTCTTTTTAATGCAGCGTGAATACCATAATTACCACAATTTGTACACCATGTATAAAGATTGGCCGATGAATAATCACTAAAGTTAACGTGACTTTTAGTCCCACAACTGCAGTTTGACATTACTCCCAAGACCTCCCATCAAGATATTTAATGACGTCTTCTACAAAAAACGGCCTACCATCAAATTTCAATAACTTTTCTTCAAATTTATAACCTGTATTTTGCGTTAACAATGCCCCTAATTGTCCAAATGAATTACTTTCTACTAAAACCAATGGTTGCTTTTCTAAAATTAATTTTTTCAGTTTATCTGTACGAACTGGATAAACAAATTCATAATGCAAATAATTTATAATCTTTTTGGGAAACTTTTTGTTCCATAAATTCACTACATCACAAACTGCATTTTTAACACTGCCCCAACCAACAAGCGTTGCAAGCGACACTTTTGGCCCTATCAATTCTGGCTCAGGCAACTCCCCAAGAAGTGTCTGAATTTTGGCCAATCTTTTTAAATTCATTGCCAAACTGGCAGTTGCTTCTTCAGTAACAGTACCGTCTTCCAAATGTTCATCACTATTGCCTACATAACAGGCATCTGCCTGTCCGGGTAACCATCTTAGAGATATGCCAGACTTTGACAATTTAAAACGATCATCTGGTTTTAATGAGTCCAAATCAGCATCACCGACCAAATGTCTTTCAATAGTTATATCTTTTTCTAAATCATCAACCTGAAACAACGATTCAGCAATTAATTTATCCGTTAAAACTACGACTGGTATCTGATACTTTTCCGCTAAGTTAAAGGCTTTTTGAATGGAAGTGTAAGCAGAAGCACTATCGCTTACTGCAATAACACAACGAGGAAACTCCCCATGCCCAGAATAAACAGCTAAATTTAGGTCACTTGCATTTGTCCATGTAGGCATACCTGTAGAAGGACCCGGACGTTGTGCCAAAATACACACAAATGGGGTCTCAGTCATTCCGGCTAAAGAAACTGATTCAGTCATTAAATCAAAGCCGCCACCGGATGTTGCAACCAAAGACCTAGTTCCCATAAACATCGCTCCAATTGCTGCCTGGGCAACGGAAATTTCATCATCCAACTGTTTTACCAACATACCTGTTTCATGACAAATTTCGGCCATATAACTTAATATCGAACTACTTGGTGTCATTGGATAAGCAAAATAAGCTCTTACGCCCGCAGCAACCACCCCCAAAGACATTAAATGATTGCCGGTAAGAAGTGCGTCGTGTTTTCGTTTATTATTTGGTAAAAAATTAATTTTTAAAATTTTCAAATTTTCTAATTTAGATTCATAACCTTCTTTTAAGCTTGTCAAGTTTGGTTCAATAACATCTGGTTTATTTGCAAATTCCTCACGAATTACACCGCTCAAAGGTTCTAGTGGTAGATCTAAATGTTTCCATAAAGCCCCAACCATCACAACATTTGCCATGATTGCATTTCCGCCAGCTTTTTGTGCTAAATCGTTAGCTGGCAAATATGCAATTTTTATATCCTTTGACGCAATTAAATACTTTTCTGCGCTGGAAAGTTCCAAACCCATCATCATATGTATCACTTGCCCACCTTTTTTTAATGTCTCAAGATAAGCATGAAAAGAAACTCGACTAAAACATAAAAGTACATCTACATACCTCGAGGATGAATTAATTGGATGATCGAAAAAATCTATCTGATGAAATGCATGTCCACCTTTAATAAGTGAAGGGTATTCGCGGTATCCAAAACTATAAAAACCCGTTTTTTTTAAAGCACTGGCAACAACTTCACCAACAGAATTAATTCCCTGTCCGGATTCGCCAGCAATCTTAATAACCAGTCGCTTTAACTCAATCATTATATTCTGACCATGTTTTTGCAAGATTAACTGCCCAAGGAGATACAGTTGATTCTAATTGCGTATAAGGTTCGCCTTGAATCTTCAATGTAGAAACTATTTCCTCACCGCCTTGGCTCAACCATAATTGACGAACTTTTATTATTCCTTCACAAAATAAAATGGGCTCATATCGTCTATCACCTAACCCTACAAACGCAGCCTGTTTACCTAATAATTTTTGGTCTTGCATTTCATTATATAAATTGGCAAAAAAAGGATTAAGTTTCCCGTGATCCCATGTAGACGTTCCAAACACAAACCTATTGTTGTTTAAAACAGTCTTAATAGCAGTTTTTTCTGAACGACTTAAAAAAACCTCAAATCCTTTTTTTTTAAGTAATTTTCCAATGAATTCCATTGTTACTTCTACGTTCCCAGAAGTAGAAGCATATATCAAATAAATAACCATTAAATAACTTTACATCTTCATCATAACATGCCACAAACCCTAAGAATTTACGTCTTTTCTCGTGGGTAAAATACTAAATCTATCACAAAACAAATATCAATAAATTGTGGATCTTATCTAATTAAGATTAGAGGGTTTAGAAAATAGTTGTTTACTAACTTCAAATTGCTATCTGGTTAGAAAATCTCTTAACGTTAACAATCTTGAGTGCTACTTTTAGATTTACAAATAATGCAAAGATAAAAAATGAAATTAGAACTTGACCACTAACTGCACCGATAGCCAAAACTAACATTCTCATGTCCCTCTTAAATGGAAAGTCCAAAGAAGATCTAAGTTTTCTGCCCGTAATAATGAAGAACTTCGCAGACATATAGTCTTGCAGCACGTCGGCAAAAATCACCATAACAGCCATAAACAAAACTATATCGTTTCCTGTTGCGTTCCAATAACCATAAGCCATTCCTGCTATTAAAAACATATCTACATATCTGTCTAAAATAGGGTCGAGCCAGGCACCAAAAACAGATTTCTGGAATTTCAATCTAGAAATTTCACCGTCACATCCGTCAATAATAGATAAAAATTGAATTAATATTCCTCCTAAGATAAATGACATTTGAGATCCTATTGAGAGTATAAAAAACGAAAAAACAGCCAAAACCGGAATTAAAAATGAAATCATATTTGGAGTAACCGGAGTTTTAACTAAAAAACGAGTGATAAAACCAGAAATTTTTCTATTGAATCTTTTAGACACAATACCGTCAGCAGGTTTAGATAAGTTATTTAACATCTTTTTTTCGGCAAACTTAATATCTGCATACGTATCACAATCTGACCAAAAATTTCCGCGATTATCAAAAGTTCTAAGCTTAGATTGGCTAACCAAAACATTCATTCCGTTGGTAAGAGAATATTTACCTTTACGTGTTGTTTGTTCTAAGACCTTAAAAATAACAGGTGAGCACAAAAACATACCAGTATCATATGAGTTATATTTTTCTAAATGCTTTCCAATTGTATTAACGCGGCCGCAGTGTGCAACAACTTTTGTTGTGTCAGCAACATCGAGAACGCAGTCAAGAGTTCTGTCTATTGCAAGGGCACATTCATCATTTTTAAGTTTAATTCTAATTAGTCTTTTTAGGGTATGATAATCAAAAACATGATCGCTCATAAGAAGCACAAAGTTTTCACTAAACTTATGTTTAGCTTTCAAAACAGAAAGCCCATTTGCCTTTTCCCATTCATCGTTTTGAACAAATGAAATAGTAACTCCATATCTTGAACCATCACCAATAAATTTTTGAAGAGTTTTACCTTTATATCCAGTGACAATAACAAACTCTAATATTCCCGCTTCTTTGGTACCCAAAATTACCCGTTCTATAATTTTCAAACCCAAAAGGCTCATGAGCGACTTATGCCTACCCCGAGTAACGGGTTGCATCCTGGTTCCATTTCCGGCTGCAATAATCAGTGCTTTCATAAATATTCTTAAATGTTTTCAAATACAATAGAATCGGTATTACAAAAAATACCAATTAACACACAACTGGCAGATAACAATTTGATTTGCTCTATTTTTAAAGAAGAATATAAATGAAGAGTATTAAATATAGAGCAACGAATTCTATCAATATTATCGGCATTTTGCAACTATAAGTCTTACTCATCGACTAAAGTTTAAGAGAAGCTAATTTTCAAACAGAAATAATTAATAATTGTTCCTGATATTGTGGCTGTTTTTTAGAATCCACGCCATAAATTACAATTTCAGTTATTGAGAATTCCCAATATACTTTTCTAATCTTGTTCCCGAGTTCTAAAACACAATTTTTCAAATTCCCAACACTTGAAAAATCATTAACTCTAGCAACTGTCATGTGCGGATGAAACGGTAAGTTATTATCCTCAGAGTTATATTGGCTCAATTTATCTTTTAACTCCCGGTTAAAATCCACAAACACAGGAGGATAAACAATATTCAAAAATACAATACCTTCCCTTGGGTCTTCTTTATTAAAGTAACCAAAACCATTTACTGATAAAACAATATTCTTGAAAATTCTAATTTCTTTCTGGACAATATTTGCGATATTAGGAAGAACATACTGTGATTGTTTATCTAAATAATAAACTGTTATATGTGGCGATTTTGGATAAACTATCTCCCAATCTGGATACAATTTCCCAACATCAACCAATAACTTTTCGAACTTTTCTTGAAATTTATTGGGCAACGGTACACCAACAAAACAAGATGTGTATTGCTTCATTTGATAAAGTATATCAAGAAGGGTTCAGATGTGTTGATGCTTAAACAACTTTTGGACTACATATACAACCCTTTGTCTTAGTACAAGAATCCCTTTTGGGGTTTTAAACTTCTCACTGTAAGCTTCTAACTTGGTCTTGTCTTTGTCTGAGTCAAAATCTTCAAAGATTGGGACGCCTTGTAAAAAATTGTCAAACTCTTCCTTTGATTCATAATATTCACTGTAGCTGATAGCTTTTGCGTAAATAATCTTAAAGCCGAGTTGATTGAATTCTTTCTTATCTTTTTCTAAACGAGACTGGTCCCAAGCTCCATACCCCTGACCCCTCCCAAAAACCTTTTTAAGATCAACACAATCTTTCTCACCGATACCGATTTCTAGATAATATCCGTCTCTTTTAAGTAACCTGTAATATTCTTTATAAAAACTCGGACCCCTGCGGTTAAAGATTATATCGAACAATTCGTTTTCAAAGGGCGTTTTCTGGGCATCGCCAAATACAAAAGAAACGTTTTCTACTTTAAACTCTTTTTGTTTTCGAGCAGCTATTTTCAAGAGCTCATGCGAGGAATCAAAACCAATAATTTTGGCAAAATTGTTGGCAATCGAAAAGGCGAATTTACCGTCGCCGCAACCAACATCCAAGCCAACCATATTGGTTTTCGCTGTCTCTAATAATTTCTTTTTGAAAATCTTTTCCGGATTACCACTTGAATATTCGGTAGAATATTTGGGGTTATTAGAACCAAAAGCATAGCCTTCAAATTTCTTTGCTACCTTATCATAATAATTATCCACGATCCGATTATATCAATAGTTCCAACGTCCGACTTTGGGTACTCTAAAAAGGTTAACGTTCTTTTTGGTGGTGAGAAGTGGTTTTTTCAGGAAATCTTTGACTAACAAATTCAAATAATTCTTGCCCGGCCACAGTAACACCAATTCCTCTTTGCTCCAAGTACAACCCAGAATCGACTGTCCGTGCCTCAAGCATTCGTTGATGCAATCGAAAATCGAATTGTCTTCCTTCAACGCTTGGAACAGTACTAAAATCAAAATCTCCTAATTTAAAATCTAGTGAACCTCTAGCTTTAATTCGCGCTTCACGAATCCTAACGGGACCATCAAAGTTAGAAGTCCACCTATCTTCAAATACGATTTGAATCTGATCTATACCTCTTCTCTTAATCTCTGAGCTGAGATCATCGATATTAGCCGGTTTTCTTGTAAGTTTATATAGTAATGACATGCGAAAATACTACCAAGGGATGTGTGCAAAGTCAACTATGGGTCTAATTTTGTGTTTACACTGAGATCTGTTCTACCGATCGAAGTGCCGATACATAGACCTTCAAAAATTTTCAGGGTAGACGATGTTTACCCTGAGCAGAGTGAATGGGTTATTTATCTTGTTTACCCCGAATTCTATGAGGGGAGTTTACGAAATATTTACATTGAGTTTACGAAGTGAACTTTCTGGGTTCAAAATTATTATAAATGATAGAATCATTTGTAATGAAATTTGTTTACACAAAACACGCACTTAAAGATAAGCTTCCAGTTTTGAGAAGGTTTGGATGGGTTATTTCGAAAAGCAGGATTGAGGAGACAATAGCAAACCCAAAATGGAGAGGTGTTTCAAGACACGGACAAGAAACAGCAATGAGCCTAGTTGATGAGGAGCACATTCTCAGAGTAGTAATGAGAAGAGAAAATGATATAATTACTGTAATAACTCTGCATATTGCAAGGAGGGGTAAGTATGAAAGTACATTATGATGAAAATGAAGATATATTAATGATTGAGCTTTCACGCGGGAAAATAGATGATACCTATGAGGTAGACAATGGACTTGTTAGCGTTTCTGAAAAAGGAAAGCCTCTTTTGATAGAGATTTTTAAAGCGTCAGATTTCTTTGAGAGAGAAAGCAAGGTTTTGCCTCCTGAAGTAAAACAAAAATTCTTTGCCAGTATTTAGTTTACGCTGAGTTTACGAAATGAACTTTTTGGGTTCAAAATTAATATAACTCTAATGTTGCCTGAAGTGATTAAGCGGAGGTTTCGCCTTCTAGTATCAATTTTGCGACTGGGTTTTTTGTGTTAATAAAAAGAGGTCCAACTCCAATATGTCTATCAATTGATGTTTCTGCAACAGTTCCTTTATGGGCTGCGTAAACCAGAGCCGCCATTGCCAACTGTTGGCTTCCTAAAGCTCCGCCTACAGAAGCGACGTCACCCATTGCAGGCACATCCATATCTGTACCATCTCCTCCGCACTCTCTTTCCACTTGAGTACTTAATTGGTCTAATTCCTTCTCGTGTTCTTGAACCCAGTAAAAATCACTGATCCTTGCTTTAAATACAGGTGCAACTTTAACTTTGCCACTATTTACTGCTTCTTCAATTTGTTCTGCTGTAAAACCTTCTTGCACTAAATCAGCAGTCAATGCGTATTTCTTTTCAAGCAGATAATCTCTTACACTTACATAGCTGCCTTTTTCTGAAAGGCCATACAAAAAGTGAATTGTGGCAGAAGCCATTCTTTCTGGGACTTTATATGGTTTTGGTTTTTCTGAACCAACTGATGCTTCAGTCATAGTGCGAGATTATAAATTGTAGAAGCAATTTTGTCAACTATAGGTTCTAAAAAGTTCTAACGTCCGATTTTGGGTAGACAAAATTCGTGGCTAAAATCAATGGGTGCCGACACGTAGACGATGTTAGAACTTTTTGGGTTCAAAATCAATAGATGACTCAGAACCAAAAGTTTTTTGATTATCGTCAAATACTTTCTTAACAGATTTTTTTAGCCGGACAATGGTTCTCGGGTTAACATTGCGCATGATAAAAAAAGCATCCCCACTTACATCTCTAACCAAAAGCGCTCTATTTAGTAGGCTAGGCTTTACGCAAACCAACATATTGGCGCTGTCATCAGGTAGATCCACGGCGGTATCAAAATTGTTCGCTACTCTGCCTAATCTCGTTGTAAGCCTAATATACTTTCTTAATTTTTTTGCGTCCTCCGACTTCCCTCTTGGGAGTAAACACGTATATAAATTTGCCGTGATTTGACCCTCAAGCCTCGTGAGAATTGAGAGCTCACGTAAGCTTTTTGCTTCCCTTAACTTTTCTGTAACTTTGCATAGATTTTTTAAATTCAATACAAAACTTTCAACCTTGCCCAGACCCCTAAGGTGAGTCCTTAAATCTTGCATTTGAATATTCAGAGTTGAATTATCCGTAACGAAGGAGTCACATTCTCCACTTAAAAAGCTTGTAGCACACTCGACTAGAAGTATCCTTGAAGCTTTATCCCCAGTTGAATCTATCTGGTGATCCGCGGCTTTCATCGTTATACCTAAATTATTCCAACAAGCCTCCACGCCTGGTGGGGTAGGTATATCACAACTTCTACCCATTTCTATAAAAATTGGCGCTATGTTGACATAACTACCAGTTTCTTTACTCATAAGCCGAAATTTTAACAAACTATGGGTAGATTATCAACTATGGGTCTAATTTTGTGCCGCTACGTAGACGATGTTTACCCTGAGCGAAGTGATGGGTTAGTTTACACTGAGCCTGCGAAGTGAACTTTTTGGGAGTTAGAACGTTATTGGCTTTGGTGTGCTTTTGTCAACTCAAGGAAGTACGGATCTGTGGCACTAAGCTTTTTGAATCCATCTGCATCAATTTTTAGGTTTAAATTCATTTTGTCTATAAATTCATAAATATCATTTCCAACGTAAGGAACCAGTTCAAACCCAAAATCCTCAAACGCGAGATAGCGAATATGTGCTGGTCTCCAATAAAATTCACCTATAAATAATTTGCCACAAGGCTTAAGTACCCTGGAAAGCTCGTTGATGTAGTGTTCTGAGCTATAGTCACGAACGGAAGATCCTTTTATTATTATTTCACCAAAGACATTCATCGCCCAAATTTCATCGATAGTTGAATCTGTAAAAGGTAGTCCGCCCATATGTGCGCGGATTCTTTCATTATCGCTGCCTACTTCGGAAAGAGCCCACCGATCGCTATCAAGCGTCAAGTACCTGTCTGACGTTATTTCTGGCCGAGTTTTCTTACTCATGGGATTGTCCCCTGGTCCAATTTCGACCACAATTCTTTGTTCTGGCGTCATAAGGGCGGATTATACTATAATTCCTCCCTATGATTAGAGAATTAGAGAGTGGAAACCCTCAAGACATTCTTGATGGAATTCTTCCAAAACCTGTTTTAACCACTGAGCTGGCCGCAAGGATCCACGAAGAAGCCGAGTTTTTGGATCCAGAAATAAAAATAGGTGCTTTAATTCTCTTTTCCGAAGGCAGACGAGAAAGACTCTCGAGATCTTTTGGCCGCTTTGGCCAGAAAGAGAAAGAAATTATAGTGCGCCTTGGGGAAACGCCGAAACATTGGGCAGATTTTCTTATTGGATGCGAACAAGCGGAAAGAGATGCAATAACAAGAGCTTTGTGGAGAGTTTCTGGGGCAAGGTATACACAGATCGGAAATCTAAACAGAACAATAGGCGAGGTAGTCGATTCTGAAATTGGACAGGCTACTGCCAATAAATCCCAAGCATTCTTTACGCTTGCTTTTGGTAAGGCTCCCGAAGCAACTGCTTAATATCAAAAAACAATCACAGGTTAGAACTTTTTGCGTTCAAAACGCAAATATCTTATAATTAAAGCATGGAAACTGGTTCACAAGAAAGAGAAGAGTTTAATGGAACTGTACGACAACTAAGGGAAGAGGATATTCCTGCATTAAGGAAAATATCGGAACATTGGCTCGAAGACGGCGGAATTATTGCCTACGACGAAGTGGAAGGAGACATGGATACGCTCCGGCATAGTTTAAACCCTGACAGCGGAAAAACTATCTTTGTCGCAGAAACTCGCGATGGTCAAGTTGTAGGTATGATGGGTCTGAATGCTAATCCTAAAAAAGATTTGCTTCCGTTCGCAAAAACGGATGATCCTAGTGAGTTAATAGTTGCCTACGTTCACCCAGAGTATAGAGGCGGCAAGGGTGCGGAAACTGCACTTTTAGGTGCAGCACAAGACTTGGTAAGAAAACTTAATAAAGCTGAGATTCTTCTTGAAAGTGGACCCAGACATAGAGAAACTGCTTACGCCTTTTATGACAAACAACCTGGATTTAGTAGAGCGGGAATAATAAAAGATTTTTACGGACCAGGTTTAGATACAGTCGTTTGGCAAAAGACGTTTTAGAACTTTTTGGGTTCAGAATCAATTCATTTGAAAGTATGTGCTTAACCTTCCCAAAGTTGTTACCCGGGCTTCTCCAAGTTTCCGGTGAGATAATGCAGAATATGCTCTTGCCGCACGAGTGAAACGCGCGTTCATTAATTTCCATTCTTCAGAATCGAATTCTTCAGGAGAACTAATTTGAATTGCTTTGGTCTCCTTTGCAATTTTTCTATAAGCCTTTTTAACTTCTTCAGTGCTGGCTGACGACTCTAAGTCCAAGTCTTTGTATAATTCTTCGGGATTGCTAATGAGCCTTCTGTCTCTTTCCAGCCTGGCATTTGACAGATCAAAGTAAGACTTCAGCATATTTTGACGACTTCCACTTTCCGTAGGCATAAGTGAAAACAGATCTGTAATCTCAAACTTTGGTGTATAAGTACTAAGTTGATTATAGTATCTCATCTCTTGGACAAGCGCGGTTTGAAACCATTTTGGTAAACCGTCAACTTCCTCCATGACTTCTGAATCTCCATCTATGTTTAATGTTGCGGCAAGTGAAACTTCTATTAACTGACTCTGACTTAAACCACTTTTTTCCCACTGCTCTCGAACCTCTTGCATTTCTGCCATTTCTTCCTTGATCCATTTGATTGTTTGATCAACCATTGCAACGTCCCGATAGTGTTCGGGCGATCCAGTTATGGTTGAAACATCGCCCTCGTCATATACGCTATCTTGGTAGTGCAGTTCTAGTGTGCCATCCGGTTTGAGGTATAAATTATTTCTGACCCAAGACTCATCACCTAAATCTATAATTCTTTCGCCACCAGTTCTCCAAAATGCTGCTAGCGCGTCATGCTGCGCTTCGACAGTTTCGGCTCCAAGTATTTCATAAATTGTTTTATCTGCAAATTGTGGTCTAAGGTATGCAGCAATTTTCTCCATAGTCTCAAACTTGTAATAACATTTGTCAAAATCCCACCATTCTCTCTTTGCTGCTTCTTCAACTTGAACAGGGAACCTATCTTCAAAATCATCAGGTTGTTTTGGTTTTGCTTCTTCTGCCTCAAGATTTTTTTCACTTTTTTTCTCGTCACGACCTTTTGCTATGCTTTCTGCGAAATGCAATAGTAATGGATTATCCATTGCTTGCCTCGCAACTCTATATTGTTCATCCAAATCACTAAGGGAATCAAACATTGTCCTTTCCTTCTTTCCTGAAAATAGCGGAAAAAGACCCAGCGGCGGTACACCTTGTGGGAAACGCTGACGCGCAGCCAAGATTGTATGCACTTGTACTTCTTGATGTTCCATCAACTTCACGAGGTAAAGTTTTATCTTAATAGAGAGTTGGCTATAGTCTACCTGCTGAAGTCCGGTTTCTATCGGTGAACCAAGTTCCTTAAGTTCTTTTTGAATTGCATCGGAAACCCAAACTTCGACAGGAGCCTGAGATAATGTTTCTGTTAATCTGTCTGCTGCCAACATTTGTGCTAGAAGTACTTTATCTGTTGTGGGAATTTCTAAATCTGCAAGTGCTATGCCGGGATAAAGATTTTCACCTATTTTTTTGCGAAAATCTTCCGGTAATTTATCTAGAAAGTCCGGTGAAAAAGTTATATCTTCAAAACTGCTTATTGTTTGTTGAAGTGTAATGTACGATTGGATGGTATCTACTTTTTCTGCGGATAGACCATAGTTTCCACCTTCAACATTTCTCGCAAAAACATCCACCGATTGCCTGGGTACTTTAGGAACCCGAATATGATATTCAGTTCGTTCTGCAAGGTATTGTTCTTTCTCCTGAGCCATGTGCGGAATTATAACAAAAGAAGCAAATAAATACGATTCGAGGCTAAAAAGTTCTAACCTCCGAGTCTGGGTAGCCAAAAATCATGGCTAAAAATGTGTTGTTCCGGGGGTCCCGCCAGAGGGGGTAAACTACATCGTGCTTTTTTTATGTCCATTCGCCATTTATTAATTTTAATTTCTTATCTCTCGACCAGCCTTTTATTTGTATCTCTCGTTTTCTTGCTTCCGATTTGTTTGGAAACGCCCCAAAAGAGTAGACGAGTTCGAAAGGTCCTTGATCTATTGCAAACTTTGCTCCCTTTCCGGAGTTATGTTTAAGAATTCTATTTTCAGTATTTGTAGTAATACCTGTGTAAAACCTGCCTGTTTTCGCCTTAGCAATATATACGTACCAAGACATGTTGGTGTGTTCTTCGACTCGCTTCGCTCGCTCAGAATCCTTCGATTCTTAAAGCATTGAGTTTACCCTGAGTGAGATCCAATTTATATTGGATCGAATCGAAGGGTGCCGGGGGTCGGAATCGAACCGACATTGCCCGTTTTTCAGACGGGTGCGTTGACCAACTCTGCCACCCCGGCGCGTTTAGGTAATTGAATTTTCAAATATCTGGAAAGGCATTCCTTAAAGTTATCCAGTATAGCCTTAGGTTCCATGTCATTTCTGGCAACAAGTATAATTATACCTTTCCTTCTGATATTTTTTAGATTTTCGTCTCTATATTCTTGAGCGGCTCCACCACTTGTCCTAACAACTACTGGAATTTTTCGTTCCACCCCACCTACTTCAACTGACGCAAAAAAACTTATGCGTTCTTTTTTCGACTGGCGGACTGTAGGTCTTGTTATCCTGGTGAGGTGTCCTGATTCCCATAAAGTATCAGCTACATATTCATCATTTTTTGCATGCAAAGAATGTGCTTGACGCAGTATGCTTGAATCAACGATTCTGACCCCTTCACGGGTGCGTTCTGCTGCTACCATGTTAATCTAGCGCTACCCCTATTCCTATATATTTAAGCTCCGTGTCTCCAGTGTTTTTTACTTGATGCACTAGCGTTGCTGGAACGATAATTCTGTCTCCTGGTCCAACTGTTTCTATCTCTTCCTCGATTCTAACCTCTCCCTCTCCATCTGTAAAATAAAATACTTCCTCCATTGTCTTATGTGAATGTGCCTTATGCGTTTTTCCAACAGGCACTTTAGAAAGGTTTACCATCATCAACTTTGAAATCGGACTAACTTCTTCATGCCTAACTATTACTTTTTTTAAAACTCCGGGATCGTTTGGATCTTCATGATTTGCAACTTCCCAGGTTCGTTGACTTTCATTAATCTTTTTCATTTTCCTGTGTTTACACTGATTCCGATTATATCAATAGAAGTGTTTACACTGATTCCGCATTGCGGGAGAAGTGGGCTCATGAGGACTCGAACCTCAGACCTACTCGGTGTAAACGAGTCGCTCTACCAACTGAGCTATGAGCCCAAATCAATTTTTTAGTACCGAGGACAGGACTCGAACCTGCACACCCTTACGGGCACAGCCACCTCAAGGCTGCGTGTATACCATTTCACCACCTCGGCGCGTCAGAATTTAGTGCCGCGGGAGAGATTTGAACTCTCACCTTGTTACCAAGACAGCGCTCTGAACGCTGCGTGTCTGCCAGTTTCACCACCGCGGCAAGTGTTAAAACAGCTTTGAAATTTTAACATATTTTGAGCCCTTTTGACTTGAGTTCAAAAAGGTACTGATATATAATCCCATTATTCGTGCGGGAGTAGCTCAGCGGTAGAGCGTCTGCTTGCCAAGTAGAAGGTCGCGGGTTCGATACCCGTCTCCCGCTCAAATTTCTTTTTCAGAAATTTGAGCGAGGTTCGCCAATTTGCCTATCAAGCGGCAAATTGAAATTGGCGACCCGCTCACGAACCTAAGCTAAATACTGGAGATGGCACAGTAACTTCAAAATAAGTCCGACCCAAACCCACTCAACTCAATAGCATTTGATATAATTTTTATATGACAGAACCAGGAGAAATTCCAAGCCCTAGTGAGATAAGACCTGAGACTACTCAGAAAATTGACTTTGCAAATAGGATAATTGCAGGCGACTACGCAAAAGATTACCCAAGCGAGGAATCATTAGACCCAAAAGAAACTTTTTCAGGGCCTTTACTTGATCTGAATGATGAACATCTTTCTCAGGAAGAAAGAGAGCTTGTAGTCAGTTGGATTGAAGATAAACTAGGTTCAAGTGCTGAAAATGCACCAATAAGAAAAAAGTATAGATCACCAGATAGTGTAACCAAAGTTACTATCTTTGATGTGGAAATAGGTGATGACTGGTATCTTTCAAAATGGCACGACGAAGCTAAGAAAGAATCATATATCTTTTGGCCACAAGAAGTTTATGACTGGCAGCTTGAGGAAGGCTACGTTGAAAATTACTCACAAGCAGAGATAGTTGAGATACTTCGTCGAGCTCGAGAGAGAACAGGAACCAAACACCCAGATGATCTTGACCTGGATGATCCTGCGGGCAATGCATTTGTCGTTTGGTGTGCTCAAGAAAATCCGTATGAGAGCCTTTTGCCACCAAAAGCTGCTGAATATAAATGGGACTTAGACAAAACAATGGCCTATTTTGATGCAGGCTTTGACGACCCTGATTATTTAGATGAACTTGCTAGCGATTTCTTGATACAGGATTTAGACAATGCAGAAGCAGAAAAAAATGAGGATGGTATGGAAGATGTAATAGAACAGATAAATGATGCGATTAAGAGAGTGGATAATCGATCTCAATCTCAATAACCCTCAGTTATTTCCAGTCAGCCGAAAATTGAATAAGACGATTGTTTAGCATCTCTAATTGAAACGCAAGCAATCTAGCCTCTTCGGAGTTATCATCGAGCAGGGATGGAGTCCGACCCGAATACCGTCTCCCGCTCAAGTTAACTTTGAAACAACTCATCTTTTTCAATCATATGTTATAATCCAAAAAATTAAACTATGCATCCAGAATCAAAAGTTTTTATTAGAGGCCAACAGAGACAAATGACAGAAGCTACGGGAGAATATGAAGGTTTTACTCATAAGGCGGAAAAGGCCAAGGATATTCAAGATAAAGCCGACGTTACTGGATACTCAACTTATCGTGGCTGGGAAAATGTAGACGGATATGATTTGAGAACTAGGGGTGAATCTGATTCTTTCCATGTTAGCTCAAATGATTGGCCTTTAGGTATAAGATATTCAGCAAAGGGTTACGAGAAAATTGCCGAAGCAGTCGAGAAAAGAATAGGGAAAGCTCCAGTAACTGTAGTAGTGTCTTGAGAGTATTTCAAAACTTCTGCGACAATTTCATAAAGCACTTACATTCATATAATTACTCAAGGCCTCCAGTTGAAAAGCTAGAATTTTGGATTCTTCCGAGTTATTTGGACTACAAAAGTAAGTTCAAGCTAGGAATCGTTACGATAAGAGCTAAGAAAAATCGCTTCTAAGCACTGAGTTGCATATATTCAACTACTATACTGATCAGTTTTTTGACAGTTTCGTTGCAATTTTTAAACGTCACTCTATCAACAACGTCATTTCCATAATTTCTAAATAAAGCACTAATCAATGCATGAATAAATGATTGGGTTGTGGACTCTACTTTTTGAAAGTCTAATATAACTTCTTGATTATTTTCTAATGCAGGTACAATATTCTCTAGCCTAATTTTTCTTGCTACATCTTTATTTTCAGCAAAGTTACCGGCGGTTTTATGAATTATTATAAGTACAGGTTTTTTATTCATATAAATCTTGCTTTTTTATATTTTGCTTGTTTCCTTTCTTGGACAGCCTTTGAATACGTGTCTCTTATGTAATCAAGCAATGCAGTAAATTCACTCGTTGCATCTAATGATATGTCTATACCTACAGCTGTTCCTTTCCAAAAAGGTAAGTCACTTCTTTTAGAATGTGGATCTAGATCAGGGTCGGCATATAAGAGATGGCGTTTATCCTTATCGGCTTTTCTTAGAAGTTTATACATAGAATCACCGCTATAAATCATAAAAAAATCTCGGTTTATATTTGCAATCGACTTAATAAAGAACAAACCTGCCCCGGCGTTATCGTCTGTTCCACCGATCCGGGTTGTAGTTCCCGTTATACCAGGCATTAAAGCGAGTCTAATCGCCTCGAGATAGTTATCTGACGGATACGAAACGCTAATTGTTTCTTTTATTCCTAGACCTGTATCTGCTATTCCCAGTCTAATTGTATTTGATTTCTTAAAGTATTGCGCAGCTAAAATTGCACCATTTAGTGAAGCCGCGTGCTCAAGTACATTTCTAACCAATTCGCTAACTATATACTGGATTGATTCAGCGTGCTTTGGCTCAAGGTGCAGTAAGGGAATCATATCTTTTAAAAAGTCAGATAGCTCATTAGAATTCTTGATTTGCGTAAGGGGAATAAATCTTCCGGCTGGCTCATGCTCTGATATATTAATGCCTGACTTTACTTTTAAGAAGTTAAATAACCCCATTCTTTCCAAATAGTGTCCCGACCTGGCTTCTACTTGTTCACAAACTATATTTGATGAATCAACAGTTAAGGCAAGAGCAGCAACCATTGATAGCGCAAGTGGGTGTACAAAAATCCACTTTTTATTAAAGCTAATTTCAAGCGTATCTTTTTTATTTGGATCAAAACCGGCTAGAAAAGGGTCAATATTTCCCAAAAACACGCTATTAGAAAGATGTATTTTCATAATATATATTATACCGGGAATCACGGTATAATTTCAACTAGGCATAAATCCCGGTAGGGCTAAGGCTAATCAAGTGACTATTCAGAACTTCGAGTTGAGATGGTAATAATTTAGCTTTTTCATTGTTGTCATTGAACAGTGAGTGTAGGTTCGGGCTCATAAGCAACACCCGTTCATCCGCCCTTTTGTCGTGATAAGCGAAGTTCGCCTTAAAGGCGGCCCGCTCACAAACAAAATTTAAATATCAAATTTATATTGAGGAAGCTTCTGTGGTTAATCTAGGATTTATCCCATTTCTTCTCAAAAAAGCTACTTCTCTGCTATACACCTCAGGATCATAACCGTCATAACCATTAACAACTGCAAGAACTCTTGATAAAACTCTTTCCACTTTGTGTTTTTCTAACTCTTTAAGTCTCCTGGTGTGTCGTTTTTCTGCCATATGGATTTTTTTAGGAATATCCTGTTCAAAACTCCTGCCGCAATCATATGCTATCTTAAGGCACCTCTGGTTCATGCTGTGCTGTGCTATTGGACTACCGCTATCTGCAATTACATATCTTTCTAACTCAAATCTGTTCATATCAACTAAATAATGGGGTAAATCCTAATCTTTTGTCAAATTAATGTCAACTTTCCTTATCAATAATTTTGTCTAGGTCGCGATACATCCAGAACGGTTTGTAAGTAATATTTCGCACAGATACAATGACGCAGTTATGCGTCACTACAACATACTTCCTGTAAATACTGTCCGTGTTGCATCTCTGTCC